>JACCDO010166773.1_pt1 | contig 218245 bp, 202 predicted proteins | sample 7446101 | NCBI WGS metagenome assembly JACCDO01 (sample SAMN15323440, study PRJNA562643) | freshwater metagenome | isolation source: river surface water | place: USA:Blue River Watershed | collected 2017-08-16
AGTGAATCTGCTTCCGCTTTCTTACGAGCTACTTCGGCTAGACTATCTGCTTCCGCTTTCTTTCGTGCTACTTCAGCCAATGAATCTGCTTCCGCTCTCTTGCGTGCGACTTCGGCTAAAGAATCTACTTCCGCTTTCTTGCGTGCGACTTCAGCCAATGAATCAGCTTCCGCTTTTTTACGAGCTACTTCAGCCAGACTATCCGCTTCTGCTTTCTTACGAGCTACCTCTGCTAATGAATCTGCTTCCGCTTTTTTACGAGCTACTTCGGCTAAAGAATCGGCTTCTGCTTTCTTGCGAGCTACTTCAGCTAATGAATCTGCTTCTGCTTTTTTACGAGCTACTTCGGCTAAAGAATCGGCTTCTGCTTTCTTGCGAGCTACTTCAGCTAATGAATCTGCTTCCGCTTTTTTACGAGCTACTTCTGCCAATGAATCGGCTTCCGCTTTTATACGAGCAACTTCAGCAAGACTATCCGCTTCTGCTTTCTTGCTAGCTACCTCTGCTAATGAATCTGCTTCTGCTTTTTTACGAGCTACTTCAGCAAGACTATCCGCTTCCGCTTTCTTACGAGCTACTTCGGCCAGACTATCTACCTCTGCTTTCTTGCGAGCTACTTCGGCTAAACTATCTGCTTTCGCTTTTTTGCGAGCAACTTCAGCTAAAGAATCTGCCTCTGCTTTTTTGCGAGCAACTTCAGCTAAAGAATCTGCCTCTGCTTTTTTACGAGCAACTTCAGCTAAAGAATCTGCCTCTGCTTTTTTACGAGCAACTTCAGCAAGACTATCCGCTTCCACTTTTTTACGAGCTACTTCGGCTAGACTATCTGCTTCCGCTTTCTTTCGTGCTACTTCAGCCAATGAATCTGCTTCCGCTTTCTTACGAGCAATTTCCGCTAAACTATCTGCTTCCGCTTTTTTACGAGCTACTTCGGCTAGACTATCTGCTTCCGCTTTCTTTCGTGCTACTTCAGTCAATGAATCTGCTTCCGCTTTCTTGCGAGTTACTTCAGCTAGACTATCTACCTCTGCTTTCTTGCGAGCTACTTCGGCTAGACTATCGGCTTCCGCTTTTTTGCGAGCAACTTCAGCTAAAGAATCTGCCTCTGCTTTTTTACGAGCAACTTCAGCAAGACTATCCGCTTCTGCTTTCTTACTAGCTACCTCTGCTAGACTATCTGCTTCTGCTTTCTTACGAGCAACTTCAGCCAGACTATCTACATCTGCTTTCTTGCGAGCTACTTCGGCTAGTGAATCAGCTTCCGCTTTTTTACGAGCTACTTCAGCCAATGAATCTGCTTCCGCTTTCTTGCGAGCTACTACAGCCAATGAATCTGCTTCCGCTTTCTTGCGAGCTACTTCAGCTAGACTATCTACCTCTGCTTTCTTACGAGCTACTTCAGCAAGACTATCCGCTTCTGCTTTCTTGCGAGCTACTACAGCCAATGAATCTGCTTCCGCTTTCTTGCGAGCTACTTCAGCTAGACTATCTACCTCTGCTTTCTTGCGAGCTGCTTCAGCTAAACTATCTGCTTCCGCTTTCTTGCGAGCTACTTCAGCTAAACTATCTGCTTCCGCTTTCTTGCGAGCTACTTCGGCTAGACTATCGGCTTCCGCTTTCTTGCGAGCTACTTCAGCTAAACTATCTGCTTCCGCTTTCTTACGAGCTACCTCTGCTAGACTATCTGCTTCTGCTTTCTTACGAGCTACTTCGGCTAGTGAAACTGCTTCCGCTTTCTTACGAGCTACTTCGGCTAGACTATCTGCTTCCGCTTTCTTTCGTGCTACTTCAGCTAATGAATCTGCCTCTGCTTTTTTACGAGCAACTTCAGCAAGACTATCCGCTTCCGCTTTCTTGCGAGCTACTTCAGCTAGACTATCTACTTCTGCTTTCTTGCGAGCAACTTCAGCTAAAGAATCTGCCTCTGCTTTTTTACGAGCTACTTCTGCTAATGAATCTGCTTCCGCTTTTTTACGAGCTACTTCAGCTAAACTATCCGCTTCCGCTTTCTTACGTGCTACTTCAGCCAGACTATCCGCTTCTGCTTTCTTACGAGCTACTTCAGCCAATGAATCGGCTTCCGCTTTTTTACGAGCAACTTCAGCAAGACTATCCACTTCCGCTTTCTTACGAGCTACTTCGGCTAATGAATCTGCTTCTGCTTTCATGCGAGCCGATTCTTCTTTCTTTAACCTTGCAAGTCCCTCTGCTTTAGCAATTAATTCATCTGACTTTCTTTTTGCTTCTTCGTCTGCTATGCGTTTAAGTTCTTCTTTTTCCTTAATTTTAGCTTCAACTTCCGCTTTTTTTACGGCTTCTGATTCTGCTTTTGCTACTAAGTCATCTGTTCTTTTTTTAGCTTCTGCAATTGCAGCTTGTTCTTTTTCTTTTTGTTTTTGTTCCTCTACTTTTCTTTGTTCTTCCGCCCTGGCTTTTTGAATGATATTTAAAATTCTTTCTACTTCTTTAATTGTTTTAACAGCTAAACTTTCATCAAAATAAACCCCTAAATTGAGATCATATATAAAGTTTGTTGCTGGGTTATTTAATACAAAACTATAATCAACACCTTGTACATCATCGAATAATGAGATTTCAACTTCACCCCTTGGATCTGCATCTTCTTCTTTAATTGTATCTTTTAATTGAGTATAATCCACATTAACAAAACGAGTAATTTTACCAGGTTTTGATAATTCAATTCTATATTGTTTACCAATAGGAAGGTTAAGAATAGCATCACCTTTACTATCCGAAATTAGAGCCTGAATCGTATTTCCCTCAGAAATGGCTTTTACTGTGATTCCGCCTTCAAACTTTTTAGTATGATAATTTGCAGTTTTTACAAAAAAAGGGACTTCGATTTGAGAAAATGATATAAAACTGGTAAGTATTGTTAAAATTAAAAAGGTAAACTGAATGATTTTCATTTTTGCTAAAAATGGCTTAATTAATTATAAATAAACCACATTACTCTGAATCATTTTCAAGTTTCAGCTTATTCATATCAAAGTCTGTCTCCTCATCGTAAATATCAAAGAAAGGTTCTTTGAAAGATTTTGTCGTAACCTTGCGCTCCAATGACAAAAGTAAAGCAGGAAGAACAACTAAATTAGTCAACATACCAACTAAGATAGTTATAGAAACTAACAATCCAAGCCCTTTGGTCCCTCCAAATTGAGAGAAAACAAACATAATAAATCCGAAAAACAATATTACAGAAGTATAGAAGATACCCAAACCTGTTTCTCTTAAAGATAATAAAATAGAATACTTAATATCCCACATATGCAATTTTAATTCTTGTCTATACTTTGCTAAAAATAAAATTGCATTATCCACAGTAATACCCAAAGCAATACCAAACACCAATAAAGTAGAAGGTTTTAACGGTATTTGGAAATACCCCATAATACCTGCGGTAAATAATAAAGGAATAATATTTGGGATCATTGAAATCATAATTATTCGCATTGAGCGAAACAAAAATGCCATTAATAGTGCAATAGAAAGAATCGCAAACACAAGACTTTGCACCAAATTTACAAACAAATATTTTGTACCCTCTGATACAACAACAGATGTACCTGTAAAAGTGGTTTCATAAAATTCTTTATCGATTGCTTTTCTTACTATTTGTTTAAAATATGGCTTTGATTTGTATGGTTCAATTCTAGACGGGTCTAAATCAAAATTCATTTGCATATCCTGATCTCCTTCAGATAAAATAGAAGTTACATTATTATATATCCAGGAATATTCATTCAGTAAAGTATCTACTTTATCTTTACTACCTTTTGCAAATTGAGCATATAATTTCTCTACTCTTTTCTTTTCAGGATTCAGAATTTCATCCACTTTTAGTTTTAAATAATCAACTTTTTTAGAAACTTTATAAGAACCTAAATCTTTCATCTGCAAACGAACACGTAAGGTTGTATTTGCAGTATCAACCAATTCTTTAATAGATAAATTCCCTCCATTTACACTACTTAAATCAGATTCATCATAATATCTTTTCAATCTCAATTTATCACGATTAGAAATCAACTTATACTGAGAAGAATCATTATTATAATAAGCCATATTAATAGACTTGATGAAGTCTACAATTGATAAACTTTTAGAAAACAAAGTATCTTGTTTGAATAGTTCTTGAACTTCCTGAACTTTTTCAAGGGTTTCATTCGAAAAAAGCCTACCTTTTTCTTTGTAATTAATAGTTAATTCGAAAGGGATAGAACCACCAAAGTTTTTCTCTACAAACTTTAAGTCTAATAATATAGGATCATTTTTTGGTAAATCACTTGTTACGTTTCCAGTAGCTGTAATTTTAGTCATACCATAAATACTTATTACTAGCATCAAAGCAGAACCGATATAAATCGATTTACGATATCTTGTTACTGCTATCACTACATACTCTATAAACCCTTGAGAATATACGCGATACAAGTGTTTTAAATGTCTTGGTTTTGGAGGCTTTGAATATGAAGCTATTATTGGAATAATACATATAGACAAGGCAAAAACCACCATAATATTTAAGCTTGAGATCACACCAAATTGTGCTAATTTATCGGAGCTAGTAAACGTACAAAACCCAATTGCGGTAGTTAGGTTTGTTAAAAAAGTAACTGAACCAATACGACGTATCATGGTAAAAATTGCTCTAATCTTATTGTTATGAACAACATATTCTTGGTGATATCGCGTCACTAAAAAAACACAATTTGGCACCCCAATGACAATCAATAAAGGCGGAATAAGTGCCATCATAATTGATAATTGGAAATCAAACAGAGCAATACTACCAAGCGCCCATATAACTGAGACAAAAACGACAATATTACATTGCATTACTACTCGAAAAGAACGGAAGAAAATATACAATAATATAGATGAAGCTAAAATGGACAAAGCTAAAAATATATACAATTCATTCACAATACGTTTACCAATCACTACTCGCATGTGAGGAAGCCCTGCAAAATGAGGTTTTCCGAAATATTTAGAATATGATTCGGCTAACTTTTCAATTTCAAAAACGACTTTAGACTTCTTTTTGTCCATTAAAGCATTTTCATCCATGCCAATCAACATGAGATGAACATTAGACTTATCATTGTATAACAAATTGTTATAAATGGGATTTGATTTAATTTCGTTTTTAATTGAATCAATAGTCTTTTCATGGAAAGTTAAATCAGAAAAGATCTTACTTATTTCAAAACGATTACGTGTTTTATTATTGTGAAGTTTGTATAAAGTTGCCTCTGAAATAACACTTTCAACCCCTTCAAATTGCAAAATTTGATACCCCAAATCATGCCATTTGATAAAGTTTTTTCGAGTATATAAAGAATCCGATTGAATTGCAACAACTAAAGTAGAACCGTCTTCACCAAACTGGGCCTTAAACTTAAGATAATCTGCTTGCGGTTTACTATCTTTTGGTAAGGTATTCCCATATTTATTATCAACTTTCAGACTTGTAAATGCAAAATATCCTAGAAAAATAGTAATTATTGCGATGATAGACAGGATAAAAAGTCTGTTTCTGAGTATTAAACTAGCTAATGAATTCCACATAAATTTCCTTCTCTCAAAAAGTACAAAGAGCCAAATATAATAAAAATTACAAGTACTTTGAAATGTAATTAATTACAGATAAATTAGAAACTACCTATTTTCAATCTCTTTGTAATACAACACTTCATCGAATTCCTTCTCACTTTTTGCTATCACTAACGTTGCTACACCATTACCAATGATATTTGTAATTGCTCTGGCTTCACTTAAAAATTTATCTACCCCTAATAAAAAAGCAAGCCCCTCTAATGGAATTTTATGCAGTGAAGATAATGTAGAAGCCAACACTACAAACCCACTTCCAGTTACTCCTGCTGCTCCTTTAGAAGTAAGCATCAAAATTCCAATAATCAACAACATTTCTGATAAAGATAAATGAACCCCATAGAGTTGAGCTATAAAAATCACCGACATCGAAAGGTAAATAGATGTACCATCTAAGTTAAAAGAATAGCCTGTCGGAACGACTAATCCAACTACCGATTTTTTACAACCTAGTTTTTCTAATTTCAACATTAAATTAGGTAAAGCACTCTCTGATGAAGAGGTTCCTAAAACGATTAATAATTCCTCTCTTATGTAATGTAAAAATTTAAAAATATTTAATTTGTAGAAACGCATAATCATTCCCAAACCTAAAACAACAAACAAAATCATTGTCATATAGACACTTCCTACTAATTTACCTAAGGGAATTAATGTGTGTAAACCGAATTTTCCAACAGCAAACGCCATTCCTCCAAAAGCACCAAGCGGAGCTAAATACATTACATATTTCAAAAGTTTAAAAACAAACTTGGAAACTTTGTCTAAACGTTCAACAACATATTCCCGCTGTTTTATTCGAGATACAATCACACCCGTTAAAATAGATACGATTAATACTTGGATCGTGAAGTTATCTTGTAAAAATTTCAACCAGCTAAATGCTTGATGAGCATTTGATGTATATTTCGATGCATCCGATATTGACAGAGTATTTTTATCAATATTACCAGGCTCCAGATAAACAGCTATAAACACTCCAAGACCCAATGCAAATGTGGTAACCAATTCAAAATAAATCAAGGACTTCAAACCTATCCTCCCTACTTTCTTTAAATCACCCATAGAACTAATTCCCAACACAATAGTCAAGAAAATAATGGGTCCAACAAATACTTTAATAATAGAAATAAATCCTTTGCCAATCAACTCCATTTTTTGTCCTACCAATGGATTTAGATGACCTAACAGGATTCCTGCAATAATTGTAATGAAAACGTAAAATGTAAGGTGTTTGAAGATTTTAGTCATACATTAAAGTTACCTAATTTTACCAATTAAAAACATGGTTGGAATTTTAGAAAGATCATAAGCATGTTCTCTCCAAGCTTTAGCAGCCATCGTTCTAATGTTTTCCTCATACGTTGTTAAATTCGAAGCGATACAAATCTGTGTGTCATCAGAAAGTTCATTTAGCATATCCTCAAGTACATGCATATTACGAAATGGAGTATCCATGAAAATATGTGTAGTACCCGTTCTTCTTGCAGACGCTTCGAAGTCTCTTAATTTTCGAACTCGGTCTTTTCGATCTTTAGGTAGGTAACCATGAAAAGCAAATTCTTGACCATTAAATCCACTCCCCATTAATGCAAGTAAAATAGAAGAAGGACCAACTAAAGGTGCTACCCACACTCCCTCTTGATGAGCTAAAGCAACTAAATTCGCTCCAGGATCAGCTATACCAGGACAACCAGCATCAGAAATAACTGCTACATTATGTCCGTCTTTCACAGGTCTTAACATGGCGTATAACTCTTCAATCGGTGTGTTATTTTTCAAAACAAAAAAAGTACTGTCATCAATTGGAAACTCTCGGTCTAATTTACGTAAATAACGACGTGCAGCTTTTATATCTTCAACTGCGAAGTATCTAAAATCAGAAACCATTGTAGCTACATCAGCAGGAATAACTGCTTTTGTACTTTCACTTCCTAATGTAGATGGTAATAAATATAATTTTGCTTGACTCATTTTTTGAATAATGTTGAGTGATTAATTTTTAATGTTTAATTGTCTACTAGTTAACTTTTTTATCAGAATATCTGTTGCCTCATCAACCAGAGTATATACATGGTCAAAATCTTTTTGAGTGCCATAATACGGATCTGGTACACTCGCCTCTTCTTGATTAGTTAATTCTCCCAAAAGCATATAAACCTTATTTTGATCTGCTTTCGATCTTGCTAAATCTAATATGTTTTTTTTGTTTGAAAAATCCATAGCAAAAATATAATCGAACGTATCGAAATCGCTAACATTAAATTGACGTGCTCTCAAACCACTAATGTCTGTGCCGTTTTTGCGAGCTGTTTCAATCATACGATGATCTGGAGCTTCTCCTTGGTGCAACGCAATAGTTCCAGCAGAATCAACTTCGATGTCTAGCCCTTGTTCAATCACTTTTTTTCTAAGTAATCCATCCGCAATAGGAGAGCGACAAATGTTGCCCAAACAAACCATGAGTATTTTCATTTTCACATTCAATTTCTAGCAAATGTAAAGATTTACATTGAGATAGTTGTGTTTCATGTGTTAGTGTTTTAAACAGTATGTTAAATTAGATTCAAACGAATATTATTTTTAAGATTAGTGTTACATATGAGGAATAAAATTGTTATATTTAAGAGAATCTTTGATTCTATTTAAATAATTTAAACATCCACAAGCCATGAGACAATTAAAGATAGTAAAGCAAGTAACCAATAGAGAGGTTGCTTCTTTGGATAAGTACCTTCAAGAAATAAGTAGAGAAGGGATGATAACGGCTGAGGAAGAAGTTGAATTAGCTAAAAAAATTAAAAATGGAGACAGACGAGCTCTGGAAAAATTGACTCGTGCAAATTTACGATTTGTTGTTTCAGTTGCCAAACAATATCAAAATCAGGGGATGACCCTACCAGACTTAATAAACGAAGGGAATGTTGGATTAATAAAGGCTGCCGAGCGCTTTGATGAAACACGTGGATTTAAATTCATTTCCTATGCCGTATGGTGGATCAGACAAGCCATTTTACAAGCATTGGCTGAACAAGCGCGTATCGTTCGACTTCCTCTAAACAAAATCGGAACGATTAATAAAATTAATCGCGCTTTTTCTGAATTAGAGCAAAAAAATGAACGTCCACCTTCTGCTGAAGAATTAGCAGAAATGCTTGGATTATCGGTTAACGACGTAAAACAATCTTTACAATCAAACGGAAGACATGTTTCGATGGATGCACCACTCACTGAAGGCGATGAAAGTTCATCAAACATGTATGATGTGCTTGCCAATGATTTTAGTGATACTCCTGATGTTGATCTAGTTAAAGAATCACTCCGAAAAGATATAGAGCGTTCACTTTCTACACTCACTTCACGCGAGGGAGAAGTCATACGCTTGTATTTCGGATTAAGTGGTAAACACCCTTTAACTCTTGAGGAAATTGGTGATAGATTTGATTTAACTCGTGAACGAGTACGCCAAATCAAAGAAAAGGCAATTCGCAGAATGAAACATACGTCTAGAAGTAAGATGTTAAAGAATTATCTTTAAATTGGAAGATTAGAGATTACAGATTGCAAATTAGAAGATTATAAAATTTAATAATAAACAAAAGAGATAAAGGGATTACAAACATTGTAGTCCCTTTCTATTTTATTGATTATTTCTATGATTTATTGTTTTTTGAATTTTATGCTTTAACTTTGGGTTGCGAATAAAATTAAGGTTTTACCCTTTTAAATTAATAACTCACAAGTAAATACCATTATGGCTAGTTCAAAAATCATTTACACGCTAACGGATGAGGCTCCGGCATTAGCAACTTATTCATTTTTACCCATTGTAAAAGCTTATTTATCTACCGCTGGAGTAGATGTTGAAACAAGAGATATATCATTAGCTGCTCGAATTCTTGCAGGCTTTCCAAATTCATTAAATGCAGATCAACGTGTAAATGATGCTTTAGCTGAGTTAGGAGAATTAGTGAACTTTCCAGAAGCAAACATTATCAAACTTCCAAACATTAGTGCTTCTGTTCCACAATTAGTAGCTGCAATAAAAGAATTACAAGCAGCAGGATTTGCTATTCCAGATTATCCTGTAGATCCACAAACAGAAGAAGAAAAATCGGCTCGTGCTATTTATGACAAAATAAAAGGAAGTGCTGTAAATCCAGTAATTCGTGAAGGAAATTCAGATCGTCGTGCTCCTGGTTCTGTGAAAGAATATGCAAGACAAAATCCGCATTCCATGGGTGCTTGGTCGAAAGATTCTAAAACAAAAGTTGCAACTATGGAAGCAGGAGATTTCCGTTCAAACGAACAATCTGTAACCGTTGAAAATGGTACATCTGTAAACATAGAGTTTGAAGGAAAAGATGGTTCGAAAGAAACATTAAAAGCAAACTTAAATCTAAAAGCGGGAGAAATCATTGATGCTACACACATGAGCATTAAAGCTTTAAACACTTTCTTATTAGAGCAAGTTGCTTATGCGAAAGCAAATGGTATTTTGTTTTCAGTACATATGAAAGCTACCATGATGAAAGTTTCCGACCCTGTTATTTTTGGACACATTGTTAAAGCATATTTTGCAAACGTTTTCGAAAAGCATGCATCTAAATTAAATGAATTAGGAGTAAACGTAAATAATGGTTTAGCAGATTTACTAGATAAAGTAAAGGGGCATTCTGATATTGAAGCAGATATTGAAGCTGCTTTTACTAATGGTCCTGCAATCGCAATGGTAAATTCTGAAAAAGGTATTACTAATTTACACGTTCCTTCAGATGTGATTATAGACGCTTCTGTTCCTGCAATGATCCGTACATCTGGTCAAATGTGGAATAAAGAAGGTAAATTACAAGATACTTTAGTTGTGATTCCAGATTCAAGTTATGCCGGAGTGTATGATGCAACTATCAACTACTGTAAAGAGAATGGTGCTTTTGATCCAAGAACAATGGGTACAGTTTCAAACGTTGGTTTGATGGCTCAAAAAGCTGAGGAATATGGTTCACATGATAAAACATTTGAAATCAAAAAAGAAGGAACTGTTAAGGTTGTTGACGCAAACGGAACTGTTTTAATGTCAAGTGAGGTAGAAGCGGGCGATATATGGAGAGCTTGTCAAACAAAAGATGCACCAATTCAAGACTGGGTTAAACTAGCTGTTTCTAGAGCAAGAGCAACTGGTTGTCCTGCCATTTTCTGGTTGGATGAAACAAGAGCACACGACAGACAAATCATCGCAAAAGTAAATACGTATTTAAAAAATCACGACACGAATGGTTTAGACATTCAAATTATGTCTCCATATGATGCAACTGTTTTTTCATTAAAAAGAGTAAAAGCAGGTCAAGACACCATTTCAGTGACTGGTAACGTATTACGTGACTACTTAACTGATTTATTTCCTATTCTAGAAGTTGGAACCAGCGCTAAAATGTTATCTATCGTCCCACTAATGAATGGAGGCGGTTTATTTGAAACAGGTGCAGGAGGTTCAGCTCCAAAACACGTAGAACAATTCTTAGAAGAAAACCATTTACGTTGGGATTCGTTAGGTGAGTTTTTAGCATTGGCTGTTTCATTAGAGCATCTAGCTGAAACAACTAAAAATCCTAAGGCTAAAATTTTAGGGGAAACTTTAGATAAAGCAACAGGTAAATTATTAATTGAAAATAAATCTCCACAAAGAGATGCTAAGCAATTAGATAATAGAGGTTCTCATTTCTACATCGCTCTTTATTGGGCACAAGAATTAGCAAAATGCTCTGATTCAGAATTAAGCAGTGCATTTTCTGGTATAGCTCAAGAACTTGCAGATAATGAAACTAAAATTGTAAATGAATTGAATGAATGTCAAGGAAATGCAATTAATATTGGTGGTTATTATTATCCGAATTTTGATCTTACAACTAAAGCAATGAGACCGAGTACAACCTTTAATCATGCGATTGATGGTTTATTGGTTAAAGCATAATAGATTTAATAAAAAATATAAAGGTGGTTGAGATTTTCGAGACCACCTTTTTTGTTTTTTCAAATTACATGAAAATTCTTTACTCCTTATTTCTTATCTTATTTTTAAGCTCTTGCGGTTCAATCATACCAAAACAACCTCAAGTAACTGAAAATAAAATTCAAGTGGAACAAAAAGTATCTACGATACATGTGCCCATAGAAGTTAATTTGAAAAATTACCTTGTTGAGGCAGAAAAACAAACTCCTAAAAAATTCGAAGATGAAAAACTAGCCTGTGAGGGTGTTAGTTTTTGGTATAAATTGGAACGAAATGCATTAGAATTTGATGGTAAGGATAATCAATTGTTTCTTGATTTATCTGGTAAATATGCTATAAAAATAAATTACTGTCCAAAATGCACTGGCTTTCTTTCTGATAAAGAAAATTGTATTGTACCACGTCTCTATGCAAGTTGTGGAATTAGCGAGCCTATGAGAAGAATTCAAGTTTCAACAGCCACAGCTCTCTCAATAAATAGAGATTACAAAATTGAAGCAAACACTAAATTAAAAGAAATACTTACCGAAGACAAATGTGAAATTACTGTTTTCAAATATGATGCAACTGAAAAGTTGGTAGAAGAAATGGAAAAAGCTTTGAAAAAAGTTACTGCAGATATTGACAAAAAAATTGAAGAAACTAACTTAAAAAAAGAAGTACAAAAAATATGGAAGGAATTAAACAATCCAATCGTTATTCCATCGATCGGATATTTTTACCTTTCACCAATAAGTTTAGCGATAAGTTCCCCGAATTTTTCAAAAGATAAACTCAATTTGACTGTCTCAATTAATGCTTTCCCGAAAGTAACACTAGAGGAAAAGAAAGTTGTTACCACTCCTCTACCCGAACTAAACATAGCATCTGAAGATAAAGGATTTCAAATTAGCTTGGCAATTCAAGGTAAATACAATTCAATCAATTCATTGTTAGCACAAAACTTGAATGGGAAAGAAATTCAGCTTAAAAAAGAAAAAATTAAAATTGATTCCGTACTTATACTTGGTGCAACCAACCAAAAATTAAGTTTCAAAGTACATTTTTCAGGAAAGAAATCTGGAATTTTATATTTCGCAGGAACACCAAGATTTAATAAAGAAAAACAAATTGTTTCTTTTCCTGATATGGATTTTGATATTGAAACAAAAAATGCTTTACTTAAGTCTGCTGCCTGGTTATTTGACGAACTAATCACAGCAAAAATCAGAGAGTTTGCTGTTTATGATATATCAAAAGACTTAAATTCAAATAAAGCAATGATTGAAAAAGAACTCAATCGAGATTTAGACAAAGGAATTCGCATGGAAACCAAACTCAAAACAATTCACATTGATCAAATCATTCCAATGAAAGATGAATTGTGGATTATGACGAATTTAGAGGGAGAAATGGGAATTAAGCTGTTATGATAATGATGAATGTTTGATGTTTAATGACGAATTCTAAAAAAATAGCGATTATTGGTGGAGGAGCTGCAGGATTTTTTGCTGCGATTAGTGCGAAAGAACATCATCCAGATGCAGAAGTTACCATTTACGAAAAGTCAGCAAAAGTTCTTTCAAAAGTGAAAGTTTCTGGAGGTGGTCGATGTAATGTTACACATGCATGTTTTGACAATAAAAAATTAATTACTTATTATCCTCGTGGGGCAAATTATTTACGTAAAACCTTTGAGCAGTTTAATACACGCTCTACCATAGAATGGTTTAAAAAAAGAGGGGTTGAATTGGAAACATTAACGGATAATTGTATTTTCCCAAAATCTAATTCTTCTCAAACAATTATTGATTGTTTTCTGAATGAAGCACAAAAACTAGGCGTTGTTCAAAAACTTCAAACACCAATTAACGATATACACCTTACATCTACAGATCAATTTGAATTAATCAGTTTAAATGAATCTTTTATTGTAGATAGAGTTATTTATACTACTGGAGGTCAACCCAAAAACAATTCACTGCATTGGTTACAAAATTTCAAACATGAACTAATAGAACCAGTACCTTCCCTATTCACTTTTAATATGCCTGACGAATCCATAAGAGAATTAATGGGAATTGTAGTGGAAGAAACCACAACTAAAATAGAAGGAACAAAACTAGAAGCATCTGGTCCATTATTAATTACCCATTGGGGTATGAGCGGCCCGGCTATACTAAAGTTATCCGCATTTGGCGCAAGACTTTTAGCAGATAAAAAATACAATTTTAATGTGCTCATAAATTGGCTTCACACTCAAAAAGAACTAGAAGTACGAACCAATCTGCAAGAAACACTTATAAATCACTCAGAGAAAAAAATGGGTAACCTAAATCCTTTTGGTTTATCAACTCGTTTGTGGCATTTTTTACTTGAAAAATCAAACATTTCTGTTGACTCAAAATGGAAAGAACTACAAGGAAAAAAAACAAATAAACTCATTAACACATTGGTTAACGACCGTTACCAAGTTTCCGGCAAAACAACTTTTAAAGAGGAGTTTGTCACAGCTGGAGGTGTTGGATTATCGGATGTGGATTTCAATACTATGGAAAGCAGAAAAGTAAAAGGGTTATTTTTTGCTGGAGAAGTATTGGATGTTGATGGGGTTACAGGAGGTTTTAATTTTCAAGCAGCATGGTCAACAGGTTGGGTTGCTGGGAAAAACGTGATTTAATTATGATTTATGAATTATTAATTATGATCTTAATTAAACTATCTTTGTAAAAAAAATCAATTATGGCTTTAGATTCCAACATAAGAGTAACGAAAGATTTTACTTTTGATATGGCACATGCATTATATGGTTATGATGGACCTTGTAAAAATATACATGGTCATACTTATCATTTAAGTGTTACTTTGTTAGGGAAACCTATTGCAGATATTGAACATGTTAAACTTGGAATGGTCATTGATTTTGGTGATTTAAAAGACGTTGTAAAAAGAGAGATCATTGAAGTTTTTGATCATGCTTTAGTATTGAATGAAGAAGCACCTTATTCAAAATCTGAGGTTATTTCTAACGAATTTGAAAAAGTAATTTTAATGCCTTTTCAACCAACTTGTGAAAATTTATTGTTGCACTTTGTAAATTTATTAGATGGAAAATTTGCACACAACACAAAATTAATTTCTTTACGCTTACAAGAAACACCAAACTCTGGTGCAGAATGGAAATTAGAGGATAATTAATCTTCTATTTATTTACAGAATACATACAACTAATTAGGGTTTTACTCTTATTCTCTGTTTCATCTAATTCTAGTTCAGGTATCGACTGAGGAGTAAACCCTCCACCCAGATATAAATAGGCTGTATCTGTTTGAAGTTGAGCACAACGTAAATTCACGTATAAAGTAGCATCCGTTTTACCCAATAAACCAACTATACCCGTATATAAAAAACGATCATGCGCCTCAACCGATGAGATCAAATTTAAAGCTGCATCTCTAGGCACACCACTTACAGCTGGAGTTGGATGTAAAACCTTCATTAGCTCAATTAATTTTTTTGAAGGTAAAAACGCACTTAAATCAGTACGAATATGTATAACTGGTCCCGCTTGATAATCATATGGACCATTCAATTCTATTTGCTCAGCCCCTACTTTTTTCAACTGATTTTCAATAAAATCAGTCACTAATTGTTGTTCAATTTTTTCTTTTTCACCCCAAGGCTGATTATTTTGAGACGTCTTTTTGGTACCTGCTAACGATATAGTAAATACAAAAGATTTATGTGCTTCTAATAAAATCTCCGGTGTTGCCGCAATCCATGTTCCTATCTTAGAGCTAGAAACCAAGTAAACCAATGCTTTTGGGTAAGATTCACACAAATTCTCAAATAACTGATAGGCTTTAGACAACGGAAATGAATGTGATTTTACACGAGAAAAAACAGCTTTATCTAATTGAAATTGAGCTATTCCGTTTAAAAAAGAATGCGCTTGTAACAAATATTCTCTTGTCGTGTAAACGTATGGTTTAGATTCATGAGAATAAAAATCAGTAGGTATGTCCAAGCATTCATGATGCACATCAAACTTATAAAAACGTTGTGCTGCGAAATCTGAAAAAATAAAACCCTCAATCACATCAGTCAAGCTCACTTCATGTAATTCACCTATTTGCTTAACTTTTTCTTTACCTGGGAAACGATATGCAAGAAAATCAGCTTTCATTATTTTTTTTGTATAATCATCACTGTTAATCTTCCTGTACATATTAACTTATTGTTTGACTCATCAAAAACATCTACTTGCCATATATGGGTTTTCTTCCCACCATGCAAAAGTTTTCCGACTCCAATTACATAACCAGAACTAATACCGCCAATATGGTTTGCATTAACTTCAATACCAACAGGATGTTCTATTTTTAAATCACACATTAAAGCAGAACCTAACGAACCAATGCTCTCTATTAATACAGCAGAAGCCCCACCATGCAATAATCCCATTGGCTGATGAGTTCTAGCATCTACAGGCATTTTTGCTCTGATAGAATTTACTCCGGCATCAAAAAATTCAATACCCAATGTTTCCATTAGGGTGTTTTTATTCATTTTATTGAGCTGTTCATTTGTATAAACACTAAAATCCATTATTCATCTTCATTTATTACTGATTCCGAAGCCACACGCCTTTGTTGTCTCATTAACTTTCGAGCAGCACGCTTATTTGCTCGATAATCTTTAATTTCTGCTTTGTATTCCTCTTTTGACATATGTCTAGGTGTAGGATCAAATGTAACCACATTATTTTTAATATCCATTAATACAATTTCAGTAATAATATCCTCTCCCTGCGGATCGTATCTTGCATCTAATTTTTGATCCCAGATTTTACCTAATTGATTGTACATTTCAGAACTAAATCGATTTTTATATCTTGAAATTATTTCTTCAACGGTCATGCCTGTTTCACGATGAATTAACTTCATCAACAATTTACCTTCCTCGATGTACAAATCCTTAACAACAAATAAATACTCTGATTTAATCTCTTTATTATACTTTTTAGTAACTTTTCTTTTTCCTCGTCTACTTTCTTGAATTTCAAGTTCTTCATTCAATTTATCAATCATTTTAGCAGCTTCTAAAGCCAAAGGATAGACTCTACGTACTCTACGCAACTGTTTTTCATATAGAGATTTAAAATCTTTACGAAGTACTATTTCTCTAAGGTGTTTTACTTTATCATCATCTCTTTCTTGACAAACACCTAATGAAGTTAAAAGTGATACACTAATAAATAAAAGTAATATTAAAATATATTGTAAATTCATGGTCTAAAATCTCATCAAAAATAACGAAATATGTATTTAAAAATTATTTCCGTAATTGCTGTTTTGTTTTTTTCAATAACTAGTTGTAAAAATGAAATTAAACATGATATCACAACTAAAACTGACAAAGACACCACTGAGTTTAAATCTGATTCTATTAATGAAAAAAAAGAATCACCTAAAAAAATAGAAATCATCAATAAAAAAGCAGAGAAAGTTGAAAATCACATTAAAATCGTTGAGAAATATGGAGAACAATGGGATTTTTGTTCCTGCGTTTTAAAAAATGATTCTATTAATATAGCGTTTGAAAAAAACTTAACAGATAAGCAATCTGAGAAATTAATGGCACGATGGGAATTCGTAGAAAATAAATGCAAAGAATTTTTAACGACACCCAATACTACCCCTGAAGAAAGAGAGGCACATGAATTGAAAGTGAAACGATGTTTGAAAAATGCACGCAAATAAAATGCAGATTATAACATTGAATCATATTGAGGAATTAAAATCAATTTCTTTTGATTCAGCAGTAAAAATAATTGCCGAAAGTGGTGGAACAAAAACCGATTGGAGAATTCAAACCGATGATAAAATCGTTGCATTTGAAACCGTTAATTTTCATGCAAAAACATTAAATAATGAGCAGGTATCAATTGTTCAATATTTAAAAAATATAATCCCTAAAAACAGTTCACTTTTCTTTTATGGTAGTGGGTGTTTACAACAAGAAAATCAATACATCATCCATAAATTATTTGAACCATTAGAATTAATCATAAACGAAATTGCCTCTGATTTAGTCGCAGCAGGAAAAGCTATTTATGGCAAACAAAGTGGTTATGTAGGAATTTTAGGGACTGGTTCAGTTCTATGTCATTATTCTAATTCAAATATTGAAAACATCTCTGGTGGATTAGGTTATTTATTAGGCGATGAGGGAAGTGGTTATTATTTTGGAAAATTAGTTTTACAGAAATATTTCAATAATATGTGTTCTTCTAAATTTAAAGAACTAATAGAAAAAACATACGGTAGTCATTCAGAAATTCTATCAAAAGTATACGGAATTGAAGGAAAAAAATTTATTAGCCAAATTCAACTTAACTCAAATTTGTCAGCATTAAATATTGAGATTCTTGAAATTCACAAAGAAAATATTTCGCTTTTTTTAGATTTACATTTACCTAAAGTCGAAACTATTATTGAATTAGGTTTTGTTGGTTCGTATGCTTTTCATATGCGTAAATTACTTGAAGAACAATTAACAAAAAGAGGAATCAAACTAACTCAAGTTATACAAAAACCAATAGATTCATTGATGAAGTATCACTTTTAGATTTATTGAATGATTACAAACTGATTTCTACTTATTTTTACAAAAAAAAATAATATGAGAGTTCTAGCAGAAGTTCCACACCCTAAATACAAAATCCAAATATTTAATTACAATAGTAAGTATATTGTAAAGATAGAATTAGATCAATATGAACAAATATTTAAAATCAACGAAATAGATGTTTTCGGATTAGAAGATGTTCAAAATATGATCACTGAAGAGTTATTAGATAACGCTTTTGATCGTTTTCTTACTATGAGAGAAGATTGGGGAAAAGCATTTGCATCAAAAAACAATATTAAAGAAAATTAAAATGAAAAAAATTATTGGTATTGCATTAGGGGTTGTATTAACTACCCTTTCTTGTTCTGAAAAAAAAGCAGAAAAAGAAGTTCTAGACACTAAACCTACCGTTCCCGTAATTCGTGAAAATGGTTTGAAGATTGCTTTTTATAACCAAGATAGTTTAAAAAGTGGTTTTACTTTCTACAAACAAATGGATAATCTAGTAAAGAACAAACAGATTCAATTTCAAAAACAACTAGAAAAGAAACAATTAGATTTACAATCTTATTTAGTTGCAAATGACGAACTAGCAAAAAAAGGTCAACTATCTGATTTGCAAATGCAAAATATTCAAGCAGAGGCACAGCGAAGAGAGCAAGAAATCTATGCTTTTCAACAAAATCAAGGTGGTGCAATTGAAAAGCAAACCGTTGATTTGATGAATAAGATTTATAAAAAAATCGAAGATGCGAGTAAAAAATACTGTGAGATACACAAGATCGACATGTTACTTGTTCAAGCATCTGGTAGTCAATTTAATTATATTAATCCTACTATGAACGTAACGAAAGAATTTATTGGTTTTTTGAATCAGGAGGAGAAAGGCAAGTAGGTTTTAGTTTTTAGTCATTTGTTTTTAGTCAATAGATAATAGATAAAAGACATTAGACGTTAGACAAAAGACATTAGACATTAGACATTAGACGTTAGATAGAATACTTGTTTAATTTTTATTGAAAGAGTTAATTATTTTCATTTTTAAAAATAGATTATGCTTATTGCACAACAAAAATTAAAAGAAAATATAGCTGAATACATTTTGTATATGTATCAGATAGAAGATGTTATTCGCGCATACAAATTTGATTTGGAAAGAATTATGGACGAGTATGTTCGAGGACAATTGCCTGATCCCTCTTTTTTTGCATCCTATCGACAATGGTATGATGGTTTGATACGTGGAATGCATTCTCAAAAAATTGAAGAAAAAGGACATTTACACCAGATTCAAGAGGTAATGGTGGAATTATCTTATTTACACAATACGCTATTAAACATTGCGAATGATGAAAAATACAAAGGCGTTTATGAAAGAGCGCTTGATGCAATTCAAGACTTTAGAGAAAAATCAAATTTAAAAGAGAAAAATGATATCGAATTGGTTTTTCATGCGATGTATATGAAATTATTGTTACGTCTTCAAAAGAAAGAAATCAATACCGAATCTGAAGAAGCTTTTGATAATATGCGCGTTATGATTGCTTATTTATCAAGAGCGTATCACCAAATGAAAAATGGAGAATTGAATTTTTTCAATAATTAATCTTCACTTTTAACTTCAGCTCTGGAGATCATTTTTGTATATAAGCAAAGAGCTATAACCAACTTATTTTGAACTTACCAATTAGTATGTTACTAAGTAGTAAGTTACCAAATGGTAATATTGTAAATAATTAATAATCATATTATTATACTAAAAATCTTAAAAACCATATTAAAAAAACAGGGTCTAACCATTCAAAATTCCCTTGAGAAAATTGCAATATGTCTTTTTTAATTAAAATCTCACGGTTCTTAATGATGTTATTGGATGTTCCTAGTTTATAGTCTTGCATTACGCGTACGCTCGTAATTTGTTTTTCACCAGTTGCGACTGCTTTTAGTAAGTTTAGTTGTGTATTACTCAACGACTCTACTTGTGCTTGAAAAAAGGGTGTATTTACATTCATCAACTCTTGCATAGCATCATGTAAGATAGATTCATTCACTTCTAAAGATGTTTTTACCCAAACGTAATGTGAAAATTGTTGCACATACCAAGAGTGACAATTCATTTTATCGGTGATAAATGCCGCTTGTTCTTCGGTTATTACTTTACCTGTATTTTTAAAACTTTCTAAAATAAATGAAATCCATTTTTCGCGTTTAATTTTAGGTAAATACATAAAATCACCAAAACGATAAAAAGGTTTTGAACTATGATTGAAAATTTCTTCCATCATATGACGGTTACTTCCATATAAACAATAGGTGACATTTTTTTGGCGTTGCCAAACGGCACGCATCTTTTTTTCGAATGATTCGAAGGTATTATAATTCGATAGATTTTGAAATTCATCTATGCAAATCACAAATTGAATTCCTTTTTCTTTTGCAATTACTTCAGGTAAATTCAACACCTCATCGCTGTATTTCTTGAGATCTTTCCAGTCAAAACCAATGCTAAAATCTGTAGTTGGATCCACACCAAATGAAACTTTTGGTAACAAATGTTTGAAATAATTTTTGGCATGACTTACCCAATCTTCCCAACGAGTAGAAGATTTTTTTAGTACTTCACGCGCAAACACTTCTAAAAAATCCTCTTCACTCCCAATGGCAAACAAGTCAATAATTACAACACGAGTCGTTTCTGAATCGATATCAAAGGCTACTTTTTCTACGAGTGAAGATTTCCCCCAACGACGAGGAGAAACCAACATCGTGTTGATGCCACCAACTAAATTAGACTTCAATTTAGCAAACTCTTCTTCACGGTTTGTAAACGAAAACATACTTACTGTTTTCCCAAAAACAAAAGGTGTATTATTTCCTTCCATAGCGATTTGTTTTTTATATTACCAAACGGTATGTTACCAAATGGTAATATTGCAAATATAATAAAAACAAATACTTAAAATATAAAAAGAAGAAAATTTAAAGAAAAATGATTTACAAAACAATCTCTACATATAATGATTTACACTAATGAAAGAATACTTTTTATTAATAGATAACAAAAAATGGCTCACAAAAACTTGCAAGCCATTAATAAATCATCATTCATAAATTATAACTCTTTCAGTCTTTGAGACACCTAACAGAGAACCCAATTTTCTTATCACTGCAGTTTCTGGTCGCATTCCCAAAGCCGTCGTACAGGTTGCGGCCCCAAGCGTCATCTGAATAATTCTCCGTCGAACTCCACCAGTAACCGTTGCTGCCAATGTCATTGCAAATTCCATTGCCGGAGCGGTACCCGCCCGGAAGACCGGTAAAACCACTTTCGCTGGTGCCATTCCAACCACCAATTTGTTCTTCATGCTCATATTTTCCCTTACCCTTAGGTATAAATTTATTTGTTTTGGTATATCCTACACCTTTGCAAACTTGACAAATCTTCTTATACTCTGCACTAGCTGTAGAGCAATTACTGCATGATTTTGTAGCATAATATCCACCCGTTTCATAATACCTAACTTCTTTTTTCATTACTCGCTTCGCTTTCATTTTAGCACCTGCAACATCTTTTCCTCCCAAATAAGCAACCAACTTATCCCACTCAGCATCTGAAGGCACATGCCATCCTTGTGGGCAAAGTCCATTGGTATCTATTACTGCGTACCAATTGTATAACTTCCCATATTTAGCTCCATTTTTGGGGTCATTATCATAATAGCACCAAGCTGGTTGTTGATTTTCACCTGCTTTATACCAAGCATCTTTGTCTTCTACTTCTGGTATGTCTACCCCATTTTTGAATGTCGAAACTTTCAAGTTCTCCAACATCCACACTTGCGTACCAATGGTAACGGTTTTAATCGGACCTGTGTTATCTTGTTTTACTAATAATTCCTGCTTAGGTGCGGGTCTGTATTTTAACAATTCATTAGTTATAAGTACCAAACTGTCTTGTTTTATTTTTAATTGTTTATTGAGGGTATTATTTATATTTTCAAGAGTGATCTTGTCATTACTCAGATTTTCTTTGTTCCGTTCTAATTCTTTTATTTGGCTTTTTAAATTCGAAATTTCATTATTTAATTTTTGCTTATCGGAACGTTCTGAGGTAACTATTTGATTCAGACTATCCACTCTATTAGTCAAAATTGCTATCATTTCTTTTTTGGATTGCGCTAGCGAAATTCCAGAAATAAAAAAGAAAATAAAATATACGCTTAGGTTTTTCATTGTACTTTAATAAATTTATAAATCAAAAATAACGAAAAAAAAAGTACTTAAATTGAGCCCTTTATAAAGTTGATATTAATTCTGGTCTTATAACAAAACTTACAACTCGCTTTTTATTATATTTGTTTATATGTTTATAATAACTAAAGATATTGAATCAAAAATTGCAGCCTTATGTGTAAAAAATGATTTAGACAACACAAAAATTCCAATTTATGCAGTAGCATAACGAAAAATTGAAATCTTATTTAAAAATAAATCATTCTATCTGTCAATCTGTAATTTGCAATCTTTCAATCTATAATCTTCCATGCAACGTCGTAATTTTCTTTCTCGTCTTGGATTAGGTTTTGCCGCATTGGGCTTACCTACTCTAACATTCAGTCAATCAAAAAATGCTAAAAATACTACCATGAATACAATTAAATCTATCAAACCGTTAGGTTTTCAATGGGAAACTGCAGACCCTTTTTTATTTTGTGTACACCACGAAGATAAATTTCCGAAGGGAAATGCTGAAATGGGGCCTACCACTTCGATGGAAGGCAGACACATGGGAAGTGATTTTATTATCAAAGATGGATTTCGTATGTATCACGGACAAACAGTGCCTGGATTACCAGGACACCCTCACAGAGGATTTGAGACAATAACTGTAGTACGGGAGGGATTGGTAGACCATGCGGATTCGATGGGAGCTGCCGGTCGTTATGGTGATGGAGATGTACAATGGATGACTGCCGGAAAAGGAGTACAACATTCAGAAATGTTTCCATTAATTCACGAGGATAAAGAAAATCCGATGGAGTTATTTCAGATATGGTTGAATCTACCTCGCAAAAACAAAATGGTTGAACCCCACTTCAAGATGCTCTGGAAAGAAATCATGCCCGTTTATAAAGAGGAGAAAACAACCGTAGAAGTAATTGCTGGAGAATTAAATAAAACAACTCCTATTGCTCCTCCTCCAAACTCTTGGGCAGCAGATAAAAATAACGAAGTGGCAGTTTGGAATATCACGATGGAAGCAGGTGCTACTTTTGAACTCCCTAAAGCATCGGAAGGCATCAACAGAACTTTGTATTATTACGAAGGAGAAGGCTTAACTATTAACAATCAAACTATACCGAATTATCATGCTGTAGAGGTTGAAGCCGAGAATCAATTGACTTTGAAATCATCCAATACAAAAGTGAAAATTTTGGTGTTACAAGGAAGACCAATCAATGAACCTGTTATACAATACGGCCCTTTTGTAATGAATAGCAAAGAAGAAATTCAACAAGCATTTAACGATTATCACGCAACACAATTTGGAGGTTGGCCGTGGTCTCGTTTGGACCAAGTTCACGATAGAACTCGTGGAAGATTTGCGCAACATGCTGACGGAACAATAGAAACAAAATCATAATTTAATCAATGAAAAAATTCATTCTAATGGGTACATTAATTTGTGCCTTAACTAGTTTTTCCCAAAAATATTGGCAACAAACAACGAATTACAAAATAAATGTTTCATTGAATGATGTCAACCATGAATTGTCTGCCTTTGAAGAAATTGAATATATTAACCATTCACCAGACACATTAAAATCACTCTATTTTCATTTGTGGCCGAATGCCTATCGAAACAAAAAAACAGCATTAGCAAAACAATTGATCAGAGAAAAATCAGGTTCAAATAACACAGCATTAGACAATCCTGAATATAATGGTTATATTGACTCCCTAGATTTCAAAGTAAATGGACAAAAAACTGTTTGGAATTATGACAAAAAAAATCAAGATATCTGTTTAATATTACTAAATCAACCTTTACTTCCTGGTGGAAAAATCACTATTACAACTCCCTTTAAAGTAAAACTTCCAGATGCTTCTGTATCACGATTGGGTCATACAGACCAAGCCTATTTTATCACGCAATGGTATCCAAAACCTGCAGTTTATGACAAAAATGGTTGGCACGCTATGCCGTATATAAACCAAGGAGAATTTTATTCTGAATTCGGAAGTTTTGATGTAAATATTACTTTACCTGAAAATTACATACTTGCCGCAACAGGAGAAATGCAAAACCAAGAGGAATATATAAAATTAATGCAATTGGCTGAGCTAACTAAAAACGAATTAAATAACGACAAATACTTTGAAGAAAAAAGAAATGTATTTATTAATAGTTCAACCCAAACCAAAACCATTCGATTTACCCAAAACAACATTCATGATTTTGCTTGGTTTGCAGATAAACATTTTCAGGTATTACAGGGAGAAGTTGAATTACCTAATTCTAAAAATAAAGTATCAACTTGGGCGTATTTCACTCCAGAAAATTACCGAACATGGAAAAAATCACTCGAATATTTACATGATGCAACCTATTATTACTCAAAATGGAATGGAGACTATCAGTATAACCATGTAAGTGCGATTGATGGAACAATTGCTGCAGGTGGCGGAATGGAGTATCCTATGATTACCGTTATTGGAAATGAGTCAGATGACGCATCCTTGGAGCGAGTAATCATGCATGAAGTGGGGCATAATTGGTTTTATGGTATACTAGGAAGTAACGAACGTGACCATGCCTGGTTGGACGAAGGTATGAACACATTTAACGAAGTTCGCTATTGGTTGACGAAATATCCAAATACACCCATTAAAAACAAAGGATATCAAGTACTTTGTCGTTCTAAAAAATTAGATTATCACGATGAAAATGATATCAATTACCGAACACTTGCATCATTAGGATTGGATCAACCATTAAATCTTCGTGCAGACCAATATACAAGTACAAATTACGGAGCGATTGTATATGGAAAAACAGGTTTAATTATGACTTATTTACACAAATATCTAGGTGATTCACTTTATGATAAATGTGCCCAAACATATTTTAATGAATGGAAATTCAAACATCCACAACCGGAAGATTTAAAAGAAGTATATGAACGAGTAAGTGGTAAAAATTTAGATTGGATTTTTGATGAACTTATTAATACTACAAAACATATGGATTACAAACTTTCATCCGTTAAAGAAGCGAATAATCAACTTGTAGTGAAAGTTAAAAATAAAGGAGCAATTCATGGTCCGGCATTCGTTCAAGGTTATGTAAAAGGTGAGTTGGTTGAAAGTCATTGGACTAATCCAATAAAAAACAAAGAATTTATATCCTTTAATAGAACAGATATCGACGAATTTCATTTGGATTCAAACCGATTCATTCCTGAATTGAATAGAACAAACAATACGTGGAAAAAAGATCAACTATTCAAAAAATTAGAACCGATTCATTTTCAATTTTTAACTGGAGCAAGGAATACAAATAAAACTACCATTAATTACTCTCCAATAATCACTGGAAATCATATTGATAAACTATCATTAGGGGTGATTTTACATAATTACATGGTTGAATTACCGAAATTCCAATATGCCATAGCACCGATGTACGGATTTGGTTCATCGAATCTTAATGGTTTTTCAGAAATGAGTTACAATGCTTTTCCAAGTTATTTCTTTAATACCATTCGATTAGGAGCATCCGTAAAATCTTTTGGAATGGATACTTCCTATTTCAAAAACACTTCAAAATATATAAACTATTCTCCATTTTTATATGTAACCCTCGGAACAATGAAAGCCAAAAAAGACATACATGCAAATATACTTTTACAAGGATCATATACTGACTATTTAAAAAGTAACACCACTGAAAATGGAGCTTTTGTGAGGTATCGAATGGGGGTTACCAAAACAAAATACAAAGCCACTTTCGAAATCAGAAATGAATGGTTACAAACAACGATATCAAACGAAAAAACAAACTCACAACGATTATTGGGTGAAGCAAATTTGAATTTCAACTATCAACTAAAAAATAAAAAGCACCCTATTTCACTTCGTTTATTTGCTGGGAATGTATATTACATAAAAGGAAATAATTCGCTAATTAATAGACACGGAATCAATGTATCAGGATTAAATGGAATTCAAGATTTCTATTATGAAAATTACTTTAATAATCGCTTTGGAAATGGAAATATGGCGATTGATAAAATGGGTAATTTACGAACAAACAGCAATTTTATTACTTCCAAACAAGTTGTTTCTGCAAATACGTTTATCACCATTCCATACATTAACTTTTTAGGAATATATACAGATTATGCGCATTTTCAACATTCAGGAAAAATGGAAGATGCTCTGGTATCTGGTATCGGTTTGAAAATTGAAAATTATTTCGGGTTATATTTCCCTGTATATCAAACAAAAAATCTAGGGGATTTATCTAAAAATTACAGTAATTATATCCGTTTCACGCTTATGTTGAACTTTGTGAACTCTGGAATAATTAAGAAATAAATGCTTAATGCTTAATGTTTAATTGATAGTTTCCGTTGGAAAATTCGATTTTTTGCTCCATTAAAAGATACTGTAAAGCTTGTTTGATTTCTGAATTATATTGTTCACCTATTTGATTTTCAATTTCAAGGAAAGATTTTGGGTTAGATTTCAATTGAAAAACAATAATAGAAGCAATCTCTAACATCGTCTTTTGGACTTTTCGTTGCGATTTACAATAATCACAGCGTCCGCAAGGCTGGGAAGACTGTCCAAAATAAGCTAACAAGAATTGTTCTCTACAATGTGATCCAGTTATATATTCACTTGCTTTAGCAAAGCGATTAAACGCGCGTTCCTTTCTATTTTTGTATACCTCATCGGTTAAGCGCATATGGTCATCAGGAAGTCGTTCGTGTAAAAAAGTAACTTTAGGAGCATCTGATTTCCATGAAATATCCACCATTCCATTTTTCTCTAGAAACTCGAGTTGTTTAATCAATTCATTTTCAGACACCCCAATTTTTTTCGCTATAAAAACTTCATTTATAGCAAAGTAATAATCAAAAATACCTGGATAACTCCTAGTCAGAAAGGATATTAATTTTGAAATTCGTTCATATTTTATCTGAAAACTATATAAACTTGTATTTCCAACTAAAAACTTCAATTTAGTAGGTGTGAAAACACTTTCGCTAAAGAGTATATCGCCATTCATTTCCAAAATTTTCAACGATTGAAACGTTGGAATTAATTCTAAACGATAGGTTGAACAAAGTGTATTTAATTGAATAGGAAAAGTTTCTCCTTCACCCGAACCAATAGCTAAATGCAAATAATTACATAAAGCACGATACGTTGACTTAATCGTTTCTAAGGGTGGAAATTGTTGTTCAATAAGTGTTTTAAGTTTTTCAAGTTCATCTTCTTTGTACAAAACTAAAGTTCGAGAGGATTTACCATCTCTCCCTGCTCTTCCTGCTTCTTGGAAGTAAGCCTCTAAATTATTCGGAAACTCATAATGTAGTACATAACGCACATCTGGTTTATCAATTCCCATTCCAAATGCATTCGTAGCAATCATAATCGGGACTCTGTTTGAAATCCAATTATGCATCATGGTATTTCTGGATTCAGCATCTAAGCCGCCATGATAAATACCTGTTTGAATTCCATTCAGAGCCAATTGATTTGCTAGTTCCTTAACACTTTTTCTAGTTTGACAGTAAATAATACCACAAAAGTCTGGAAATTTCTGAATCCACTTTACAACTGCATTTTCTTTATTTTGAACTACATACACCTCGTAACTCAAGTTTTCTCGACTGAAAGAAGCTTCAAATACCGAAGGTGATTTTAAATTTAATTGTTCAATAATATCTTGTTTAACCTCTTGAGTTGCGGTAGCGGTAACTGCCATAATCGGAACATTCGGCTGGTATTTTCTCAATACAGCAATTTCCCTGTAAGGAGGACGAAAATCATGTCCCCACTCTGATATACAATGTGCTTCATCAACTACAATCAGCGAAACTTGCATTAATTTAAAACGCTCTATGAAAGTCCTAGATTTTAATCTTTCAGGAGAAGTATATAAAAAGTCTAAACCACCAAAACGAGCCAAATCTAAGGTTAAATCAATTTCACGATGCGTCATTAAGCTAGTGATTGCTTTAGCACGAACTCCTCTGCGTTCTAATTGTTCTACCTGATCTTGCATCAGAGCAATGAGTGGCGAAATTACTAAACAAACACCTTCACGAGCAAGACCAGGTACTTGAAAACAGATCGACTTACCCCCACCTGTTGGTAAAAGCGCTAAGGTATCTTTTCCATTTATTGCATTATCAACGATATCTTCTTGAAGAGGACGAAAATGAGAAAAACCCCAAATTTTGTTTAATATGTTAATACTTTCTTTCATTAACGCTCTTCCTTACTCTCGAGTTGTTTTTTGGATTCACAAAATAATTGGATTAGACTTTCTACTCCTTTATCTCCTAAATCTTTTGCTTTTGAAAGATCATTGCAACCATCTGTATTATCTCCTGTTTTTATTTTTGCTACCCCGCGTGCAATGTAGCTTTTAGAAAAATCAGCTTTGATTCCGATAGATTTATCAAATTGTTGTATAGCCTCAGAATATTTTCCTTTAATAGCTAGGATATTACCAATCTCATGATATACCTCTGCAAAACTTGAATTGATTTCCAGCGCTTTTTCGTAATCTTTCATTGCTTGTTTATAATCTCCTGTAGATTGATGTGCAAAACCACGATTATAATGAGCTACAGCGTGCTTTTTATTAATATGCAGTGTTGTTGTAAAATCGGTTATTGATTCTGTAAAATGACCCAAAGACAAATATATTTCACCTCGAGCATTATACGATTCAGGATCATATGGATTTATTTTGAGTGCACGATTATAATCAGCAATTGCACTCTGAAGTTTTCCTGTATTTCTTTTTGATTTAGCACGCGCAATATATGCCTCTGTCAAAGAGGGATTAATTTTCAAAGCTTTGTTAAAATCTGAAATAGCTCCTTTATGGTTATTCGAAGCAACTTTTGCGAGTCCATCTTGAACAAAATCTTCAGCAGTTTTCTGACTCAAAGTAAAAAAACTTACTAGCAGACAAATAAACAGTATGTTACGTGATTTTGTCATAAACTACAAAGTAAATGTGAGTAAAAACAAACAAGTACTGATAGTAAATTTATTCAAAAAATCTTGATTTTATATCTAGTGGGTAAATTCAATTTAAGTATTACTTTATTTCACTTCAATTGGTTTTCCAGAAATTTTGGCATAGACAGCGATAAATTTAGCTCCAAAGAATATAATTTGAGAAGTATAATATACCCAAGTAAGTAATACAAGAAGCGTACCTGCTATTCCCGTATCTCTAGCAAAAAAATAATGGGTAAGGTAATATTTAATAAGTAACTGACCAATATACAACAAAGTAGCTGTCACTAAAGCACCTGCAGCAGCTAATTTTGCATTTACTAAGCCATCAGAAACGTATTTAAAAAGAAAAAAGAAGATGGTGAAATTGGTAAGTATTGGAATGAAGTGTTGCGTTAAAAAGTCAAATAAAAAATGAATATAGTTTAAATGATCAAAAAACAAATCACCAAATGAAAGCAAAATAATCTCTGCAAAATATGTGACAATAATTAAAAAACCAAAGAACATTAATAAACCTAAATGAATTAACTTATCAATCACGGTAGCTAAAATCATTTTCCGCTTACTATCATGTACTTTTTCTATATCATAAAAATCATTTATACTATTTTTAAGTGAGGACAAAATAGCGGTTGACGAAATTAAAAGAACAATAATTCCTACTAATTGCAAGCCGAAATTACTTTTATGAAAATTGATTTCATTTAAGAAATCTAGAATACCTTGAATGTCTTTAATACCTACTTGTTCTTGCAATACAGAAGCAATGATAGCAAGCATTTTTTGTTGTCCTATAATCTGACCAAAAGAAACGATACTTAAATACAAAATTGGTACAAGGGCGAATATCGTATAATACGATAAAGCAGCACCATGAAATAAACTATTTTCACTAGCAAACTCAGTGATTGTTTGTTTAAACAATTGACCAACCTCTTTCCAAGAAAGGGTTCTAATTTTTTTCGATATAGATTTTATCGACATAAGAAATATCTTTTAAATCGTATAAGGTTATGGTCGATTTTGTTCCGACTTTAAAAGTAAAAATTGAAAATGGACCTGCAAAAAACTTATCTTTAAAAATCACATTTATTTCAATCTCATATTTACCGTGAGGTTCTAATGAAAAATGAGTAGGTCTAAACATGAATTTTGTTTTATTTACTAAAAGTTGATTTATATCACCAAAAAATTTGGCTTCAGTAACTGAATTTGGTTTCAAATAAAATGCAGACGGTGTATCAACACGCAAGAAATTTGCATCATTAAAATACCCTACTCGATCTGCATAGGTCAAAACATCTTGACCATCATGAGTAACAAAAATGAATGTTGTTTTTCGCGCTTTTTTTAATCGTATCAAATAATCAACAACCCTTCTTTTTATATGTGCATCCAAATGTGCAAATGGTTCATCCAACAATACAACTTTAGACTCCATTATCAATGCACGAGCTAAGGCTAATCTTTGTTTTTCTCCACCTGACAAATGCACCGCTTGTATATTAGATAAATGTGTTAATTCAAGTAGTTCAAGTAACTCATCGATAATTTCAATCTTTAACTTTTCATTTAAGTGATTAGCTTTAACTCTCAAATTATCAACTACTGAATGATAATTATCTAATCCAAACTCTTGATTTACCAATTGAACTTCTGGATGTCCTGGTATTAATCTTTGCGATGGTCCAAGCAATTTTTCTTTACCTAAAAACACAGCGCCAGAATCTGATTCCAAAACACCAGCAATGATTTGTAATAGGGTCGATTTACCAGCACCACTAGGTCCTACAATTCCAAAAATTTCTCCTTTAATTAACTTTAAAGAAATATCATTCAAAATCGTGCGGTTGCCTCTTTTGAACGAGATGTTTTTGAGTAATATCATTCTCTAATTAGTTCCTTTGGAAATTCTTTTGAAGCGATATAAACTCCAGGAATTGGATTACTCATCGGTTCATAATCTTTTAAGAAAACATCCAATCGATTTCCTTCATGTTTATAGGAATCTAAAATTGTTTCTGACACCGCAAAAGCCCCATGTTGTCCGTTATCTAATTCCAACACCACTAAAAACATATTAGGTAGAATAAATTCAAATGGACCAGTATCAAACTCACCACGTAAAGGATACTCCCCTTTTCTAATAATCTCGATATTTTTGACATCGTTCACGTCTAATTCATCCTCCCATTCATATAAGGGATTATTTTCTGATTCTTTACCATTGTGATTTGCTTCCGCATATTCTGGAGAAAAATCGTCATTTAAGAGGTAAAAGTGTGCGTTTAGTTTCATTTTTAAGAGTGATTAGTAATTAGTGATTAGTCGATAGTCGATAGTGAAATTAACAACACATTGATCATTAAACATTCACCATTAATCATTATTTATACACATGTACATCGTTATTATAATCTTCAATATCGTCTTTTACTTTTTTGATAGCTAGTGTTAACACAACGATATCAACTGGCTGGGTGTTTTGAAGCCAATCCAATGCTTCACGTTCAGCATCAATTGCACGTGCCATTTTAGACAATAACACAAAACCATTGTTTTCAAGCCAATGCAATGCTTTTTTATTAGATTCTGCAGCTTGAATAAAGGCTAACAAATGCGGATATCCATTTTCCATCAACCAAGTACGCGCTTTGTCATTTAATTTAATGGCAGCACAAGCTGTATTTAATTCTTCATATCCATTGTATTTTAGAAAATCCAAAAACTCTTGATTTCCTTCTACCGCTTTAGCCCAAGCTATTAAAATTTTAGGAGGATAATCAATAGATTTCATACCCACTTTCATAGGCCCTTTTGGACCTCCCATCGCCTCTATTTCAGTGCGAAAAAGTTTTTTTATAAATTTAAACGGCATAAAATAAATACGAAACTAAAATAGCAGCAGTAAAACCAACAATATCAGCGACAATACCTCCCATCGCAGCATATCGCGTATTTTTTACTTTTACAGCACCAAAATAAACAGCTAAGACATAGAAAGTCGTTTCCGTGCTTCCTTGAAAAGTAGAAGCTAACTTACCAACAAACGAATCTACACCAAACGTACTCCAAGACTCAACCATCAAAGCCCTTGCTCCACTTCCCGAAAATGGTTTCATTAAAGCAACAGGCAAGGCATCAACGAATTCGGTTGCTTTCACCCCTATAGCCAGTAAAAGATACTTTATTCCATCAGTAAAAGCCTCTAATGCTCCACTAGCTCTAAAAACTGCGATCGCAGCTAACATAGCAATTAAAAAAGGTACAATTCCAATCGCAACTTCAAAACCTCCTTTAGCACCTTCTATAAAACTATCATAAACATTTACTTTAGAACGTATAGCTAAAATCACAAAAAAGCAAATAACCAAAAACAAGAATAAATTACTACCAACTCCAGATACAGGCGCAATCCATTCAGGATGTTTCACCAAAAGTATCAAAAGCCCAATGATAAATGCAGTTATTGAACCAATATATGCAAATACTACTTTATTAAATAAATTTATACGTTGTTTAATAGCCAAATATATTAATCCACCTAGTGTTGCAAAATAGGTTGAAATTAAAATAGGGAGAAAAACTTCTGAAGGTGATGCTGAACCTTCAGCAGAACGCAAAGCCAAAATGCTCACAGGAATAATTGTTAACCCAGACGCATTTAGGACCAAAAACATAATCTGTGCATTAGTAGCTCTTTCTGGTTCTGGATTTAGCGTTTGTAGTTCTTTCATTGCTTTTAATCCCATCGGAGTAGCTGCATTATCTAAACCAAGCATATTTGCAGAAATATTCATCATCATGGAACCAATTGCAGGATGATTTTTAGGAACATCTGGGAAAAGACGAGAAAACAAAGGAGAAACAAAACGTGTCATAATACGAACTGCCCCACCTTCTTCACCGATTTTCATGAAACCCAACCATAAACAAAGTGTACCAGTAAAAAATAAGCAAATTTCAAAACCTGATTTTGCCGCATCAAAAAGCGATGATACTATTTTTTCAAAAATGGTTAAATCGTGCCAAAAAATCAGTTTTGAAAGCCCAGTTACTAGGGCAATCAAAAACATTCCTATCCAAATTCTATTTAATAACATGCTACTAAGTTCGCTATTTAAACAGAATGCTTATCTCGATGTTGAATACAAATATTAACAAAGTTTTCAATAAGTAAGGTTCCTTGATTACCAGAAACCTCAGGATGAAATTGTACTCCAAAAAGTGGTTTTTCTTTGTGATACATCGCTTCATTTACACAAGCATCTGAAACACCCAATAATACAAAATCTTTTGGTAATGAGATACATTCGCAGTGGTCTTCCATCATTTCAACCTCCGTAGGCATCTTATCAAACAATGGATGTTCTTCAAGTGTTTCAATCACTTGCCAATCTCTGTCCTCTTTTTGTCTCGAAGGTAAAGCACCATGTAACAAACCCAACATTTGGTGACCGAAACAAATCCCCAAAACAGGTATCGTAATTTCTTTTAAAAAGGCTAATTTTTCTAGATAGTTTGAACAATCAATTTCCGTAATTAAAATGGGCGCACCAGAAATAATTACCCCTAACTTTCCTACCGTATGGTTTGTAGTAACTTCAGATAATCCAATCGTTTCATAATCCATTTGTAAATCAACCGCTTCTTCAATGAATGGTGTTTTTTGGCTACCACAGTCTATAATTAGAATCATCTCGTTTTTATTGTAAAATTACAAATTGAACGAATAGCGAAATAAAACCCATTTTAAAATAATTCGATGATAAATAAAATAACTATGAAGATTATGAAAAAGATAACATAATTTATAAATAACGTTAAGAAAAAGTTGGTTGAATATGGAAGTAAATCCGAATTTTTTATACTTAATTGATGAAAAGAAATAAATGCATATAATGCAGGAAAAAAAATAAAAAGTATGGTAATCAATTCAGTGTAATTATTTGCATTTGGGTAATAATAAGAATCGAACATTCGATCTGACATCAATGTAGGATCCCCCTGCAATAAAGGTAAAATGAGAAAAAAATATACAGGGATAACAAGAAAAGGTAACAACAATAAATTTCTTTTAATTCGAAAAAAATCATACTTTGATAAATGAAAGTTTTCTCGCTTTCCATTTGAAATTCGATTTTCATCATTTAGTAAAACGATAAAACAAACTATGCTCGAAAAAATAATATAAAAGATTGAAATAACTGGTATTTGAATTAGAGCAATCAAAATAGCTGTCAAAACTGGTAAAAGCAATTGATTTTTCTTAATAGAATAACTTGGAAGTATTGTTGTGAAAATAAAACCAACTAATAGCAAGATCATAACTATCAGATTGAAATAAAAAGTAGGCTCTTTAATTCGAGAACTGAATCTAAAATTACCTTCGATGAGAAAAAAAATAAAGTGAAGGAGAAATTCACTAAAACAAAGTAAAACAATAAAAATCAATGAATAAATCCCGATTTTATTTTTTCTAAAAGCTAGCACAAAAAATAAAGGGAATAAAAACAAATACATTTGTTTGATGTATTTTACAATATCAGTTGTACCTCTCTCTGATTCAAAAAGATACTTTAAAGCATAAAAACTTTCAACTAAATCTACCCAAAGAAGAATATAAAATATAACAAGAAGTAGAAAGATGATTATTTCTAATCTATATTCTTTAAAATTTGAACCTTTATTAATAATATCCATGTATCGAACTATTTCGCTAACACTTTAAACTCGGTTCTTCTGTTCAACTGTCTACCCTCTTCAGTATCGTTTGTTGCAATTGGTTTTTCTTCTCCAAAACCAATGTAAGTCAATCTTGATGCATCGATTCCTTTTTCAATCAATCGATCAAATACAGCTTTAGCTCTTTGGTTAGATAGATTCTTATTGTATTCATCAGAACCTCTGTTATCTGTATGTCCTGATATCTCAACCTTCATCGTTGGGACAGTAGTTAATAATTTCACCAATTGTTGAATTTCATTTTCAGATTCTTTCCTTAGAGTTGATTTATTAAAATCAAAGAAAATATTTTTTAAAACAATGGAATTACCAACTGCAATATTTTTCAATTTGATATCTTTCGTTACCTCTTGGTATTCAGCAGATTTTGGTAAATCAAAATTTTCGGAATGAAACAAATAATCTTCTTTATGCACGGAAATACCGTAATTTTTACCTGCAGGCATGGAAACTAAATATTTACCTGTTACACTATTCGATTTGAACGAAGCAATCACCTCATTTTTGGAGTTATCTATGATTTCAATTGTTGCTGAAATAGGTTTATTTGTCTTATCATCCAAAATGACTCCTTTCAAAAGAGTCAATTGAGCTTCTTGAACTTCTAATTTTTGAGCTGAAACATCTTCCTTAATAGATTCCGATAAACTTGCAATCAAGTTGTCCTCAGTAGTTGTCAACATTCTTTTTTCTTCTCCTAAAAAAGTAATACGATATACATCTTTTTCACCATAACCTCCTGGACGAATCGAAGAATAGTATGCATGTTTACCACTTGCGGATACAGTAAAGAAAACATCATCATCCGTTGTATTGATAGGGTAACCAATATTTTGTGGCGTAGACCAAATTTGGGTTTGTTCGTCAAAAACCGATTTAAAAACATCGTACCCCCCCATTGAAGAATGTCCTTTAGAACTGAAATATAATGTTTTACCATCAGGATGTAAAAACACACCCTCTTCATCTAAAGATGTATTAATGACATTCCCCAAATTAATTGATTCTGACCATCTGCCTTTTAAATCTTTAGTCGCCTTGTAAATATCACGACCTCCTAAACCTCCCTCCGGTTTATCAGAAACATAATAAATCGTATTTCCATCAGGTGAAAAACAAGATGATGACTCGTGATAATCTGTATTTATGTTTTTATTTAATCTATCTGGTTTTGACCATTCAGTACCTTCTAGTTCACTTATAAAAACATCACCTCTATTTACATCCTTATATATCAAAAACTTCTGCCCGTCAGCAGATAAACCACAATTTGAATCGTGTCCATCTGTATTGACATTAGTTCCCATATTTCTAGCCTGTCCCCAAACTCCATTCATACGCTCGGCTATGTAAATATCTTCAAAAGGCTCATTGATAAAAGGATCCATACCTCCACCGGTAGTCTCTGTTCTTCTAGAAGTAAAAAGCATCACAGATTCATCTGCAGAAATAACTGGACTATAATCAGGAAATGGCGAGTTAATTCCCGAGCCCACATTATCAATTTTAACTCTTACTGGATGATTTGCAATTTCTTTTCCATGAGAACATTGTTTTAATGCAACTTGAATATCCTCTCTTACCCCCGAATCATCTTTAGGATGTAGTAGTGTAAGGTGTTTATTAAATGCATCTATTGCTTTTTCCCACTGCATATCTATGTGATACCCCATTCCCAAATATAAATTGATGTCGGGTGCCACTTGCGGATTTAGTTCTATTGCTTTAACAAGATAATCAATGGCTTTATCCTTAAAATTAGAATATAAATAGGCTTTCCCTAAATGATAATTTAAAACATCGTTGTTTGGATTTAACTTGTAAGCATTTAAATAATATGGGATCGCATTTTTATAATAAAATGTTTCCAAATGCATAAATTCATCTCCTTTTTCGATGTCTTTCAATGCAGCTTTTAATTCATCTTTGCGATCTTTAAAATTTTCTTTGGAAAACTCGACATTCTGAGAAAAAGTATAACTGAAAGATAAACTAACTAAAGTTGTTAATAATCTATTTTTTAAACGCATAATGAAAGATTTATTGACAGTATTCTAAAAATGATTTTGCTTGCTCGACTCCTAAATTCATTGCTTTTTGCCAATCAACACAAGCCTCTGTGAGTTTATTCAAATTCTCTTTTGCAATTCCTCGATTAAAAAATGCAATTCCAAAATTTGGATCCAAATCAATTGCTTTGGAACAGTCTATTATTGCACCTTGGTAATCTTTCATTTTATTTTTAGCATTAGCACGATTATTTATTGCAAAAACATATTTTGGTTCTATTGCCAACGCTTTATTAAAATCTTCAATTGCAGCTTGAAAATCGCCCTTATCTATTTTAGCAACCCCTCTGTTATTATAAGCAAGCGTATAATCATTCTTCAAAGTGATTGCTTTATCGTAACTTAAAATCGCATCTAAATATCTACCTTTTTTGCGATATGCACTCCCCAGATTATTATAAATAACTGCTGATTCCGTATTCATTTTTATAGCGTTTTTATAATCCTCAATTGCCGCATCTAATTTACCTAACTCGAGATTTGCACTTGCTCGATCATTGTAAGCAAAACTAAAACTTGCATTATACAAAAGTGTAGAATCAAAAGACTTTACTGCTAAATCATAGTCTTTTAATTGAAATTGAATCACTCCTTTTGTATAATATGCATTGTGGTAATCTTTTTTTAATGAAATTGATTTGGTTAATGAATTTAGAGCATCATCCCATTTTTTATCTTTCATTTGAATTTGGGCTAAATAGTAATACCCATCAAAAGTTGGCGATAATTTAACTGCCTGATTAAAATATTCATTCGCTTCTTTGAATTTATTTAAATTATATAAAGCAATACCTTTTAAGAAATAACCTCTTTCAAAATCAGACTTCATACTTATCACATGATCAAATAATCCAATTGCAATCTCATATTGTTTATTTTCTAATTGAGTAACCCCATCATTATAAAATACTTGATAAGTAGGTTCTTGTTCTACTTTTGCTTTAACTATGGAATCTTGTTGAGAAAAGCTAATAATTGAGTTAAAAACTACTAGGATAAGGATGAACCAATTATAATTCATAAAAACTAAAGATTTTGAATACGTTATAAATTTAGAAAATATTTTAAGACTATGAGATTATAGATTGTAAGATTAGAAGATTGCAGATTACAGATTAGAAGATTATAAATTAACTTTCAAAATCTAATGAAATAAAAAAGGTGCGATTACTCGCACCTTGTCTCTTTGAAATCGGTTAAGGATTAAAATCCGTTTACTCCATTTACGGTTGTATATTTCAATACGTTTTTCTTATCTGGATGTATGCGAGCAAAAGCTGATTGTAAAGCAATTGTACCTTCGTGGAAACCACATAAAATTAATTTCAATTTACCTTCGTATGTATTTACATCACCGATAGCGTAAATTCCTGGAATATTAGTTGAATAATCTAAGGTATCTACTTTAATAGCATTCTTTTCAATTTCTAATCCCCAGTTTGCAATCGGACCTAAACTTGGTTTTAATCCAAATAATGGAACAAAGTGATCAGCTTCTTTCACAATTTCACCATCTTTTAAATGTGTAATTACCACATTTTCCAATTTATCATTCCCTTGTAATCCTGTTACTTCAGCTTCCGTTACTAATGTGATTTTACCTGCTTCCGCATAGTCTATAACTTTTTGAACTGAATCTAAATGACCACGGAATGAACTACTTCTGTGTACTAAAATTACTTCACTAGCAATTCGATTTTCAGTTAAATAAATAGACCAATCCAATGCTGAGTCTCCACCACCAGCAATTACAACGCGTTTTCCACGGTAGAATTCTGGGTCTTTTATAATATATTCAACTCCTTTATCTTCAAAATCAACTATATTTTCAATAGGTGGTTTTCTAGGTTCGAAAACTCCTAATCCTCCAGCAATCATCACTATAGGGGCATGGTGTTGTGTTCCCTTAGAAGTTGTTACAATAAAAGTACCATCCTCTAATTTTTCAATATCTGTCGCAGCCTCACCTAGAGTAAATCCAGGTTTAAAAGGCGCAGCTTGAGCCATTAAGTTATCAACTAATTCACCTGCTAAAACAGATGGAAATCCTGGTATATCGTATATCGGTTTTTTAGGATAAATTTCAGAACATTGTCCTCCTGGTTGAGGTAAAGAGTCTATTAAATGACATCTCAATTTTAATAATCCTGCTTCAAATATAGCAAACAACCCTACTGGTCCTGCTCCAATAATAATGATGTCTGTTTTAATCATTGTTTTATTTTTACGTTATAAAATTAGTAATTTATGTTTTGTTTTATTGCCCCTTTTTTTTCTTCGACAAGCTCAGAACGACAAAGGGGAGAAATTTAATCAAATAAGTCGGTGGATAAATATTTATCACCTCGGTCACATATGATACAAACAACTGTACCTTCTGAAAGTTCAGGTATGATTTTCAAAGCCGTTGCAACAGAACCACCGCTACTCATTCCTGCAAAAACACCCTCTTCTCGAGCTAATCGTTTGGTCATTTCTTTTGCTTCTTCTTCCGAAACCTCGACTAATCTATCTACTCTTGATCGTTCAAATATTTTCGGTAAATATTCTTCTGGCCATTTGCGAATACCTGGAATTTTAGCTCCATCCGCTGGTTGCGCCCCTATAATTTGAACGTTAGGATTTTGTTCTTTTAAAAAGCGAGAAACCCCCATGATTGTACCTGTAGTACCCATAGCAGAAACAAAATGTGTTACTTCACCATTTGTATCTCTCCAAATTTCTGGACCCGTAGTTTTGTAGTGCATATTCGGATTATTTTGATTTCCAAACTGATCCAACATAATATACCCTTCGTTTTCCACTTTGGCACGCGCATAATCAATTGCTGCCTCCATACTTCCTTCTGCAGGTGTCAAAGTAACCACAGCCCCGAACGCACGCATACTCAACACACGTTCTCTCGTTGAATTTTCTGGCATTACTAATTCGATATGCAAATTATGTAAACGCGCAATCATAGCTAAGGCAATACCAGTATTTCCACTAGTCGCTTCAATCAATTTGCTATCTGGTTTTATCAATCCGCTATCAATACCTCCTTGAATCAAACCAAAAGCAGCTCTGTCTTTCACACTTCCTCCTGGATTGTGACCCTCCAACTTTGCCAATAATCTTACTTTCGGATTCGGATTTAAATGATTAAGTTCAACCAAAGGTGTGTTTCCGATAAATTCTATTAGTTTCATTTAGTCATTAGTTTTTAGTCATTAGTTTTTAGTCATTAGTCATTAGTCATTAGTTTTTTCTGTTAATCACTATTGACTAATGTCTATTGACTATTGACTTAATTTTTATTTTTAATTATTAATTCTGGCTGATGATAAACCATTGAATTAGATTCTATACTTTCAGTTATCCAAGTATTACCGCCTATAATTGTATTTTCCCCGATTACTGTATTTCCACCTAGAATAGTAGCTCCTGCATAAATCACTACATTATCCTCAATAGTAGGGTGACGTTTTGTTTCAGCCATTTCTTTTTTTACACTTAACGCGCCCAAAGTAACTCCTTGATAAATCTTTACATTGTTCCCAATGACCGTTGTTTCACCAATTACAATACCAGTTCCGTGATCGATGAAAAAATACTCCCCGATTGTAGCTCCTGGATGTATATCTATACCTGTTTTACTATGTGCTAATTCTGTAAAAATGCGCGGAATAAAGGGCACATTTAATTTAAACAAAGCATTGGCAATTCTGAAAATAGAAATCGCATAAAACCCAGGATAAGAACGCATCACTTCCTCAACTCCTCTCGCTGCAGGGTCTCCTTTTTCTAATGCGTCAGCATCTTTCAATAATAAATCATAAATTGCTGGTAATTCATCATAAAATTGATTTATAATTTCAGATGCAGAAAGTGTCAAATCTGCTTCAATATGCAAAAGTAAAACTTCTAACTGCTTTTTATTTTTTTCAATTTCTTCCTCCAATTGTTCTTTTGATACAATTTTTTTTACACTATATGCTGGAAACAATATTGCTAATAATGTCTCTACAAAAGCTTCCACCAACTGTGGTGCTGGCAATGCTTTTTTCAGCGAATGTGCTTGAAAAAGTTTTGTTAGTAGATTTTGCATTTTAAAAATTATTCATTTATAAAAATATTCTTTTCTAACTCCTCAATTGAAGGTAATGAAGACTTTAAATTTTCTGGTAAAATTTCTGTAAGTTCGAATTCACTTATTCCTATTGGTTTATTAATATCTCGTAAAGCAAACTCTGCTTCCAAATTGTTTTTATCTCTACATAATAAAATTCCAATTGTTGGTTTATCATCATCCTCTTTTAACAATGAGTCAACTGCTGATAAATAGAAATTTAATTTACCAGCATATTCAGGTATAAATGAAGTATTTTTTAATTCAATTACAACATAACATTTTAATTTTATGTGATAAAAAAGTAAATCTAAAAAATAATCATTTTCTGCAATTTGAATATTATACTGTTGTCCAACAAAAGCAAACCCTTTACCTAGCTCTAGTAAAAATTTTCTGATATTATAAACCAATTGTTGTTCAATATCTCTCTCTTTAAATCCTTCTGATAATGTTAAAAAATCAAACACATATGGATCTTTCAATGTTTGTTGCGCTAAATCCGAATATGGATCTGGCAAAGTATTTCTAAAATTTGATATAGAACCTCCAATTCTTTCAAAAAGATTCGATTTTATTTGTAATGCAAGTACGTCTCTACTCCAATTGTTTTCCCTTGTTTTTAAGATGTAAAATGCAGCGATTTTTTTATCTTTTATTTTAGTTATTATTATTTTTATGTGTCCCCATGGTATTTTTGTTACCTCTTGCATCACAAAATTCTCATCAATTTGGTTCACAAGCTGTGAACTATCTAAAGTTGTCTGATTTTCAAATTGGTTCACAGGCTGTGAACTAGTTTGAAAATAATTATAAAAAAGTTTACATACTTTAAGATTTGAAACTGAAAACCCTTTCATTTGAGGAAACTCATCCCTTAAATCTTTAGAAATTTGTTCTAATATTTTATCTCCCCAAGCAGCCTCTTTAATTTTATGTGAAATTATTTTTCCAAGATCCCAATAAAATTCAATTAAAGCAGAATTGACAATAACCGCTGCTTTCAATTGAGATACTCGAACTTTTTTCTTCAATTCGATAATCCAATCGTTATATTCATTTTTCAAAACTTTACTCATACAAAATCTATTCTATCACCCCTGCTGCAACAGTATTATTTGTGTTTTCGTTAATTAAAATGAACGACCCTGTTTTACGATTTTGTTTGTATGTATCAAATGCTAATGGTTCTGCGGTTTTGATTGTTACCTTACAAAAATCATTTAAATGAAGGGTTCCATCACTTTCTTCACTTTGATAATTGTATATATTAATCTTATTATCAACTTCTTTAATCACCGCTTTTGTTCTGAAACTATTTTGTTGTAATAGCAATTTTTGACCTGGTTGAAATGACTTATTATCCATCCAACAAACGACAGCCTCGAACGAATTTTCTGCCTGAATTTGGTTTTGAATAGGAACAATTGTAGAACCTCGAGAAATATCAATTTCATCTTCCAAATGAATGATTACAGGTTCTCCAGCATGTGCTTCTTCAACTTCAGTCTCAAATTTCTCAATTTTAGAAATTGTTGAACTTAAATCCACTGGATAAATGTGTACTTTATCTCCTTTTTTGAAAGAACCACTTAACACACTACCAGCATACCCTCTGTAATCGTGTAACTCTTCAGTTTGTGGGCGAACAACATATTGAACTTGAAATCTTGGTGCATTTGTATCTTGGTAAGATTCGATTTCAACTGTTTCTAAAAACTCAAATAAGGTTGGCCCTTGAAACCAGTCCATTTTACCTGTTTTAGTAACCACATTTTCCCCGGTAAAAGCACTTGCTGGTAAAAACGAAACTTTAGACACTCCTATTTGCTTAGCAAACTCATTGTAATCAGAAACAATTTGTTGATATACCTCCTCCTTGTAATCAACCAAATCCATTTTATTGATACAAACTAAAATATGAGGTAAACCAACAATCGAAGAAATAATACTGTGTCTACGTGTTTGCTCTGTAATACCATTTCTAGCATCGACTAAAATAATCGCTAAATCTGAATTTGACGATCCTGTAAACATATTACGCGTATACTGAACATGCCCGGGTGTATCGGCAATGATAAACTTTCTTTTCTCCGTAGAGAAATATTTATAAGCTACATCAATTGTAATCCCTTGCTCTCTTTCTGCACGCAAACCATCAGTCAATAAAGCTAAATCAATCTCCGCATTTTCGCCCGTTGTTTTACTTTGACGAGTAAGCGTTTCTAAAATATCTGTTGATACGGATTTGCTATCGTATAATAATCGTCCAATCAGGGTGCTTTTCCCATCATCAACGTTTCCTGCGGTAAAAAATCTTAAAATTTCCAACTTAAATAATGTTTAATGTTTGATGTTTAATGTTTAATGTGAATCCCAATTCATCATTAATAATTCAACATTCATAATTAATTAAAAATATCCTCCTTTTTTTCTGTCTTCCATTGCTGCTTCACTGATGCGGTCATCCATTCGTGTTGCACCTCTTTCAGAAATTCGTGTTTCTTTCAATTCTGAAATGATATCATCTACTGTGTAAGCTTCGCTTTCAACTGCTGCTGTACATGTCATATCTCCAACTGTTCTGTAACGAACTTTTACATTTTCAATTTTATCTGTTGGCTCTAATGTTACAAATTCATTTACATTCATCCACTGACCGTGTTCCGTTTTAATACATTCACGTTCGTGCGTAAAATAAATGGAAGGCAATTCAATATTTTCGCGTTTAATGTAGTTCCAAACATCTAATTCCGTCCAGTTAGAAATTGGAAAAACGCGTACATTTTCACCTTTGTCTATTTTACCGTTGTAAATATTCCATAACTCTGGACGTTGTTTCTTCGGATCCCATTGTCCGAATTCATCTCTCACTGAAAAAATACGTTCTTTCGCACGCGCTTTTTCTTCATCTCTTCTTGCCCCACCTATACAAGCATCAAATTCAAACTCGTTAATTACATCCAGCAACGTATAGGTTTGTAATGCATTACGACTTGGGAATTTACCTTTTCCATCTTGTAAATTCTTCTCTTTAATGGTATCAGCAACATAGCGTACAATTAACTTCTCTCCTAATTTCGTAGAAAGATTGTCTCTGTATTCAATCGCTTCTGGGAAATTGTGTCCTGTGTCAACGTGCACTAACGGAAATGGAAATTTTCCAGGACGAAACGCTTTCAATGCTAAATGCACTAAACAAATACTATCTTTTCCACCACTAAATAAAAGCGCTGGTCTTTCAAATTGTCCTGCGACTTCTCTTAAAATGTAAATCGCTTCTGCTTCTAATTGATCTAAATAATCCACCTTTTTTAAATTATGAGTTATGTGTTATGAGTTATGAGTTAAAGTGTTCATTCATAATTCATCATTTATAATTTATAATTACGCATGTAATCCGCATTCTTTTTTATCATTGTTTTCCCACCACCATCTTCCAGCTCGGAAATCTTCTCCTTCTCGAATGGCACGTGTACAAGGTTGACAACCGATACTTACAAATCCTCTGTCATGCAACACATTGTAAGGTATATTGTATTTTACAATTTCTGCTTTCACTTCCTCAGTCGACCAATTTGTCAAAGGATGAACTTTGGTAATTCCTCTGCTTTCATCTAACTCAACAATCGGCATTGCTTTTCTGTTTTCAGAGTGTTCAGCTCTCAATCCTGTAATCCAACATTCAACACCTTGTAAAGCTCGATTTAATGGTTCGACTTTACGTATAAAACAACATTCTTTTCTGTTTTCAAGACTTTCGTAAAAACTAATCGGTCCTTTTTCAGTAACCAATTTTTCTACTGTTTCGTGTTTAGGGAAAAACACTTCGATGTTTTGCTTATAACGTTCTCTAGTTGCATTTAAAACAGAATATGTTTCTGAAAACAAGCGACCTGTATCTAAAGTAAATACACGAATTGGTAATTCATTCGCAAAAATATGATGTGTGATCACCTGATCCTCGAAACTTAAGCTAGTTGAAAAGGCTACTTTACCTGGATATTTGTGAGCTAAAAAAGTTAACAAATTAGGTAAATCTAAGTTTTCTATTTCTTGAACAGCTAAAGACATGATTTATGAATTTATAGATTTTATTGTTTCATATATCTGATGCCAATCTTGATACGATAATTGAATATCCCCCGCTGTGGCAGCATTGTGTATACGTTCTTTTGATAAACTTCCAATAATAGGTAATGCTCCTAATTTATGAATCCAAGCAACTGCAATTTGCTCGATATTAGATTGATATTTTTCGGTCAATGATGACAAAACCTTACGAATTGCTATTGCTTTAGCATCTTGACCTTGTAATATTCGACCATCTGCTAAAGGGCCGAAAGCCATTGGTTTACTGTATTGTTCTTTGATAAAATCTAAACGACCATCTTCCAATGCTTTTGTTTGTAACAAATTCAATTCAAAATGATTGGTAACCACTTCCTCTGATAAACGGGAAGCAAATAATTTATGTTGTTGCACATTGAAATTAGACACCCCAACATGTTTGATTTTCCCTCTCAATTGAAGTGAAGTTAAAACAGAAGCGACTACATCTACGTTCATCAATGGATCAAAATCTTCAATCAACAAAACATCGATATAATCCGTTTTCAAACTTGAAAGTAAGTTATCAACTTGTTTCAAAATACTCTTTTCAGTTAGTGGCTCATATAAATAGGTTCCGTCTAATTGAGGTTGTTTATTGCTGATTTTTGAAAACAAGACTAATTCCTCTCTTTTTACAGTAAGATTAGCAAGTGCATCTCCAAGTAACTCTTGTATTTTTCCATTACCGTAAACAGAAGAAACATCTAACGCATTTATCCCTAGGCTTATTACATATTCTAATACATCTTGAATTTTTGCCAGATTCAAATCTTCATTATTATTCCATCTCCAGAAACTATAAATCGCTTCTGATGTTTCTGGTCCTGAATCGCTTAAAAGTACTTTTTTCATTATAGTCAATAGTTTTTAGTTTTTAGTCATTAGTTTATTGGCATAAGGCACAAGGCAATAGCCATTAGTTTTTTTAGTTTCTTTCCTTCCCTCCTTGAGGAGGGATCAAGGGAGGTGATTATTTTTGTGAATCCTCCCCCTTAATCCCCTACAAAGGGGGAAATAAATTCATCATTTAAAAATAGCCATATATATAATACGTAAACTAACAATTATGACAATTGTTCCAACTAAAATCATCATTGCTTTCACATTTAACTTTTTAGAAAAGTGAGCTGCGATTGGTGCTGCTACTACTCCACCTAAAATTAATCCTAAAATGGTTTGCCAACCAGACCCTCCAATTAAGGTGAAAAAAGTAAATGAACTAGCTAATGAAACAAAAAATTCAGCCAAATTTACAGAACCAATTACAAGTCGAGGATTTTTTCCTCTCGCTATTAATGTTGAAGAAACTACAGGTCCCCAGCCACCACCACCGATAGCATCTAAAAAACCTCCTAAAGAGGCTAACCAACCCACATTTTTAATTTTCTTTCTTTTCTGTTGATTACGAATTACTTTTAAAATAATTATAACTCCTAATATTAAAGTATACACTCCTACAACTGGTTTAATATATGCATTGTAAGCTTCGAATTCAGAAAGTAAATATGCTCCTACAATTGAGCCTAAAACTCCAGGTAAAACTATATTCTTAAACAATTTACTATTAACATTTCCAAACTTTAAATGCATAAGTCCTGAAACTCCACTGGTGAAAATTTCAGAAGCGTGCACGCTCATACTTGCTACCGCAGGACTAACGCCAAATGATAACAAAAAAGTAGTTGCACTCACACCATAGGCCATACCAAGAGCACCATCTATTAGTTGTGCAATGAATCCACCCAACATAAACCAGAGAAAATCATTATTTAATTCATTAAATAATCCGACTGATGATTTCCAAATCGTTTCTGGTGGTAACAAACTAAATAATATATGTCCTGCAATTAAAATTCCAATTACACCAAAAGTGTAAGCAAAACTTTTTTTCAAATTGACATCCCACCAATATTTCGGTTTTTGTTTTTCAACCAAAGAAGCTGTTATTTTATTCAATGTATCCACTTTTTCTTGAAAATCTCCTTTTAAATTTTCTCTCAAACGATTTAAATTATCTAATGATTCTTCCATGTTTTCAGGTAGACTATCATTTAATACTTGTTTTAATCTTTTAGCAAATGTAGGTGACTTCCCATTAGTCGAAATCGCTAATTTTAAATTCCCTTTTGTTACGATTGAACCTAAATAGAAATCACATAAATTTGGTTTATCTGCAACATTTACTAATAAATTTTGTTTTTTTGCTTCAATTCGAATCGCTTCACTCAACCCGATTTCACCTACTGCGATAATTACCCAATCAATACCCTCTAAATCTTCAACCTCAAATTTTCGTTCTAAAATTTCTATTTGCTTATCCGTATTTAAAAAATCCTTTATTTCCTTTTTAACTTCAGGTGCAACTAACTTCACTTCGGCTTCTAGGCTATTGTTCCATAAAGCAGTTAACTTTTCAAGGGCAACATACCCACCACCAACGATCAACACTTTTAATTGATTCGCTTTTAAGAATATTGGAAATAAAGGATTTAAATTCATTTTTAATAAGTTAATTGTAATTGAATACCAAGTACTTGTTGGTTAATTATTTTATCATTTTCTTTTACATTTGTTTGTCTATTTATAGCATAAAATAAATTAATACGTTGTTTTTTAACAGGTAACAATACCCCAACAGTGTAACGTTGTTCATTATTTTTATCGGTTGAAAGTAAATACTCATAGGAAACCCTTGATTTTAAAAATGATAACTGATATTCATGCGCCAACTGAAAACGATATCTTATCGTATTTTTTATTCCTAATTCATAAATTCTCCATTCATTTCTATTTCTAAAAAAGAATTCATTTTTATCTTTTTTCCATCTAAATTGAAGATTCGAAAAAGGTCTATTTTCAAGTAAGAATTTTTTTCTATTAAATGAATAATTTTCAAACATTGCATATCCAACTCCTAAAGTCAAATTCTTCGAAACAATTCTTTCCAGAAAAAATCTTCCAAATGTATTTCTTCTATCTTGGGTATAATTAAAAGTTCTATAACCAACATCTACTACTAGATTTGTATTTGATGTTATATTCTGTTGATACATTAATCCAAACCAACAATTATTATATGGAATATTTTCTTGAGCATTAATTCTTTTTATGCTTAGAAACATAAAAACAATCACAACTATTTTAACACTAAGTTTACTCAAAATAAATCAATTTAATCTATGGTTATAGTAGGATATTTATTTATAATAAATATTCGTCAACTAGTACATGCTCTTTTACAGACTTTAAGTTAACTACTTCTCCTACTACTATAATCGCTGGTGCAGGAACAGGATTTTCTTCATAATTATATAAAATTGAAGAAATATTTCCTCTGATAATTTGTTCATTTTCAAGAGAACCATTACTAATTATAGCTACACCAGTATTAAATTTACCTGCTCTTTTATAAATGGAAACTATCTCTTCCAATTTACTTAATCCCATTAAAATAACAACTGTCCCATTGGTGTGTGCAGCGTGCTTGATATCAGGATTTAGTTCTCCACTTGATAAACTTGCAGAAATTACAGTAAAACTAGTTGCAGTTCCTCTGTGCGTTACAGGAATTCCTGCTAATGCCGGAACAGAAATGGAACTTGAAATTCCAGGTACTACTTCTGTTTCAATACCAAATCTTTCAACATATTGTAATTCTTCAAAACCTCTTCCGAAGACATAGCTATCTCCTCCTTTTAATCTTACTACGTTTTTATGAGAGAAAGCATACTTAACAAGTAGTAAATTAATTTCTTGTTGCGAATACGCTTTAAATCCTTTTCGTTTTCCAACAAAAATCTTCTCTGCAATTGGAGCATATTCCAATAATTCTTCATTCACAAGTGCATCATATAGAATTACTTCAGCTTTTTTAATTGCATTCAATCCTTTCAACGTGATTAGTTCTAAGTCACCCGGACCTGCTCCTACTAATGTTACTTTTGGTGTTGTATTTTGAGTTTTCATTATTTTTAAGTTTTTAGTCACTAGTTTTTGGTCACTAGTAAGTTTTAATTTTTTGCTTTATTGAAGAAACCTGTTACCTCTTCAAGGTATTCTTTCGCAAATGCTTCATCTGCTTTTTGAGTATTGATACGCATGATGAAGGTGGAAAAGTTTATGGCCGTTCTGAAACCATAAAAATCTCCGAAATGTGTTTCAAAATCATTTATAATCCCAATGTGTGTATTACAATGTACTTTATTTTGAATCAATAATGCTTTTGCTGTGTGTATACCTGTTGCATAAGAAAAATATACAGAATCAGCCCATCTTTTTTCTTCAAAAGCTAACTTAGCATCTTTCAATTTTTCCTCTGCATCATATAATAAGGTTGCAACTAAATCAATAATAACTCCAGCACACTCACCTACTCCAATTGCTGTTTTAAATTTCTCTTCGGCACCCCAATCTATAAAATCTGATTCTTCAAGAGTTGATGTATCTGCCAATGGTTTAAATAAATCGTAGAAATATTTATTTCCTTGTCTATCATAATATCCGTTAAAAGATTCTTCCTCCGTTTTATTTTCAAAATAGTTAGTAAATAAACTTCTAAGAGCCTGAATGATTCTTTTACTAGGAACCTTGATTACTTTATCAGCGATTCTTCCAACTCCATTTCCTTCTCTACCACCACCTAACAATATTTGCAAAGCTGGTGCCGTATTTTTCTCTACTTTAATAGAACTACCATGTAATCCGATGTGTGCTAATCCATGTTGACCACACGAGTTGATACAACCACTTATTTTAATCTTAATTTCTTTATTATAAATTAATTCTGGAAATTCATCTCGTAAAGCCTCTTCAATTACCGCAGCTACATCTGTACTGTTTGAAATCCCTAAATTACAAGTATCAGTTCCAGGGCATGCAGTAACATCTACAGCACTATTGTAACCACTCGCTGCTAATCCTATTTTTTTCAACTCCTCATATAACAACACTAAATTTTCAGGTAGTACAAATTTCAACAAGATACTTTGATCTATAGTGAAACGGACATCTTCTCCTGCATATTTATCAATGATGTCGGCTAATTTTCTCGCTTGATCTGTATTGAAGTTACCTAACAACACTTTCAAATACACCCCTAAATATCCTATTTGCTTTTGGTCAAACGTGTTTGTAGTAACCCACTGTTTAAAAGCAGAATCGGTTAATGTCGCTAAATAATCAGCTTTAGAAACAGGATTTTCTATTGACGGATACTCTTTTTGTTGTAGATACAAAGCAAAGTCAGTATCAAAATCATATTGAATCGCTTGTTTTTCAAGTGCTACATTTTCAATAAATGCATCGAAACCAATTTTTGCAATTAAATATTTTAAACGTGCTTTATTTCTACTATTTCGTTCACCATATCGATCAAACACACGAATAGATGCTTCAATAAAAGGAATGATTTCCTCCGCTGGTAAAAACTCATAAGCTACTTTAGCTAAAATAGGTTGAGCACCCAAACCTCCACCAACAAGTACTTTAAATCCTTGTTTTCCATTTTCAATCTTAGGAATAAATCCAAAATCATGAATAAATGCATAAGCATCATCCGCTTCAGAATTACTAAATGCAATTTTGATTTTACGTCCTAATTCTTGACCAAATGGTTTGCGAAGGAAATAACGAAAAACCAAATCAGCATAGGGAGCAACATCGAAAGGTTCATTCGGATCAATGCCGGCAGCAGGACTTGCAGTCACGTTACGGACTGTGTTACCACATGCTTCCCGAAGGGTAATATCGTCCTTTTCTAACTCTTCCCACAGAGCCGGCGTACGATCCAGACTAACATAGTGAATTTGTATATCCTGACGAGTTGTTATATGTAAATGTCCAGTGCTATATTCGTCAGACACTTGCGAAATACGTCTTAATTGCTGTGTAGTTACTTTTCCAAAAGGCAATTTAATACGAATCATTTGCACCCCTTGTTGACGTTGTCCATAAACACCTCTTGCTAAACGCAAAGCACGAAACTTATCATCAGATATTTTACCATCCTTGTAAGCCTCTATCTTTTCACCTAATTCAATAATATCTTTTTGTACTACCGATTTAGTATGATTTGAATTTAAATTTTGAATTCCGTCTCTAAAAAATGCCATCTTAAATTGTATTGGAAAAATTTTCTTTGCAAATATAAATAGACTTTATTAAATAAAACAAGAAAAATTAAAAATATTTTACTTTTCCTATGGTTTTTATAGGAGTTTATAAATTATGATTTATGAATTATTGATTATGAATGAATTGGTAAACACCTCTCTTCCCTCCTTGAGGAGGGATTGAGGGAGGTGATTTATTATTATTAAAATAGAAAAAATAAAAATTTATATTTTGGATTATTCATTTTTCGATCTTATCGGTTTGTATTTTTTCATTTAAAGACCAATTATTGGTTTGTATTTTTTCATTTTTTGATTAAATATTGGTTTGTATTTTTGAGAAAACAAACAAAAAGGCATTCGAATCTCCCTCGAATACTTTGGACAACTAGAAAAAATCGATATTTATCCCTTGTATGGAGTGTGGAATTTGGTGAAATAAAAATGGCTCACAAATAATTGAAAGCCATTAAGAAATCATACTCACTACAGTCAGACTGAGCTTGTCGAAGTCAGTCTTTAAGGCATCTTATAGAAGCACCACTTCCCATATTACCGTTTTGCCTTCCTGAACTGCCCAAGTCGTAGTCCAAACCAAGGCACAGTGCGTTGAGTTTACTATACTCGGAAGAACTCCACCAGAAACCGTGGTTGCCATTATTGTAAAAATTTCCACTGTCGGTTCGACGTCCACCGGCTAGACCAGTAAATAACGACGTATTCGTAGCATCTGTATTCAGGCTACTCCAGCTTGTTGTGCCTACTTCTTTCATTTTACTTCCTGCGACACTTTCACCACCCAAATAGTCCGTTAAAACCGTCCATTCAGCGTCTGTAGGTACATGCCAGCCTGTAGGACATACATTTTTATTGCCATTGGTAGTTTTACTCACCGCATACCAATTGTATAATTTACCATATTTAGCATTGTTAGTCACATCGTTATTGTAATAAGACCATGCGCCAGTGGTATTGTTTTGCCATTGGGTATTGTCGGTAATGTTTGGAATCGTTGTATCATCGCTGTATTTAGAAACTTTTAAGTTCTCTGCCATCCATTTTTGGGTACCGATGAACACTGTTTTGTAGGTATTGTTTTCTACATCTATAATGTTTGGGCCTGGTTTTCCTAGATTTTGAGCTTAAATTTTATTTTTATTTGAAAACAAAACACTTGTTAGAGCAAATAAGATAAATAGTTTTTTCATATTGAGAATGAATTTGACGGTTTAAAAATAATCAAAACTAACTAACTATAAATACTATAACACCTTATGCTTTGTTTGATTTTTAATACCTAAAACTTCAAAAAATTGTAATTCTACCCCTTTATACAAATCCCGACTTTGGGCTTTATGATAGTATCATTTGATAATATCAAAAACACTTTATTTTATCTTACTCTAAAAAATATGTTATGATTCAGCTTTTAGTTTCAATTACAAAATGTAAACATATCCTTTATCTGTAATTTAACCAAATCTATTTATTAGCAACCAATTTAATCCTAACAATCTCACTATTTTGCTCACAAAACAAAAATTCAACTGTACAACTTCCGTCATAAAAGGAACCTAAATAATCTTTTTTTGTGAATTCAAACTTGATCTTTTCCGAGGTTCTTGGTAAGATACAATTTGCACAAGCCTTTATTTCAAATTTTTGATTCGAAACATCAATATACCGAATGTAAATTGGTCTATCAGAGGAATTATATAAATTAACATTAAAAACACAAGTACCAGAAGAATCGATTTTACCAACAAACACATTTGTATCAATTACAACGTTACTATAATTTTTCGTTAATGTTCCATCATCAAAATAAACTTTAGGATGACAATGAAAATACCAATCAAAATTGATCGGTTCAAAATTAAGCTTATGAAAACTAAAAGGTTGTATTGAATTTTGATTATATACAAGAATTTCAGCCTGATTAGCTTTAAATTGAATTGTATTTGTTCTCCTGTATTTACCAGAAACTTTAGTTAGAAAAAATGACACTTTAGAATAATCTACAATAGTATCTAATTCATTTAGTTTAACATTTAATCCTGAAGAATAATCTGTGTTTACTACACGGTAAACACTTGAAATCGTATTGTGATTTGTCTTACAAAAACTTCTACTCAAATCAATCTGATACTCTTTAACATCTTCAATTGCCCAACTAATTTCATCTACTCCTGAATCTGTATTACTATAGACTTTGATTTTTGAAATGTATCCATTTTGATATTGTGGAAATTGCAAATACAATTTCTGAATTACTCCCCACTTACCTGGAGGAACTTTATTTGAACATGAATATATCTCTTGAGGTTCACTAACTATTCTTTTTATTCTTAGAGTATCATCTCCAATATTTTGAAAAACAAAAATGACATAATTACGGTCATAAATACCTTTTGAAACTTTTAGATTAGGATTTTCAAATTTAATTCTTGGTTGAGAATATCCTAAATGTGAAAGGCTCACTGATATTAAAACGAATAAAAACAGTTTTTTTATCATCTTCTTCAAAATTACTTAAACACATAAAATTTACTAATCGCATTGTTTAGTTTCAAAAACAAGTCTATAAATACTATCATTTTTTAGATTCTGTTTTTATAATCAAAACAATATCTATCACTTTTTTAGATATAAAAACCATTTTTTAACTTTGATTTTTACAGTTTCCTTTTCATAAATTTAAATCCCTCAAACCAAATTACAGAAACGAAACCAACAAACGATCCAATTCCAAATTGTATCAAACTCAACGACTCGAATTCGAAAAATATGCTTATAGGTTTAATGTAGATTGTAAGTAATAACAAAAATAGCGTTGATAATATCACCCATACAACAAGTTTATTTTTGTACTTAAGTGTCGTTAGAATTGAAAAATAAAAGGAGCGATTCACCAAGGTTAAAAAGATATTCGCTGTAATTAAGACCACAAAAACCATCGTTCTTGTCAGTGATTCTCTATGCCCCATTTCTACAGATAGATAGTACACAATTAAAGCTCCAAGCGAAATAATCAACCCTTGTACAATACTCAAAGAAAGTTCGTTCCAATCAAAAAAAGTTTTGGTTAATGGTTTTGGTTTTTGAAGCATCGCATCTTTTTCTAGCGGTTCGTTCTCGTAAATAATCGAACAGGTTGGCCCCATAATTATTTCTAGGAAAATGACATGTATTGGTGAAAATAAATGCGGATAAATCCAACCCAAAACTAGCGGAATAAAAACAATTAATACAATCGGAATATGAATGGAGATGATATATTGAATAGCTTTTTTCAAATTACTGTAAATCTTTCTTCCCATTGCAATAGCATCTACCATTTTTGATAAATCATCTTCCAACAAGGTCAACGAAGCTGCCTGTTTTGCTATCTCTGTACCTTTATGCCCCATAGCAATACCAATATGAGCCGCTTTTAAGGCTGGCCCGTCATTCACTCCATCACCCGTCATAGCAACCACCTCATTATTAGATTTCAACGCATTGATTATTTTCAACTTCGCTTCCGGATACATTCGTGTAAAAATGGTAGTTTCTTCCACACATTTTTTCAATTCAACCTCTGAAAGTTTCATCAACTCATCCCCTGAAATCGTTTTATCGGCATTCCTAAAACCTACTTGTTTTGCGATCGACATTGTAGTTAACACATTGTCTCCTGTAATAATTTTCACCTTTATCCCAGCATTATAAAAATGCGTCAATACTTCGTGAAAATTCTTTTTGGGAGGATCATAAAAAGCAACCAAACCAAGAATTTGAATTGAAAAATCAAATTGAGATTCCGGATATTCTTCTCCATTGAAAATTGATTTTCCAACAGCCAATACACGATAACCCTCTCCTGCTAATTGTACAACCGCATCTTTTAATTGTTGTTGTTCAACTTCAGTCAATTGCGCACATGCAAACAACGCTTCAGGAGCTCCTTTAATCGCTACAATTGTTGCTCCTACTTTGTCTTTATAAATATGAGTCATCATTGGCGGAGTACCACTCAAGGGGTATTCATGCACCAACGAAAATCGACTTCGAATATCTTGCGTCGTTTGATTTTTATATGCTCTGTGAATTGCCAATTCCATAGGATCAAAAGGTATAGACTCACTTGCCCACATGGCAAATTCAAGCACTTCAAAACAAGGTGAATTAGTAATTGATTCTGGTGAATGTAAACTATTGGATTCTAAAAAATATAATTTTGCTAGAGTCATTTTATTCTCGGTGATTGTTCCCGTTTTATCCGTACATATAACCGTAGCACTCCCCAACGTTTCGACCGTCTTCATCTGTTTTACAACTACCCCTTTTTGCATCAATCGCCATGCTCCTAATGCCATAAACGTGGTAAAAGCAACCGAAATTTCTTCCGGAAGAATACTCATCGCTAATGTTAATGAATGAAGTAAGCTTTGTAAAAACAGTTTTGACTTTAAATAATTCAAAATCCAAACAAGTATAAAAACAACAACTCCAATTGCTGCCATTCCCTTTACAAAGTTTGAGATTTTTAATTCTAACGGTGTTTTTTCTTCTGTTATCCCTTCTAAACTCAATCCGATCTTACCCAACTTGGTATTATTTCCGATGGCAGTAACCCTTACAATTGCAAGTCCACTTGATACAGTAGTACCAGAATAAATCTCTTTGTCTTTGTCTTTGTAAACAACTAATGATTCACCCGTCAAAATGGATTCGTTTACCGAAAAATCGTTTGAATGTACAATTATCCCATCTGCAGCAATAAGTATCCCCTCTTCTACAACAAGCAAGTCGCCCACTTCAAGTGACTCACTTTTGATCGGGTGAATTTTATTATCAATTAAAATCTTACTCAAAGGCTCTGAAAACTCCTTCAACTTTTCAAGGGCATTTTTACTTTTTGAAAATTGATACAATGAAATAGTCATTATAAGAACTATTGCAACAATCAAAAAGAAGCCATCTTCATATTGTTTGTTTACAAAAAAAATGGTGGCTGCAATCAATAAAAGCACAATCATCGGGTCACTAAAAATTCGCTTTAGTGCATCAATTATAGGATGTTGCTTTTTAAAATCTAATTTGTTTCTTCCATTCTCTCTATGAATAACAAGCTCCGAAACTTCATACGGATTATGCGAATGGGTTGAATTAGATTGCATCATAAACAAATGTAAGGATATAAAAGGGAAAATAATCATCCACTATGTGTTCAGTTAGAAAGAATTACTTAATCAAACACTTAACTAAATTATTTAAATGAAGAAGTTGTTTTAAATTCCAAAAGAATTATATTAATTTGTCCTAAAAAAATCAGGATTTACTAAATGAAACAACTATTAATCAAAATATTAATAACTATTGTTTTCTGTTATATAAACATTAATGGGATTTCTCAACTTTATTTTCCACCGAAAGATGTAAATCTATCTTGGGAAACAAGATCCCCAGATGAGTTAAATTTTTGTCAGAACAACATTGATAGTTTTTACACCTATCTCGAAGATCAAGAAACTAAAGGTTTTATTCTTTTAAAAAATGGGAAAATTGTATTAGAGAAATACTTTGACAACTTTACAAAAGATAATTTATGGTATTGGGCTTCAGCAGGTAAAACACTTACTGCTTTTTTAGTAGGTAAAGCCCAAGAAGAGAAATTATTATCAATTCAGGAAACTTCATCAAATTATTTAGGTTTAGGTTGGAGCAATTGTACACCAGAACAAGAAAGTAAAATCAAGATTTCTCACCATCTTACGATGACAACGGGATTGAATGATGATATTCCCGATAATCATTGTACATTGAAATCCTGTCTGAGTTACAAAGCAGAACCTGGTACACGTTGGGCTTACCACAATGCACCATACACCCTGCTAGAATCAATCATCACAAAAGCTACAAAGACTACATTTGATGAATATACTAACTCTAAAATTGGAACCATAATAGGAATGAAAGGTAAATGGTTTAAAAGTGATTATGACAACGTATATTTCAGTAATTTACGTTCAATGGCACGTTTTGGATTGTTAATTCAAAATAATGGTGTATGGGATTCGGATACCCTATTACGAGATACAATCTACTTTAAAAACATGATAAACTCATCACAAACACTAAACCCTTCTTATGGTTATCTATGGTGGCTGAATGGTAAATCTTCTTACATGCTACCAACTTCACAAATTATAATCCCAGGAAGTTATGCGCCAGATGCTCCAACAGATGTAATTTCAGCTATTGGTAAAAATGGTCAGCTCATTAGTATATCCAAAGATAACGGATTACTTTTTGTACGAATGGGAGAACAAAAAAATAGCGGTGAGGTTTCAACACAACTTGCAAATTCTATTTGGAAAAAAATCAACTCATTAAAATGTAAAACAAATATATTGAATAACAATGATTTAGAGAAATTTCAAATCTATCCTAACCCTGTAAACGATATTCTTCATATTGAACATTCTCACTCAAATTTCAAACTAAAGTTACTAGATATTTCAGGGAAAATAATTATGGAAAATAAAAATGTAAACCAATTAGATGTTTCAGATTTAGAAAAAGGAATATATCTACTGGAATTGGAAAATGAAGGAAATTTAAAAAGCTTAAGAGTAATAAAAAATTAAATTATGGAAATTATATTTTGCTCAGCGAACGAAAAGAAAAAAGTGGAAATTCAACAAAAAGTTGGAAACATTTATACTATTAAAAATTTAAATGATTTGGGTTACACTGAAGATATTCCAGAAACAGCAGATACATTTGCAGGAAATGCTCTTCTAAAAGCTGAGTTTGGTTTCAAAAAATATGGGAAACCTTGTTTTTCGGATGATTCTGGATTGGAAGTTGAAGCCTTAAATAATGAGCCTGGAGTTTATTCAGCACGATACGCAGGAGATCCAAGAAGCGACGAACGAAACATGGATAAACTTCTTCAAGCATTGGAAGGGGTAGAAAATAGAAATGCTTGTTTTAAAACAGTACTTGCATACATCGATAATTCAGGGAAAGAACATTATTTCGAAGGGAAAATCGAAGGGAAAATCACCAAAGAAAAACGAGGAGATGGAGGTTTTGGTTATGACCCAATTTTTATACCTAATGGTTTTGATAAAACCTTTGCAGAATTAAGTTTGGAAGAAAAGGGAAAAATCAGTCATCGTGCCTTGGCTGTTGAAAAATTTATCAAACACTTAAATCAAGAAAAATAAAGACATAAGTGTTTTTTTTGATTTAAACATTTCTGAAATTCCGTTGTTTATACTTTAAAATCAACGGTTATGGGCAAAAAAGAAAATTCACTTTCAAAATCTACTATATTGTCTTGGTGGATGGATGATGTACTTGAAGAACAGAAATCAAAAAATGTCTATACTTTTTGTAAAAAACATAAAATAGAAGAATCTGAATTCTACAAGTTCTACAATTCTTTAAATCATCTTGAACATGGTGTTTGGGTTGCTTTTTATGAAAATACAATTGATTTACTTCATCAAAATGAATCTTTTAAAGAGTATGATGATCAACATAAATTAATCTCATTTTATTTTACATTTTTTGAGGTGCTCACACTAAATCGTTCTTACGTTCTAGAGGTACTACCCACTGAGTTTACTGATTTTCAAAAGTTAAAACAGTTAGAAGGATTAAGAAAATCTTTCAAAATTTTCATATCAGCAAACATTGATTTAAAACAACCCTCTGGATTACTTGAACAACTAACAAAATACACAGGCAATATAACACAAGAAGGTTATTGGATACAGCTCCTATTCATATTACATTTTTGGGTGCATGACACTTCTGAAAATTTTGAAAAAACAGATATATTAATTGAGAAAATTGTCACAACTTCCGCAGATTTGATTCCAACTAAACCTTTAGAGAACTTACTTGATTTAGGTAAATTCTTATTCAAAGAAAAATTCAACTTATTCAAATAATCTGAAACTATGAAAAGCCTGAATAAAATTCCAACAGGAAAAATTGAACGCGCAGGACAGTTATTAAAAACAGGCTTGAAAGTGGGAACAAACTATGTTTCATACTATGGAGAAAAATTAGTTAATCCATCTTTAACAAAAGAAAAACTCCACGAAAACAATGCAGAAGATATCTATGATGGATTGAAAAATATGAAAGGAAGTGCCTTGAAAGTTGCACAAATGTTAAGCATGGACAAAAACATCATGCCACAAGCATATGTCGAAAAATTTTCATTGGCTCAATTTTCAGTACCTCCTTTATCCGCTCCATTGGTTCGAAAAACTTTTTTCAATCAATTTGGAAAATACCCTGAACACATCTTCGATACATTTTCACAAGAAGCAATTCACGCAGCAAGTATAGGACAAGTTCACAAAGCAACAAAACAAGATAAAACCTTTGCCGTAAAAATTCAATATCCTGGTGTTGCTGATAGTATAAAATCAGACTTAGCGATGGTGAAACCCTTTGCGATGCGAATGTTTAACTTGAAAGGAAGTGACACAGAAAAATATTTTAAAGAAGTTGAAAACAAACTACTTGAGGAAACAAACTATAAGCTAGAACTAACACAAAGCGAACGTTTTGCAAATGCTTGCAAACACATTCCAAACATGATTTTCCCGCAATATTTTGAAGAATATTCTACTTCCAAAATCCTTACAATGGAATGGATGGAAGGTAAACACTTATCAGAATATACTAAAGAAGTAAATTCACAAGAACATCTCAATCAACTTGGTCAAGCATTGTGGGATTTTTATCAGTTTCAATTTCATCAAATGCGCGAAGTGCATGCAGATCCTCATCCAGGAAATTTTTTAATTAATGAAAATCATCAATTAATTGCCTTAGATTTTGGATGTTTGAAACAAATACCTGAAGAATTCTACACCCCCTATTTCGAATTAGTAAGACCTAAAATCTTAAACAACGAAACAGAGTATATAATACGAATGCGAAAATTAGAAATTATTCGACCAGACGACACTCCCGAAGAAATCAAATTAATCGCAGATTTTTTTCACGAACTGTTAAGTTTATTCACCCAACCATTTAGACAAGAAACCTTTGATTTTTCAGATGCTACATTTTTTGCTCAAATTGCCAATTTAGGCGAGCAAGTAATGAAAAATGAAACCCTAAAAAAATTAAATGGTAATCGAGGTTCAAAACATTTCTTGTATATAAATCGAACTTTCTTTGGTTTATACAATCTACTTTTTGATTTAAAAGCAAAAATTGTTACGGGATATTAATAATTCTATAAAAATCTATTATACGTTTCATTAAATCATTCAATTGTTTTTATAGTTAATCTTTTTTAATTCTTCTTTAAATTAACAGAATGAATAAAGATTGGTTAAAAAATAAAACTATTGTTGTTGCAACAAAACATCAAAAAGAGCGCGTAATTTACCCGCTCTTTTTGGAGCTTTATAACTGTACATTTTTATCAAGTAAAATAGATACCGACTTACTAGGAACATTTTCAGGTGAAATTGAACGTACACTTTCTCCCTACGAGACTGCTATTGAAAAATGTAGATTGGCCTTTAAAACAACAGATGCTGATTATGCTATAGCAAGTGAAGGTTCTTTCGGACCACACCCCTCTTTATTTTTTGTTTCAGCTGATGAAGAATTTATACTTTTTATGAGTCGAGATGAACAACTGATCATTTGGGCAAAACACATTTCAACTGAAACTAACTATAATCAAATTGATACTCCTAGTACTGAACAATTAACTGAATTCTTAGAAAAAATTCAATTTCCATCGCATAAAGTACTTTTTAAAAGCAAAACCAAAATAGAAAAAGGTATTAATGAGATAAACATTCTAAATGAGTTAATTCAAGAGTGTAAACATCAAAATGAATCATTTCAAATAGAAACCGATATGCGCGCGCACAATAACCCTACTCGTATGAAAGTTATTGAAGAAACGACATATAAATTACTTGAAAAACTAAACTCATTTTGTCCGTCATGTAATACCCCTGGATTTTCTATACAAGAAATAGTAAAAGGTCTACCTTGTGCTCAATGTGGTTTAAATACAGAATCTACTTTAAAACACATAAAAATTTGTACTTCATGTAACCATAATGAAGATATCCTCTATCCGAGAGGAATCAAAACAGAAGATCCAATGTACTGTGCGTTTTGTAATCCTTAAAGAAATCAAGATGAAAGAAATTAAATTAGATATATATTTTGCAAAATCATTCTTAGACAGAGGAGATTTAGTTGCCATTCCAACTGAAACAGTATATGGTCTAGCAGCCAATGCTTTCAACAAAGAAGCTGTTGAAAAAATTTACGAATTAAAACAAAGACCAAAAAACAACCCATTAATCATACATTGTCACTCAATTGAACAGATTAAACAATTTGTTACCGAAATTCCAAAAGATGCATACGAACTAGCGAATCAATTTTGGCCAGGACCATTAACAATTTTACTTAAAAAAAATGAATTAATTCCAGACTATATAACTGCTGGTTCTGATTATGCTGCATTTAGAATACCCAATCATCCTATTACCTTGGAACTTCTTAAACAACTTGATTATCCATTGGTTGCTCCAAGTGCAAATCCTTCGAATCGAATAAGTCCAACGAAAGCTATTCATGTATATGATTATTTTAAAAGTACTATTCCCTATATATTAGATGGAGGAGATTGTAATGAAGGAATAGAATCGACAATCATACATTTTAAAAATAATAAACCCAAGATATTACGCCCTGGTTCGATCACTTTTCAACAATTATTTTATGTTACACCAAGCATTACTTTAGAGCAAGACGAAAATGATTCTCCACCTGCTCCTGGAATGTTTAAAAAACACTATTCACCGACATCTCCTTTTAAAGTAGTAGAAAAAATTGATCATGAAATAATTCATAAATCTAAATCAGAAAATTCTAAAATAGCCATTATAACGTGTAAAAAAGAAAATTTATCAATCCAAGGAATTGATTTTTACGCTTATTCAGACAAAGGAGATCTGAATCAAATTGCGGCTAATTTATACGACACTTTAATCACAATAGATGCAAAAAATTACGATCTAATTATTTCAGAATTAGCCCCTGAAGTTGGAAAAGGAATCGCAATTAATAACCGCCTTAAAAGAGCACAAAATTTCTAAAACATGAAGACATTAATCAAAAATATCACTTTCATAAATGAAGGGAAATCAACACAAGGAGATATTCTTATTGTTAATGAAAGAATTGAAAAAATTGAAGAAAACATCAGTATTTCAAATCAAGAAAATGTTAGAACAATTGATGGTACGGGGAAAATTTTGATACCTGGTGCTATTGACGATCAAGTACATTTTCGTGATCCAGGTTTAACGCATAAAGCAACCATTGAATCAGAATCTAAAGCAGCAGTTGCAGGTGGGGTTACAAGTTTTATGGACATGCCTAATACGATTCCCAATACACTTACGCAAGCATTATTGGAGGAAAAATACGCCTATGCTAAAAATCATTCCCTTGCTAATTACTCTTTCTTTATGGGAATTACCCAACACAACTTGGAAGAAGCATTAAAAACCGATAAAGAATGGGTATGCGGTATCACAGATGACGGTCTGTATTTCAATAACAATAGTATTCTTGCTAACCATCCTGAATTTGTTGAAAAACTATTTTCATCGACGGATCACTTAATTGCTTTACATAGTGAAAATGAAGCACGCATTGAAGCTAATTTTGAAAAATATAAAAAGATTTATGGTGAAGATATCCCTGTTAAATACCACGGAGAAATCAGGGATGAAACAGCTTGTTTAGAGAGCACGAAAACCTTACTTAAATTGGCCAAATCTACAGATGCTCGTTTGCATTTATTTCATGTTTCAACAGGACGTGAAGCGTTACTTCTGGATAATCAAACTTCCTTACGAAATAAAAAAATAACAGCGGAAGCATGCGTACACCACTTATGGTTTAACGATACTGATTACGAACGATTAGGAGCAAAAATCAAATGGAATCCTTCCATTAAAACAGAAGCAAATCGAGCGCTTTTATTTGATTCTCTTATCAATAACCATATCGATATCATAGCTTCTGATCATGCTCCTCATTTACTGTCTGAAAAAGTAGGTCCTTACACAAAAATGATGTCCGGTGCTCCAATGGTACAACATAATTTACCCTGTATGTTAGAATTTTACAAGGATGGTAAAATAAGCTTAGAACAAATCGTACAAAAAATGTGTCACGGACCTGCAGAAATTTACAGAATGATAGATAGAGGATATATTCGTGAAGGGTATTATGCTGATTTAGTTATGATTGATCTACACCAAACCTCATCAACGCCATTATATTACAAATGTGGTTGGGGTCCAATGGAAAATTATACTTTTCGAACTAAAATCGAAAAAACATTTGTGAACGGAAATTTAGTGTATGATAATGAACGATTTATATCTGACAGTAAAGGCAAAAGACTTCAATTTGAAAAAGAAAGAAAATAGATGATTAACATAGATAAAAAATATGTTTGGCATCCCTTTACACAACATCAAACTGCTGAAAAACCTTTGCATATTGTAAAATCTAAAGGCATTTATTTGATTGATGAAAAAGGTGAAAAATACATAGATTGTAATTCATCTTGGTGGGTAAACATACACGGACATAATTACCCTCCCTTGATGAAGGCTATAAAAAAACAGATCAAAAAAATTGATCATATCATTTTTGCTGATGCCACACATACACCTGCTATTCAACTAGCTGAACAAATTTGTGGTTTATTGCCAAGCGAATTTCAGAAAGTATTTTATAGCGACAATGGTTCTACTGCGGTCGAAGTAGCTATCAAAATGGCCTTACAATATTGGTCAAATAGTGGTACTCCAAAAACTGAAGCTATAGCTTTGAATGGTGCATATCACGGAGATACATTTGGAGCTATGTCAGTAGGTGAACGAAATTATTTCAACAAACCTTTCGAACCTTTATTCTTCGATGTGCATTATCTAGATTTTCCTACAACAGAAAATGAAAATCGAATTTTAGTAGAAGCAGAAGAAAAATGTAAAACAGGAAAAATTGCCTTTATCATTGTAGAACCATTAGTTCAAGGAGCAGCTGGAATGCGTATTTATTCCAAAAATTTTTTAAACGAACTAGTTAGAATTGCGAGAAAAAACAACGTACTTGTCATTTTTGATGAAGTAATGACTGGTTGGGGTCGTTTAGGTACTTGGTTTGCTTTAAATCAATTAGAAGAAAATCCAGATTTTATTTGCCTTTCTAAAGGACTAACAGGTGGAGTCTTTCCTTTAGGAGTAACTGTAACTTCAAATCATATTTATAATACTTTTTTATCTAGAGAAACGAAACATGCTTTTTTACATGGACATTCTTTCACGGCAAACCCAATAGCTTGTTCTGTTGCAATTAAAAACATAGCACTTTTAAAAGATCCTAAAGTATGGAAACAGATACATTCCATTGATAAACAACTTAAACAATTTGTAAAAAAACACGAATCTAATCCAAAAATTCAATCTATAAGAAGCATTGGAACAATTTTAGCTTTTGAATTAAAAGAATTTGGAGAGAAAGATTATTTTTCAAAGAACAATCATTTGTATTACAAAAAATTAAGAAAAGAAAAATTATTCATTAGGCCATTAGGCAACACTATTTATTTAAATCCTCCTTATTGTATTCATAAAAAAGAATTAGACTATATCTTTAAAACTTTTGAAACCATTTTTGAACTTTAACTGTTTGAGTCTTATGAAAAAAATTATATCTATTTTGATAAGTTTTTTTGGTCTTATTAATCACGTTGATTCTCAACAAAATTTATTTAATATACCCTCTGGAGATATCACTCCGAAAAATAAGATTTTCTATCAACATCAGTTTAATGTATACAATTCGAATTTAGACTCAAAATCTCATTTTGTTTATGGAATTGGAAACGGTTTTGATATAGGTTGTAATTTGATAATGAAAAGTAATAGTTTAAACCCTCCATTTAAAATAATTGGAGTAAATATTGATAAAACAAATGGTGGACTATTTCCACTTTTATTATTAACACTTCAAAAACAATTTAAATTAAACGAAAAAATTAACATTAATATTGGTTCACAAGTTGGTAGTAATATTCATTATGTAAGAAATACAAATTTGGCTCACTTTAATTATGCTGTAGGAACTTATTTTTTTAACCCATATTCTCGAATAAATTTTGGACTATATTATGCTAATCTAGTTTTTACAGGAAATAGAAATAACGCAAATTTTATGTTTGGTTACGAAACCAAAATTACAAAACACTTTTACCTGATGGGAGACTGGAAATTAGGTAAAAATGATATTGGTGAAGGTGTTATTGGGTTTATGTATGTAGTTAATAAAAGATTTCAAATATGTTCAGGATTACTTATACCTAATAATAGAAAATATACTGGTTTAGTGCTTGAGTTAAACTTACTGGGTTGGGACTATAATTAAAATTTTTCGTACCAAGCAAAATGCTTATTTATGATATCTTCTTTATTATTTTTAATATAGTCTATAAATGCACTTGCAACTGGAGAAAATTTTTTGTTTTTCTGCCATATAAGTTGCCAATTAGAAATAATCGGAAATTCACTTACGTTGATAATTTTTAAATCTTGTTGCTTTAGTTCATTTTTTATTCCTATAAGTGGCATAATAGAAGAACCTAATCCAGCGAGTATCGCCTGCTTAACAGCTTCGTTAGATGTTAGTTCTAGCTTTTTTTGAAGTTTTATTCCTTTATTATTAAAATATTGTTCCATGGTATATCTTGTCCCTGAACCGGATTCTCTATAAATAATTGGAAGTTCTTCAAAAATAGAAAAATCTTGTGTTTCTTTTTCGTCTATCTGAGTTTCACGACCTGTAACTAAAAATAATTTATTCTGTAGTAATTCTAAATGTTCGATATTCATATTTTCAGGCAAAACAGAAACCAATGAAAAATCAACCTCATTATTAGCGATATTCTCTATTACTTTTGCCTTATTGGTTACATCTAGAGTCAACTCAACACCTGGATGTAATTTCAAGAAATCAGTTAAAAAATAAGGTAATACATATTTTCCGGTTGAAACTACTGATAATTTTAATCTACCAGACATCTGGCCTTTATATGCCAAAGTTTTAAAATTAATTTCTTGAACTTGATTTAAAATCTGTTCCGCTGCAGAAGCAATTTCCATCCCGAAATCAGTCACATACAACTGTCGACCAACCACTTCTGTTAATGGGATGTCAAATTGATTTTGAAAATTTTTTAATTGAATTGAAACAGCTGGTTGAGTTAAGTGTAATTCCTCTGACGCCTTAGTTATACTTTTTGTTTGTGCAATCTTTAAAAAGATTTGTAATTGACTAAGTGTATAATTCATAAAATTATTTAATGAAATTCATTTCAAATATAAATAAAAATTATTAATTCAAAACTTTAAACTTTGCAAAAATAAACTAATCATGTACTTTAATTTACTATTTGAGAATCTAACCAATCCGGCTCTACTTTTCTTTGTATTAGGAATTATTGCTGTCAAAGTAAAAAGTGATTTAGAAATCCCCCCTTCAACTTCAAAATTTATTTCCTTATACCTACTATTTTCAATAGGATTTAAAGGAGGACAAGAATTGGCACATAGTCATTTTTCAATGGAAATTATCTGGACCTTAGTATTTGGAATGATACTTGCCATAATAATTCCATTTTATACTTTCTTTTTGTTAAAACGAAAATTAAGTATTGAAAATTCAGGTGCGATTGCAGCTGCTTATGGTTCAGTGAGTGCTGTAACTTTTGTAACTGCCTTAGCTTTTCTAGAATTTCATAAATTAAAATCAGATGGTCATATGGTAGCTGTTATGGCACTAATGGAAGCTCCTGCTATTATTGTAGGTGTAGTATTGATCAGAATGTTTAGTAAAGAAAACAATCATACAACTAAAATCAAAGACCTTATTATTCACTCTTTCACCAATGGAAGTGTATTATTAATTATTGGAAGTTTAATTATCGGTTTAATAGCGAATGACAAAGCAGCCGAGGGTATCAAACCATTTACCACAGATTTATTCAAAGGTTTCTTGGCCATCTTTTTATTAGATATGGGAATTACTAGTGGAAAGAAATTAAGTGACTTCTTTAAAAATGGTTGGTTTACAACTGCCTTTGCAATCGTAATCCCGCTTATAAATGGATGTGTGATCGCTTATCTCAGTCAATTTGTCACACCAGAGATTGGAAATCGATTTATCTTAGCCGTACTTGCCGCAAGTGCTTCTTACATCGCTGTTCCAGCTGCAATGAAAATAGCAGTACCAAAATCGAATCCAAGCATCTATTTACCGATGGCTCTAGCAGTAACTTTCCCTTTCAATATTACAATAGGAATGCCTATATATCTTGCTGTGATAATTTGATTATCAACAAAAAAGAGTACTCTAAATTAGAATACTCTTTTAAAAATCACTACTAACTAAAACAATCTGAAAGTATAAAAACTTTAGAATTCAAATGTAAGAAGAATACATTGTATTTATTACAGGTATAAATACCTGTTTTTAACTTATTATTTGATGCTTTCTTTTTTCTTACTATTAAACCCTTTGAAATTTCTATTATTTGGTTTTTTCTTTTTATTCGGATTTCCTGCTTGTGGTTGATTCGTTTTTGGTCTTTCACTTCTTTGAGGTTTCTCTGCTTTCAAAACTTCAAACACCTGCATGGGATAAAAATGTGAATCATTTACATTGATCTTTAACTGAATCAACTTCTCAATGTCTTTCAAATATGCTTTTTCTTCATAATCACAAAACGAAATCGCTTTCCCTGCATTTCCTGCTCGACCGGTACGACCTATACGGTGAACATACGTTTCTGGAATATTAGGCAATTCATAATTCACCACGAAAGCAAGTTCTTCGATATCGATTCCTCGTGCAGCAATATCAGTAGCAACCAGTACACGAACATCTCCAGTTTTAAAATTTGCTAGCGCTTTTTGTCTTGCATTTTGAGATTTATTCCCATGAATAGATGCGGCTTTTATTTTATTTTTTTCTAAAAAACGAACCACTCGATCCGCTCCATGTTTTGTTCTTGTAAAAACCAACGCAGCCTTGATTGTTGTATCTTGTAAAATATCTACCAATAAAGCACTTTTATTTTTTTTATCTACAAAATAGACTTCTTGCGAAATAATTTCAGCAGTTGAAGAGACAGGAGTTACTTCAACTCTTTCAGGATCTGTCAAAATAGACGATGCCAATTGCATAATCGAAGGTGGCATCGTTGCAGAAAAGAATAAAGACTGTCTTTTCTCTGGGATAATTTTTATAATCTTCTTTACATCATTCACAAATCCCATGTCCAACATTCGATCTGCTTCGTCTAGTACAAAAAACTGTAATTGATTCAATTTAATAAATCCTTGTCCGATTAAATCCAATAAACGCCCTGGCGTTGCTATTAATACATCCACCCCATTTCTTAATGCATTTACTTGCGAACTTTGTGTAACCCCTCCAAAAATAACGGTATGTCTAATTTTTAAATGTCGACCATAACTTGCAAAACTCTCTCCTATTTGAATCGCTAATTCTCTAGTTGGTGTAATAACTAGTGCTTTTATTCCTTTTTCTCTGGGTTGAGCACTTAGCATTTGTATGATTGGAATCGCAAAAGCAGCGGTTTTTCCTGTTCCTGTTTGAGCACAACCTAATAAGTCTGTTCCTTTTAAGATAATTGGAATGGCATTTTCTTGAATCTGTGTTGGGTTGGTATATCCTTCTTCATTTAAAGCCTGAAGAATCGGCTCGACTAATTGTAATTCGTTAAATGTCATAGAATAATTTAAGCAATCATTATGTGTTTAATTGATTGCATCACGAAGGTACGGAATAAAAAGAACATCAAGTTACTCTTTTGATTTTCATTTAATATTAAAAAGTTACTTTTAATTAGAAATTCAACTAAAAAAGTTTTAACTTTATTAGATACAATGTGAAAACTTAAAATAAGCCTTGCAATGAGACATATTTCGCTAACGATAAATGATTCAGATTTTGAGATTCTTATGAACTCTTTAAATTCAATTCACTCAGTTAATATTATTCATTCTGAAGTTATTAGTAACGACTTACCTCAATGGCAAAAAGATGAATTGGATAAAAGTTTAATTGAAATTGAAAATGGTACGATTCAACACGAAGATTGGAATACCGTTCGAGATCAATTATTCACAAAGTATAATCTTAAATGAAATACTCGATTTCAATTGTTCATAGAGCCAATATTCATATTTCAAAAGCGATTGAATGGTGTGCAGAACAAGAAGAGGGATTAGAAGTTTCATTTATTAAAACTCTAGATAAATCAATTCAATATATTCAAAAACATCCCCTAAAATGTCAAGTGAGATATAAAAATGTTCGAATTAAATTTATGAATCACCCGAAATTTGGGATACATTATATCGTTGATAAAAATCAGATTTTTGTCATTGGGATTTTTCACACCAATCAAGATTCTTTAACTTGGTAAAAATCAAATAAAATAATCGCTAGCCAAACGATAGGTGTTCACATGGGCATCCACGATATGACGAATGTCTTTACTGTAACCTCCTCCCATAGAACATACAACTGGAACATCTAACTTCTTTGCAAATTCAAAAACTATCCTATCTCGTTCCATACATCCTTGTTGAGTAACACCTAATTTCCCTAAGGCATCCGTTGCTAAAATATCTACCCCACATTGATAAAAAATAAAGTCGGGGGTAAATACCTTTTCAATTGTAGACAAACTATCAATCAAAAGCCTTAAAAACGTAGCATCATTGCAACCATCTTCAAGTGGTATATCCAAATCAGAAATTTCTTTTTGTAAAGGATAGTTATTTCTCCCATGCATACTAAAGGTAAAAACCTCTGGTCGATTCTGGAAGATTTCTGCAGTTCCATTACCTTGGTGCACATCTAAATCGATGATCAGTATTTTCTTAACATTTGTTTCATTGAGTAACCATTGTGCTGCAATTGCTTGGTCATTTAACAAACAAAATCCTTCCGCTCGATTTGTAAAAGCATGATGTGTTCCTCCTGCCACATTAAAACCAATCGACTTATTTTTATATGCGTATTCAGCCGCCAATCGTGTTCCTTCCATAATTACCAACTCCCGCTCAATCAACAAAGGCGAATGCACAAAACCACTTACACGCTGTTCTCTCGGTGTGAGTAAACCGTTATATAATCGATGTAAATAATCAGCATCGTGTACTTGCGCAACCAATCCCAAATCTACTTGTACCGGAGACACCATCTGAGTTTCTGAAACAATCCCTTCATAGACCAACTGCCTCGGAATTAAGTCATATTTTTCCATTGGAAACTTATGGTTTTCAGGAACTGGATGAACGTATATGGGAGCGAAAGAGATTAACACGAGTAAATAATGTTTAATTTTTAATGGTTAGTGGTCAATTGTAAACAAATTAAGTAAATATTAGTTTATTTTACTAAACATTAAGCATCAATCATTTAACATTAACAATCTCCTCCACAATCTTCTCTACTGCAGGACATACTAAAATATTTTTCGCTGTTAAATCTAAAATCTGGTACATGTTTTTACGATCGGTATGCGGATATTCTCGGCAAGCTAATGGGCGATCTTCGTAAATAGAACACGTATTGTCTTCGTTTAAAAAAGTACAAGGCGAAGATTGAAGCACATAATCTTGGTCTTCATCGATGCGTAAATAAAATTCAATAAACTTTTGTGATTTCATTCCCAAACGCTTCGAAATGCGATTGATATCTACATCGCGAAAAATAGGACTAGTTGTTTTACAACAGTTAGCACAAGACAAACAATCCGTTTTTTTGAATTCTTTTTCATGAGCTGTGTGAAATAATTCATCTAACTTTCTTGAATTCATCTTTTTCAATCCGAGGAGTTTTTTCTTTAATTGAACGTAGGAATCATCGGACTTTTTTACTCTTCTTGACATAAAGTAAAATTATCGAAAATAATCTAAGTCCACCCTAAATTAGTGTTTCAATTTTCTTTTCTTTAATTTACCTCCATTGATATCTTTTACATTATGCATAATTACAAAAGCAGAACTATCAATTTGTTTAACCGCTTGACTTAATTTGTTTACCTCTAATCTAGTAACAATAGTATAAATACTCTCTACATTTTCTGATCTACCACTATTTCCATAACCATAGAAATTTTCATGAATTGAAACACCATAACCCATTTCATTTACTATAAAGTCAATCATTTTTTCTTTTTCCGAAGTAATGATATTAAACCAAATATACTCCTCAAAACCTTCAAGAACAAAATCTACTGTTTTAGAAGCTGCTAAATAGGTAATCATAGAATATAGCGAAGATTCAATACCTAAAAAATAAGCAGCACATATAAATATAAATAAGTTTAAAATAATTATAAAATCACCAATTTTAAGACCGAATTTTCTACTTAAAAAAATAGCCAAAACTTCAGTACCGTCTAATACAGCTCCACCTCTAATTGAAAACCCAATACCAGCACCTAGAAAAAATCCTCCAAAAATTGCAACCAGTAATTTATCATTTGTTATTACTGGAAAAGATACAAAAGCTAAAACTATTGAAAAAAGCACAATTGAAATTATAGTCTTAATCGAAAAAATCCTACCGATAACAAAATAAGCTAAGACAATAAATGGAATATTTACAAAAAATATTAGATAATAAATGGGATATCCCGTAATTTCAGTGATTAAAAGTGAAATTCCTGTTGCTCCTCCATCAATGAAGTTATTAGCTAATAAAAACCCTTTTAACCCAAAGGAAGCAGCAAAAATCCCAATGAATACCAATATTAAATCTTTTACTAATCGATTTAATTCAATGTTCTTTAAGTTAGATTGAATCATTCTTAAAATAGATACTAATTTACGTAGGAATAAATCTAAATTCGTATAGTATTCACTCGAATACTATTATCAAAAACCTTGTTCGAAGCTACAATTGGTAAACAATACATTGGAGTTTCTTCTCCTAAAAACTGTTCCACAGCTTTAACTATAGAATCAAACAATAAAGACTTTGACTGACAGGTTATAACAGTGTAGACTTCCTCTTTAATCCTACCTTCTTCTTGTTCATAAAAAACATTGTTAAAATCAATAGAAGCCGAAGCAATTAGCTTTTCAGTCAATAAAAAGTTAGCTAGTTCTTTAGCACTTTTTTCGTTTTTCAAATAAATAACTACGTTTACCATCTTTACTTTTTTCAATAAAGATGTAAAATTTTAGACCGTAATTTTTATTTAATTAATTTATATTTATCATTAAAAAAAATAAGACTTTAAGCTTATTAAAATATTTTACCAGGATTTAAAATTCCTTTCGGGTCAAAAACGTTTTTGATAGAACGCATTAAATTCAATTGTACCTCACTAAATGCAAGAGGCATATATGGCTTTTGAACTAAACCTATTCCGTGTTCACCAGAAATCGTTCCTCCTAACGCAATCACTTCTTGAAATAATTCTGAAATCGCTTTAGTTAACTCGTTATTCCAAAATTCATCCGATAATTCACCTTTGATAATGTTTACGTGTAAATTACCATCACCTGCATGTCCATAACACACCGATTTAAAACCATATTGATTTCCAATACGTTTAACTGCAGCTAACAATTTTGGTAATTCATATCTTGGCACAACGGTATCTTCTTCTTTGTAAACTGAATGTGCTTTCACGGCCTCACCTACTTTTCGTCTCAACTTCCACAATTGGTCTTTTTGAGCCTGACTTTCAGCAAACATGATTTCATCCGTTTCAAAGTTTTCCAATACAATCATAATATCCTCACAGGTTCTCATCAATGCATCTACATCAAAACCATCCACTTCGATTAATAAATGTGCTGCGTGATTGTCTTTCACTTCAATCGTTGCTTCTGTTTCATATTTCATAGTCCACAGTAAAGCATCACGCTCCATAAATTCCAATCCACTTGGTGTAATTCCCGCTCTGAAAATCGCTGCAACGGCTTCACATGCTTTTTCAGCATCGTAAAACGGAACCAACATTAACAAATCATCCGTAGGATGCGGAATCAAACGCAAAACTATTTTGGTCAACACCCCTAACGTACCCTCACTTCCTACAATCAATTGTGTAAGATTATACCCTGTTGCGTTTTTCAGTACATTAGCACCCGTCCAGATAATTTCACCATTGGGAAGTACTACTTCTAAATTAAGCACGTAATCTTTAGTTACACCATATTTCACCGCTTTGGGCCCACCCGAATTTTCAGAAACATTTCCACCAATAAAACAACTTCCTTTACTTGCAGGATCAGGCGGATAAAACAAACCAACCTCACGAACCGCTTCTTGAAGTACTTGTGTAATTACCCCAGGTTCAACTGTTACCTGATGATTTTTTTCGTCAATTTCAATGATTTTATTAAAGCGTTCCATCGATAACACTACCCCACCATGAATAGGTAACGCTCCTCCACTCAATCCAGTACGAGCACCTGATGGAGTAACAGGAATGTTGTTCTCGTAACAAAAATGCATGATTTTAGAAACCTCTTCTGTCGTTTCCGGTTTTAAAACTACCTCTGGAACAAACAACAAATCTTCCGTATGATCGTGACCATAATCGGCTATTAACGCTTCATTCGTTATACATCTTTCACCAAGAATTTGCTGAAAATAAAACATATGATTTTCTAAAATCGCTTGAAATTGCATAGTTGTTGTTTTTAGATACAAATTTAAGATTTTGAAGGAAAATTCAATCTCTATCTTTTTCTTATATTTACTACTTTGATTTTAACAACCTATGGCTTCAAGTTTTTTCGCTTTACTAGATGATATTGCCTATTTAATGGATGATGTGGCTACCATGGGCAAAGTTGCTTCCAAAAAAACCGCTGGAATTTTGTCTGATGATCTAGCTGTAAATGCTGAAAAAGCTTCGGGATTTGTATCTTCTAGGGAGTTACCGGTTTTGTGGAAAATAACTAAAGGTTCACTTTTAAACAAAATTATAATTCTTCCTTTTGCATTTTTATTAAGTGCTTTTCTTCCTGTTGCTGTGATTATTATTCTTGTCATTGGTGGAATATATCTAGCGTATGAAGGAACTGAAAAAATCGTAGAATTTTTATTCCACCGAAAACATGCTCACGGAGAAGAAGTCGATATCATTGATACACCTTCAGAAGAATTAGAATATGAAAATCAAAAAGTAAAAGGTGCTATTTTGGTTGATTTCATTTTATCGATTGAAATTGTAATTATCGCATTAGGTACTGTGATTGAAAAACCCTTGTCTATCCAAATTCCTGTTGTATGTTTGGTTGCACTAATTGCTACGGTTGGTGTTTATGGAATTGTGGCCTTAATTGTTCGTATGGATGATATGGGATTAATGCTTATTAATAAAAGCAATAATAAACCAGGATTTAAAAAAACAATAGGTGTATTATTAGTCCAAACCTTACCCATCGTGATTAGAATTTTAGCTGTTGTTGGAACTTTCGCTATGATTTTAGTTGCTGGCGGAATCTTCGTTCATAATATCCCGCAATTTCACTCATTGCTTCACGGTATACAATCAACCTTGGCAGATTTCATAGCAGGTTTAGTAGTTGGTATTGTTTCTGTTTTAATAATGTATTTAGTAAAAGGAACAAGAAAGGTTGTTAAAAAACGTCGCTCGTTATAAAGTTATTATTTAGAAACCTCAATAAATTTCCCTTTTCCTTTTTCTTCGATTTGAGTTAATGCTGGTTGTCCAAAGTAATAAACATTACCTAGGTTTTCTACTCTACCAAAAACATCGATTACATTGGTATATAGATACATATCACCATACCCTTGATTTAGAAAGAAAATAGAGTCTCTAACCACTAATTGGGAAACATCAAATTTATTCAAAGAATTATTTTCATAACGCGCTTTATTCGTTTTCCCGATCAATGCTAGTAAACCAGTTGAATTTGATTTAGAAACATAAAGTTCCTTACACTTTAACTTAAGATTCATATCTCCACCCGCATCTTGCATTTTAATAGTACAATAACTGGCTTTAATTGTATCATCAGAATATACTTTATTTGTCCCATCAAAATAGATATTGTACAAAAGGTTTATGTGAATTTTTGCTTTTACATTTTTATCATACCCTCTTAAAAAACGACAGGTGTTATTATTCTTAATACTAAGAGCACTATCTTGAACGTGTACATCGATAAATGGGAAAAGATTTTCTCCGCAAGTGATTTCTATATAATTAAGAGAATCTTGAATCAATTCATATTCAACATAAGGATGTAAAATAAGATTAGTGAAGTCTCCCTGAACCAAGGTTTTAGTAATTAACTTTCCAGAAGATTTGAAACAGGGTCTTTCATAAGGTTTTTTACAACCTATTAATAACAACAATACAACTAAAAACAGGTATTTACTATACCAATTCAACTTCTTCCTCAGAAAGTTTAAATTCTTTTTCACTTTTGGCAATTACGACAGATGCTAAACAATTACCTAATACATTTACACTCGTTCTAGCCATGTCCATCAAGGCATCAACAGCTAGAATAACACTTGCTTTCTCAGGATCTAACCCCATGGAAGCAACTGTCCCTGCTAAAATTACAAATGAAGCACCTCGAACACCTGCGACCCCTTTACTGGTCAACATTAACACCAAACAAATCTGAATTTGTTGACCTATAGAAAGATCTACTCCACACATCTGAGCAACAAAAACAGAAGCCATGGATAAATACAATGTTGTACCATCTAAATTAAAGCTATATCCTGTAGGAATTACAAAACCAACTATTTTCTTAGGAACACCTAATCGCTCCATATTTTCCATCGCCTTGGGAAGCGCTGCTTCACTACTAGCTGTTGCAAAAGCTAGAGTTACAGGTTCTGTTACTTCTTTGATAAATCTTCGAATAGGAACTTTAACAGCTAATGCAATCGGAAATAAAACAAGTAAAACAAATGCTATTAAACCAACATATAAAGTTCCAACTAATTTCATTAAACTAAATAGAATATCTGTTCCTGATTTAGCAACTGTACTTGCTAACGCACCGAAAACAGCTAAGGGTGCGATATACATAACAATATCTGTAAACTTAAACATCACCTCACTCAAAGACTCACAGAAATGAATCATTCGTTGTTTGTGGGTAATGTTGCTAACCATTGTTATTCCAATTGCGAAAATGATTGAAAAAATCACCACTTGGAGCACTTGATTTTCTGAAATTGATTTAGCTATATTTTCAGGAAAAATATCAACCAAATGATCTTTAGCCACATGGGTTTGTTCTAATAATTCTGCCGATTTTTCTTTATTGGCAACAGAAGCTTCTACTTTTACCCCTACCCCTGCTTTACTTAAATTAATAGATACTAATCCAACGAAAAGTGCAACTGTAGTTACTAATTCAAAATATAAAATACTTTTCAAACCGATTCTCCCCAATTGCTTAATATTACTATGTCCAGCTATACCAACAACAAGAGTTGCAAAAATGAGTGGGGCAACCAATGATTTAATTAAACGTAAAAATATTTTACCAAATCGTTCGGTTTCTATTGCAAAAGCAGGAAAATCAATACCAACCTCGACAGCCAACAACATACTTGAAAAAATCCATAAAGACAATTTCTTTCTTTTATATGTCACAAATATTAAACTAATTAAAACGATCCCTCTTAATATCATAAATACAAAAGAGTCTAAATTTGATAGTTGACCTTGTAGAAAGAATAAAAATCCTGTAAGACAGAACAAAGTGACATAACTAAAAATAGAGGTGATTGATTTCATTGTTTGTTTTTAAATCTTCAATTTTCAAAAATACGAAATAAAAACAAGCTAAAACTAAAATCAAAAACCAACACAACAAATTAAAAATCAAATATATATTAAAAATCAATCATTAAACATTAAACATTTCTCTAATTCCTATTGTTGAATAAAAGATTATTACTAATATTGCTACACCAAAGTATCGTTTGGTATAATCCACTAATTTTTATTGTTATTACAACATTAATCACAGCAAATTATCTTTATGGATATTAAAGAACTTGAAAGCAAGAAACTTTCAGATTTAAGAGTTATTGCTCAAACTTTAGGAATTGAAAATGCAGAAACCTTAAAAAAATCTGAAATAATTAATCAATTAAATCAGATGAGTAATCAAGCAGAAAATACAGATTCTTCGAATGAATCAGAAACTAAGCCTGTTAAGCGAGGAAGAAAAGCAATTAAACCTGAAACTGAAAGTTCACAAACAACATTGGAAATTTCAGAAGCTGTAAGCCAAGAAAATTCGGATAATCAAGTTCATAAAAGAGGTAGAAAAAAGCCAATTGAAGAAACTTCTATTGAACCTACAATAACTTCAACAGAGGAAAATAAAACGATTTCAGCTGAAATTCCATCAACTACAGAAGTTGAAAAACCACAAAGACGTCCACAACACCAGCATCAAAACCAAAATCAACGCAACGATCAAAATCGTCCATACAACAATAATAATAGAAACAATCAAGAAAACAGACCGCAACGTCCTCAACACCAACACAACAATCAAAACAATCCAAATCCAAACCAACAAGTTACTAAACCTGAAGAAAAGGAGGAAGAGATCAGATATGATTTGGCAGGAATTGTAAGTGCTGAAGGAGTATTAGAAGTAATTCAAGAAGGATTCGGTTTTTTACGTTCATCTGACTATAACTACTTACCATCTCCTGATGATGTGTATGTATCTCAAAGTCAAATCAAATTTTATGGTTTAAAAACAGGTGATACAGTTAAAGGAACTATTCGACCACCAAAAGAAGGAGAAAAATTCTTTCCATTAGTAAAAGTTGACTCAATCAATGGTAGACACCCTTCTTACATAAGAGACCGTGTACCTTTTCAATACTTGACCCCTCTATTTCCGAATGAAAAATTCAAATTGACTGGACACAAAGATGAATCTATGTCAACAAGAATTATGGATCTTTTTGCTCCAATAGGTAAAGGTCAACGTGGTATGATCGTGGCGCAACCTAAAACAGGTAAAACGATGTTGTTAAAGGATGTTGCTAATGCAATCGCTGCAAACCATCCTGAAGTATACTTGATTGTTCTACTAATTGACGAAAGACCAGAAGAGGTTACTGATATGGCAAGAAGCGTAAAAGCAGAAGTTGTTGCCTCTACTTTTGACGAACCAGCAGAAAGACATGTAAAAGTGGCAAATATTGTCCTTGAAAAGGCAAAAAGAATGGTTGAATGTGGTCATGATGTTTGTATTTTACTTGACTCTATAACTCGTTTAGCTCGTGCTTACAACACGGTATCTCCTGCTTCTGGTAAGGTATTGTCAGGAGGTGTAGATGCGAATGCACTACATAAACCAAAACGTTTTTTTGGAGCTGCTCGTAAAATTGAAAATGGAGGTTCACTTTCTATCATTGCTACAGCTTTAACAGAAACTGGTTCTAAAATGGACGAGGTTATCTTTGAAGAATTCAAAGGTACTGGTAACATGGAATTACAATTGGATCGTAAGATTGCTAATAGACGAATCTTCCCAGCAATTGATATTACTGCTTCAAGTACAAGACGAGATGACTTACTTGTTAAAAAAGAAGTATTACAGCGTGTATATTTATTAAGAAGACACATTGCAGATATGAATCCTGTAGAAGCAATGGAATTCTTAAAATCTCAAATGGACAATACGCTATCTAATGAAGAGTTTTTAGCATCAATGAACAGATAATAAATTCAAATGAAAAATTCAGTATTAATTGGCGTGTTTTTTGCCTTTGTTTGGGGAGCAATCAAATTTCTTTTCCATACAGATTTAAATAAAGCAATAAATCCTTTTGTTTTACTGAATATATTTTTCTTACTAACAGCCATCGCATTAGGCTTGTTTTTAATTAAGAAAAAAGAAGGTTATTTATCAGGGAATATAATTTCTGATTTTAAAAAAGCGATGGGTATAGGTCTTCCTTATACCCTAATCGTTTCTGGTTTTATTTATTATTATTATGCTACATTCAATCCCATGTATGTAGAAAATAAAATACAACAAACCAATAAATTAATTGACGCATCAATTGACAATCCTACAAAACTGGTAGAGTTAAAAAAACAAAAGCCAGAGTTTGAAGTAATGTCTAAGGAACAATTACGAAAGGAACTTAAGAAAGGTCCTGCAAACATGTATTCAGCAAAAGCTACTGGACTATTAAGTTTATTATCAATGATGTTATTGACTACATTTTATAGCTTATTAATATCGTTGATTTATAGAAAAATACTTTTTAAACGATTGACAGATTAATGATCGCCAGCAAATAAAAACTTATTTGGACTTACTAATTGAGTTTTTACAGCATACATTACAATTCCAGCTGTATTTTTAACACCTAATTTAGCCATGATATTTTTTCGATGGGTATTTATGGTGTGATTACTTAAAAATAATAAATCTGCAATTTGTGCATTCGTTTGACCTTCTGCAATCAATTTAATTATTTCACATTCACGCTCTGAAAGTAAAACAGGTTCACATGAAAAAGATTCAAAATCAATATCATCTACATTGATTTGTGCACGCTGAATGGTTTCTAAAATTTGACCACAGAAAAATTTATTACCTTGTTCGGTTTCTTTAATTGCATTCAAAATCTCAGAAATATCACAATCCTTTTTCACATAACTTTTAACACCACTTCTCAATGCATCAACTAAAGTTTGAGCACTCTGTTCAGGTGTAATAGCTACAAATTTTACGTTTGGATATTGATTCAAAACTTTAGGTACAATATTAATATCAAAACCAGGAGAGGTATAATCAATTAATATCACATCTGTACCAAAAGACTTTAATAGCTCTATTAATTCAAGGTTATCCTTAGCCTCACCAACAATTTCTACATTCTTGTGAGAGTTGAAAATTGCTCTCAACCCTACTCTAATTAATTCGTTACTATCAGCTAGAATTAGTCTCATTATTTAGAATGAATTTAATTAAGACAAATATACTAAACAGAAAGTATATAAAATATGATTTCATAAAAAAAGCGCATCCAAAATGAATGCGCTTTAATATTTTATTGATATACACTATCTTGTAAACAACATTTCTCTAAATTTAGGCATAGGCCACAATTCATCATCAACTAATAATTCCAATTTATCAGCATGGTAACGAATATCATCAAAATGAACTTTAACGTTATCGCAATAAGCAATCGCTTTATCCTCAGCATGCTCAATTGAATTTGCTTTTTTACGAGCATCCAACATTTTATCAGCATGAGCCTTCATACTGTTTAAATGTTCTGAAATTTTAGTAATCAATTCTAGTTGAGTTTTTGCTGCTTCTTTTCCAACATTCTCACCCAATACATTAACTAAACCTTGAACGTTTTGAATTAACTTATTTTGATATTCTATCGCAGCAGGAATAATTTGACTTTGAACCATATCTCCAATAATACGTGCTTCAATTTGAATTTTTAAAATATAGTTCTCAAATTCAATTTCTTGACGTGCTTCAAGTTCTCTAGGTGTTAAGACATTTAACTCATTAAACATCTCTTTCACTTTCTCATTCGCCCAAGCTTTTAATGCGCGTGGAGTATCTTTTAAATTAGCCAATCCTCTTTTTTCAGCCTCAACTACCCACTCATCTCCATATCCATTTCCTTCAAAACGAATCTTTTTAGAATCTTGAATTAAATGCTGAAGTTCCTTTAAAATTGCTTCATCTTTTGACTCCCCATTTTCAATTCGAGTATCTACACTTACCTTGAATGCTTTCAATTGATTTGCCATAATAGTATTTAACACTATCATAGCAGAAGCACAGTTTGCTGAAGAACCTACCGCTCTAAATTCAAACTTATTTCCAGTAAAGGCAAAAGGTGATGTTCTATTTCTATCGGTATTATCCAACATGATTTGTGGAATTTTTCCGATATTTAATTTTAATTCCGTTTTATCTTCAGCAGACATTTTACCTTCTTTTACATTGTGCTCAATTTCATCTAACAATGCTGATAATTGAGTTCCAATAAAAGTTGAAATAATTGCTGGTGGCGCTTCGTTTGCTCCTAATCTATGATCATTCCCCGCTGAAGCGATACAAGCCCTTAAAATATCTGCATTATCATGAATTGCTTTAATTGTGTTAACAAAGAAAGTTAAGAATTGTAAGTTTGATTTAGGATTTTTACCAGGAGCTAATAAGTTAATTCCTGTATTTGTACTTAAAGACCAGTTGTTATGTTTACCAGAACCATTTACACCTGCAAATGGTTTCTCGTGGAATAGTACTCTAAAGTCATGTTTACGGGCAATTTTTTCCATCAAATCCATCAACAACAAGTTGTGATCGTTGGCTAAATTACATTCTTCAAAAATTGGTGCACATTCAAATTGGTTTGGAGCAACTTCGTTATGACGTGTAGTTACAGGAATACCTAAAGCAATTGACTCATTCTCAAATTCACGCATGAATGCTGTAACTCTTTCAGGAATAGAACCAAAATAATGATCTTCTAATTGTTGTCCTTTTGCAGAATCGTGCCCAAACAATGCTCTACCTGTCATCATTAAATCAGGACGTGCATTGAATAAAGCTTGATCAATTAAAAAATATTCTTGTTCCCAGCCTAATGTTGCATTAACTTTTGTAACATTTTTATCAAAATATTGACATACTGCTACTGCTGACTCATCAACTGCATGCAATGCTTTAAGTAAAGGCATTTTATAATCCAAAGATTCACCTGTATAAGAGATAAAAATAGTTGGAATACATAATGTTTTACCAATAACAAAAGCTGGGGAAGAAGGATCCCAAGCTGTATATCCTCTTGCTTCAAACGTATTTCTAATTCCTCCATTTGGAAATGAAGAAGCATCAGGTTCTTGTTGTACTAAAAGATCTCCATCAAAACGTTCAAGCGCTCTTCCTGGACCTACAGGTTTGAAAAACGCATCGTGTTTTTCAGCAGTTGTACCTGTCAAAGGTTGAAACCAGTGTGTATAATGTGTTGCTCCTTTCGTAATTGCCCAATCTTTCATTGCAGAAGCAACCTGATCAGCCATTTTACGATCTAAACGAGTTCCATTTTGGATCGCTTCCATCATTGATTTGTAAGCTTCACTTGGTAAATATTCACGCATAGCTTCTGCATGAAATACATTTTTACCAAATTGCTCTGAGATTTTCCCATCAAAATCAATGTGCTTAGGTGTTCTTTTCAACACATCTTGATACGCTTGAATTCTTTTAGTAGCCATAAAATATTTTTTTTCGAGACAAATTTAAAAAAATAAGGGGGGTACATCAAAAAAAAATAGGTTTTTTTTGATGTACCCCCCTCAATAAACATACAACTTACAGAAATATTACATTTTTTTCTTTATCATGTACATTTTACTTTCACAACCTTCAATTAATCTTTTAATATTTTTCTTATGAGTAATCACTACTGCGACACCAATTACAATTGCAAAAACATTCAAAGGAATCGATTTTTCTTTGAATACAATAATTATTAATAAAGGAAAACTTATAGCAGTAACAATTGCTCCGAGAGAAACAAAATGAAAAATAAGAAATACAATCAAAAAAATGACTAAACAAATTAAAGCAGCTGGAGGATGTAAAGCGAAAATCACACCTAGTGATGTTGCAACTCCTTTACCTCCTTTAAAACCAGCAAACAAAGGAAAAACATGACCAAGTATAACCGTGATAGCAGAAACAATTTTAATATTTACCAAATCGTTATGTTCTAAACTAGAATCAAGTAACAATTGAGGTAATAAGACTGCTGCTAATCCTTTTAATACATCAACAATTAGAACTAAAATTCCAGGCTTTTTACCTAAAACTCTAAACGTATTTGTTGCACCTGCATTTTTACTACCATGTTCTCTGACATCAAGACCATAAAAGCGCTTTCCTACCCAAATTGCTGTTGGAATAGAACCTAACAAATATGCAACACAACCAAAAACAAGAAAGTTTACCATAGTTATTACAATTAATTATTACTAAACAATCTTAAGAACTTACTTATAAACACACGATTATCGGTAAACTCGTAGACGAAATTTTTATATTTTCTTTTATCAGCTTTGAGGGTACTAATCTTATTTGCAAAATCCTCATCCTCTGAAAAAATCTTCATATTACCATCCTTTTTCACCATTTCATATTCAAAATAATAATCTTTAGAGACAGCAGCATTTAAATACATACAAAATCTATCACCATTTACATTTTCAGAGTAAGCTTGAGAAAAAGACAATTTGATAGGAAAAGCTTTATTAACAGGTTTACCATAAACTGAAACTAGTCCAGCATCATCTCCATAAGAAATTAAGCCTCTGTCTTGATTCTTTTTTGATTCAAACGAAGTTAATTTAACCCCAGTAAGTACAATCGAATTATCTAATTCGGATGGTATTTTTTTCAATTCACCTTTTTCTTGGTATGCTTCCTTAGCCTTCTGACCTGATTTAGGATCAGACCAAGATGCCATAGCATCAAAAAGCAAGGTAGAATTTATATCAATAACAGTTGAACTTTCATCTAATGTAATTTTCTCAACAGCAATATCCATAACAGACTTATCTATAGGCATATCATAACGTAAAGATAAATCCATGGTTGTTTTAGAAGATTCCTGATTATATTTTACTATTCCGTAAGCTTGCACAGCTATATCACCATAGTTCATTCCTAAATTTACCTTACCAATACCAGTTAGAGAACAGGCTTTTGTATTTAGGGCAACAAAATTTCCAGGAACTGTAAAATCAGTCAACTTTTCTTTTGAAGCAATTTGAAACTGAGAACTATCTTTATTAAATTGTAATAAACCACTCGCAGAAATCACTACTGGATCATTTACACTAATCATTGGAGATAAGAACGTAGGATACATTTTCAAGCTATCTTGGCTAGGAGAATCTCTCCATAGGATTCCTGCTGAAATAATTTTATTATCGACCGTTTTCATACTTTCACCCACAGGAATTTGTATGTTTTTAGGATCTAGCTCAGATTGAAATGCCAACCAACTTTTAGAAAACTTATCACAATTGTGTTTAATTCGCGTAGAACCTTTGAATGCAAGTAATGGATTTCCAGCATTTATCTTGACACTTCCATAGAATTCAAATTGAGGACTCAATTTAAAAGTATCAACTTCATTAATTGTACCGAATGCAACTGTTTCAAATACAGAATCAACACCTACACTTTCCATTTTTATCAATCTCAAGTTCTTATCTACGTCATAATAAGGATATTCACCTCTTGCAGAAAAACTATTTCTAGAACTAATAATGGTACTCGAATTTAAAAATGTATGAAAACGAGTAGTTCGATTAGCAATTATTTTAGACTTCTCTAAAGGGTTCATTTTCGCTCGTTTAAGAATAACTACTTTTCCACTATCAGGATATATACGTGCATCTGCAACATCTATATACTTCGCATCTAAACAATTAAGTATGTTGTTTTTCAAATCAAAAATTGCCTTAGACGTTCTGAATTGTAAAGAATCTTGTCTTGCATTTGTAGAAAACATATTTGAGATAAGATTTTCATCTGCAGAGGCTACTAAGTTTCCATCATTAGTTCTAAGATCAATTTCATCTTTATCCATAAACCAATCGAATTTATCCATCGTACAATCATACTGATTTACAGGAAAACTAACGATTGTTTTACCTGCATTTGATACAAAGTTTCCAATTCTTTCCTTGAATGATATATGAGATTTAATGTTTTCTGTAGTTAAGGAATATTTTTCCTCTCGATCGTTATCTATTCCTGATTTATTTAATATGTTGAAAAAAGAAGTATCCGCATTCATATCCCAACGTGAAAAATTAAATAATCTTGACCCCATACTTGCAACAGCAAAATTCATTGTACCGCTACCTGTCATTCCACTAGGCGCAACAACTGCAATTCCATCTAATTTGGCTTCATCATTAAAAAATGAAAGTGGAATATCAGTAGAATATGCCTTTAATTTGTTTCCCTTTGGTAAGTAACATATGTAAGCCTTCTGAGATTTAACATCAGGATATTGAATTCCAGTTTCTATCGGTTTATTTTCAAACACAGCATAACCTACTGTTGAATCGGGTAAAAAAGTCAGTGACTTTGAGATAGAAGTTGATTTGATAAAATCGATTTTACCAGAACCTTGAAGTCCATTGTTAGATAATACTATTTTATTTTCGTATTTAGCACCCGTTCCATAAAAATCATATCCACCCTGAGGCGCATCTTGAACGAAGCCAAATGAATAATCTGGCATAATTTTTAAGTCTTGCTTAATGATTGGAAAAATCCCAGCTGAATTAAGCTCTCCTTTAAGTTTAAACGCTTTCTCCTTAAAATTATCAAGGGAATCCAGCAAAAATGGATAAACCTCAAAATAAAATCTTGCACTATCATATGCGCCTTTGAAAAGCGATTTTTGAGCATAATACACTTTAACTTTATTATTGACATTAATTTTTGGAAAGTCGGTAATCGATTTGTTTTTTCCAGATCTATTTGTTGGATCATCTACAAATAAATCACCTTCAATACCTGAAACAGCACTGGTCATTGCAATTGATTTATTACCATCTTCTTGTTTAAGGGGTGAAACTTTAAACAAACTAGATCCAGTTTTGGTTAATTTCACTTTGTTATCTTGATAGATATACTGAGCATCCAAAGCCTCTACTTCCATTTTACCGGCATTCAACCAACCTGAAAACTTAAAATTTCGATCATTAGATATGCTAACCTTTGCTTTCTTAGGAAAAACGACCATTTTCTGAATTTCAGAAAGAGAAACCATATCAACGGCTTCTAAATTTAAATCCAAATTAGATAAACTCATCACCCCAAAATTTGGCATTGTTCTTCGTTCTTCAGCTTGAGCCTTGTATAAATTATCAATTCTTGCAAGGTTATCGTCTTGTTGTATTTCCTCTTCCGATTTACCCTCTATCTTTTTCGGACGCATGTCAGATACGAAAATCAAATTATCATAATCTATTTGATCTGCTCTAGCTTGAACGAAATTAAAAAGTTTTTGATTTACAATAATCACCTTAGATTCAGGGTCATAGTTTATAAAACCTAATGAGTTTAACTCCAACATCATTTGTTTTGCCTGTTCAATCGTTTTATTCAAAGAAGAAGCTAATTTCCCCTCATTCAAAATCGTTTCTCCTGTCTCTTTACAATAATTTGATATCGCTACGAGTGGGTGAATTTTCTCCATAGAGTTTAAACGCTCATAAAGCTTTCCATCAAACATATTTTTTGATTCAAACTTAGCTATACGTTGCTCTTGACTAATTCCAAAATCATAAGTGAAAGCCAACTCTTCCGAACCTTTCTTCCAAACAATTTTAGGAACATACATATCTAAACTATGATAAGAACTAGAAAAGGGAGCTGCTGATGTACCTACTTTACCTCTTGCAAACTCTAATGAATTATGTTCTATGTTGTAGTTAATATCAAGTCCTGGATGAGAGATAGAATCTTTTTGTCCAACATAAATAGCTAAATTGGAAGAGGGAGCGATAATTTTTTTGGGATCTATCGATACACTCAAACTACTTAATCTTACGAATTTCTTCCCTTCTTTGAAAATAATCACTTTTGCTGGATCCTTCACAGTACCTACCCCAATAAAACTAGCTCCTTGCAAAGAGAAACCACCCTCATAATCAACACCTTCTTTGATATTCTTAATTGATAAGCGTTTATCAAATGATACAAAATAAGGGAACGTTTTATCAATCTCTCTCGTGATTACAAAAGCTCGATCTGTTAATTTGCCATAAATTGGTTTTGAGAAATATGGGGTAACTAACAATACAGTATCACAACTAAGGTTAGTGGATTTCATAGGGATATCATAGCCGTACAAGGTAGCATAAGAAACATCTCGTTTTAAACCAACTTTCTCCCAAAAAATTTGACCTCCTCTACCAATGTATTTTTTCAAAAAAGGATCATAGGTACCTTTTGAGCCTTCTACAACAATACTATCGTGAAATGGTTTTTCCTTTTTTGTAGACTCTAAAGTGTTTTTTACTAAACAAATTAATTTACCTCCTTCAAATTTAATAATCGGTTTATCAGTTACATCAAAAGCAAAATTCCCTCCTTTATAAAACCAAGCATGATTTGGTGTTTCTGCAATTACTTCTTTTGAAAAGAAATCTGCTGATAACTCAATAAAATCTTTAAATCTATTAATGTTCTTAGAATTAAGTAATTGCTCTACAGAACCATGCCATGCTTTATAACTCGCATTTGACTGATTTTTAACTACAATCGAATACATAGAATATACATAATTGTATATTTCTGGGTAGGGAGATAATTTTTTAGTTTCCATTAAATTACATGTCTCTATCATTTTAGAAAACTGATCATCAGGAAATTCTTTTGTTTCAATTAAAAGTGGAAGAAGTTCTTTTTTAACAAAATCTCTTGGTTCTGAAGTTTTGATATCACTTAATTGATTCATCAACTCTTTGACAAATTTTTCTCTGTTTTGAGAATAATTTTGACCAAAAAGGAAAAAATTTGAAAGGAATAAAAATGAAATTATCAGCCAATTTTTCATAATATGTGTGTTATATTTTAACAAGTATAAGTGCTGCCCAGGTTTCTTTTTCAATTTTTGAATCAAAAATTAGACCATATTGTTTTGCATAATTTATTAATTCCTCAGAATCAGTATCAAAAAAACCGCTTAATACTAATTTAGAGTTTGATTCTAAAGCTTTTGCATATTGTTCCATATGACTTTTTAGGATATTTTTATTGATATTAGCTAAAATCAAATCAAATTTATATATATCAATCAAATCAATATCTCCACATAATGCTTTGATATTTTCACAATTATTCCTTTGCGCATTTTCAATCGTGTTATCAACCGACCAAGGCTCAATATCAATTGCTAATACGTCTTTAGCGCCAAGTTTTTCAGCTAAAATTGCAAGAACACCAGTCCCTGTCCCCATATCTAGTACCCTACTAGGTATGTTATTCATTTCTAAAAGAATTTTGGACATCATCCACGTAGTTTGGTGATGACCTGTACCAAAAGACATTTGTGGTTGTATAATTATTGGTAAACCAAGAGCTAGAGAATGATCGTGAAATGGAGCAAGAATAGTAAGTTTATCTTCTACAAAAACAGGATGAAAATCAGATTCCCAAACAGCATTCCAATTTTGAAAAGGGATTTTTTCAATTGTTTTTTCTGTTTTTATTTGTTGACTTATTTCTAATAATATACCTTCATTTAATCTATTTTCATCAAACTTATTTTCATCGATGTATGCTTCTACACCAGATTCAAACTCGACAAAACTATCAAACCCTAATTCAGACAATGCTGCAATAGCAACTTCATTCCAAGGTTCAACCTCTGAAAAAATATAGGTGACTTTAATTCTATCCATCTAAAATGAGGTTGAAATAGCATAAAAATCTTCCGCTTTTAATGAAGCGCCTCCAATCAAACCACCATCTACATTTGGACATGCAAACAATTCTTTTGCATTAGAAGGATTACAACTACCTCCGTAAAGTATCGAAATAGAATCTCCAACCTCTTGATTATATGTTTCAATGATACTTTTTCGTATACAAGCATGCATTTCCTCTGCTTGTTGAGATGATGCTGTTCTTCCTGTTCCAATTGCCCAGATAGGTTCATAAGCTATCGTGACATTTTTAAGTTGTTCCGCAGATAGATGAAATAAACTTTCTTCTAATTGATTGATAACAAAAAGTTCATGTTTATTTTGATCTCTAATTTCTAAAGGTTCTCCACAACAAAAAATCACATGAATATCATTAGCTAAAGCTGAATCTACTTTTTCCTTTAAAAACGTGTTACTTTCATTAAAATACATTCGTCTTTCAGAATGACCCACTAAAACGTACTTAACACCTAAATCTTTTAATTGTGAAATAGAAACTTCTCCAGTATAAGCTCCAAAATCTTTAGGGTAAAAGTTTTGAGCGCCAATAGCTAAATTTGAAGTAGAGTTTAATAATTCAGAAATATATAAATAGGGTGGAAATACTATTCGTATCACCTCTGATGAAACTTCCTGTGAAACTAATTTATTTACTAAACCATTTGCTTCATGTTGTAACAAATTCATTTTCCAATTACCAGCAACTATTTTTTTTCTCATAAAATTCAATTAGTTTAATATATGTTTTTTTATCCAATCGAGATTCGGAATTAATTTGTTTGGGAATTTACCTTTAACAATCCCATGTTTAACAATCATTAAAGAAGGATTAGAACGTGAAATAGCTTTTAATTCAGTTGCATCATTAGTAAACGCCGGAAGTTTTAAACCATTCGTTTTTAACCATTTTTTAATATAAGGTCTTTGTTCATTCGTTACCAATACAAATGGAATCTTACGATTTTTTAATACTTTTTCGATTTTTCTAATATTAGGAATATCATCAATTTTTGCCTTTTTTAATTCTTTAGAAAAAAGAATAAAAATCAACGGCGCTTTTAAAATATACTCTCTAATAGAAATTTCAGATATTGGTTCTTCCTCCACCATAATATCTTTTTCAAATCGATAGAATGAGGTGTCATTATAACTTTCAAGATATTCATTTTCAGAAACTTGAATTCTTGTATCATTCTCAATATCATATAATTGAACTCCTTTAACTTTTTTTGGAGTTAATAATTTCTGAATATATGTCATTTGTTTTTCGTTCTTACCAATATCTGTAAGCGAAACAATAGGATTGAATTGCGACGATATAGATGGAAGACGAGTTGGGATTATCTCTTTTGAAACCATAGTGTCATATTTCCAAATTTTAGTTTTTTCCCAAATTTTAGAATTCACATACTCTTGACTAGACCCCTCATATTCAACAAGCTCTCCTGTTTTTAAATTCTTATAAACTAACATGTTTAAATATTTACCTTCAACTCCATCATTCATTTTTTCTTTCAAATTAGAACCTTCAGCGTAAGGACGATAATCCTTCACTGGTTCGTATCTTAAAACAAAACTTGTAAATAACAAACAAATAAAGATAACAGCCAACGAACTACCCCAATAATTGCCAAAATACTTTCCTCCAGCTCTTTTAACCCACAAAGCAACTAAAATTGAAAAAACCGCAAAAGTTATTGGGAAATACCAACCAAAAACAAATGAAAAGAAAGTCACAACTAGAAGAGAAATTGGTATAACATAAAGATTTTGGCGAGTAGTATTCGGAGTGATGTTCTTGCTAGCAATAAAAATCCATATTACAAAATACAATAAAATATAATCTTTCCATAATGATTCTGAAGGAGTTAATGATCTACCAACCGATCCTTTCATGGCATCTCCAAAACAACCACAATCAGTTACACACTGAGGTTGTTTCATTTCATCTATAACAATCTCATTTTCACTTACTGAAACTACTTTAATTTCTTTATTTGTTTTTGCTGCAGTAATTTTCTCTTGAGCCACCGGATCTGAGCTTAAATATGTATCTCTATCTAGAAATTTTTTATTTGAATCACAATTTGCAGTATGCCAAGTAAGAAAAGTGAAGAAGATCATCGTTAAAAGCAACATCCAAGAAGTGAATCGAATCTTACCTCCAATAATTACTAATACACCGAGAACAATTTCCACAATACAAATCAAAACACTAAAAAACAATGCAGAATCAATCAGAAACTCAAGTGAAAACCCAGGCAATCCAAACCACTCTTTGATACGAAATGCTAATGCTCCATCTTCAAAATATTCTTCTAGTTTATAGCTAAACCCCATAGGGTCGTTAGCTTTAATTAAACCTGAAACAATAAATAAACCACCAACAAGAATCCTTGAGACAAATGCCATAAATTCTTTACCTTTTAAGAAAAAAAGACCTATTGAAGTTAAAATGATTAATAGAACTCCGATTAATACAAAGACCCCTTGTTCCTCTTCAAAATTCTTATGAAATCCAATAGTCGTAAGAGTAACACCTAAAAAATTCACTAAAATCAATAGCGAATTAATAACTAAAGACTGACCATACCATTCAAACGCTTTTTTCATGAATCTTTCGAATTAAGAATTTTAAATAAAAAAATATTAATAACTAAGATGAATTAGAGAAAAAACAGCATAATTCAACATATCATAATAATTAGCATCAACTCCTTCGCTAATTATCGTTTTACCGTGATTATCTTCAATTTGTTTTACACGTAAAATTTTCATTAAAATCAAATCAGTGAGAGAACTCACTCTCATATCTCTCCATGCCTCACCATAATCATGGTTTTTCTTTTTCATCAATTCAAAAGCCTCATGGGCATATTTATCATACAACCTACATGCCTCTTCTTCCGATAGCTCTAAATTGTCAGCATTATATTCCAATTGAATCAGAGCCATGATACAATAATTCACAATTGCCTGAAATTCACCTGAAATACTTTCTCCAACCAAATTACTTCCAGTCTCCTGTATCGTTCTGATTCTTTGAGCTTTAATAAAAATTTGATCTGTTAAAGAACTCGGTCTTAAAATGCGCCAAGCAGTACCATAATCTTTCGTTTTCTTTGTAAAAATTTCTCTACAACTCGAGATAACTTTGGTATATTGTTCGGAAGTTTGCATTTATAATTAAATTTAAGAGTTGAAATTAATAAATTCCTATGAAAAAACACCTTAAAATAGGCAAAAAGTTATTAGACTTAAGTACTCCTAAAATTATGGGAATCATTAACACAACACCTGATTCTTTCTACGAAAACAGTCGTACTAGCACTTTAGATACAATTCTATTACAAACTGAAAAACATTTAAATGAAGGTGCTGATTTTATCGATATTGGCGGTTATTCAACTCGTCCTGGAGCAGAAGATATTAGCATAGAAGATGAAATTCAACGCATAGCAGAACCTATTCGATTGATTAAATCTGCTTTTCCCAATTGCATCATTAGCTGTGACACTTTTCGTTCAAAAGTTGCACAAATTGCTATCGACAATGGAGCTGATATTATCAACGATATAAGTGGAGGAGAATTAGATAGTGAAATGTATAAGATTATCGCTAAAAATAAAACTCCATATATTTTGATGCATTCCAAAGGAACACCTCAGAACATGCAAAATCAAACTGATTACAAAAGTATATTTACAGAAATGATCAATTATTTCTCATCTAAAATAGAACTTCTGTACGAATTAGGACTAACTGAACTAATTATTGATCCTGGTTTTGGCTTTGCGAAAACCTTGGAACAGAACTACGAAATACTGAATAGATTAGAAGACTTTTATTTTTTAAAACACCCGATTTTAGTTGGTATTTCTAGAAAATCAATGATTTATAAAAAATTAAATAATTCCCCGAATGAAGCTTTAAATGGAACAACCATTTTGAATACAATTGCAATTACTAAAGGGGCTAATATTTTGAGAGTGCATGATGTAAAAGAAGCCAAAGAAATTGTTCAATTACTTTTTTAAAAATCACCTCCTCCCACATTATTATCATTGGAAACTTTACCTTTTTTAGTTACTTCCATTTTACCAAACTTGTAAGCTAAATTGACATAAAAACGTCTTGTAGTTTGCTTAAAAACAGATTCTTGCTGAATATTATATTGATCTAGTTTGATTCTAAACTCTTGAGTATTGAATACATCAGAAACCTTAAATCCAACAGACCATTTTCCTTCTTTAAATGATTTATCTCCCGAAAAATCAACAGAGGCTCTAGGCTGAACTGTTCCTTGAGGTGTCACGATTGGCGCATTATATTTAGCATTTACTTGTACTGTAGCAGTTCGTTTCCAAAATTCGTATGAACCTATATATTTAGTACTCCAATTAAATCCAACTGTATTCGTTAATTGAATGATATCATCAAAATATTTAATCTGATTACCATTAAATGAAATGGTATTTTTCCAACCTGGAACAGGTCTAAAAGTAATTACTAACTCACTGCCTAAACTTTCTGACTTATCAATATTCACATAAGTAACTGCAGCAAATCCATTTGGATAAAACTGTCTATATCTTTGTAGCACATTGGAAGTTAGTTTATAAAAAACATTGGCTGATATTTGAATTTTCTTTTTATTTAATCCAACTCCAATTTCAAAAGAATGAATAAACTCGGGATTTACAGCTGGATTACCCATTCTTAAATTATACGGATCAGCATAACTCGTAAATGGATTTAAGGTCTCACTAGTTGGTCTATTAATTCTTCTTGAATAATTTGCATTTAAATCTACATTTTCCTTGATTTTATAAGTCAAAAATGCAGACGGATATAAATTAAAGTAATTTTTAGGATACTCTAGATTTTTAGAAATTAAATAAGGAGTTTGGTTTGATTCCTCTACTCTCAAACCCAATTGATATTTAAACTTCGATAATTGTTGAGCAAAATTGGCATAAGTTGACAATATTTGCTCTGTATATTTATATGTAAATGTAGAGAGTGTGTCTCCTAAATATTCTACTTGGGTTGTATCAAATGTTTCTGAATAAGACTGAATATTGTTTACTCTATAAATAGATTTTAAACCTGCTTCTAATTTGATGTTTTTTGGAAATACGCGAACCAAATCAACCATAGCAGTATTTACATTTCCACTTTCATTGTTCGATAAGCGTTGTAATAAATTTTTACGATTCAAAAAAATACTTGATTGGTTATACTCTCCACCTGTCGTATCTAAACTCATGGATTGAGTGATATCAAAATTAAGAGACCCTTTATCTTCTTTAAAATCCCATCTGTAGTTTAAATTTAAATCCATACTTTTTTGTTTAGAGGGATCATAAGAATCTCTATACCAGCTATACAAAATGTTCCCATTACTATCTAGTTGATTATTTTTTAAAAAACCAGCTCGATTTCGTTCTCCTAAATTCCCTGTCACAGAAACCCCAAGTGTATTCCTATCTTTTAAATAAAAATCAGAACCTATTTTAATGGTATGAGTCACATTAAAATCTGTTCCTAGCCGATCTTGTTTCAGTCGAAATAGTGAATCTCCAAAATATCGATTCAATAACCCAAAGTTATTTCTTTCACCCTCATAGTGTTTGTACGAATAAGTTCCATATGCATTCAATTTAGCAGTACGGTAACTAAATGAACTTGAACCATTGAATAGATTCCCTGTCGCTCCACTTAAATTAACATTTCCATTAACTCCTCTTAACTTATTTTTTTTAAGCACAATATTGATTATTCCTGTAGTTCCGTCGGGATCATATTTTGCTGAGGGATTTGTAACTATTTCAACTCGTTCTACCATATTTGCCGGTATACCAGACAAAAAACTACCTCCGTCTCTCGTTAATGTGCTCGGTCTTCCATCGATCAATACAGTTACATTTCCATTACCTCGCATGGATAATTTTCCATCCTGATCCACTTCAACTGAGGGAACATTTGACAATGCATCAACCACTGAACCACCTCTTGCCGAAATATCATCAGCAATATTGTATACTTTTTTATCAAATGAAGTTTCTAACATTTTTTTATTCGATGTGATGACAATCTCTTTTAATTCTTTTACTTTACTTACAAGACGAATTACACCTAATGAACGGTCTGTTTTATCCAAAGTGAAACTTATGTCTTTTATAACCTGAAATTGATAATTACTTGCAAATACTTTTACAAAGTATCTTCCAACAGCTATCTGATCTAAAATAAAATCTCCCAAATTATCCGTGTAGATTGCACCAGCGACACTAGAATCTTTTTCATTATAAATTTTGACAGAAGCATATTCGATAGGTAATTTTGTTATACTGTCGATTACTTTTCCTGACAAAACTCCGATTTTAGCAGTAGAAGGCTTAAGATTTGATTGAGTTAAAACAGATTTTACTAGTAAAAAAAATATAAAAAACGCAACAACTTTAGTTGTGATATATCTCGCCATTTGAATAAAATAAATATGATTTATTAAACAATTCTATCAAAACGTTATTCCCATAAATGGAAAATTTACTATCTGTTTGATTGGTTAATACTGTATTTTTTCCATTTTGGAAAATCGAAACTCCACCTAAAATATTTCGATACACAAAAATGCCGTTTTTCAATTGAAATTCATTCGGCGTAAAATTTAAAATTTGAGTTTTAACATTATTTACCATTGTAAAAAGCAAATTATTTTCATTCCATACGAATACCTCATCCAACACTTCCCACATACCTGAATTGAAATCACTGATATTTACTTTATTCCCCTTTTCAAATTTCCATAGATTTCCAATTTGATCTTCATAAATCACAAACCCTCTACCAGATTTGTATTTTTTCATAAATGCATTTTCAACATCATAAAAATCCCCATGCTCAAAAACGGTAAAATTTTTATTCACTGTATTGTTAAAACTTATCACATCAGTACCTGCATTCATTTCCATCTGGTATGCATTACCTCCAATTTCAACTATTTTTCCTCTCCAAAACACTTTATAAATATCCCCATTATCTTTAAACCCGATAATGTTTTCACCAATTGCTTCTGGCATAGTCATCTCTCCTGTTTGTTGCATCAACTGAAAAACTTCATTTTTGTACCAAACATTAATTGTTTTAAACCTTATATCTTGAAAAACAATTAAACTATCTTTTACCACAAAATCACCCGTATTTGCACACAAAGTTTTTTTTACACCATTCTCATAACCGTATAAAAAACTTCCTATTTGCCATGCAACTATGTTATCTGAATTTTTATATTTTACTTGTTGTACGGTAATTTGTTCTACATTTTCTCCATTAAACACTTTAAAGTTTTCTCGATTATCAACATAGGCTAATACATTATCACCCGCAGAATAATTGGTGATTCGTTGAAATTCTAAAGTTCTAATGTTTCCCTTATAAAAAGTATTTAAATAACCAGAAAAATCAATAAAAGGAGCAACCTGTGCTGTGATTCTAGTAAAAAGAAATAATGAAAAAAAAATAAATAACCTTGAAATCAAACCCATAACAATCAAAAAAAAACGTCCTTACCAAAAGATAAGGACGTTCTAATATACCAATAATATTTATTACGTCAACATCGTAACAGGATTCTCTAAATATCCCTTAAGGGTTTGTAAAAATGATGCACCTGATGCTCCATCCACTACCCTATGATCACAAGAAAGTGTTAATTTCATAACATTTCCTGGAACAACTTGTCCATTCTTTACTACAGGAACTTGAGAAATACCTCCTACAGCTAAAATACAACTATCAGGTGGGTTTACTATAGCAGTAAAAGAATCTATTCCAAACATACCTAAATTTGAGATCGTAAATGTATTACCTTCCCAATCTGCAGGTTGTAATTTTTTATCTTTAGCTTTTTGAGCAAACTCTCTTACTTCGTTACCAATTTGAGTAAATCCTTTAGAATCAGCAAATCGAACTACAGGAACAAGTAAACCTTCATCTACTGCCACTGCTACTCCGATATGAATGTGACTGTTACGTCTAATTACATCACCTAACCAAGAAGAATTAATTGTTGGGTGTTTTCTCAAAGACATAGCAACTGCTTTAATCACCATATCATTAAATGATACTTTAACCCCATCTTGTGTATTTAAAACTTTTCTAGCAGCTATTGCATTATCCATATCAACATCAATAGTTAAATAGAAATGTGGAGCTGTGAATTTACTTTCAGCTAAACGACGAGCAATTACTTTTCTCATTTGAGAGACTGGTTCGTCGATATATGATTCTACTCCTGATACCTGAGTTGTAATCGATTTCGCTGCTCCAGGAACGTAAGGAGTGTAATGATCAATATCTCTTTTAACTACACGTCCAGCATCACCAGTACCACTCACCATGTTTATGTCAATGCCTTTTTCTTCTGCTAATTTTTTAGCTAAAGGAGATGCTAACACTCTAGAGCCATCAGAAGATGCTACTGGAGTCGGTGCTGCAACAGGTTTAGGAGCTGGAGCTGGAGTAGAAGCGACAGGAGATGATACTGGAGCAGGAACTTCTGCTTTTACTTCTTCCACAGTTGGAGCCACAGTAGGCGCACCCGATAACAAAGCCGAGATATCCTCACCCGCTTCACCAACAATAGCTAAAATAGCATTTACCGGAGCCGCTTTTGTCTTTTCAACACCGATGTGTAATAAAACACCATCATAAAATGATTCGAATTCCATGGTAGCTTTATCTGTTTCGATTTCTGCTAACAATTCGCCATTTGATACTTTGTCACCTACTTTTTTATGCCATTCAGCAACAACCCCTTCGGTCATGGTGTCACTTAACTTGGGCATGTAAATTACTTCAGCCATAATTTCTTAATGATTAATATTCTTTGATATATGGATAATCTTCTTGTGTATATACATCTTTGTATAATTCTTCTGCTTCAGGATATGGGGAATTTTCAGCAAAAGTGATTGACTCTTCCACTTCTGTTTTTACCCAATCAATAATATCTTGAATTTCTTTATCTGTTAGCCAATTATTTTCTTTAATAACAGTCAAACAATGGTCAATTGGATCTTTTTCCATCCATTCAGCTACTTCCTCTTTCGTTCTGTATTTTTGAGGATCTGACATCGAGTGACCTTTGTATCTGTAAGTTCGGATATCTAACAATGTTGGACCATCTCCTCTTCTAGCTCTATCACAAGCTTCTGCGATAGCCTCGTGTACAGCTTCAGGCGACATACCGTTAACTGACTTAGAAGGCATTTCATAGGAAAGACCGATTTTAGATAAATCCTGAACATTAGTTGTTCTTTCAACAGAAGTACCCATAGCATAGTTATTGTTCTCAATGATATAAATCACAGGTAACTTCCACATCATTGCCATGTTAAACGTTTCATGTAAAGCACCCTGTCTTACAGCACCATCTCCCATGGAAACAAAAACAACGTTATCAGTTTCATTGTATTTCTCAGCAAACGCAACTCCTGTACCCATCGGAATTTGAGCTCCAACGATACCATGACCTCCCATAAAGTTTCTTTCTTTATCAAAAAAGTGCATTGAACCACCCTTACCTTTTGAACAACCTGTCGTTCTACCATACAATTCGGCCATTAAAACACGAGGATCTGTACCTAATGCTAATGGATGTGCATGATCACGATATGCAGTCATATGGCTATCTGATGGTCTTGATGCAGAAATAGTTCCTGCAACAATCGCCTCCTGTCCAATGTACAAATGACAGAATCCACCAAATTTTTGTTGTATATATAATTGACCTACTTTTTCTTCGAATCGACGAATCAAAAGCATGTCCTTATACCATTTAATATAAGTTTCTTTAGAAAATTTGGTTGTACCACTCATCGTACTTTTCTTGGTGGTTTTTCCAGGTTTTGCAATTGCCTTATCAGCCATAGTTAAGATACTTTTATTTCAGTTTGCAAATATACAAGTAAATATGAATCTCTAAAATAAGAAATAGATTTAAAATAAACAATTCATTGTTACCATTTAATATTCGGTAATATCTTTGATATTGCTTCTTTCTTTTGACCTAGTTTATTGATGAATTTTGAGGACTCAATGCTTTCAGGATATAAAATTGAGTGGTCTAGCATTTGCCTAACTTGCAGTACCTCATCAATCAATAAATTAGCAGAAATATCCATAAAAGCAAATCTAAATTTACTCCAAACATAACCAATCGCTTGTTCATTCGGATGTACCATATCTTCTTTAAAAAATCGGTAATCTCTTAACTCATCATTTACGATCTCATAGGAAGGAAAATAATCTCCCTTTAATTGATGTATCAAGCAAAATAAATGAGACTTACTTATATTATTTTCATGAACTCCATCTTTTATATGTCTAACTGGACTTATAGTAAAAACAATATGAATATTAGGGTTTAAAACATTGATTTTATGAATGAGATTCTTCCATACCGAAACCATTTCTTCTACCTCCGTCAACTCTTTTTCAAATTGGTTAAGTGGCATTTTGTGACAATTTGCAACCAGCTGACCTGAAGAACTTAAACGGTACCCAAATGCTGTACCAAAAGTAATGAATAGAAAATCAGCCTCTTTAACCGATTGAATTAATTCCTTTTTAAGCGCTTCTATTTTATGAACCAATTCTTCTTTATTCATAGCATAAATAACACCTGAGGCCAACCAAGAAAACCATACATCTCCTCTTTGAAAACATGTCGATTCAACCTCTACTTCATTAAAAAGATTCGCTATTGCTAGCGGATGAAATAAGGTACCCATAGGATTTGATAAAGCATCTAAGCCACCCTCTAAAAACTTTTTAGCTATATCATCTGAAAAACAACTACCTATAAAAATAGATTTGCTTTTATGATTCATTTTTTTGAAAGAAGGCTTGACCTCAAAATCAATTTTCAAATTCAATGTATTTCGTTTTTAAAAGTCAATGTATATTCTAAGACCTCACTCCATCCATTCCAACCAAATGCATTTCCAAGTGATTCATTATGCCACAAACAAATATACTCTCCACCATATGCGTTTATTTCTCTAAATAATTCTTCAACTATCTGAAAAGCTTCCCCTTTATTTAAATTAAGATAATCTTTTAACGTTCTATCCATATAGGCAAAAGAGTGAACTAATAGATTTGTTGTGTGATTTTTTTGTAAATCAAAAAAGTAAAAAGGTCTAGCTGTACCTGCTCTAAACCCAACCTCATCAGCATACCCCATGGTATAATCTTCTAGAATACCATAATGTATTAATTGTCTGTACGTTTGAGGTAAATTTAATTTCAAATAATGCTGGCGAGATATCATTGGCCTCTCACTAGTAATCAACTCAATTCTCTCTATTTCTTTTTCTAAATAATAACCACTCAAATTTGATTTATAACTCGGATGTATACCCAGTGTTGTTTGTGACGACATTTTTTTAATCAAACTTCGATGGCGAATATCATTCACAGAAATATTCCTGTCGTATTTTGCAAAATCTCCTACAAGCCAAAACATTTTTACATCAAATCCTCTGTGTGAAATATCTAATATATAATCGAAGGTATCATATGGGTCTTTTTTTTCCTTATTCAGAACTCGCTGTCTTAACTCTAGTCTATCTCTATCTTTTGATATTCTATCTTTCCATATAGCAACCCAAGTTCTAACACCCTCTTTCCATTCAAAAGCGCGAACGTTATCGACATCAAAAGTAGGCACTATAGTAGTTTGAAACTTAAAAGAAGAAAGAGCTCGTTTATACTCTTCCTCCATGAAAGAAATCAAATCTTCACACCAACGATCACAGATACATTGTTTCAACCAACCATATTCATATTGCAAACTATTTTTTGCTTGAAATCGATCGTGATTATCTCTTTTTAAAATAATGTACTCTTCATATCTTGAAATAAGGTAAAAAACTGAAGCAATTGGATCAACAACACCATCAAACGATAGACATTCTAGCTTATAAAAAAGAGATTTTTTAATGTTATACTCTTTAATCTCTTCAGAAAAGATAAGATCACTTGGTTGAATGTGAACTCCCGATTCAAAAAATCGGTTTGAATAATTAAACTTAAACCCTTTTAATTTATTGTAATAAATAGGATCGTTAGTAATCTGATATTCAATCTGACGATCTCGAAAAATAAAGTCTAAGGTGTAAATTAATCTTTCAGATACCTCTTCTACAAAAACAACTAGCATATTTAATTAATACAATCCATAATTTTTTGAACGATAAAATCTGCGGATTTTGCGTCACCAAATAAATTTGGAAAAGTAAACTCTTTCTGGGATAATAAATGATTTGCGGCAGCCACAATTTTATTTTGATCTGCATCTGCTATGATGGCATTGCCATTTTCAACAATCTCAACCCATTCCGTCTCTGGACGTAAAATAACACATGGCTTCTTGAAGAAATAAGCTTCTTTTTGCAAACCGCCACTATCTGTAACGATTAAGGAAGCCTTTTTCTCAAGGGAAATAATATCTAAAAAACCTGCTGGTGGAATGATTTTAATATTTTTATTATCCATCAAAAGGGCTTTATTCTCCTCATTTAATAACTGATCCATCATTTTATTTGTTCTAGGATGTAAAGGAAGAACAATATCAAAACCAGTTGTATTTTGAATATATATTAATGCGTTGAAAATCGCATTTAATCGAATTGCATCATCTGTATTCGCATTTCTATGTATTGTAACTAAAATATAATTTTTATCTAAAACATCTATTTCTTCAAGGATTCTTGACTTTTTATCCGAAACATCAGAAAAATACATACTATTATCAAACATGATATCACCACACAAGTGAACATGTGGTTTATCTACAGTCGGTATGTTTTCATTTAAAGTTGAAAAACCTTCTTTGACTAAATTATCAACAGCTGTTTTTGTTGGGCAAAATAATAATGTAGAAATATGATCTGATAAAATTCGATTTACTTCTTCAGGCATAGACTTATTATAACTTCGTAAACCTGCTTCTATATGAAAAACAGGAATATGTATTTTAGATGCAGCTAAAGCAGCGGCAATCGTTGAATTCGTGTCTCCATAGATAACAATTCCGTCCGGTTTTTCATCAAGCATAAGCTTTTCCATTCCTTCAATCATCTTTGCTGTCTGTACACCATGTGAACCACTTCCCACATTTAAATTGAATTGAGGATTAGGAATACCTAACTCTTCAAAAAATATAGCTGACATATTATCATCATAGTGTTGTCCAGTATGTACGATTACCTCATTCAAGACATCGGAAAAGGAATTTTTTATGGCTCTACTTATGGCTGCAGCTTTGATAATTTGAGGTCTAGCACCTATAACTGTAAGAATTTTTTTCACAAAATTTATTTATAATATGTTTTCATCTGCAAAACTAAAGTAATTATCATTAGCAATAATAATATGATCTAAAATTGTTATGTCAATTAATTCGCCAAACATTTTTAATTTTTTTGTTAACTCAATATCTGTTTGACTAGGCATTTTATTACCTGAAGGATGATTATGAATTAAAATCATAGCACTTGCTAATTGTTCTATCGCTTTTTTAAACACAACTTTAGCATCAACCACTGTTCCGGTTGTCCCGCCCTCAGAAATTTTATGCATTGATAAGATTGTATTTTTTCTATTCAATAAAACAACATGAAACTCTTCAATAGTTAAATCTTGTAATTTGGGACAAAAAAGATTAAACACATCTTGAGATGTCTTAATAATTTGAATTGAATTCGTGGTTATTTTTCTTCTTCGAGCTATTTCAAAAGCTACTTGTAGGGTAATTGCTTTCACTTCTCCCACTCCTTTAAAACGCATCAAATCTTTTAGTGACAATCTTGCAAAGGCATCTAAATTATTAGATACCGATCGCAATAATTCTTTCGATAACTCTAATGCTGATTTATCTTTGTATCCACTACCGAGTAAAATCGCAAATAATTCGGCATCTGTTAAGGAGTTAACTCCTTTACTTACATACTTTTCACGAGGCCTGTCTTCGACTGCCCAATTTTTTATAGAAAACCCATGTTCCATAACCTTTTTTCTAATATAAGTTAAGCAAAAAAATGAATTAGATTGATAAACAAATAAATAATAATTAAAAAAATATGTCAATAAACTTGTGCAAAAGTTAAATTAGAGTAATTCCTAATAAAAACTAAAGAATGTAAATTTGTACTGATTATAACTACACTATGAATAAATTAACTTTCACGGCTGCAATTTTTGCAATCGTCCTTCAAAGTTGTGCGCAACAAATTGAAAAAAAAGAAAATACTAGTCAAGAAACGCAAAAAATCAATTATCAACCAGCGATTAGTCATACATTCAAAATGGAAGACTTTCTGAGTGACAATCAACAACTCGAAAAAGATGTTGATTCAATTTACAATACGCTTACTGATGAAACCAAAGTAGCTCAGTTATTAATGCCTGCTGTAGGAAGATTAGGTGAGACAAATGAATTGATTACACAAAAAATTAAAGAAAATAAAATTGGTGGTGTACTCATGTTGAATGGTACAAAAGAAGAATTTACTCGTTGGATTAAAGAATATAACAAATTAAATCCCTACAAAAACAATCTTCCATTTCTTTTCTCTGCTGATGCTGAACCAAGTTTAGTAAACAGAAAAATCACAGGGTCAACACCTGTGATTAAGGCTAATGAAATGAAAACCATTGATGAGGTTAGAAAATATACTAACATCATTTCTAAAGATTTAAATGATATCGGAATAAATTACAATTTCTCTCCTGTTGTAGATATGTCACCAAATAAAACAGTAGGATTTAGAAGTTTTGGAGCGATTCCTGAAAATATTATTCCTTGGTCCAATGCGTTTATTCAAGAAACTCAAAAAAATGGAATTATAGCAACAGCGAAACATTTCCCTGGACACGGATTAGTTTCTGGAGACACTCACAAATCGTTACAAGTAATTGATGGTGAACTAAAAGAGATTAAAAACTATCCTAAATTAATTGAAGATGGAGTTTTATCTATCATGGTTGCTCACATTGCAGTTCAAAACAACCCAAAATACGACACAAAAGGTTTGCCATCTACCCTTTCGCCTGAAATCGTAACCGATTTATTAAGAAAAGAATATAATTTCAAGGGATTAATTGTAACTGACGCTATGAACATGGGAGGAGTTAGTAGCATTCCAAACGCAGAGGTAAAAGCAATTGAAGCAGGAGTTGATATAATTTTAATGCCTTTAAATGTAGATAAAGCTTATATGTCTTTATTGAAAAAATATACAGAAGATAAATCATTCAAATCGAAAGTTGACATCGCTTCTAAAAGAATCATTCGTATGAAATTATGTATGAAAAAATAATATTCGAATGAAAAGAGTTTACTTAGATAATGCAGCAACTACACCAATTTCTCCAGAAGTAGTTAACGTAATGCTTCCACTTTTACAAAATGAATTTGGAAACCCATCTTCTTCTCATTCTTACGGAAGACAAGTAAAAGCGATCATTGAAACATCAAGAAGAACAATCGCTTCTAAATTAAACTGTTTACCTGCTGAAATTATTTTCACTTCAGGAGGTACAGAAGCAGACAATATGGCCATTTATACTTCTATTGAGACATTAGGGGTAAAAAGAATTATCAGCTCAGAAATAGAACACCATGCAGTTGGCCACACCATTGAACATCTCAAAGAAACTTTTGGTGTTAAATTGGAATATGTTGCTTTAGATGAAAAAGGTAATGTTAATTTATCTGATTTAGAAAATAGACTTAAATCAGATGAAAAAACGCTTGTAAGTTTAATGCATGCAAACAATGAAATTGGTACTTTATTACCGATTCAAGATGTTTCTGAAATTTGTAAAAGAAACAACGCTTTATTTCACTGTGATACAGTACAAACTGTTGGACATTTACCTTTAGATCTTAAAGAACTAGATATCGATTTTATTACATGTGCTGCTCATAAACTACATGGACCAAAAGGTGTTGGGTTTCTATATATCAACAAAAAAAACAGGGCACATGCTTTTATTCAAGGAGGATCGCAAGAAAGAGGTTTAAGGGGAGGAACCGAAAATATATATGGTATTGCTGGAATGGCTAAGGCAATAGAGTTAGCTTGCGATGACATGGAAGAACATAAAAATCACGTTCAAGGTTTAAAGACTTATATGATCGATCAATTAACTTCCATTTTTGAAGACATGAAATTCCATGGAGAAATTCATCCCGATAAAAGTTTATATACTGTACTTAACTGTTGTTTTCCCAAATCAGAAAATCAGGGATTACTTCTTTTTTCTCTTGACTTAAAAGGAGTTGCTTGTAGCGGAGGTAGTGCTTGTACATCCGGCGCAAATTTAGGTTCACATGTACTTAAAGGAATTAATGCAGATATGAGTAGACCCAATGCTCGTTTTTCATTTTCAAGATATACGACAAAAGAAGATATTGATTTTGCTATTGATCAACTTAAAGCAATCTATAAAATTTAATTTTTATGTCTGATAGCCTGAAGCATATTTTATTCCTAAGTTCATGGTATCCAAATAGAGTACAACCTACTAATGGTAATTTTATACAAAAACATGCAGAGGTTGCCAGTTTAGCCAATAAAGTTTCCGTTATCAATATTCAACCAGATCAAAGAGTAAACAAAATAGAAATAACAATAAAAAAAACAGAAAATCTTCAAACGATTATTGTTTATATTCCTATAAAATCAAATCCATTATTAAAATACTTAAGCTACCGTAAAGCTTACAAATTAGCTACTAAATATGCAGAAGAAGATTTTGGACTGATTAGTATAATTCATTTAAACCACCTATTTCCTTTAGGTTATTTAATTCAGAAATCAAAATTACCTTTAATCATCACAGAACATTATTCCGGTTTTACACTAGACAAACTAGATTCTAATCAAAAAAAACTAACTAAAAAACTTTTTCAAAAAGCAAGTAAAATCATTGCTGTAAGTGATTTTTTAAAACAAAATTTAGCAAAATATTCAGATACAACCGACAAAATTGAGGTCATTGGAAATTTAATTGATACCGAAATATTTTTTCCAATAGAAAAGAACTATAAAGATAAAATTCAATTTATACACATATCAAACGGAGACGACGCAGCAAAAAATGTAAATGGAATTTTAAAAGCTGTCAAACAACTTACTGAAATTACCAAGAATTTTTCTATGACATTCGTATGTGATGGTGATATGAAATTGATGAACGAAAAAGCAAGGGAACTGGGTATTTATAACAATTTTGTCTTTTTTAAAGAAGAACAAAAAACAGAAGATATTGCTAAACTACTACAAGAATCTGATGCTTTAGTTATGTTTAGTAATTATGAAACTTTTGGAATTGTTTGCGCGGAAGCTTTAGCTTGTGGAACCCCTGTAATTGCTACAGATATTCCTGCAACAAAAGAATTGGTAAATGAAAATAATAGCATTCTAATTGAAACTGAGAATGTTGAAATGTTGACAGGTGCACTGCTATCATTTATTGAATTACCAATCAAATTAGATATTCAATCAGAACACAGAATTATAAAAGAAAAATTTTCTAAAGAAGTTATTTCTGAAAAACTCCAAAAAATTTACAATACCTACTCGAATTAATGGAAATTATTTATTTAGAAAACAAAGAAATAAACAAAACTAAATGGGATGAGACTATAGCGAATTCTTCGCATGGGATAGCCTATGTTTATTCTTGGTATTTAGATGCTGTTTTCCCAAATTGGAGTGCATTTGTTTCTGAAGATTATAAATATATTTTTCCAGTTACACTAAACAGTCAATATAAAATATCTTATTTCTTCACACCGATTTTTGCAATGCAATTTGGTTTGTTTTCAAACGAAGAAATTACTGAAGAAGTAGAAAATGTATTTTGGAATGCTGTATTAGCTAATACTAAAGCTATTGATATAAGCTTACATCCCGGTAATAAATTTGTACCAAAAAACATACAAGTACTTCAAAAACAATGTCAAATAATAGATCTTTCAAAAAGCTATACAGAAATAAGCAAACATTATAATTCAAATTTAAAACGAAACTTAACAAAAGCAATTAAACTAAACCTACGCATTTCAACTTCAGAAAACATTCAAGATGTGGTAGGTATGTTTAGAAATGGTAGGGGGAATAAAATAGCTGATTTAAAAGAAGTTCACTACATTAATTTACATAAACTGATTCAAAATGGTTTAAAGGCAAATCAAGTAAAGATCTTTGAATGTTATGAGGATAGAGAAATCATTGCCGCTGGTTTTTTCACTTTTTGCAACAACCGAATTATATATCACAAAGGCGGGGCAAATCACAAAGGAAGAAAATACGGTGCTATGCATTTAATCATTGATAGTATCATTCGTGAATATGCTTCAACAGGAATGGTGTTTGATTTTGGTGGTTCTTCAATAGATAGTGTAAGAAAATTCAACTTAAATTTCACACAACAAGAGTACTTATACCCTGTTTACAAAAAAAGCAACTTCATGCTAACAATGGCGAGAAAAATCAAAAATAAATTTATAAAAGAGAAGTAAGATCGTTAATCCCGATTGTTCTTTCAACTGTAAACCCTTCTGCATAACTTACACCAATAGCTCGTCCAAATTCAGTCATTCTACCAGTTAAAAATTCCAAAAAATCTTTCCCTGAAATAGGGGTTTTTGGACCATCTTGATCTTCTTGAAAAAATTGAGTTTTGTAAGCTAAAACAGCGTCCATTTTACGTTCATAAAATGGCGTGATATCAACTACTACATCTGGTTTAACATAACGATCTTGAATATAATGTAATACCAAACGAGGTCTATGTGCTTCCTGTTTGTATGTTTCGAAAAAAGACTTCACTTTTACAAGTCCAGCTAAAAAACAAGCATCTGAAACCAATTTACTTGCTTTAGCATGATCAGGATGCCTATCTTCAATTGCATTAGCAAAAACAACATCAGGTTTGAAATAACGTATTTGTTCGACTATTTTTAATAAATTCTCTTCATTATGTTCAAAAAATCCATCTGCCAAACCTAAATTTACTCGTGCAGAAATACCCATTATTTTAGAAGCTTCTTGTGCTTCTTGTTTACGAGTTTCAAGTGTTCCTCGCGAACCTAATTCACCACGAGTTAAATCAACAATAGCAACTGTTTTACCTTGCTCTATATGTTTAAGTATAGTACCCGACGCTGACAATTCAACATCATCTGGGTGAGCAGCAAAAGCAAGTATATCGACTTTCTGATTTTTCATTGAAAATAATTATAATTCAAATGTAGTTGTTTTTTACATTCCTGTAATTTGCTGAACCAAAATAAAAGCACCCATTGCTAAAATAAACCAACCAAAAATCGGCTTTAATTTTTCTCCGGAAATTTTTTCAGATAATTTAATCCCAATAAAAATACCAGAAATCGCCATAACTGAAAAGACAAACATATGTACCCAATCAATCCTACGAATGCCGTGTTCGTCAAAAGCAAAACCTAAAATTGAATTGATAGTAATTATCATCAGTGAGGTTGCTGCTGCTTTTTTCATTGGTAATTTCCCCCATAACACCAAGGCGGGAATAATTAAAAATCCTCCGCCAGCTCCCAACATACCTGTTACTAATCCAACCACTAATCCACCTAAAACAAGATTAAAATTATTCGCTTTATCATCCGAATATTGCTCTTTAAATTCTTGTTTTTTAATCATAGAATAAGAAGCTGCCATCAATACTATTGAAAAAACACCTAATAATAAATTATCTTTCGATACAGTTAAAGAACCTAAATCGAGTAAATCTTTTGGTATGGCAGGCAATAAATACCTGCGACTGACAAATATGGAAAATATGGAAGGGATACCAAATAATAGTACAAAATCCCAAGCAATACGTTTTTCTTTAATTTGCTTAAAAGATCCGAAAAGACTGGTTAAACCAACAATAAACAAGGAATAAGTTGTTGCTAATGTTGCGTCCAATTGAAATAAAAACACCATAATCGGAACGGTTAGTGCTGAACCGCCAGCACCGATTAAACCTAAGGTAATTCCCATTAACAAACCTAAACCATAGCCAATAATCTGATACCATTCCATGCAACAAAGGTAATCATTTCAAAAATGCCCGTTCAGTTACTTTTGTTACATTGCTATTTGACAAATTGTCAGTAATTTCGTTTGGTATTAGATTTGAGAACTAATAGTAAATAATTTAAAAATTGAAAATGAAAAAATCAACCATTATTCTACTTTCCATAGTAGGTTTAGTACTCGTAATTTTTATGATGTATCGCTCTTCTTACAATACTGCCATTCGTTTACAAGAAACTGTAGATGAATCTTGGGGTAATGTAGGAGCTAGTTACCAACGAAGAGCAGATCTAATTCCTCAATTGGTTGCCACTGTAAAAGGTGCTGCTAAAAACGAAGGTGATATTTTAAAATCTGTCACCCAGGCTAGAGCAGGAATCACTGAGGCAAAAACTCCAGAACAAATGGAATTGATGGGTAAAAAAATCAATACCGCTATCAACTTAGCTTTTGAGGCGTATCCACAAATACGTTCTACAGAAAATTTCAGTGCTTTACAAGCTCAATTGGAAGGTACAGAAAATAGAATTAATAAAGCAAGACAAGACTACAACGAAACGATCAAAGCATATAACACACATATTCGTGGTTTCATTAACAGTATGTTTTTAAATCCTGTAACCTTTCCAAAGAAAACTCCTTTTGCTGCTGCTGCAGGATCAGAAGTTGCACCAACAGTAGATTTTTCAAAATAAACGAATAGTTAAGGCGGTTAAAACCGCCTTATTTTTTTATATGAGTACACAAAAATTCTTTACCGATATACAGCAGCAAGCGATTATCAAATCAATTGAAAAAGCTGAGTTAAATACATCTGGTGAAATTCGCCTTCATGTAGAAGATACGTGTAAAATCAACCCTGTTGAAAGAGCGATTGAAATCTTTGAAAAACTAGAGATGCATAAGACGGAATTGCGTAATGGGGTTTTGTTTTATTTGGCTACTAAAGACAAAAAAATTGCCGTAATTGGTGACAAAGGAATCAATGACATTGTTACAGAAAACTTTTGGGATGATGTTAAAAATGAAATAATTAATCAATTCAAAAATAATCAATTTACAGAGGGAATTTGTAAAGGCATTGAAAAGGCTGGTGAAAAATTAAAAATGCATTTCCCATTCCAAACAGATGACACAAACGAACTTTCAAACGATATTTCTTTCGGAGAATAAATAATTTTTTTATGTTAAAACATATTTTCATACTCCTTTTTACTGCCATTACACTCACTGTTTTTGGACAAAATGGTATTCCTGATGCTCCTAACCCACCAAGATTAGTAAATAATTTTTCGAAGGCATTTCCTGATTTTTTGAGTTCGGAAGAAGAACAAAAATTAGAACAAAAATTAGTCAATTTTGCAGAAACTACTTCCAATCAAATTGTTATTGTCATTGTAGATGATCTTGCAGGATATGAACCCGCTGAATTTGCCTATGAATTAGGAGATAAATGGAAAGTAGGTCAAGAAAAAGAAGATAATGGAATCGTTATTCTAATAAAACCTAAAGAAGAACGAAAGTTTTTTATTGCAACAGGGAAAGGCTTAGAAGGGGCTATACCAGATTATACCACAAATCAAGTTGCTGAAGAAGAACTTATCCCCTACCTAAAAACGGGTGAATACTACACTGCATTAGATAACACAACAGATGTGTTAATGAAACTCGCAAAAGGAGAATACAACAGTAAAAAATATGCTAACAAAAAGAAAAAAGATAATGGTGCTTTTGTATTTCTGGTAATTGCCTTGTTTGTCTTTTTAATTTATTTAGCAAGTAGAGGTGGTCGTGGAAGAGGCGGACGTGGTGGTGGAATGACTTTCGGACCTGGAGGTTTTTTCTTTACTGGAGGCGGATTTGGAAGCGGTGGATTTGGAGGTGGTTCATCTGGTGGCGGCGGATTTGGAGGTTTCGGTGGCGGTAGTTTTGGCGGAGGTGGTTCCGGTGGAAGTTGGTAAAAAAAATGATGAATGTTTAATTTTTAATGATTAATTAAAATAAGTCGATAAGTTCTTCCTTGGATAAAGATTTTAAAATGGACTCGTCTGTTTGAATTAAATCTGAAGCAATTTCTTTTTTAGATGACTGTAACTTAACCACTTTTTCTTCAATTGTTCCAGGTGTAATTAATCGAACAGCGATTACATGTTTATCCTGTCCAATACGATAACAACGATCAATCGCTTGATTTTCAACAGCAGGATTCCACCAAGGATCAACTAGGTAAACATAATCAGCCTCTGTTAAATTTAATCCTGTTCCACCTGCTTTCAAACTGATTAAGAAAACTCGAATTTCATCGTTTTCTTGGAATTCATCAACAATTTGTTCTCTGTTTTTTGATTGACCTGTTAAATATGAAAATGCTATTTTTTCTTTTTCTAACTCCAATTTAATCAATTCCAACATCCCAACAAACTGACTAAAAATCAAAATTTTATGGTAGCGATTTTTTTCTCGAATCTCCTGCATTAAAACACGAATCTTAGCAGAATCATTTCCGTAATATTCTTCTTCATTCAACAAAGCGGGTGAATTACATATTTGACGTAATTTCGTTAAAGCAGCTAACATATACATGGTTTCCATGTTTTTCTTCTTGGAAGATGTCGCCTTCAAATAATCACGCATTTCTTTTTTATAACTCTCATAAACATCTCGTTGTTCTTTCCCCATTTCACAATACAACAACATTTCTGTTTTATCGGGTAATTCGGTCGCAACTTGTGTTTTTGTCCTTCTTAGTACAAATGGATTGATTCTTCGTTGTAATTCTTTTGAACGTGCTAAGTCTTTGTATTTATCAATTGGAATGGAAAAATCCTCTTTGAATTGTGTTTGAGAACCCAATAGTCCAGGACAAGCAAAAGATAACTGAGCGTATAAATCAAAGGTGTTGTTCTCAATAGGCGTACCAGTCATCACAATTTTATTCCTAGACTTCAATAATCGAACAGACTTATATCGTTGTGAATCTGGATTTTTGATGGCCTGTGATTCGTCTAAAAAAATATAATTAAAAGCAAAGTTTTTCAAATAATAAATATCCGAAAGCAATGTTCCGTAGGAGGTTATTACAACTTCATATTTTTCTAAGTCTTTTACTGATTTCTCACGTTCTGAACCGTAAATCGTATGCACTTTCAAAGTAGGAGCAAACTTTTTAATTTCTTGTTGCCAATTAAAAATCAACGAAGTAGGGACAACAACTAAATTGGTGTTTTTTCCTTTATTCTTTCGCTGAGTGAGTATAAAAGCAATGATTTGAATGGTTTTTCCTAATCCCATATCATCAGCCAAACAGCCACCAAAATTGAATTCATCTAAAAAACACAACCAATTCAATCCCTCTTTTTGATACGAACGTAATTCAGCATTCAATCCTTTAGGTACTGTTACTTCTTTGATTTTTTTGAAGGTCTGAATTTTATCTTTCAGAGATTTAATTTCTTCTTTAATTTCAAGAGAAAGAACCTCTTTATCATATATTTCATCCAAATAGGTAAAGTTAATTTTTGCTGTTCGAATATGGTCTTTTACTACTTCCCCACCCCTAAAATATTTAGCGAATTTATCAATCCATTCCTGTGGTAAAATTCCGATAGTTCCATCGTTTAATGATACAAATTTGGTTCTATTCTTTACCGCTTTTTGCAATTGTTTTAATGGAACCAATTGATTACCGAAACTTATTTCAATGGAAGTATCAAACCAGTCAATTCCACTCGTTACGGTAACTCCGACTTTCGCTTTGTGTTGGTTATATTGATTTTCCTTGATTGAATTAAACCCTAAAACTACATATTCTAAATCTCTCCACTGTTCGAAAGCATCTAAAAACCAACCATCTTCAAGAAATTTATGTTTGGAAATATAGAAAAATTCTTGCCCTTCTTGTTCAGAAAAGTCATAAAACTGACGCTGTAAAATACCAATCATTTTGTATTCCTCCTCTACTTCGCGCGTCATTAAATATTCATCCCCATTGCTATCTTTTAGATATACTTGTTTTTTAGATAAAATCGGAATTTCGTGCTCACCATACTTAAACACTGGCGTAAGTAAAATATAATCTTCTTCCTCTGAGATGTAAATAATTTTTTCAAGTGAGTTTTCTAAAATAAACTCTTTTTGAATCGTAGGTGGTGCTTTTTTGATGTATGCGTATTCAATCTGAACAGAAGGAGTTAATGGAATTAACACTTCTTGATTAAACACTTCAAATTGAGATTGGTGAACGATTAATTTACCTCCTTGTTTTTTGAAATAAGCTAAAAACTGAAGTAAAATCGAAGATTCTATTAAATAATACACACCATTTTCACCGATAAAATATTCCATTTTAACCCCCAGTTGTGACATTGGTAACTTTCGTCCACGAATAAACACTTGAGGCTTTATTTCATAAAAAGCATCTTTTAGTTCTACTTTCAACGAAAAATCAATCGGTTCGTATACCAACTGAATGGGTTCTATCGAGGAGGAGGTTATTTTTTCTGATTTTGAAGTATTTAAACGGTAAAAAGGTAAATTAAACGGATTCGATACAATCTCTTTTAGGGCATTGATTTCAATTTTCAAATCCTCTTTTGAAGAATACCGATACCCTGACATTTGTTTGATTGCAGCAAAGAATTTTAACCCTTCTATTTTTTCTGCTTTTAATATTTCTTTGTCTGTTTTTATTGGTGTAATTGGATTTTTAATTTTTCCATCTTTCGAAACATTGGCTCCATACACACCAACTTCCAAGCTTTGACTCCGTGAGGTATAACTAAAAACTACAAATTGAACATCTTTAATCGCTTCGTTTTTAGATGTAAAAGAATGAGCTTCTTTCGGTAAAAGCACATCTTTCAGTCGCTTGAGTGAGTATGTATCAACGGGAATCAATCCCTTCTTTTTCAGATGTATTTCAAAATTGTAATACGTAGGAACTAAGTCAAAAAATACATCCAAATCCTCTTCTTCCTGTATACCAAATTTTTCGGCCTCTTTTTGAAACAACTTGTTTCTTGCTTTTTTATCAAAGAAAACACGGTATTTATCATTTTGCACTAACACGTATAACGCTTGGGCTTGGTGTTCGCACATCTTATCTTTGGGTGTTTTACATCGACAGTATAAAACCAATTGATTCTCATCTTCAGAAAATTCAACTATAACAGGCGAATTTTTCGTCTGATAATCTAATCCTAATTCCAAATGATTCAATCGAACTTCTTCATGATATAAATTCAATTGATACGGACTTTTTAACTGCGTAATACCCGTTGCATTTTTTAAGATATAGGGAATGTCGTAGGTTGAAAAATCTACTTCTGATATTTTATATTGGTAGGGATTAAATTCAGAATCTATAGAATTTTCAGCCATTTGTTTTTTTTAATATTATACTTTAAACAATTATTAAAATTACAATTATTATTCATAAAAAAAGCCACCTCAAATGAGATGGCTTAATATCTTTTAAAAGAATAACCTCTACGCTTCCTTCGGAGCTTCGTTAGATACTTCTTCTTTTCTTTCTGGTTTTGGAAGTAAAACTTTACGAGATAGTTTCCATTTTTTTGTTTTTGGATCTTTGCCCATTACTTTAAAACGTACTACGTCTCCTTCTTTACATACGTCTTCCATTTTACCGATTTTTTCCCAGTTAAACTCAGAAATATGAATTAAACCATCTGTTCCTGGTAGAATTTCAACGAAACATCCGTATGCTTGTAAAGATTTGATTTTCCCTTCGTATTCAGCACCTTCTTCCACTACTGGAGGGAAAGCAATTAACTTAATACGACGAACTGCCTCAGCCATATCATCTCCGTTGTTAGACATGATTTGTACACGACCTTCACCACCTTCAAGTTCTTCAATAGTGATAACAGTATTTGTTTCTTTTTGAAGTCCTTGGATAATTTTACCACCAGGTCCGATGATAGCACCAATCACGTCATTCGGTACATTGAATGCTTCGATACGTGGAGTTTGTGGTTTCAAGTCTGCATTAGGCGTAGCAATCGTTTCAGTGATTTTGCTTAAAATATGTAAACGTCCAGCTCTTGCTTGATCTAATGCTTGAGTTAATACTTCGTATGGTAAACCATCTACTTTGATGTCCATCTGACAAGCAGTGATTCCTTTTTCAGTACCGGTAACTTTGAAGTCCATGTCACCTAAATGATCTTCATCACCTAAGATATCAGACAATACAGCGAATTTACCATTCTCTGAAATTAATCCCATTGCAATACCAGATACTGGAGCTGTAATCGGAACACCACCATCCATCAATGCAAGAGTACCTGCACAAACCGTTGCCATAGAAGAAGAACCATTCGATTCTAAAATTTCAGATACTAAACGAATAGTATATGGATAATCAGTAGGTAATACTGGTTTTAATGCTCTCAACGCTAAATTTCCGTGTCCTACCTCTCTTCTAGAAACACCACGAATTGGTTTCGCTTCACCTGTAGAGAATGGAGGGAAATTGTAATGTAACATAAAGCTTTCAGTTCCTTTAAACGTTACACCGTCTAACATTTGTTCATCCATTTTACCACCTAAAGTTAAGGTAGTTAATGATTGTGTTTCTCCTCTTGTAAACACAGAAGAACCGTGAACAATTGGTAAATAATCAACTTCACACCAGATAGGTCTGATTTGATCGAATCCACGACCATCCAAGCGAATTTTTTCGTCAACCATTACGTTACGAACCGCTTTCTTTTTCACTCCAGAAAAATAAGTAGAGATAAACCCACCTACTTCAGCTAATTCTTCTTCTGTAAAAGTTGCTTTAAATTCTTCTTTGATAGCATCGAATAATTCAGAACGTTTTGCTTTAGAAGCTAAGCCCATACGAGCAACTTCTTTACATTTTTCGTAACAAGCATCAAATACTCTTTGCTTGATTTCTTCGTTATGAACTTCGTGGCTATATTCTCTTTTCGGATTAGCAGAAGGAATTTGAGCAGCTAATTCTAATTGGAAATTACATTGTTCAATGATTGCTTGGTGAGCAATTTTAATCGCCTCAACCATTTCAGCTTCAGAAATTTCTTTCATTTCACCTTCAAGCATTACGATGTCTTTCACCGTACCTGCAATCATAATATCAATATCCGATTGTTTCATTTCTGAAACAGTAGGGTTGATAATAAACTCACCGTTGATTCTTCCTACACGTACTTCAGACATTGGTCCATTGAATGGAATGTCAGAAACTGCGATCGCTGCAGAAGCTGCTAAACCGCACAATGCATCCGGTTGGTGTTCACCGTCATACGATAACAACTGAATCATTAACTGAACTTCAGCATGGTAATCATCCGGAAATAATGGACGTAAAGCACGATCCACCAAACGCATGATTAATACTTCATTATCCGATGGTCTACCTTCTCTTCTTAAGAAACCACCAGGAATTCTACCAGCAGCAGCAAATTTCTCTTTGTAATCTACTGTTAATGGTAAAAAATCTACTCCATCTTTTGCTGTTTGTGCTGCTACTATTGTAGCTAACAACACAGTGTCGCCCATTTGTAACACCACAGAACCGTCTGCTTGCTTAGCAAGTTTTCCCGTCTCGATGGAGATCTCTTTTCCTCCTGTAGTGATGGACTTTTTAACTATATTCATATTTATTTATTTACTAAACTTTCTGTTAGAACAGATTTTGAACAAAAGAAAAGGCAATTGATTTCTCAATTGCCCCCCTTTTTCGATAAAGATATATGATTAACGACGTAAACCAAGTTCTTTAACAATCGCACGGTAACGATTAATTTCTTTCTTCTTTAAATAATCCAAAAGACTTCTTCTTTTACCTACCAACAATTGAAGTGATCTTTGCGTCCCGTAATCTTTTCTGTTTTTCTTTAAGTGCTCAGTTAAATGAGAAATTCTGTAAGAAAACAATGCGATTTGCCCTTCTGCAGACCCTGTGTTTGTTTCAGATCCTGCGTACTTTGCAAAAATCTCTTTCTTTTTTTCTGTTTCTAAATACATGCAAATATTAATTTAATGATTATTATGTAGTCCTCTCTTGGACGTTGCAAATATAGCAATAAATCCGAGAGTTACAAAGATTAATTTAATTATTTCTAATCAATCACTTGACCGTGTACAATCCCTTCTTTTTTATGCTCATGTACTGAACCTAAATTGAACAAAGCATCTCCTTTATTTACGATCGGTGCTTCATTCACACAAAAAACATACCCTTTTAAAGGAGATTTTACTTTGTGTTCGATTTTACCAAACGGATCGGTGATTACACCCAAAACTGTTCCAATTTCAATTTCAGTGCCATTTTCGATTACAGGTAAAAACATACCTGAATGAGAAGCCCTTACCCATTTTGTAGCTTTAATTAAAATCGGATCTAGCGGTTGTTTTTCAAGTTTAAAATGCCTTAAATCTAAAAATTGCATCAATCGTTTTATTCCCTCCAATCCTTCATGAACGACTTTTTCGTCTATGGAATTCGTTTTTCCACCTTCAAATAATAATATATGCTTCCCTCTTCTGTGCATAGATTCGCGAATCGTTTTAGAAATATGCGAAGAATGAATAATAAATGGAGGGTGAAACACTTTAGCTAACTGAATACTCTCCTCGTCACGAAAAACACATCTAATTTGTGGGAAATTGGAACGTTGTGCAGATCCTGTATGAAAATCTACAATATAATCCGTTATCGGTGCTATTTCTTTCATGAAATGAAATGCAAACCTACTCGCTAACGATCCGTTTTTAGTTCCTGGAAAACAGCGATTTAAATCCCTACCATCTGGTAACTCACGAGACATATTAAGAAAACCAAAGATATTAAACACAGGTATACAAATCACGGTACCTTTCGTGGGTTTATTCCACCCTTTTCGAATCACTCGACGCACAATTTCCATTCCATTAATTTCATCTCCATGCATCCCAGCCATCAACAACAATACGGGACCATCTTCCATACCTCTACTAACAACTACGGGTACTTGTATTGGAGTGTTCGTATGTAATTTCGCAACATCTAGGTTAAGTTCTTCCGTTTTTCCGGGGAGAATTTCTTTTCCTAAAATCACCATTCGCTTCAGAGCCATTCTTACATTTTATTTTTTAACGTTTCGCTCGATGTATTGAATAATTTTATCTGCAATATCAGTTTGCGTAGTTTTTTCAATTCCTTCTAATCCTGGAGAAGAGTTTACTTCTAACACCAATGGACCACGTTCAGATTGAAGCATATCTACCCCAGCTACACCTAAACCAACTGCTTTAGCCGCTCTGATTGCTACATCTCTTTCTTGATCAGTCAACTCAATAATTCTTGATGATCCTCCACGGTGTAAATTTGAACGAAACTCCCCTTCTTTCCCTTGTCTTTTCATAGCTCCAACTACTTCACCATCGACTACAAACGCACGAATATCCGCTCCTTTTGCTTCACGTATAAACTCCTGAACAATCACCCTTGCTTTTAAACCATTAAAAGCTTCAAGTACCGATTGAGCTGCATTTTGATTTTCAGCTAAGACAACGCCCAAACCTTGTGTTCCTTCTAGCAACTTAAGCACTACAGGCACACCTCCAGCAGACTCAACTACATGCTCCACATTACGAGAATAATTCGTAAATACAGTTTTTGGCAAACCAATTCTTTCTTTCGAAAGCATCTGCAAACAACGTAATTTATCTCTCGAATGGACGATCCCCCTGGAACCAACCACAGAAAAAACATCCATCATTTCAAATTGCCTTACAACAGCAGTACCATAAAAAGTTACCGAAGCGCCAATCCTAGGTATAACTGCATCAAAATCATCCAAATACCTATCTTTATAATAAATAGATGGTCCTTTTTGTTCAATTTCAATATTACACATCAAATGATCAACTACTTGAGCCTCATGACCTCTTTTCTGTGCCGCTTCAACCAATCTTCTTGTCGAGTATAAGGAAGCATTTCTGGATAAAATTGCTATTTTCATTTCATTGCTTTTTTCTTTTCCTTAAAGGAAAGGTTTGTTTTTGATGTATCTATTAAGAATTTTTTATTTAATAATTTTCTTCCTATTAATACAGGATGTCTAAGACCATTTCGGGTTGTAAGGGAAAAATCAGTTTCAATCACTTCACCAAAAAGCACTAACGGGATTCGTACAAAAAAACGCTCTTGTTCATCCCCTGTAGAACTTTTTACTCTTTTCTTTTTATACGAAGTAAAAACCTGTTTTTCAGACTGAAAACCATTGTACGTTTCATCTAAAAAAACAACCTCTAAAAAAGCTTCATGCTCATTTGTTTTTATTTCACAAACACTCGAACAATGAATCGAACTCGAGTATGCACCGCTATCTATTTTTACAGGCACATCAAACATATCAAACATTGGAAAGTCTGCCTTATCTTTTCTACCAATAACCTTCACTTCAATCATTATTTATTTTCAAATATTTCTTGAAACATCACCTTACACGAATCATCTCGTTCCGCAGCTTGCCTCATTAAATCCATACCTTTATTTTCATTCCCATCAAAATAAATGGCTTGTCCCATGTAAAACGTATATTTTTTATTTTGAGGATATTTCTTAACTAATTCATTAAATATGCGAGCAGAATGGTGGTATTTTTCATTTTGGAAGTAAATCGCTCCTAATTGTTCTTTAACTATACGGTTTGATTTTATTTTACAGGCAATTATTGCATTTTTCTCAGCTAATTCAGGTTCAAAAAACACATCTCCGTATTCGCCCGAATAAACAGAACAATATCTATTGTAAACCTCCTGTCTTTTTGGGTCTAGTAACTTTGCTTTATCTAAATTTTGAATGGCTTCGGAAACATGATTGATTAGCAAGTTATAATCCGCCTTGTTTAAATAATACTCAAATGAATTATCGGGACTTTCAGTATATGATTTTTTTGCATAAAATCTAGCAGAGTCTAATTGCCCTAAACTTTGAAAAGATATAGACATATTTCGGTAAATAACTGCCTTAGAAATTTCATCTGTATTTAGATCAACTAAAGAATGGAAATAATCAATTGCAAACTGATATTCCTCCTGATCAATTAAAGAAACTCCTTTTTTAATTTTATTTTGAGCTACTTGTTGTTTGTGTGAACAAGCGACAAATAAAAACAAAGCAAATAATACAAATAATACTCTCATTGTTATTTAATCTTTTTTAAAGATACAAATTCATCTCGATTTTAAATAAACTAAACAAAAAATAAAGAAATTGTATTTTTTTTATTCTTTATAAGGTAGTAATGAAAATTTATTTGTAATATTGCACTCTGAATTTTTGGAATAGATATTAAAGCACATAAAAATGGATATCATTAAAGAACTTGAAAAAGAATTAGTAGAAGTTAAGAACTTTCCTAGTTTTAAAAGTGGTGACACGATCACTGTTTCATACAAAATTAAAGAAGGAAATAAAGAGCGTATTCAGCAATTTCAAGGTGTTGTTTTACAACGTCGTGGTACTGGTGTAACTGAAACTTTCACAGTTCGTAAGATGTCAGGTAACATTGGTGTTGAACGTATCTTCCCTATTTCATCTCCTTTTTTAGATGAGATTGTTGTGAATAAGAAAGGTGATGTTAGAAGAGCTCGTATTTTCTACTTCCGTAACCTTACTGGTAAAGCTGCAAGAATTAGAGAGAAAAGAAGTTTCGCTCACAAAAAATAATATTTTGAGGAATCAAAAAATTAAGGCTCACGAACGTGAGCCTTTTTTATTTATAAGATTTTTAATAAAGATTAAATTAAAGGTGAAATTCGTCTAGAATCTTTTCAAAGTGCGATCTAATTCCATTTTCGCATCTTTATCTTTCATATCGTTACGTTTATCATGTAGTTTTTTTCCTTGAGCGCAAGCTATTTCAACTTTTACCCAACCCTTTTCTGAAAGAAACATTTTTAGCGGAATCAAAGTGTTTCCTTTTACCATTAAAAACCTTTCTATCTTTTTGATTTCTGAACGATTTAATAATAATTTTCGATCTGCACGAGGTCTATGATTATAAAAAGACCCGTTTTCATATTCAGAAATGTGCATATTACGAATAAAGACCTCGCCTTTTACAAAAACGCAATAGGCTTCAAGAATTGAAGCTTTCCCATTACGAATACTTTTTATCTCTGTGCCTGTCAATTGAATACCTGCCGAATATTCATCTAATAGATGGTATTCGAAACGAGCGCGTTTATTTTTTATATTTAATTGTTTTACAGACATCGTATTACAAAGATAAGAAACGGAAAAGGATTAAAGATGATGAAAAGAAAAATCTTTTGAATCATGTACCTCTTCAAAGAGATGTGGATAATATTTTTTCATCTCTGTATTCATCAAATCAATAGGAACATCTGCAAAAGTTCCATAATCATAAACATACTCCATAAAGCGTTCATCTCCTTGGTAGGGTTGAAACAAAGAATCATTTTCTCCGTCCCAATTCAAAACTGAAACATGTGATAATCTACATATCCTAGAATCAAAAGAAGGAGTGCATTTTATCCAATTATCGTTCAAAAAAAGTTCTACATATCCATGAAAAACAATTTCTTCCCTTCTCAAATATTGTTGTAATTTCTCGACACCAATGTGATTGATCACAATAGCATATCCTAATCTTGATGGGATTCCAAACTTTCGAGCACAAGTAGCTAATACAATTGCTTTTTCTACACACCAAGCTCTCTTTTTTAAAAGTACAGAGGACGCCTTCAATGCTGCATGACGTAAATCTAAATGATAGGGATCGTATAGAAACGACTCTCTCACTTTCTCATACAAGGAAATTGCAATGTTTTTTTTTTCTTCTAATGGATCAATATCCTTTAAAAAATCATTTAATGCAAGAGAATTGAAGTCTAGGAATATAGTCTCCTTTAAAAATTCTCTCATACTTTAACGGTGATGATTACCTGCTAATTTAATTAAACCACTCATGTTAAGTACCGTTAACTTACGAGTAGCTATATCAATGTACCCATCTTCTTTGAATTCCTTTAAAAGTCTGATAAGTGTTTCTGTAGCTGTTCCAACAAAATTTGCTAAGTCTTCTCTTGATAAATTGATTGGTTCTTCCTTATACACATCTTTCAAGATTAACAACACAAAAGCAAGACGTTCTCGAACTGATTTTTGAGCCATGTTAGTTATAAATTCAGCTTGATCACCTAATTCTTTAGATAGTTCTTTAAGAAGTGCATTTCTAAGTGCTGAATTAGAATCAATCATATTTAAGAAATTCTCTCTGTGAATAAAACAGATGTTTGCATCTTCTAATGTTGTTGCACTTACTTTGTAAGGTTCTCCACTAAAAATAGATCTAAAACCAAGTACCTCACCTTCCCCAGCAATTTGTATTATCTGTTCTTTGCCTTCATCACCTAAAGTAAATACTTTAACCTTTCCTTTGTTTATACAATAAATTCCTCTTGGTATACTCCCTTCAAGAAAAAGACCTTGATTCTTTTTGTAATAACTACATGTTTTATTCTGATTTAATTCATCAGTTTGATTGGTTGAACAATCAGCAAACAATGAGCTTTTTCTTGCTCCGCAATTATCACAGGTAACAAATTTATGAGAATGATCAATCATTTTGGTCAAGTTAAGTGGTTAACAAAGGTAGTAATTTCACTTATTTTTTGAAAATAGAAACTTTAATTAATTATTTAAAACGACATCGAATTAGAATACGTTAAAAATTGTTTTTTTAAATCCTAAATTGAAAACAAAAAATAATTGTCTGTACGAATTAAATGAACTATACTGTTGCATTTGCTGAAACGAATTACTAGAACTCGCAATGAGGGTGTAATTTAAACCAAAATCTAAATAATAAGTGCCATGAAAGAATGCATATTGTGCACCAAGATTGATACCTGCTGCTATAGAATAAATTCTAGATTTGTCTACATATCCAGCCGGAAATCGATATCGACTCTCATCAAATTCATCTGTCTTAAGACTTAATGTATTCATAATTAATGAAAAATGAGAACTTAAATATCCGGCTGGTCCAAAATCTAAATCTTGACCATAAAAATTTTTCTTTCCAAATTCAAGCACATTATAATTATATCTAGATAATCCACTCAACTGAAGATTAATCAATTCCTCTGGATTCAAAGGCTCCATCTCAATCAAAGTTTCAGAATCTTTTTGAGGTAGTGTGGTATAAAACTTTGCAAAATAAGCGATATCATCATCCCTATATTCACCTAACAAATTAGCTCCTAAATATGGTTGCTTAATATTCACTGCTCCAATTGAATTAAATCCTCCGCCTAATATTAGCTGAGAATGAAATACTGAAATATTCAGAATAAAGAGCAATAAAAAAGCGAATTTATTCAACATGAGATCGAAAAAATTATTTGTAACTAAATTACGATTTTGAAAAGGAATAATTCCATAATTTCGTTAAAAAAAGTGAAATGGCTATCTATTCTTTCAATGGTTTTATACCAGTTATAAAAAAATCAAGTTTTATTCACCCACAAGCTACTATCATTGGAAATGTAATCATTGGTGAAAATGTGTATGTAGGTCCTCATGCAACCATTCGAGGTGATTGGGGAAAAATCATTTTGGAAGATGGATGTAATGTTCAAGAAAGCTGTACTATACATATGTTTCCAGGCACAACCACATTATTAAAAAAAGGTGCTCATATAGGGCATGGTGCTATCATACATGGTGGAACAATTGGTGAAAATTGCCTAATTGGTATGAACAGCGTCATCATGGACGATGTCGTGATTGAAAATGAATGCATCATCGGTGCACTTAGCTTTGTTAAAGCCAATTCTCATATTGCAAGACGTAGCCTTGTTATTGGAAATCCCGCGCGAGTGGTGAAGGAAGTTTCAGACGAAATGCTACAATGGAAAACAATGGGAACTGAATTATATCAACGTCTTCCTCAAGAATGCAGAGATTCGCTTAAAGAATGTGAACCCTTAGAATTTGAGGAAGAAAATAGACCAGCTCAAGAAAAAATGTTGGGAACTTGGGAGAATATTAAGAATTCAAAAAATTAAGAATAAATATCACCTCCCTCAATCCCTCCTCTAGGAGGGAAATAATATAAATTAAAGATTTAGAAGATTTATAATTTTGTCTACCGTTTGATTATCTCGACCTAAAATAAACGTTGATTGACGATAGATTGGATTGCGTTTTGCTAAATTTTCTTCGATAAATTGTAACAATTCCTCGTCGGATTTATTAGCTAATAAAGGTCGTTTTGATTTTCCTTGGTATAACCGCTGAAACAATTCTTTTGGGTTTCGCTCTAAATAAATAGTTGTTCCTTTAGCGTTTAATTGTTCCATTAAATTATTAAAACAAGGTAAGCCACCTCCTGTAGATATAACAGCAGGAACAGTTACATCTAATGATTGAATTAATTTCAACTCCAAAGAACGAAAATAAGCTTCTCCGTGTGTAGTAAAGATCTGAGAAACAGTTAATCCCTCTTGTTTTTCGATAAAAGCATCTGTATCTAACCATTCATATGATAATTTTGATGCAAGTTTTTTAGCGATTGTGGTTTTCCCACACCCCATATACCCTATCAAAAAAATCAATGACATCGTTTAGTTTTCTTCTTCGACAAAAACAAAATTGGGATCTTTAACAAATTTAGTAACCGATTCAATATGGCTCGTATGCGGGAATTGATCAACCAAACTTATTTTATCTAGCATATACCCATATTTCTGTAAAGTCTCAGTATCACGTGCTTGTGTAGATGGATTACACGAGATATAAACAATTCTGTCCGCACTTAAATCAATTACTTTTTTCAAGGTCTTTGGGGCGATTCCTGCTCTTGGTGGATCTAAAACAATCGTACCAATTTTACCATTATACTCTGGATATTGACTTAAAAACTTCCCTACATCCGCAGCGAAAAATTTTACTCCTTCTACGCCATTGCGTTCCGCATTTTTACTTGCATCGATAATCGCTTCTTCTACGATATCTACACCAATAATCTGAGTGTTTTTAGAACGTTTGGAAAGTATTTGACCTATAGTACCAGTACCGCAAAATAAATCCATCACTACCTTACCTTCGAGTTCATTATTTTCAAAAACATAACTCAATGCTTTGTAATACAGCAATTCTGCGCTTTTAGGATTGGTTTGAAAGAAACTTTCCATCGAAATTTCGAAGAATAAATCTCCTAATTTTTCAACTACTTTCCAATCTCCATAAACTAAGGTATTCGTGCCGTTTTCAATTTTAGAACGATCGGCAACATTGTCGTTGATCGTATGTTGAAAACCTGCTAAACGAGTTCCTAACATTTCTTGTAAAAATGCTGAAAATGCATTTACATCAAATTGCTCTAAACCTTCAGAAGAAGTCACTAAATTGATTAGCAATTGATTTTGATGAAACGATTTTCTTACAACGATATGCCTGAAAAAACCAATCTTTTTCGGTGGATGCCATGCAGGCAATCCTGTATTTTGTAAATAAATGCGAATATCACGTAATTTTGTTTCAAATTCAGCATCAAATAATCCACTTTCTTTGTTCAAACTTTCTACTTTCCACCACGTTCCTCTGCGTTTAAACCCTAGGGCAAAAGCATCGTCTTTTTCTTCGTTTAATTCCAAATCGTGTTCAATCGAAGAAAAACTATATTCCATTTTATTTCTATAATTGAAATCTAACGGCGATGAAATATATTCGTCCAATAATTCACTTGGATTGGGAATACGTGCAATTTTTCGAAATAAATCCAAAGTAGAAGTTTGTTTATGTTCACGTTGAATTTCAATCGGTACGAAAATATAAGGAGCTCCTGAAATTTCTTGATAAGGCAAATTCACCTCATCCGAAGAGCGTTCTAATACTTCAACCAACTTACATTCAGCGTGTTTTTTTCTTTTTTTATCTACTCTTGCCAACACTTTTTGACCCGGAAAAGTATTTTCAACAAATACCACAAAATCACCTTGCTCTGTTTGTAAACGTGCAAAACCATTTCCACCAAATGCAAATCCTGTGATCTCTACTTCTATTAATTGATTTCTATGAACTGACATACCAATACAAAAAAAGGAATGATTAAATCATTCCTCGAATTACTCCTTTATCTGATTTCTGTATAAAATCTAAAATGCCATCTCTTATTTCTGTCTCTGGCATTGTTTCCTTTACACTTTCTATTCCTTTAGAGATATTATTATTTTGAACATAAATGGTTCTGTATACGTCTTCGATTTCACGCACAGTGGCATCTGACATACCTCTTCTTCTCAAACCAACAGAATTTACACCAGCAAAAGTAAGTGGTTCTCTAGCAGCCTTAATATAAGGAGGTACATTTTTACGAACTAATGAAGCGCCCCCAATAAAGGTATGTGCTCCAATGTGAACGAACTGTTGAACAGCAACCTTACCTTCTAAAATTGCATAATCATCAATTTCAACGTGACCAGACAAACCAACAAATGAAGCTAAAATCACATTATTACCAATTTGACAATCGTGTGCCACGTGAACATAAGTCATTAACAAACAATTCGAACCGATTTTAGTACTCCATTTATCTTTAGTACCTCTGTGAATAGTAACACATTCTCTGATTTTAGTATTGTCACCAATCTCAACCGTTGTATATTCTCCTTCGAATTTTAAATCTTGTGGTATCACCCCGATCACAGCGCCTGGAAAAATCTCACAATTTTTACCAATTTTAGTTCCTGGATAGATTGTTACATTTGGATGAATTTTTGTTCCTTCACCAATTGTCACGTCTTCATAAATAGTTGCAAACGGCTCAATTATAACATTTTTATCTAATTGTGCTTCGCTTGAAACGTATGCTAATGGACTAACCATATTATTTTTCTTTTACAATTTGAGCAAGCATTGTCGCTTCGGAAGCTACTTGTCCGTTTACATATGCCGTACCCTTCATATTAACTAATCCACGACGAATTGGTGCTGTTTGAACTAATTCAATCACCAATGTATCACCTGGTATAACTTTACGTTTGAATTTACATTCATCTATTTTCAAGAAATAAGTCGAATATTTTTCAGGTTCTTCCACACTGTTTAAAGCGAAAATCCCACCTACTTGTGCCATTGCTTCTACTTGTAGTACACCTGGCATTACGGGGTTTCCTGGGAAATGTCCTGTAAAAAACGGTTCATTCATTGTTACATTTTTCACACCAATAACGTGTTCAGGTCCAATTTCCAACACTTTATCAACCAACAAGAAAGGGTATCTATGTGGTAACATTTTTTCAATATCGTTGATGTCGTAAACAGGGTCTTTAGTCAAATCAAATTTACGCCCTTCCTTCTCTTGTTTTTTGATTTGATCTTTCAATATTTTAGCGAAACGAACGTTACCATAATGACCAGGTCTTGCTGCTAAAATATGTGCTTTGATTGGTTTTCCAACCAAGGCTAAATCACCGATAATATCTAACAGCTTATGTCTTGCTGGCTCGTTTTCAACACGAAGTTTCGAGCTGTTCAATACACCAATTCCGTTGTATTGCACTTTCAACTCTTCTTTACCTAACAATTTTGCTAATCTATCTAAATCTTCTTGCTTAACATCCTCTCTATCAACTAAAACAACAGCATTATCTAAATCTCCACCTTTGATCAGATTGTTTTGAGCCAACATTTCTAATTCTCTCAAGAATACAAAAGTACGGCAATGTGCAATTTCGTTTTTGAAGTCTTCGATTTTATAAATATTTGCGTGTTGTGTACCTAACAACGGCGATTTGTAATCTACCATTACAGTTACACGGTATTCTTTATCAGGGATAGCCAAAAACTCAATTCCTTTCTCAACATCTTCCCACGGAATATTGTCAGTCAATTCAAAATACTCACGAACAGCATCTTGTTCTTCAAAACCTACTTTCTCGATTTCATTGATAAACAATATAGCACTTCCATCCATGATTGGAATTTCAGGTGCATCAACTTTAATCAACGCATTGTCTACTTTCATTCCATAAAGTGCAGCCAATACGTGTTCTGTAGTATATACTCTCGCTCCGTTTGCTTCTAGTGTAGTACCTCTCTCGGTACCAATTACTAAATCTACATCTGCTTTAATGATAGGTTGACCTTCCAAGTCAACACGTTGAAATTTATATCCGTGATTTACAGGTGCTGGACAGATTTCTAAGTTTACTGTTTCACCTGTATGTAAACCAACTCCTGTGAATTTAATACTTTCCTTTAAGGTTCTTTGATTTTCAACCATTCGAATTATTCTTTAATAAGACTTTTCATATTATTTTCCAACTCCTGTAGTTTTTTCAGGATGTATGGTAATTTCCTAAATCCAAAATACGATTTTTTGAAGTCATCCATTGGAATTCCTGGTGACCCCATCAAGGTTTCTTCTTTTTTCACTGTACTTGGAATCCCTGACTGTGCTACGATTTTTGTTTTATCCGCAATGGATAAATGTCCTGCAATTCCTGCTTGACCACCAATCATCACATATTTTCCAATTTTCGCAGAACCAGCAACTCCAACTTGAGCGGCCATCACTGTACTCTCACCTACTTCAACATTGTGAGCAATTTGAACTAGGTTATCTAATTTCACTCCTTTACGAATAATAGTAGACCCCATCGTTGCTCTATCAATCGTACAATTTGCACCTATTTCCACATCATCTTCAATGATAACATTTCCAATTTGCGGAATTTTTTTGTAATTCCCTGACTCGTCTGGAGCAAAACCAAAACCATCCGAACCAACAACTACTCCTGCATGCAGAATACAATCTTTACCGATTTCAGTATCGTGGTAGATTTTTACTCCTGAATATAGTATCGTATTATCCCCAATAGTAACATTATCTCCAATGTAAACGTGTGGATAAATTTTTACGTTATTTCCGATGTTAGCATTTTCACCGATATAACCAAAAGCACCTAAATACAGCTCTTCTCCAACTGTTGCTGTTTGAGCTATGTATGACGGTTGTTCAATTGCAGGTTCTTTTCTGCGCATTTGGTCATAAAACTCCAATAATTGCGCAAAGCAAGAATAAGCGTCTTCTACTTTAATTAAGGTTAATGTGTCAGGCAACGCTTTTGAAGGAACAAATGAATTGTTAACGATACAAATAGATGAACCAGTTTTGTATATATGCTCTTCATACTTAGGATTAGACAAAAAAGATAATTTACCTTCCGATCCTTCTTCAATCTTAGCTAGGCCATTGACCTTAACCTCGGGATTTCCTTCGATTTCACCAAGTATAATCCCCGCAATTTGTTCCGCAGAAAATTCCATAATACAAAAATAAAAGAAACAATAAGAATGCTCTAACTTCCTTCTAAGGATTTATCAACACTAATGAACTAATTAATTTGCACAATCTGATTCAAATGGCAAAATTAGTTTTCTGATATCCATTTTTTCTTTGTACCAAACAGACTTAACACCAACTTCTCCGCGACCTTTTAAATCAGCTACAGTAAAATAATGTATATTTTCCGAACCAGTAAATTCAGACAAGCCAAAATCAAATTCCCCAGATTTTCTCAATCGATTGTAGAACGCTTTATTAGACTTTAAACCAAGTTCTCTTTGTTTACAATTTAATTCACCATCGGTTTTAATATACACAAAATCAGGATTAGCAGGTGTTTTCCATAAATATCCTTTCCCTTTGGCTGTAAGTGATTTTGCATTATTATCACTTACTGATTTCAACTCAGCAATAAAACTATTTTTAGGCAACAAAACATAAATGGAACGACCATTATTTGATATCAAATACACTTTAGTATCTTTTTTTACGTCACTCTTTTTGAAATCTACTTCACAACCCTCTACAAAGGCTTTTATTCCTTTTTTGGTTATTCCTTCTTTGTTCAAAAGTAGTTGCTGAGTAGAATCGACCACAATGATTTTATCAAGAATCGCACCCCTTACTCGGTTGTCTGGCAACCAACTGCAACCTCTATTTTGAAAAAATAAAATAACGATGATACATCCTGGAATAAAACCACCTAAAAAATATTTAAATCGACGCCAAAAAGTTGACATAATCACTTACTTTAAAATTCAGTGCTAAATTAAATATTCTTTTATCATACTTTGGCTTTTAATAAATCTTATTTCCTAAATCGTAATTGATTAAAATACTGATTACTTTTGTAGCTACTTGATTTAGTAATGAAAACAGACAAATTTATAGACATCCGAAAATTAATAGGAAACAAAAATCCTAAATTGCTTAAACTATTGCCGGGCTTCGTAATAAATTATTTGAAACGTGTATTACATGAAGACGAAGTAAACCATGTCATTTCCATTTACAAAGAAACGTTAAATGAAGATTTTTGTCAAAATGTAATTGACTATTTCAATATTGAATTATCTATCGAAGGTATTGAAAATATACCAAAAGAAGGCGGTGTAACTTTAGCAATGAACCACCCTCTTGGTGGTATGGATGCTATGGCATTGGTTACTGCGTTAAAACACCATCGAACTGATCTTCGTTTTATCGTTAATGACATATTATTACACCTTGACAATCTCAAAGGAATGTTTGTAGGAGTTAATAAACATGGAAAAACAGCCAATTCCAATTTAATGAAAATAGACGAAATCTTTTCTTCTGGAAAAGCAGTTTGTATTTTCCCAGCAGGACTAGTCAGTCGTAAAACCAATGGAAAAGTTCGCGATTTACCTTGGAAAAAAACGTTTGTTTCTTTATCTTTAAAACACGACCAACCCATTGTCCCGATTTTTATCGATGGTGAATTGTCTAATTTTTTCTATCGTTTATCCAATTTCAGAAAAGCTATAGGAATTAAAGCAAATATTGAAATGTTTTATTTAGCAGATGAACTTTTCAAACAGAAAAATAAAAAAATGAAAATCATCGTTGGGAAACCCATTTTGCCTATGCAATTAGACAAAACGAAAAACCAACATCAATGGGCGACATGGATACAAGATAAAGTTTACTCATTGTCTAAAAAATAAAATTATGTCACAACAAGCTATCATAGAACCAATCTCAACCGATTTAATTTTAAGTGAATTAACTCCTGAAAGATTCATCCGAAAAACTCGCAAGGGCGACAATGAAATTTACATTGTTAACATTCACAATGCACCGAATACCTTGAAAGAAATCGGTCGTTTACGCGAAGTTACTTTTAGAGAGTCTGGAGGTGGAACTGGTTTACCTATTGATTTAGATGAATTTGACACAAACGAAACATGTTACGAGCAATTAATTGTTTGGTCACCAGAAGATAATGAAATAGTTGGAGGTTACCGCTTTATACTTTGTGGAAATGCTTTAGTGAATGATGAAATTAGACTTTCTACTCACCATTATTTTGACTTTTCAGAAAAATTCATCAAAGATTATCTCCCTTATACGATCGAATTAGGAAGAAGTTGGGTTCAACCTAATTTTCAACCTGCTGTGAACCCAAGAAAAGGCTTATTTGCATTAGACAATATTTGGGATGGTCTGGGTGCGTTAATCGTTAAAAATCCAACGATGAAGTACTTCTTTGGAAAAGTTACTATGTATCCTACTTATAACCGTGAATCAAGGGATTTTCTTCTTCATTTTATGAATCATTATTTCCCTGATAACGAAAATCTAATGCATCCATATACTCCATTGGTTCAAGACTATGACCAACAATTTGTAGAATCTCAATTAAGTGGTCTTTCGTTCAAAGATGGTTTCAAAGTATTGAACTCATTTGTTCGTTCTCACAATGAAAACGTACCTCCTTTGGTAAATATTTATATGCACTTATCACCTACGATGAAAACTTTTGGTACTGCTGTGAACCACGAGTTTGGAGACGTTGAAGAAACAGGGATTTTGGTGACGATCGCGGATATTTTTGAAGATAAGAAAGAGAGGCATATAAATTCAATGGTTTAATAATTATTCTTTTCTTTTCCGCAAAGAAAAGAATCAAAAGAAACTCGTCGCTGTATTTTTATCATTTCGTTTCACTTCTGAAATTCGACCAATTCGGTGATCACTAGCGTGCTTCCTTGTGTTCCCTAATTTCAGTTCGCTACACTCTTTCTAAAAATAAGGCGACATTAAAATTTCGCTTCGGGATAAAATTTCGGGTTATTTTAAAGAATTAACTTTTTAAATATCAGACATTAAAACAACAAATCACAAAGTATTTCAATTTAATGAAAATCAATCCTCAAACAAACGAAAATCTTTTATTTGTAAACACTTTTGAAGAATTGGTTAATAGTCCGTTTGAAGGAAAAATCAATGCTTTGAGTTGGAAGAGAGAAATTGAAGGGGATTATGAAGCGATTGTAAACGCTTTTGAATTTCAGAAAAACATCATTGAAATTAACCCTGCTGATTTAAAAAATATTAAGCTGAGTGAAGCTGGAATCAAAGCTAGAAATACGATCGTCAATGATTATGAACTTTTGCAAAATCAAGGAGCTTCCCCTGTGTTGAATATCATCAAGTACTATGAGGAAGATACAAGTTTTCCATTCTTTCCAACTGACGTTTATTCTTATCACGTAGACCGCTCCCCTATTGCAACGGACACGTTTCTTTGCACTTATTTTGGTAGTACAAGTGAACTTATACCGAATGAACAAGCCATTCAAAAAATTACGATACCAGAAATCCGAGAACAATTATTTTCGCTTTTTGAAGGTGATTCAACTGAATTTGAATCGTTTTTAAGTGACCATTTTTTCGATTTACATTATAAATCCAAACCTAATAACTTACCTATACAAGCTGAAACTGGTCACATTTGGCGCTTGGCAGTTGACCATCCATCAAGTAAGGTATTACCTTGTGTACATCGAGCACCAAGAGAAAATGGAAAGAAAAGGTTGGTGTTGATTTGTTAAAAATATATATTACCTGATTTAATAAGGATAAAAGTATATTTGTGTGATAATTATGAAACTTTAATTGTATTTTGACACTTCAATTTGTTGGATTTGAGAGATTAAGTATTCGTATTTAAAAGTTAAATCAATCAAAAGCCGCCTAAAAACCAACCACCTCCCCATTACCTTGTAATCCACCTGTATGGATAAACACCACGGTTTGGTTGTCATAATTACCATTACGTAACGCTCTTAGCATTGCAAAAAAGGCTTTTCCAGAGTACACAAAATCGAGTGGTACTTGGTAAGAATGATACATTTCTTGAATGAATTGAATAAGTTCGTCTGTGTATTTTCCGTATCCTCCAAAATGATCTTCGGAATGAACGATGACCTCTGAAATCAATTCGGAAGCGTATTCATCGTCTAAAAGAGCATATTTTAATATTTCGTGCATTGTTTCACGAGCATAAAATCCTTTCAATACAGGAACCACGTGTAATTTGGTGTTTTCCTTTTTACCAATTAATATTCCGCAACTCGTTGTGGTTGTTCCTTGTGCAACAAAAAGATGATCAATTGGCACGTCTATTTCTTGTACAATTTCCTGACAACCAATCACCCCTAAATAATTCGCACCTCCTTCGGGAATAGGGAAATAACCTAAGTTTTCAGATTGCAGTTCGTGAATGTATTGTTTGTCGTTGCGTAAAGCGTATTCTTCACGAGGTAAAAAACGCAACTCCATCCCCAACGAATGGCATCGAGCCAAGGTATCGTTTGAGTTGATATTTAACTCATCTCCACGCACAAAACCAATGGACTTCAATCCTAATTGATGACACGCACTCGCTGTTGCCACCAAATGGTTTGAAAACGCTCCTCCAAAAGTTAAAACACCTTCAAATTTGCCTTGATACACTTGTTCTATGTTGTATTTCAATTTTCTCCACTTATTTCCAGAAACCTCTGAATGAATTAAATCATCGCGTTTTACAAAGAGTTTAATCCCCCGTTGCACTAAATCAGGAATTTCCACTTGTTGCAAAATGGAACGTTGGGTATTGAAAATCTCACTCAAAGACATAGCACGAAATTAGAAATTATTTCAATTATGTAAATAACTATTAATTGTTAACGAAAATTCTAAATCTTATTTTCCTACTTTTGCGAAAACTTTTTGAGAAATGAAAAATACAGCGCTTACTGAAACACATATTTCGCTTGGTGCGAAAATGGTTCCATTTGCAGGTTACAATATGCCTGTTCAATACGAAGGTGTAAACATCGAACACGAAACTGTTAGAAATGGTGTAGGTGTTTTTGACGTTTCACACATGGGTGAATTCCTGTTAAATGGTCCAAAAGCGTTGGATTTAATTCAAAAAGTAACTACAAACGATGCATCCGTTTTAACTCCAGGAAAAGCACAATATTCTTGTTTACCAAATGGTAAAGGAGGAATTGTAGATGACTTAATTGTATACAAAATTAAAGAAGAGCAATATTTATTGGTTGTTAACGCTTCTAACATTGAAAAAGATTGGAACTGGATTTCTTCTCACAATGATATGGGAGTAGAAATGAAAAACGTTTCTGACGATTATTCTTTGTTGGCTATCCAAGGTCCAAAAGCATCTGAAGCGATGCAATCATTGACAAGTGTTGACTTAAACGGAATTCCATATTACAATTTCGTAGTGGGTGATTTCGCTGGTGTTGAACACACTATTATTTCTGCTACTGGATACACAGGTGCAGGAGGATTTGAAATTTATGTAAAAAACGAATCTATCCAACAAGTTTGGGATAAAGTATTTGAAGCGGGTGCTTCTTTCGGAATTAAACCAATTGGTTTGGCTGCACGTGACACTTTACGTTTGGAAATGGGTTACTGCTTATATGGAAATGATATCAACGATACCACTTCGCCAATTGAAGCAGGTTTAGGTTGGATTACCAAATTCACGAAAGACTTTATCGATGCTGATTTCTTGAAAAAACAAAAAGAAGAAGGTGTTAGCCGTAAATTAATCGCTTTCGAAATGATCGACCGTGGAATTCCTCGTCACGACTACCCTATTGTTGATGGTGATGGAAACGAAATCGGTATTGTAACATCTGGAACAATGTCTCCTTCTATGAAATTAGGAATTGGTTTAGGATATGTAAAAACTGAATTCGCTAAATTAGAAACTGAAATTTTCATTTCTATCCGTGAAAAAGGTATTAAAGCGAAAGTGGTTAAGTTACCTTTCTACAAAAAATAAAATACTATTTAATAGTTGATTATAAAAAAAGAGTGTCTGGTTGGACACTCTTTTTTTTGTATATCTTGTCGAAATCCTCCTCCTTAATCCTCCTCCAAAGGAGGAAACTTAAAATTACAATTCAACTAATTCTTTTTCTTCAACGATTTTGCGAATATTTTGAACTGCGTAGCGCATTCTACCTAACGCAGTGTTTATGCTTATTCCTTGAATTTCGGCAATTTCTTTGAATGAATATCCTTGGAAAATTCTCATTTTGATTAACTCTTGTTGGTTTTCTGGTAAATAATCAATTACATCTACCAATTGACCTTCTAATTCCTCACGCATCGTACTATCAATCCAACTTTCATCTTCTGAACTAATGCGAGAAAATATCGAATAACTTTCATCATTAGACGAACTTTCAGAAATCATCATTTTCCCTTTTTGTCTTCTAAAATGGTCTATGATTAAATTGTTTGCAATACGTGAAGCCCAAGGTAAAAACTTTCCTTCTTCGTTATATTTACCTGCGTGTAGTGTATTTATAATTTTAAAGAATGTATCTTGAAAGATATCTTCTGCTAAATCTGAAGACTTAACTTTACTTAAAATACTTTTAAAAAGTATTCTTTTATATCTATTGATTAAAATCTCAAATGATTTAGTATCGCCTGATAAATACTGACTCACAAGTAGTGAATCTTCCACTGAATGAAACATAACTCTAAAAATTATAAGGTTGCCCTTGGTTATTAAAAAATCAGAGTAATGTTTATTCTATAGGCGTTACATTTTTAATTGTTAATTAATGCTAATATACTTTTTTATTTTCAAAAAACAAATTTTCAAATCATTTTTTGTTGTAATAAATCATTAAAGAATATTTTTGACCAAAATTTAATTTAATATGAACTTCACCTCCGATTGGAATTCAATAGACAAACGCCCTATCCCAACTTGGTTTCAGGAAGCTAAATTTGGTATTTTTATTCATTGGGGAGTATATTCTGTACCTGCCTGGAGAAAACTAGAAGAAGAGCGTTATGCTTCGTATGCCGAATGGTACTATGCAAGAGTAATGTACAACAAAGAAAACGGAGGAAAAGAATTCCATACAAAAAACTATGGAGCAGACTTCGAATACCGAGATTTTGCACCCCATTTCAAAGCGGAACTTTTCGATGCCAACTTTTATGCAGAGCTATTTCAACAAGCAGGGGCTAAATATGTGGTATTAACAAGTAAACACCACGATGGTTATTGCTTGTGGCCAACGAAAAATCCTCATAAAAAACAATGGAACGCGATGGATGTAGGTCCTAAACGAGATTTGGTGGGTGAAATTACAGAAGCAGTTCGTTCGAAAGGATTAAAAATGGGGCTATACTATTCCATTATTGAATGGGAAAGCACACCGACACATCGTACAGAAAGCGGCTATTTTCTTCCGAAAGACATTATTGATAAATATGTGATTGTACCTTCAAAATATGTCGATGAAACATTAATCCCTGAATTAAAAGAAATCGTTGAAAACTATCAACCTTCTTTAATTTTTTCGGACGGCGGCGAATGGGATTTGGAAGAAGAATATTCCCAAACCAAACCTTTTTTAACTTGGCTTTATAATGAATCACCTGTGAAAGAAGAGGTTGTTGTAAACGATCGTTTTTTCAAAGGAATGCCTGGAAATCACGGTGACTATTACTCCAGCGAATACAACGATGCGGAACACATACAAAGAAATCATCCATGGGAAGAAAGTCGTGGAATTGGTGGTTCTTATGGTTTTAATCGTGCCGAAAATTGGAACAATTACAACACAACGAAAGAACTCATTCACGAATTAGTAGATATTGTCAGTCGTGGTGGAAATCTACTATTGAATATTGGTCCAGCAGCAGACGGAACCATTCCTGTTGTGATGCAAGAACGCTTGATTCAAATGGGGCGCTGGTTAAAAGTAAACGGAGAAGGAATTTACGAAACAGTTCCTCACTCTTTAAAACAAGTAAAAACGGATAATCAACACTTATATTTTACAAAAAAAGAAAATGTACTTTTTGCATTTTTCTCCAAATGGACAGGCCAAATTTCGTTTGAATACTTTTCTGACTCACCAACATCTATTCAACTTTTAGGAGTTGAAATACATCTAAATTGGAAACTTGAAAACAATCAACTCATCATTAATATTCCCAAATTAACGATAGACGAAATTCCGTGTTTGCATATTTGGGGAATTAAGATTACAAATTGAAAAATTACAGATTGCAGATTTGAAAATTACTAAACAATTGATATTAATATCTATGCCATTTAAAATAGTTTAATCTAAAAACGTTTGATTTAAATACATTAAACTTTACTTGAAAAGTATTTTTAATTACCTTTAATCTATATGGAAACAAAACATTTTACCCAATACGGAAAATTGATGTTCTACATCTTTATCCCTGTAATTATTATTTCGCTTTTTAAGTTTTATACACATTATCATTTAGGGAATACAGATTTTACCCCAGTAATTCTCATTACGTTTATACTCTCTACTGTTTTATTATTGGTTTATAGGCTTTCTATAACCATTAATGAGCAATATGTTTCCTTTAAAATGGGGATTGGACTAATCAAGAAAAAATATCCGATTTCAGATATTAGATCCGTTGAAATTGTAAAAAACAATTGGTTGTATGGTTGGGGGATACGCGTTATACCTGGAGGATGGCTATTTAATGTTTCGGGATTCAAAGCCATCGAACTTCGATTTCATTCGAGTGATAAAGTGATACGAATCGGAACTGATAAACCTGAAGAAGTAGCAGAAGAAATAAGAAGACTAATTAACAAATAATTAAAATGGAAAAACAAGCAAGGGTTTCTACCTACCTAAATTTTGATGGAAAAACAGAAGAAGCTATGTTATTTTACCGTGATGTTTTTCAATCTGAATTCACAAACGGTATGCAACGTTTTGGAGATTTACCAGATAATCCAGAACAACCAATCTCGGAAAACATCAAACACATGATTTTACATGTTGAACTTCCAATATTAGGTGGTCACATTTTAATGGCAACCGATGCACCCAAAGAAATGGGATTCACATTGAATCAAGGAAATAACATACATATAAACTTGGAGCCTGCGACAAGAGAAGAAGCCGATCGTATTTTTGAGACTTTATCTGTTGACGGTAAAATTGAAATGCCTATGCAAGATATGTTTTTCGGAGCTTATTATGGAGCATTTACCGATAAATTTGGAATAAATTGGATGATAAATTATCGTAAATAAATACTAATCAAATCATCTTTCGTGTAAGGAAAGTTTGAATTAAACTCCAAACTTTTTCTTTAAACTTTCCTCACGCTCAAGCATATCTGACAAACTTGTTTTTGACAAAATTCGAATCGTTGCTTCGCGTACCTCTAACATAACGTCATGCAAACTACACGTAGCTTCGCTTTTACATTCTTCGCACGATTCGTAGAAATTCAAACTAACACACGGCAACATTGCAATAGGTCCACCCGAGATACGAATAACGTTACTAAGTACAATTTCTTGTGGATGCTTCGCTAAATAATATCCTCCTGACGCTCCCATTTTACTGTGAACCATCCCATTATTACGTAATTCAACCAAAATAGCCTCTAAAAACTTACGTGGAATCTTCTCGTTTTCAGAAATTTGAGATATTCTTAAAGGTGAAGGATTACCGTAATTTTTAGCCAAAGCTACAAGAGCCTTGATAGCATATTTAGATTTTTTAGATAACATAACATAGGTTAATTATTAAAAACAAAGATAATAAATATCTACTACACAGATAGAACATTACCATTATTTAGAATTAGTATAAAAAAGACTTATGTAAAGTTTAATTTGTTAGTTTAAAGAATATGTGTATTTTTGCAACATCAATATTCACTTTTGTGTTGTTTGATTTATAAAGAACGAGGGAAGAGACCGGCTCTAAGAACCTCTAGCAACCAACTATAAGTTAGCATAGCTAATTGGAAAATCGGTGCTAAATCCGGATTTTATGACAAGGTGTTATAAAAGAATATAAGTTAAAAAATGAGCACACAGAAAACCTTTAGGATTGATCATCCTTTTACATTAGAATCTGGAAAACAATTACCTACCATTGAAGTAGCTTTTCATACTTTTGGCACTTTTTCAGAAAACAATCCTGTCATTTGGGTTTGTCATGCATTAACCGCAAACTCAGATGTTTCTGATTGGTGGAATGGTCTGTTTGGCGAAAATGATTTATTTAATCATAATGATTATTTCATCGTTTGTGCCAATGTATTGGGATCTTGCTATGGAACAACAGGGCCAACATCAGAAAGTCTTCCTCAAGAACTAACTTACTTAAATTTTCCATTAGTGACCCCGCGTGACATGGCAAATTTGCATGAATTGTTAAGAAAGCATTTAAACATTCAGAAAATTGATTTATTAATTGGTTCTTCTTTGGGAGGACAACAAGCGCAAGAATTTGCTTACCTTTTAGGTGATTCACTTTCAAAACTAGTTTTAATCGCAACAAATGCAAAACACTCCCCTTTTGGAATCGCATTCAACGAATCACAACGTTTAACGCTATTGGCAGACTCAAGTTTCGAACAACAAATTCCAAATGGTGGAGCGAAAGGATTAAAAGCGGCTAGAAGTATTGCAATGTTAAGCTATCGTTCTTATGAAGGTTACAGCATCACACAAGCTGAAGATGACAATACAAAGACAGATAGCTTTAAAGCGAGTTCGTATCAAAATTACCAAGGACAAAAATTGGTTAATCGATTTGATGCCTATGCATATTGGTATTTACTAAAAGCAATGGATAGTCATAACCTGGGCAGAAATAGAGAATCGATTGAATGCGCTTTGGTAGAAATCAAAGCAAAAACCTTGGTTATAGGAATTACATCTGACTTACTATTCCCGGTTTCAGAACAAGCGTTTTTAGCAAAACATATACCCAATGCAACATTAGAGATTATTGATTCCATCTTTGGTCATGATGGTTTTTTAGTAGAGACCAAACAATTAGAAACGATTTTAAAAAACTTTATAAATAAATAAGATGAGAAATAAATTAAACATAGGTCTTTTTGGATTTGGTTGTGTTGGAAATGGACTATACGAAGTATTAAATAAATCAAATCTATTAGACGCGAGAATTTCAAAAATTGTGGTAAAAAGTCCAAACAAACCAAGAAGTATTGGACCAGAAAACTTCAGTTATGATAAAAACGAAATTCTACATAACGATGAAATCAACGTTGTAGTTGAGTTAATCGATGATGCAAAGGCAGCATTTGATATTGTTTCAGAAGCATTAAGTAGAAAAAAACACGTAGTTACAGCGAATAAAAAAATGTTAGCTGAAAACCTAGATACACTTTTAGGTTTAGCTAAAGAAAACAATGTTTCCCTACTTTATGAAGCATCTGTAGGTGGGTCTATTCCAATTATTAGAAACTTGGAAGAATACTATAACAACGATTCATTATCAGGTGTTTTAGGAATTGTGAACGGGACTACCAACTACATTCTTACTCAAACAAATTACGGTAAAGACTACGATACAGCATTAAAAGAAGCAACGGAATTAGGTTTCGCTGAATCAGACCCAACACTCGATGTCGATGCTTACGATTCAAAATTCAAGTTATTGATTTTAATCAAACACGCTTTTGGTCTTACCTTAACTCCAGAACAAATTTTTAATTATGGTATCCGTAACATCAAAGCACAAGATGTAAAATACGCTTCTGAAAAAGGATATCGTTTAAAATTATTTTCAAGAGGTCAACGCGTAGGAGATAAATTAGTAGGTTTTGTTGCTCCACATTTCATCACAGAAGACAACGTGGCTTACAACGTAAACAACGAATTCAACTCTGTAACCGTTGAAGCATTATTCTCAGACAAACAGTTATTCCAAGGAAAAGGAGCTGGTGCCTACCCTACTGCAAGTGCCGTTTTATCCGACATCTCAGCATTACAGTTTGAATATGCATATGAGTATAAAAAATCATTATCAACAGAAAAACCAGAATTCACCACTGATTCTGTTTTAAAAATTTATGCAGGAGCTGAAAAAGCGAGCGATCTAGAGGTTTTTCAATGGATTGAAAAAGAAGAAATTTACCAAGGAAAAGACTATGCGTATATCACGGGAACTGTTAACTTAAACAATATCAAAGACATCGACTTCAATAAAAAATCAGAAGTATTCTTTGCTATTTTACCTTAATTTTACTTAAAAAATTGTGACATGGCTCTCGTTTTAAAAAGAATAAATGATAAAGTTGCTTTTGAAGTAACAAACACAACTGGACAAAGTATACGCTTTGACGCAAACCCAGAAGCGGGAGGCGAAGGTTTGGGAATTAGACCGATGGAAGGATTAGCTTCAAGCGTTGCTGCGTGTGCAAGTATCGATATCTTACTTATATTAAAGAAAAAACGCATTGAATTAAGCAATTACGAAGTGGATATTCAAACAGAACGAAAAGACGCAACTCCTGCTCCGTTTACTAGAATACATTTAGTTTTCACCATTGGAAAAGAAGATCCGATCGAACAAGTTCAAAAAGCAGTTGCATTAGGAGTAGAAAAATACTGTTCCGTTTCCGCAAGCTTAGACCCTACCATTTCAATCACACATGAAGTGGTTCAAAAATAGATAACTATGAGCAAAAACTTTAAAGAATTACAAGACGAAACAATTGCAATTAGAAAGCACATCGATCGCACTTATCAAAAAGAACATTCAAATCCTTTATACCTTACATCGAGCTTTATCTTTGATTCTGCAGAAGAAATGGCTGCTGTATTTGCAGATGAACAAGAAGGAAATATTTATTCTCGTTACTCAAACCCGAATGTTGATGAATTAATTGAGAAAGTTGCATTATTAGAAGAAGCAGAAAATGGTTGGGCAACGTCATCTGGTATGGCAGCGGTATTTACTACATTTGCTGCTTTATTAAAAGCAGGAGACCACATCGTTTCTAGCAGGTCTGTTTTTGGTTCTACACACCGTTTGTTTACCGAAATTTTTCCAAAATGGGGAATTACAACAACCTATGTAGATGCACTTGACTATGAAGGTTATACGAATGCTATTCAAGAAAATACCAAGATTCTTTATTTAGAAACCCCTTCTAACCCAGCATTAGAAATTATTGATATTGAACGAGTAGCAAATATTTGCAAAGCGAAAAACATTTTATTTGCTGTTGATAATTGTTTTGCAACTCCTATACTACAAAAACCAATTGCTTTAGGAGCAGATATTTCAATTCATTCTACAACAAAATACATGGATGGGCAAGGGAGAACATTAGGTGGACTGATTTTAGGTTCAAACGAAATTATCGCTAAAATGGAAGCTTTTGCAAGACATACTGGTCCAGCACTAAGTCCTTTTAATGCTTGGATTATTTCAAAATCCATTGAAACATTGAGTTTAAGAGTTCACCACATGAGTAATGGGGCATTAGAACTGGCTAAAAGACTAGAAAATCACCCTGCAATTTCATTTGTGAAATACCCGTTTTTAGAAAGTCATCCGAATGTGGAAGTAGCTAAAAAGCAAATGAAAGCTGGCGGTGGAATTGTCACATTTGAATTAAAAGGTGGATTAGATGCCGGAAGAAAATTCTTAAATAATCTTGAAATTTTCTCACTGACACCAAATTTAGGAGATGCAAAAAGTATTGCCACACACCCTGCTTCGACTACACATTCAAAATTGAAACCAGAAGAACGATTAGCTGTTGGGATTAGTGATGGTTTGGTTCGACTTTCCATTGGACTAGAACATATTAAAGATTTATGGAAAGATTTAGAAAACGCGTTAATTTAATTACAAAAGGAGCTTAACGGCTCCTTTTTTTATACCTTTAGAATTAATAAAGAGTATATGAGATATCTATCGTTTTTCATTATAAGTATTTTAATTTCTTCGTGTGCGACCATTTTTAATAGAAAAACTCAAAACGTAGTCATACAAACAGACTCAAAACAAACAATATTAATCAATGATCTAGACACTCTAAAAAATGAAAGAGAATACAAAGTGCGTTTTTTAAGAGGTTATAACCCTATAAAAATTTCAATTTTAGACACATTAAATCAAAAGAAAGATTATTCTATTAAACCTACATTCTCTACAACTTTATTATTTAACATTTGGAATTACGGAGCGGGTTATTTTATAGACTACCTCTCTCCAAAAAGATTCGGTTATCCAAATTATGTCTATTTAAAAGAATCTAAATCAAAAAAGAATAATAATCAACAAACCTATAAATATTACACCTTTCAAAAAACATATAAAAACGATCTTTTCATTGGTTTTAGCATTCCACTATTCAATAATTTCACTAACAGTAACATTTTAAATCAATCAATTTCAACTGCAAATGCACTTGGAATCAGCTTATTTGTAGACTATTATTATTTGAAAAATACATTCTTCTCAATAAAAGCGAGTCAACAAAATGTATTGTATGGCATTGAAGATTCTTATTATACATACTCTGATGAAATCAATAAAATACTCTATCATTCATATGAAAAAAAGATAGCGAAAGACAACATAATTGATGCTGCAAGTTCCTCAATAACAATCACTCACAATCATCAATTAAGAAATATTCAATTCAATTACGGACTTGGATTAACAAGGTATAATTACACAAGGTATTTAGAACTTTATTTATCATCGATTCCAACCTATTTTATATACCATGAAAATCAAACAAACATTGATCTCGTTTTATCGACATACTATTTAATTGGAAAACATGTCAATATTGGTGTTATTTACAGACCCTCCTTTTTTTCCTTAACTAATAACTCAAACGAGATTATGAATAATTTCTTCGGTATTGATTTGATGTTTAGATTTAAAAAACACAAAAAATTTAATTTCACCAATGAAAATAAATAACAAACCACACAAAATATTTTCGATGCCATTTGCAAGTGTATATCCGCACTATATAGCTAAAGTTGAAAGAAAAGGGAAATCTAAAGAGGATGTAAATAGAATTATTACTTGGCTAACAGGATACACTGAAAAAGAATTGATTAACATTATAGAAAATAAAATTTCATTTGAAACTTTCTTTCATGAAGCCCCACAACTAAATCCAAATACTTCATTTATCAAAGGAGTAATTTGTGGTTATCGCGTGGAAGAAATCGAAGATCCGCTTATGCAAAAAATTCGTTATTTGGATAAGCTTATTGATGAATTAGCAAAAGGAAAAGCTATGGATAAAATATTGAGGAAGGAATAATTTTTAATTAAAAAAAAGTCATGTTTCGACTAGCTCAACATGACATTTTTTGTGCAATTATTTGACAATTTCATTGATATCTTTATTCTCAATATAAACAGAACTATAGTCTTTTGAAACCAAACGTATCATTGATTTACCCAATTTCGTTGTCGTTGTTACATTTTTACTCCATCGAAATAAAGGAAAAAACGGTCTTAATATCACATAGAAAAACTGATATAAAAACGTCCTAGATTTGATACCTTTTTCAGGTAAAATCATTCCAGGTCTGAACATATAACATTTCTTAAAACCTTTATTAAGAATGTAATTTTCTGTTTTACCTTTAACTCTAGCCCACATCACTTTTCCTTTTTCTGAAGTATCAGTTCCTATACCTGAAACATAGGTTACCACCATACTAGGATTTACTTCAAACATAACATCCATCAGAACTTTTGTTGCTTCATAGGTGACTTTAGAAAAAGCCGCTTCTGATTGCCCCACAGATGAAATCCCCATACAATGAAAACAGGCATCAAGTGAAATATCCAGAAAATCATCTTTTGTTAACTTCTCAAAATCTGAAATCAGGATTTCGACAATTTTAGGATGTAGGAATTCGATTGATTTTCTACTTAATAAATACACTTTTTCTACAGCATTATCCTCTAAACATTCAAGTAAAACCGAACGTCCAACCATTCCTGTTGCTCCTGTAATTAATACTTTCATCTATATATGGAATATTTTAAGATTATTGAAATCTAACAAATCAAATTTAAGATTATATTCGTTTAAAAAAGAAAAACCAAAATAATAACTTTGAATCAATCATTTTAGTTTTAAGAAATTTGTTTAAACTAGTTTTAATAATTCTACTATTTTCTCCATTCCTATCTTTTGCTCAAAACTTTAGATTCAAAAAAGATATCCCAAAAAGTGTAAAAGGTTGGAATGAAATCGTGTTGGATGCAGACATTTACAAACACGCTTCAAAAGACTTGAGCGACCTACGTATTTTAGGAATAAACACAAAAGGAGACACACTTGAAGCTCCTTACATTTTAAAAAATTATTCCGACGAAGAGGATATTTCAACTATTACCTGTAAACCCTATAATAAGGTAAACAATGGAACGGGATTTTATGCTACGTTTAAAGTTCCGAACAAGGCATTTATATCTTCTTGTAAACTCTTATTTGCAAACATAAACTACGATTGGTTAGTTCAGTTAGAAGGAAGTAACGATGAAACGAATTGGTTTAATATCAATGAAAATCAACGTATCATAAACCTTGATAACGAAACCATTGAATTTGACCATAGCATACTAGAATTCGAACCTACCAACTATAGTTACTACCGCATTTGGGTAAAAAATCCAACGGAAAAAGTTACCCTCGAAGCTGTGACAATAACAACCTCCACACCTACTCCAATCACAAAACCTACATACAAAATCTCACCAAAATTCAAGGTTGAGAACAAAAACAAAACCACTTACATTGACATCAAACTCGTAGCTCCAGTTCCTATTTATTCGTTATCTGTAAAATTCAGTGAAAACATCGATTTCTATCGACCGGCAACAATTTCTTATGGTACGATTGACACAAACATAACCGACGATGGATTTACTGAACGATTTGAAAATGAAACCTCCACTATCTTTACCTCCATGGATAAAAATCCGATTATTCTTGGTTCTTCCATTACAGACCACATAATCATCGCTATACAAAACGGGCATAATATGCCTCTCGAAATTGGTTCAGTTGAACTTAATGCCCTCAACTACAAATTAATCACTCGCATTTCAAAATCTGCAAGTTACGCTCTTTACTACGGGGATAATGAATTGTATTTCCCTCAATATGATATCGTTCAATTTAAAGAAAGTATTCCTGCGAACCTAAATGAAATAAACCTATCCGAAGAAGAACCCATCGAACCACAACAACCTTTAGCATCCAACAAACCGATTTCAAAAGTTTGGTTATGGATAATGATGTTTGTGTTGATTGGACTTCTATTTTTGTTTTCGGTTAAAATGTTGAAGAAATAAAAAAAATTAATTTTAAATTATCGATAAGTTTTATTTTATGATTTGCGAAGAGATAAAAATCAGCCCACTAAAAGAAAGAATATTTCTACCAAATATACTTTTTGTATTAGCAATAATTATTATAATCTTAATATCTATAGGTTTAAACTTATCTTTTCTAGCCTATTTTCCATTGATAGTTATTTTAATCACTAATTGGTATTTTTTATTTTTAACACCCAACATTAACTTTATTTACAAAGTTGAAATAGACGAAAATGGATTTACCTTATATGGGATAAAATACAATAAACCATTTGTTGTACATTCCCCATTTAGCAATTTTTGTTTTGAAATTCAGTTGATTGAAAAAAGAAATAGTCGATACGGAATGCTATTAGAAGGCTTTTATCTTATTTTTAACGTAAAAGATAAAACTTTGAGGATTAATACCTCTAAACACTGGACACACCAACAAACCTATTCAATTTGTAAAGAATTCAACACTCAACGAGAAAAACAATCCTTCTTTATCGATGGAATTTCGTATTTAAAAGACATTGAAAAATTAGCTAAAGCAAATGCGTAAATGAAAAGAGTTGTCGATTTCATTTTTTGACAAATATCAAAAATTTCCTTTGTAAATACCTCGACCTTTGGTTTATAATTAAAACAAGAAAAAATGAAAAGGTCAATATTCAAACAAGCAATACAGGTTACAACAGCAATGGTAATAGTTTATGTTTTTGGGTACATGTTATTCGAAATCGCTGAAACAGGCTGGAAAATATGTATCGATAGTGTCTATGAGATACCTAGGATGATTTCTTTATTTAACTAAATCAAGGAATCGTATAGGTTAAATAAGCCAATATATTTCGTTCGTACCATTTCGATTCATAAAATGTACTTTGACGAAAGGCTGGCATGAAACCTAATTCAACTTTTAATGATTTGGAAATTTTACACTCTAACATTGCTACTGTTCTTAATTGGTCAAAAATATTATTTTCAAAACCACTTGGACAATGCAAAAATGATTCGCCATAAAAAACAAACCTCATCTTTTCAAAAGGTTGATAAGTAAGCCCAAATCGATACCTAGTTCGAAACAAAAAGTTATTATTAAATATTCTCAATTCAATTGCTGTTCTAGCAATAAACTTCACCTTTGTAGTTAAATTGGGAGTCCATAAATAAGCAAGAGCAAAACGTTTTTCAGAACGAATATTCGCCTGTTCATCTTTTTGCTCAACAATTAAAGGATGTGAAGAAAAATAAGAAAATGGAGAAATCGACAACTTATTATTCTTATTAAATTGATAATGAATCCAAATGCGATAACTATTTAACAATGATTTATCTAATGGATTATTGTTACCAAAACCATTTTGACGTCGATGCTGAAACTCATTATCAAGATAAACTTTATCATGATACAAAGTCAGACGTAAAGTAGATCTTAACCAAGCATTTGTGTGCTCCTGAGAATAAATTGATTGTAAATGAACAAATCCAATTAACAAAGATTTTGCTATTAACTTGAAGTTCATTAAAAATCGAAAAATCGTTGTTTTAATGTGGTAGTTTATCTTTAAAATAACCGTAAAACCAGGTTCCTGCAATAGCACTTAGTAAAGTTACTAGAACTACGTTAACCCCCGTACCGATTTGTGCATACAAAGGACCAGGGCATGCTCCTGTAAGTGCCCACCCCATACCAAATAAAAGGCCGCCATAAATATTTCCTTTATTAAATACCTTTGGTGTTATTTTGATCGGCTCACCATAAATTGTTTTGATATTAAACTTTTTAATTATAAAAATCGATATCATACCAACAACAACAGCGCTACCAATTACTCCATACATATGAAACGATTCAAAACGAAACATTTCTTGAATTCTGAACCAACTTATTATTTCTGCTTTTACAAAAACAATACCGAATAAAATTCCAACTACTGTGTATTTTAAATTATGATACCACTTATGTTTTAATTCGCTTTCACTTAAAGAGATAGCATCTGACTTTTTCACATCTTGCTTTTCCATAATGTATTATTAAAGTGCTAATAAATAAGGTAAAATAAAATTAGCTGTGATAATTCCACCAGCCATAAAACAACAGGTTGCAACCAAAGAAGGCCATTGTAAACTTGATAATCCTAAAATTGAATGACCACTAGTACACCCACCTGCATATCGCGTACCGAATCCTACTAAAAAACCACCTACTACCATAAAAATAAATCCTCGTACTGTGAAAAGACTTTTCCAACTCACTAAATCTACTGGTAGTAAATTATTAAAATTTGTAATTCCATTTTTCGCTAAATCTGCTGCTAAATGAGGATGCACTTGAACAGGTTTAGGGTTACCTAATAATTGCATGGCAATGATACCACCAACAAAAATTCCGAAAACAAAAAATAAATTCCAGATTTCTTTTTTCCAATCATATTCAAAAAAAGGAACTTTTGCAGGCATACAAGCAGCGCATACATGTCTTAATGACGAACTGATTCCAAAATTTTTATTACCTAAAATCAATAATGCAGGAACAGTTAATCCAATTAATGGACCTGCAACATACCATGGCCATGGTTGTTTTAATAATTCTAACATATTTAAATATTATTTATTTCAATATTTTACTTTGGCAAACAAAATCCGTTTTAGGAACATTTGTTTTAGCAATGGCATTAAATCCACCCGCAATCTCTGTAAAATTATTCACTCCTTTTGCTTTCAAAATACTAGCAGCAATCATACTACGATATCCTCCTGCACAATGTAAAAAGAAATGTTCATTTTTATCCAAAGAATCAACCCATTCGTAAATATATGCTAATGGTTTTGAGTAAGCATCTTCTACATGTTCTGCTTCATACTCAGATTCTTTTCTTACATCAATCACAACACTTTCTCCTGGATTTAATGAAATCTCAAATTGACTAGCATCAATACGATGAATTGTTTCTACTTGTTTACCAGCATTTTTCCACGTTTCAAAACCTCCTTTTAAATACCCTTGAATATTGTCAAAACCGACACGACTCAAACGAATAATTGCTTCTTCTTCTTTACCAGTTTCTGTAATTAACACCAAAGGCTGTTTTACATCTTTTATCAATGCGCCTACCCAAGGTGCAAAATCTCCACCAAGTCCAATATTAACTGAACCAGGTATAAATCCAAGATGAAAATCTTTATCTCCACGCGCATCTAAAATCAACACATTTTCGTCTTGAATAACATTTTCAAACGCTTCTAACGATAAAGCAGTTAATCCTTTTTCTAATACTACATCAAACTGTTCATATCCTTGCTTATTCATTGCTACATTCATACCAAAATAAGCAGGCGGAGGTAATAAACCATCCGTAACAGCAGCAACAAACGCTTCTTTGTTCGGTTGATTTAAAGCATAATTGATTTTCTTTTGATTTCCTAATGTATCAACCGTTTCTTTCATCATATTTTTACCACATGCTGAACCAGCACCATGACCTGGATAAACAGTGATATCATCTGAAAGTGGAAGGATTTTAGTGTATAAACTATGATATAATAACCCTGCTAATTCTTCCTGGGTCATACTTGCCGCTTTTTGAGCCAAGTCTGGTCTACCCACATCTCCTAAAAATAAAGTATCTCCACTGAATAATGCTGTTTCCATTCCATTTTCGTCAATTAACAAAAAGCAAGTACTTTCCATTGTATGGCCAGGCGTATGCAATACTTTTATTTTTACTTTTCCTATTTCAAAAACTTGATTATCCTGAGCAATTACAGCATCGAAAGCAGGATTTGCATTCGGGCCATACACAATTTTAGCCCCAGTTTTATCAGCTAAATCAACATGTCCAGAAACAAAATCCGCATGAAAATGAGTTTCGAAGATATATTTTAATTCAGTAGCATCTGATGCTAATAAATCCAAATAAGGTTTTGTTTCTCTTAGCGGGTCTATAATTGCAGCTTCACCGTTAGAAGAAATATAATAAGCACCTTGTGCTAGACATTTTGTATATAATTGCTCAACTTTCATTTTGAATAATATTAAATTTAATTACAAAGATGAATCATTTAAAAATTTCTATTTGTTACAAATGTTACTTTTAAAATAAATCATAACAAATATACATTGTTAATTATTGTTGAGTAAATTTTAATTTGAAATGGTTCAATCGAAAACATGAACTTATTTTGGCATATCGTTTGTCACTTAAAGGAACAACTAAAAAAATACGTTTTTCAGGTAACTCTCTGAATTAAGTATGACATAATGACATTTCAGATGAAAGACCTTTTCGAATTACCAATAATGCAATTATCAGAAGATATGGACAAAGAAGCAGAATTTATACCCCTAATTACCGTTGAGGAAGAGGAAAAGATGAATTCTCAGGAGTTTCCTGAAGAACTTCCGATACTTCCATTACGAAATAATGTATTATTCCCGGGTGTTGTTATTCCAATTACAGTTGGACGAGATAAATCAATCCGCTTAATTCAGGATGCTGGTAAAGGAGATAAAATCATTGGTGTTGTTTCTCAAATCAATCAAGAAGATGAGTCACCTGAATTGAAAGATTTATATTCTATTGGTACAGTAGCTCAAATCATTCGTACCCTAAAAATGCCAGATGGAAGTACTACGGTAATCATACAGGGCAAACGAAGATTTAAATTAGTTAATGAAATCCAATCTGAGCCCTACCTTAGAGCCAATGTCAAATATTTAAAAGACAAAAAATACGACAAAAAGTCACAAGAAATGGAAACGTTATTTTCAACCATCAAAGAAAATGCGTTAGAAATTATAAAAAATAGCCCCAACATCCCTTCAGAGGCATCATTTGCCATTGGAAATATTGATAGTCCCTCGTTTTTAGTGAACTTCATCTGTTCAAATATGAACGCAGATGTGGAGAAAAAACAAGAATTATTGGAAGAATTAGACATGAAAAAACGTTCTTTCAAAGTCTTGGAACATTTAACAATGGAAAATGAAGTGCTTCGATTGCGCAATGAAATTCAAAATAAAGTTAGACACGACTTAGACAAACAACAAAGAGAATACTTTTTAAATCAGCAAATCAAAACCATTCAAGACGAATTAGGTGATAATCCTGCCGAACAAGAGGTAGAAGAATTACAACGTCGTGCCATGGAAAAAAATTGGGACGATAAAGTCGCAGGAATGTTCGCTAAAGAATTAAATAAACTGCAACGAATGAATCCCCAAGGTGCTGAATATTCAGTACAATTGAATTTTTTAGACTTGCTATTAGATCTTCCATGGAATGAGTACTCTTTCGATAATTTAGATTTAAAGCGCGCTGAAAAGATTCTGAATAGAGATCACTTCGGATTAGAAGATGTTAAAAGAAGAATTCTAGAATACCTAGCTGTGTTAAAATTAAAAGGAGACATGAAATCCCCTATTCTATGTTTTTATGGACCTCCGGGAGTTGGTAAAACTTCCTTAGGACGATCAATAGCAGATGCATTAGGTAGAAAATATGTTCGTATGTCACTTGGAGGTTTACACGATGAATCAGAAATTCGTGGACACAGAAAAACCTACATTGGGGCAATGCCTGGTAGAATCATTCAAAATATTAAAAAAGCAGAAACTTCGAATCCCGTTTTTATACTAGATGAAATTGACAAACTTGGAAGAAGTAATCATGGCGATCCCTCTTCTGCTTTATTGGAAGTGATGGATCCTGAACAAAACAATGAATTTTATGACAATTACATAGAGACTGAATACGACCTATCCAAGGTGATGTTTATCGCAACGGCAAACTCATTATCTGAAATTCAAGGTCCATTAAGAGATCGTATGGAAATCATTGAAGTAAATGGGTACACTATTGAAGAAAAGATAGAAATAGCTAAAAATCACTTAATTCCAAAACAATTAAAGGAACACGGAATTACCAAAAAAGACTTTTCGATAGACAAAAAAGTAATTGAAAAAGTAGTCGAAGAGCATACTAACGAATCAGGAGTAAGAGGTTTGGATAAAATGATTGCTAAATTGGTTCGTAACAGAGCAAGACAAATCGCTTTGGAAGAAAAGTTTAACATTAAAATTTCTGAAAAAGACTTAGATTCGATTCTGGGAGTGGGTCGTACACGATCTAAATTTGTGGACAATCACGTAGCAGGTGTAGTTACAGGCTTAGCTTGGACAAGTGTTGGAGGAGATATTTTATTTATAGAATCATCTATCACCAAAGGAAAAGGCAAACTAACACTTACAGGAAATTTAGGAGATGTAATGAAAGAGTCTGCGATTATAGCACTTGAATATTTAAAAGCACACAGCTATTTCTTTGGTATTGAACAAGAAGTATTTGACAATTACAATGTACATATACACGTACCTGAAGGTGCTACTCCAAAAGATGGTCCTAGCGCAGGAATAACCATGTTAACTTCCCTTGCATCTTTATTTACACAAAGAAAAGTAAAAAAGCAACTTGCTATGACTGGTGAAATTACTTTACGTGGCGATGTACTACCTGTTGGCGGAATAAAAGAAAAAGTACTTGCTGCAAAAAGAGCATCGATCAAAGAAATTATTTTATGTGATAAGAATCGAAAAGACATAGAAGAAATTAATGCCAGTTATCTTACAGGCTTAACCTTTCACTACGTTCGATCAATGAAAGAAGTTTTAGACATTGCTTTGTTAGAAGAAAAAGTGGCAGAACCTGTCGAAATAATATAACATTTGTTGCTAAATTGCGTTACCTATGTTTATCGTAGGTAACCATTTAGTCAATTCTTATGTTAAAAAATATAGCGCTTGTAGTACTTTCCGTTGTTATTTCAGGAAAGATTTTTAGTCAGCAAACCCTACCTGAAGGTTGTAACCAACCCCCAAAGAAGATTCTCAAACTTATTCAAAAAACAAAAGAAGAAACCGAAATACCGAAAAAGGTAGATGGATTTATGGAAGCCATACAAATTGGTTCAATATATGCAATGCCTTTTTATGAATTTGGATTGTATTGCTTTGAAGATGCCATGAAGCTATACGACAAAGGCACTGCAAATGCTGAAACAGCTGGTGACAAGCAAATGATAAAAGCAGAAGGTTTATTCACAAAAGCGATTGCCGCATGTGAAAATTATCATGCAAGCATGTTTTACTATCTGGGAGTTATAAACTATTATCAAAAAGAAAATGAAGCATCGTTAAAATTCCTAAAACAATTTCAAGCTTTTGAAGATCCAGATGTAAAAAAATACGATAAAGATCATGATCAAAAATTAGATGATATTAAAGATATCGTGCAACAACTGGAAGAGGAAGCTGCAATTTATGCAAATGCCGTTCCTTTTAATCCAAAATTAGTTGAAAATGTAAGTTCGGCAAGTGACGAGTATTTCCCCATGATGTCTCCGGATAATGAAATGATCTTTTACACTAGAAAGAGTATACGTGATAACAAATATGTTGAGGATTACACCTATTCATTGAGACCAGATATGAATGGTGTTTTTGATGCAGGAACTCCTTTTAAAAACCCTTTTAATGACGGTTCATTTGATAGTTACGGGTCCGCTACAATGTCTGTAGACAATAAGGAAATGATTATTTGTGCATGTAAAGATGTAATGGCATACGGACAAAAATACCGCAACTGTGACTTATACGTAACCCGTTTTGAAAGAAGCGGTAAAGGAGGAAATGATTACACGTGGACTCCCCTCGAAAATTTAGGACCGAACATCAATGATATCGGAGTATGGGATGCTCAACCAACCCTTTCTCCTGATGGCAAAATGTTGATTTACACAAGAAACGGAGTGATTAATGGTACACAAACAGGAGATAATGATTTATTTGTTTCATTTAGAGATGATCGTGGTCGCTGGACAAAATCTGTTCCAATAGACTTTTATGGCGGAGAAAAAATTATCAATACAGACGCAAAAGAAAAAAGTCCGTTTTTACATCAAGATGGAGAAACGTTATATTTTGTTTCATCTTCTACTGATGAACGAAAAGGAGTTGGAGGTACTGATATATTTATTTCAAAATACGATCGCAAATCAAAAAAATGGAGTAGACCAAAAAACATTGGTTATCCAATAAATACAAAAGAAGACGAGATTGGTTTATTTGTATCTACGAATGGTCAACTGGCTTATTTTTCTTCCAAAGCAGGAGGGACAAACTTTGACATTTATGGATTTGAATTACCACAAGAAGCAAAACCAGACGCTGTAGCATTAGTAAAAGGAGATTTAAAAGATAATAAGGGGAACCCAATTACTGGAGGAACCATTGAAATCACCTATGGTGAAACTGGAGAAACAGAAAAAATAAATATCAATGGAAATGATGGCAAATATGCTGCTGTTGTACGTGTAGAAAAACCTCAAGATATCGTAATTACTGTAAAAAAGGAAGGTCATTCTTTTGATACTAGAACCATTACAAAACAAGAAATTGAAAAAATAAGAGCTTTTGTAAAACAAGAATCATCTGTGTTAACAAACAAACATAAACATCTCAAAGACTCTAGCGAAACATTAGCAAAAATTGAGCACAATGATGTACTACACAATCGAACTGCTCAACAGCATCATAAAGTCGGGATGCATTCAAATATCGAAAATAAAGATACGACGACAGCTGTTGCTAATAATGCTCAACATAAAGATTTTCTTCACTCAAAATCTGCTCAAAAACACCATAAAAATCAAGAAGCTACATCAGAAAATTCTATATTAGATGGAAGCGGTATTTCTTCAACTCCAAGTGATGAAAATTCAATTTTAGACGGAAAACCATTAAATTCAATGGTAATCAAAGGAGTTGATATGAATGTACAACCATTGGAGGTAGGAATGACTTACACGATTAATAATATTTTATTTGCCTCAGGGTCATATGTTTTGAGTGAAAACACAAAAACGATTATAAATGAATTTTCTAAGTTTTTAAATGAAAATCAAAGTATTCAAATTTCAATTCAAGGACACACAGATGATCAAGGTGATGCCAATAAAAACATTACATTATCACAAAACAGGGCGAATGCAGTTAAAGAATATTTAATTTCATTAGGTATAAATGCGGATCGTTTAGAAGCGATTGGTTATGGGGCTGCAAAACCTAAAGTCCCTAACGATTCGGAAGAAAATCGCAAAATGAACCGTAGAACTGAATTTCAAATCTTGAAACTCTAAATTGAAAAAGCCTAATTGAAATTACAATTAGGCTTTTTCAATTATAAATAAAAATTATAAACCGAAATGTTTCTGAGCTTCATCTGCTATATATCCACCTATTGACAATGAAGCTGTCGCAGCAGGGGATGGGGCATTCAATACATGGATTGATTTTCCATGGTATTCAATTCTAAAATCATCTCTAGTATCACCGTCCTCTCTTAATAATAAAGCTCTAACTCCAGATCTTCCCGGTACTATGTCTTCCATTGTTAATGAAGGAATCATCACTTGCAATGTTTTTAAAAATAATTTTTTTGAAAAAGCCCTGCGATACTCATCAATACCATACTTCATGTTTTGAGTAAATAACCTCCAAGTTCCTCTGTAAGTAAGAGCATCAAAAGTATCTCTCAAAGAAAAATCAGTTTTACCATACCCTTCTCTTTTAAAAGTAAATACAGCATTCGGTCCACACTCGATATCTCCGTTAGTCATTCGTGTAAAATGAACCCCTAAAAAAGGGAAATTTGGATCAGGTACAGGATAAATCAAATTCTTAACCTTATGTTTTGCTTCATGAGATAGTTCATAATAATCTCCTCTAAAGCCAACCACTTTTTCTTTTAAGTTAACACCATCTTTTTTAGCCAAACGATCTGCTTGTAAACCAGCACAAAACACTAAATGTTTTGCTTGTATGTTCCCTTTCTGAGTGATAATTAAACAAATATCTTCTCCCTTTTTGATATCTAGAACTTCATGATTCAATAATAGTTTACTTTCAGGCTGTAATGACAAGGCGATTTCTACCATTTTAGTAGTTGCTCCTCTAAAGTCGATAATCCCAGTACAACCAACAAACAATCCGTCTATTCCCTCTACATAAGGTTCAATTTCTTTTATTTGAGATGGAGTAATACGTTCTAAACCTTCAATACCATTTGCCTGACCATTTTGAAAAATTCGTTCTAAATGTTGTAATTCACTTTGTTTAGTTGCAACGACCACTTTTCCACAAACATCATGTGCAATCTTATGTTCTTTAGCAAAAGCAACCAATTCTCTTCTACCATCAACACAATTTTTTGCCTTCATTGAACCAGGCTTGTAATAAAGGCCTGAATGTATAACTCCTGAGTTATGTCCTGTTTGGTGATCAGCAAGCATATTTTCTTTTTCTATCAAAACAAACTTTAACTCAGGATGTCTTTGCTGCATTTTGTATAAAGTAGCAGCACCTACTATACCTCCACCGATAATCGCTATATCATAAATCATATCTTATCAATTTAAAATTAAACAATTTATATTCAGTTTATTTCTCTCTAAAATAGCTTTATAGTAAAATAGTATAGCCATCAAAATAAATAAATGACTCAAATCATTTTTGTTGAAGAGAGCATGTAAATTTACATCTAAAACAAATACAAAAATTGAAGGAACTAATAGAATAGTGCCATATACCAAATATTTCATATGAATTCGTTTTTGATTCCATAATAAGTAGCTTAATATTCCACCGAAAATAACGTAGGAAATAATAGAATCTATAGCGACAAAAATAAATTTAGTAAATATTAAACTTAATAAAAGTAAAAGAATAGCTTTAATCCAGATAAAAGATTTCCACTTCAAATTGAAATAAGTAGGAATATCCTCTAAAACAGCAGTACAAAAATAGAAGGTAGCAATCGATGCAAAAAACCAAGAAGGAAACTTACCTAAAACACCAAAATAATAGAATAATACATGACCAAAAGCGCCAAATAGTGTAGAAATAAAAAGAAAAATATAGAAGTACAAAAATTTAACATTCTCTTTATTATTCAATTTAAAAATTCGAAATGAAATATATAATGAAATAATCGCTAATAAAAAATCAGAAATAAAAGTTGAGGGTTCTTGTAAGTGTAAACCAGCGAAAGTAAATTGTATAATTTTAAAATCCTCCATAAACAAAAGTAGGGTATATTTTAAGAAAATCATTGTACTTTTGTACATATATCTAATGAAAATTCCATCAAAATATATGGAAGATGCTGTTGAACAGCTCGCTTCCCTTCCTGGTATAGGAAAAAGAACTGCTTTGCGTTTGGTGATACAACTTTTGAATCGAAAACCAGAAGAAATTGAACGTTTTGCGACTTCTTTTATTGCTATGAAAGAAAATGTAAAACACTGTCAATCATGCAACAATATATCAGATTTAGATATTTGTGATATTTGTTCAAATCCGAATCGAAGTCACGAAATTATTTGTGTCGTTGAAGATGTTCGAGATGTCATGGCTATTGAGGAAACCTCATCTTTCAAAGGAGTTTATCACGTACTTGGAGGTGTTATTTCACCAATGGATGGCGTTGGACCGAATGATTTACATATTCAATCTTTAGTAGAAAAAGCGCAGTCAGGTAAAATTACAGAAGTGATTTTTGCCTTAAGTCCTACAATGGAGGGAGATACAACTAATTTCTATTTGTATAAAAAACTGAAAGGAACTGAACTAATCATCACTACCCTATCTCGCGGTGTAAGTGTTGGATCAGAATTACATTATGCTGATGGACTAACTTTAAGTCGTTCGATTGTAAACAGAATGCCTTTTAAAATCGAAGGATTTTAGCTAACGCTGTTCTTTCAACAAGCGATTCAATTCAAACATCGCAAATTTATTTCCTCTGCTGTAAAAAGCTTTATTTACTCTTGCTTTTTCTTGGCTCGTAAGATGCCATGAAAGTGAAATGCGTTTTTTCTGTTCTTCTAATAAATTAAAAGTCACAAAATTAACTTTAAACCCTAAACGATTTACTGCAATACGCATCATTTCTTCTTGGTCGAAATCTTGTGTTTTCGGGAAATTTCCATACATATTTCCAAAAGGAAGTGCAAACTTATCTAAAAGAGAAACTTTTCTAACAACATCACCCCGAAGCATTTTTTTAGTATCTCGAATCTGTAAAATGATCACACCAGAAGTATTTTTACGAATCCAATTTCTCATTTTATACAACATCTCTAATGTAATTTTCCCTCCATAATTATCGCGTAATCCTGCATCCATAATATGCATAGCAGGTTGGGTAGGCATAGTCACAATTGGTAATACAAAAGGAAAGGTCGCATTCATTCTCAATATTGTACTAAATCGTAAATCTTTTGGATTGTTTTCTGCAAAGAAAGATTGAAAATCAACATTTTCATACGAAGTTGTTAATCCTGATGGTCGTTGAGGATGCGTACAAAGAAAAGCTAATTTATGGGTTGAAATTAACAACCTACGTCCATTATCTATAATCGTTGGGGTAAAAATCATAGTTGGTATAAGCGCTTGTTTTTCAGGATTTTCAAAATACTTCAGACTTACATCCATAAGGTGTTTTGTATTCGAATGAAATTCTTGTTCAAAAGCAAAGCCTCTATCTTTTCGGTATTCGATGCCATTATATTTAAAATGAGTTCTATAAAACAAATCATTTGAAAAAGCAGCAAATATGAGTTTATTTAATAAATCACGTGAAATGTTACGTTGATACGCATCTTGAAAACGTGTGTTTTTACTTTTAATCAAATCATTAAGAACAATACTCCTGTAATAAGAAGCACCGATCATCCCCCCTGAGGCCCCAGTAATCAAATGCGTATTTTTCATTAAAAGTCCATTTGATTTTTTATCAATCTTCTGCATTACAGCAAACGTCCAAAAAGCACTTCTTGCTCCCCCTCCGGACGTATTAATGATGATTAGTTTTGGTTTTTTAAGTTGGGTTTTAGTTCTCCATTGATCTAATACAGCTACATATTCCTTTTTCGATTTTTCGATCTGTTTATCCGATAAATTTTTCTCAGTTACAGTCTCGATGTTAAATGGAACTTTTTTATCATCACAATATGATAAACCATATGCATAACTAGCATATTGAAACCAATCAGAATGTGTACTCATGTAATTCATAAACAACACGATAACAATCACTACAGCACTTGTCCAATAATAAAACCAAGAACGTAATGCACTAAAAATCATTAAAATAATAGTCATCAACATGACTAAGCTCATTGCTGCAGGGATACTTAACATAGAGGTATCTCGAAATATTCCTAAGAGTACAAATGTGATTACGGTTACAATCTCAAATAATGAAGAGTTTATCTTCGTACGAGCAAACACTTTTTTTAATAGCTCTTTATCGTAATGATCGATAGATCTACTCCGTCTCCAAACAAATAAGGAAGACATGTAAATATAGGTTCGATTTTTTTTGTACCTGAAATAACCTGAAAAATCATCATTTTTATGAAAAAGAGAATTTTTTGGCTCTAAAGTATGATCATCTTTATTGATCCCTAACAATTTGTTTACATCCCTATTTACTGGGAAAAAATATAGTAGTGAAATAAATATAAATAAAATATAACCTCCTATATAGGAAAAAACATATTGATAGATTTCTAGATTAGATGAAAATTCTTCCGTACGTTGAAATTCAATAAAACGATTAATAAAAAAAATATTAAATAAAATTGGAAGTATCGAGTTATTCAATGAAAATCGTAAAAAAGGCCTGGCTAATGTTGCTAAAAAAGGGTATTTGTTCCCCATTTTCATATAACTATAAGTATTGAATGCAACATTGAAACCACCCAAAGCAAATCCGATCAATCCAAAAGAAATCCAGTTTATTTCACCATCATATTCAGGAGAATAGAATAAAAAAGGAATACCGTAATTATAACCTATCCCGTCGGTAACTATTGAAAACAAAAACAACCAAAACGAAAGCGCAAATAAATTGTACTTCAAATGACCAAATAGCAATTGAAGCGGAAAAAATGAGCGTAAAAAAATTAATATGTAGCGAACAAAACTTATCAATGTAATTAGTGTTTATCGTAAATATAAGGAATTCCTCTTATTTACTTTTTAAACTATTTACATTTTGTTCAAACCATTTCCACAAAGAATCTTCTGGAACTGGAGCAACAATCGTAATTTCTTCTTTTGAAGTAGGATGAATGAAAGAAAGTATTCTTGCGTGTAAATGAATTGAGCCATCTGGATTGGAACGTTTTGCACCATATTTTAAATCTCCTTTAATGAAACAACCAATGTGCGATAATTGAGTTCTAATTTGATGATGCCTTCCTGTTTCTAGACTGACTTCTAATAAATGATACTTATCTGAGGAAATAAGTAATCTATAATCTAATAGCGCTTTTTTAACTTCTTTCCCTTCATTTTGAACTACATAAGATTTATTTTGCTTTTCATTTTTTCGAAGATAATTTTCTAAATGACCAGTATTTTTTTGGGGTTTATTTTCTACAACAGCCCAATAAATTTTATTGGTTTCCTTCCCTCTAAATTGTTCATTTAATCTTGATAAAGCCTTGCTAGTTTTAGCAAAAACTACTGCCCCACTTGTAGGACGATCCAACCGATGCACGACACCACAAAATACGTTTCCAGGTTTATCGTATTTTTCTTTTAAAAAAGTTTTAATTTTATCCGGTAGTGTCTCATCTCCCGTTTTATCTCCTTGTACAATATCTGAAGGTTTTTTATTGACTACAATCACATGATTATCTTCATATAATACTTCAATTGACGGGATTTGATTTGATCCTTGTATCATGATTTTAGACAAAAGAAATAAAGATATTAGACAAAAGACATTGAATCATTTTTAGACAAAAGAAATAAGGACATTAGACAAAAGATGTTGAATCATTTTTTAAAAATATACAACTGATGGTCTTTTATCTTTAGTCACCATTTCTTTTATCTTTTTAATATTGTTCGTTTTGGTTAGGGAAATCGCCTGATTTAACATCAGAAATATATTGCTGAAATGAGTTATGCATCTGCTCATACAGATTATTATATTTTCTTAAAAATCGAGGTTTAAATTCGTTATTAATCCCTAACATATCATGAACCACTAACACTTGACCATCCACTCCATTCCCTGCACCTATCCCAATAATTGGGATTTTCACTTCTTTCGCTACTTGCTCTGCTAATTTGGCAGGTATTTTTTCTAAAACGATTGCAAAACAACCTGCATCCTCTAATAATTTTGCATCGTGAATTAAACGACTTGCTTCTTCCTCTTCTTTAGCACGAACAACATAAGTTCCAAACTTATAAATTGATTGAGGTGTCAATCCTAAATGACCCATTACAGGAATTCCAGCGGTTAAAATACGTTTAATAGAATCTATAATTTCCTCTCCTCCTTCCATTTTCACTGCGTGTCCGCCTGTTTCTTTCATGATTCTAATCGCATTTGACAAAGCCTCTTTAGAGTTACCTTGATACGAACCAAAAGGCATATCAACCACAACTAGAGCCCTCTCAACAGCACGTACCACAGAAGAGGCATGGTATATCATTTGATCTAAGGTAATCGGCAATGTCGTTTCATGTCCTGCCATAACATTAGATGCAGAATCGCCAACTAAAATCACATCTATCCCCGAAGCATCGATAATACGAGCCATGGAATAGTCATACCCAGTAAGCATTGAAATTTTTTCGCCCCTGTTCTTCATTTCTTGAAGCACGTGCGTAGTTACCTTTTTTACATCTTTATGAACAGACATAGTAAATCAATTAATCAGTATGTAAAAATAATCAATTATCTATAGCAACAAAATTCTGAAACCTTTTTGAAATTCACTGCGTATTAGTAACGAGGAATAGTATTGTCTACCAAACGAGCATAAGCATCAATTCCACCTTTGACAGAAACAACATTTAATGTCGGAAATTGTGCTTTTAAAAAGCGAAGCGCATGCATACTTCTCACCCCATGATGACACAATAAAACTAAAGTATTAACTTGTTCAAAATCGGATAATCTTTCCGGAATTGAATTTAACGGATAGTTTAATCCACCTATATTACTAATTTGATATTCAAAATTTTCACGCACATCAATTAAAGTAAAATCTAATTTATTATCTATAAATTCTTTTAATTCAAAAACATCTATCTCTTCTTTATCATTTTCAATTTGACACGTTTTAATCTCATCTGTTTGAAAATCTTTTATTTGTAAATTTTCTTGATTCGTTCTATACTTTAATGTCCTTTGATTCATGGAAAGTGAATCCAAGACCCAAAGTTTACCTTTTAAAAGTTCTCCAAAACCAACTATTAATTTTACTACTTCATGCGCCTGAACAGTTCCAATTAACCCTGGTAAAGTTCCAATTACACCGATGGTATTACAGTCAGGTGAATCAGTTGGAATATCAGGAAAAAGACAACGATAAGTTGGACCAACCTCTCCATCAAACACACTTACTTGCCCTTCAAATTTTAAAATCGATCCAAAAACCCATTTCTTTTTTAGGATAACACAAGCGTCATTTACTAAATAACGCGTAGCGAAATTATCACATCCATCAACGACAATGTCATATTTATTGATGATTTCTAACGCATTTTGTTTATCTATTGAATAAGGGTACGTTTCAATGTTAGTCTCTGAATTTTGAGATAGCAACCTTCTTTTGGCTGCATCTACTTTTAGCATTCCAACCTCATCTTCTGTATACAAGATTTGTCTTTGTAAATTAGAAATTGAAACGGTATCCCCATCAATAATTCCTAAAGTCCCTACTCCAATCGCATTCAAATATTGTAAAATTGGACATCCCAAACCACCAGCTCCGATTACTAATACCCTAGCTTTTTTTAGTTTTTCTTGTCCTGATACTCCAATTTCGGGAAGGATGGTTTGACGGTTGTAGCGAGAAGATGAGTGCATAACTTATTTACATTTTCAAATTATCTTATTTTCAAATCTTCAAATTAAAACCTATCCCAATCTTTCCATACTGCTTCATAGCCGTGATTTCGTATTAGCTGAGCTATGGTTGATGTGTCACGTTCATCACTAATCTCGAATTGTTCTAATGACTGAGGTTCGACCACATACCCCCCTGGATTCGTTTTTGAACCTGCGCTCATACTTGTTACCCCAAGAGGTATAACGTGATTACGAAATTTTTCAGATTCTCTGGTAGAAATAGATAACTCAACATCTTCGTTAAACAAACGGTAAGCACATAATAACTGAACAAGTTGTTTATCAGTCACAATAACATTCGGTTCAATAATTCCTTCTGCTGGACGCATGCGAGGGAAAGAAATCGAATATTTAGTTTGCCAATAATTTCGTTGTAAATAATCTAAATGTAAAGCACAAAAAAAGGAATCTACACGCCAATCTTCTAATCCTAATAAAATCCCTAATCCAATTTTATGCATACCAGCCTTTCCTATGCGATCTGGAGTTTCTAAACGATATCCAAAATTTGATTTTTTTCCTTTAGGATGGTATTGTTTGTACACCTCTTCGTGATACGTTTCTTGATATACCAACACGGAATACACTCCAGCTTCATGTAACATAGTGTATTCATCTTGCTCTAATGGTTGTACTTCAATAGAAATATTTGCGAATTTACTTCGAATTAATTCAACTGCATTTTTGATATATTCTGCATGAACAGTGTGATTTGCTTCTCCCGTAACCAACAAAATATGATTATACCCTTCTGATTTTAAATGTGCTACTTCTTGAAGAATCTCTTCATCTGATAACGTTTTTCTTCTGACTTTATTGTCAAAACTAAAACCACAATAGGTACAGATGTTATTACATTCATTACTCAAATACATAGGGGCATACAATTGTATTGTCTTCCCAAAACGTTTCTGAGTCAGTTTATTACTTAATTGAGCCATTTGTTCCAAATAAGGTACAGCAGCAGGAGAAATGAGCGCTTTAAAATCCTCTAACGTTCGTTTTGAACTCTTCAAAGCCCATTCAACATCTTTTACTGTTTTAGCATAGATAGAAGCCTTTTGTGTCTCCCAATCGGTTGCATGAAATACCTTTTCGAAACTCATACTCTTTTGATTAATCCATTAAAAAACTTGTCAAAGGACTTGATGCCGAAGCACTTTGTGCAATTCTACCTAATCCAGCTTCATACGCTAATCTTCCTGCTTCTACCCCTAACTTAAATGCCAAGGCCATTTCTGCTGGATTTTTAGCAACTGCAATAGCGGTGTTTACCAAAACAGCATCTGCACCTAATTCCATCGCTTTTGCTGCATCTGATGGAGCACCTATTCCAGCATCCACAATCACAGGTACGTTACTTTGTTCGATGATTATTTCTAAAAAGTCCATCGTTCTCAATCCTTTGTTAGTACCAATCGGAGCTCCCAGAGGCATCACAGCAGCTGTTCCTGCATTTTCCAACAACTTACACAACACTGGATCTGCGTGAATATAAGGCAATACAATAAAACCTAATTTTGCCAATTCTTCAGTCGCCTTTAACGTTTCAATAGGGTCAGGTAATAAATATTTTGGATCTGGGTGGATTTCTAGTTTCAACCAATTCGTTTCCATTGCTTCACGAGCTAGTTGTGCAGCAAAAATCGCCTCTTTCGCATTTCTTGCGCCAGAAGTATTTGGTAGTAAATTAATTGATGGATGATTTAAGTGCGCTAACAAATCGTCTGTTTCCGTTTCTAAATCCACTCGTTTTAAAGCAACAGTTACCAATTCACTTCCAGATGCTAATACCGCCTCTTCCATTTGCTTGGAAGAACCGAATTTTCCAGTACCCAAAAACAATCTTGAATTGAATTCTTTATCGGCTATTTTTAATTTTTGCATGATCTTAATTTTATTGTTTCAATGGTTCTGAATTCAATACAACCATTTTATTTTGTAAACTTTCAGTAGGATTATTTGTAATTAAACCAGATACGGCAACCCCATAAATACTCGTATTTAAAATTGGTTCAATATCTTCTTCCAAAATCCCCCCAATGGCAAAAATTGGGATCTCAATCCCTTCACTTTTAAGGGTTGATATTATCTTTTTATATCCTTCAAGACCTACAATTGGACTCAGCTTTTCTTTTGTAGATGTAAACTTAAAAGGACCTAATCCTACATAATTACATTTTTCATGGAAACGTTGAACCACATCTTCATAGGTATTTGCTGTCCCACCAATAATTTTCTCTTCCCCGAGTAATTCTCTTGCTTCTTTAATCGATGTATCAGTCAAACCAAGATGAACACCATCCGCATCGATTTTTTTTGCTAAAATAACATGATCGTTTATAATAAAAATCGCGTCAAATTTTTCACATAATTCTTTGACTAATAAAGCTGTCTGTTCCAGGGTTTCAGCATTCGCTTTTTTAAATCGTAATTGTATCCAACGACAACCGAACTCTAATGCTTTTTGAATATTATTCAATTGCTCTTCTTGTGTATCTCCTTGTGATATATACTGTAATTTATACATAATAAGCTAATAATGAATGATTACTTAAAAGTTGTTTTTCAATGAAACGCTTTGATTTTTCACAAGCTAAATCAATCGTATTACCTAAAGCTATGTTACTAGCAATAGCGCTTGACAACATACAACCTGATCCGTGTTTTGGAAATACTTGTGTATTCGCAGGAAGAAAATCAATTTCTAACCCATTATAAAACAACGTATCTACTCCCATTTTATCCGTTCTATGTCCTCCTTTCAATAAAATATTTGTGTGTTTTGAAAGTTCTTTTGCTCCCTTGTATATATCACCAACTCCTGTTAATTTGTGAACCTCATTTGCATTGGGCGTAATCAAATCAATAGATTTCAATAAACTAATCAACGCCTTTTGATTGATTTCATTCACAAAATCAAAGCCACTACTCGCAGACAAAACGGTATCCCAAACAATAAAAACAGATGGTTGGTGATCTCTAACTTTATTGATGATTGTTTGTAATCTTTGAAACGACTCTACAATCCCAACTTTCACAGCTCCAAAATGATATCTAGTTAACAATGTGTCTAATTGTGTTAGAATTTGTTTTTCCTCTAACCAACCTACAGAAACAAAAGTATCTTCTGTTTGAATCGTATTTGCTGTTAAAACTCCCATTCCTATACATTGATTGAATTCAGCTGTTTTGACATCAGCCAAAACACCAGCGCCACCACAAGGATCATAACCTGCGATTGATAGAATATAAGGTCGTTGGTTCATTTTTAATTTTTAGAGTCACTTTACTTTAACCCTCCTCTAACTTCGACAAGCTCAGTTTGACTGGAGGGGTACTAAATTTCTTACTATTTCATTAGGGTTTTCTTGTTTCCAAACTCCTCCTAAAAACGCTACTCCATCAAAGCCTAAAATCAAAGCATCATTATAATTGTCTACTGTAATTCCTCCTAACGCAATTAATTTTATATCTTTTCGTACACCATTTAAATCGAAAGACACTGCTTTGTAATTCGATTTAGAAATACTATCAAATACAGGACTTAAAAAAGCATATTCAAATACCGAATTTAATTTTTCAAAGTCTTCAATAGTGTGTACTGAAGTAGATAAAATAAAGCCTAAGGAATGTAATTTTTTCAATTTTTCATCACCAATTTCAACTCGATCTTTTTCTGAAAAATGCAAACGATTAATTCCAAACTCAGAGGCTAGAAAATGATGGTGACTTAAGACCATTTGTTTTCTTTCTATTTCAGAAAAAGAATTCAAAACCTGAACCACTTCATCTTCCGACTCTTTATATCTTCTTAAATGAAAAAAATGAGAATCATACTTTACAAAAGTTTTTATGACTCCTTCCTCATCTAATAATTTGTTTTCTGCGGAAATCAGTATTTTCATTAATTTTCAAATAATTCGTATTGCAAAAAGCGTTCATAAACCAATTTTTTATGCCTGTAAAACCTAATCTTTTGTAAATAGATTTTAGGTCCTTCAGGAATAGTGTACATTAAACTTTCATTTATTTTTTCTTGTGCTCTTATGAAAAAATCTGGATGATATGAATATTTAACAATTAAGGAATCTGATTTAGGTAATTCTAAAACTACATTTCTAACTAACTGATTGTATTTACTTTCTCTTAATTCAGAATAATAATGAAAATCCAAAGGTAATTTACTCGAATTATTAATTGGAAGAGTAGCCAGACTAGTTAAAGTATCAACATAACCTAAAAAAGAACCATTAAAAGCATATTTAAATAATATTGTATTCCAACGAATTAACCTTCCACTTGTATCAAAAGCCAATGTGTTCGTTTTTAATGTGTCAATATGCTTTCCATGATGATGAATACTATACTCTCTAATATGTCTAAACTTCATGGTTTTATTCATAAAGGAAGACCAATACCAATTGAAAACAGAATTTTTGTTAATTACATTTGTATCATTACGTAAAAAATCTTTAAAATCAATTTGTTGCGCAGTACTAAGCTGAACAAAAAAAAGTACAATTATAAAAGTAAATTTTTGCATTAGTTTGAATTGAAAAGAATAAATGAGACCACAAAATTGCAGTCTCATTTATTTTTTAAGAATATATTTCGCTTCCTTTTTGCTTGAATTCTTCTGATTTTTCAAACATTCCATTATCAGCTGCTTCACGGATATCTTGTGTGATTTTCATCGAACAAAATTTAGGTCCGCACATAGAACAGAAATGAGCCACTTTTGCTCCATCTGCTGGTAATGTTTCATCATGAAATTCTCTTGCAGTATCAGGATCTAATGATAAATTAAACTGATCTTCCCAACGGAATTCAAAACGAGCTTTACTCAAAGCATTATCACGATATTGAGCTCCAGGGTGACCTTTTGCTAAATCCGCCGCGTGAGCAGCAAGTTTGTACGTTATCACACCATCTTTCACGTCTTTACGATTTGGTAATCCTAAATGCTCTTTCGGTGTTACATAACATAACATCGCCGTTCCAAACCAACCAATCATAGCTGCACCAATTGCAGATGTAATGTGGTCGTATCCAGGTGCGATATCTGTAGTCAATGGACCTAATGTATAGAAAGGTGCTTCATGACACTCTTTCAATTGTTTGTCCATATTTTCTTTAATCAAATGCATCGGAACGTGACCTGGACCTTCAATCATCACTTGAACATCGTGTTTCCAAGCTATTTTTGTCAATTCACCCAAGGTCTCTAATTCACCAAATTGTGCTGCATCATTAGCATCTGCTAACGAACCTGGACGCAAACCATCCCCTAAAGAGAAAGCCACATCGTACTCTTTCATGATTTCACAAATCTCTTCAAAATGAGTATACAAGAAGTTTTCTTTGTGATGTGCCAAACACCATTTCGCCATGATAGAACCACCACGAGAAACGATACCTGTCATGCGTTTAGCAGTTAACGGAATGTATCTCAATAACACACCAGCATGGATGGTAAAATAAGAAACACCTTGCTCAGCTTGTTCAATTAAGGTATCTCTGAAAATTTCCCACGTTAAATCTTCTGCTTTTCCATTTACTTTTTCTAGTGCTTGGTAAATCGGCACGGTACCAATCGGAACAGGAGAATTACGGATGATCCATTCTCTTGTTTCATGAATATTTTTTCCTGTAGATAAATCCATGATTGTATCAGCACCCCAACGACAAGCCCAAACTGCTTTTTCAACCTCTTCTTCAATACTTGATGTTACCGCTGAATTACCAATATTTGCATTGATTTTTACCAAGAAATTACGACCAATAATCATCGGTTCGCTTTCAGGGTGGTTGATGTTGTTAGGAATAATTGCTCTACCTGCTGCGATTTCATCTCTAACAAACTCTGGTGTAATCCAATTAGTAGGTGTGTTTGCTCCAAAGCTATTTCCTGGGTGTTGTGCACACATTGTTTCAAATTGGTCACCTAGTTGTTCTTTTAATGTTTCAATTCGTTGATTTTCACGAATAGCAACATATTCCATTTCAGGAGTAATGATTCCTTTTTTCGCATAATACATTTGAGAAACATTCATTCCCGGTTTTGCTTTCAACGGTTTTGAAATGTGCTCGAAACGTAAATGATCTAACGAAGTATCATTCATTCTTTCTTTTCCGTAATCAGAAGAAATTTGATCTAATGTTTCAACGTCGTTACGATCTAAAATCCATTGTTCACGAATACGTGGCAATCCTTTTTTAACGTCAACTTGGTAATTTTCATCTGTGTAAGGTCCTCCAGTATCATAAACCGTTACAGGTGGATTTTCAACCATTTTACCATTGTATAATTTCGTTGGAGAAACACTAATTTCTCTCATACCTACTTGAATATTGTGTAATATCCCTGGTACATACACTTTTTTAGAACCTGAAATTGGTCCAGTGGTAATGCTACCTTGTTCTGGTGTTTTATCCGCTTTACTCATAATTTATCCCCCTTGGGTTGCTTTAATGATTAATACTTGATCGTTTTGATTTAAAATTGTTTTTTCCCACTCATTTTTTGGAATCACTTCTTCATTGATAGCCACAGCCAATCCTTTTGAATTCTCTCCCACTTGGGAAAAGACAAGCGAAAACAACGAAGTATGTTCTTCAGTTTGTATGGGTTGATTATTTACAAAGATTTCCATCCTAATTTATTTACAGCACTTTAGGAGGACACAGAAAATTAAACGCACTGCTTCCATTCACTTTTTCCTACGACAGTATAAACTGTTTCAGGTTCGAAGGGTATAATCTCAGTCCGAATCTTTATCAGGACACCCCTAAAGTCGAGGTGAAATTACGAAAATTATTTGTTGATAAAAAATAAATTATAATCGATTATTTCTTCCACAATAAACTACCATCACCGTAACTCAAAAAACGGAAATCGTTATTCAATGCATAGTCGTATATTTCTTTCCAAGCATCCCCCACCAAAGCGCTAATTAATAAGAGTAACGTACTTTCTGGTTGGTGGAAATTGGTTGCCAAGGCATCAATGATTTTGTATTGATAACCTGGTGCTATGATGATTTCCGTGCGTGAAATAAAGCGATTTAAATTTTCCTTTTTTAAATAATCAATTAAGGCCTGGTAAGCTTGTTTAGGTGAACATAAGTCAGTGGTTTCATAGGGCTCCCATTGTTGTACCTCTAACGAATCTCGGCTTAAATCAGGGTTGAAAAATAGTTTACGGCCAATCCAATATAAACTTTCAACTGTACGTGTAGAAGTAGTTCCAACAGTTACAATCGTTTTATTCTCAAGTGCATCACAAATAGACTGAATAGTAGTTAATTCAACATCTAAATATTCTCCGTGCATTTCGTGCCCGCCAATCTCATCACTTTTAACAGGTTTGAAAGTTCCTGCACCAACGTGAAGCGTGACATATTCATTTATTATTCCTTTATTTTCTAATTGTTGCAGTATATTTTCTGTAAAATGTAAACCTGCAGTTGGTGCAGCAACAGATCCCAACTCTTTTGCAAATGTCGTTTGATATCTTTCTAAATCAGAAGTTTCTGTTTCTCTATTTAAATAGGGTGGTAAAGGAATGCTTCCAAAAGCATGTAACACTTCTGCAAACACAATTTCAGTAGGAGACCAAGATAATGTTACGTGAAAATAATCGTTTATTCGTTCTTTGTTAGATGCAATTAATTCAATTTGCTGACCGTTCCATTCGATAATTCTTTTCAAAGTATCTTTTTTCCAACGTTTTGCATTACCAACATAGCATTTAATTTCCAATTCTCCCTGACAACTCATTGCTAACGATGCGTCAATATGTTTGTCTGCCGCTTCCAAATAAAACAACTCGACAACGGCTCCTGTATCCGTATGAAACAACATTCTCGCCTCAACTACCTTGGTGTTATTGTAAATCATTAAGGTGTTTTCAGGAATATATGTAGCAAAGTTTTTATAGATATCCTCTTGAATGGTGTCATTTTTATAAATCAATAGCTTTGAAGCATCTCTTTCAGCTAATGGATATTTTGCAATACGTTCATCTGGAAGATGATATGTAAAATCTGAAATCTGAATATTTTTAATCGAAGACATTTTATTATATTTTAATTTTAACCTAACCTTTTCTTTTCGAATTCATTTTAGGCTTATAATGCTCCATATGTTTTAACTCTTGAATTACACTAGAACTATTTTTGGTGAAGAATTCTTTCATGATGATATTATAAAATTCTTCTTTATTTTCAAATAAATCTTTCATGACGAACTCTGAATCATCTCTATTCAAAATCATTAGATTAATTAAATCTTCAGCAATCGCTAATTTCATCGAAACCAATAATATATCATTGTATTTATCAACCAGTTCTTTGATTTTCGTTTCTTGTTGAGGGGTCATTAATTTTTAGATTTATTGTTTGCAAAAATATATCACGAAACACTATGATCTTATACAAAACCAAAAATTATTGATTTTGTTTTGCTAACCAATCTAGACAAATCACATTAAACTCTTCAAAACGCTCGATATTGACCACATGGCCACAATTTTCAACAATGGATAATGAACCTTTTATTTCAGAATTTGACATTTTAACTACATCATGAATAAACATATGATCTTGTCTACCAGAAACAAACAACACAGGTAAATTATGCCTGATTTTCTCAAATGATTTTAAAGTACTTCCTAAAGTCGCTGTTAAACCAAACCATCTAAGAAATTCAGATTTTTTCATTTTCTTCGCTTCATGAATGAAAATGGCTCTTGATTTTTTATGGTTTCTTCTGGGTAAAATAATCCATGCAAAAAAAGAATAAAGAAATATAAATGGAACTATCTTTTTACTTGAATTTCCAATAAAAATTAAAAAACGAGAAAAATTAGTTAATCTAATTATCGCACCAGTCAATATCATCGATCTTACCCTAAGTGGATTTATCTCTACTAATTGTCTAATGATCAAGGTACCTAAAGAAACACCTACAAAATGGGCTTTATCAATCTTATTTCGGTCTAATTCATCGAATATTTCTTGGGCTATGGCTATAAAAGAATATTCTAATTTTTTATTTATTTCATCAATAACTACTGTTCGACCATGACCTCTCAAATCTACCAATAGTAAATTGTATTTCTTACGAAAAGCATTTACCTGCTTAAACCAAATGGTTGAACTTCCACCTGCTCCGTGAATAAAAACTATCCATTCGGCATTTGGATTTTCGTTTTTATAAATTATCTGATGTAGCATCTATTCTTTTAAGTTTACTCCAAACTAAAAGCATAGAGCCAATAAATATTAAATTCCCAATCCCAAGAACTCCCCATTGGGTAAATTTGGTTGATAATGCTCTCCCCCACAAATCCATAGAATCAAAGGAAAACAGTAACATTCCCAAACAATACCCAAGCCAAATTAGTTTATTTTTCACTTTGAAAACAAATAATAACAACAACATCACCATGGGTATAGACAATAAAAAATGCTGTGTGTCAGTAACAAAAAAATTAGGAATAAATCCTAAAAAAACACTTGTCCAAAACCAAAAATCTTGTTTATTCAGATTGGTATTTAAATGATTCTTAAACCAAAAAATAATCAATACAGCAAGTCCCACAAAAGATGGAATCCAAGAATGTGACAAACCAAAAATAGCAGGAATCATAAATTGTAAGGACGAAGGATTTGAAATATATTCTCCATGGGCAGTAATCGAATTCACCCAACCATTCCACAACATCCAATTTGTTGACCACCCCCAAAATAAAACAGGAATGAATAAAAATAAGATCCCCCAACCAGTAAGAAAAAAAATCATTTTCCAATTTTTATACAGTAAGATAGGTAAAATCACTAAAATCATGATTGGCTTTAAAATCAACATCATTCCGTAAAAAAAAGATGAAATCGCCCATTTTTCTTTTTGATAGAACCACGCTCCCAGAATAAAACTTGACAAAAGGATTAAATTGACATTTCCCATATGATATTCTCTGGTAAGATGAATAGCGATAACAAAAAACGATAGTATCAAAATCCAATTTGGTGATTTTATCTGAAAAACAGATGATACCATTCTTTGCCATAAAGGAAGTGAAAATAGCAAACTCAAAAACAATAAAGTAACATGTAAAATTTTTACTGTTTCGAATGAAAATTTAGTTGCCGGGGCAAAAAACAACAAAGTTGTTGGTGGATACTTAAAATAACCCGTATCTAAACCGTAGGAATGAATATATGGATTATTACCTTCAAAGAAATCAATTGTCGCTTCATAATATACTCTGAAATCATTTGCATAAAGTTTGCAATTACTCATTTCAACAGAAACAAACAAAACTGTAAACAAAGAAACTAACAACCAGTAAATTAAATATGATTTGTCTTTGATGACATTTTTAACATTCAATCTCATTCAGCTTTATGTTTCTTTTATTTAAATGAACAATTAAGTCTTAAAGTGACAAGTAATCACTAAAAGTTGATTTACATATTTCTTCTATATTGCCCTCCTACTTCAAACAATGCCGATGTTACTTGACCTAATGACGCATGTTTACACGCTTCCATTAAATATTCAAATACATTTTTATTATTGATTGCAGCTAACTGAACTTCACGAATTGCTTTTTCAGCCTCTGTTTGTTTCACTATATGTAGTTCTTTCAACATGGAGATTTGAAATTGTTTTTCTTCCTCTGTTGCACGAATAACTTCACCAGGAATAATTGTGGGTGAACCTTTAGAACTAAGGAAAGTATTAACCCCAATTATTGGATATTCGCCTGTATGTTTCAATGTTTCGTAATACAATGATTCTTCTTGAATTTTAGAACGTTGGTACATAGTTTCCATAGCTCCTAACACCCCTCCTCTTTCTGTAATACGATCGAATTCAGATAATACTGCTTCTTCAACTAAATCAGTCAATTCTTCAATGATAAAACTACCTTGTAGTGGATTTTCATTTTTCGCTAAACCTAATTCTCTATTGATGATTAACTGAATGGCCATTGCACGTCGAACAGACTCTTCTGTTGGCGTGGTAATTGCTTCATCATACGCATTGGTATGCAAGGAATTACAATTATCATAAATCGCATACAGCGCCTGTAAAGTTGTACGAATGTCATTAAAATCAATCTCCTGTGCGTGTAAAGAACGACCAGAAGTTTGAATGTGGTATTTCAACATTTGTGCTCTTGGATTGGCTCCATATTTTTTCGCCATCGCTTTAGCCCAAATACGACGAGAAACGCGTCCAATTACAGCATATTCAGGGTCGATACCATTAGAAAAGAAGAATGATAAATTAGGACCAAAGTCATTGATATCCATCCCTCTGCTTAAATAGTATTCTACAAAAGTAAATCCATTAGCAAGTGTAAATGCTAATTGCGAAATTGGGTTTGCTCCTGCTTCAGCAATATGGTACCCCGAAATAGAAACAGAATAGAAGTTACGTACTTTATTTCCAATGAAATATTCTTGTACGTCTCCCATCAAACGCAAAGCAAATTCTGTTGAGAAAATACACGTATTTTGCGCTTGATCTTCTTTCAGTATATCTGCTTGAACCGTTCCTCTCACTTGTGCTAAAGTATCTGCTTTGATTTTTGCGTATACATCTGCGGACAATACTTGATCACCTGTTACCCCTAACAACATCAATCCTAATCCATCATTTCCTTCAGGTAATTCACCTTGGTAACGAGGTCTTAATTTTCCTTTTTCAGCATAAATTGCATTAATTTTCGCTTCAACTTCTGCTTCTAATCCATTTGCTTTGATGTATTTCTCACAATTTTGATCAATTGCAGCATTCATAAAGAAACCTAATACAATTGGCGCAGGACCATTAATTGTCATCGATACCGATGTCTTTGGATCACTTAAATCAAATCCAGAATATAATTTTTTAGCATCATCCAAACAACAAACAGACACCCCTGAATTTCCGATTTTACCGTAAATATCTGGTCTTAAATCAGGATCGTTTCCGTATAAGGTCACGGAATCAAATGCTGTAGATAAGCGTTTTGCTGGCATTCCCAAACTCACGTAATGGAAACGTTTATTGGTTCTCTCTGGACCACCTTCACCTGCAAACATACGTGTTGGATCTTCTCCTTCACGTTTGAAAGGAAATAATCCTGATGTATAAGGGAATTCTCCTGGTACATTTTCTTGTAACGACCAACGTAAAATATCCCCCCATGCTTCATATTTAGGTAAAGCAATTTTAGGAACCTGTGTTCCTGATAAAGAAGTTGTATGTGTTTCCAAAGAAAGTTCTTTGTCTCTCACTTTAAACTTAAAAACTGGATCTTTATATAATTTTTTCTTTTCTTGCCAGTTTTCAATAATCGCCCAATTTTTAGGGTCGAAATTTAATTTTTCAATCTCAAACGATTCTTGTAATCCTTTAACCAAACGATCTTTATCATCGATATTCATTTTTGAAATCGTATCGATTGATTTTTGAAGTCCGTATAATTTATTGGCAACTTCTACTTGTTGGTTTACCCACTTATCGTAATTACGATTATTTTCGGAAATTTCTGACAAATAGCGCGTTCTATCAGGCGGTATAACAAATACTTTTTCCGACATTTCATCCGTAACCTCAAACGTTGACGGAAGATTTGCTTCTGCTTTTTCGTTTAAGGTTTTAATGATTACCGAATATAAAGTATTCATACCAGGGTCATTAAATTGAGATGCAATCGTACCATACACCGGCATATCATCTGTGTTTTGCTCCCACAAATTATGATTGCGTTGGTATTGTTTACGCACATCACGCAATGCATCTAATGCTCCCCTTTTATCGAATTTGTTCAATGCAATTACATCGGCAAAATCCAACATATCAATTTTTTCTAACTGCGTTGCCGCACCATATTCTGGTGTCATTACATATAATGATACATCCGAGTGATCCAATATTTCTGTATCAGACTGACCAATACCCGAAGTTTCTAAAATGATTAAATCATATTTTGCTGCTTTTAACACATTTACGGCTTCAGCAACGTGTTTTGACAAAGCTAAATTCGACTGGCGAGTAGCTAACGAACGCATATACACACGTTTGTTTTTAATCGCATTCATACGAATTCTATCTCCCAACAAAGCTCCCCCTGTTTTTCTTTTTGAAGGGTCTACCGAAACAACTGCAATGGTTTTATCTTGGAAATCCAATAAAAAACGTCGCACTAATTCATCTACCAACGAAGATTTACCAGCTCCTCCTGTCCCTGTAATCCCCAATACAGGTACTTTATTTTCAGCTGCTAAAGTGTGAATTTTATCTAATATTTCTTTTGATTCTTCCGGATAATTTTCTGCCGCCGAAATCACACTTGCAATTTCAGGTACATTTTTATCCTTTATCTTTTCTAAATCAAACGATTGTTTATCTCCTAAAGGAAAATCTGATTTTTGAACTAAATCATTAATCATCCCTTGTAACCCCATCGCACGACCATCATCCGGATGGTAGATACGTGTGATTCCATAGGCGTGTAATTCTGCTATTTCAGATGGCAAAATGGTACCGCCACCTCCAGCAAAAATTTTAATATGCGGAGCACCCTTTTCTTTCAATAAGTCGTGCATGTACTTTAAGTACTCATTGTGACCACCTTGGTATGAAGTCATTGCAATTGCTTGTGCATCTTCTTGAATAGCACAATCCACAACCTCTTCAACGCTTCTATCGTGTCCCAAATGAATAACTTCACAACCTGTAGATTGGATAATTCTTCGCATAATATTAATCGCTGCGTCATGTCCATCAAACAAAGAAGCGGCAGTTACAATTCTTACTTTATTGATTGGTTTGTACGGGGCTACATTTTCCATAAATTGCTACTTATATAAGTGGGTGCGAAGATAAGGAAAAGTGAAGAGAGTTAAAAGTTATTCAGATAAAAGACAATCAGACATGCGAATTTTGACCTAAGTCCTAATGTAGAAATTAATTGCACAATACTTATCTTTATAAAAAAAGAATCAAATGAATATTGCTCATACTGAATTTCAAAATTTTACATGGATTGATATTACGTCACCAAATGAAGCTAAATTAGCTTCTTTAGCGGATGAGTATAGTTTAGATTATTATTTAATAAAAGACAGTTTAGAAAGAGGGCATTTGCCTAAAATTGAAAAACTAGCCAATTATACTTTTGTAATATTACGGGCGTTTTCAAAAACACATAAGGGAAGGATTACGAATGTCAATGAACTTTCAAATAAAATCGCATTTTTCTACAACGATAAACAGATTATTACAATACATCGAGCAAATTTTGATTTCATTAAAGAAATTACTAATGAAAACCAGTTTATTAATTCAGAATATTTCTTGTTATACTTAATAAAAAAAATGATAGAAACATATTCTGAATCAGCTCTCGAACTATCAGACAAGATTGATAAGATAGAACAAATGATTTTCCTTAAGGATTATCGTAAAGTATCATTGGAAGATTTATATTTTCAGAAGTCACAAACACGAATTTCGAAAAAGATTTTACAGTTGACTCAACATGTACTTCACGAAATGGATGTATTTGAAGACAACAAAATAGCACTCCAAGATATAAAAGATCAACTTATAAGTTTAGTATTGACTTTTGACGAAGTAATGGATGATTCTCATAACTTATTAAACATGTATCTTTCTGTAAATGCTCAAAAAACAAACGATGTTATGAAATTGCTAACCATATTTTCAGCCTTTTTCTTACCCCTTACATTTATAGTAGGTATCTACGGAATGAACTTTAAATATATGCCTGAATTAGAAAGTAAGTATGGCTATTTTATTGTTTTAGGATTAATGACTCTTTTATCAATTATTATATTTTATTGGTTTAGAAGAAAAAAGATTTTTTAGTCTCTAATTAATTATATAAATTAGGTATTCCACTTTCTACAAATCAATACACCAAGCGATCAAATTATTATCGCTATGCAGTTCAATATTGAAGAAAAACAACATGAATTAACAGAAGGTTATTTTATGTTATTAACTAAATTGGGGGTACTATTCTTAACTGCATGGATGCTCGGTTTATTAATACTATACACCTATCCTTGTTTGGCTTGGGGCGAAAATAAATACCCTCCTTTTATTCGATTTCTGAACGATTATAGCATTCTGAGTTGGCTATTTGTAATAATACTCTTTATTTGGTATTTAAACAAGAAATTGAAAATCTATAAATTAGGCTTCTTAACCAATCTCGACTTCGATGAAAAATTAAAGCTATTTGTATTCACTTTTATTCATCCACTTCATGGTAAAAGCTATAAAAAAATAGTGAAACAAGACGAATTAAAAATAATCCAAACGCACAACTCTAAGTGGAAAGACAAACAAAAAAACTACGAATTGTACGAAAACAACATACATTTTTCATCGTTAACCCCTTCCAGAACAGCATGGAAATTAAATTCGAATTATTCTGAATTCATCTATTTCCTAGATAATTACAAAAACAATTAATCTTTTTTCTCTTCGTGATTAAACTTTTTAAAAATTATACTGTCAAAGAATAAAATCTTTAAAATTAACGTTATGCAAAATTTAAAATCAATTGCTTTAACAGCAATACTTTCAAGCTCAGCTTTACTTTCATTTAGTCAAGAAAAAGAGATTAAAACACCTGAGCAACGTGCGGAAAAAAGAACAGAAATCTTAACTAAAAAGCTAGATTTAACAGCAGAACAACAAACAAAAGTAGCTGAATTAAATCAAACCACAGCGAAAGAGGTTGAATCTATTAAAAACAACAATTCTTTGTCAAAAGAAGAAAAAAAGAATGCACTGAAACAACTTCGTGAATCCAAAAGAACAGAACTTAGATCGATGTTAACGTCTGAGCAACAACAGAAAATGGATAAAATCAAAGAAAAAAGAGATCAAAAACGTGAACAACACAAAAACAGAAAAGGAAATTAGAACATCAAATCACGGTTCGAAATTGGCTATTTTTATTTGCCCATTTGGTTCATAAAGGATTGTAGTATACCAAAACATACTTTCACCGCTTGGATTTTTAGAATCACCAATAAAGGTAACTTTATAATAGTCAATTTCTTCCATGTTTGGCGTTTCCAATAAACCCAATCTAATTGTAGTAAGTCTTTCTATTTCGCTTGTGAGTCTTAAGACATCTTCATCAAGTAAACTAATTTCTTTTTCGTAAATTTCTTTTTTTAAAGGATACCAAGCCATATTAAGTCTCATTCGCTCTATAAGTCGAATATTTGACTCTATTTTATTCCTAACTTGTTCTTTTGTAAAATCTATTTTTTGAATAGAATCTGTAACAGTCTGTCTAATCAAAATTGTTTCAAAAGTTGTATCAACTATTATAAAATCTGAAAATTTATTAAGCTTTTTATGACAAAAATTTAGCGCTGTACTAACAGTTTTACCTAGAATTTTTTTTCTTACATCTTCCTTTTTAACAAATCGAAAACTTTGAGAATAAGAAAAAAATGTTACAAAAATAAAAAAAGAGAATACTATAAATTTCACGTTTTCAACAATACTTTTTTCAAAAGTAAGTAAAAACAATTAATTATTTTTTAGAAATCTTATTAGAAGTTATTAATCTTTGCCTGGTACATTTAAATCTATCTATCTCTGTGTTCCTTTTTTGAAGGTGTTTTGTTTGACAATTTTCAACCCTTTCTCTCCACAAACGGTAACTTGAAAATTTCAATTCTTTTTTCATTAACGCTTTAACATCTGCCTCACGTAAACCAAATTGAATGAAAATAGCATCAAATGGGGTTCTATCTTCCCACGCCATTTCAATAATTCGATCAATGTCTTCTGGTTGTAAACTTATTTTCATTTTTTACATTTTTGACTACAATACTTTACTTCTTCCCATACCTTTTCCCATTTTTTTCGCCAGGTAAAAGGTCTACCACAAGTCAGACAAATTTTTTCAGGTAAATGTTGTTTTTTAACACCCTTCATTTTATTTTTTTATGGTTTTGCGTATGGAAAACGTTTCCCCTTCAATACTACATGATAACTATCTAACCCTGAGTTCGTCACGCTTGAAGCAGCATGTAAATCTACAAAACCATCTGAATGAATGGAATCTGTAGGTAAATAAAGCTCTTGAATTTCACCAATCAAGAATAAAGTGTTGTTGATCTTAAATGGCACTTTTTCTTTAAATTTTAAACCAATTTGAACAGAAGACTCTCCTACATAAGGTGCAAAAAATTCATTTTTAAACTCGGGAGATAATCCTACTGCATCAAATTCTGAAATTTCTTTTGGATATCGAGCTGATGTTTGATGTGCTTTTTTTACAAAAGAAAGTTTAATATTATTAATTGTATAATAGCCAGTGTCTTCTATATTTTGTAGCGTGTGTCTATCTACCGAATCAGGCCTAACTATCATACCAATCAAAGGCGGATGTGCTCCTAAATGCACTACTGAGTTAAAAACAGCCAAATTATTTTGACCAAATTTATCCTTAGTACCAATTAATGAAACTGATTTGTAACCTGTTAAAGAATTTATGAACGTAGCTCGAAATCGTTTGTCCATATCCATAATTTCTTCAAGACTTATTTTAGTAATTGTAGACTCCATAATTTCCTATACGTAAATTCTTTATCATAATCATTTGCTTGTTTATCAACATTAAACACTCTGTGACCTCGAGGATCATTCCCTACCCCAGCAATATATGCCCAATTACCCCAATTACTACAAACATCATAATCGATTAATTGTTCTTCAAAATAAGCAGCTCCGAACCTCCAATCTAACTTCAAATCATTACACAAGTAACTTGCCACATTTTGACGACCACGATTACTCATAAAACCCGTTGCATTTAACTCATTCATATTTGCATCCACAAAATCATTCCCGGTTTGACCATTTTTCCATTTATCAATATAGCTAGGGTGTATCTTTCGAGAAATTGGTTCTGCATCTTTGATTCCATTTTTAAAAAACAGCTTTGTATCGTATTTACGCATAACCCAATGGAAATATTCCCTCCATAACAATTCGAAATACAACCAATAAGTTGAATCATTTTTGATTTTCAATTTTTCGAAATTCATTAATTCGTAAATAATTTCACGCGGACTAATACAACCCAATGCCAACCAAGGAGAAAATTTAGAAGAATAATCAGAACCTATCAATCCATTTCTAGTCTCCTTGTAAAAGGCAATTTTTTCAGATTCATAAAAATACGCCACCAACCTTTCTTTAGCTTTTTGCAGTCCTCCTTTAAAAGGAAAAGCGGTTCGCTCATCTTCCACGATATCAGCATATATATCTTGAATTTGTTTTGGAACCTCAAAATCAGTCAATAATGGACTCACTATTTTAGTTGGTGCAAGCAACGGCTCTTTAACATGACATTCTTTTTCGATGATGGTACGAAATTTCGTAAATACATCCGGTAATTTCTTCAAAGGAAAAGGTAAATCACTTGGAACAAACAAGGTAGAAGTCTCAAAAGTATGAATTACACATTTCTTTGACCAACAGCTTCGCTCAAGGGTTTCTAGTAAAATTCTTTCCTCTTGAGCTGGTGGTTCAACAGTATAGATATCTTCTACATCATATTTTTGTACGATCAAAGGTATTAGCTCTTTTGGATCACCCGATTTGAATAACAATTTACTTCCAATTGCTCGTAAGGACTGATCCAATTCATGTAAACTTTCCATTAGAAACTTCAAACGAAATTTTCCCATTTTTCGGGTTCCAAAGTTTGTCTCTTCTAAATTATTAGTATCAAAAATATACAATGGAATCACTTGGTCTGAATGTGCAATAGCCTCTAACAAAGGTTTGTTATCATTGATTCTTAGGCTTGTAGTAAACCAGACGATAGACGTTTTCATAACTCATTGATTTTGGACAGATACGCTTCTGCTTGATTTAACAATTCTTCTTTCACTTGAGGTTGCATTTTATCCCAAGTGACATACATCATACCTATACGAGGATTTTTTCGGAGTAACTGTTCATTTCGTGCATAAAAATGCCAATACAAACTATTAAAAGGACAAGCTTTATCTCCTACTTTTTGTTTTGCATTGTAATGACATTTCCCACAATAGGTACTCATTTTATCGATGTAATTTGCAGAACTCACATAAGGTTTGGTGCCTACAATACCTCCATCAGCAAATTGGCTCATGCCACGCGTATTGGTTATTTCTACCCAATCCAAGGCATCTATGTAAATCCCTAAATACCATTGATCAACCTCATCGGGGTGAACTCCAGCCAACAAAGCAAAATTCCCAGTAACCATAAGACGCTGTATATGATGCGCATACGCAAACTGTAAAGACTGTTTGATACTGTGACTTAAACATTTCATCTTGGTTTCGCCCGTCCAATACCAATGAGGTAGTTTATTTTCGTGGTTGAAAAAATTGAGCGATGCGTATTCGGGCATCTGCAACCAATATATACCACGCATGTATTCCCTCCAACCTACTATTTGTCGGACAAATCCCTCTACTTGATTGAGTGAAATTGAGTTGTTCTGTCTGTAATGATTTATCACCTTATCTATCACCTCTTGAGGAGAAATCAATTTCACATTCATAGCAAAAGAAATTCGAGAGTGATAAACTGACCAAGCATTTGGTGTCATTGCATCTTGAAACGTACCGAAATAAGGCAAACAATATTCGATGAAAAATTCAAGTAGTTTTAAACTTTCTTTTCGTGTAACAGGCCAAACAAATTGTTTCTCATCTATTTCACCCATTGTTTTTATTTCTGAGCCACGAATCATTTCGACGATATCAGAAACATCTCGATGAAATAAATAGGGTTGTATGATAGTATGATTTGCTGGAATTTTCTTACGATTGTCACTATCGAAATTCCATTTATCCCCTTCGGGTTGACCATCAACCATCAAAATATCGTGTTTCTTTCGCATATAACGATAGAAACTCTCCATCAAAAACTGTTTTTTCCCTTTGAAAAATTCAGCAAATTCAGTTCGTGAAGTATAAAAATGTTCGGAATCAACAACGGTAACTGGTAGATGAAGCACTTCAGACAAAGTTTTTAATTCTTGATCTACACGATATTCATCAGGTGATTGATATTCAACACTTTCTATTTTATATTTTTGAGAAATCCATCGAATATTATCAGTAAACGACTGTTTATTCTCTGAATCATCTAATTGTAAATAAATAACTTGATTTCCATTATGTTTTAGTTCGTCGGCAAACAAACGCATCGCTTGAAAAAACGCAACTGCTTTTTGAATATGATGTACCACATAATCTGTTTCGGAACGAACTTCCATCATCACATACATCACATTTTCATCGACTTGTTGAAACCAAGAATGCTGGTGATTGAGTTGATCCCCTAAAATTAAACGCAGTGTCTTTTTCATTTTCTTCTTTGATTTACATGCTTTTGTAAAATCCGTTTTCCTTCTTCCTTGGTATATGCTTCTTTTCGCATACCCCAAATAATATCACTGGCATATTTGCGAGTCGCTTCTATATCGACAATCGGCGCAGGATAATCCTCGCCAATGCGACAATTGTATATTTCTTGTTCGAATATGTTCAATTTCCAAGGTTCATGGATTAAATGCGATGGTATCTCTTTTAATTCTGGACACCATTGTTTGATAAATTCCCCTTCGGGATCATGATCTTCCGAGTTTTTTATCGGATTGTATATACGAACAGTATTGATTCCTGTAATCCCAGCTTGCATGTGAATTTGCGGATAATGTATGCCTGGTTCGTAATCTAAAAATTGTCGAGCTAAAAAATGGAGTTCACGCCAATCTTGCCATAAATTGAAAACAAAAAAGGAAACGACCATAGCACGCATACGGAAATTGATGTACCCTGTAGCCACAACACAACGCATGCAGGCATCTATTAATGGAACACCCGTTTTTCCTTGCTGCCAAGCGTCAATATACTTTTGATTGCGCTCTTTTACGATGCTATCATACGCTCGATTAACTGGTTCAAACTCCATGCGACATTCGTCTTCAAACTTTTGCATAAAATGACTTTGCCAATGCAAGCGTGAAATAAAGTTGGCTAAAGCGCGTTTATTTTTAGATGTTTGATAAACGTGTAATGTGGCTTGATAAACCATCCGCATACTCATATTTCCATAAGTCAAATAAGGAGAAATACGACTACATCCTTTGCGACTTAATAAAGGTTTGGAAATGTGTCTACTATAATTTAAATAACGTTCTGTCAAAAAACTCTTTAAATATCGAAGACCTGTTGTAGTCCCTCCTACTTGAAAATTCGGATTAAGCTCTTTTATCTCTTGTGGTAATTCTTCGCCTTTGATTTGTTGGTATTCAGCTTCTTCCAAATGAAACCATTGTATTTGTTTTAAATCAGTCTTTATAACAGAAGACAACATCGTTTCTTTCCAAAGCGCATCCCATTTTTCGCGTGATTTTAGTCTTCTGACTACCCCTCCTGTTCTACTCTCTTTCCAAGAGATATTATGTTCGCTTAACCACGATTTCATTTCTAGATCTCGGTCGTAAGTCAACTTATTCCCTATCTCTTGCGAAGAAAAAACGGTGTCAATTTTCACCTGTTTTGAAATCCATTCAAATACCGCTTTTACCTCTTTGTAAAACACATAGATTCTCCCTCCGAATGCTTCCAATTGTTTTTGCATATCACTTAAAGACTGATACACAAATCGCCAATGACGTGTGTCGCTATCGTCATATTCCATCACAGATGGCTCAAAAACGTAAATTAAAATCAAAGGATGACCACTCTTTACCGCCAAATCCAATGGTTCATGATCTACGAGTCGTAAATCCCGCTTGAACCAAACGATATTGACCGTAGAAAGTGGCATAATAAATGTTGATTATTAAATTATTATTTTATTTCTTCACCGCCGACATTCCACCATCCAAATGTAAAATTTGTCCAGTCATCCATGCTGATTTTGGTGTCAATAAAAATTCAAGCATATGAGTTACATCCTCCAATTTACCAATAGCATTCATAGGATGACGTTGAGCAATAGCCACTTTTTTATCTTCGGTATTGACCATACGTTGTGTCATTTTAGTTTCGGTTAAAGACAAAGCAATTGCATTCACTCTAATTTCAGGAGATAATTCTGCTGCTAATGAGCGAACTAATCCTTCTACCGCACCTTTATTCATTCCAACCGAAGCGTGAAACGGCATTCCTAATTGCACAGCCACCGAACTAAACATTACAACAGAAGCTTGTTGAGATAATTTTAAATTCGGTAAATATACTTTTACAGCATTAAACGCTCCCAATACATTGATTTTATACTCTTCCATTAAATCAATTTCTTTCAGAGAACGCATAGGCTTTAAATTTACCGAACCAGGAAAATAAACCAATCCGTCAATTTGTCCTTCCAACTGTGGGAAATCTGTTTCTGATAATCCAGAAATAATGTGTGATTGACTATATTCACTCGAACATTCTGAACGAGAAAGACCTATTACTTCTATTCCTTGTAGTTTGAAATGGGCTACTGCTGCAGTTGCCATATCTGAATTGGCACCTATGAAAAGAAAACGCTTCATGATTAAACTTTATTCTAAGAACAGAATTGATAGAAAAAAGTTTAAAATAATGTTGAATGGTTGATGTTTAATTTTTAATTGAAAAAATTTATAAAAAACAAAAAATATCTCTCACTTTTTTCACTACAATTTTCTTACCGTCCACAATAAATTCATATTCTTGGTCTAATTATTAAAAAACAGAGCTTTAAAGAGTTTATTTTATTAAAATAAACTAGTGTATATTATTAAAATAAACTAGTATATATTGTTAATATAAACATTTAAGATTTTATTATTTCTCATAAAATATAAAAACAAACCACTTTAAAATTTGAATCTGTAAATTTGATATCTAAGATTTAGACACGAGTAATTCATTATTACATTACTTTTATTACACAAATACATAGAACTATGCCCCACAAAAAAATACTTCATTCAAGTAAAGCACCTGTAAGTAGAAGCATGGGGCCTCACGTGAAACAAGTCATCCCAAGTGGTGTGGAACATCTAGACCCTTTTGTGTTTTTGGATCATTTTGGTCCTTTTGAAAAAACACCGCATTTTCAAGGTGTACCACCCCATCCTCATGCGGGAATTGCAACCATTACTTATTTGATAGAAGGAAGCAATCGCCATGTAGATAGTTACGACCACGATGCGATGGTAGAGCCTGGAGATTTAGCTTGGATGCGCGCAGGTAAAGGGATTGTACACGCAGAAGGAATTCACGACCCAAACAATCCTTCTAAAATTATTCACGGATTACAATTATGGATTTCCCTACCTGCGAAAGATAAATTTATCGAACCGGATTTTTTTCATTATAAAAGCTCTGAATTACCTCAATTCACTATTGAAAACACAAAAATTAAAGTACTGGTAGGCGAACTTTTCAATCATTCTTCACCCGTAGAAAGTTTGTCTCCTGCTTATATTTTTGAAATCAAACAAGAAGCGGATAGCACTATTGAAATCCCAATACAAAAAGGATATACTTCTGGAATATATGTAATTGATGGCGAACTAGAAACGGATGCAAAAACACTTACATCTAATTCAATTACCAAATTTGATAAAGAAGGAGAAACTATCCTTATCAACGCTCATAAAAAATCACATTATTTTGTTTTAGGAGGCGAACCTTTAAACGAACCCATTGTAGCTTATGCTTCCTTTGTAATGAATTCCAAGGCGCAAATCCAACAAGTGATAGATGCATACCATAACGGAGAAATGGGAGAGATTAAAATGACTTATTAGAATATAAAAAAAAATGAAACAAATACTTTTCAAAAATTGTTTAGATAAATAAATTCTCAATTATGAAAACAGCTTTAATTACAGGTGCGTCAAGTGGTATTGGACTCGAACTAGCAAAAATTCACGCTTCTAAAGGAGGAAATTTAGTAGTGGTAGCAAGAAATAAATCAAAATTAGAAGACTTAAAATCCGAGCTCGAAAAGAAATACCAAATTCATGTTACTGTAATTACAAAAGATTTATCACTTCCAAATTCCCCAAATGAAGTTTTCGAAGAAACGGAACGATTAGGATTAAAAATTGATTATTTAATCAATAATGCTGGATTTGGTCTATTTGGAGAATTTGAACATACAGATTGGATCGAAGAAAAAAATATGATTCAAGTTAACATCACTGCCTTAACTGAATTTACCAAACTTTATCTTCCGGGAATGATTGCTGGTAAAGAAGGAAAAATATTAAATGTAGCTTCCACAGCAGGTTTCGTTCCTGGCCCTATGATGGCTGTTTATTTTTCAACGAAACATTATGTGTTATGTTTTTCTGAGTCAATAAACAACGAAGTTCAAAAACATGGAGTTAGTGTAACGGCTTTATGTCCTGGAGCAACAGAAAGTGGTTTTAGTATTGCTGCTAAAGCTGAATCAAGCGCCTTATTTACAAAATCAAAACTAGCAACGTCATTAGATGTAGCTGAATTTGGATATAACGCTATGCTTAACAATAAACAAGTAGCAATTCACGGATTTTTAAATAAGCTTTTAACTTTTGTAGTACGCTTATCCCCTAGAAGTTTAGTAGTAAAAATCACAAGAAAAGTGATTGACAAGTAACAAAAAAAGAATTGAAATGCAGCCAAAACATAAAAATAAATTACATTTTGGCTGTTATTCAAGTTAAATATTTAGAATTAAAAAACTAAAAAACAAATAGATAAAAAAAATAAAATCAATCAAAAAGAACATTCATTTTCAATGATTTAGTTACCAAACCAAGGGAATGAGTTCCTGTAATACCATAAGTTGACAACATCATCGTATAAACTGCTTTTTTAGTCTTGGTTTGTCTTTTATATTCATTTTCTTTCGTTCTTAATTTTTGAGCGTAAGATTCGTCCAAATAAAAAACATCATTGTAAAACTTAATTTCACAAAGCAAAACAACATTATCATTACGATCTATAACTAAATCGATTTGCGCTTGTTGATTGTTCCAACTAAAATTAATCGAATCTATTTGATCGCATTGAACTGCTTTTTTTATACTTGTAACATGTTTATAACAAATCATTTCAAAAGAATATCCAGCCCATGAAGTATATTCACTCTTCGTATATAATTGAGTCCATGAATTTTCTTTATTGGTAGCAATAAACTGTAAATGAAACAAACAAAACTCATCAAAAATGCGGTAACGTGTCGTTTTTCTATTTGATTGATACGATTGGTATTGTTCAACAAACCCAGATTCTATTAGTTCTGTTAGTGATTTAGAAAATTGACCACCCGAAGTAATCCCCTTATTTCTTAAAATTTCATTACGAGTCATTCCAACCTTAGAACCTTTTGCTAATGCATGTATAATTTGTTCGTGATATGACCCCTCATCAAATAACGATTTAAAAACCTCATCAAACTCATATTCTAACTGTGCCCCTTTTTGAAAGCAAATGCGATCAATGGCTGTTACGGAAGAATCTCCTTGTTGAACATGTTCTAAGTACTCAGCGATTCCTCCAAAAGCCATGTAAAGTTTTAGAATCTCAATATCTGGCAAATAAATGCGTTTATATTTAAAAAAAGCCTTCACCTCAGAAAGAGTAAACGGTTCTAATTTCACTTTTCTTGTAAGTCGATTATGTAGACCTCCTCTATTTCGAATAATTTTTTTTATCATATAGGATGCAGAAGAACCACAAATCACAACAATCAAATCATCTCGAGTTGTACAATAGGTATTCCAAAAATTCTCGAAAGCAGGTAGAAAGCCTGAACGCATAGTGTCTACCCATGGAAACTCATCAATAAAAATTACTTTTTTCTTTTTTGACTTACGAATAGTCTCTAAATATCTCCTTAAATAAGAAAACGCTTCTAACCACCCATCAGGAGTTATGTCTTGAAACTGATTCGAAACTCTTCTCAATTCAATCATGAAATTTTCTAATTGATCTGAAAGAATTCCATTTCGTAATCCTGTAAATGAAAAAATAATATGTTTTGAAAAATACGTTCGTATTAAATATGTTTTCCCTATTCTTCGTCTTCCATACACCGCAATTAACTCCGAACGATGACTCTCAAAAGATTCATCAAATCGTTTTTTTTCAATACTTCTTCCAACAACTTCAGCCATAACATCTAAATTTAACCGCAGCCAAAACAAAGAAATTTCACCTATTTTGGCTGCTATTCAAAATTAAAAAAAAGAATTGAAATGCAGCCAAAACAGAAAAATAAATCACATTTTGGCTGCTATTTAATCACATTCATCACTCATAATTCATAATTCAAAACTGAATTTCTACCTTTACAAAAACTCCACTTATTATGTCAAACGAAAACTACGGTTGGAAATTAGAACATTCTTACCAATCTTTACCAGAAACCCTTTATGCTCCAATCCAATTGGGACATCAAACGTTTAAACCTTCGTTGGTATTATTCAATGATAAACTAGGCAAGGCGTTGGGACTAGAGTTTGATAAAGAAAATTCAAAACAATGGGCTGAGTGGTTGAGTGGAAATGAACTTATTCCTGGTTCCTCCCCCATTGCACAGGCCTATGCAGGACATCAATTTGGACATTTTACGATGTTAGGCGATGGACGTGCGGTATTACTGGGGGAACAAAATACGATTGACAATAAACTGTTAGATATACAATTAAAAGGTTCAGGAGTCACTCCTTTTTCACGTAGAGGTGACGGAAAAGCAACCTTATATGCAATGCTTCGTGAATATGTAATCAGTGAGGCACTTTATCATTTGAATATTCCTACCACTCGTAGTTTGGCTGTGGTAAATTCGGGAGAAAAAGTAAACCGTCAATTTGCAATGAATGGAGGGATTTTAACACGTGTTGCTTCAAGTCATATTCGTGTAGGTACATTTGAATATGTTGCACGATCACAATCTGTTGAAACGCTGAAAAAATTCACAAACTATACGATTCAACGACACTATCCTGAATTACTAAATACCGAAAATCCGGCATTAGCATTTTTGAAAGCGGTTCAAAACAAACAAATCGAATTGATTGTACATTGGATGCGTGTTGGATTTATTCACGGAGTAATGAATACAGATAACACTAGTATTTCAGGTGAATCCATTGATTATGGACCATGCGCTTTTATGAATGCTTACAATCCACAACAGGTATATAGCTCTATTGATCAACATGGTAGATACGCTTTTGAAAATCAACCAGCTATTTTACAGTGGAATTTATCAAAATTAGCTCAAACTCTTTTACCTCTGATTCACGAAAATGAAAAAGTAGCCATCGAACTAGCAACAAATGTATTAGAAGCCTTTCCAGATGCATACCGAACAGCCTATTTAAAAATGATGCGTGCGAAAATAGGTCTGCAAAAAGCAATACCAGAGGACATTGTTTTGATAGAAGATTTATTGTATTGGATGGAGGAAAATAAAGCCGATTACACAAATACTTTTTTGTATTTACAAGAAATTTCTATTCCTGAATCAATTATTTATAAAGATCAACAATTTCATCAATGGTTAGAGCGATGGAATGCACGTATTGATATGGAGTACAAAGACAAAAAAGAGGCTTTTTCAGTGATGGAAACTGTAAATCCAGTCTTTATTCCTAGAAATCATTTGGTAGAGGAAGCCATTTTTAATCTTGCAGAAAGATATGATGATAAAACAATGAAAAGTTTACTTTCCGTGATAGAAAAGCCACATAAAACTCAAGAAAATAAATTTGATTTTCAACAAAGTGGTTCTCCTGATTTTGAAAACAGGTATCAAACTTTTTGTGGAACGTAAATAAGAAAATCTAATATTAACTTATTACGAAACTTCTTTCACTAAATGCGGGCAATTTAGTTGCTCCATCATAAAAATACTGAATATTCTCTCCCGGATCCATTAAACCTAAACTGTAAAGTACCGGTACAAAATGATCTGGAGTTGGTGCAGCGAGTTTGCCTAACTTGTGACTCGTTTCGTATTCTAAAATAGCTTTAAAATTTCGTTGATCAAGTTGTTGCTTGATCCACATATCGTATTCTGCTTCCCAACCATAGGCTTTCATGTCATTTTGCATCATTTTTTGACTAGCTAAAGGTAAGTTATGAATCAATGCTCCGCTACCAATAATCAAAACACCTTTTTCACGCAATGCTTTTAATTGTTTACCTAATTGATAATGATATTCTGGTGTTTCATAATAGCTGATACTCATTTGAAAAACAGGGATATTCGCTTCTGGAAATAAATGCATCAACATAGGCCATGCTCCGTGATCTAAGCCCCAATCTGTTGTTTCTTGAGCGTTAGGAATATATTGTTTGATTTCTTTAGCAACTTCAGGAGCTCCATGAGCATTGTATTTTGGATCATAATAATGTTCTGGAAAACCATAATAATCATAAATCTGTTTTTGTTCTTGTGAAATATTCACGTATGTACCTCTCGTACACCAATGTGCAGAAACAACTAATGCCGCTTTAACATCAAATTTTTCAGTTAATTCCTTTCCTAATTTATTCAAAGAAGTCCAAAAAGGACTTTGCTCTCTAGGTACAACAATTTCCATCGGATTACCGTGCGAAGTAAATAAAACAGGTGTTTTCTTCCCTTGATTTGAAAGATTACTCGTTATTTTTTCAAATTCATGTAGGTTCATAGACGATAAAGTTAACGGAGCCAATGCTGCCAATTTTATAAAATTACTTCGCTTCATTCTTTCGAATTTTTATTAAAGGTAAGAAAAATATTTACCATGGTAACAAAAAAAAGAACATTTGAAAGTTTACTAAGAAATTATTTATCAATTCGGATCAACATCTATCGAAATACGCACAGATTTATTAGCTGGAGCAACAAAAAAAGAATCAATCAACCCTTGAATCTTTTCCTTCACTTGTTTTTGAGATACTTCACGCTCTACTTTAATGGTGATTTGTTTAATATAAAAGTTATTGATTCGAGGAACTAATGCATATTCAGGTCCTAAAATACGTTCATGAAACACTTGTTTTAAAGCACCAGCTAATTCAGCCGCAGAACGATCTAGTTGATTATTATCTTTATGTTTTAAAGTCAATTGAATAATTTTAAAAAACGGAGGATAGAAAAAATTACGTCTTTCAGTTATTTCATTTTCATAAAATGCGTGGTAATCATGATCCATCACCTTGCGAATAATCCAATGTTCTGGTTGACCAGTTTGAATAATAACCTTTCCGCGTTTTTTCTTTCTACCTGACCTACCTGCAACCTGTGACATCAAATGATAACCTCTTTCATAACATCTAAAATCAGGACGACTCAACAACATATCTGCATCTAATATTCCTACTAAATGTACATTATCAAAATCCAACCCTTTAGTAATCATCTGTGTTCCAATCAACACATCAATTTTACCACTGGCAAAATCACCAATAATTTGAGAATAAGCATTTTTAGAACGCGTAGTATCTAAATCCAAACGCTTAATTACTTTGTCTGGAAACATCAGAGACAGTTCATCTTCTATCTTCTCTGTACCAAAACCTATCATTTTCAAACGATTACTACCACAACTACCACATGTTCCTACTGGTGCTGAAATATAACCACAGTAATGACATTTTAAGGTATTCGAATGTTTATGATACGTTAAGGAAACATCACAATTTTTACAATGCGGAGTCCAATTACACACTTCGCAATTCCAGCTTGGCGTATAGCCTCTTCTATTTTGAAATAAAATAACTTGACCGCCTTCTTTGAATTCTTCTTCCATCGCTTTCATCAAAAAAGAAGAAAAATGGGATTGCATGGTTTTACCTCTAGTCTCTTCTTTGATATCAGCACACAGAACTTCAGGTAGCATCAATCCACCATGACGTTGAAATAATTCAACCAACCCATATTTATCTGACTTTGCATTAAAATAGGTTTCAATCGAAGGGGTAGCAGAACCTAAAAGCACTTTCGCTTTGTGTAGTGTTCCCAATACGATCGCACAATCACGAGCATTGTAACGAGGAGATGGATCAAATTGTTTGTATGAAGTTTCGTGTTCTTCATCTACTATTACTAAACCTAAATTTGCAAAAGGTAAGAAAATAGATGAGCGCGCCCCCATCACAATTCGGTATTTCACAGGGTCATTATGCAAAATATGATTCCAAATTTCAACTCGTTCATTCTGATTAAACTTTGAGTGATAAACTCCGATTGCTTCTCCAAAATGTTTCTCTAAACGTTGAATCAATTGAGTTGTTAAAGCAATTTCCGGCAACAAAAACAATACTTGCTTTCCTTGTTCTAATTGCTCTTGAATTAAATCGATGTAAATTTCAGTTTTACCTGAACCTGTCACTCCGTGTAATAAACAAACTTCTTTGGATTCGAAAGAAGTTCGAATTTCATTTAAAGCAATGGTTTGAACCTCTGACAATTCTTTCATAGATTCGAGGTCATTTTCCGAAGATTTCACTCTATCTATTTGTAATTTTTCAGATTGTAAGACACCATTTTTCACCAACGTATCTAAAGCGGATGTTGACGCTCCGGCATCTTCTAGTACTTTTTTAGCGACTGGAAGTTGATATCCACCATTCAATTTAGATAGAAACAACATTAAAGCATGTAATTGTTTTTCTTTTGCTTTGGAAATTTCTAAGGTATTCAATAACGCTTGTAATTCTATCTCGTGTTGAAATTGTTCGGTTAAAAAATAAAAAGCAGCTGTTTTTGGGGTGAATTTTTCATTTACCTCTTCCATTGATATCACAATACGTTGATCCATCATTTGTTTGATAATCGGTTGTATTGTTTTTATTCCGACAATTTCAGATATCTGTTTTAAATCTAAAGACTCTTGTATTTCTAAAGCTTCAACAATTTGAGTAAATCGTTCATTTTGTAATTGTTTTGACACATCAAAATCAGGATGTAAAACGATTTTGGTTTCAGATGCTAACTTAAAATTCGTTGGTAAAGCTGCATTTAACACATCTCCAATGGGAGCCATGTAATATTCAGAAATCCACTTCCAAAATCGATATTGATTTCGAGTAGAAATAGGTCTATCATCCAATACATGCTCTATGTATTTAGCTTGATAACCTGCAGGAATTTCTTCATGAACCTTTGAGACAATACCTGTGTAAAGTTTCCCTTTACCAAATGGAACTACTACGCGCATACCCATTTGAACCTGTTCATTAAGTTCAAAGGGTATGCGATAAGTAAACTCATTACGAACAGCAATGGGCAAAATCACATCTGCGAAAAGGGTCTTTCTTTCTGACATGATTTTTATTTACAAAAAAATGTTTCTTTGAAATCACTTGGTACATCCGAACAAAAATTCAAATTTCCAGTATACTGACCTTGACATAACTCAATCATAGAAGATTGATCTATAGCTCTAAAATAATTGCTTGCTGAATATTGTTTATAAGGTAATTTTTGAACGATAATATTATTTCTTGAAGAGAATATACCTTTAACACGCATATCATTCGTTACAGATAAATTAGTGTATTCTTTTTTTGATTGTGCTAAACTTGAAGAGGGCATCAAACTATTCTGATATTCTACAAAAGAATTAGAACAAAACATAGCATTAATATCTATTCGATATAATTGTCTTTTTGTTACGGAATTATCTGTACAGACTGATGCTATTTTTTTAAAAAAAATTTCTCCACCTGCGGGAACAGCTACTGAAGGAGAGCTACTATTAATACGATCGCCTAAATTCCAAGTTACTTTTTTAATTGCACTCTCATTACCTTTATATTCCTTGATATAAATATCTAATGCAACATTGATTGCATTTGCAGTACCCAAACTGGCATTTACTTGTGTTGTAAAATAACCGTATTTAGCTATGTTAGTTGAAGCAAAAGAAAAGGAATTTCCTTCAGAAGACGGACTTCCTATTTTCGCATTTTGAATCAGTTGAGTTTGACCATTAACTTCAAAACGTTTATTATCTACAGATATATTTAGATTGTAAATTGCAGATGTTTTTAAAGTTGTTTCTTTATCCGTTTTAAAATAGTATAGTTTTTGTTGTGGAGCATAAAATACCCCTGTTGTATCTTTATTATAAACGATGGTATCTCTTAATTTCCAAGATCTGGTGACTTTACCATTGATTGCTTCGGTTATTGTTACTTCAACTTGCTTGAAATTACTAGAATCTGGAATTTGCGCAACTTCTAACGCATTAGTACCACCGTAGAAAGCACGATTAACTCGTACATAATGAATAGAATCCGATTGGTCTAACAAGGCATATACTATTGCTGTTTCTTTTCCATCTGGAGAAAGATCAATATCTTCTGAACATGCAATAAAACAGAACATTAACAGAATTGCAACGCTCCACATCAAATTATTTTTAATCATCCTTTGTATCTACTAAAACGCATAAAACTTAACATCCATTTAGGTAAGTGTTTCTCAGGATTACGATTTTTTAAATGAATATACCATCCGATTTTTTTGATTAAAGGAACTTTATGTGTTTCAACAAATTCAATCAAAGTACCGTCAGCATCTTCAATATAACTAAATCTTCCTCCAGCTTCTCCCATATCAAAGGTATCACCGGTATCTATCGTAAATGGATAACCCGCTGCCTCACAATCTTTTTTTAATGCATTCATACCTTGTACATCAAAACACAAATGGATGAAGCCCCAATCTCCCCAAAAACGATTTTCAAAGATTTTTCTACAATCCGTTCTATCTATAGACTGTACTAACTCTATTTCGGATGCCCCTAACATTTGAGCAAATGGTCCTTTTCTTGCTTCGGGATGTCTTAAAAGCACTCTTCTAAACGTTCCTTTTCCTCCTGGCAGATTATGATAAACCGGAAAAGATTCTGTTACATCATAAACTACTGTAGTATACCCTAATACATTTTGATATAAATCCAACGAACGATTAATGTCACTTACGCCAATAACAGAACCAGCCACCCCTCCTGTATTTCCTTCAAACCCTGTATTGATATACCAACTTAATCCTTCAACGATTTCAAAAATATTTCCATTTGGATCTTGTACGAAAAAATGTTTTTTCCCTTCTGGTGTTTTTACAACATCACTCAAAAAGTTAGCTCCTTTTTTCTTCATATAGTCAAAAGTAGCCTGAACATCTTTCGATTTTATTTTACACGCATACAATCCGTAATCACCTAATTGTATTTCAAAATTGGCTTTTTCTGTATTACGTGAAGTATATTGCCAAATTTCAAATCCACCACCACCTTCTAAACTCAGTGCTAATGTAGCGGTTCGATTTTGAACTACACCACCAGTATACTGTGTCATCAATGGTGCAGGAGCAGCTTCTTCAAATACTTTAATATCTGTTCCAAACATTGTTCTATACCAAGCCCAAATTTCGGGTACATTTGGAACACCTATTCCCATTTGTTGAACACCACAAATAATTTTCTTCATATTCTATAAACTCTTAAAAATTATATATCATCAAAACCAAGCAATGCTCTAAATGCTTTTACAACTCTATTTCTAGAAAAAATATTGATTTTTGTTTGACAACGTTTTATATGATCTTTCAAATCATCATTATCATTATTTAACGAAAATTTAATTGCAAGCTTATAATTTTCAATGGCTTTAGTGTAATCCCCAAGTAATTCATAATAAGAACCTTTCTCATCGTAAAGTGTTCTTTTAGATACCTGACTTACCTTTTCAGCTTTTTCAAGTAATTTCCCTAAATCTTCCAACCTACCTAAATCACGCAACAAAAACATATAGTTTTCATACGAATAACCATAATTCTCATCAAACTGTATTGCCAATTTATAATGATATTCTGCCTTCTCTCTATCGGAAAATTTTTGCTTGTAAATCCACCCAAGTGTATTATGTGCAGCTGCACATTTTGGATTTTCCTCTAAGATTTCATCTAATAAATCAACAGCTGCCTCGACGTTATCGTTTTCAAGTGCTTTGTCACACTCTAGTAATTTCAAATCAATATTTCTAGAATTCATGAAATTTTAAATAATCAATCAAATTTAATGATTAATAGTGAAACTAAAAGTACAGATTGTATATGTGATTTATTTTTGAATTGATACCTTTGTGCTATGGAAAAAAAGTTCAAACCGCTTAACGAAGACCTAACCTTTGAAAAATTATCGTTTGTAGACCAAACTTTTAAAAGTTTGACATTTGATAATTGTGAGTTTGAAGAAGTAGATTTTACCTCTACTGCTTTCATTTCCTGCAAATTCACTAATTGTCGTTTTATTCGTTGTAATTTTTCATCAACGAACATCAATGCATCACAATTAAACGAAACTAGTTTTGTTGAATGTAAAATTTTAGGTGTGCATTTTCACGCATGTTCAGATTTCTTATTTTCAGTCTCTTTCAAAGATTGTATCTTGGATTTCAGCTCATTCTACCAAAAGAAAATGCAAAAAACAGCTTTTACAAATTGTAGTTTAAAAGAAGTTGATTTCAGTGAAAGTGACCTTTCTCAATCTGTATTCGACAATTGCAGTTTGTTAGATAGCGTTTTCTACCGTACCATTCTAAAAGAAGTAGATTTCCGTACTGCAAAACATTTCTCTATCAATCCAGAAGTTAACGAATTGAAAAAAGCGCGTTTTACTCGTGATGGATTAGAAGGATTGTTAAGCAAATACAACATAATCATCGAGTAAGAATGTCAAAAAAAAAGCAAATTTCTTTTGTAAAACCGAAATTACATCCTAGAAACAAACACAAAGAACGTTATAATTTTCAATTACTTACAACTAAAAACCCGGAACTAATTCCCTTTGTGATAAAAAGTTTTAAAGGAGACGACACCATTGATTTTGCTAATCCGACAGCTGTAAAAACACTGAACAAAGCTTTACTCAAATCATATTATCACATTGATTTTTGGGATATTCCGGATAATTTTCTGTGTCCACCCATACCAGGAAGAGCAGACTATATCCACCATATTGCTGATTTATTATGCAGACAGAATTATGGTAAAATTCCAACTGGAAATAAAATCACCTGTCTCGATATCGGCGTGGGAGCCAACTGTATCTACCCTATTTTGGGACATACCGAATATCAATGGCAATTTATCGGTTCTGATATCAATGATGAAGCGCTTCAAAACGCACAAAAAATCATCGATAACAACCCTAGTTTAAAAGCTAATATCACACTACGTAAACAAGAATTCCCGAAAGATATTTTTTATAATCTATTAAAACCAGAGGATAAAATAGATGTTACTTTATGTAATCCGCCTTTTCACGCTTCAGCAAAAGAAGCAGAACAAGCATCGATTAGAAAAGAAAGTAACTTACAAAAAACGAAAATCACAACACCTACATTAAATTTCGGTGGACAGCACAACGAATTGTGGTGTGATGGTGGAGAAGAACGCTTTATTGGTAAAATGATTTACGAAAGTCGAAAATTTAGTAAAGCGTGTTTTTGGTTTACGACCCTAGTTTCAAAGCAATCCAATTTAAAAAGCATTTACAAAAGTCTTGAAAAAGCAAATGCCATCGAAGTGATTACAACACCAATGGGACAAGGAAACAAAACAAGTCGTATGGTTGCGTGGACCTTCTTAACCAAAGAGGAACAACGAGATTGGAAAAATGAAAAAGGATATACTGAATTGTAAAAACAAGCGATAGATTTCATCAACCAAGCAAAAAAAAACTCGAAACAAAAATTGAACGAATTACGAAATTGATTGAAGGGCTTTTGAAAAAGAATTAAACATCAAGCATTCACCATTAAAAATTCAAATCTCCCCCACTCCTCTTACCACCATTCCTACCCCTTGATGGAAGGTACCTTCTTCAAGGGTTACCTCTTCTTCTGTAAGAAATTCCCATTTCACATTCGGAAACGCTTCGAGTAATTCTTCTTTCGAATACAACATAGACAATTCTTTCGGGCCACCTACTTTTGGATTTAATTGTACATATTTCAAATGGTTTTTACTAAAGGCTTCAAAAATAATTTTCCCTCCTACTTTTAGCGATTGTTCCATACGTTGAAGTTGCTCAATTCTCCCTTCTTCAGGAAAATGAGCATAAATTAAGGCTATTACATCATAAGAATTCGGCTCAAAGGACATTTCTTCCAAACTTGAAACGATATAATTAAGCGATACATTTTCTTTATCAGCCAATTGTAATGCCTTTAATTTTCCTTCACTACTATAATCGAAAGCGGTAACATCCCACCCTAATTTAGCGGCAAAAACAGCGTTTCTACCTTCTCCTTCTGCTGGTAACAACAACGATAAAGGCTGTAATTCATTAATTTTTTCGGCGAAAAAAGCATTCGGTTTCTCACCATAAGCATACGCTTTTTCAGCATAACGTGTATTCCAAAATTCTGCTTGCATCTTATTTTATTTCTTCGTAATCAATTTCTTCTGTTAATTCATTTGGTGTAGTTGTCATCGTTGAGGGAAAACCGCAATTGTCAGCACAACCAAGTGTAAACAATCCCATAGAGAAAAAATAAGTTCCCATCAAAATACCAACCCACTCTCCTTGTTTCAAAGAAGATACACCGATAAATAATCCCATTCCTAAAAACAGCAATCTATGGAAACTAAGCGGTCGTTTTATTCTTTCTAACATCCTTTTTTTGGTAAATATCCGAAAAAGCACTTTAATGGATTGCAACATAAGTTACATTTGTTTCATAAAACACTTTCGTATGAATGCACCTATTTACCTTTCCTATTTTCCGTATCGTTTGAATTTCAAATATCCATTTCGTATTGCGCATACAGAAAGAACAGGTACTGACAATGTGTATGTCTTACTACGTCAAGGAGATAAAACTGCTTGGGGCGAATGTGTTTTTATCCCTTATTATAAAGAAACATTAGAAACGTTTAAAACCTTGATTTCAAATACTCCATTACCAAACAACACAGAAAACATTGGTGTATATATTGATTATCTTAAAAACTTATTTCCAGATAGTTACTTTTGTATTGGAGCTATCGATATCGCCTTGCATAACTTACATACAGCAAATACAGGAATACAAATTCACGAACAATACAACATTCAGACGAACACGAAAGCAACATCCTTTACACTTGGAATTTCAGATGATGCGGAGATGGAACGTAAGTTTCAGGATAACCCATCGATGGAATATTACAAATTAAAAGTAAATGAAAGTGAGGTAAATAGAATTATTTCCACGTTTAAATCATTGACAAACAAACCTTACACCATTGACGCAAACCAAGGATTTACGGATAAAAATGAGGTGCTTAAACTTACGTATCAATTAGCTGATGAAGGCGTAGCATATATCGAACAACCCTTTCACAAAGAAGATTTTGAAAGTCACGCTTGGTTAAAAGCGCGTAGCCCTATACCTGTTATGGCCGATGAAAGTTTTCAGAATTATGCTAATTTAGAAAAGATTGTCAAACATTTCGATGGTATCAATCTAAAAATTATGAAATGTGGTGGGATTTCAGAAGGTGTAAAAAGCCTAAAACGAGCTCAAGAAATGGAATTAAAAAGCATTATCGGGTGTATGAGTGAATCCAGTGTGGTAAACAATGCTTCGAAACAAATCGCAGGTTTAGCAGATTGGGTTGACCTAGATGGTCCACTTTTGTTAACGAATGATTTATTCGAAGAAGAAAGAGATACAGAAGAATTAGTACATTTATTGTCAAACAAACCTCAATTTTAAAATAAAAAAAGCCACAAAAGTGGCTCATAATTAATCATCAAACATTCATCATTAAAAATTAGAATAAATCACATCCCCCTCTTCTTCTTAATGTTTTCGTATGCTTCCTGAATTTTTTGGAATTTCTCTTTTGCACCAAGTTGATACTCTTCACCAAGTTGAGCTACTTTATCTGGGTGATATTTAATTGCCATTTGACGGTAGGCTTTTTTAACCTCTTCATCCGTTGCACTTGATTCGATACCTAAAACTTTATAATCCGAATTGATATCTCGGTAAAACATATTTTTTATCGTCTCAAAGTCCTGATTTGAAATCCCCATCATGGATGCAATTCGATGAAGTTCTTTTATCTCGCTATCAGAAACATCACCATCAGATTTAGAAATACCAAACAAATAATGCAACAATTGTAAACGCACCTCTTCTTGGGTTCGCATACGAATATCTTGACAAATACGATCCAACGGAATGTTACCTGAATCCAAAAACTGTTTTAAAGTCTGTAAATGTTGTGCGGAGAAATTAGGGCCGAATTGTTGTGAAAAAAATGACTTCACATAATCCAACTCCGCTCTCAACACTTTTCCATCTGCCTTCATAATCGCAGCAGATAAAGCAATTAACATCGTAGGAAAATCATATGCTGAAGATCGTTGTTGGTAAAATGAAAAAATATCATCCGAAGACTGGTATCCACCACCTGAAGAGGTAGATTGAGTACCTCCATTTTTAGCAATACTTCTATACTTATCGATAAAAGCTCCTATAGCAAACCCAATGACCCCACCAGCAATGCTTTTTGATAAAAAGAAACCTAAAACGGCTAAACCTATTGAAAACAAAATCTTTTATTTTTAATTAATAAAAACGGTGTCTATTTTCATAGACACCATTTATACTTTTATTTTTTAATCTTCCCTCCTTGAGGAGGGATTGAGGGAGGTGATAAATTTCACCAATCACAACCCTTCCTTAAGCAAGGGAATCAATTTAAAAATTAATCAACCTATACTAGTTCAATCGAACGTTCGATAAACTTATTCAACTCCTCCCCTTTCAACAATCCTTGAGAAAGTAACGCTAAATCAGCAAGTTGTTTCGCTTTATCAGCACGAATTGTATCTTCTGCTTTTAACAACTCTTCTACTTTCGGGTGATTGCTATTCACCACTAATTGATATGTTTCAGGGAAAGCTCCGAAGAAACCACCTCCACCAGTGCGTTGTTGCTCCATCATACGACGAATAAACTCAGGTTGTGTGATAATAATCGGTGCTTCGGAAGAACTCATACTTTCAAATTCAACTTTGAATTTCTCTGTGTTTACTGTTCCTTCAAATACAGGTTTCAATTTCTCCTCATCTTCTTTCGATAATTTAGAAGGAATTTCATCTGATTTTTTAATCAATTTATCTAATGTATCAGCATCTACACGAGCGAATTGTACATTTTCATTAGACATTTCCATTTTTTGAATCCAATGTGGAACCAACGGACCATCTAATATCGCTACATCATATCCTCTGTCTTTCGCTGCTTTTACGAAACCAAAATGTGCTTCAGTATCGTGTGTGTAAAGAATAACTACTTTGTTGTCTTTGTCTGTTTGTAATGGTTTTACTTTCTCTAAGTATTCTTCGAACGTATGGTAAGTGTTCTCAATAGATTTAATTAACGTGAAAGATTTAGATTTTTCAGCAAATTTCTCATCAGATAATGTACCGTACTCGATGAATAATTTTAAATCATCCCATTTTTTCTCAAAATCTGCACGGTCTTTTTTGTACATTTCTGCCAATTTATCCGCTACTTTTTTCGTGATATGTGCAGAGATTTTTTTCACATTTCCATCAGCTTGTAAATAAGAACGAGAAACGTTTAATGGAATATCTGGAGAATCAATCACCCCGTGTAATAATGTCAAGAATTCAGGAACGATTTCCGCAACGCTATCTGTAATAAACACTTGGTTTGAATACAAGTTAATTTTATTGCGTTGAATTTCTACGTTTTCTTTAATTTTTGGGAAATATAAAATACCTGTTAAATTAAACGGATAATCAACATTTAAGTGAATATGAAATAATGGCTCTTCAAAAGTCATTGGATACAATTCACGGTAGAAGCTTTTATAATCCTCTTCTTTTAAGTCAATTGGTGCTTTTGTCCAAGCAGGAGTTGTGTTATTCACTTGGTTTGGAACATCAACAGGTACTCTTTTCACATTTCCGTTGTCATCTTTTTCTCCTTCAGGTGAATCAATGTATTCAGTCTTCGTTCCAAAAACAACTGGAATTGGTAAAAACTTACAATATTTATCTAAAATACCTTGAATACGTGCTTTTTCTAAAAACTCAGCAGATTCTTCCGTGATAAATAATACGATATCTGTACCTCTGTCCGCTTTCTCAATCTCAGTGATTGTAAACTCAGTAGTACCGTTACTTTCCCATTGTACTGCTTGTGCTCCTTCGTATCTTCCTAATGTGCGAATTTGAACTTTTTCAGCTACCATGAAAGCTGAGTAGAAACCAAGACCAAAGTGTCCAATAATGTTTTCTGCACCCTCTTTTCCTTCATATTGTTTTACGAACTCTTCAGCACCAGAAAACGCAATTTGATTGATGTATTTGTCAATCTCTTCTGCTGTCATACCGATACCTCTATCGCTAATTGTCAATGTTTTTGCTTCTTTGTCAAGAATAACATTCACTTCTAAATTTCCTAGTTCTCCTTTAAACTCTCCAGTAGAACTTAATACTTTTAATTTTTGTGATGCATCTACCGCATTCGAAACCAATTCTCTCAAAAAGATTTCGTGGTCAGAATACAAAAACTTCTTAATGATAGGAAAAATATTTTCCGTAGATACTTGAATTTGTCCTGTTTTCATAGCGTAAACTTTGAATTTAAATGATTACGATTGCATATCGTCAATCTTTATGCCAATTAAGAACTTCTGACAAAATGACATTTGTATTTTAAAAAATGATTTATATCTTTAAAAAAACTTAATAATGCAAGCACTTTCTATCGATAAATTAAGTTACTGGGAACAAAAAACTTATTTTTCAAACACCGATTTTATAGTTATAGGTGCTGGTATCGTTGGCTACTCTACCGCTTTATACCTACGAGAAAAACATCCAAATGCTTCGATTTTAATACTCGAACGTGGATATTTACCTTCTGGAGCAAGTTCTAAAAATGCTGGTTTTGCGTGTTTTGGAAGCCCAACGGAATTATACGACGACTTACAACATATCCCTGAAAATCAAGTTTGGGATACCTTGGAAATGCGATGGAATGGATTAAAACGCCTGTTTTCAATTATTCCACCTGAAAAATTTGACTACCAACAAAATGGATCTTGGGACTTAATTCATACAGACACTCCCCAAGAGGAATTATTAAGCGCTGATTTTATCCATTATTTAAATCAAAAAGGAAAAGAAATCACGAGATTTGACAATATTTATTCAGAAGATAAAAACGTTTCTAACCAATTTGGTTTTAATCATATTTCGACTTCTTATTTTAATCGTCTAGAAGGACAAATTGACACTTCATTACTAAATCAAGCGTTTTATCAAAAAACAATTTCAGAAAATATCAAATGTTTGTTTGGGGTAAATGTCAATCATTTCCAAGAAGATGCTAATAATGTAATGCTTGACACCAACATTGGAGAAATCAAAGGAGCACATTTATTTATTTGTACAAACGGATTGGCTACTGAATTTTTCCCTGAAAGAGTAAAACCCGCAAGAGCCCAGGTGTTGATTACCGAACCTATTCCAAACTTGGAACTAAAAGGAACCTTTCATTACCAAAAAGGATATTATTATTTCCGAAACATTGACAACCGTATCTTATTAGGTGGTGGAAGAAATTTAGATTTCGATGGAGAAACAACCACCGATTTCGGGCTCACTGAAAATATTCAATCTTCTCTTGAGGATTTACTTTATAATACTATCACACCAAAATTCAAACCTGCAATCGCACACCGTTGGTCTGGAATTATGGGAGTAGGTGAAGAAAAAAAACCAATTGTAGAAAAAATTGGAAAACGCATTGCCGTTGGTGTTCGAATGGGTGGTATGGGCGTTGCCATCGGCTCTCAAGTTGGTAAACAATTAAGTGAATTATTTTAATTAGTTATAATGAAAAAAACGAAATTCTTTTTATTCTCAATTCCGTTATTATTTAGTAGTTTAACATTTGCACAAACCAATATAGTTTGTCATTTGCAAGACCCGTTATCTACTCCTAGAGAGCACTCCGTCGATTTCGAACGAATGCGTTTAGAAGTGAATTTCGAGCCTAAATTAGGCTTAGTTAAAGGAAAAGTGACCCACTTTTTTACTCCACTGAGAGATCAAGTAGATTCTATCTTTTTAGATGGACCTGGTATCCGTGTAAACCAAGCGTTATTAAACGGAACTTCGGTAAAATACAAAACGACGGACCAGGGAATTATAATCTACCCAGAACGAAAAATGACCTGGGATGAAAAAGATAGTTTAACCATTTCCTATGAAGCTAATCCGAAAAAAGGAATTTATTTCATTGGATGGAACGACCCAAAAAACCTTTCGCGCAAACAAATTTGGACTCAAGGTCAACAATATGATAATCGCCATTGGTTTCCAGCGCATGATTTAGCCAACGATAAATTAATTACAGAAGTCATTGTAACGTTTGATAGTGAGTATAAAGTGCTTTCTAACGGAGATAAAATTCGCGAAACTAAAAACACGGACAATACAACCACTTGGCATTACCGTATTACCAATCCTCACGCTTCCTATTTATTAATGTTAGGAATTGGAAAATATGCCATAGACGAACAAAAATCTAGCTCAGGTATTCCTATGAATCTGTACTATTACCCAGAATATCCTGAACGTTTAGAACCTACTTACAGATATAGTAAAAAGATTTTCGACTTTTTAGAAAAGGAAATTGGATTTCCATATCCTTGGAAAACCTACGCTCAAATTCCAGTACAAGATTTTATGTATGGAGCAATGGAGAATACTACAGCAACCATTTTCGGAGATTTCTTTCATGTTGACAAACGAAGTTACAACGATGGTTATTATGTAGCTGTTAACGCTCATGAATTGGCTCACCAGTGGTTTGGAGATTTAGTAACGGGTAGAACAACAACACATCATTGGTTACAAGAAAGCTTTGCTACCCATTACAACATTATAGCTGAAAGAGAATGTTTTGGACAAGAACACTTTGATTGGGCAAGACGAAAAGCTGCAGATGCAGCAATTACTACTACGGATAAAAAACCATTGGCTAGCTCAGATGCTCCAACAACTGTACATTACCAAAAAGGTTCTCAAATTCTAGAGATGCTGAAATACGTTGTTGGGCGTGAAGCCTATAACCGTGGAATTCGTCGTTACCTAAGAGACCATGCCTACAAAAATGTGGATTCGGAAGATTTACTTAACGCGTTTCAAGATGAATTAGGTATGTCTTTGGATTGGTTTTGGGAAGAATGGATATATAAAGGTGGCGAACCTACTTATAAAGTCGAGTATAAAGATTTAAAATCAGGAGATAATAAACGTTTTACAGAATTTATTGTCCAACAAACGCAAGCTACCAACGATCTAATGGGGCTATTTAAAATGCCAATTGATTTTGAGGTCGTTTATAAAGATGGTACTTCTGACAAAATTAACGCATGGATTGAAAAACAAACACACAAAGTAGTTGTTCCAAATCCAAATAACAAAGCAATTGACTTTGTATTATTCGATCCAAATAGCAACATTATCAAAACTGTAAGCTTTCAAAAAACATTAGAAGAATTATCAAACCAAGCTTTAAAAGCAAAAAATATGATTGACCGCTACGATGCTATTGTTGCATTACGTGGTACTTCTTTTGAAAAGAAAATAGCACTTTTTGAGAAAATCATGCAAACAAACGAGTTCTATGTAATTAAAGCTGAAATCATCAATCAAATCATTGAAAATACAGACGAAAAATCATTAACATTAATCAAAAAAGGATTAACAGATACTGATATTCGCTTACGTAAAGAGGTTGTTGTTTCTACTAAAACAATTCACCCTTCTTTAGAACCTATTTACAAAGGGTTATTAACCGATTCGTCATACCACCAAATTGGAAATGTAATTGAAAAACTGTATCAAAACTTTCCTAAAAATGCTTCTTCATACTTAGATATCACAAAAGACATTTATGGAACAAACGGAAAAAACGTGCGCATCAAATGGTTACGCATGGCTTACAATCATACTGGGAAACAAGAATATGTCAATGAACTACTTGATTATGTTTCTGGTTCTTACGAATTCATGACGCGTGTGAATGCTATTACCGTATTGAAAAAAATAAACTACTTTGACGAAACTCTTTTAAACTACCTCATCGATGCCTCTCAAAAAGGAAATGCACGTTTAGCAACACCTGCTAAAGAAGCAATCACATACTACTATGCACAAGACAAAAACAAAACCATCATTAAAAACACGATCGATAAACTAAACATCGATAAATCCTCAAAAGAAGTCTTGAGAAAGTTATTGAATTAATCACAAAAAAACGGCTACCTTTTAAAGTAGCCGTTGTAAACTTATTCCAACTTCCCTCATTGAGGAGGGATTGAGGGAGGTGATAATTTTAAATCGTTTTCTAATATAACTCCGCTTGCAACTCTGCAATACGCGCATCCGCTAAATAATCATCATACGACATCATCTTATCGATAAATCCTGTTGGTGTAATTTCAATGATACGATTCGCAACAGTGTTCACCAACTCGTGGTCATGCGATGTAAAAATGATATTTCCAGGGAAATCACGCATACCGTTATTTAATGCAGTAATCGACTCCAAATCTAAGTGGTTTGTCGGTTCGTCCATCATTAACAAGTTTGCTTTCGCTAACATCATTTTTGATAACATACAACGTACTTTCTCCCCTCCTGATAATACTTTCGCAGATTTCAATGCTTCCTCACCAGAAAACAACATTCTGCCTAAGAAACCACGGATACTCACCTCTTCTTTTTCTTCATCCGTTTGAGCATATTGACGCAACCAATCCATTAGTGATTGATCATACTCAAAATACTCACTGTTGTCGTTTGGTAAATAAGCTGTTGTAATCGTTGTTCCGTAAGTGAAATCACCTGTGTCTGCTTTTGATCTATCATTCAAAATCTCAAATAAGGCAGTAATCGCTACTGAGTTTTTAGAAATGATAGCCACTTTATCTCCTTTGTTTAAGGTAAAGTTCAAATCTTTGAATAAATAATTTCCTTCAAACGTTTTAGACAAATTAGAAACGCTTAAAATTTGGTTTCCTGCATCACGCTCAGAAGTAAAATTAATTCCAGGATATTTTCTAGATGATGGTTGAATTTCATCCAAATCTAATTTATCCAACATCTTACGTCTACTTGTCGCTTGTTTAGACTTAGAAGCATTCGCAGAGAAACGAGAAATAAAGTCTTGTAATTCTTTCTTTTTATCTTCCGCTTTCTTGTTTTTGTCGCTACGTTGACGAGCAGCTAATTGCGAAGATTGGTACCAGAAGGTATAGTTACCTGTAAATAAGTTGATTTTGCTAAAATCGATATCACAAATGTGCGTACACACTGTATCTAAAAAGTGACGGTCATGCGATACAACTATCACGGTGTTTTTAAAATCTAATAAGAAATCCTCTAACCAGGAAATCGTTTTCAAATCCAAGTCGTTGGTAGGCTCATCCAGAACCAATACATCTGGATTACCAAACAAAGCCTGTGCTAATAAAACACGTACTTTGATTTCACTTGGTAAGTCACCCATGATCACATCGTGTTTCGACTCATCAATTCCTAAGTTACTCAATAAACTTGCCGCATCTGTTTCAGCATTCCATCCCTCTAAATCTGCAAATTCTCCCTCTAATTCAGAAGCGCGCATTCCATCTTCTTCCGTAAAATCCGCTTTCGCATACAAGGCGTCTTTTTCGTTCATAATTTCGAACAAACGCTTGTGTCCCATTATTACTGTTTGTAAGGCTGGAAAAGCATCAAATGCAAAGTGGTTCTGACTTAAAACCGCCATACGTTTCCCAGGCTCCAATTCCACACGACCACTCGTAGGTTCTTGTTCCCCAGTTAAGATTTTTAAAAAAGTAGATTTCCCTGCTCCGTTTGCTCCGATAACCCCATAACAGTTACCGTTAACAAACTTCAAGTTTACATCATCAAAAAGTGTACGTTTCCCAAATTGTAGGGACAAATTATTTACAGAAATCATAGATTGCTTAAAAGTTTAGCGCAAAGATAGTGATTAGAAACTCTTTTTTATTCAATTAATTCATATTCTTCAACTGCCTAGCATATAAAAATATCCAAATGGCAGAAAATAATGCTCCGATAATTAATTCATTTTGAGCAGCCAATTTAATTGGCACTACAAAATAGATGAATGTAAAAGACAAAATACTGTAAATGATGTAGAAATGAAAACCAAGTCTATTTTTACGAAGCATTAACAACACTCCAATTAAACCAGTAAACAAGGTGATTAAATTCAATGTTCCATGCAAATAAAACTTTGTGTTGATTATCGTCATTCGGTCATAAGCGATTTTCTTTGCTAATTCCACCTCTTGTGAATTTCCAAAAACAGATAATACCGAATTCATACTTAAAAATGACTTTTCGAGCTCTTCCATTGTCAAAGGTCCATTTAAGAAATTAATAAGTCCTGTAAATAACGAAACACCGATTGAAATCAAACTTAACACACATAAAATTTTAAGTGTATTTTTCTTTTTTGACGACTCTTCAACAACCTCTACGTGTTGAATTTCTTCTTGATTTATTTCTTCCATATCTCTTTTACAAATTGTTTGCTATCCTGAATTAACGGATGTAAATATTGATCTTCTTGTACAAATGGTACGACTTTACGGTATGCCTCAAATAAACCATGCACAGCCTCACTTGATTTTAATGGTTTTCTAAATTCGTATGCTTGTGCAGCATTCAATAACTCAATACCTTGAATGGTAAAACAGTTTTCAATCACACGGTATAATTTCGTTGCTGCATTTGCTCCCATACTCACATGATCCTCTTGTCCGTTAGAAGAATCAACTGTATCACAACTTGCAGGGAAACACAATTGTTTGTTTTGACTTACAATCGAAGCACAGGTATATTGTGGAATCATAAATCCTGAATTCAACCCTGGATTTGCTACTAAAAACGCAGGTAAACCCCTAGTTCCAGAAATCAATTTATATACTCGTCTCTCAGAAATACTTCCCATCTCTGCCATAGCTAACGCTAAAAAGTCCATCGAAATTGCTAATGGTTGTCCGTGGAAATTCCCTGCAGAAACCACTAATTCTTCATCTGGAAAAATCGTTGGATTATCTGTAACCGCATTAATTTCATTTTCTACAACACGAGCACAATGTTCAATCGCATCATAACTTGCTCCATGTACCTGTGGAATACATCTAAATGAATAAGGATCCTGTACGTGCTCTTTTGATTGAGTTACCAACTCACTTCCAGCCAATAATTCACGCATCAAGGCTGCCGCTTTGATTTGCCCTTCTTGTTTACGAATTTCGTTCACAGAAACTCCAAACGGCTCGATTCGTCCATCATACCCTTCTAAAGATAACGCAGCAACTTGATTGAATTGTTGCCATAATTTACGAGATGCTGCAACCGAATAACTTGCATAACTACTCATAAATTGAGTTCCATTCAAAAGTGCTAATCCTTCTTTTGACATCAACTCTACCGGTTGAACTCCAAAACGTTTTTCAATTTCCGAAGCTGGTAATTTTTCTCCTTCAATCACCACTTCTCCTTGTCCAAAAATAGGCATCGACAAATGTGCCAACGGAGCTAAATCTCCAGAAGCACCTAAACTTCCTTGCTGATAAACAACTGGTATGATGTTATTATTAAAAAAGAACACCAAACGCTCTACGGTTGCTAATTGCACACCTGAATGACCATGAGATAATCCCAATACTTTCAACAACAACATTCGTTTCACTAAATGAGAAGGAACTTCCTCCCCTGCACCACACGCATGTGACAATACCAAATTCTTTTGTAAAAGTGCTAAATCCTCATTCGGTATTACAGTATTACACAAAGAACCAAAACCTGTATTGATTCCATAAATCACGCGATTCTCTTTCGCTACGACCTCATCCAAATACGTGCGACATTTATTAATTTTCGCTTTTGCATTCTCAGACAATTCAATCTGATATCCTTCATTTAAAATTTCCTCTAATTGTTCCAAGGAAATCCAATCGTTGTTTATAATGTGTTTTTTCATAGTATTTTTTATGTTTCCTCCCTTGAGGGAGGATTAAGGAGGGTGACCTACATTTTAATCTTTCACCTCCCTCAATCCCTCCTCGAGGAGGGAAGTAAATTTATCCCCTAATTTTCATAATCAACTCCTCCACACTCACCTCTTCCTGCTCACCCGTTTCCATATTTTTTAATTGAATGATTTCGTTTTCCATTTCGTTTTCACCTACAATAGCAACGTATTTCACTTGAATATCATTCGCATATTTCATTTGCTTTTGCATTTTCGCTTTGGAAGAATAGATTTCACAAGAAATTCCATTTTTACGAATATCTTTTACTAATGGCAAACAATACGCTTGTTCTGTTTCACCGAAATTCACAAACAACACTTCCAACCCTTGCCCTACTTCTTTTGGGAACAATTCAAGTTCTTTCAAAACATCATAAATACGATCAGCACCAAAAGAAATCCCAACACCAGACATATTCGACATACCAAATAATCCCGTCAAGTCGTCATATCTTCCACCTCCACAAATACTTCCCATTTTTACGCCATCCGCTTTCACTTCAAAAATAGCTCCTGTATAATAATTAAGTCCACGAGCCAACGTAACATCAAACACGATATTCGCTCTTTCTACCCCTAATTTTTCAACAGTGTCTAATACAAAAACCAACTCTTCAATCCCTTTCAAGCCGATTTCACTCGAAACAAGGTAGTTTTTCATGATTTCGATACGTTCTGTAGTAGAACCAGATAACGTCAATAATGGCTTGATTTTCTCAATCGAACTTTCAGCAACTCCTTTTTCTTGCAATTCTTTGATAACCCCGTCTTCTCCGATTTTATCCAATTTATCCAGCGCCACAGTGATATCAATCAAACGATCAGATTCACCTGAAACTTCAGCAATTCCAGATAAAATTTTACGGTTATTAATATGAATTGTGAACGCAGGCAATCCTAAATTGGTTAGTACCTCATCAAATAATTGAACGAAATCTACTTCATACAACAACGAATCACTCCCTACCACATCGGCATCACATTGATAAAACTCTTGGTATCTTCCGTGTTGCGGACGATCAGCACGCCAAACAGGTTGAATTTGATAACGCTTAAAAGGAAATGATAAGTCATTTTGATGTTGAACCACAAAACGAGCAAATGGAACCGTTAAATCATAACGTAACGCTTTCTCAGATAGAGAATTAGCAAAGCGAGCTAAATTCCCCTCTTCCAACGCTTGAAGATCCGCCTTTTTTTGTTTTTCTCCAGAATTTAAAATCCTAAAAATCAGACGATCTCCCTCTTCTCCATATTTCCCCATCAAGGTTTGAGACAACTCAAAAGAAGGAGTTTCTATCGGTAAAAATCCAAAATTTCTAAAAGATTGTTTTATCGTGTCAAAAATATAATTTCTTCGAGCTACTTCTAAAGGTAAAAAATCACGTGTTCCTTTCGGAATTGCTGGTTTTTGAGCCATTTTTTCAAATTTTACACAAAGATAATTAATTAATATAACAACGAATTCAATGTATTAATGTGTAAATGAATTTTACTAGATATTTACTACCTTCGCAATCAAATTACTGATTATGTTGAAAATTGATATGCACTCCCACATCATCCCTAGAGAATTGCCAGATTGGCACAACAAATTTGGGTATGGTGATTTCATTTACTTAAAACACAACGAAGACAAAACTGCTGATATGATGCAGGGTGGTAAATTCTTCCGTCGTATCGAAGAAAATTGTTGGGATGAAAATTTCCGTATCACGGAATATGCAGATTTTTCAACTACCGTTCAAGTGGTTTGTACAATTCCTGTTTTGTTTTCCTATTGGGCAAAACCTGCAGATTGTTTGGAATCTTCCAAGTTTTTAAATGACCACATAGCTGATTTAGTGGCTCGTTATCCGAAAAATTATATCGGTTTAGGAACAATTCCTATGCAAGATGTTGATACTGCAATTCAAGAATTAAGAAGATGCAAAGAGATTGGATTGGTTGGTGTTCAAATTGGAAGTAACATCAACGATAAAAATCTAGGCGAACCTGAATTCTTACCGATTTTTGAAGCTATGGCTGAATTAGACATGGCCGTGATGATCCACCCTTGGCAAATGATGGGGGAAGATAGCATGAAAAAATATTGGTTACCTTGGTTGGTGGGTATGCCTGCTGAAACTTCTCGCGCTGCTTGCTCAATGGTTTTCAGCGGATTATTTGACAAACTTCCAAACTTAAGAGTATGTTTCTCTCATGCTGGTGGTTCATTCTTACCTACAATTGGCCGTATTGAACACGGGTTTAATTGTCGCCCAGACTTAGTTGCCATCGACAATCCTAATAATCCTAGAAATTACATAGGTAAATTTTGGGTAGATAGTATCACACACGACATCGATTTCTTGAAATACATTTTAAAAATGCAAGGAAGCAAAAAAATCTGTTTTGGTACTGACTATCCTTTTCCTTTAGGTGATTTAGAAATTGGTAAATTCATTGAAGACAGTGACTTATCAAAAGAGGTGCAAGAAGATTTATTTCACAATGCTACTTTAGAGTGGTTGAAATTAGAGAAAAATCAATTCATATAAAATGAGAGCAAAAACGATCGAATTAATGGCTCCTGCTGGTAACTTTGAATCGTTACAATCAGCAATCCAAGCGGGTGCAAATTCTATTTACTTTGGTGTTGAGCAACTCAACATGAGAACGAAATCAACACATAACTTCACGATCGATGATTTAACTGAAATTGTATCTCGTTGCTCTGAAAATAATGTTAAGAGTTATTTAACTCTCAATACTATTCTATACGATCATGATATCCAATTAATGAAACGCATTGTTGATTCTGCAAAAGAAGCTGGAATTAGCGCGGTTATTGCATCAGATCACGCTGTACTGAATTACGCGAAAAAAATCGGTCAAACGGTTCATATCTCAACTCAATGTAACATTACAAATATCGATTCTGTAGAATTTTACGCAAATTTTGCAGACGTAATGGTGCTATCGAGAGAATTAAGTTTGTTACAAGTTGAAACAATCAATAAAGAAATTCAACGAAGAGAAATTACTGGTCCTTCAGGTGAATTAATTCGAACTGAAATTTTTGGACATGGTGCATTATGTATGGCAGTTTCAGGAAAATGTTATTTGAGTTTACATAGTAATTATTCCTCTGCAAATAGAGGTGCTTGTGTTCAAAACTGTAGAAAAAGCTACATCGTCACGGATAAAGAAACAGGGTACGAATTAGAGGTTGACAATGAATATATCATGTCAGCAAAAGACTTATGTACTATCGATTTCTTAGATAAAATTATAGATGCTGGAGTTTCAGTATTAAAAATAGAAGGAAGAGGAAGAAGTGCTGACTATGTTTACGTTACAACTAAATGTTATAGAGAAGCGATTGATTCTATTTTAGACGATACTTACTCTCAAGAAAAAGTAATTGTATGGAAAGAACAACTTGCAACTGTTTTTAACCGTGGATTCTGGGATGGTTATTACCTTGGGAAATTAATGGGTGAATGGAATGATTCTGATGGTTCAAAAGCAACCAAACGAAAGGTGTATGTAGCGAAAGGAAGAAAATTTTATGATGAGGTTGGTGCTGGTGAATTTTTAATGGAAGCGCAAGACTTAAAAGTTGGTGATGAAATTTGTATTACTGGTCCTACAACAGGTATTATTTTCTCAACGATTTCAGAGTTAAGAGAAGAAAACAAATCGGTAGACTTTGTTAAAAGAGGCGCTCTTTTCACTATTAAAACACCTAAAAAAATTCGTCCTTCCGATAAATTATACAAATTAGTTGACGCATAAGAATGGTTCGAATCACACAATTAAGAGCTAAATGTATAGGTTGTAACGCTTGTGTTGAAGCAGATAAATACCGTTGGAGAGTTTCAAAAAAAGATGGAAAATGTACGCTAATCGGAGCAACAGAAAAAAAGGGTTGGTACTCTGTTTTGGTTGAGGATGATGAATTTGAAGCCAATCTTACAGCTAGTAAACATTGTCCAGTAAATATTATTAAAATAGAAAAGGTGTCCTAAAATGGACACCTTTTCTATTAATAGGATATTACGTTTAATTATTCACCTTTTGGCAAATCTTGATTTTTTTCTCCTGAATTAGTTGTTTCTCTTTTAATTTCTACTGTTCTACCTGGAATAAGATCATTTGGTTTAACAGCTTTTATCTTTTTTGAAACAGTGTTCTTATTTTCTTCTTTTGCACTATTTAAATTAAGATCAGAATTTCCTTTGGTTAATTGATTTTTAGCGACTTCATTTGTGGTTCCACAAGCAAAAAAACTAAAAACAGAAACAATTAAAAATAAAAATTTCATTACTCTGAAAATAAAGATTCAACATATTCTTCACGGTTAAATAATTGTAAATCATTTATACCTTCACCTACACCAATATATTTAACAGGAATCTTCATTTGATCAGAAATCCCAATCACAACGCCACCTTTCGCTGTACCATCTAATTTAGTGATTGCAAGTGCGTTTATATTTGTTGCTGCAGAGAACTGTTTTGCTTGTTCGAATGCATTTTGTCCTGTAGAACCATCCAACACCAATAAAACCTCATGCGGAGCACCAGGTATAACCTTTTCCATAACACGGCGTATTTTTGATAGTTCATTCATCAAATTAACTTTATTATGCAATCTTCCAGCTGTGTCAATTATGACTACATCTGCACCTTGAGCTTTTGCTGAAGACAAAGCATCAAAGGCAACCGATGCAGGATCAGCACCCATCCCTTGTTGTACTATAGGTACACCAACTCGTTCCGCCCAAATAATTAATTGATCTACAGCAGCAGCCCTGAATGTATCAGCAGCACCTAGCACAACTTTCTTACCTTCATCTTTTAAATGATGTGCCAATTTACCAATCGTAGTTGTTTTTCCCACTCCATTTACACCAACGACCATAATCACATATGGGTCACCATTTTGTTTTGCATAAGTAAACCCAGATATATCATTCGAATTATTTTCTGACAGTAAACCAGCTATTTCCTCTTTCAAAACACGATTTAGTTCTGCTGTTCCCAAAAATTTGTCTCTTGAAACGCGATCCTCAATTCGTTCTATAATCTTTAAAGTAGTCTCTACCCCTACATCAGAAGTGATTAAAATCTCTTCTAAATTATCAAGAATCTCATCATCCACCTTAGATTTCCCAACAATTGTACGTGCTATCTTTGAAAAAAAACTTTGTTTTGTTTTCTCTAAGCCTTTGTCTAAAGTTTCTTTTTTTTCTTTTGAAAATAAACCAAAAAATGCCATATCTGTTAAAATAGAAAAAGCTCCCTAATAATTAGGAAGCTCAATCAATAATTACTTTATAATTGAATTAGTTTTTTGCGAACCATTCTTTCACTTTGTCATTGTGAACGATTTCTTCTTTAAATGTATAAGCACCTGATTTTTCAGACTTAACCATTTTAATCACTTTCGTGTGTTCCTTACCACCACCTTTTTGTAGTGACGCTACTACTTTCTTTGCCATTTCTCAGCGTATTATTTAATTTCTTTATGAATAGTATATCTTTTCAAGATAGGATTGAATTTTTTAATTTCTAATCTATCTGGAGTGTTTTTACGATTCTTAGTCGTAATATAACGTGAAGTACCTGCAGCACCTGATTGTTTGTGCTCTGTACATTCAAGAATTACTTGAATTCTATTACCTTTTGCTTTCTTTGCCATTTTCTTTTCTTTATTTATGCCATTTCACAATGGGCGAGTAGTTTATTTAAGATATCCTTTCTCACGAGCTTCTTTCATCGCTGCTGTAATCCCTTTCTTATTGATCGTTCTTAAAGCAGAAGTTGAAATCTTCAACGTTACATAGCTATCCTCTTCAGGAAGATAAAACTTCTTTGAAATCAAGTTTGGGTAGAACTTGCGTTTTGTTTTTCTGTTAGAGTGAGAAACATTGTTTCCTACCATTACTGACTTACCCGTTAATTGACAAACTCGTGACA
>JACCDO011169047.1_pt1 | contig 215713 bp, 212 predicted proteins | sample 7446101 | NCBI WGS metagenome assembly JACCDO01 (sample SAMN15323440, study PRJNA562643) | freshwater metagenome | isolation source: river surface water | place: USA:Blue River Watershed | collected 2017-08-16
AGTGGGAAGACGGTGATGGTGGCGAGTCTAGAAATAGTATACATGGCACGTATGAAGATGCTTTGGAATGGTATAACACAAGAGGTACAAACTTTTCAAAAGATGAAGTGGTTTTAAGCGATAATTAGAATCATAGTCAGGTGGCGGAATTGGTAGACGCTGAATTGCTTAACAGTAAAAAACACGATAACCCCGTGTTAAATGGTTAAGTAGATAATATGAAAGGTATCATATACAGGTTCGAATCCTGTCCTGACTACAATCAAACCCATCGGGGTTATCCCGAGGTCTTGTCTTATATTAGCAGCATGAACGGAACAATCAGAATCATTAGTTGTGAGGTGGTGGAGGACAACTGGGGACGCACTTCAACTCTAGAGTCCGTCAAGGATATACTAGAGCAGCTCATTTACCCCATTGACTGGACGGACGATGTCACCTTCCTGGACGATCGGGGCAACTCCTACATGATAGACGACCTGCACGACAGGGTGGTAGAGGTGGGAGACAAGAGGTACCGGGTAGATGTGGATGAGGAAGAGGTCGAGGAAATGTTCTAAGACCTTCAGGTAATTCACGGAGGGGGACTCTATATTAGCGGTATAACCAATCGCAAAAACCCCTATGAAAGCATTCATCAGAACACAACCAAAGACCGCTGAGGACATCAAGTCCAGCAAAGACTGCATGATCCGCTCAGTGACACTAGCCACTGGAAGCACCTACCAGGACGTCCACCGCATCATGTATGGTCACGGCTGGAGAGCCAGCAGTCGGAACAGCAAAGACTGGGAGAAGCACATCACCCTCACTCTGGAGGATCTAGGCTTCAAATGGAAGCGGGTGTCATTCCCCGGTGTCAAGGGGCAATCCCGCATGACAGCCAGAACCATGACCCACGAGGGTACCTGGATCCTGAGATCTGCCAAGCACGTGGCAGCCTTCAAGGAGGGCAACCTACTAGACACCTGGGACTGCTCGGATAAGTGCGTCTACTTCGCCTGGTTCATCTGGCAGGAATAATCTTAGGACCTCGGGGATTTCTCGGGGTTCTATTGTATATTTGCTTCATAACCAATTAACACAATCCCTATGAAGTACACCACACGTATCAACGACAGCAGAAGACCAGGAGGTTCCAATAAGGAAATCAAGAAGGACTACAATCTCGAAGTCCTAGACAGAGACAGTTCCGGATTTGATGTCACTGGTTCAAAAGAGGACATTGAGGCCTTCATTGAAGACTACGGAGTTATAGTGGATGAGATCGAGGAGATCGAATCCTAAAAGGATATTTACTTAACACAGAAGCCTCGAGAATCCCTCGGGGCTTTTTTGTACATTAGAGATATATAAAATAAAATAAAATAATAAAACAAGAAAATGAAACACATTAAACTATTTGAGGATTTCTCAATGGGAGCAGGTCAAGGTCCTGCACAATTGTTAGTCTCTGGAGATTGGACTGGTATCACAAAAGATGGAAGTCCAGAAACTTTTATAGCTCCTGCAACTTTTATCTTCCAATACCTACCAGCCGGTTCACCAGTACCTTCTGGGTATGAAGAGGATGCTTTAGAACCAATTTCAGATCTAGAATTCATCGCTGAGGAATCTTTTTCAGGAGACCAAAATGGTGTAAACGTTGCACCGAAAGATTTTACTTATATGAAAGGGGACAATTCCCAACGTGCACAGGATATGAAACAAGGTGTTGTTAGAATGTTTATTGATCCCTCTATAGAACCATCGGAACTTGAATCATATCTAAGAAAGGAATGTGATGACCTTTGGGGTATAGCCTCAGATAAAGAGTATTATGGGGTTGATTCCAGTGACTATGGTGATCTTGACCCCAAGTATCTAAGATTAGCAATGGAGGATAAGCCTTTCCCAAGAAAAGTGGTTTTCACTGCGGAGTAATTCCTAATAGATCTAATTCAGAAGCCTCGAGATACTCTCGGGGCTTTTTTGTATATTAGCAGTATGAACAAACCAACCAAATACACCTACGAGAAAATCATCCAGCAGAACTGGGGCTACGGCCACGGCTGGGAAGACGTTGACGCCTACGACTGCGACAGCACCGGGTTCATCAGAGACAAGGAGCAGCGAGAGCTCTATAAGCACAACTACCGCATGTACTGCACTGAGGGTGGAGCACCCTGTCGCTCCATCACCCGCAGAACACTAAGGGAGGTGGCAGCATGAAACTACTCATCATCATCCTTATACTAGGAGCCATCTTCGACTGGTTCCCAGAGACAGAGGAGACCGACTTCGAGTTCGAGTATAAAGAACCCAAAGAGGCTCTGTCTCCTCGAAAGAAGCCACTGGCTCTGCCTCCAGCTAGACCACTGGATCTGCCCAGCAGGGAAGGTGATTCTTATTAGGGTGGCAACACCCAGGGCGGGCGCCTACGTGCGTATACGAGAGAGAAACTGGACAGGAGATCCAAAGCAGGATCTAACAGGATCTCCCCGGCTTCCTCCCTTATATTAGCCACATAACAACTAACACCAATCACTATGAAGCGAACCAATCAAGCCATCCAAGCACTGGTCTTCCTAACCATCATCATCCTAACATCTTGTACCACTCCAAAAGGATTCAATTATGAGGGTCACACCAAGCAAGGCAAGACAATGAAGAACAGAGCCATGAGACGCAATGACACCCAAGATCTCACCCGCTGGAAGTGCTCACCCAAGAAGCGAAAGCGCTAGACACCTTCGGGTTCACTTCGGAGATCTGCCTTATGTTTGCACCATGATCAACAAGCTAATCACTCGCTTCGTCTACCTCGCCTCCCTGAAGGTGGTAACCCTTCTCTTCTCCATCCTACTGGGAGCACCCTTCTTCGTCCTCTTGTCACCGGACATTCCGCTGACGCTTAGGATCATCCACTCTCTGGCATCTGGACTAGTGCTCTCCATCCCGGTTCTGGCCATCATCCATAACATGAGGCAGGGCAACAGGTTCTGGAGACAGCTAGGAGAAGCCAGGGACCTATTGGAGGAGGCACAGAACCTATCAGATCTCAACTGGCTTCGCAACGGTCACCTCAGCGACCTAATGGGCATGCTAGGGGAAGCCAAGACCAGAGAGGCCAACCTCATGCAGGTGGCAGAGCTACACCGACTCCGGGAAGACATTGAGCGGAAGCACCGGGAGATCATGGGATACTACGAATTGGAGAAGTAGCGGGAGTTCCGCGGCACCAAGTCCTATATTTGCTTCACAATCAAAAAACAGATTAGCAATGGAAGTGGAATTGAAAAGAACTAAGATAACCAAGAGCATCATCAATCAGGCTTTGCCTGCCTCAACTCAACAGATGTTTCTCTGCGATGTATTGGGGTTCGTAGTACTGGGAGCAAGCAAGCCCGCTCAAACCAAGGTGCTTATCTACGATGGGACAACCAATCAGATTCTGCTGGCTCCACACTATAAACACGTGAAGACCGTGACTGAGTGGGATCAGATAGACAACTACGGCACACGAGCAGAGGTTCTTAAAGTTGACGCAGAAGAGCATTCAGGTCGCACACATAGATGGAAATGCCAAACCAACGAGGAGACTGAGGCCTACTACCACAGCCTCATGAGTTATATGCGCAAGGTCGGGAGAGCGGGACAGATCTATTATTGATAATATTGATCCGTGTCTTCGGGGATAACCCGGCATCAAGTCATATATTTGCTTCATAACCAATTAACACTAACACCATGAGAGATTATTCATTCCAGATAACCAAAACACAATACGACTATCTACTACCAGTTTTGGGTAACTCAGGAAGTAAACAGCTGATGTCTAGAGTGGATAGAAAGGTGGAAAAGCACTTCTTTATCGGAACTAAAGAGGGGTATAAGGATCTTCTGGTTAGATGCAGATTTATTAAATAGCCGAGCCCAACGGGGTTATCCCGGCACCAAGTCCTATATTTGCCACATAACCAATCAGAACTAACACCATGAAGGAATTTGAACTAACGGAGGGCAACCTCAAAGCAGTAAAGGACACATCTGGCTTTGGCGGCAGGAACATGTGGAAGCTGGAGATCCTAACACCAAGAGGACGCTGGAGACAGATACAGTGGATGAGCGTGGGCAACATCCAGGAGTTCTTTAAGGCCCAGCTACCAGTCTACGAGGAGAGAGACAGTTTTAGGGGATAACATAACCCTTCGGGGTTATCTCGGCTCCACGTCCTATATTTGCCACATAACCAATCAAGGAAAAAACTATGGATGCTTATTCCAAATACATGAATATTTACAATCAGGTTAAAACATCTGGTAAATTAAACAAACATGAAAACGGCTGGGTCCTTGGTGATGCTGAGGTGATGCTATTCGATGGGGGTATGACCCGGAAAATAAAACACGGTGACTTCAGAGCGATTATGAACTACGATGACAGCATCGAGTACCAAGATGGGGACGAGTCTAATTTAGATTCCATCCTGTCCCAATTGGAACTTATTTAGTCCTTCCGGTGAAATCAGTGAGTAGAATCATCGAGACTTCCGCGGCTCCACACCCTATATTTGCTTCACAACCAATAACAATCAAGCTCATGAACCCATTCAATCAACTTTGCGTTTGGCCAGGCACTCTACTAGAAGAGAACCAGATTCAGGACTTCGTCAACTTCTTCCAGGAGGACATGGGAGTGCGTGTGGAGTACAAGACCACATTGATCACCAAGCCAGATCTGGATGAGATGGGCAACGAGGAGCCAGAGACAGGTGGTCGTCATGACGTTCTCTTCTATGTCCACGATGAGGACATCATGAAGTTCGCTGTGCCTCGCATGTCACTAGGGATTCGCTGGTGGGAGGACGTGATCAGCTACAATGACAACGCTCATCTGTACCCACAGGAGTTCATCGAGGCCAATCCTCCCAAGTGGTAGAATACCTTTTGGTAGAATCCTCGGGGTTAACCCGGCTCCACACCCTATATTTGCACCATAACCAATTAAATAACATAAAATGAATATTATTAAAGAAAACAGAATTGTATCAGATAAAACATTTGCAACTCGATTTGTAGGTTTCTTAAAAGACATACAAGTTAATGACCCAATGAGTGAAGAGGAGCTTGACTATATGCGTAGAGTTGCAAAATCATTACTTCTTCACCAAGCTAATACAGCAACCGAAAAAGAAGAAAAAGAGTATTTGCATAGGTGTCACCCAAATGGCATATAACAACGGAATATACACAATAGCGTTCGTAAGTTGCTTGAAAAAGCTAATAGAAATTGTTAAAACTAAATAACTATGGAAAAAGAATTTGTACCATACGAACTCTCTTTAGAGTTAAAGCAACTTGGGTTTGATGAACCTTGCTTTGGATGGTTTACTGGTTCATATTTACGGATTGGAAGTGTTGTTGAAAATAAGCACGTTCAAGGGGAAGATGAAATATTAGCACCACTATACTCACAAGCATTTAGATGGTTTAGACATAATGGCAAAGTAGCGGAAATATTTTCACAACTTTTACCTTCCAACAAGTATAAGTGGGGTTTTAAAATACAAGGGGTTGAAGGTATTACTGATGGATTCTTGACCTACGAAGAAGCAGAGTCGGCTTGCTTACAAAAGCTAATAGAAATTGTAAAGGGTCAAGAAGCATAATCCTCGGGGTTAACCCGGCTCCACACCCTATATTTGCTTCACAACCAAACCACATAGAGCAAATGGAACTAGCAATCACCTTCACCGCACAAGAGCAAGCACTCTACAGCGCACACCTCGACTTCTTCCGCTTTGTGCACAAGCTATCAAAGGCAAAGTCAGAGGCTAGGGCCAGAGAGGAGATCATCTCAAAGAGACCCAAGAGAAGATGGGGCTTTTCGCTCTAACCCTCTGGGATAACCCGGCCACCAGCATTATATTTGTCTCATAAAGGAACAGGCTATGAAAAGAATCAAGAGATGGAAAAGAGAGTTCTCCCGCATGACCAAAGCGGAGAAGGCAGACACTCTAGATATGGTACTAGGAGTAGGCTTCGGAGTTATCTTGGTAACGGGGATGCTGATCTGGATCATCTTTTAGGGTCTTAGAAAAAGACAGGACCTTCGGGGTCTTCTCGGGACAAGGAGTTATATTTGCTTCATAATCGATCACTAAATCAATAGATATGGAAAACCCGGTAACAAAAGTATTCTCTGATATGACCGACCTAGAATTGGCTCAAGCGGTTAGAGAAATGAAAGAAGATGGGCCACAAGGATTTGTCCGTACAGAAGGCGTTGTTAGAGAACGATGCAAAATGGTTAACGAGATAGTTGGTGGTAATGTTTATGCCCACTTGATGATGACTCAGATGTCTATCTACAAGGAAGCGGCAGAGCGTTTCACTCCAAACTTAGATCTCTTAAATAAGTAGTAATACAGTCAGGTGGCGGAATGGTAGACGCTCTGGGGACGGGACACCAGTTAGAAACCCGATTACAGGTTCGAATCCTGTCCTGACTACAATCAAACCCAACGGGGTTATTACAGAGAGAATATTTATATTAGCAAAATAAAGGAACAAGTAAAACGCAAACCCTCAACCACCTTGTTGCAACAGGTTAGGGGCACTGGTTGAAACTGGATGACCTCTGTTCCTTTTATATAGTCAGGTGGCGCAATTGGTAGACGTTGTTCAGAAGTACAATGAACGTAAAATGCCGCAAGCATAGTATACAGGTTCGAATCCTGTCCTGACTACAAAAGGCTAAGACCTTCGGGTTCTCCCCGGGACTAGTAGTTACATTTAGGTCAAATCAAAAACTAAACATTATGAAAAAAGTTTTAGCCGCTCTCATGAACCTCTTATTAAACCCGTTAGTATACGGTGTTATCCTATTCATCATATTTGCGGTTGACCTTGAGTATGACCGCGATGTCTTTACCTGGCTCTGGTTATTGCATGCTCAGTTGAATCTAATGATATGGGCTATTCGCAAAATTAAAGGAGAAAAACCCGTTCAGGAAGAATGGTAAGACAGGACCTTCGGGTTCTCCTCGGGACTAGGCCCTATATTTGCTTCATAACCAATCCACATAAAGCACATGAAAAAAGGATTTCCATTCATCTCAGTTTTAGAGGCAGTATGCTACAGCCTAGCCATCAGCTTCCTCTCACTAGTACTCATAGGCAGCATCATTATGAAGATCGTCCAGTAAGGGATCTCCCTCCAGTAAGGGTCCCCTTTGGGAAAGCCGGAGGGGGGCTAAATTGGGGTCCCTAAAATGGGGGTAAACCCCCCTCACGCGTAGGGCTTATTATCACGGGGGATATCCCTGAGGGGTCCCCAGAAGGATCCCCTATAAATAGGGGGGTTTTATCAGTAAAAACGGGGGGCTTTTAGGGGACCCTAGAGAGGGGGCCAATACGCGGGGGGTAGAACTCGGCATGGGGTTCGCTAAAGCGATTTCATATAATAACCTTAGGAAGAGCGGAGTCAAAGATGATCTGCTTCTTATCAATAAGTATTTAGTCTTATCAATGATGATCTAGTGTAGCCAACAAGCATCTAGTGTAGTCAATCAGTACAAAGTGGTCCAACCTGTAGTTCCTCTTTGTCTGTATAGTGGGCATTGTCTTTAAGGGTGGCTTGGCCACTAAAGCCACTTGACTCGCTCTGATAGCTAGTAATGTTCCTTCCCCTGCAAGCTAGGTGTATAGTGCATAAACTGAGTAAATGATACATAAGATATGAAAGTAACAAAAGTAAACAATTACGAGAACTGGTTGGTTGAAAGAGAGATCATGTCTCTTCTTATTAAGAGCCTGCATGAGGGTTGCACTATGCTTCCTCTAGCTGGTGTCCTCAATGAGAGCACTATGAGCAAGGCTGACTATGAGCTTGATCGTCTATTAAAGAGATCAGAGGCCAAGGGTGAGACACCTCTTGTTAAAGAGTTCGTGCCTGAGATCAAGTCTCTATTGCAGAAGTTTGCAGACTCTGGTCAGTCTGGTGCCTCTGCTCCTTATACATCGGATGTCATAGTTAGTGTTATCAAGAAGCTGCTTAATCAGGAACCCTTGGGTGGCATAGAGGGCACGGAGGACGAGTGGGTTGATATAGGCAAGGAAGCAGGAGAAACTCCTGGCACCATATTTCAGAACAACCGACTGAGCTCTGTGTTCAAGGATGCGGATGATAAACCCTACTATCTAGATGCCATTGTGTTCAAGGACGTTGATAAGGACTATACCTTTACTAGTGGTTCTATTGACTTGCCTGGACTAGCTGATGATGCAGAGGGTGGCAAGGTAGGTTCTTCTCAGTACATCAAGTCATTTCCTTTTGAACCTAAGACGTTTATCATTGATGTCATCAGCACTGAGTATCATAAGAATGAAGACGGTACACTAGTTCCTCAGGATGGAGGAGGATGGTGGGAGAGTGTAGTAAAAGATCCTAAGCAGTTGGATGAAGTCTGGCAGCACTACGATAGGAAGACTAGGAAGTAACTTTTATGATGCCGGGCCCCGGCCCTCCAAAATGGACACCCAAGGGGATCCCCAAAGCGCCTTTCTCCCAATGGAAAACAGAGCATGTGTTTGATATAATGAACCAAAGAGAATTAAAAAAGGCCTTAAGGCCTTTTTTTATGCGTGCATTATATTGCTTCTTATCTTGTGCTATTTATGATTCTTAGAGAATCTATCCAATCCTGAGCTGCCTTCTCATTTTCGAAGTAGACGCTCTGCTGATCGGTTGACTCATCGGAGTCATAGTGAAAGTATGGAGAGTTGGAGAAGAGCTCCTTAGGAAGCTTGATCTCGTGTGTATAGATGATCTCTTTTAGACCCGACTCCATATAGATATCCTTTACCGCTTGGTAAATGTCCCTACCAGAATCCAGATCCAGGTATTCCGAGTCTTTTCCCATTCTTCCGCTAGGGCTCTTACCCCATGATTTTTCCCCCTTGGCTATTCTGTCCTTCAGTATCTCAACTTCAGTCAAGCCGCTACCAAATGGGTGGTATGTGTATGTAAAGTAAATATCCACTCCGTCGGACAGCATGAAAGTCAGATTGCTATCAGTCTCGGTCACATCACCATAAACTTCGGTAACCTTCGCTCCTGTTGCACTCTCTATTTGTCTGATGATTCCATCAACTATAGCCTTCTGTGTACTTTCGTCTGTATATTCATCTGGCTCTAGTTCGTATTTAACGCTCTCTAGTATATGCTTGGTGAATTGTTTAATGTGCTTCATAACTTTATATATCAGGTCTTATAAAAAATTAAGCCCTTATAGGGGATATATAAAAGCATGAGACACATCAAACAATTTAGAAACTGGAGCGATGAAGGGATCTCCGAGTCCATAGATCCGATCATATGGAGCGGTGGCAGGGTCGATAGCATGCCCATTATAGGCAAGGCAATCACTAAACCAATAGGTCCTTTTGAGGCGGGTGAGTATGATATAGTTGAGATCATCCAGGACCCTAGAGGTAGAGATATCTATATTGCCAATAGGTGGTACAAACCGGGTGTGCCTCAGCTTATTCACTCGGAGCTGGTCCAGGAATTCATTCCAGTTGAGAGTGGGAAGATACAGGAGAGAAGTCTGAACGAGGCTTGGCCTGACGATCTCTATACAGGAACATATAGCATAGAGATGTACCGCTCAAGACTAAAGGACTACGTCGAAAGGGAACACGAGAGAACCGGAATACCTCGTCAGTATTTACTTGATGGTATGGAAGAATCTATAATCGACTATGCCAAAGAGGAAATTCCAGATTGGTTTGAGGCGAATTTCGATAGCGTGACATCACTTATAGAGGAAAACTGGAACGATCTAGATGATGAGGAAAAAGAGGCTCTAGAAACACAGGAGAGACTCAAAAAAAGAGTTATGTGAGAAACATGAAACACATTAAAGAATTCGGATCGGTATCTCATGGCAATTCAAGGGTGAATGAGTCTTTGAAAGGAGATCTATACAATGGTGAGGTCAAGATGACTTTCAGCTATAAGGATCTTGGACTTGACCTTCTCACAGAGAAATTCCATAAAGAGAGCGGCATTCCCAAAGAGTACATACTGAGCGAGCTGCTTTATTTCACAGATATGGATGTAGAGAGCGGTTTTATAGCAGAGACCCTAGAAGACCTTCAAAAAGACAGGCTTGACCTAATAAAGGAAAATTGGGCATCTCTAGACAAGGATGAACAGGAGGAGATGATTGCTATAGATAAATTAAGAAAGCGGATAATCTAAGAAACAGATTTAATGAATTGGTCTAAGATATCCATAATATTTATTTATTGAGATGGACACTTTGACTTTAAAACCAAGGATTTATATCAATGTTGCTTGTATGGAGAATTTCAACGAGGTTCTCGGGAAGATATTAGATCTTATTGTAACGTCAGGTCTAGCTCAAAAATCAGAGGAAATAACACTTGTCGTCAATGGTGATGCCTCATTGCTAGCATATTCCATAGTAGACAACCTAAAGAAGATCGGTGATAATATAAGAATAATAAGGGGTCCGGAATCTTTAGACTTCATGGAATTTCCCACCCTTGATACTCTTTGGTCCGATTCATCGGATCTTCCTAAAGAAACACCAATATTATACCTTCACACTAAAGGAGTTAGTAGAAAGGGATCTAGTACTGTGCAGGATTGGGTCGATTTTATGCTTTATTTCAATGTTGAAAAATGGGAGGATAGATTAGAGGAACTTAAAGCCCACGACTGCACGGGGGTTAATCTAGGTGGGGATCCAGATGATTTCGATAAGGATCCTTCTACATGGGGGTATACCGCTTCCCCCCTGTGTTACAGTGGAAATTTTTGGTGGTCAAATGCAGGACACATTCGGAATCTTCCTATGCCTAGCAAATGTCCACCTAGCCCAACATATAGATGGAGAATGTTTAACGAGATGTGGATCTGTCAATTGAGGAGCGGTAACTACTACTGCTGTCATCACTCAAATTTGAACCATTACTTTAGTAGATATCCCAGAGAAGCATACGCTTTATAGCATATTTTATAATATCCTTCTAGTAGTATTAAGAATTGATGTGGCTTCCTTGTAAACCGCTGGATCCATTTGGGCTTTCATAGAATTCAATAATCTTGTTCTGTATTCATAAGGTAAATCCCTCTCACCAGCTAGCACTATTGCTATCGCATCAGCAGGCTCCATCCCATCGTTTGTCTTTAACCCGTCAACTTCTTTTTGGTTGTCACGACTTAGAGAATTGTAAGCTATATTTGTTACTAACAAGCCATCAATTTTCTCATATTTTTCAAGAAATCCCTCTGATGCAATTTTTTCCAGGAATGTGTTATAGTAGCCGGAATAAAATTCTTTGTAAGACTTCCCTTTTTTACTAGGCCAAACATTGGTTAATGGGTATTTAGTATTCCAGAAATAAGTAATTGACTCGATAGTAGACAGAGTCCCTGCAGAATTCTCTTTGTTACTTTTTATAATATCAGTCAATCCTAAAGATAAATCTTCTTCATTTCCTATTATACTAAAATCTATAACACCACCTGTGGATGAACCAATATCCCTAGTGTAGCTTCTACAGAAAGAATTAAAATCTACCCCTGTTTTTATCTCTTTCATATAGAATCGAAGATCTGAGTAATCTGAAGAATAAAAGGAAGTTTGACTGTCAAGATCAACGTCCCCAATATTCAGGAGATCCTGGCCTAGCATTTTAAGATCTTCTTCTGAATTGTAATTGTCTAGATCTATAAATGGAGAAATGAGATCGTTTGTGAGAAATCCTCCTACTTCATCGTCCATTATGTCTTTAGCTTTATCGAAGTTCTTTGCGCCAAATAGATAAGATCTGGTTCCGTTTTCGTGGACACTTTCCTGATACACAGTCATGCCCCATAGTTTCATATCCGATCCATTTGCCTCGAACAGGCTCCATTCTAGTAGGTGCTTCATTTTAAAATTATTCATTCTTTTATATATCTAGACTTGTCTCTCCTATTCATTCACATCCCCTTCGATATATAGAATTGTGAAAAACTTAATGACATATAGAGCTCTTCTTGAAAGAAATAATTCTGCGGGTATACCTGGAAGGGTTGAGCCTGTCGAGTTTCTGACCAATCTGGGATTCCGGGAGCAGGAAATAGAAATCATTGCCAGATGGATGGCTGAAAATAGAGGCGATATAAATCTTCATTATTTTCCATTCCGATCTAGCCAACCGATAGCTGGTGTTTTCATAGGCGATAGAGACGTTGCGATAAACTCTAAAATGAGAATGCCTAAAGAGATGCTTCTTTTCTTAGCACTCCATGAAAGCAAGCACTCCGATCAATATATGGATGGTGACTTTGAAAGCATGTACTTTGATCCTGTTATAGCGGGCGATCGCGATCTATTCATAAGGGGTTACAACGAGCTAGAGAAGGAAGCTAATGATTACGCTCTAGCAGCTATGGTTGATCTTGGCTTTAGCAGATTTGTAGAAACACAAGAAAGACAACTCAGATCCAATGAGCTTGCCGGTGGAATGGTTTATGATATGATGCGTGAAGACATTAAAAAAACCGGGGCTACCAACTTCCAAGAGCTTATTAGAGCCCAGGTTTTGTGATCTCAGGAACAAAGGAGAGCAATGCTGGTATAATAAAAAATTAAAGCCCATGGGGATCGTTGCTCCGGAGGATATACAATTCCATCCAAGAAACCCTTTTAGAAAAACAAGAATTAATCAGGACGGTACAATAGACTTCCCCGAGGCTCTAGAGGATTCTAGTACCGGATGCGCAAATCTGGTATCATCTGAGACTTATGTAAAGTTTAAGAGTGGAACTTACCACATAATAAAATGGTCTTTGCAAGAAAATGATGGTCCTTCTACTAGCTTTTTCGACGTTATAGATTTGGAGAAACAGAGCCTGCAAGGTGACAATCTAACTGAGGACCAGTTTTCAGATTGGGTTCTGAAAGAGCAAATCCCAGTTATCTGATGTAAAAAATAGTCTCTTAGGATATATAAAATAAAAATCCTATGAAGAATTTTTTCGTCAAAATGTTCTCGAGCGGGGGTGAGGTCTCATCCAAGAGATTTAGTGCATTTTTTACTCTCTTCAACATAATCGTTCTTGCTTACATTGCTACGTTTATGTCAGACGATAAAGCCACTCCCGAATTCATGTATGATGCGCTAGCTCTTATAGCTGGTGGAGGTTTAGGACTAACTGTAATAGAGAAGATCTTCGCAAAAAAAGACAGCTCTTCTACAAGTACAACAACTTCGGATACAAACACTTCAAATTGTGCATGCGGAGGTGATCCCTCTAACTGCTCAAGTTGCAAATCAAAAAATAAATAAAAAAATGAAAAACCTAAAAAAATTCGGAGAGCTAGAACCAGCCAAGCCAGCAAATGAGTCGATCAACACATCGACAGTAAGCGACTGTATAGAGCTTTTAGAAGAAGCAAAATCACAAATGGAGGATGCCTTGCAAAATCTACAAGGAGTTTATAGGCATTTACAAGGAACTGAACTATCAGGTACAGCAGAGAGGCTTAAGTCCTATATCATCGGTCACCTGGAGCCTATGATCTCTTCTGATCACGGATGGATGACAAGAGCGGTTTCGATTGATGAGATCATCGATGAACTTAAAGAATCCGGATTTGATGGCGAGATGGGTGAGGAGGTATAATAAAATCAGCCTATAATTTTGAAAAGACCCATTGGGTCTTTTTTTTTATGAAATATTTCTGCGCAGCTGAGTATAATAATCACTATTAAAAAGATGGCGGAAAAACAAAAACCAACATTGCAAGAAGGAGAAACCTACTTTATAGAGGGCTCACCTGTGATATACGAGTTCACAGAGGGATCTAAAAATTTCTTCTCTAAGATCGACCTGGATGGTAAACCTAAAGGAAGACTGAGAGTTATAATGGGGAATCCCGGAGATGTAGCAGAAATGCTAATCAAGAGAGCTTCAAGATAAGATTTACGATCCTCTTGATATATAGTGGGACAAAAACTCACTATGAAACATCTACTAGAATACGACAAGTACGTGGAGCCTTCTGCTCCCGTGAATGAGGCATTTATCTTTGATATGTACCCAAAATTTATAAGCTGGCTGAAGGGATGGTATAAAAAGCTAATAGGCTCGAATACAACAGATAGTGCTAAAAAACCAATAGCTTCTAATTTGCCAGACGAGATGCAAGGCGAACACATGTTATACGTTCCACATCAGCAAGGAGGGAGAGGATCTGCTAAATTATTTCTAGCAGCTAAGGGTAAGTATAAACTAGAGCAGAAGGACATAGACAAGATAAAAAGCAACATGCCTTCTTCAGATCCTGAATACAAGATAGTAACGGATCCTAATAAATCATCAAAAGAAAAGGCTCTAGCTTATTTTAGATACTGGAAAAAAAGATGGGCAGCTTATTCAAAAGATGCTAAAGCTAATATACCAAAACATCCTAAAGTTGACTCAGGGATCAAGAAAAACGACGAAAAGCACCCTAAGTTTTTCTCCAATGATTTTCTGACCACTGTGGCTTGGATTGAATCAAGATTTGATCCTCTAGCTGGAAAAAATAAATCATATAAGGGATTATTCCAGATAGGCAACGATGCATTCTCTGATCTTAAAAAAACATATAGGGACAGAACATACGTCAAAAGAACTTCTATTCCTTTGGATACTATAGAAAATCCACAGATGGGTAATGACTATTTAAAGTGGTCTTATGATAGATTTGAAAATAACCTTAAGGATTTGGAGGACGGTAAAGCATGAGATTCCTAAAAGAATATAACGAGATAGGCGACTTTCAAAACCTAAGTGAGGGTCTAGAGTATCACATTAACAAGCAGATTCCACTAATGGAAAGCGTCTATAGAATAGAGTCATCCTCCTGGATATCTCTGGTCAACGAAGCTCGTGATTTATGGGAGAAATCTGTTATAGATCTTAATGATGATGATCTCTTCTTGATTGGTACAGATGCTGGAACATACGGCGTATATGAGGGTAACCTTGTTCTATTAGACGTTCCTTTCTGGGAGGGCGAATTTGATTATGAGTGGGATATGGATGACGATGTCAATGAAGCTGAGTATCACGGCAAAAAAGTAAAATTAAATAAACCATTTAGAACCCCAGGCGGGACTAGAAAATTCTCAGTCTATACTAAAAACGACTCAGGTAAAGTTGTTAAGGTTAACTTCGGACAACCTGGAATGAGAGTTAATAATGCAGATCCTAAGAAAGCAAGATCATTCAGGAAAAGAATGAGATGCGACAATCCTGGGCCAAGATGGAAAGCAAAATGGTGGTCTTGTAACGTTGCCAGATATAGAAAACTATTAGGCATCAAAAGCTCAAATCCATGGTAAAACTTCCATTCGAGGAAATCAATGAGGGAAATTCTAGGATCAGGATCTTTTCTAAAGATTCCAACGATCATGAGCTAAAGTGGCACTTTGATAAGGAGGATAGATTTGTGGAGCTACTGGAGGACACTGATTGGGAATTCCAATTTGACAATGATTTACCAGTGCCCTTTCCTAAAAAGATACTCATACCAAAGAACGAGTGGCATAGAGTAATAAAGGGAAACAAAGATCTAAAGATAAGGATAAAGACGTATTAAACTTCTGCTTCAGCTTCCATGAAAAGAGATGCATAGTCAGTAGGATCCATACCTTCCTTCAGCCTTCTTCTTGGTCCCATGTCTGCTTTTGATGTTATGCGGAATTCAGTTCTTTTTAAATCAGAAAATCCCTGGATTGTTGAGTATATTGAAGTGAAAAGTCTCTTTAGAAATTTAGGATTCTTTTCTGCAAATCTTTTCATATATCCGCCTCCTCCAACTATCTCTTCTGTCCAATCAAAATCACCATTTCTAATGGTGTCTAGAATTTTAAGTATTTCGCTTTCCCTGTCGTCATCCCCTAGATACAATAGATATTGCTCTAAACCGAAACATAATTCAGATATCCAAGCATCCTGCTCGGTTGGTGAGGCTGCATAAAGATCGTCTATATCTGCGCCTATCTCGATGAGTCGTTCTGTAAATTTTTCAATTCCTTCTTTCTTAGTTTTCCCCTTTAGATCCAGCCCAAACTTTTTACCCTTCTGTACTATCTCTATCGATAATTCTCCAGATTTTTTACCATTCTCCGGATTTGATTTTGGATCTACTGCATGAACTAGTTCATGAAATAGAATTGCGCATTTCGATATCCAATCCCTTCTGTCATCAAAATATCTCGTAGATAGGACAACCCGATCCTGCCCTTTTTGAATATAACCTCGCCATTGAGCTACGTGATCTACTGGCAATTTGATCCAGGGACCGAATTGAATGTAAACCTTCTGTGGTTTTTTATCGTATTTGAACTCCAGATAAAATCTAACCGTCTTAAGATCTTCTTTTAGCTCTGGGTATTTTTTAGAAAGCTTCTTTAGTACATCGTATTTATATTCTATGAACTGAACTATCTCATAGAAATTAGAAAATTCACCATGGAAATATCTTTTAGACTCGTCTATAAAATCTGAGAATTTTTTAATCTTCATAAGGTTATATATCTAAAATAGATAGAGCATATGATACTAGAACTGGATTTCACTAAAACAGCTCCCAATATGAAAACTCATTGGAGAGTTGGTCACGCATGGGGAATAATACACCCGAATGCTTCTTACCAATACAGCGCTGAGTACTGTGTCTCGCATAAGAAGGACACGGGACTGATACTAAAATCAGAAAGAGTTGATTCTGTAGAGGTTATGGACTCCAATGGAACTATCTACTATCCAGACGCAGCTGTTGGATTAATGAGTAGCAAGTTCCACTTTAAGTATGGTAGGCTTGATGTCGAGGCTATATTACCGAGAGGCAAAGGCCTTTGGCCTGCTATCTGGACAACAGCAGAGGACTCCTGGCCTCCTGAGATAGACATACTTGAGGGTTATTCAGAGAAAAGAGAAAACTATGGAAACTGCATTATACCAGGGATAAGATTACAATCCAATGTCCACTACAGAGATAATGGAAAGAGCTCCAATATAGGCGGTAGGAATCACAGAATGTGGTGTGATCCAACAAAAAGATCTATTAAATACTCCCTAGTGTGGAAACCAGATTCGATAGAGATCCTTTATAACGATAGAAGAGTTAGATCAGTTAAAGACCCATTAATATTATCAGATCTTAATAATTCAATCGGTCAGTACATAGTTCTGAATAATGCCATACAGCCGGAGCATTGGGATCAAGGAACATCCGAGTTTGTCATTAAAAGTCTAAGACTAGAAACAGAGAGACTGCTCTGGTGATCAGAAATGAGGGTGCCACGAGTCCCACTCGCAAGCCTGAGCTTCTGCAGTTTTAGTTTTTATACTAAGGTCCTTATTCTGGTAAACATCATACCCCATTTCTTTAAAATAATCTAGTGCTTTCTCGACGCAGGAGCAAGAGGTTTCCATTATTTTATCATCTTCATCATACAGATAGTAGATGTTCATTATAGGGGTTATTGACATAGAGGGGATTTTTTTAGATATATAACTAGAATTAAAAAAAATTTCACATTTATCTAAAATGATTCAAGTAAAATACGGGCCGGAGTTAGTCGATGTTACTAATTTTCTAAACACCCTATCCAAACACAAGAAGGTGACATTTGTTACTACAAGTAATAGATCTCCCTTTGTTGAGAAGAAATACGGGGAAAGCCCAAAATCATCTCAGCTTGCTAATCACTTAGCAGAATCACTGAAAAGAAGGGGTGTTAAAGTATCCGTCATCGATGGTGCTAAATTAAAGATCTACAATTCACTAGGTTGTGTTAGCGAGATAAAGGGGAATCTATGCGGGGTTAAGGCATCCTTGGTTAAGGACAAGGAGAAAAATCCACACGGTCATCTTAGATGCTGGGCAAGTCATGATTTTAAGGACGATGAACTATGGAAGATAGTCAACGAGATGTACGATAGCCAAGCAATCATATTCTTCGGCTCACAAAGATGGGGTAATGTTAATGCTGTTTATCAGAAGATCATAGAAAGACTAGACTGGATAGAAAGCAGATGGACAACCCTAGAAGGCGACAACACAGTAAAGGATATACAAGCGGGGCTAGTTTTACTTGGCCAAAATTGGAGGGTCCAGGAAAGTCTAGATGTTCAAAAAGAGGTTTTCAAATTCTACGGTTTCAAAGTGGAAGATCCTCTATTTATAGGATGGCAGTACACAAGAGACGTAAAAGACGAAACAGAGGAATCCTATAAACAAGCACCTATAACTTTTCAGGATTCTTGGAATATGGATCTTATGGTAAAGAAAAACCAGGAAGAGTTTGAGCTATACGAGGACACCTCAAAGGAAGACGGATTTCCGACATTTCTTCAGTATATTAGCAAGATGTAACTGTTTCTCTACGGATCTCTTTCATACTTTTGAACTATAAATAAAAAGTATGAAAAACACAGCAATTTTACTACTCTCTATTCTGACAAATTTCTGCTTCTCTCAGGTAGAGGTCAGCGAAAGCGAAATCCTAAAATTACAGCCGTCACAATCCATCATGAATGGAGAATGGACATCTGGTCTAGAAAACCACAGAGGCTCCATGGGATTGAATTCTTATAGAAGCCAAAGTCTAGACCAGCAAAGCTTGAACAGAGCACTTTATTACGCTGCACTTATAGACTACAATTCCAGAGACAAAAGAATGCTAGAGTGTGTGCGTGCCATTCCGAACGATAATAGAGCTCACAATAAATTCTTCGGTAATCCGACATACTTTGCATCTCCCGATAGTTTGGTGTATCAGTCATCTCATCTCTCATTTAAGGAAAGCAACTATTGGTTAATCTCATCAGGAGAGGTCATGCAAGAATATGTTTACCTTGTCAAATCAAAGGATAAGCTAACAAGAGAAGCTCTGATCTCGAAAATGATAGGATACCACCAGAAAAACAGAGGAGAAGATGGGTTCATTAAAGCTTACTTAAAATCAGAAAGCCATAGATTAACCATAGAAGGAAATCTCAACGATACCTACGGTAGCTCCATAGTATACATTATTCATAATTGGTTCTGTCAAGAAGACAATCTATGGTACCAAGAGGTTGTTGTTTTAAACGTTACTCTTTTTGGTAAAAGAGCATACGATCTAAAAGGATAATTACTTAAGAGACAATAGATATCTGTTCTGATCTATTAGAGCAACAATCTCATCTATTATATTGATCAGCTCGGAATCTTTCTCCTCTGAAAAATAAGATCTGCAATCATCGTTATAGCAAGAATAGAGATGATCTAGAAATTCTGTAAGATCCGCATTTTCCGGGTTCTTGTAATTAAAGATAGTTAGGCATCCCTCTTCGGTATTAAGGGTGGGTTTACCGAATTTACCCATCACGGATTCTGCTAACTGATCAGATAGATCATTAAATTCACCCCAAAATGAATCCAATGCTTTATGTTGTCCGTAGAAATTTGTTTGCCAGTGCAAAAGCTTAATCTGAGCTGAATTCTGTAGGATCTTAGAGAAGATTGGAGCAAAGCTCTTTTTATCCTCTGCCTCGGGCTCATTACCCGTAGGGGCTTGTACCATGTTACTTCTCATTTGATTGAAAGTTATGAACTCATCCCCAGTCTCTTTCTTTGGTTTTTCTATTATGTCGCCAAAAGCGCTTAAGTTAACTACGTTATTCATCTAGTCTTTATTTTTTCTTATATATCAAAATAACCTTCCACTTATCTTTTTTCCTACGGAGATTTTATCTATTTTTACTCTATAACAATAAAGGGACAAAGATATGAAAAAGCTAACAATCTTCTTACTACTAAGCTTAACCTTAACAAAGGCATTCTCTCAAGATCTTGATTCTATCAGAATGGAATTCAACAAATTGATGAAAGAATACATCGACAAGAACAACGGTAACACAATCCGTGATATCGTTAGAGCCGAGGATGATGTTTGGGTAAAAAAAGGATTTTGGATTTTTAGACACAACGAGAAAGTTCACGTTGATGCTATCTACGGTCCTAACCATGGTAAATTAGACGAAGCTAAGGAGGTTCAACATCTTACAGAATGGTCAGCTGATCAGGCTAGATATTTAAAGGAGGTTTCTGTTTATTTGCAAAAGACAAACCCAGGAATGATAGCTTACTTATCTCACGCTCAGAAGGCAGAATTAGATAGCGTCCCTGATTCTGCATTAAGCAAACCGAGAAAGAGCCTATTGAAAACAGAGGTTTTAGTTATGAACCAGGGCTTCAGAACTGAAGAAGGCATACCAGAGGAATCAGCTAAAGAATTTGCCAAGGAAGCTTTCGATGATCTTTTAGCATCAAAACAACACAAGAAAATAATCGATGAGGCATCTAGCAGATTTGGAACCGGTATTACTCTTGTACCAATAGCTCCTGAACAAATTGTAAGATATAGTGAAACTGGATTTGATGGTATAAAAAAAGAGGGGGTACGAATAGAAAAATCGGATGACTTTAGTAAAAGATTTTATACAGTAATAATTGTCTGTAACTTTTAATATTTATCTCCCAATAAAAAAGAGCCCTAAGGCTCTTTTTTGCTATGTGAAATCGTTTATGATCTTCCGCCTATCCAGTCTCTACCACCTCCACCTTTCTTAGTTCTTAACCACCAAGGCAATCCTCTGAAATCTAGACTCTTACCAAAATCAACATTTTTAAATGGGCCCTTTCGAGTGTACTTTGGTCTCTCGAAGTCCCATTCATCAATATTAAGAAAATCCTCACCTCCGCCTCCGGCATAAAAGCTAGCACTTAATTGAATTGTTGTATATTTCAGATATGCGCTTAACTGCCCAGGTTCTGTTCTTTTTCCCTCTGCTGAGAGGTCCATTCTCACCTCTACAAATTGGCCCACCGGCTTACCAGTTTTATTTTCTATATTATACTGATCGGTCTTTCCCCCTGTATCTGTTACTTTCCATTTTTTGACAAGCTCAGCATCTTTACCTAGAACTTTTTTCTCTTTGAGGATATTGACTATAGCCTCCTCAAAAGAATCCGCTCTTTTCTTAGCAAGGTCGTCATTCTTTTCCGTGTTTGCAGTGGTTGTTCTAGACGGATCATCAAAATCCATTTCTTCGGTTGTCTCTAGTGTTTCATTGCCCCAAACATTGCTAGCAGAGGAAAGAACCTCAAGCTTCGATATTTTCATATCAAATTCCGCATTTGGACCTAGCTTTTTTATAGCTTCTTTTTTGGCATTCTCTATTTTATCCTCAATTTCTTTGGCAACCTCCTCAGCGAATCCCGATTTCAATTCAGCGGATTCTGTTTCAAATTTGGAATCTTTTTTAACCGAGGCTTCAGTCTTAAACCCAACCTCTTTATCTGATGTTCCCAAAGCTTCAATATATGGAGTTTTAGCTGCTAGCTTAGCACCAGATCCTGCTCCGTCAACTGGTGGTATTACAATCACCGCTTTCATAGGAGTAGCACTATTTGCCTGATTCAAAACGAATTTATTCTTTATATCTTTTATTGCATTTATTTGCTTTACCTGAAATTCACCATTCCCAACAGCAGCAACAAAAGCCTCCGTATTTTTCTCCGTTATCTTAATCAGAAATGCGGAGGATTCCATTTCTCCTGCCTCACCTGGAACGTTCACTAACTTAAATTGATCGTTTGGTATGATCTGTTCATCTTTCGTTAATTCGACATCCGATGTGTACATCTGGTCTTTTTTCAGAAGTGTACTTTTATTATTTGATGATATCACGTTTAATCTTAGCTTAGGCATCTCCCCGCCTTCTTTCAGATTCTTAATATCCGGTTTTTCCATACCTGATAATAGACTAGCTGCAACGCTATATAAAATAGAATCTGCATATCCGTCCATCTCCATTAGTTCATTAATGACTGCACCGAATTTCTTTTTCTTAGGTCCGTTGCAATAATCATAGATGGCTTTATCTGCTACAAGCAATAGAGCTTCAAGTGATGCTTTGAATTTTTTATCGCTCAAATCGATTTTAAGTTCCTCCTTGAGGTACTCTGTGAAGTTTAGTAGTCTTTTATTCATAATCTTTTGTTGTTGTATATATCTAATTTTTTATATGCTCAGAGTATCACCTCGCTTTCTAGATCTGTCAATGTTTCATCCCCTCTCGGGATTGAAAGATATCCGTAACCATCATAGTGCTTTTTATATTCAGCTGCCTTTTCTTGAAACTCCTTTACGACATCCTTTGGCATCTTTTTACCAAAACAGTCTTCGAAAATGTACTTGTAGATTCTAATTGATGAGTTACCAACAAGACCTGGTGTTTCATTGTGCTCTATGCACCAAACCTTTCCTTTATCGTCTATCGCAACGTCTAGTCCAACAAAATTTAGATTTGGATAGAAATCAAATATTGCTCTAGCTATAGGTTTAACTCCCCTCCAGTTCTCAAATTCATCTAGAGGCACTGGGCTCCACATAAATTTAGACTTTACCTCCTTAGCTTCATTTAGTCTTAGTGACTTAGATTTAGAGTTGTTTGGTTTTCTGTGCCAGACACCAAATGCTCTTATCTTATCGTTATTCTTTCCTCTGAAGATCATTATCCTGTATTCATTCTCAATAGGAACGCACTCTTGGTAGACGTCAAATTTCCTATTGCCCAGATCCGCTCTTGCTTCTATCTTTTCAACACCTTTTGATTGGTATGAATCATCCTTCTTGGCTATAATAGGAAATTCAAGTTGATCCAAATCCTCTTTCTTAAATACAGTTTTTGGAAACCAAGGTGCTTTAATTTTCTGAGCTTTTAGAGCCAGATCTGATTTACCAGGATCAAACTTCTCAGGATAGTTATAGATTATCTTTTTCGGAGGCAGATCTCCATTCTTTAGAAGATCCATCGATCTCTCCGGATTTCTCCAGAATAAAAGAGGAAGCTTCTTATCCAGTTTGGTGAAGTCCGATTTATCGTAGAAGTCCAACCAATAGTTCTTCATATCGTTCCCTATTATTTCCTCTGCATCCTGAAATTTAAGAGAAGAGAATATCTGGACTTTTTTTAAAAAATTCCATATTGAATTCTTGTTGATGTGATCTACAAAGCTTTCAAATATTTTTACGTGTTTCATAACTTAAACTATATATTTAATCCAAACAAAAAGCCATCACCAAAACCATTAGTGTAAAGTTATATATGAATATCAAATAATCCGCCCTCTATGAGAATCTTTTTATGCACCTCAATATATTTACTGCTATTCGCAAATTATTCTTTTGCCCAGTGTTCCGGAAATCAATCTTTTACACTCGATCCATCCCCGATGAACGGTAACTACGAGCCTGGAACTGTTGTAACAATGTGCTACACCATGAACGGATGGAACGGCACCGGATTTGGTTCTAACTGGTTAGAAGGATTTGGATTAACTCTAGGACCAGGATGGATATCATACGTTCCAGTACAGGAGCCTATAAACTGCTCAAATGACGGAGCTTGGCTGTGGTTGGAGTCTGCAACATCGGCTTCAACTGGTTTAACGGTTGGTCCTGGATACTTCTATGAAGGCCCTCAGGGCCCGGTTGACGGAAACGGCGGAAACGACTGGGGTGATTTTGGAACAACATGCCAGTGGACATTTTGCGTTCAGCTCCAGGTTACTGATGAGTGCGATCCTCTTTCTCTTTTAATAGGGGTTACCCCATACGCGGATGGCTCAATGGGAAGCTGGACAAATGAGTCTTGCTTTGATCCACCCTTCCAGATTTTTAACGGATCCGTATCAGGAGGCGATGTTAACACATCACCGATTTCCATTCAAATGGATACCGTTTGCGTTGATTTATCCCAGAACTATTCGGTCATAAACACACCAGGATCAACCTACCAATGGAGCATATCAGGGGGTGGCAATTTGACACAGAATGGATCCAATCTTTCATCTGTAGAATGGGGAGGCGTTCCGGGTGAATACCTGATTACTGTCCAGGAAACAACAGCAGATGGCTGTGTTGGCAATCCTATAGATTCTCAGATATCCGTGGTTGATACATTAATAACATTCGGCCAGGTTAAAACAGGTATCTGCATAGGTGATGCTACAGAGCTATTCGCAACACCAGGGGGTGGATACTGGAGCGGACAGAATATAGAGGGTAGTACTTTCTTTGGGTATTACTCAGGTACATATTTTCCACAATACACGGTAAACATACACGGGTGCACCGTCACAGATTCTGTTGAGGTGTTCGTAAGAGAACCTTTTAGTGCCCCTATAATAGAAACTTATCTACTGGACATAGATCTTTGTTTCAATTCAAATCAGCAAAGTTATTTCACTTCCGATGATCCTTCTATAGAGTACACATGGCACGTTGATGGCGATCTTCAGGATGATACCGATTATGAGTTAAATCTTTTCTGGCCAGACACTACCATGCTTCACACTATAGAAGTATACGGTACCGATACAATAGGATGTAAAAGCGATCCTGGTTATATCCTAATCGATATTAAGGCTTGCCACAGAATATATGTTCCGAATTCATTCACCCCAAATAATGATGGATTTAATGATGCATTTAAAATAACAGGTCTCTCTATTTACGAGCCAAGAATGAAAATCTATAATAGAGACGGTTCTATCGTTTATGAGATTAAATCAATAAACGACTCATGGAATGGCAGTGATGGAAAAGGTTATTACTGCCAGAGCGGAGTCTATAACTGGACATTGACCTATAAAGACGATAACGGATTCGGACACGTTCAGAAAGGACATGTCGTTCTAATTAGATAACTATTAGTAGTTGTTAGGTAGGATACCGGACTCGTATCTAGACTTACCATTCTTTAGTAGAAACTCAAGCTCCAACCACTGTCTTTTAGTTAATTCTTTTTTAGTCTTTAGATTCGTCCACATTTTCGAAAAGAACTGGTTACTGTGATATTTGTAAGGTATCCACCCCCATAGTTTTTCATAGTATGTTATTTCGGCATCTGTGAATGTTTTCTTCCCTGCTAGGTCTCCAGTATTTCTGTTCTGAGCACCATAGTTTGCGGATCCGTACTCTTCGAATAATTTTAGATTCTTCATGACTTTATATATTTCTAAATCATCTCATATTTATTTTTTAGTGTTTGATATATAAGTGAAATTTTATGAATCGATACACTGAAAATATACAGAATCCTGGAAATCCTGACTAAAAGTCAGGATTTTTTTTGGGCCTATGTAAACAAAAAAAAACAAAAAAATGAAAAACACAAAAACCTACAACGAGCTGGTTCAGAAGATGAGAGACTTCTTCCAGGGAAGAGGATTCTTAGAAGTCCCGACACAATCAAGGCTTTCCATCTTGGCAGCATGCGAAAATCCACACTCTATTGCCACATTTGAATATAACGGCGAGATCTGGCCTTTACCACAAACCGGTCAGATGTGGTTGGAATACGAGCTTCTTAAAAATCCGGAATGGCCTGGTGTTTATTGTATTTCCACATCCTATAGACAGGAGAAGAGCCCAATACCAGGAAGACATGAATTAATATTTCCCATGTTCGAATTCGAGTCAAAGGGAGGCATGGAAGAGCTTGTAAAATTAGAGAGTGATCTTCTAAGTCATCTAGGATTCGATAACCCTATTGAGGTTAATTACGATGATGTTTGCGAAGAATATGGCGGGGTACCTATACTAGAGAATGAGCATGAAACTAGAATGTGGCAGGAGAAGGGACCTGTTGTTTCTCTTCAGAACTTCCCATATAGAACAAATCCATTCTGGAATATGAAGGAGGGGGACAATAAGATATTCAATAAGGTGGATGTTATACTATTCGGTCAAGAAACAATAGGATCAGCGGAAAGAAGCTGCAATGTGGAAGAAATGAGAAACAATTTCTATACAATAGAGAATGGAGGGTATGCAGCTAAACTATTTGATCTGTTCGGAAGGGATAGGGTTAAAAATGAACTAGAAGAATTCCTGTCACACGATTTCTTTCCTAGATTCGGAGGAGGAATAGGGATGACCCGTTTAGCTAGAGCCTATGAAATGAACTTGAATAAATAAAAGAGGGCCCGGATTTTTCCGGGTTCTTTTTAGTATAATAAAAGAGCTATGGAAAATAGGGCTGAAAATAAATGGAGGAGATTAACTGACTCGCAGGAGATCGAATTGCTTTCCTATGTTAAATCCTGGATGTATGAAAACCCAGGACACAGGATCTATATTGGGTGCGATTCCCAAAATAGAGGAAGATCTACAACTTACGCAACAGTGATAGTCCTTCACTATCCCAGTGGTGGAGGACACGTCCTGTATAAAAAAGAGAAGATTGAAAAAGTTGCATCTAGCTTTGAGAGACTTTGGAAAGAGGTTGAACTTAGTGTGGAGATCGCTAACTTATTAATTGATTCTGGATTGGGTAAGCCCGATTGCATCGATGTGGATTTAAACCCAGATCCGAGGTACAATTCCAACCAATTACTAAGAGCTGCAGTTGGATTAATTGAGTCTATGGGAATTCAGGCTAGATATAAATCTAAATCACCATGGGCTATTAGCATAGCTGACACTATGTGCAAGAGCAAATCTGGAAAGAAACCAAGAAAACATAGAATATGAGGTGCTTACTCATACAGGCTAATGGCAATAATAATAGGATGGGTCATTATTTCAAGCAGCCAAAATATGAGCTTTATTACGACGGATCTAAGATCATAGACAGGATAATAGAAAACTCATATGGAATATTTGATAAAATATTTGTTGCAATTAGGAAGGGTTTAGAAATAAACTTCGACCGTTCTAGAGTTGATCTTATATACTGTGAAAGAACCGAAAGTAGAATAGATACGCTAAAAAATTGTTTTGAAAAACTGGGTGACTATGAATCTGTCACCATACACGACTGTGACGTTGTAATAGATCGCGATGTTCTAGAAGAAATGAAGGGTAACAGTTTAGCTGTTGCTAGTTACAGAGGGGATGGCCTGAAGTATGGCTTCATTGAGTTAGATAAAAAAATGAGATATCTAAAAGGAAACGAAAAGGAGAAGGAGGAGGGCCACATTTCAATAGGCGCTTATTCGGTATATTATAGAGAATTTAATAGTTATTTAGAAAAAGCTACAGGGGAAAGTTTATTAGAATATTATAATCTTATAAAAACCAATAATATCGGCGTAGTGTATTCTAAGAACCATGTTAATTTGGGTGATATTGAATCTTATATGAGTAATTTATGGTCGTTGTAATAGATTTTGACGGCACCTTAGCTTTAGGTGACACCTCAAATATAAGCTTAATGATACCTAATATAAAATTGATAACACTAGTAAACTCCATGTATTCAGATGGAAATTTTATAAAAATCGTAACAGCAAGGGGAAGTAAATCATGCAGTACTATAGATCAGAGAATTGAAAAATATTACGATCAGATTAAAGAGTGGCTGAATAAAAATAACGTGAGCTACAACTCGCTTTCTTTCAATAAGGAGTACGGTGATGCCTATATAGACGATAGATGCTATAACATAAAGCAAGATATAGTATATAAAAAATTGGACTCGAAGTTTACCGATAATATTGTTAGAAAAATAAATGAATCGGTTATTAAAAAAAGCGAAGGCATCGTTAATGAAGTAGAATGGTATCGTAAAGCTTCTTCTATAGGAATCGATGTGCCAGATATATTAAGCTATGATAGAGACACTCTATCTTTGAATTTTATAGAAGGCAGGGAGTGCATTGATATTGATCTTATAAAAAAAGCTCTTTCCAAAATGAGCAAGGAGAAACCCACAAATGGGTCAAATTTTAATTCATACATAGATAGAATTGGTAACCATATAAATAATAATCCGGGTATAAAGAATGGCGAAAAACTAATAGAATCCCTAAAATCAATAAATCCACCTAATACTTTTAATCATGGTGATTTTTCTGTACACAATATGATAGAAAGGGACGGTAGGCTATTTTTGATAGACCCAATATACTCCGATGATATTTACCAGTCTTATGTTATAGATGCAGCTAAACACTTATTTAGCGTGCTTTACTATTCTTTAAATCCAGATTTTTATCAGCTGTGTTATGACAACTACATCTATAAATTAGGTATAGATTACAGGTCCTTAGATATTCTAATTGCATCCGAGTCGGTAAGAGTTTCGAATAGAAAGAATCAACTAATAGACATATCAAATAATTTAATAGAAATATTATGAGCCTTTGCAGAGTAGTCCACTTCAAAAAAGATCCGTATGACGTTTATATAGGAAGAGGATCCAAATGGGGTAATCCATTTTCTCATAAAACCGGTACATTGGCTCAATTCAAGGTTTCTTCTAGAAAGGAGGCTATTGAAAAATATGAGGAGTGGATTAAAACCCAGGATTACCTAATGGAAAACCTTGCTGAGCTTAAGGGAAAAATTTTGGGGTGCTGGTGTAAGCCTCAGTCCTGCCACGGGGATGTTCTAAAGAAATTAGTAGATTCTTTGGATCGTAATCTTTTTTAAAGGGATATATAGACAAAAAGTACTAGATTAAAATGGCTTATAGAATTCTTTTCCGCAGGGACACATCAACTAACTGGGAAACAAACAATCCGGTTTTATCCTCCGGAGAACCGGGATTTGCTACCGACACTAATGTCTTAAAGATAGGTGATGGCTCAAGTCCATGGTCATCTTTAGAACAGATAAATCCACCAGGAATCACAGGTCCAACCGCGGATGTCAATTTTGATAATATAGCATCCGATGTCATTGCTTCTACTAATGCAACCTATAGCCTAGGAACCCAGAATTATCAGTGGAATAACTTATATGTAGCTGGTAGCATGTATCTAGGAGATTCATCAGTTAACATTTCCGGATCTGGTACAAATTTCATACTAGCAGGAGGTACTGGTAATCAGGTAACCGGTAATCTAGAGGTATCCGGAGGTCTAACTGTAAACGGAACAAGCAATCTCAGACCATATAAGGTGTATACAGCTTTGGTTACTCAGACATCTTCGTTAGATCCAACGGATCTTATTTTGGAGAGCACTTTTAATAGCACACTCACCTGGAACAGAGATTACACAGGTAGATATACCATTTCTTCCACAGCAGAATTTACTCAAGATAAAGTTTTTGTAGTGTTTTCTCAGAATGCTGCTCTTGCTACTTCAACCACACCTTGCCACTATAACTGGCAGTGGTACGATTCTAGTAATCTCTATATAGAATCACTGAATGTAGCGGGTGCTACCGCGGACAATCTTTTCTCTGCCACATCGGTTGAGATAAGAGTCTATAATTAACATTAAAATTATTTTTTTAATACGGAATTTTTTCCTATAATTGGGATAAGATTTTTATGGAGAAAAAAAATATGGAAAACCACGAAGAGGAAGAGGATTATGGATATCCCTTCAATAAGTACGGAGACGACGATGACGATGAAGGTGACACACAGCCTGGCTCTTATAAATCATCAGGTAAAAGTTCTAAGACGCCAGCTTTAGACACATATTCACGGGATTTAACTGCTATGGCATCCAGAGGAGAACTCGACCCTATTATCGGAAGAGATGAAGAAATAGAAAGGGTTTCTCAGATCCTGTGCAGAAGAAAAAAGAACAATCCTGTTCTTATAGGAGAGCCCGGTGTTGGTAAATCAGCTATCGCAGAGGGTATAGCACTCAGAATCATACAGAGGAAAGTATCTAGAAACCTTTTAAACAAAAGAATAGTTAGCCTGGATATTGCTTCGATAGTAGCAGGAACTAAATACAGAGGCCAGTTTGAAGAGAGGATGAAAGCTATCATAGAGGAGCTAAGAGAAGACCCTAGCGTGATCGTTTTCATAGATGAAATACACACTATTGTTGGAGCTGGTGGAGCATCTGGGTCTTTAGATGCCTCTAATATGTTCAAGCCAGCTTTAGCCAGGGGTGAAATCCAATGTATAGGTGCAACAACTCTAAACGAATATAGACAACACATCGAGAAGGACGGAGCTCTAGAAAGAAGATTCCAGAAAATAATCGTCGAGGCTCCTGATGCTGACACTACTATTAAGATCCTGAATAACATCAAATCTAAATACGAGGATCATCATAATGTGACTTATACAGAGGATGCTATTTTAAATTGTGTTAAGCTTACTGAGAGATATATCACTGACAGAAACTTTCCAGATAAAGCATTAGACGCACTAGATGAAGCAGGGTCGAGAACACAGCTATCTGAGGTTAAAGTTCCGGATTCTATTAAGAATCTTGAGAAAAACTTGGATAACATCCATATAGAAAAAAAGGATGCTGTAGCTAAACAAGACTATGAGGCAGCTGCTAAATTTAGAGATCTAGAGAGAAAAATCAGGGTTAACCTAGAGTTGGAACAGAAGAACTGGGAGTCCAAACTAAAAGAGGATCGAAAGACAGTGGATGGTGACAAGGTAGCTGAAGTTGTTTCTATGATGAGCGGAGTTCCTCTAAAGAAAGTAACTCAGGAGGAAAACGAGAAACTAGCGAATTTAGGCACAGACCTTAAATCCAAAGTTATAGGACAAGATCCAGCTATAGAAAAAATAGCAAAGGCAATTCTTAGAAACAGAATGGGACTAAAAGACCCAAATAAACCGATAGGCTCTTTCATATTTCTAGGTCCAACCGGAGTTGGTAAAACTCAGCTTGCCAAAGAACTTGCTAAGCAATTATTCGGGGATGCCGATGCTCTTATCAGGGTGGACATGAGCGAATATATGGAGAAGTTTAATTCAACCAAACTTATTGGTGCACCTCCAGGTTACGTTGGCCACGAGGACGGCGGACAGCTAACAGAAAAGGTTAGAAGAAAACCATATTCAATCGTTCTGTTTGACGAGATAGAAAAAGCTCATCCTGACATCTTCAATTCTCTCCTGCAGATCCTAGACGAAGGTTCTATAACCGACGGCCTCGGCAGAAAGATCAATTTTAAGAACACTCTTATTATATTGACCTCCAATGTGGGACAGAGAAAATTAAATGAATTTGGATCTGGCATAGGATTCTCAGCTAACAAGAGTGAGAAGGCTAAAATCGAAGGTGAGATACTTCTTAAGAAGGAACTCGAAAAAACTTTTTCTCCCGAGTTTCTAAACAGATTGGACGAGATCATCTATTTCGAACAACTCACAAAAGAAAACATCCTTAATATACTGGAGGTTGAATTGAATAGAATGAGTCCTAGATTTGAATCAATAGGGATAAAAATCAAGTTAACTGAAACTCTAAAGAGTAAAATAGCAGAGGTTGGATATGATCCTAAATTTGGCGCTAGACCTCTGAAAAGAGTTCTCCAGAAATACGTAGAGGATACTGTTGCTGAAACTATGATCACAAATAAGCTAAACCCAGGAGACACGATAACTCTAGATTTTGATTCTAAGAAGGAGAGCACTACGTCTACACCGGTAAAAGTTAAGATAAGTTCTAAAAAACAAAAGCCAACTGAATAAATAGCTATATGATAATTATTAATTTAGACGGAAAAATGAGCATCGAGCAAGCTCTCAAAAAGTATAAGATGAAATTTTCTAAACATCACGTCATGGATGAGCTCAGAGAAAGAACAGAACACGTAAAAGAAAGCGTGAAGAAGAGGGAGGAATTAAAAAGAGCAAAGTACAGAGAGAAGAAAAGAAGAGAAGAAAACGGAGAATAAAAAAGCCTGCTTGAGCAGGCTTTTTCTTTGTGTTAATTTTTTTATTTGGGTGAAGTCTTCGACATAACCACCTTTAGAGTATAAGGAGGATTGTTACCGTCTGTGCCTGTTAATTTTCTCTTCCCTGTTTCATATGGGTATTTCTCGGCGATTGCTTTATTTTTTATTTTTTTATCTATAAGGTTCCTATCACTTCCTGTTTGCACGTAAAGTTTTTCATCAGGTCCTTCTGCTTTAGGCTCGTCTGCTACAACTACCTCTGCCTCAGTTACGTTTCTAACGGATCTTAAAGCTTTATCTATAACACTATTAGGTCCATCGGAGGGCCAATTTGCAGCAAAAGCCAGCATGGATGCAGCTTTTTTCTTAACGTCTTTCTTTGGAACAATCTTAGATTTATCTAAAGCATTAACAAGATCATCAGCTAGCTTTTTACCGCTCTTATACTTAGAAGAGATTTTATCCTTCTCTGGCACATTTAATAGTTTATGCATAAGACCTTTTTCAGCCTCGTCTATTTGCTGGGCAAAATTTTCAAAAAGTAAGAGATTTTTCATTCCTTGAGTTTTTTAGTTATATATTCGATTAAACCCAATAAAATGGAAACTAAAGAAAATACATTAGAAAAAGAGGTAGCCCACCTAAAGGCTGCTCTAGCGTTAGCGGTGGGATCACTGGAATCTACTAAATGGCTACTTAGTTCTAAAGAAGAAAGCGAGGATAAAATAGAGCACGTCAATAATATTATTGAGAGAGTGCTAGAGGATGTCCAAAAGCTAGTGGATTAGATCTTAACCTTGATCTTTACACTTATTTCACCTATCTTTTCTTCACCTGATTTCTCGTAAGATAGAGTAGACAGGCCATCTTTCATTACTCTTTCCTCCGTTGATTTCATTTGGAATAAATGAAGCTTATCTAGGTTCTTAGTATAGAGATCGTTACTTATAACTCTCTCGTGAGCTAAAGATCTATATCTACCGGGCTTTCTGAAAGTTGGTACATTCATTATAGAGCATCTAGTTAGAATATCGTCATCCTCTGCTCCCCAGCCCCAGTATTCGTTAGCATACCCATTTATCTTTTCGAAAGATTCTTTATCAAACATTGTGACTCCTCCAAAATACCCGTCATATGGAAGTTTCCACCCAAACTGCTCGGCCTCAGCTGCCATGTGGGTGGGTGAATCCACCGGTGAATAGTCTGAATTGACAGGAAGCATATCAACGTCATGGAAACAGAAATAGTCACAATCTTTAGATTCTGCAAATCCTATATTTAGCAATTTGCCACGATTGAAAGGCTTCTCGTCGTCTTGCTCTACTATAACTATCCTTGACTCGTAATTCTTCCCATTTGAGAGGTGCTTTAAATACTCCTCCATAAACGGAATAAATTGTGCAAGGTGCTGCTCTCTGTTTCTATAAGGTACTACTATCGATAACTTCTTCATATTAATTAAATAGATAGGATTTTTATTTTTGTTCCGGATAAAATTAAGGAACAAAAGGGCTACGCAAAGGTATAAATAAAAAACAAATTAAATGGCTCATAAACAGCAAAAACAATTCATAGACTTGGTAAAGTCTAAGTACCCTAAATTTTTCAATGATACCAAGGTGTTGGACATCGGATCTTTCGATTGTAACGGAACGCAGAGAGAACACTTTTCAAACTGTGAATATGTGGGAATTGATCTAGAAGAGGGACCTGGTGTAGACGTGGTTTCCTCTGGACACGAGTATAACGCTCCTGATTCTTATTTTGATACAATTATATCTTGCGAGTGCTTTGAGCATAATCCTTATTATGGGGAAACCCTACAAAATGCTTTAAGAATGCTAAAGTCAGGAGGGCTTCTTATTTTTACCTGTGCAACAGAGGGAAGGCCGGTTCATGGTACTGCATCTTTAGAGGAAACTGAAAAATCAAAGTATGAAACGTGGAAAACATTACCTAATGTTTCTAAAGATAATTGGGATAACGATTTCTACAAAAACATATTAGAGGAAGACGTTAGGGAGTTCGTAAAAGTTGATGATGAATTTTCAGAGTATCTTTTTTTAGTTGAAAAGCACCACTGTGATCTATACTTTTACGGCGTAAAAAAATAATGACATGGTAATAGAGGACAAAGACATAATATTCGTCACTGATACCATTTTTACTAAATGGATAGATTACCAGAAAAAGATAATAAATAATTTTTTTCCAGAAAGCAGACATGTTATAATAGACGGGACTAAAAGATGGCCAGAGTGTTGGTTCGATTGGATAGACATAGTTAAGAGCTCAGGATGTAAATGGTATGTTCATATAGAAGAGGATTGCTTCATAGAGGATAAAGATTCAATTATAGAAGCGATAGAGAAGATGGAGAAAGAAGAGATAGCTGTTATGGGTACTGCTGACGGGTATCAACCATATAGAGGGGGAAATCCTCTTACGATGACCCCTTTTTTCCTAATAGGTAGAACCCTAGATTTACAGGATATAGATATAAATTTAAAGGATTTAACTTTTAGAATGAATCCCGATGGGACGTGGTCTAATTCTTTGGGCATTGAATATAAGGATTCTTATTCAGAAGGGTTTAACTATCCTTATGAAAAGATTGGTAATGATGGGAAAATGTGCAAAGGTGACATCGAGCCATTCTATGCGCTTTTCTGGAAAATACACGAGAAGAAGAAAAAGCTACATTACTTCTATCCTAATTTTGGAGACGATCTAAAGTCATTGAATCCAAGCCTATCTAAAGGAAGTACCCCGATGGCTGTTCATATGTTTTATACAAGAATATGGGAAAGCAACATGGACGTACACGGTCTTCCCAATGTTGAAAGATATAGAAGACTGGAAAGTTATCTTTTAAACAAACATAAATTTCTTTCAAATTAAGTTATGCTAAATACCGAGCTAAAAACAGAACAAATAGCTAAAGACTATGCAGAAAACTCCAATGATGATTTTAAATGTGTAGTGATAGACGATCTTTTCGAAAAGGATTTTGTTAGAAAGTGCAAAGAAGAGTTTCTTTCTATAGATGAGAGTAATTTTGTCAAATACTCGAATCCGTTTTTTGAATTCGAGAAGTATACACTCAATAATAAGGATCAAATGAGTGATGGCATAGGTGATTTATTTAATTATCTTCACTCTGATGAATTTGTAGCTATGATCTCCCAGATAACAGGAATAGATGGGTTAATGGTAGATGAGAAAAGATGGGGTGGAGGATTACATATGACTAAAAAAGGAGGATATCTTTCCGTACATAAAGATTTTAATGTGCTACCAACTTCATATAAGGACGACACTCAGATGCTCAGATGTGTGAATATAATAGGGTACATCAATGAAGATTGGAGTGATGGAGACGGAGGAGAATTAGAGTTTTGGGACAGAAATGGCAACATTTCTTTAGCTAAGATAGAGCCTAGGTTTAATAGATGGGTAATTTTTGACACCCGTAATAATTTTCACGGACATCCTTATCCATATAAAGGAGAGTCTCATAGGATTTCTATTGCTGCATATTATTACATAAGAACAAATGTAATAGAGGAAGAATGGAAATCTACTGTCTATCTTAGACTACCCTGGATGGAGGAATCCGATGAATATAAGAAAATGAGAGAGGAAAGGGCGGATAGTAAAATGAGATATTCTAATTTAAGATGATAACATGTTCTTCTATCGGCTACAACGGTAGGCTAGCAAATCAGATATTCCAATTTGCTTCAACCGTAGGTATAGCCAGAAAAATAGGGTATGATCCAAAATTCCCGCTGGAAAATTTCATATCCGGTGACCCCCATGATTACAACGGTGGAAAATTAAGAGAGTGCTTTGATATACCGGACCATTACTTCGAATCTAGAGATAAAATAACCAGATCAATATCTTATGTTTATAATGAAAAATCGTTCAAATATGATGGAGAAATCTGTGGGATACCAGATGGGGTTGACTTGAGGGGATATTTTCAAAGCGAATTGTACTTTAAAGATTGCAGTGACGAGATAAGGAGGATACTAAAATTCAGGGATTTCGTTTTATCTGAAAGCGATTCATTCGGTAAAATTGTTGAGAATTCAACTTGCATTCACGTCAGGAGAGGTGATTACGTCACGAGTCCAAACCACCATCCGGTTCAGACTATTGAATATTATAAGAAGGCTATTGATCTTATCGGTAATAGTACTTATTATGTTTTTTCCGATGACCCTGGATGGTGTAGGAAAAACATAATGCCGCTTAACGAGGATATGATTTTCATAGACGTCCAAAATCCATATGTTTCTCTTTGCCTAATGTCAAAGTGCAAGAACCACATCATAGCTAATAGCTCTCTATCTTGGTGGGCTGCTTGGCTTGGTAAAAAAGAGGGACAGATAGTTTTTTCGCCTCTTAATTGGTTTGGCCCCTCTTTATCTAGTAATGATACCATCGATCTTTATTGCGATGGCTGGAATAAAATATAATAATTATGGCAGAAAAAACTATATTGGTAACAGTTTCCGACGATAGGTCTGGAAGAAAGGGTGGAAAATACGGGGAAACCCAGGATAAGGTTAGAAACATATTCTCGTCTAATAGTTGGTTTGGTATTACTGGCTTTTCATTTTGGAAATGGGACGATATAATCAAGACTAATTTTTACTCAGAAAATAAAAAAATGTTAGATCAGTTTGATCCAGCAATGAATGGAAGATGTTATAAGCCCTTTGTCATTTTAGAGGCACTTAAATCAATAGATGAAGGAGATTTCCTAATATACAATGACGTTTCCCCCGAGTGGTGGAATATCGATGTCGTGAATCCGGATCTGTATGACCTCCAAATAATAAAAGATCTTTGCACAATGAACGGAGGCATATTAACAGCTGATGTAACATGGACGTGCAACTCCGAGTTGGGGGATCACACACATGAAAACTTCACCACTGAAAAGTGTATCGATAAAATGGGAATGCAAGATTTTAAATTCTGTATCCAGCATGCATCGGGTATGATCGTGCTTAGGAAATCTAAAAAAACTTTAGATTTCGTACAGGAGTGGCTAAAGTGGAATACTGATCCGGAGTGTGCTAGTTTAGGTAGTGTAGATACAAATCCAGTATCTCCAGAGAAATGCATATGTGAATATTGGCACGAGGAGGTATCAAAATATGGAAAAATTGGACATAGGCATGACCAATCGATATCTGGTCTTCTAATTAATAAGATGGGAAATAAATTGGTTAAAAATACAGGAAACTATAATTTTCTTAGCTTCTGTAGAAGGGGATTCGATTATCAATTTATGGAGAGCGTCCAGGATATCAGTCCATGGAAATATAGAACAGTGCTAGAGAATGAAAATTGGGTTTATAAAAAAGAAAAAAGAAATTAGAAAATATGAAATTTTATCTTTGCGTATATAGCAATAAAAAATTCGAGATACCCCGAAAGGCACTCGTAAATTATTCAAAAAAATCCGGAATATTTGAAGGTATTTTTGAGTATGATAGGGATTGGTTGGTAGGAACTGAATTCTATAAAGAAAATTTAGAAATTTTAGATGACCCTGAAAGTAAAGGGGATGGGTGGTGCTTATGGAAGCCGTATGTTATAATGGAGTCTTTAAAAAGAATAGAGGATGGAGACGTTCTTATTTATATGGATGCTACCGATACATTTTTCAAGGAAGATTTTAAAAATTTTCTACGTAACAGTTTTGAAAACAGCAATTTTTTATTATCCAGAATGACTACAGGATCTCCCAATATAAAATACACAAAGAGAGATACCTTTTTACACATGGGATGCGATTCTATAGAATATTGGAATTATCCGCAACTTGAAGCTGGAGTTTCGGGGTTTAGAAAATGCAACGAAACGATCCTTTTCGTAGGTGAATATCTGAAATTTTGTTCAGATCCTAGAATAATAAAAGGGGGGAAATCCAATGACTCTTCTGATTTTCCTGAGTATATCGAACACAGATACGATCAAAGCGTATTGACAAATCTATCATTAAAGAATGGAATAAAACCCAATACCGAGATAGTACATTTTATAGAGTGTAACCTGTGGGAATCCCTTCTATATTGGGGCAATCCATCAGATTTTTCTAGAAAGTTATCTAGAATTAGAGAAACGTGTGGTGGTGAAGAATCCGGAGATTTTATTAAATGGTCTTCTTTTTATTTACCAAATCTTTTTAAATCCTAATGTATATGCTTAGTATAAATTTAACAATACATAATAAGGATTTTCTAGTTAGAGAATGCTTAGAGAGGATAAAGAGATTCACGAAAGGAAAATATGAGATAATTAGCGTAATTGACGGATGCACCGATAGGTCAGATGAAATACTTGATGCATTTATAAAAGAAAATCCAAATATAGCTATTAAAAAAATAATAACCGACAATGTATTTGAAACCAAAGCAAATAATGTAGCAGCAAAAAACAGCGAAGGAGATTTTATAGCAATAATCCAAGATGATATGCTGATCAACGAGGACGGATGGGATCTAAGAATGCTAGAACCGTTCATAGCATTCAGTGATGTTTTTTCTGTTACATCTAGATGCTCACACAATTGGAAAATTAATGAAGAATCTGCCCATATGAACATGGATAAAATACCGGATGGCATGTGGTCTGATATATTGATACATCTCGATCATGCAGACCGTAATAACACTTCCAGGGATTCGTTCGAAATAAGGGATTCATCTAACAGAGGTCCCCTTTTAATAAATCACTCGGATTTTGAGAGGATGAACTATTTTGACGAAGAATTCTTTCCTCAGGATATGGACGATCACGATTTGCACTATAGGGCTAAGAAAGAACTAGGTAAGATTACTGGACTTTACTGGATAGATTACATATCTGACATCAATTGGGGCGGAACCAGAGAAAATGGGGTTACTAAGCAGTGGATGCTCGATTCAAACCACAAAAATCAGAAGATAATATATAAAAGACACAAAGAATTACTAATAGGTGGGAACATAAAAAATAGAAAGATAAAATAATTATGAAGCAAGCAATTAATTTAGAAAGATGGGAGGATGCACAGATAGGCGAGAAGCACTACCATATACAAGAGCCCGTAGAAATGTCATATCTGCATTATCAAAATACATATAAGCATTATTTCGATTATCTTGGGATCGAATCCGATCTTAAGGGTAAAAAAATAATAGAAATAGGGCCAGGAAGAATATCAGGTCTTCTCTTTTGTGAAAATTATGGGGAATCCTATGTAATAGAACCTACTGAATATGAAGGAATCGAATATCTATATACTGGAAAAAATATAAAAATAATAAAAGAAAGGGCCGAGGACATGGATCTCCCGCAGGTCGACGAGGTGTGGATATTTAATCTTATGCAACATGTACAGGACCCCGATTTATTAATAGAAAAATGCAAGAAATGCTCAAAGATAATAAGATTTTTTGAACCTATAGATCTACCTACAAACAGGGAACATCCTTTTACTTATTCGAAGGATGACTTTTTTGAATACTTCGGAGAATGCGTGACAGACTATACACCGTCAGGTATACCGGGATTTCACGGGGCAGTGTGCGTATATGGTAATTATATCTGTAATTAATATACTCTGATCTAATGACCAATATAACAGAATATCTACATCTTAATCCTATGGGGTCACCTTATTTGAAGTATGCACTAAACGAGTACTCTCAGTGTGGCGAGGATGGGGTCATAGCTAAGATATTAGAGGATCTCTCTATAAACGAGGGTACATTAGTTGAATTTGGAGCTTGGGATGGAATTTATTTAAGCAACATATACAACCTACATAGAGGTGGAAATTTTAATGCAATATTAATAGAGTCAGATATCAAAAGATCTTTAGCTTATCCGAAGAACATTCGCAATTCTAGAATGTATAACTTTACGGTAAGTCCCAATAGGGATGACAGAAATTCAATAGACTCCATTCTTGATGAAATAGGGTACGAGAATAAAAAAAATGACCTAGTGTTAATGTCCATTGATATAGACAGCAGTGATTATTATGTCATGGAGTCAATAGAAAAGCACTTACCCATAATAATAGTGATAGAAACATCAATAGCACACGCTCTAGGATCCAATTTTAAATCTTATGATTCGGGGTGTTCTTTTGATTCTGTATGGGATTTGGGTGTAAAAAAAGGATATTCTTTAGTAGCTTATACATCTAATGCTATATTAGTAAGGAATGACCACGTGGATAAACTTAAAGAATTTAAAACTAATTCAAAAAAAGAGGATATCTATATAGACGAAATACAATATTTAACATTGGCTAGATTGAACGAAAGGGGCGAAATAATGGATAACTATTTCGGTGAATCTAAAAGATATCTAGAAAAAGTATCTAAAGAAAAAATATATGGGATTTAATTTAAAAAAAGATGTGACATTAATTTGTGTAGATGGGGTAAACCCGGATCTGTCCATTGATGCATTAAAGTTCTCTGATCGTGAAATAGATTTTGATAACGTAAAGCTTGTCTCGGTAAATAAACCCAATAGGGATCTTGGAAAAATATCGCACCATCATATAGAAAAAATGGATTGGAATGGTTATAATGATTTCATGGCTAGGGATCTAAAAAACTACATAGAAACCCCCTTTTGTATAACGATTCAAACAGATGGATTTATAGTAAATAGCGATAAATGGGATGATTCTTTTTTTGAATACGATTACATTGGTGCTCCCTGGCCCGACGATGACTCCTGGCTAAATCTGCAATACGAAGAAACCCGTAATTCTTATATGTTAAACAATAAAGAGTCCAGGATCGGTAACGGTGGATTCAGTTTCAGAAGCAAAAAATTCATGGAGGAATCGGGTAAATATGAATCTTGTATGGGATATGGTGAGGACTCTTTTCTTTGCAATATAAAATATAAGGAAATGCTACAAAAAGGAATAAAATTTCCACCGGTAGATATAGCTATGAGATTCTCAATAGAAAATCCAATTAAAGAAATGGGGTATTTGTGGCCAGAGTGCGGAGAAGAGTTTAATTCTTCGGTGTCTTTTGGATTTCATGGTAAACATATAAAAGATTATAGTAATATAACTCAAAAAATGGAATTGTATGGCAGATGATAAAAAAATATTAATAACCGGGGTAGCTGGTTTATTAGGAAGCCGACTTTCAGATTGGATCATAGAGAAATACCCGCAATACAAGGTTGTTGGTATAGATGATCTTAGCGGGGGATACCGGGAAAATATAAATCCTAAAGTTGACTTTTGGGAAATTAATATAACGGATCCTAAACATAGGCTAGACCTATGTTTCTCCGATAATAAATTTGATTACGTTTTCCACTTTGCTGCCTATGCAGCGGAGGGTCTTTCTCCTTTTATCCGCCAGTATAATTACGACAACAATCTTAAAGCTACAGCTAGAATAGTTAACGAGTGTATTAAGAATGATGTTAAAAGACTAGTTTTCACTTCAACTTTAGCTGTATATGGCCACGGGTATGGTGGCGTATTCGACGAGTCGCAAATCCCAAATCCGATAGATCCGTATGGAGTTGCTAAATATGCTTGTGAAATGGATATAAGAATAGCAGGCGAACAGCACGGATTGGATTGGTGTATAATAAGGCCTCATAATGTGTATGGAATAAAACAAAATATATGGGACAAATATAGAAATGTACTTGGTATATGGATGTACCAAGCTATTAAAGGGGAGCCCATGACCATATTCGGTGACGGTGAACAGACCAGAGCATTTAGCTATATAGATGATATTATAGAGCCTTTGTGGAGATCCGCAGTATCGCCTAAATCATCTAAGGAGATAATAAATCTTGGAGGGATTGAGGAATTTTCAATAAATGAAGCTAATTTAATATTAAGAGAGATAACAGGATTTGATAGTGTATCGTATATGGAATCTAGGCACGAGGTTAAAAACTCAATACCTACTTGGAAAAAGTCAGAGGAAATATTAGGATTTAAGCATGAAACATCTCTTAAAGAAGGTCTCGCTAAAATGTGGGATTGGGCAAAAAATCAACCCAGAAGAGAAAGATTTATATGGCCTTCTTATGAGATTGATAAGGGCATATATAAATTCTGGAAGTAGTTCCAATAAAGAAATTAATAAAATAAGTTATGAGTAAAATAAAGGTATATGTTAGGCATTCATTCTATTCACCAAATTCTGCCATCCCCAATAGGAAAAGACCGGATTGGTTTGATAAGAAAAAAATATGGGATAGCTTTCTAGGAAAAACAAACACGAACATCTGTGACATAAAAGTAATATACGATTTCCATTTTGGAGACTCTTCAGATCAATTCTTTAGTAGTGAAGTTGAAATAGTAAAAATAAATTGCGGAACGGAGGCATCTAGTTTTTTAGAGACATTAGAAATAATCAAAAAGGATGATAATAAAGATGATGATATCATCTATATACTGGAAGATGATTATTTGCATGTCCCTGGATGGGAGAATATAATTATCGAGGGTATCAACGATCTTGGTGCAGATTACATTTCTTTATATGATCATCTTGATAAATATAAAGATTATCCAGATTTACTCTCTAAAATATGCGTGACTAAATCGTGTCACTGGAGGACTGTACCTTCAACTTGTAATACGTATGCATGCAAATATTCAACTCTAATAAGGGATTTTGATATTCATAGATTATATTCAATAAATCATTATAATGGGGTTTCATCGGATAATTCTAAATTTTTACATCTCGGAAGCATTGGAAGAAATCTATTTACCCCTATACCTGGCTATTCAACTCACTGTAATTTAGAAATGTCCCCAACGATAGATTGGGAAAAACAGCTACTTTAAATGGAAAATGCAACGATACTATATCTGGTAAACAGTACAAAGGAGAGTTTAGAAGAGATTAAGGAAAGCATATCGCTTTTAAAAAGGAATTTTTTGGACGAATTTCCATATACTGTTACTATATTTAAGGAAATTGATTTTGATACTAATTGGGAAATAGAGATCCTAGAGATTTACTCAAAGTGCCAATTTTTTTTAGTTGATTTTAAAATACCAGAATTTAACCTACATTTGGAAATACCTGAATTTACTCCACACCCAACACACGGTACAGGACCAATTGCATGGGGACACCCTGGATTCAATATGGGATATAGACATATGTGCAGGTTTATGGCTGGAGGTATGTTCAGAAACGAAAACTTGTTAAAATATGAATGGTACTGGAGGCTAGATACAGATTCATTCATACTGAGCAAAATACATTTTGATGTTTTCTCTAAAATGAAGGACGGAGGTTTTTTGTATGGGTTCAATAATATACAGGACGACAATCCTAAAGTAGTAGAGGGGTTGTTCGAAAACTCCGAAAAATATATGATTGATAGATCTATAGAGAAGAAAAATAATGCGGATCACCCTAAAATGTACTACACCAATTTTGAAATAGGCAAAGTAGATTGGTTTTTATCTAGCGGTTATATGGATTATTTCGACTATATAGACAGTATAGGTGGTATCTATACAAAAAGATGGGGTGATGCACCTATAAGATACATTGGTATCAATTATTTGATGGATAGACGAAACATTTTAGATTTTAGTGCCATAATAGACTATAGGCATGGCTGTCATCGGGAATTTGAAAAATCTCTGACCTACAGTGGCAAATAGTAAAAATCAATTAAATATAAATTATAAAATGAAGATATGTCTTTTTGATCATCATGATAACAAATATCCGATAAAGGGATACGGAGGAATAGAAAGGGTTAATCAGCTTTTGTACATCACATTATGCGAGGCTGGATATGATACAACTTTAATATGCGTTAAGGGCTCTGATATAAATGTACCAAACGGTAAAGTAATAGATCTCGATTTTAATGAACTAGAAAACATTAGATATGGAAGAACTCCAGTTTCTAATTATTTTAATGATGGGATATTCCAGACCCACACGTCTTCTTCTAAACATTGTAATTTTAATTTCGAAGGATTTAACGGTAAATGGATAGCTACGTGCCACGGTGATACTGAATGGGCCGGATGTAGCTACCAAGCTTTCGTAAGTAAAACGCAATACAAAAAACACATATCGGATGGGCTGATAGAGGGTGATCCTAAAAAAATATACATCTTAAACGAATGTGTAGACTCTAGAAAATTAAAATATACGGAAGGAGACCATGATTCTATAGTATGGCTAGGAAGAATATGTCACCCCAAAGGTGTAGATAGATTAATATCGATAGCTAATGAGATAAAAGAAGATATACTGGTAGCAGGTAATGTACACGATGAGTCAATTTTTAACGAGATGTTGAAGTGCCAGTATATAAAATATATTGGGACTATAGAAACAGAGGAGGACAAGGTTAAATTCTTTTCTAGAGCTAAATTAAGTCTTCACACGAGTAATTTTTCGGATCCATTCCCTCTTACAATTCTAGAAGCACAACACTGTGGTATCCCTGTTATAACGTGGGGTAATGGGAGTATGATTGAATCAAATTTCTCTGAAGAAAATGTATGCAATTCACTAGAAGAAATAGCTAATAGGATAAAATTAAATTCCTATTTGAATTACGATCATAATGAAATAGAGAAATGGTCAAAAAGTAGATTTAGTGAGAAAAATCTTTTAGAAAATTACACCAAAGCATACCAAGAAATATTGTTGGATTCATAAAATTTTAATGAATATCTAAACACTAGAAGAAACTTAATATTCCAGAGATAATACAAAATTATCCGGATATTTTAAATTCAATAAAATGATAGATTTATCAAAAACAACCTTTATAATTCCCATAAAAATAGAGCACAGGGACAGATATAGAAATTCACAAATTACATTGAATTTTTTGAATAAGCATTTTGTAACAAATGTTATCATACACGAGTCATCATCCACTGGGAAAACACGTCTAGATTATTTAGACAATCTGGAAAATCTAAAAATTACACTACTAGAGAATTTAGAGGAACCCGCATTTCATAGGACCAAATATCTTAACCAGATGTTAGACTCCGTGGCCACACCCGTTGTTGTTAATTATGATATAGACGTTATATTAGATCCGAATAATTACCTAGAATGTCAAAATAAGATATTATCCGGAGAAGCTGATGTAATATATCCATATGAGAACGGTATGGGACAGATACAAGTAATGGGGGATTTTGATTATGATGGGTTTGTTAATAGTGGATATGATATTAATTACATAAACAATTCTGATAAAATAAACAAGCACAGCTCTGAATGTGGCCACTGTATGTTCTTTAATACTGAAGTTTATAGAAAATATGGGGGAGAAAATGAAGGGTTTGTATCTTACGGACCGGAGGATAAAGAAAGGATGTATAGGTTTCAGAAGCTCTCAACTGTAAAGTGGACAGAAAACCAATTTGTTTATCATCTTGAGCACTTTAGAGGCAATGACAGCTGGGTAACAAATCCTCATTTTAATTCAAACTGGAATCTTTTTGAAAATATAAAATCAATGAATAATACTGATCTTTTTAACTATTATCTAAATCCAGATTATTCTTTGCACTATAAAAACATTTGTAAATCAGGGGTTACCGCCTAAAAATTAAGTAATGAAAAAAAGAGCACTTATAACAGGCATCAATGGGCAGGACGGATCGTATCTTGCGGAATTCCTTATTGGTAAAGGATATGAGGTATTCGGTACGGTTAAAAGAAACTCAGTAGCTGAGAATCAAACAGCTAGATTAGATTCCGTGTACGATAAGATCGGGAAGAATCTAATTTATGCGGATCTTACAGATCTATCGTCTCTTCTAAATGTTTTAAGAATTTCTAATCCGGATGAGGTTTATAACCTGGCTGCACAGTCACATGTTAGAATATCATTCGATCAACCTATCTATACGGCTAATGCTACAGGTTTAGGTACTCTTAATCTATTAGAGGCTGTCAGATCATTTAATCCTAACATAAGAATATACCAAGCTTCATCTTCGGAGATGTTTGGTAACTCTATAGACCCCGACGGGTTCCAAAGAGAATCCACACCAATGAATCCAGTTTCACCGTATGGATGTGCTAAAGTTTTCTCTTATAACATCTGTAGAAACTACAGAAACTCATACGGGATGTATATCTCAAATGGTATCCTATTCAATCACGAATCTCCAAGAAGAGGCACAAATTTTGTAACAAACAAGGTGTGCAAGGAAGCTGTAAAAATCAAATTGGGTCTTTCTAATAAATTAGCTCTAGGTAACCTAGATGCAACTAGAGACTGGGGTCACGCCAAAGATTACGTTGAAGCTATGTGGATGATCTTACAGCAGGAAAATTCTGGGGACTTTGTTTGTTCAACCGGCGTTTCTCACTCAGTTCGGGATCTTGTAGAATATGTCTTTGGTAAGCTTAATTTAGATTGGAAATCTTATGTCACTCAAGACGAGAAGTTCTTGAGACCTGAGGAGCTAAATGATCTAAAAGGAGATAGCTCTCATCTGAGGGATCTAACTGGATGGAAGCCTAAATACACTTTTGAAACCATGCTAGATGAAATGATAGAGTACTGGCTAGACCATTACAGTTCTAAGTAGGAGACTGCTAAGTTAACTTCGGATATATAATTCGAAAAAAAGTTAACTAGTGAAGCCAATCTTATCATTTTCAAAATTTACCAGGATATTCGAAGGGAGTGAACCCTATGATGTCCTAGTTCAGGAATTCCCTGAATTCTCGCCTTCCCTTACATTATTACTTAGCGTACTAAGCACTCTTTCCAAGAGGATTACTAATAAAAGTCCAGAGGTTTTAGCAGGGATTTTAGATGAAATAAAATCAGCTCCTCTTGATGCTAAATTAGCTAAGATTGTGGAATCAATCGATTCACTGATCTCCGAAATAGATCCGAACTTAGATGAGAAATTAAAGGGTAAAATTAAAAGTATTGCGGCAGAGATCAAGAAAGCAGTGCCCATTCTAAAGAGCCTCATAGAGGATACCAAAGAGATAAACGCAGAGGAAAGGCTTTCAGATTTAATAGATGAGTGGTGTGATAGAAGCAAGGATGCCATATTGACTGCGGCTTCTATAAAAGAGTCCAGGATATTTGAATCGATAAAGATTGATCCTAGAAACATGAAGAATGTTTTCTCCTCTGATATATCGGCTCTGCTATCACAAGCAAACTCCGTCAGAGACGATATAGAATCGGCTTCAAACAACAGGGACAATCCCAAGTTAAAATCACAGCTATCTACGGTTAAAAGAAAAATAGACAGCATAGTCTCAGAACTAGAAACTGGAAGGGGCGAGGGAACAAATTGGGAAACACTAAACAGATCTCAGGCTAAGGACAGAATAAATTTTATAGAGGGATCTATCAAATCCATAATAGACGAATACTCTGAGATCATATACAAGGGTACGGAATATTCGGAAAAGAGCAGAGAATCAGTTCTACAATTAAAGGAGATAGCAGATTATATAAACAAGATAATAACTGAAATATTATCTCTCGAGAAAGAAATAGAGGAGGAGAAAAGAATAGAATCTAACATAGGAGAGGGTGATTTAGACTGGAGCATTTTTCAATCAGGAATATCATACGGCCAAAGAAAAGGTAAATGGTATCAGGGATCACAGGGACCAAATGGTGTTTACTTTGGACCTATAGATTTCCGTAGATTCTCACCACTAATAAAAGGGGACAATAATGCGTATAAGATTGAAGAAAACAAGTGGTTTTACTCTGAAAATCAGGATGTAGATAACTTTTCATCCGAATGGAAACCTGTTACGAGCCCGGATGAAATAAAAACATTGGATCTAGCATTAGCTTATCAGCTATTGAAGGAAAAGGACTGGTCCCTAAAAAATAAAAAACCACTTTTTGACTCATCAGGAAACTACAACCCAACTGAGAAAGAATCCCTCAGTTTTATACCAAGTCTAGAAGAACTCTCTAAATTCGATCCAATAAAATACGCAAAAGAGCTAAAAAGACAGTATCCCTACGCATACGATAAAGATGATTACCAGGAAAAAAACGATTCAGAAGAGGATACCGTCGGGTCAAATGATGGAGGGGAATCTGGAGGCTCTGAAGAAGGCCAGACCTATTTATCAAAGGATTTACCAAGGTTAAAATTCTCCGTAAAAAATTCAATTTTTACAAATGACAATCCAGCTAGAATGTGGAAAAAAGACGGCAAGCCCCTAACCACATCATGGTTTCCACCCGGATCATTTAGCAAAGCAGAAGGAGTACAGATAGAAAAATTGTGGTTTAGATTATCATCAGGCTACTGGGAGATGGCTAAGCCGGAAGACGTGAAAGGAACGAAGCCAGAAGAGAAGGATATCGACAAGCTTTTTGATTACAATCCAACAGGAGACGGGCTAAAAGCTCTCAAAGCAGCTTTAACCGGTTTGGACAATCAGCTGGAAAAGATAATTAAGAATTTAAACGACATTTCAAAATATTGGGGCATCGGTTCGGGTAAGACAAATATAAAAGCTGATGCATGGGGAGGAGAAAAGGACGCTCAAGCGGTAGTAAAGGGTAAAGACACAAAGGATGAAAGGATAGAGGTTACTATATGGCCAGATAAACTTGGAGGGTCCTCCTCATCAGATGACGTGGTTCTTGTAGTTTATAAGAATGGTGGCGTTGGAATTTCAGATGACGATTTTTCAGATAATATATGGGGAGAATGGGGGGTAGAAAATGACGGTAAGACCTTCTTTGTTAAATGGAATATGTACAGCGATAGCGATAACTCTGTTAATAAAGGATGGAATCCGATAAGCAAATACGCAAAAGGTAAGATAGGAGCGGTAACTAAATTCTCAGGACCAGTGAGTGGCGGATTAAAACCCGTACTGGATCAGGCTATGAGTAGATTTATCTCAGTCTTCTATTAAACATAATAAAAAAAAGATATATAATAAAAAAATTAAAACAATGAAACCTTTTCTAGATTTTAGAACATTTACAAAAATTTACGAAGCCGAAGAAGCTTCTAAAGAGGGCGTAGCATCTATATCTCCTTTAATGCTTTCCCTTTATTTTCAAGGCTATGGAGAATTAGCTTCTAAGCTCGAAGGCTACAAAGACGTAGTTAAGGATCTTAAAGATATCACTAATGCAGAGGTTGATAAAAAAGCCGATGTATTTAACACATTAGCTAAGAAACTTTCCGGTTTGATTAAAGACGCTGAGATTAAAAAAGAAGCTGAAGGATTTATAGTTCCTGGTATTGCAGCTCTAGGAGAAGCTTACAACTCTTTAATCAAAACAGCTTCTGATGAAGATAAGAAGGAGCTACAGAAAGCATTTAACGAGGGCGTTTTGGAATTCCAGAATAATCTAATAAACGCAGTAAAAACAGTTAACGAAAGCTATTTTATAGAGGGCGATCCTATCCTAGAGAAAAACACATTTAAGGACGAGAGATCTGGTTTGATCAGAGATCTTAGCACAATCGAGGCTGATGTAAATTCTCTTTTAGAAAACCCACCTTCAGATAGAATCAAGAAGGTTATGGATATGTTATCTGGTGACTGCAAGGAGCTAAAGAAGGAATTATCTGACGATAAGAAATGGGAGGGAATGAGAAGAAAGGAAAGAAAGGCTAGATTGGAAGAGATCGGTGAAGTACTTCTTAAGATCAAGGAGAAGCGTTCTAGCAGCATCGTTGAAGAAGTTGTGAAATCAGGTATTGAAAAGGCTGTAATTGCTAAGATAAAAGACGCGGAGTCAAAGATAAAAGAAGGAGCTACTAAAATGAACGACGTAGTTCAGAAGAAGATAGAGGCTGTAAAAGCTGAGGAAGCTAACAAAGAGGCCAAGGAATTCTCTAAAGATAATCTAAAATTAGATGATTTTAAAGAAATAGCTACCGGTAAAAAAGATGTGAAGAATCTTCAGAAAAAGGGACCTAATTTGGATAAGATCAAGAAACTTCAAGAAGTTATGAATCAATTCCTAGAGAAGCCTATTAAAGCTGACGGTTTATACGGCGAGGGAACGGAGAAAGCAATCGCAGAGGTTTCTAAGACCCTTTCACTTCTAGAGCCTTCAGTTAAAAGCGACGGTAAAACGATGACACCTTTGTTACAGGCTATGTTGATGAAGATCGACGAGAAAGGGGGAAAGGATAAAATAAAGTCAATTCTAGATAAGGCAGAAAAAGAAGCAAAATCTGCTGAAACTGCAAAGAAAGAAGAGGGTAGCGAAAAAAAAGAAATGGATAAGGACCTATTGAAGTAATACGAGGCATATCCAATTTAAAGATTAAATGAGAGTTTTAAATTTCTATAAATACTTATCGGAGAAAGAGGAAGCAAACGATCCTCTTTCTTCTGATGAGTTTACTTTTAACAACGGATTATTCGGGGGAACGGTTTTCAAATCAAACCGAAAAATGGATCCTATTGACATATCACAGGGGTCTGATCTTTTGTCAGAGGACGACAAAGTAGTATTAGGAATTAGAAACTGGAAACAGATAACAGGCATAAAGTCAAAAAGAAAGAAAGGGACTTCGGACAAATATAAAAAGATAGTTCTAGAGGGCAGGGGTGGAAAGGAGAAGACTTATTTTGAAGGTGACGAAGGATACGATGCAGCTGTTAGATTTGTAGAAGCTATAAAATCAAGCTTGGAAACAGCAGAAAAAAAAGGAACCGATCCTGATTTTTCTAAAACCGGAAATACAGAGGGTGAAGATGGTAAAGGTATGACTAGTCTGTCCCCAGATGAAGTTACATACAGACTTCTTTTAGATAAAGCACTATCAGCTTTGGTAATGATGAGAGCAATACTTCCGGCTAAAGCTCCAGACGATAGACCCGAGATAGGCGATCTTTTAGGAAAATTCAACATATATCAAAAAATAGCAGACATACTAGCATCAACAACTCCTAAAAAGGAATCTCATGCTAAGATGTGGGACTCTATAAAATCTTTAGGCTCGGATTCCGAAAAATACATTCAGGAGTTTGCTACCGTATGGGGTCAGGCTCAAGGTAAGCCAGAGGAGGAAACCAGATCGGAGATGACAGCGAGAGGGACGGAGGATATTAAGAGGGCAAAAGAGAAATATACAGTTTCTGGAAACGGAGCTGCTAAATACATAAAAGCTGCTGTTGACAGCTATTCCAGGGGAGGTCTAAATCTATTGGATTCTGGTAAAATTAATCTCAACGCCTTACGGCCTTCCATAGGAGAGTTGAAGCAAAGATTTGAGAAGGATTCCAGTGCTGGAAGTGTAAGCGAAACAAACACATTAACTGAATCGATGAAGACCGCAGTAAACTACAGCGCAGTCTACGAAAGAAAAAAGTCTGACGATTCTGAAATAAGTCAAACACAGGATCTCTCCTATTCAACTTTGCTGAATCAGGTAATATCCCTTGCGTCATTGATAGATAATTTTATAGATTTCTTTAATGGATCACCGTATGAAGGGGAAATAAAAGCATCAGCTAAAAAATACCAAACACCACTACAAAAAGCTGCTCAATTTTTAAGTTCAAATGATTTTTCTAAAATCAGAAACACACCGGCAGCTTCAGCTAAGCTAAGCCAAATATCAGATGACGTGGCTAAGCTATCCGCTCCAAAGGGAGAAATGAGCATACAAGAATGGAAAAATTCAAGTCTTGAGAAATATGGTGATTTGCAGGTGAGCAACGAGTTTCTTATCGATGGCGATAAAAAAATGGCGCAAGCTCAGAACATAATCAATGATATGACAAAAATATCAGCCCTGAAAAAAAAGCAAGCAAACACAGAGCTCGATAAGGTAATAAGCAATCTATCTAAAACGCAAGATGAATATGATCAGGAGAAAAAGATAGACCGGATAGGAGGTGGAGGTGGATTTGATGTTGTTGACACAGACGGGAATTTAACTAAGGATGGTGTAAAGGATCTACAAAATAACATATCCCAAATACTGGGCACAGAAAATATAAATTCCGGTGATTATAATCCAGAGACGGAAACGAATTCTCTAGAAGTTGCTAGGCATCTCTCAATGCTTAATGGGAAATCGTACAAGGATAAAAGCGGAAAGCTTGATCTAAATGCTCTGAACAGGGATATGAAAATATTCCTAAGAAACAGGGATTCTTTAAAATCCCAGATGGGTATAGAAACGAAAGGATCTAAGAACCAAAAAAGCGGGGACCCCAATAAAACCGCAGATAAAAAAGAAGATACTCAGAATACTAAGACTGGTGGGAAGGCAAATACAACACAAAAAGCGAAGGATAAGAAAAGAGAAGCTATGGCAATATTAGAGGATCTTATAAAGAATGCCAGTGGGCTTGGAGCCGACAAGAAGAAAGATAAATGGAGTAGTTCTTTAGAGAATCTAAAGAAAACCAGCGACGAAGAATTATGCACGGAAGCTAATATAAAGAAAATATCCGATCAAAAGGCTAGCGCTAAAAAGGATCTGGATGAGAATAGAATGTTTCTTACTAAAGCAGAGCAAGCTAAATGTGAAAAGCTGATAGCTATGCTAGACGAATATCCTACATACTGTGAGGTATAAAAAATAATTGAAAAAATAATTGATATTTTGAAACAATTATCAATTTACCATCTAAGATTATTACTTGTAATTACCCGGGGTAATATCCTATTATAGATTATTAAGAGCCCCAAATCTAAAAAACAAACTATTACAAGTCCCAGATCTAAGTTTCCAAACCCAGATCTTTAAGAAACCTCTTCCATCTTTTGGTCTATAATATATAAACTTCTAATTTATTATGGCTAAGACTACAACAGAAAAGGGATTCTCCTTTTTATCACTAGACAAAGAGCTTTCTAAAATCTCAGGTTTTGAAACGGGTTCCATTCTTTCAGAGAACAGTTTCAGCGAGGTTGATGAATGGATCTCTACCGGCAACTATCTTTTAAATGCTCAGATCTCTGGTTCACTTTTCGGGGGAATACCTAATACAAGATCGCTAGGTGTAATGGGTGACCCTGGTACAGGTAAATCTTTCTTCTGTTTAAATGTGGTCAGAGAAGCACAAAAACAGGGATATGACGTTATCTATTGTGACACAGAAGGAGCTATCGATAAGAGCAGTGCTAAGAACTTTGGTATTGATCTAAACAAGATCAGATATCAGCCTATTCAGACGGTTTCACAATTTCAGACTTTCGTTTCAAATCTTCTAGAGCTTGTTAAGAAAGCAAAAACAGCTGGTGAGAACCCAAAGATTCTTTTAGTACTTGACTCTTTAGGTATGCTTAGCACAGATAAAGAATTAAGCGATGCTTTAAAAGGTCACAATGCAGCAGATATGGGTGCTAAAGCTAAGGAGCTTAGAAAGCTATTCAGAGTTATCACTTTGGATCTAACTGCAGCTAAAATCCCTTTGATCTGTACAAACCACGTGTACGCAGGCGGTGGATATATTCCAACAAAAGAAAGCTCAGGTGGTGACGGTCCTATCTTTGCAATGTCCGCTGTTGCTTTTCTTTCTAAAGCACAGTTAAAAGACGGAGCTGGTACTAAGACCGGTATTGTTGTAACTTCTAATCTTAAAAAGAGCAGATTCACCGTACCAGAGGTTATTAAATTTCACATCTCCTTTGCTAATGGTATGAATCCATATGTTGGCTTACAAGATTACGTGTCTTGGGACGCATGTGGTATAGAGAGAGGAAAATTTGAGGAGGTTAAGAACGCAGACGGTAAAAAAGAAATGGTCTTTAGACCCAATGCATCTTCAGTTAGATGGGGCGTTAGACATTTGGGTAAGACCGTGGCATCTACCGAGTTATTCTCCCCCGAGATTTTCACGGAGGAAGTGCTAAGAAATCTAGACGAGCATGTGATCAAGCCTAAGTTCAAATTACCGGATCTATCAGATCCTACAGAGATCCTTGATGAATTGGAAATGGGTGAAAAAGAAGTAGCGGCTAATGGAGAAGAATAACATAGAGTTCAAGTATCTGATGAACCTATGGAAATCTCTTCCCGACTACCCAACTAAGAAGGACATAGTATACGAGCTTAGTGTCTATCTTTTAAAAGACGGTAGGCCAAATGGAGAATTTTCACATCAGACTTTTAATTCAGCTTTTGGATCAGATTGGGAGAGAACAAATCATAAAGAGATGGTGGAAATTATGATCAAAGAGGGTGACTTCGAAGAAACTTCAAAATCATCTGCTACTAAAAGATGGTACAGAATTAAAAATAACCCTTATTACTCTAAAAAATAAATGGATTTAAGCTACTCGGAAAATATTATAATAAAGAACATTCTAGAAGACAAATCTTATCTAGAAGTTGTTAAGCCTGAATTTTTTAAGAATGATGGTTTTAAGACTATTGTCGAGACAGCTAAGGATTTTTGGTTAAGATATAAGGAATCTCCAACAAGAGAACAGATAAAAGAAGCCCTTAAGATATCCGGAAATAGCGAATCTGTTTCTGTGAGCGAGATTGATAGCATCTATGACATCGATCTTGGTAAGTACGATCCGGACTGGCTTATAGAGACGACCCAGTTCTTTATAGAGTATAAGAATCTAACAAAGTCTGCTGTTGATGCAGTTAAGTACCTACAGAGCACCCCAGTAACTTCTGAGAATTTAAAGAGCGTAATAGAGACGTTCAAGAGCATTGTTAATGAAAGAAATAATCTTGACTTCTCATTCGACGAGGGATTGGATTTCTTCAATGCTGAAAATCATAAACAGCCCACCTTCAATACATTCTCTACTGGCTATCCATTTATAGATACAGTTTTAGGCGGAGGATTTTCTGCTAAGGCTCTTTATGTTTTTATGGGTATGCCTAAAGTTGGTAAGAGCTTATGGCTGGGTAATCTAGCAGCTCAGGCTGTTAAATCTGGTCACAATGTCGCTATCATATCTTTAGAGATGAGCGATAGAAAATACATAAAGAGGGTTGGTGCCAATATTCTAGGTATACCCGTTGGTGAATACAACGATAAAGCACAGGATGATCAGGCTATAAAAAAGAAAATACAGACTATTGCGTTTGATAACCTGCAGATACCCGGTAAACTTTTTGTGAAAGAGTTTCCAACATCTCAGGCAACCGTACATGACGTTGAAAGATATTTAAGAAAAATTGAGGAAACTAAAGGAATAAAATTTAAGGTTGTTGTTATTGACTATATTAACATTATGAAGAACTGGAGAAATCCAAATTCAGAGAACACTTACATGAAGATTAAGCAGATCGCAGAGGATTTAAGGGGAATTGCCATGGCGAATGAATGGTCAATAATTACAGCAACGCAAACTAAGCAATCGGATTTTGATTCTTCCGATCTAAGTATAAATTCAGCAGCCGAGTCCTCCGGATTGGTTGCTACTGTTGACGGTATGTTTGGTATCATTCAGGATCCCATGATGTATGCAAATAGGGAGTATAAACTAAAGATACTTGCAAACCGAGACGATGGTTATAAAAATGCACATAAGATCTTTAATGTCGACTACAAATACATGAGAATTGTAGAAGACACGAACACTCCCATGCACGTAGAATAAAAAAATCAGCATGGTAGAAAAAGAAGATAATACCAAGAAAAAACTTGGTGACAAAATATTTGGCGCACATAACAACCCAACAAAAGATGCTGAATACAGCGATAGCTTTGATGTGGACTTTGGTCACGCTATAATAGAAGATCAATATGATGAGGAAGAATATCTTTATAAGAAAAGATTAGAAGAAGCAACATATCTGGCATTTCAGAACTCAAGATGGCATCCTTTAAGCTATAAAAAGAAGATACCTAAGGATCTTATACCTCATTTGTTTCACGAGATATTGGAGCAGATGGAAGGAACAGAATTTAACTTCATAGAGAAATTTGTAAGCATTTGTGATTTCGTTTCCCTTTCTTACACAAAGGCATACGAGGTGATACCGACCAAATACAAAGAGATGATCGTCAATGAGCTCGAAATAAAGTACAGTGTTTTGACAAAGAGGAATATCAGCAAGTTATTCTAAAATAAAAAAAATGACAGTAAATGAAAATGCTAAAAGGGTCTGGTTTATTACAGATACTCATCTAGGGGTAAGAAACAATTCCAACGAATGGATAGATTATATCCGATCCTATTTTTTCGATTGGTTTTTTCCATTGGTAAAACAAAATTGGAAACCCGGTGATATACTTTTGCATTTAGGTGACTATTACGATTCCAGGCAAAGCGTCAATCTTAAGGTTCTAAATCTTGGAGTTGAAGTAGCCGAGGAATTCTCAAATCTATTTCCTGGCGGTGTCTACTTTATTATAGGAAACCACGACATTTGGGGAAAAAATTCAAACGACGTCAATTCTCTTAAATCTATAAAATGGATACCTGGGATCACTATATTTGAAGAACCTGAAACTCTTGTTCTGGGCGGTAAGAAATTTTTTATGATGCCTTGGAGAAAGGATCACGAGGAAGAATCTGACACACTTGAAAAAGCGGAAAGACACGATTATCTTTGCTGTCACACAGATATAAGAGGACTTAAGTTTAATAAGTTCTCTAACGTGGAAGAAGGTGCTAGCATTGATAAGTTTAAGAAGTTTGGTAGCGTTTACTCTGGACATATACATTATTCCCAAAGAGTAGATAACATTAATATGTTAGGATCGCCTTATGAGATAACAAGATCTGATATGGGTAACCCAAAGGGGATAACTCTTCTTGACCTTGAAACTGGAGAGGAGACATATTTCGCGAATGACTTTTCTCCTAAATTCAAGAAGCTTTACTTCAACGATATTCTGGATATGACACCATCAGAGGTGGGGGATATCTTTAGGAACAACTTTGTTGATATAATGATAGATCCTAGAATGGCTTTAAAAGCTCCTCTGAACATAATAACCGATCTTATACAGTCTCAAAGAAAACTAAGTTTTCATCCCTACGATCCAGAACAGGCAAATCCACTTTCTATTCAAATAATGGAAACTGACGGTAAGCAATTCAACGTCTTAGATTTCATAGGTGAATATGTGAGAACACTCGAAACAGACGAGACTACTAAGGATAAAATTAAAAGAAGTCTTGGTAAGTTATATCAATCAGTTTTAGAGAAGGATCAGGAAAATAGAGAATTATGAAGATAAAAAAAGTAGAGTGGAAAAATTTCTCATCTTACGGTAACAGAAAGCAATCTTTAGAATTTCCAGAGGATGCATCACTCTTCCAGGTTATAGGAGAGAATGGATCTGGAAAATCATCAATATCCCAGGTTATTACTTTTGCATTCTATGGTAAAGTGGAAGGTAAAAAACTTGGGGATATTCCAAATAGAATCAACGGAAACGCATGGGTTAGAGTTGAGTTTGAATCCAACGGTAGAAATATAGCAGTGGAGAGAGGATTGGAGCCTAGCCTTTTTGATCTTTATATCGATGGTATGAAATATGACCAAGCTGGTCAAAGAAGCGTCCAGGATTACCTGGCTGATGATATTTTAGGTATACCGTATTACGTTTTTAATAACACTATTCTGCTCTCAATCAACGATTTCAAAAGCTTTATTAAAATGAGTGTTCAGGATAAAAGAGCAATCGTTGATAAGATATTTGGATTTCATATCCTAAATCAAATGAGGGATGCTCTAAAGGAGGAGAATAAGAAAATAAAGGAGATGCTGGATAGCCTATCTGGGCAGATGATTTCTATCAGAAGTTCCATAGAGAAATCTCATCTGGAGATGGAAAATCTTGCCTCTAAGATAGAGGAGCAATCTAAAGAAAAATCGGAATTACTTACTGAGTCTCTAAAAGACTTCATCAAATTGCAGGAAATACATTCTCAGAAAATAGCGGATTTTAAAAAAGTAGAGAGTGAGTTCAATTCAAATAACTTGAAGATGAATCAATCTCTTACCGAAACGAGAACGAAGTTAAAAGACATAAACCGAAGACTCTCCCTCTATGATTCCGATAAGTGTCCAACCTGCGAGTCCCCACTAACTACCGAATTTCATAGTGATATAAAATCCACTCTAACAATAGAATCTAAAAAGTTGGAGGACTCAATGAATGAGATAGAGGATTCACTTTTAGAAATAAGAAAGAAAGAATCAGAAATTTCATCTACTCGTAATGATCTTAGAGAAAAGGGAAATAAGATATCCGCTAAGATCATGGAGATCAACAGAGAGATAGAATCTTTGAGTAATAAAGCGGGAAAGGATGATCAGATGGACGCTCTTAAAAGAATCGTAAATAATCTAGAGTCTGAGGAGGAAACCATACAATCTGAAACTTTTAAAACAGAAGAGAAATCAAATTGGCTAAAAACACTCGATGAGATTTTAGGGGAGAAAGGTGTTAAGCAACTGGCTATTAGAACTATACTCCCCTCTCTAAATTCTGAAATCCTGGACCTCTTATCACAGATGCACCTTGACTATCAAGTTGTATTTGATGAGGAATTTAAGGCAACTATTTACCACATGGGAATAGAAATACCTGTACAGACTCTGAGTACCGGTGAGATGAAAAAAGTGGATTTCGTTGTTCTTATAGCGATAATGAAGCTAATGAAGCTGAAGTTCTCCTCCATAAATCTTCTTTTCCTAGATGAGTTATTTAGTTCTGTTGATCCAGATGGGATCTATTCCATAGTTAAGATACTTCAGAAAATAACAAGAGAGCTTGGGCTAAATATATTTGTTATCAACCACGCTCCAATGCCACACGAGATATTCGACTGGAAGCTAGAAGTTAAAAAAACGAATAACTTCTCCTCCATATCTGTTGATAAGTTCTAAGTCCTAATCTTAATTTATCTTCTGACAATATATAGATAGAAAACATTCTATATAAGTGGCACAATCAGGAAGAAAAAGAATTCTAAGAGCTACCAGAGCTACTACTCCTCAGTCCTCTACTAAAAGGATCAACCAGGAAAAGAAAAAGGTTGGACTTGGTAATGTACCAAGCACATATTTCGAAGCTGGTAATACTGGGGGTATTTTTGGTATTGGTTATCTTAAACCAAGACCCGACGCTGTTCAGCAATATGAACCAATAACAAATAGCACTGGTAGGCCTATTTACAGCACTGCGACAATACAGAAATATTCTTACTTTTTTCTGAAATATGATAACATTTACACACCTATCAAAGATGGTGTGTTATACACATTTGCTGTTATCGTAACCCTGTCGCCTCAGAGTGTTAACTCCGTTGCTAAAATGATGGGCAAGCCTGTAAGACTGTTCACCCCTCTGACACTTAGCCAATATCAGACTGGATCGTTCAATCACCCGACTTATGTTAACCAAAACGGAGATCCCCTGTCTTTTAGATATGCTGAAATTCCTGTTGTTGTTCAGAAAACACCGGGTAGACTAGATAATGTTCCTTTGGGTTATCCTAATTTTGATTCAACTCCTAGTCCAATTAGCACAGCAAGAGGTCCTTTACCCTCACCTCCTATAGTTGACTTTACTACTGCCACTGGAGCTACTGCTATTACTATTTCGGCTGGAGGAACCGTTTATTTTATAGACGCATCCGTTCAGAATCCTTTTGCATACAGACCTCTTGGGTGGATATGGAATTTTGGAGCTACCGCTTCGCCAACTGGATCAACAGATAGAACACAGATAGTAACATACGGAACAACTGGATCCTATACAGTTACCCTTACCGCTTATAACGCTGGTGGTACTGGATCTAAGACGAGACAAAATTTTGTAACAGTAATTTAATATGAGCGGATTTCTTGAAAAATATAACACAGATGAGGTTTTCCTTAGAAACCTGATTATCTCCTTTATTAGATCGCTGAATGAAAAACTAACATACATTCAGGTAAATGATCAACAGGACATCCTTCAGGTTTATGTTCCTTTCTTTTATTCAATGACGGGGGATGAGAGCTTCTTGCAGGATTTCTTTATAGAATATAAAAACTGTCTAACCGATGAACCACACGCTGAGGGTAACTATGATGTTGTTCCAAGAGGTGTTGTTCAGATGACGAGTAGCAATATAGACGTAGCTGGTATAATGAATCCTAATGTTAGAATGTCATACACTCTAGAGGATCTCGATGGTAATATGAAAACTTTTTCAGCCTATACCAAACCAGTTCCGCTGACAATTTCTTTTGACGTCAGAATAATTACTGACACTATGCTGGATGCTTTTAAAATATATCAGTCAGTAATTACCACTTTTTACAAGACCTATACATTCTCTTTTGAATTTCAGGGATTGAGAATACCTGCTATAGCTGGATTCCCTGAGCAGATCCCAAATGATAAGCAGTTCGAATTCACATACTCCAATAACCAAAAGTTCATAACGAGCTCTTTTTCTGTAGAGGTTCAGACTTATTTCCCAGAAAAAGATCTGACAACTGAAAGATTTAGAGGAAATCTTATGCAGGCTGGGATCAGAGCGGTCCAAAAGTTGGACGAAAGAAACGTTGACAGAGGAAATAATAGGATAGTTTAATATTCTATATTCGGAGCACGAATATATACATAAAATATTCGTGTCTTATGAACAGCTCACAACTTCCATTCAACCCCGAAGAATTTGCAAATAGGATAATCGACGGTAGCAATAGCGAAACCCTCGATCAGCTCTATTTTGTGGGTAGTGCTAAATCATATATAAAAAAGGTAGACACTGGAAATTCTTTAACCGTAAAAGCATCTGGTAATTTTTTTAGTAATGTTGCTGGTAAAGAGTTTAGAGATATTTTAGATGGCGGAACTTCAAGTCCAGGATCATATCAGTACTATGGCGTTATAGTGGGCGGAGTTTTTCCCGCAGAAAAAAACGGAATATAAAAATAACTAAATAAAAAAATGGCATTTAGAATTCAGATCAGAAGAGACACAGCAGTAAAATGGGCAGTTAATAACCCAGTTTTACTTTCAGCTGAGCTTGGCTATGAGACAGACACAACCCTTTTAAAAATAGGAGACGGAACCACTTTATGGAACGACCTGGAATATTGGAATGGTAATTTAACCATAGAGGTAAACGGGACGCAAATAGTACAGGGAGCAGGTACACTCAATTTTACGGGCGGAGTTTCTGCATCTGCAACTGGAGGTAGTGTGACATTGGATTTCTCTGGTGTTGGAGGACTAACCGGACCTACTGGTCCATCTGCTAATATTGGTGTTTTTGATGCCACCACATTCGTTGCTGGAGCAACCGGAATACAATTTACCGGTGGGGGTGTTAGCGTTTCCTCTTCTGGTAATGTCGCTATAGTAAATATAAGTGCTTTACAGAACTCACTTTACAACGAAACTGTAAGATACCTGATTGATGATACAACTGTTCAATATTCAGGCTCCCCTATAATAGGTGGGAATGACAAAATAACTATATGCTCTTCGGGTAACATCTATGCAAATAGATCTTGGACTAGATCGGGGACCACGCTAACCGTAAGCTCAACAGCACATGGACTTTTAGCTGGTGATGGCGTGGTTATAAGAAATGGAGCATCTACAGATAGCTATGATTTTTACATAGTTCAAACAGCAAGTGCGAATTCTTTCACTGTTACTGTTGCTGATTCTGGAGGTACTTCTGGCAGTGGACTGGCTTACATTCCTAGCTTTTCTGTTACCTCTTGGACATCCGGAACGTCTATGACTTTATCCTCTCCTACAGTGGGTAATTCACAGCTTCTGTCTGTAACAGTTTGTACGGTCATGAGCGGTTCATCTTTTTTTGTTACCGTAGACGGGGCAGGAATCTCAAATGGTGGTGGAGTTAATTCATCGGTTAGAACGATGAATCCACCGGTTGTTTCAGCACAGCTCACAGGTAACGGTAATGATCTTGGAGCTTCATGTAGGCTCAATACAAACTTTCCATATCAGACTTTTGAAATTCAAAGCTTAAGTGCTTCGAACGAAAACCTAGTAAAAATGGTATTCTAATAATTAATGCTTATAGATAATCTTTTTAGTGGAGTAGTAGATTTTACCGATGGTAGCTTAAGTCCTATAGCCGGTATAACTGGTAGTGCTACATACGGGTCTAGTGTTGTTACTGGGGTCGATGTCACTATTCTTCCCGGCCTTACTTCAGGATTACCTGTTACTGCTTTACCATCCGGTATACTTGATCCAGGTACAACGATATTATCGATAGGATCTGATTCTATAGAGCTTTCTAATGGGGTTGGCTATACAGGATCTGCAAATTTCTATGTAGGATTAACTAGCGGAAATTACATTTTAAACAACGCTCTCTTTGTAGACGTCAACAACATTTACACTGTTAATGACATACCTGATTATGAAATTGGAGCATCTGGTGGATTGGGTATATCTCCTTTTGCAATTTACACTCAGGGTAGATATAACAACCAGAAAAACCTAAAGGCAATCTATGAGAAGTACATAATAACAAAGGTACTCTCTAGAAATAACATAACTAATAGATTTAGCGCTATAGTTACCTGGGGATTTTCTGAGCCTGCACCTTCGAGCGTAAATACTGGACAGACAGTTCTACCTATAGTTCAGCTTTCTCCACTTAATCTTTTACCCCCTATAATTGATTATAGAGCTTTCACTTATAAGAATCTACCTGAGGGGCAACCATTCAACCAGGAGATACTTAGGGTATTAGATTTTGGAGGATCTGGAGGTGGATCACCCCTAGGTGTTTATGGAACAGCTGGTAACCTATTAACAGCTGGTGCAACCGGTATACAGTTCCTCGGTATTGGTGTTTCTTCCGGAGCTAGCGGAGATTATGTCACTGTTGAAATTGGACAATACACATATCCAACCGATCTTACGGTTTCAATCCAACCGGGAAAAACTTTTGGTAGATATGAAAACGGTGACACCATACCAGCTCAAGGTAAAACACCGGCTGAAGTTATAGTTTTAGCAATCAATGAGCCTATAGGTCCTACTGTTAATCTTAACGCTACACCCGATACAATTCCATTCTATACCGCTACACAAAATATTGCTGTTAGCTTTAGCTATGTAATCAATACTCTAAACGCAACAGTAGCTAGCGTTCTTCTGAGAAGAAGGAGAGGTACCGGATCATGGACGACTTTGACTACCGATGTAAATCTTACCAGCTTTACCGACACCATAACAAATTCTCCACCTGGTGACACTACTAATGTTCAGTATGAATACACAGTAACCGATAGTCAGGGTGCTACCACTACTGCAACGGACACCGTTACCTTTATTTCCTACGTTCCACCTACCATAACAATATCTGTTACAGCAGCGGATACGCCACTTGCTTCACCCGAAACTAACCTAGCAAGAGAAATCGGAAATGTTAACAGCAATATAACCGGTACTGTAACTATAAACTCTCCTAACGCCACGCTTCAAACATACTCGATACAATATCAGCTAAATGGATCCGGATCTTTTACTCAGATACAATCCGGAGCTATATCTGGGTCTCCCTTCACAATACCCAGCTATAACCACAATGACCCTGCATTGCAAAGCGCAACATCCTTAGTTTATAAGATAGAGATCGTGGATGTCTATGATAATAACTTTTCTGCTAATTCCACTGTTAATTTCTATTATCTCATATTCAATGGTCCTTCTGCAGCTATACCTTCGACCTCAGCTAACGTCAGAGCTTTGGATCGTGTATTTGTTACATCACCACCATTTAATCTTTTAACTGGAACAACATATAATAATTTTACAGTTGCCATGCCTGCTACTAGATCACTTGTTCAGGTTCTTGACCTAGATGCACTAAACGCTAATATAACAACTAATTATGTTGCTGAATTGAGCACTTTTAATGTTGATGATTATGCGGGAACCCCCGTTAGCTATAAGGTATATACAATGACTAATGCTATTCCATATACTGATGGAAGCCATAGACATCAAATAACTTTTAATTAAAATCAATAGTTAGAGCATGCCACTAAACAACGGACTACAATTACCCTTTGGTATACAACCAGTAAATCCGCTGCCAGTTGATTCCTGGTCTGGTCCGTATAATGGAGCAAACGAGGCTCTAGCTAAGGCTGCTGCAAATGCTTCTATACCTGGACCAATTAGGTTTAGAACGATGGAGGTGAGACTTCTTATTGGTCCATCCGGATCGGAAGTAGCTTATAAGTATTGGTATTATGGTGGAACTGCTGATTCTGATTTGGTTCCATTCCTTTTGGGTGCAACCGGAGCAACCGGGGCACAGGTTGCAATATATGACTCCTCTGATAATGAATTAACTGCTGGTGCAACTGCATTAAAGTTTACTGGCTCTGGTGTTTCATTAAGCAGCTCCGGTGATTTTGTAACTGTAACCATTCAGGGATCAACCGGTGAAACTGGACCTTCTACAGCAATTTATAACCAATCAGGTGGCTTAGTTAGTGCTGGACCAACTGGTTTACAATTTACGGGTAACGGAGTTAATGTAACTGGTGTCGGTGATTTTGTTACTGTTGATGTAACTGGATCGACAGGAAATACCGGTCCTAGCGTTGCCATCTATAGCGTAGAAGGCACACAGTTAACCACTGGAGCAACGGGTATACAGTTCATAGGAACTGGAGTTACTGTATATGCATCAGGAGATTTTATAACTGTTGGTATTAGCGGGGGTGGCTTAGTGGAAACGACAGTCCCTGTAACAGGAGACGGATCACCTTCTGCACCGGTTGAACTTCTTTACACAAATGACTTTGGGCTTACAGCAGATCAACTTCAGCTTAATCTTGATTTTAGCAACGTGACTACACCACAGATAAATTCAATGTGGACCCTCTGGCAGTATGGAGCATATAACGTTACACCTTTACCTACTTATTCCATAGCAAATTATGGGGATATAGGTCACATTATGACTGCTAATGCGATACAGGTTCCAGATGGAGTTATTTTCGATTTTGGTGGAACAGCAACTGCTCCAACCCCTGGGTCTGGACAAACCCCTCCAACTTCAACTTCCGGTGATTGGACATGGTCCCCAAATCCACCTGTAAATGGACAGACATCATATCTTTCGTTTACCGATCAAAACGATCCTGCAACAAATACGGACGAGACATATTCAACCACTTTTGCTGCCCCTAATACGGGTCTCATAGTTCAAAATGGTAGGGTCGTTAGAGCGGCGACAACCGGTAACCAGAGTAGCGGTGCTTCTGCTACTATTGTGTTTAAAGATGTTTTCTATTGGGGATACTCTGGATATTGGGGAGCTAATTCGGCTTTGCCCGATTCAGCTGTAACCTCTCTATCTGGTTTAGCAATGACTGGTATTATCACGGGTCTTAATTCACTTCAATATAGATTTGGTGGTAAAAATCAAACATTATCGAATGTTCAGGACTCAAGTGGAACACGTTTAGTTATGGCGTATCCTTCTGCTCTTGGCAATTTAACCTCTGTTAAATATGCTGGCATCTTGGAGATTCTTACAACTTTTATACAATATAATACCTTTAACCTCACTACAATATCTGGAGCTACAATATCATATACTGCTTATGTCGCTACTTCAGATAACGCATATGGGAATGTATCCGTTATAACAACATAACAGTTTTAAATCAGGATACATACTTAAGATATGCCAGTTTTATTTCCCGATCGGATACAACATAATAACCCCAATTATCCCGTAGTTTATTCTTCGGATGTCAAAGGTGGGTTACAGCAGGTTTCTACTTTTAGTAACGTTGCTCTTAGTGCTGCTTTTTCTCAGCAAACCTCTAAGTTTCAGACAGGATCACTCCTGATTACTCTGGACACCAATGTGGTTTATTTTCTTAGTGGTAACACATCCGCTGGAAATGATCCTTTATTAACAGCAAGTTGGATCCAATTAGCTCAAGGAACGGGAGGAACCGGTGCTACCGGAGCAACTGGAGATGCTGGACCAACAGGTGCAACCGGAGCCGATGGCGCAACTGGATCTCCCGGGGTAACAGGTGCAACTGGTGAGACCGGACCTGCTGGTGCAACTGGTGAGACCGGACCCGCAGGAGCAACTGGTATAATTGGTGGAATCTATGGACCTACCGGATTATTAGCAGAAGGAGCTACTGGCATACAGTTTTTAGGAACCGGTATATCAGCCAGCGTCCAGGGATCTTTTGTTTCTATAGAGGTACTTTGCTGTACCGGAGCAGCGATAGGAATTCTAAGTCAGGGATCTGATGTCGTAGGAGGAACTGCTCCTGTTCAAAATTTATATAGCATCAATTTCGTAGATGGATCAGAGGATCAGCCTTATTACATACAGGCAACTACCGACCCAATAGGTAATGTCACAGTATCAGTTAGAACTCCAGGTTTACAGAAATCTGTTGTTAATATACCTTATGAAATAACTGTAACCGAGTTAGCTGGAACAGAATCCGCGCCTTTAACAAGAAGTCTTTCTGGCGAGCAGGATAAATTCGTTCCGAGTCTAGTCCAGGTTAACTATACTTACACCAACGGTACGGCAGTTGAAGGATCTGATTATGATTTAATCCCCGGATCTATACAATTTACACCGAGTGTTAATTCAGGATCCGTAATTTATTCTATTATTGATAATATCATAATAGGTCCAAACCCATCTAAGGATTTCTATATAGATTATACCATAGATCCCTCCAGTGTAGGCAGTGCTATTTTTGGGTGGATTGATGGACAATTAAATCCTGCAACTGGTGCTACAGGTAGCACACACGTTATCATAACAGACAATGACCAGCCTTCAGCATCTGTTTTCAATTTTGTTCCGTCTAGTATTTCTCAATATGAGCCTAAAAACGGATCTGCTGGTACGACCGGTCCTTTCTATCAGATTCCTGTTAGCTTTACCATAAGTTCTTCGGGACAATTAAATCCAGACACAGGTCAAGTTAATATCAATTTATTAACTGGACAGAGCACAGGTGTGAGAGGAATTGACTACGATATTTATAGAAACGGAATATTGGATTCATCTAATACAACATGGACACTTAATTTTACAGGAACAGTTGCAACGGATCCTATATTCATAACTCCATTAAGGAACCCAACTCAGTTTGATACCAACTCATACGTCAAGTTTAGTTTAAGTGGAGCTACAGCTTCCAACTCTGTTTATCCTTATGTTTCTTTCACTGCTAATGTGGGTGGAGCAAGCCACTTCACTTATAACATAAACGAAGCTGACATAACAACTTCTAGTAGTTTTAGATTTGCTTCACCAAATACAGTTTCTGTTTCAGAAGGAACAACAGGTTCTGTTTCTGTAACAAGGACGATTACAACAAACAATAGTTATCCGGTTGGTGACACAAATGTGAATTACTGGCAACCTGCTCAATATAATCCGCAGGTTACACTCTATATAGGAGCTAATTCAACAGCTGTTAAGACAACAGATTATAATACATCATTTGTTGTTAAAAATTCATCCGGGACCACTACACAAACACTAAACTATTCCACACTGAACCAGAACGTTTTGCAGTTTAACGTTAATGGCACAACTCCACTGAATTCCGCACAGCTGACAGCATCAAATACAGAAACTTTAACTATAAGTGTTGGCACAGTAAATCAAGGAGGTGTTCAGCCTACTAGATTTATATCCTTAGGTATAAGCGGTCCTACTGCTTGGGTTGATAATACAAACTATGGAACTTTAGGAACGCCAACTACCGCGACAATAACGATAACGGATAACAACTCTTGGGCTACATCAACATTTACTGTTACCGCTAGTACAAATACGATAAACCAGCCTAGAAGTAATGAGCCAGTTGGATCCGTTACTTTTACAATATCTAGAACTAATGCACCTTTAAATGGGACCGTTCCGAATCTGGTGACCGTTCCTTATGTGATAGAGGGAACTGGATCAAATCTGGCGTTAGAGGGAACTCATTACACAATAGGCGGAGGTTACACAACAACAGGTAATCTAACTTTTAACATTACAGATACCTCTTTTACTATACCCATAAGCATTCTACAAGATCCCGGAACTCCTACAAATGCAGCTCAGGAAGTAAATAGGCAATTTAGAATAAGATTGCTGCCATCACCAGTTTCTTCTCCTGCTGGGTATGCAGTGCTTGGAAATCCTAACTCACAAACTGTTACCATAGTAGACGTCTATGACGTTCCTACATGGAACAAACTCTTTTACTATTTTCATGCGGGATCTAATCCCGGATTCCCTCAATCTAGTTCCCAACTTAATGCTGCTAATGCAATCTATATTTTACCAACTGGCGGATCCTCTAACACTGCTCCGACCGGAACGTATACGACAGCTAGCCTTTCCGAAGCTATGTCACTTTGGATAGACACTGTAGCTTCTGGAAATGCAGCAGTAAGAGGATTTTTAAGTACACTTGGTACGTTCCAGATACCTGGTACTATACCACAAGCTGGAGCAGCTGGAGTAACTTGGGTTTATCCTACTTCAGTAAGTAACAGTTCACAGCTTTATTATTTGGCTGTTCCTGATAATTCACCAGAGCTTCCCCTGTATTATGAGCAGGATCTTACAACTGGGTATTATCTTAAGCAAATTGGTAGCGCACAGACCAATGCGGAAACCCCAAGGAAGGCTTTTACATATAACGGAAATAACTATTGGCTATATAAAATGCCTGCAAATGCTAGCTCCATAACGCTTACTTATGGATTTAACAACCCATAATTTTTTGAGATAAATACACATATGCCAGGCTTTAATTTCCCCGTTAACGGTTCTCTTACACCAGCAAAGTATCTTTCCCCCGCGGGCGGTACCTCTGCACCGTATGGTCTGTTACATGACATATATTTGATAGGTGGGTATCAAAGTTTTCCTACATTAGCCGACCGTAACTCGATCCCAATATTACAGCCACAAACGTCAAGCGTTCCTTACGACGAGACCGTTTATCTAGATCCTACTGGGTATGGATCAGGTAGAAGAAAAATAGGTATGCTAGTCTATGTACAGGAAACTGATGAAACATTTAGGCTTGTACCGAAGGGATTCTATGGTAATGATGGGATTTTGGATTCCAATTCTTGGTTGGCTCTTCCAGCTTGGGACCGGGCAGTTTTGCTTGATCCTACCGCTAATAACGTTTACAATGATACAGTAACAGGATTTGATTTTTCTACCTTTACTAATTTATATCAGCAGGTAAACGGATCAGGTAATCCAGACGATTGTTGGGTTAGGGTTTCCACTGAGACTGAAGTTACCTATATAAGCGCTCAAGAAACGTCGCCGAATGTTTACGGCGGAACAGGATCTAGAGGAATATTAGATTATCAAAAAGATACTGTTTATCTTGTTCAGTTCGATACTACTAACACGGGGTCTATAACACTCAGCATAGATGGTAAAGATCCAAAGACAGTCAAGAAAGTAACACAAAATGGTCTTGAAGATCTGGTTGCTGGAAATATAGACACGTCCATAATTTATACTCTTTATTATGATGGCACTTATTTCCAGACTGAAGTATACGAGGCAGCTCCACTTGGCATCTATGATAACGATGGAAATCTATTAACACCTGGTGCTACAGGCATACAATTTTTAGGACCGGGTGTAACCTCTGGAGTGGAGGGATCTTTCGTAAAAGTTTACATATCTGGCGGAATAACAGGTCCGACTGGTGACATTGGACCAACCGGTGACTTGGGACCAACCGGAGCAACTGGTGATCCCGGACCAATAGGACCAACAGGGGCAACCGGACTTGATGGTGACAGGTACTCCACACAGACAAATGCTCCTGTAACGATACAACCTTCTGGCTCTATTTCTTTTACAGTAGGAACCGGTCTGGCTTACATAATTAACCAAGCAGTAATTATTTCGGTTAGCGCTGGAAATTACATGCAGGGTCTAGTTTCTAGTTACGATAGTTCTACTGGGAATATGACTGTTAACGTCACAAGTAGCACGGGTAGCGGAACCGGAACTGCATTGGTGAATCTAGATGGAGCAGCAGGTGGTGATGGCACATCTGGTACTAGCGGATCTTCCGGAACTAGTGGATCATCGGGAACTAGTGGGTCCTCAGGAACCAGCGGATCTTCTGGAACAAACGGAACATCAGGAACCTCCGGAACCTCTGGCTCATCTGGAACATCAGGATCATCTGGAACTTCTGGTACTTCGGGATCCTCCGGAACATCTGGCTCTTCCGGTACAAACGGAACATCTGGCTCCTCCGGTACTAGCGGTTTGGATGGCGTTTCTGGTACATCGGGTTCTTCTGGTACGTCCGGTTCTTCTGGAACTAGAGGAACATCAGGAACTAGTGGAACCTCTGGCTCTTCTGGAACTTCGGGATCGTCTGGTACATCAGGTACTTCTGGGTCATCTGGAACTAGTGGAACTACAGGAACATCCGGTACTAGTGGAACTTCAGGCTCATCTGGCACTTCTGGTACTTCTGGATCATCTGGAACTAGTGGGTCATCCGGAACGTCGGGGATTTCTGGAACTAGTGGGACATCCGGAACAAGCGGGACCTCAGGTAGCTCTGGAACTAGCGGAATAAACGGTACTTCTGGAACTAGCGGAACATCAGGTTCTTCAGGAACTTCTGGAACTTGTGGCTCTTCCGGAACTAGCGGAGGTAGCGGAACGTCAGGGACATCAGGAACCAGCGGTGCTGATGGCACTTCTGGAACTAGTGGAACTTCTGGATCATCTGGAACAACCGGAACATCTGGATCAAGTGGAACCAGCGGAACCAGCGGAATCAGCGGCGATAGGTACTCCACACAAACAAATGCTTCTGTAACGATACAACCTTCTGGCACTATTTCCTTTACAGTAGGAACCGGTCTTGCTTACATAATCAATCAGTCCGTTATAATCTCTATTAGCCCTGGCAATTACATGCAGGGTCTGGTTTCAAGTTACGATAGCTCGAACGGAAACATGACTGTTAACGTCACGAGTTCAACGGGATCCGGATCTGGGACAGGATTTGTAAACTTAGATGGTGCAGCTGGTGGTGATGGTACTTCTGGAACTAGCGGTTTTGATGGAACATCGGGATCTTCTGGGACTAGTGGAATTGGTGGTACCTCTGGAACTTCCGGAACTAGTGGAGTTGGCGGAACATCGGGAACATCAGGAACCAGCGGATCTTCAGGAACTAGCGGAATTAATGGATCATCCGGAACATCTGGAACTAGCGGATCCTCAGGAACTAGCGGAATCGGCGGAACATCCGGAACCTCAGGAACCAGTGGTTTGGCTGGAACCTCTGGAACATCGGGTACATCTGGTTCTTCGGGAACAAGCGGATCCTCTGGAACATCAGGATTGCCTGGTACCTCTGGTTCATCAGGAACTAGCGGTTTGGATGGTGTATCTGGTACTTCTGGATCCTCTGGCACGTCTGGTTCATCCGGCACTAGCGGCAGCTCAGGTACTTCTGGAACTTCAGGTTCCTCTGGTACTAGTGGATCTTCTGGAACAAGTGGCACGGGTGGTTCATCTGGTACAAGTGGAATTGGAGGAACCTCTGGTACCTCTGGAACTTCGGGTTCTTCTGGTACTAGTGGATCTTCTGGAACAAGTGGCACGAGTGGTTCATCCGGTACAAGTGGCTCATCGGGAACAAGCGGAACATCCGGCTCTTCTGGCACATCTGGTACTAGTGGGGTTAGCCTAGCAGTATACGGAACTAGCGGAAATCTATTAACTTCTGGAGCAACGGGAATAAAGTTCGAAGGACCTGGTATTTCATCTGTGACTGCTCAGGGAGACTTTATCACAGTTAGCATCACCGGTGGTAGTGGCGGAAATACCGCTAATTTTGACTTCCTTCCCAATGCTGGTTTAGCTTGGCTTAATGGCAACACAGGGGGTACCGCTTATACGATATATAACAACAACCTAGATCCCCTATTGCAGATGCCGGACCCAGTTGGAGGTCTACCAGCAGGAACGACAGCGGGTATATTAAGCAATTGCACATTGGTACAACTTTTTAATGACATATTATTTCCAACAGTTCCCCCTGAATATTCTATACCAACTATAGCTCAGACTTCAACCGTGACCGGAATAAAAGAGGTTGGCGAGTCAATATCCCAATCTGTTACTGTTACGGGAGTAAACAAAGATGCAGCAGCTTATACATGCATGAGGGTTTGTAGAAACGTTAACAGCGCGGGGTATACACTATTGGGGTCAACAAATACTTTCACACAAACCCTACTTTCACCGTTACCTGCTCAATTTGGATATCCCAACCTTAATGCACCAAACTGCTCCTATGTGTACACCTATCCAGAGGGTAGTATCACAGTATGTGCTCCTTCGGGTGCTAACCTTTGTTCCACTATGGTGTATTGCGCTAATGGAGATTATAACGCAGGTGTAGCATTGAAAAACAATAAAGGAGTTACTGACACAAGAACCCCCGCGGTAAGATCCGTTGATGCTCCTCAGCTTGGTGATAATTGTTACTCAACTGGAACGAGTACTGTTTGCGGATTCTATCCTTTCTTCTATGGGTATTCAGCTACGGGTCTAACAGCTTCCCAAATACAGGCTTGTATAAACGCTGGAAACTACCAATGTAAATGCGTAGCCGATGCAGCTAATAACATATGCTTAAATCTTAATATAGACGGTCAATGGCCTTGGTTTGCAACTTATGCTTGCAATCCAACAAAACAAAAATGGTCCGAGGTTGGAAACACCTCTAACTGTGGACAAATTGGAAATGGATACCAGCCTCTATTTGAAGCTCCTGAGATTTTACCCTGCAATTCTCCCGATTCGTATTGGTCTAGCGTTAACTTCAAGATATATCCGGGTGGAAAAGTAACTTCGATAAATATAGCATTAATACAGAATGTCTATTAAAAAGATAAGGAATAATTAAGGATGGCCATTTATTTATCGGATAACCTACTAGTACAAACAACAGCACCAACTGATGTTAGATACGGACCTTGGAGTGGAGCTGATGAAGCAGCAGCTAAGCTTGCGGCAAATACTTTTTTACAGGCATCTTTTAGATATGTTGGCCTTACGGTAGGCCTTATTATAGGCGCGGGTCCTATAGTTGAATATTGGTACTATCAAGGCGTAACTAATGCAGATCTTGTACCAAAAATGGGTGGTGCTGGTACTTCAGGAACCAGCGGAACGTCCGGTTTATCTGGAACATCAGGTACTTCAGGAACCAGCGGTATTAGTGGTGATCGGTATTTCACATCGAGCACAGGTAGCTTAAGTATACCATCCACTGGTAACATCAATTTTAACGTAGAATCAGGCCTCGCTTATAGTGTTAATCAAGCAGTTATTATATCAATAGGATATGGTAACTACATGCAGGGTGTTGTGGTCTCCTATGATGCTGGGACGGGAGCAATGACCGTTAATATCACTAGCAGCACAGGTAGTGCAACCGGGATAGCAACGGTTAATCTAGATGGTGCAGCAGGAGGTGATGGAACATCGGGAACTTCTGGGATAGACGGAACCTCAGGATCTTCTGGTACATCTGGATCTAACGGTACATCTGGTACATCTGGGACATCCGGTTCTTCTGGAACATCCGGAACTAGCGGATCGTCTGGTACTAGTGGGATAAATGGTACATCCGGAACCTCGGGTACTTCCGGATCTAATGGTACATCCGGTACATCTGGAACGTCAGGTTCTTCCGGAACATCTGGATCCTCTGGAACATCTGGAACTTCTGGTTCTAGCGGAACTTCTGGTTCTAATGGAACCTCAGGAACTAGCGGAACCTCGGGTTCTTCTGGAACATCCGGATCATCCGGTACTTCCGGAACATCTGGAACAACTGGAACCTCTGGAACCTCGGGATCTAGCGGCACATCCGGTTCTAATGGAACATCAGGAACTAGTGGCACATCTGGTTCTTCCGGAACGTCTGGATCATCTGGAACATCTGGAACTTCGGGTTCTAGCGGAACTTCTGGTTCTAATGGAACGTCAGGAACTAGCGGCACATCAGGCTCTTCTGGAACTAACGGAACCTCTGGAACCAGCGGCACGTCAGGATCTTCTGGAACATCTGGATCGTCTGGAACGTCTGGATCTAATGGAACATCGGGAACTAGTGGAACGTCAGGTTCAAGCGGAACCAATGGTACATCTGGTACTACCGGTACTTCTGGTACATCGGGTTCTTCAGGAACCAGCGGATATACAGGAGACCGATATCTTACTAGCACAACTGGTTCCATAACTCTACCATCTTCTCCTGGGAACATTTCTTTTACAGTTGCATCTGGACTGGCCTACAGCATTAACCAGAATGTTATTGTATCTGTTGGATTTGGCAATTACGTCCAAGGAAGCGTAGTTTTTTATAATCCTTTAAATGGAGATATGACGGTTAACGTCACAAGCATTACGGGTAGTGGATCAGGAATAGCAACTGTTAATTTGGATGGAGCTGCAGGTGGTGATGGTACATCTGGCACGAGCGGATTGGATGGGATATCTGGAACATCCGGATCCTCTGGTACTTCAGGCTCTTCTGGAACAAATGGTACTTCTGGAACATCAGGAACTTCAGGTACATCTGGATCTTCAGGTACAAGTGGAATTAACGGGACATCCGGAACTTCAGGTACTTCAGGCTCTAACGGGACATCAGGAACTTCAGGTACATCTGGATCTTCAGGTACAAGTGGAATTAACGGGACATCCGGAACTTCGGGTACTTCAGGCTCTAACGGGACATCAGGAACTTCAGGTACATCTGGATCTTCCGGCACCTCCGGATCCTCTGGAACTAGAGGAACATCCGGTACTTCCGGAACATCAGGTTCAAGCGGAACGTCGGGCTCATCTGGTACTTCAGGTACAACCGGTACGTCTGGAACTTCTGGATCCTCTGGTACTTCAGGCTTAACTGGTACTTCTGGTACATCCGGTACATCGGGATCTGCTGGTACTTCGGGCTCCTCTGGAACTTCAGGTACAACCGGAACATCAGGCACTTCAGGCTCTTCTGGAACTTCAGGTTTACCTGGTACTTCCGGAACATCTGGTACTTCCGGTTCTTCTGGGACATCTGGTAACTCAGGCTCGTCTGGAACTTCAGGTACCACCGGAACATCGGGCACTTCTGGCTCCTCTGGTACCTCAGGTCTACCTGGAACTTCTGGAACTTCAGGTACATCTGGATCATCCGGAACTAATGGAACATCAGGTACCACAGGGACATCCGGTACTTCAGGATCTTCCGGAACCTCAGGCTTACCTGGAACTTCTGGAACCTCTGGTTCTTCTGGAACCTCTGGCTCTTCTGGAACTAACGGTACTTCTGGAACGTCAGGATCTTCCGGTACATCGGGTCTACCTGGTACCTCGGGATCTTCGGGTACATCCGGATTAGACGGGGTATCCGGAACATCAGGTTCCTCCGGGACATCGGGATCATCAGGAACTAACGGTAGTTCAGGTACAAGTGCTAATGACGGAACTTCTGGTACTAGTGGTAATAACGGTACTTCTGGTACTTCAGGTACTTCTGGATCTAATGGAACGTCAGGTACCAGCGGATCCTCTGGTACAAATGGAACATCTGGAACTACTGGAACTTCTGGTACTAGCGGGGTTAATGGAACTTCTGGAACTTCCGGAACCTCTGGATCCAATGGTACATCTGGTACATCTGGAACATCCGGATCATCAGGTACCACTGGAACATCCGGTACAAGTGGATCTTCCGGTACTAGTGGTAATAATGGTACTTCTGGGACGTCTGGCACATCTGGATCTAATGGAACATCAGGAACTTCAGGTACATCCGGATCCTCTGGAACAACTGGGACATCTGGAACTAGTGGATCATCCGGTACAAGTGGTAATAACGGAACATCCGGAACTAGTGGAACATCTGGATCTAACGGAACATCTGGAACATCCGGTACTACTGGTACATCTGGTACATCTGGAACTAGCGGATCTTCCGGTACCAGTGGTAATAATGGTACATCAGGAACATCCGGTACATCTGGCTCCAATGGTACTTCTGGAACTAGCGGAACATCTGGCTCTTCTGGAACTAACGGAACATCTGGAACTAGCGGTTCATCCGGCACTAGTGGAATAAACGGTACTTCTGGTACTAGTGGAACATCAGGAATTTCCGGGTCCTCTGGAACTTCAGGAACAACTGGTACTTCTGGATCATCTGGAACTTCTGGACTTGATGGTATTTCTGGAACTTCAGGGTCTTCCGGTACATCCGGATCCTCTGGTACTTCTGGCTCCTCTGGAACACGTGGAACATCAGGAACCTCAGGAACCTCAGGAACATCAGGATCGTCTGGAACTTCAGGTTCTTCTGGAACAAGAGGTACGTCTGGAACCTCCGGCTCTTCTGGTACTACTGGAACTTCAGGTACAACTGGAACCTCGGGAACGTCAGGATCCTCTGGGACTAGAGGAACCTCTGGAACCTCCGGTACTTCTGGAACATCTGTTGATGTCTCTGGTACTCCTCCAAGAATGACGAGATTAATATCTATCGGTGCAGGTGTAGGAATCACAGCTTCTTCTTATATGACAGAGGCTGGAAACGTAACAAATGGTTTAACCCAGCATATATTGAGCACCGGCGTTACAGATACGAGATTTGCCATAAGAGACGATTCAAGTACTACTGATCTCGCATCCATAGGTATATTGGGTCAAAGACAAGGTGATTCTAAATTCTTCTTTACCCTAGCGGGAACCGGATATGTAAAGAACTACCTGCATGTTGGAGCAACCGGTACCGATCCATTAAGACTTCTAGGGGTACAGACGTCCACAGACTCCGATGTTTTAACTATAAGTTCTAATGGGATTGTTACCAAGAGAGATGCCAATTCACTATTTGGGGTTAATCTCCAGCAGACACTTTTTGTAGATAAAAATGGTAATGATGCTACTGCTGAAGTTGGTAACATAAGGAAACCATTCCTAACTATAGGAGCAGCTCTTACTTCCATAATCACAAATAGCTATAATGGATACACTATTCATGTATTCAAGGGAGCTTATACTGAAACAACCGGATATACATTTGGTAACAACCAAGGTTTTAATATGTGGTTTGAAGATGGAGTTACATTGACATTCAATGCTTCTTCTACTTACTTTATAACATGTAACTCTACCAGTAGAATAGAAATATCTATTTCCGGAACTGATAGACCACTCGATGCGGCAATGTCATCTGCATCATGCAGAATATGGATCAGAGGAAACAGCGGACTTGTTAATAATACAGGAAATCTTGTATTTAGTTTAAATAGCATTGGTGTAAATAATAATGTCAATAATGGAAGCTATGACATGATAAATTGTACGGCAGGAGCTAATTCATACTATTTCATTAACGATTCGCATCTTAATTACAATCCTTCGATTTCCGGTACTGCTAGCGTTATACAAGTAAATGCAGGGTCATACATTGAAAGATTTACAATTAATAACAGCGTATTAAAGAATCACGGAACAAGCTCTTCTAATGCTACTTTCTTAGCGGTGAGTGAGAAAGTTGATATTAGGATATATGACAGTTATATTATATCTAAGGCTGGAGGAGGATTAAGAGTAGCGGAGCCACAGGTTCTTGAGATATCCAATGTGATGTTCTATAATATTTCCTCTCCCACCGGGGTTTATACAATATATGATACCTCTACAACAGGAACAACTGAAATAGATATAGGTGCTAGATGTATTTCGAATATGCTTCTTCCTGCTTCAGCTGGCGTAACGCTACTGAATAGAACAGGAGGCGATTTGGATTGCTCTCTTAATTTTGCTGAACCTTTCATAGATCTGTGATAAATAGAGTAGGATAAATAGAGTAATATGGCATTATTTAGAGGAACCTTAAATTGGTCTACTGCTACGCTTACCGTTTCTAACGGTTATCAGGCAATCAGGATTACTAACGCAACAGCAGGAGCTGGTACGCTTACACTCCCTGCTGCTACAACAGCTAACTATGTTGGCGTTGGGTGGACGATATATGTAATAGACACTGGTAGCTATATAAACGGTCTAACAGTTCAGACATCCGGTGGTGAATTGATAAACGGATCTACCAGTTTGATCCTATCTACTTCTTTCATTAATAATGTTATAGAGATATCTTACCAGGGAGATAGCAGATGGATGCTGTCTGCTGGTAGCTCTAGTAGCGCAGCAGTTATTATACTTGATTCTGGAGCGGGATCTTCGGTTAGGTGTGGAAACGATAACACTGCAATAAGCGACTATAGTACAGTTTCGGGCGGTGGTAAAAACACTATAGCTTCCTCTTCGGATTTCTCTACTATATCAGGGGGGACCGGAAACAGTCTATCTGGAAAATTTTCCGTTATAGGAAGTGGAACAAAGAACTCTATAAACACCGGGGATTTTTCTTCCATTCTGGGCGGAACTGCTAACACCATATTTGGTAACTATTCTACGATAGTAGGCGGATCCGATAACACTGCGAATCTTTCCACCTCTTTTATAGGTGGTGGTGCCGGAAACGTTACTTGTCTAAGTGTAACAACTATTGCAGGCGGTGGATATAATACTGCAGATCTAACTTATGCTACAATAGTCGGAGGCTGTCTTAATTATGCAGGTCCATCCTGCAGTTTTGTGGGAGCTGGTCTTAGTAATAGTATAACAGGCAATGTTACTGCTGCATATGGTGTTATAGTTGGCGGATCCAAAAACATAATGGACTCATCCATGAGTTCTTTTATAGGAGGGGGTACCGGTAATATTGTAGATACAGCAGTTTGTGCTGTCTTAGTAGGTGGTGCCACTGGATATATTAACGGGGACTATGCTTTCTTAGGAGGCGGTGTAGCAAATACTACGGATTCGTCATATTCATTTTTAGGGGGCGGAGTTGGGAATCTTATAACTAAAGGAACTGCTTCTGTTATAGTTGGTGGATCTACAAATTCTGTTAATAATAGTAACTGTACATTTACAGGTTCTGGGTATAACAATGACATTTGTAAATCGAACAGATCGTCTATTGTCAATGGCCAATGCTCTTCGATATACACAACACAGTCAACAGGGAGCGATAATTTCATAGGATCTGGTTTAGGTAATCAAATATATGCGTCTTCTACCGGGGATCTTTATTATAATGTCATCGTTAATGGATCGGGTAATAGAATATCCAATGATTTATCCGCTACGTGCTCTGCTAATTATAATGCTATAGTTGGTGGTTGTTCTAATACTATATCTACTTACACAGCTGATTGTGTTGTAAATAACTACATAGGAGGTGGCGAACTCAATAAGATTCTCGCTAATCCTTTAAATGACAATCCAAACAATCACTCAGTTATAGCAGGTGGAAATAGTAATACATCTTGGATCCCCTGCTCTACTATATCCGGTGGTCTTTGCAATAATATACTTTCGCCTATACCTGGTTCTCAGTGCGCGGGCAGCACTATTAGCGGTGGTATAGGCAACACTATATGCGACACTACAAATCTTTCCGTATCGCCATCTCCTAGTGTAATTGGGGGAGGATATTATAACTTAAGTAATGCCTGGGCATACGGCGGAAATACAATAGCTGGGGGTGACCGAAATACTGCATGTGGAACCAATGACTTTATTGGAGGCGGATATCTCAATTGTACATTGGATATTCAAAACTACCAAACCATAGGTGGTGGTAGAGTAAACACTGTTAATGCAGAATATGGAGCTATAGTAGGTGGTAGAGGTAATGATAACTGCGGTGACTATGGATTTATAGGTGGTGGTAGATGTAATACAATTGCGGTCTTAACCACTAATAGCTCATATGAATTGTACAATGTTATAGGTGGAGGATGTTATAATACTATGTCCGTCGGGGTGTGTTGCTCTTTCGTGGGAGGTGGAAACAATAACGCTATAGTCTGCTCATCTAACGCTTTAGTAGGGGGCGGATTTTCAAATAGTATCGTCGGTGGCAGCTATTCTGCTGTTGTTGGTGGTATTCTTAACGATATTTCAGAATCATGGTGCAGCAGTATAGTTGGAGGGTATGAAAATTTAATATCTTATTCTCCAGAATCCTTTATCGGGGGAGGAACTGGAAATACTATACAGAATGGATGTGGATCCCTGATAGGTGGGGGTATAAGCAACTGTGTAAAACCTCAGACTAGTGAAAGATTGGACTGTAGTTCTATACTCAGCGGTAGCTCAAACCTGATATGTGCTAATGGTTCTAATGTAAGGTGGAGCTCTATTGCTAGTGGTAATCTAAATACTATAAATTCACCGCACTCTTTTATAGGCGGTGGAACTGGTAATATTATAGGGTCTTTTTCTTCTAATTTTATAGGAGGCGGTGTTAATAATACAGTAGGTGGAACGGCTTCTTCTGTTTTAGGTGGATCCACAAATAGAATAGTTACTTCAAATTGCTCACATATTTCGGGTGGATCCTTTAATAGAATATGTAATTCAGATTCCAGCTTCATAGGAAGCGGCATATGCAATTCGGTTTATAACAGTACACCCGGATATGCAACTGGCGGATTTATAGGAGGTGGGTGGTGTAATGTTATTTTGGGACCGTGGTCTACTATATCAGGTGGACTTGGTCATATAATAGATACATCTTTCTATGGATTTATAGGAGGTGGATTCTGCAACGAGGTCTCGTCTGGATCTTTTGGCGTTATTGGTGGCGGATGTAGAAACACTGTAAGTGGTGGATGTTCGTTTGTTGGAGGCGGACTTCTAAATCTCGCTATTTCCGAATTATCGGGTGTAGGCTCGGGTCTCTGTAATATAGTATCTGCGCCTTCCTCTGTCATAGGCGGGGGTAGAAATAACACAATTACTAAATCCAGTCATTCTTTTATCGGAGGTGGTACTGGACATACCATAGTGGAGTCTAACGCTGAAGCTACTAATATTGTTTATAATTCAATATTAGGTGGATTGAATAATATAATTTGTGACAGCTCCAGCTGTAATACATTACTTGGAGGAAGAAACAACACTGTAAGAAATTCTGGGCTTACCGTTATTTCGAACGGCGAATGTAACTCAACTTGTTGTGCAGGGTATTCTAATGTAGATAATGGTTTTAGTAATTTTATATGTAGAAGCGATTATTCTAAGATTGGAGGAGGATGTTTAAATACAGTTTGCGCACCAAATCTAGCAAAAGCTAGATTTAATTCAATACTAGGTGGTGTTTCCAATACTATATGCGGATGCAGCTCTACCGTGCCATATCAGCCCTATGGTGATTTTAATTTAATAGGCGGCGGAACTGGGAATATTCTTCTTTGTTCAAGATCTTCAACAATATTAAACGGGGAGGGCAATTACATAGATCAAGCAAATGTTAACTGTGGTAAATTCATTTCTATACTAGGCGGTAACCTTAATTCAGTTTATGATAGCTGCTATAATATAATAGCGGGGGGAAGTCAAAATCTATCAACAAAATCTGATTTTTCTTTTATCGGCGGCGGATCTCAGAATACATCCGCTGAATCTATGTACAGCTCCATCCCTGGAGGTTATCAGGCTTTATCGTCACTTTATGGCCAAAGAGCATTTGCTAATGGTGGTTTCTCTAACGAGCCAGGATCTGCCCAACAGATAGATCTCATAGCTAGAAATTTAATATCCACAACTTCTTCGAGCGAGCTTTTTCTAGATGGTAGTTCTCAGAGAATGATCATCCCGACAGATCATGCTTGGTTCGTGACTGTAAATGTGAGCGGTGTCATTGATAGCGCTGGCGGGTTCGTTCATATAATATGGAAGGTTGCCATACAGAACAATGGTGGAACGGTTTCTATATTGGGTACGAATAGCCAGGTTGGAACCGGAACTAGTACAGGAGGTACACCGTCCAGTATAGTTACAGTTGTGGCTGATACTGTTAACGATGCTATGAAGATTCAGATTAATAATTATACAGCTGATAGAACAAGATTTGTTGCCCATATAGAGGGTATTCAAGTAAAAATTGGTACCCCTTAATCGCCTCATTTTTCGAAACAAAGGTATTACATCCTTGTAAAATAAGGAAATATTTTTTGTGAAGAAGCTACTAATAGTATCACCGCATTTATCAACGGGAGGCCTTCCCCAGGTTGTCTGTAAAAAAATAGAGGCCCTTAGAGATGATTTTAACATCAAGTGCATAGAATGGGATTTTTTGTCCGGTGACTATGTGGTTCAGAGAAATAGAATAATCGAAATGCTGGGTGACAACTTCCATTCTATGGGAGATGACAAGAGAGGTGATTTATCAAGAATACTTTTGGATTTTGATCCTGATGTTGTTTGTTTAGAGGAATTCCCCGAAATGTATATGGACGATCATTGCACCTCTTTGATATACGATAAGGAAAGAAGATGGAGCTTAACAGAATCCACCCATACATCTACGTTCCCACCTATGACTAAGAGGTGGCTCCCCGATAGATTTGTGTTCGTATCTGAGTATACTAGAAGAAGCTATGAAAATTTTGGTGTACCAATAGATGTCATAGAATACCCAGTAGATAAAAAAGAAAGAAACCAAAGAGAAGCACAAGAAAAACTTGGCCTAGATCCTGATTATAAACACGTAGTCACTGTTGGTCTATTCACCAGAAATAAAAATCAAGGGTTTGCTTTTGATATAGCAAGGCTACTGAAAGATGAGAAGATAAAATTCCATTTCTTAGGTAATCAAGCAATGAACTTCCATGATTATTGGGGTCCTATAATGGAGAGAAAGCCAGATAGTTGTACAGTATGGGGTGAGAGATCAGACGTGGATACTTTTTTACAGGCTTGCGACGCTTTCCTATTCCCCTCTGTTCTGGAACTTAATCCTCTTTGTGTTAAAGAGGCAATGGAGTATTCCCTTCCAATTATGCTTTTCCAATTGGATTCTTATTGTGGGAAATATGAGAATATAGAGTGTATTCATTCCCTATCCGGTAATGCCTCCAAGGATTCTCAGAATCTAATGTCTATTCTATTTGGGGATAAAGAAAAAGTAGAACAACCTCCTATGCCTCTCTTGAATTCCCCTGCTATAAAGATGGTTCACTTGCTTTTGAATCCTGAGTATCAAGCGGATGTACCCGACAGCTCCTGGAGATCTACTATAGATAAGCAACAGAAATCAATAGATTGTTTTGATTCTATAAAATATAAATTTTCAGGATATTCCCAGATATTTTCAAACGTCAATCGAACCGAGCTCCCCTATGATACCTGCGCGGAACCGTCTAAGCTATATCGAAACGAGGATCTAAAGGTTATTCCTTATACTCTTTCTTACGGTCACTATGGTGCATATGTAGCTCACAGAAGAGGAATAACTCAGGAATTTAGCGACGAATGCGATTGCCTATTGATATTAGAAGGTGATGCTTTCACCAATCTCGATCCTAATGAATTCTATGATAAAGTCATGGAAGCTTACAAATTAGGAATAGAGAAAAATGCTAGCTTAATAAGCTTAGCGGGTCTTTATTTTCTAACTGGTGAAGACTATTGGTCTCAAGTAGAGGATGTTAATGGTTATCCAGATTTTGTTAAAGTGCCTCATTTCATGATGGGAACTGCCTATTTAGTTTTCAAGAAAGAAAGAGAGTCTATTAAGAATAAATTTGAAACAAGAGGATGGCATTCGCCCGATATATGGCTTGCGTGGAATCACAATAAGCAAGGGGATGTCTATGCTTCAAGGGATTACATCGCATATCAGGCCTCTGGATATTCTCTTTTAGATTTTCACGAGAAAGACGATCAGGCAAGCTACACGCCTGATAAAAAAAAAGGGATAACGATTAAGAGACCCGAGAATAGATCCAGAATAGCTGTACTCGTCATCAATCTTAATAATCTTCAGTTCACGAAGGATTGCATATTTGATCTTTCTAAACAGGATATCGAGTTTGATCTCTGTCTTATAGATCAGAACAGCAGCGAGAATGGAACCACTGAATATCTCGATTCTCTTCTTAATGATTACAATAAAAAAGAATCATTATTTTCGAAAACACCCATTAAGAATCTAGAGATTATCAGAAATGAAAAAAATGAATCTCTAAATTATCTCTGGAACCTATTTGCTGCCGGCTATAAAAACGAATTCCTCTGCATATTAAACAACGACGTAAGAGTATGTCCGAACTTTCTTTCTAGCTCCCTAGAAGTGTTTGAAAAAGAACCTAATGTTGGTTTTGTAAATCATGTTAGCAACAATTTGGAGTATACAAAATGGAGCAAAAATCTTGATTATAGAGTAATAGATCACCCTTATAGACAGGGATGGGATTTCACTTTCAGGAGAGAAGCTTACCGTCAAATACCAGATTCTCTTAAATTCTTTTATGGTGATGACTACATCTACTCAAAACTATACTCGTCTGGAATGAAGGGTGCTTATGTTCTAAATTCACCAATGCTACACTATGAAAGAAGTACAACCATCGAGAAAGGTGGTCAGAGAGACGCATCCCCCGACGGTGCTAGCTTCCATCAAATGGATCTAGAGTATAAAAACATGAGCTTTGTTGAGGATTTCAGTAAGTGGAAACCTCAATTTCTAGAGCTATCCGAATCTGAACCGGTGGAAAGAAAGAGAGATACAGCGGCAATAGATCTTTCCATTTTAGTTTGCTCTCTAATAGAGAGGAGAAATCAATTTCTAGATAGATTATTAGAATCCCTAGAAAGACAGGTTGGAAACAGAAGGAATATTGAGATATTGGTTTTTTCCGACAACGCAAGAAGAAAAATAGGAGGGAAGAGAAACGATGCAATAAGCATAGCAAGAGGCGAGTATGTTTGCTTCATTGACGATGACGATATGGTATCTGATGACTATGTGGATTCCATACTCCGTGAAATAACAGTATGGAGGCCTGATGTTGTTGTTTTTAATGCTACGATAACATTTGATGGCGAGAGGCCTAAACTAGTCAGATATGGAATGGAGTATGACTATTGTGAAAGAGATGATGCGTACTATAGACATCCTAATCATTTGATGGTTCATAAAAGGGAGAACATAAATGAGATTTTTATGGACGTTAGAACGGGTGAGGATGATGAATGGGCTGCTAGAATGCTACCTAAAATAAAATCTCAGAGAAGAATAGATCGTGTTCTTTATTACTATGATTATCGCACAACAACTAAAAAATATTTTACCGATCCCTATCCTGTAAAAATCAACGACCAGATAAAAGACAGATGTTTCATAACTCATTCAGATAAAAACTATCTTCCTGTTGTGGAGAATTTAGCTAGATCCCTTTCCATATTTTCAAAGTATAAATTGATAGTTTATTGTCTAGAATGTAATCCGGAAGATGTCCTTGAGCTTTCCCGATTTAAAAACGTGGAGATCAGACATTTGAAGGTTGACATATTAAAAGAAAATTCAAACAATTTGAACTTTGGGCCAGAAGGGAATTTCTACGTCAATAGAGGAAGCAGAAGAACGTATGAGATACTATCATCCAAGGTTTGGGCTATGGAAAGTGCACTACTAGAGGGATGGAAGGAAATATCATATCTTGATTCCGATTGTTTGGCTACACCACTTGTCGATGAGATTTTTAATTGGAGTGATAGATTAACAAGTTATCCTTTAGGGACCGAAGGAATTCACAATTATATGTTAATAATAAAAGACGGTAAACAAATAGGTAACCCGTTTGAAAATTCTTGGCCTGTCCCTGACAATAAATTATGTCTAGAGTGGCAGCTAATGGAAATGAGAGGCATGGATCCGGAGAGAAGAGGAAACTATAGAACCACTGGTATAATGCTAATGAATCAAAATTGTCTCCCTTTTATATCTAGGTGGAAATCCTTTTGTAAAGAAATAGATGAAAAATTTGAGAACCCTCAGAATATTGCTCCATTTCACGAGGAGAGTATATTCAATGTATTACTATGGGAGGTTGGCAACGAGGGATTACCACTTTGCTATATTAACGTTTCTGAAGGATCTGATACGATTAAAAAATTCTACAGTGAAGAATTTGAAGCAGGTACAAGATCATGGGATGAGGAGATACACGAGAATAGATTTTTTGTAATACCCGAGGACAAAAGACACGTTAAGGTTTTCCATGGCGAGAAAAGAAGGGATGAAACAGATAAGATAATAGACTATATCTTGAATTACTCCGAAGGGATTTCAATCTAAACGAATCAACGATGAGAAATGACGTTTCACTTTTAGTTCACACCTTTGACGGATATCAACAGTTCTGGGGAGGTATGTTATACACCTTAGATTTCTACTGGGACTTTGACAGAATACCCGTTTATTTTTCGTCTGAGAACGTACCTGTAGATTCTCTAAGAATAAATTGTAAAGGAATAGATTACACTGTAGATAGAAGGATAATTCCAATCCTAACTGGAAAGGGAGAATTCTCAGATAGATTTATAAAATCAATAGAAAGCATAGATTCTGAATGGATCATCTACATGCAGGAGGACATGTGGCTGCGTAGTCATCTTGATCCTGGGCTAGTTGATGATCTTATAGATGAGGCGATATCACAAGGTGCGGATGCGATTAAAGTACACTCTGTTCTATATTACTACGACAAATATATTCTAGAGAGAACTGGAAGAAAGGTCAGGGGCAAAGATATCTTAAGATATTCTTAGGGTGATAATTTTCTGCTTACCCACAATGCAACTATATGGAAAAAAAGTTACATACTTGAGCACCAAAGAGAGGGTGAGAACCCGTGGGATAATGAGATAAATGGAAGTTTGCGGATGTCATCGGGTGAGCATAATCATTTACACTATAATATAAATTGGTATTGCCAACCCGGGGTGTGTGCTAAGGGAGAGCCTTCTTTAGAATTTCACACCTATGCCCACTTAGTGGATCATATGAAGTTTTTAGATCTTAATTTTTCCCAATTGAATGAAAACTAAAATATTTTCCGTAATATAAAGAGATATGAACAGCGAGCTATTTAGAGAAAAGTATTTAGATTCAATATCTAAAGTAATAAGCGGTGACAAGATAGGAAGGAGTTTTTCAAACAAGTTAGAATCTAAAGCATCCTTTAATTATAATTTCGTGGATGGACCATTTATAGAAATTAAAAATGCTAGAGAGGGTCAAAAATACCATGTAGAGTTCAGAGACGAGATGGGGAATCTTCATTATTCTTCGGATCTCTATAACAATATGTGGTCTAAGCTGAACCGTAAATATTACACTAAATGGAACATAAAAGCATTCAATAACGGAGAAACAGTCCTTGACTATACTCTGAATTACCAAGGGAAGAGAGTTTATATCTCTCTGGAATCATCTTCAATAGGTGATACCTTAGCTTGGCTCCCCTATGCTGAAGAATTCAGAAAAAAACACGACTGCCATGTTATAGTTTCGACTTTTCATAATAGACTCTTTATAGAGGGATATCCCAATCTTGAATTTATAAATCCCGGTGAAAGTGCACATAATATAGAGGGACAATACAGATTAGGATGGTTTTATGATGATTCCAAAGAACCAGAAGTCCCCAATACCGTTCCGCTCCAGAAATCTGCTTCGAATATATTGGGATTGGATTTTAAAGAAATCAGACCTGTTCTTTCTTTTGATAAAAATAACAGACCACATAATAAAAAATACGTTGCAATATCTATTAGTTCTACCTCTGGATGTAAAGAATGGGAGCTTCACAAGTGGCAAGAACTTGTGGATTATCTAAAATCCTTAGATTATGATGTCGCTGTTATACAAAAAGATAAAACTGATTTAGTGGGAATACTTGATTGGACTGGACCTGATCCTTTAGAAAAGAGAATGAATCAGCTTTATCACGCTGAGTTTTTCATTGGTCTTGGTTCGGGAATCAGCTGGCTGTCGTGGGCGGTTGGAACTCATGTTGTTATGATAGCTAATTTCTCGGAGGAAGGACACGAATTTACCGAAAACACTACAAGGATAACAAACAAAAGCGTTTGTAATTCTTGCTGGAATAACAAAAATTTCAAATTTGATAAGGGGGATTGGTACTGGTGTCCTATAAATAAAGGCACGGATAGACAATTTGAGTGTCACAAGTCAATAACATCCCAATTTGTAATTGAAAAAATAAAGCATTTAATAAAATGAAAATATCAGAATTACCTCAAGAGATAATCCTTGATGTACAGGATCTACTGGATAGAATAGGATCTGCTAAAATGGACCTCGGTGAATCGTCTATAGCTATTTCTAGATTCGAGATTGAGTTGAACCACTTGAAAAAAGAAAGGGATCGCAAGCTAGAAAGATGCATAGAATTAGAGGAGGAGCAGAAAAGATTAGTCTCTAGAATAGTTGAGATGTATGGCGAGGGAGATCTAGATTTACAGACCGGTAAATACATCTCTAAATAATCGAGTCTCTGGTGGGTGATATATAGAAAGATCACTATAAATAACACCAGATTAAATGAGCTTTCAACCTGAGGATAGACTCCCAAAGCCTGTAAATAAGGTATTAAATTCCAACGGGGAACAGTATAACATAACCAACCCTAGGTTTACCACAGCTGATGGACTGGAGAATACAACAAAGATTCCCTTTTCTTCTACCGATGATTATTTTGCCACACAGGAAGCTGCAGAAGCAAGAGCACAGCAGATAGGATGTGGTGGGTATCATACTGTCATCATTGAAGAGAAGTTATACTATAGGCCTTGTGAAACTGCAAACTACTATTCTTTAAGAAAGCAGCAGTTAGACTCCGCTCTTAATTTCCAGTACATTGGAAATTACAGGGTACTAACGTGGGATACCCCCTTTCTAGGAGTTAGAAAATATAAAGGGTGGTTATTAGATTCTAATTTCAGTAATAGCGATGGACCTAGTGTAAATCCAAACGACGTACTGGTCGAGTTCAGATATTCTATAGACGGTGAATCCTGGTCTCTGTGGTCTACCGTGGGAACTGCTCTTGATAATTTTTCTAACACCGAAGCTAACATATTTGAAATAGATCTGGATCCAGCTGATAAATTCTACCCTGAGTTTAGATTTACTTCTGTTATAGTTAATCCCGATGGCACTTTAGCTTATGAAGCAAATGAGCCAGTTGATCCTAATGTTGTAATTGTTGATTTTAAATTGGATCTAGAGTATGATCTAGTCTATCTTAGCAATGCTTCTTTGGATAATAGAGTAATCAATCCTGCACCTAGATGCTCTAACGAGTACACCAATAGACCCGTGGTTTTTGATGATTGCAGATTTTCTTTTAATCCTTATGCTGTAAACAGAGCTCTTAATTTATATCAGGACCTAAGTAAGATAGTTAATAAAGTATTTGGCCTCGATGTTAATTATTATTCGGTTCAACCTCAAGCAAGGGGCAAGGATGTTATACTAAAGGAATACACACTGTTTAACGTTGTTGATGAAAAGTGTATCAAAGTATTGGTACCGCAGAATCAATTTCCAGACAACAAAATAAACTATGACCCATTTGGATTACAGTTTGACGAGCCTTTTGAGATTCAGATTGACAGAAGATATTTTGAGGGGATATTCGGTAATGGATCACAACCTAGAAAAAGAGACATCATATATTTCCCTCTGACCAACAGGATATATGAGATAAATTCAACATATCTGTTTAGGGATTTTATGAATGCCCCTGTCTATTTTAAGATAGAGCTCAAAAAATACCAGCCTAAGAGTAATACTTATTTCCAAGACCCCGCTTACAAGGAGGAACTTGATGGAATTGCTCTTAGCACACAGGAGCTATTTGGGGCTGAAGTTCTTAGCGAGGAGGAAAAAGTTACTAAACGTCAACAATACACTGAGACCACTTATGTCAGATCTCAGGATCCTATAAGATCCTACATATACTATAACCTTGGTATAATAGGATATGATCTGAATAATAACTGGACTATAGTGCTTAATAATTACTATGATCTAGAATCATCTTTTGTTGATAATTCAGAATTCACCTACGATCCTTTTAAATATAGGAATGCGATTAGATATAAATCTTTGCCTAAACTTGGATTAAAGGAGGAATTATCTTTAACATCTTGGTGGAACTTAAGAAACGCATATGATGATACTAAGCTTAAAAAGATAGGATTTCCAGTTCTTAATATAGAAGTCTCTTCCTTTACGACCGAGTATGTAGTTTATTCTTCTTTTCCTATAAAACACAATCTCACAGCCTGGAACAACTATGCAGATAACCCGAATGGCTATGTTGCCATCAAAGGTGACGCAGCACACAGTGGGGGGTATCTAGTTAGAAGCGTGATTGATGAGTATACATTTACCACTATTAACAGAAGCATGGAGTTTGATCCTGGAATAACTGTTTGGAAGATGCAAAAAGCTCAGTCTAGAAATTTCCTAAGTGGACTTTATATGGAGGGACTTGAGTACAGAGGATTCCGTTTTGACATGATACATTCTGGATCTATTGAGCAGGATGCAACAAATTATATACAGGAAGGTAGTTTTTATCTTAGATTAAATAATGACATTGAGATAAATTCACCTCTTCAATTCACAGCTAAACATGGGGAATGGTACGCTGTTGTTGTTAACGTTTCCAATAAATACAAGCAAATATCAATAACTGCTTGGGCTCTTTCTTATGATCCGGTAAATCCACAAGCCCAATCGAGTGAGCTTGTTAAGGTTCATGAATACGTTCAAAGCTTAACTGCTCCAGTTTTATTCGATGCTCCGTCAGTTCCCGTTGATGATGTTAGCAGTCCTTTTTATGGAACGGATCAGAATTCCTATAAAGTATTTACATCCCCGCTATATTTAAGTAATTTAAGGTTATTTAAGAATATGATAGATATTGATAATCAATCAACTGTTTTAAATCAAAACATTGTGAGGGATACACAGCTGGGTCATATTATAGATAACGCTAAACCGCTATTAAACGTACCAAGATTTGTTCGTAATCGTTAATTTTTTAAATTATGCCACGTAGAAAACCTAAGACGCAGAAAGTCGTCGAGGAAAAAATAAAAGAAACCCTTGATTCCATAATACTGGATGAGAACCTAGATGCAATAGAAACTGGAACTGGTGAACTTCCCAGATTAAAAACTACGGTTCAGATGGATTTTGAGGAAGAGAAGATCACGGCAGCACGCGATGCTAAGTCCTTGTTAGATTCTCTAGCTCAGTTTTATATAGACGAAGCTGGTAGCAATAACCCATATCTAGAATATCGGAAAAAGATAGACTCTATAAACGTTTCTTCTATGATGTTCCAGCTTAAAACAGCTCAACACGCTATAACTAAGCTCCTAGAGGAAATAGACATGGGTAACATGACTCCCCGTTTATTCGAGGTACTAGCTCAGCTACAGGGTCAAGTAATACAGATTTCCAAAGACCATCAGTCATATCTCGATAAAATGGAAAAGAGCTATAAGGTTATGAAGGGAGACATAGAGGAAAAGAATTATAAAGAAGGAATCCTAATAGGACCTGGCGGCGAATACCAAGGTCCACAGAATCAGATATCAGATAACGGGGGAATAAGAGTACGCGGAACAAGGGGTCTGATGGAAAATCTTCGCGATATAATAGGAACAGAAATAGTTGATGTTAAACCAGAAGAGATAAATCCTAATGCTGTCGTTAATGCCAGGGAAAAGATGAGAATGGACGCAATCGAAAGAGGATACGAGGGAGAAGTTCCAACTGGAGACGACGATCTCCAAATAGAGGATGATCTTTTTAATTAATTTTTATGGCTGAAGATATAAAAAATCAGCAGGAAACCAATGATGGTAATTATTGGAACACCGCTAAAGTTAACGAGCTTTTAAGGAAAGCAGATGAGGAGGGTGTAGACTTTAAAAGTGTAGACAACCCCTTTCATGATAACAATCCGGAATTTAGAAGATCCAATATACTTTGGGAGTATACACAGGATGAGATTGTAGAGATGGACAAGTGCGCAAGAGACGTCATCTATTTTGCAAAATATTGCCAGGTTATGACGGACACCGGTTTGTCATATATCAAGCTTAGAGAATATCAAGAGTCTGTATTAAGAGAATATCAGGCTAATAGATTCAATATATTTCTTGCACCTAGACAGGTTGGTAAATCCATCATGTCAGCAGTTTTTCTAGTTTGGTTCCTTCTTTTTAATCACGATAAAAATGCGATGATACTGGCTAACGTCGGTGACACAGCAGAGGAATTGATGGATAAGATCAAGGCTATAATAAAGGGATTGCCATTTTTCCTAAAGCCCGGTATGATGGTAAACAACGTCATGTCCATGAGATTTGATAATGGATGTAGGGTTATTGCTAAAACCACTACTAAAACTTCCGGTATCGGTTTTACAATCCATTTCCTATACATGGACGAGTTTGCACACATTAATCCCTCTTTTATGGAGGCGTTCTTCAGATCAACTTACCCTACCGTATCCTCGTCTAAAGTGTCTAGAATTATCATAACATCCACGCCGAATGGAATGAATAAGTTCTATGAAATGTATATGGGTGCGGTTAAAAAAGAGAACACTTTTAATCCGATTAGAGTTGACTGGTGGCAGGTACCAGGAAGGGATGAAGCATGGAGACAGAATGAGATATCAAACCTTGGATCAGAGGAGCTTTTTAATCAAGAATATGGTAACCAGTTCTTGAGTTCTTCTACGCTATTGCTAGGATCTCAGGAATTGCAGAAGATAAAAAGAAATGAAATAGAGTATGTGTGGAAGGAGATAGACTACTTCCATTATTCTGATATAAACTATGAAAATTTTTTATGGCATCCCAAATTTGATTTAGATAGTGCGGCTGAGGGAAATAAGAAGTACATAATATCCGTAGATCTATCTGGCGGAAACAAGGGTGATTTTACAGTAATTAATGTATTTAAAGTCTCCCCTCTCCCAAGAAAAGTCATAGAAAGAATAGATGAATTTGACGATGAAGGGGATTTCTTCGGCCTCATACAGGTAGGAATAATGAGGGATAATGAAATAAAACTAGAGGAGGTCGTCAAGGTACTTAGACTTCTTGTTAAAAATATACTAGGAATAGAATCTGTGAAGATAGCTTTGGAGATGAACTATAAAGGTGAGCTTCTTGTCGACAAGTTTCTTGCTGACGAAGATCTATTCGAGGAACTTTTTGTTTACACGAAGCATTCTGAATCTGCTAGATCCAGCAGGGTTGGTATAAAGTACAACGAAAAGAACAAAATGAAAAACTGTGAGCAGCTCAGAACACTAGTGAGGGGTGACCGTATCTTGATAAACGATAAAAAATGGACAGTTCCTGAACTTTTCACGTTTGGACTGAATTCAAGAGGTACGTATTCCAGCCAAACCGGGCACGATGACGTTGCGATGTCCCTTGTTAATTTACCCTCTGCTTTTGAAAGCGGTGATTTTTACCAGTTATCTGGAGAACTATTCGATACAATGGAAAACCAATACAAGAGCATGATACTCTTTAAAATGGGGGACGTCCAGAATAGTTCTCAGGACGAATTTGGAAATCGGAATTCAGGACCAGTGACGAAGGACGGTAAAAGCTTCAGAGACTTTAACTCTATGATCTAGTCCCATTTTTTTCTAATTTGGTTTGATATATAGACAAAGAAGAAAAAAATCGTAAAGAACTAATGGCACAAAAAATTAAAATCGATTACTCCCAATTTAAGGCATCAGGTGTCTATACTCTAGAGTTTGATAACACTGCTAGCGTTATAGTAACATCCACCACTATAAGATTGGTTGTAGGTTTTTCCAATAAAGGACCTTTCAATACCCCAGTTTACATACCGGACACAACAACAATGATCTCTGTGTTTGGCGATATTGATAGATCACTTGAAAATAGAGGATCTTTCTTCCAAAGATCTATTTTGACCTGTTTAAATGCAGGTCCAGTTTTTGCTTTAAACCTTTTAAAGCTTAATGATGATGTTGATAGCCCTACCGCTGACCTTGTTAAATACAGATCATATTCTCTTGATACTGAGCAATATAATGGAATTTTAACTAGCAAATTATATTCTTCTTTCTACAATAAGGAAAGATTCTGGTTCCCGTCTACTGAGTATTTCTTAGCTACGCTAAGTCTCTTGGATCAGGGCAGACTTTTCAGCCTTGTTAATCTTGGTCAACAGCCTATGAGTGTGATCATCAGAAAATCAACTGACTCGACTACACCTATTAAAGGCTATAACATATTTGCTATAGATTGGTATGGTGCAGAGAATGTTCCTTCGTTCATGCACCCGTATGATTATATGCAGGATTATTTCATTGACGTTATTGCAGTTTCCGGCGATTGGACAAATTATCCTGCTCTTTCGGTAGATCCGCAGTGGGGATATAACGAACTAACCGGGACTGGATATTTCACTGCGAATGGATTTGTTAAGAGCCAAATGGATAATTTCCTGAATAATCCTAATGTACAGCTTCTAGTTTATCAAACCGGATGCATTATACCCGACTTTGTTGATCTAAACGGAGTTAACCAATACATACAGACCCTGATTAACAATCAGACACCTCAAACTGGTTTATTCTCTGCAATAGACGAAAAGGCTTTTGATGATATTTGTAACAATTTTTATAGAATAGATTTAGTTGGTAATAACCTTATCGATGAATTAACTTCAGATAGAGATCTTTTGGATCCTAGAATAAACTTCTTGAGTTACGATCAGGCTCTTCTTGCTGACTATCTATACACAGAGAATAACATAGGTATTACTGGTGCTTCTGGAGCTACTGGTGGTAATATGTACGTAGGTACCCTATTCGATACCATAACATTTGGCGCAACTGGTGGAACTACAGATAAGGGTGTTCCTGCAGATAACTTCCAGACTTATGACCCTAATGCTTTTGACGGCGGATACCACTACTTGATAACAGGTACTGGTGGGGCATCACCTTTAACAACTTCTCAGAAGTCTGCACTTAAGACTTTCTGTGACATCTCTTCCTCGTCGGATCAGAAATTTATCATAGGTAAAGTTACAATACCAACTGGTGTAACCGGATCGGTTCCTCTTTCTTTTGGCGGCGAGAATTCAACGGAGCTAGTTAAGCTTAAAATAGCTTTAGCTAAAACTTCTGCATCTGAAGTTAAGCTTCTATGGCAGCATCCTCTAGATACAGCTTTCTATAGAGCTCAGGGTATTACAGTGGAACCTTGGTCTTATGTGCAGTCGGTGGATCCAACTGTTGCTTTTGTTGATTCCGGTGTTAATGTTTACCAATTTGGTTGGGCAAATAGAGTTGGTATAGATAACATACTAAACCCTGATGGTGCTGGTGTTACAGGAACTGGATTTCCTAATGGATATTCTAATGCTTTGATCTCATATTCTATGTCAGATCCTTATATAGACTTTGACTATGACGAGACTGCAAACGGAGATGAGATTTGGAAGAGCTCAGATGGTGTAAGTTCCCAGTATACTGAATACCAAAACCTGGTAGATAGAGATGGATTTGCTTATGTAGCCACTAGAGCTTATAGTAACAACTCTTTGGACATCTCAAGTTTAGAAGATATAGCAGCATTTGGAGCTTCTTATGCTTCAGATAACGTTGGACTACCGGTAGCAGCTGATAAGATTGACATAATCTCCCAGAATGGAAACATTAATGATTATATCGAGGTAATCAACAGAGTAGATTCTACTACATTTACTATCGGTCTAGACGCTTTGGGTAATGTACCTCTAGCAGTTGGGGATTGGGTGGTTTCTACAGATTTGAACATATGTTTAGACGCTGCTGGAACCAGACAGGCTAGATTAGGAAAGATAACAACAGTTTCCGCTACTACAACAAGCGGGGTTTATAGAGTAACTTGTGCAAGACCAGTCCTTTACTACTCAGGTACACCTTTGAGAGTTCAGAAGTTTACATCAATAGAGGACTTTACTACCTCATTTGATTTTACTTATCTTCAAGGTTTCACTATGACGGAGAGACACAGACCTAACGGAACTGATGCTAGGATCACTGAGCTATTGGATGTTCTTTATAATACTGATCTAGCTATAGCGCTTGCTAATAAAGACGCTATAACTTACAGATATATTATTGACACATTCTCTGGACAGATACTTCCTAATTCAAAGTATCAGTTGAGCAAATTGGCTATGATGAGACAGCAGGCTTTAGCAATAATAAATGCTCCATCAACAGCTCAATTCCAGGCTTCAACAGATCCTAGATTTACGGACGCTCCAACAGCGACTAATCCTAAACCTCTATTGAATACTGCTTACATAGCTTCAGGTGGTAACCTTTCCTTGAATCCTACGTATACATTCAGTCTTCCTTCAGAGGCAGATGGAGCTAAATTCGCAGCTTTCTATACTCCTTATATCACTATTAGAGAGTCCAATAGAAACGTAAACGTTCCACCAGCGGCTTTGGTTTCTAATAACTTCGTTAGAAAGTTTGCAGCAGGTGAGCCTTATGCGATAGTAGCAGGACAAAAAAGAGGAGTACTTGCAGGACAAACGATAGTTGGTGTTGAGTATGACTACAGTGACGAGGATAGAGGAAACCTAGAGCCATTCGGTCTTAACCCAATTATTAGAAGAAGAGGAGTTGGTGTTGTTATATTTGGTAACGGAACTGCATATCAGCAAGTTAACTCAGCCTTCGGATTGGTTCACGTTAGAGACTTGCTCATCAGCATTGAAACCGATACTAATCAAATCCTTTCTAACTATTTGTTTGACTTCAACGAGGATTCAATCAGACTTGAAATCAAGACATTGGTAGATAATTATTTGGATGGTGTTAGAGCAGGTGGTGGTATTTATGCTTACAAGACCATCATGGATGCAACTAACAACACTCCAGCTATCATAGATATGAATATGGGAGTGATTGACATCATCATCGAGCCTGCAAGAGGTATACAGAAATTCATAAACAGAATAACTGTAACTAGAACAGGCGGAATTGCTGCTGGAGGATTTATACAGTTTGTTTAAAATTTGACCTCTTAGGAGCAGTGAGATAAATAATTAGGATATGGCAGGACTATCACACTTTACGAATTCAATTTCTTCAATGAATAACTTCGAACCGGTTTACTTAAACCAGTTCGAGGTGACAATAAATCCTCCAGCCGCAGTGGCTGGAGGACCTATCCTTTTGCAGCATGTTACTAAGGTTTCTGGACTAGAGGTTGATAAAAACCCAGCACCAGTTGCTCAGAAATACAAGTTCGCAAAAAGAAACTATGCGGGCGCTAAGCCTGATACCACTGGAATGACAGTTAGCTTAAGTTTCACAGTGAACTTGAATGATGCTAATTCCATGTATGTTTTTAAAACATTGAGACAGTGGACTGATCTTATTTACAATCCTCTAACTGGAGCGATGGGTGTTAAAAACGATTATGTCGGATCCATCGTAATATCAGTATTTAATAAGAGAGGAGACGTTTTTAAGAGAATAGTCTGCAAAGATTGTTTCCCTATAAAGCCTATCTCTGCTATGAATCTTAATTATACAGCGGAAGAAGTTTGGAAAATAGATAATATGGAATGGGCGGTTGATTACTGGGAGGATCTATTCTTATAAAAATAAAGATTAATAAATGGCAGGACTACCACATTATACTAACTCACAAGCTGCTATACAGCTTTACGAACCCGTTTATCTTAATCAGTTTGAGGTAATTATCAACACCCCAGCTGGAGTTCAACAGCTTCCCGGGTTAAATGGTGAATTGATTTTAACCCAGCAGGTTAAGAGTGTATCCGGTATGGCGGTTGATATTCAGCCTGCTACACCTGTTGAACAGCTTTATAAGTTTGCAACTAGAAGATATGCAGGGGGTGAACCTTCACAGACCGATATGGATCTACAGATGGAATTTGAAGTAAACCTTAATGAGTCAAACTCTATGACAGTTTACAAAACCCTTAGACAGTGGTCGGATCTTATCTACAATCCTCTAACAGGTGCGATGGGTTTAAAAAGAGACTATGTTGGTTCGATGGTCATATCTATCTTTAATAAGCAGGGGGACGTTTTTAGAAGAATAAGGATTCCTGTTTGCTTTATTAGTACTCCAATACCTGCGCTAGAACTCGATTACGAACAAGCTAACGGGATATATTCAATATCTATTTCTTGGAAATGTGATTACTGGGAAGATCTATTCCTATAATAAAACGAAATTAAATCGGGAAGGACACTATAATTTGTGTCCTTTTTTTGTGGACTGTTATATAAAATATAAATTAAAATCATGAGGAATTTATCACCAGAAGAAATACTTAGAAGCAAAGAAGCTTCTAGTGGATTTGTTTACGACGATCCTAAAATCGAGCCGGATCAGGCGGATATTAAGAATGAAACGGAAGCTCAAAAGCAACCTTTAGAGAATTCTTTTGCTGCGAATGTGAATAATCTTGCTCAAGAAAATGTATTTGTGAATGAAATACCAAAAACTGAACAGCCTTTAAGCTTAGGAAGAGTCGAGAGAAAGCCCTATATTCCTGAAGAGAGGCCAGCACCCAAAAATTCTGCTGATCCTGGCGAGATAGGCTGGAAGAATTTACCAATGGGTATACTGCCATCGAAGGGTATGTTCTACCCCGATGGTACTAGAATAGCCATAAGATCTGCTGAAGTAAAGGAGATAAGACATTTCTCAACTATAGATGAGGACGATAGATTAGACATCGAGGAAAAATTAGGCTATATACTTGATAAGTGTATGAGAATTGATTTTCCTGAATTGGGATTGGTCTCATATCAGGATTTGAAGTCTGAGGATAGATTTTTTGTCATAATGGCTATCCGCGATTTAACTTTCACAAAGGGAGAGAATAGCGTGATATTGATCCCCGATGTGAACTGCGATACAAAAGAATGCCCGCTTGCAAATGGATTTGAATTAAGGACCGGTGTTTTGTCAGTGTATGAGATAGATCCAGATGTAATGAGATTTTACGATCCTGCTGGTAGATGCTTTAGTTTCGATGTACGGAAGCTTGATAAATCAATTAAGATGTATGTGCCCAGTATCGGTGTGTCCAGAAAAATATCAGAATTCGTAATTTCATTAGCTAAAAAGGGATTTATTGTAGATGAGGCTTTTATAAAAATAGCTCCTTTTGTATTTGAGAATTGGAGAACTTTGACCGAGGGATCTTTCCAAGCTAAGCTTTCTGAAAGTGATTCCTGGTCAAAGGAAGAATTTAGTTTGCTGTTTGAATTGTCTGAAAGAATAAAGATAGGAACAAAATCGAAGGCTCTAGTCCAGTGTCCCAAATGCGGTGGAAGGGAGGTCACCGCTGATATTACCTTTCCCGAAGGGCTTAAATCCATTTTCGTTATTTCAAATATCCTTAGAGAACTTCTTTGATCTGAAGTTCAGGATGTGGAAAGAACATGGTCTTGATCCCAAGTGGGTTGAGAATATACCTTATTATGAATATCAGATATGGATAGACAAGTTAAATATGGTCATAGAGAAAGAAAATAACGAGTCCCTATCCGAATCCGGTAAAAAATCAGTTTTCAGCTTCCGTAGGTGATGTAAAATATATAAGAGAGAAATTATCACTATTGAATGGCTGAAAGTAAAGAGAACACTAAACAGCTTTTAGACATATCTAGAAGCATGACCGAGGTTTTAGGTGAGTTCAAAGGAATAAATGAAAGTCTAGAAAAGGTAACCCAGTTTTTAAATCCAGAGGTTGCTAAATCTATCAAGGATATTGTTACTGGGAACAAGGACATACTCGGAATGATAAAGGGCGCTAAATCCTCTGGATTGGGTGAAAAAGCAGCCGCATCGAAAGAGAGTATACCTTCTGGTGAGGGTTTAAAAGGAATTCTTTCTAGTGATCGCATATCTAGTGTTCTGGGTGGTATCAAAGGTTCTTTTAGAAAGGGTGGAAAAACTAAGGATTCTGGAAATTATCTCGTCGGTGAGAATGGACCAGAGGTTGTATCACTTCCTGGCGGATCGACTATCATACCACTGGACGTTTCTGATCTCATAGATGGACTAAATAACGTTAGCGAGCTCAGAAAGGATCTTGATGACAAGGTTCTTAACTATGATTCTAAAATGAATGCTATAATAACTGATAATGGGATATACCCGATAGACAGTTTGAAAAAATCTTACGAATCTGATGTTACTGAGGCTAATTTGATGGATGTATATGATGAAAAATCAGTGATGGCAGTTACTGCCTTACAGAAATTGCAAGAAAAAATATCAGTTTCATCTGCTGCAAAGGAAGAAACAAAAGCTTCCGCTGAAAAGGCATTAGCACCCAAGTCTTCCGGACCTAGTCTAGCCGAGATAGAAACCGAAAGAAAAAGACTTCTAGCTGAGGATCCGGAATTTTACGGGGATCCGAAAAATCTAGAGGCAGAACTAAACAGTTTTGTTAGTAGCTATGATTTTAAACCAGGCTTTAAGGTTACTGGTGCTACCCAAGAACCTGAACTAAATGAAAAGACAAAGACATCTAAGGGAAAGGAGAAAACAGCAGACGAGGAGCTAGCAGATAGCGAAAAAAAATCTGGAAAGTTTAGTGGTGCTGCAGACAAGGCGAAGGGACTTTTAAAGGGATCCGGCTCATCTGCTTTAGCAAAAACTGGATTATCTTTTCTGAGTGAAAAGTCAGGTCTGAATGCTAAAGCTGCAGAGCTTGGCCAAAAATTTGGTCTACCGGAGGGAAAATCAGAGGCTCTTTTAGGAGCTGGCGGAGCTACACTAGCAAAGGGAATTAGCGCTCTCTCCAAAAAGAGGGAGGAAAAAAAGGCTGGCGAGGCTAAGAGCAGAGTATCAACTGAGATACCAAGCCTCAATCCACCTACTAAAAAAGAGGAACCCAAATCGGATGAGAGCAAGATTCAAAAAGCAATTGAAGCGGTTACCAAAAAAGAAGAAACCACAGAAAAGCCAGCAGCTGCACCTCAAGCCCCAAGTCAGCCCGCTAAATCAGAACCATCTGTGAGTTCATCTGAACCGATAGAAAGTATTGAGAAGAAGGACATTAAGGATATGATAAGTATACTTAGCTCTATATCAAGAACACTAAGTGGTCCTTTGAATGTTACTAGAACCGACCCTTATCGTCCAGATTCCAGAAGAATTTAAAACCTTCGGGTTTCCTCCGGACTTTTGTTTTATATTTGTATAAAATACAGAAGATGGTCCCTGAAGTTAGACAAACAGACAATTTAGAATTTTTAGAGCCTGAATTTTTTTCAAAGAATGAAAGGTGGAGAATCATACCTAATGAAGAGCAGGGCTACTCTGTTTTAGTTGGGGAGAATATATTTTTGACTGAGAAGGAAAGAAGAATGGATGGCATTTACTTGGAAATGGCAAGATCATGGGGCAAAAATTCACATTGTAAAAGAGCTCAGGTTGGATGTTTAATGGTCAAAAATAAGTCTATAATTTCAGATGGATATAACGGATCTCCCACAGGATTTCCTAATGTTTGCGAGGATGAAGTTGGAAATACGCTATCTTGGGTCCTGCACGCTGAGGCTAATGCTATTACAAAATTAGCTAAGAGCACTCAGACTTCGGATGGATCTACCTTATATGTAACTCTATCACCCTGTTTTGAATGCTCTAAACTTATTATACAATCTTCCATAAAAAGAGTTGTGTTCACTGAGTTATATAGGAATCCGGATCCAATATCTTTCTTATTGAAAGGTGGAATTGAAGTAGTTAAATTTTAAAAACAAATACGTATACATGCTAGTACAAAAAGAGAAAGTGGAGAAAAACATTCAAAAATTGGCTGAGAATTTTATGAGTGTTAAAAATGAGAAGAATTTCAGGGAGCTTTTTGAAAGATTGAGACCAGGCCTATTAAATCATTGTTTTGTTATCCTAAAAGACCGTGAATTGGCAGAGGATGCCTTCATAAATGCGATGGCTAAAATATGGAGTAAGATAGACCAATATGACGACGAAAGAGGTAATTTTTCGACCTGGTGCTATAACATTGCAAGAAACGAAAGTCTGCTCGTGATAAAATCAAGAAGTAAGTACGTCAGCCAAAATGAGAAGGAGATGGACTTCCACTCCAACAAAACTGAATCTGCAAATAGCGAGTTTTATTTTCTCGAGCAATCTAGCGAGTATGCTTTCTTAGACGAGGAGAATTCTATAGACACTGTATATGACTCCGTGGTTGATGAGATAAGAACTCTTCCTGAACTGTACAGAGACATCATGGTGGATCGAGAAATAAATGGTATGAAATATAAAGACATAGCCATAAAATACGGTATCAAGAAAAGATCAATTGCTACCCGAATAAGAAGAGCAAGAGCTAGAATAAAGAAGAAAATGGGGAAACAATAGTACATTTATCTAATATAAAAAATAAAGGAATTGAAATGTTTGGATCGATAAAAGAGTTTTTTCTATATTTAAAATACAGAAAGATAGTTAAAGCTGAATCGGCTAGCGATGTTTTTTGGACAAGAAAGGGGCTAAGATATGATTGGCTATGCCGGATCTACACTGTTGTAAATTTGCCACCACAGGTAACAATGTCCAAGGATTTGCCAATGGAGGTTAGACCCGGTTTCGTTTTTGATTATATAAAACCAATAAACGAGTACCTTAGAAAAGTTGGATTGGAAGAGATGGTTACTGTTGCTATAGATCCTATAGAAACCACAAATAATGAATCCTATCTGGTCGTATATTATTTCATGTTCAAGAAATTGTCATGGATGTGGGTAATCTTCTATCTCTCACTTTTGACTGGATCTATTTGGTCGATCTTTTATTTTCTTTTTTAAACTATCCCATAATGAATGAAATTTTATTTAAGGAGAAATCCAGGATAGAGGAGAAGCTAAAGGTTTTTCAAGATAAGAATTTTCTTTTCGAGGAGGAAAGTCACACATATACCTACTCTGGTAAAAAGTTTGATTCTGTTACTACATTTCTAAAGAACTTCAAAGAGCCATTTCAGAGGGACTACTGGGTGAGAGAAAAGGCAAGGCAAAGAGGCGTTGATCCTTCTGTTATAGAAAATGAGTGGCAGACAGCTGCTAATAAATCAACTAAGCTCGGTACGAACATCCATAAATGGATAGAGGATTTTTGGACTGGATTGTCACCCGAAATGCCAGATGACGAGGAGGAGATATCCAGAGTTAATAAATTCAAGGAGATATATGAGCAAAAATTTAAAAACCTCATACCTCTTCCGTCGGAGCTCAAGATATTTTCTAAAAAATGGAGGCTAGCGGGTACTATAGATCAGCCTTTCCTAATGTGGGATAATAAGAGAAACAAGATTTTATTCTTAATAGGTGACTGGAAAACCAACAAGGAGTTCAAACACGATGACCACCCTAAGGGTAGATATAAAAAATTATTAAGACCCTTTCACACACTATATGAGAATCAGCACAATGAGTATTCTATTCAGATATCACTATATAGGTTAATATTAGAAGAGGAATTGGGAATAGAAACAGAAAGCGGGTTTCTTGTTCACATAGGTCCGGAAGGACCCGCTAGAATATTTCCTGCTAAGGATCTTAGAGCTCCCTTAAAAGCTTATCTTGACCAGAACAGAACGTCAATGGGTGAAGTAGATATTTTTGAACTATAAGGATCTAGATCGGAACTAATAATATTTTTATCATATAATTAACTAAACAATATTAAAATGGCAAAAAGAAAAGAAATCAAAGAAGTAAATTTAGCTTCTTCTTCCAACTTGGATAGATTACCAGGTGAAACCGAAACTATGGAGCTAGATGGTATCAGAATTTCAGTGAATGAAGAAAAGGTTGAAAGCATTCAGAAAGAGCTGGAAGAAAAAATCGAGGAATCCAGAAAGAAAGTCTATGCAGTTTCAATGGACTCTGATGTTTTCAATAGTTTTAGAAATTTTATTAATGAAAATTCAGAGTGGTCTTCAACAGAGGCTATTGGTATCGTAGAGATAAACAAGTCTCTAAATAAGATAGAGAAAGAAGGGATTAAAGACAACATGATTTACATGAGTGCTCTTACATTGGAAGCAAGCCATTATTTTATTTCTAAATCAAGAGGTAAGGGATTAGAGGAAGCTAAAAATTTCTTAAAGCTATATAAGCCTTTGGATATCGCTTTGAATGATGTTAAGGAAGACAATAAAAAATTAGAGGAAATCAGAACCAGACTATCCGCTGCACAACAGGGAATAGAAATTGGATAATTTTAAGATACCTTTATTATGAAAAGCCGGGATTCCGGCTTTTTTTGTTTTTCAAAACGTACTTCGGATAAATAGTATGTATTAAAACCAAAAATATGAAAACTATAGAAAAAATCAAAGAGTATTCATGGGCTATAACTTTATTCTTAGTCCTAATTGTATTTTTTAAACAATGCGGGGTCAATCGTGAGATTTCCAGAATAGATAAGGAAATCAAGCTCATCACAAATTCTGCTGATTCCATACAGGGATCGGCTATAACGAAAGATCAATTGGATAAAGCACTAAAACAAAACATGTTCAACTTTTTGATCTATGAAGATGATTTCGATAAGGGAAAAACATCTTTGTCGGATATCAAATCAAAAATAGAGGCCGACAATAAATAATTTCACAATGGAAAAAAAATTGCTGAAATACTTTATAATAGGGACATTTGTTTCCCTTTATCTTGTTGTGTCTGTAATCTCTACAATACACGTTATACAGTTTTTTGATCTTACCAATCCAAAATGGCTTTCCGTATCACTTGCTATAGCTTTTGAGCTAGGTGCAGCTGCTTCTCTTGCTTCTCTTATAGCTTTAGATAAGATGAACAAACTTCTAGTTTGGGCTTTGTTCATAACTCTTACTGCTATGCAGGCAATGGGGAATACCTATTATGCTTATACTAATATACAGGACTTTCAAGGGTGGAGTGAGCTATTTGGACTTGTTGAGGAGGATATAATATTTCAAAAGCGTATATTATCCATTATCAGCGGTGCCATACTTCCTCTTGTAGCTTTAGGCTTTATAAAATCTCTAGTTGACTATATAAAGCCCGAAGACCCTACTATAGATACGGGTGTAGAACCCATCGAAGAAGTCGATCCAATATTAGATAGCGAATTAGAAAAGGAAGAATCCTCTGAAAATAATATTGATGTGATAAGCATAACTGAAAAAAAAGGGGAAGAAAATAATTCAGAATCAGATTCAATTGAATTTCAAGATACCCAATATGTCAACGTGAATGATGATTCGAATGGTAATCAGATTTCTAATGATTACATTCTAAAACAAGCATCTCAAGAAATTATGAATGCTAACTCAAATAGACCCGCGGTATCCAGAAGAGTTCCGCCTTTCATATAAAGATAAATAAAATAACAGAAATGGCAGATTACACACAGATCCAGCAGGAATCGAATAACCTAAATTATGACGGGGGTGGAAGTACAGGCGGTAACTACACACAAACCGTACAAGGTGGATCGATTAGTGCCCCTGTTTTTACACCTGGCGTTTGTACTTTTACTGCTAGATACACAAACGTTGCTCTTACCCGGGAGACGCTACCACTTATAGATTGGACCTTTAAATATAAAAACCAGCCAGCTGTTTTTAGATATTTTAAGTCTGCCTTTAACGTTTGCCTACAGTCAAACGTAATGGACACTCTAAATCTAGCTTCATTTTTTCACCCATTTCTTTCTTTCTCCAGCTACCAGAAGCAGACATTCGTAATTGATCCTGACACCTCCATAGATGTTGATACAGGTAATTTTGCAAACACTTTGAACGAGGTCAGCTTTATACTAGCTAGAGCTTACTATTTACCAACACAGAAAGGTGCTGCTAGAGTTTTATTCTGGGATTATGACGGAAACACTAGATACCCTATGGGTGAACTGATGGTTTTAACAGGAGCTGTAAAGGAGGATCAGTACTGGAAGGGATGGAACATAAGTTCTTTTGCTAATATTGGGCACACCGGACCTGTTTCTAATCCTAGTCTAGGTGGCATTACCTTTACAAACCCAACAAATTCGCCAGTAAAACTGGTAGTAATAACAGCAAATTAATATGGCAACAAGACCCGTTATATGTCCCTATATAGAACCAGAGGGGTTAAAATTCGAAAGGACGAATCTGGTTATAGACTCAAACAACATGGCAAATCCACAGATAGTTTTGATGCTGGAGGATTTATTGTTTGATGTTCCTGCATATTCAAAATCAACTATAAATCTAAGAGCTTCCTCTTGTGCTCTAATAAGTCAAGCAGATATAGCTGATCCTGGTGGATTCGTTAGCTTTATAGCAATAAAAGCATCCTATCCAGCTGGAACTCTAGAAAAGGACAAGTATGTAACATGGACATATAGAGGAAATCAATATTTTATGGGGGAGCTTATTGTATTGAGCGGAGCTAATGTTACTACTTTTGACTCTGAACAGTATGGTTGGAACCTAACTAAACCTGGGCCAATATATCAGGACGGCGGAATAACAATATGCAACCCACACTCAGATAAAAAAGTAATTTTAGAGATATTGGTTTGCAGATAACGATATATAGACCAAAAAGTACTCTGAAAAAGATATATAGAATACAAAAAAATTTATTTACTCATGGACTTCATTAACAAAGTAAAAAAACTAAAAGAAACCACAGTTTCACCAGAGGTTAAAAGCCTTTGCGAGAACTTCCTAAATGAATCATCTAATAAAGATGTATTGCTAGAGGGACTTAGAAATTCCGCTCAAGAAGAATCTGTATCCGGTTTCTTAAGAGAGAATACCTCAAACATCTGGACTGAATTTAGAAATCAGGAGCTTGATGCTTCTAAAAAAGCGGCTTCTTCATTAATGGAGTCATGGAAAGATAATCCTTCTAAATCTTCTAACTCCGGAACTTGGATTAGCAAGACGAAAGAAGAAAATGCATCGATCTCATCACTAAATGAGTCTCTCTCTAAAATAGAGGGCGATAAAGCAGCTAATTCATTCCTAGTTTCTGAATCAATTAAAAATCTAGGAGTTCTTGAGTCTATTAAAGATTTACTAGCGTCTCCTGTTTCCGAGCACGCTGGAGCTAAAATAATGTTGGAGAACTACAAAAACGTAATTGTTAGTAAGGGTATTCCTGAATATAGCGTGATTGAAAATTTTGTTAATGATTTAAACAAATTAACTTGGGATCCTAAATCAAAAGAAGTCTTTGAATCCCTATCAGGAAAGGTAAATAATTTTTCGAGAGAAATATATGTTTCTAAGGTTATAGATTCTATAAAGAATTCAGGATCTAGAGAATTCTATTCTGATTTATACGAATCTCTTAATAACTGGATGGTTTCTAGTAACAAATCTAATGGTCTACTAGTTAATCAAATCTCTAAGTATTCTTTCAACCCAGTTGTTAGAAATCTAATTAACTTTTTAAATCTTAATGAAAGCAAGAGAGACTCTGGAGTTCTTTCTATACCAGAAACAAACCAAGCGGAATCTTTCGTTGAAAGAATCTATTCTCCTATTGCAACAAACGAGAATCAGGATTTTGCTTTCTCTATAGGTGGATTTATATTCGAAGCTACCGAAAACGGAGTTCAAAGAATAGATGCAAAAAATGCTGCTAGTTCATATGGAAGAAATTTCGTAGATCTTTTAGGGATAGTAGCTAAGCCTTATGTAAAGGTTAACGAAGCGGGAGTCCATTTTACAATTGGAAAAAAAGCAATATCAATCACCGAAAGCACTACTGACAAACCAAATGTTTTTGCGGGCAGAAATAGACTTTCCTTCTCTAATGTCAATGAAATGGCTAAGATCATTGGATTGGAGGTTTCCTCATATATGGGGTATAACGATATGAATATAGTTAAGGAGATAGCTACTGTTTATGAAAACTATAACTCTTTTGTAGAACTTGATTTTGCTAAGTCCATAAATTCTAAAATCTATGAAGGCCTATCCGTTAATCTTTTCAAATGGAACGGAAAGATTTATCTACAGAGAATAAATGAGGCTATGAGAGAGAATTCTATATTCTCCGTGAATAGTGTTCAAGCTGTTAAGATAGTAAAGGATACATTAAGATACGACATATCTGAAGGCCTAAGTGAATTTTTGGATGGGGATCTAAGAACTAAGTCCGTTCTTTTGAATGACAGGGTTCAGCTTTTAGATAATATCCAGAAGGTAGAAGAACAACTACAGAAGATCGAGACCGCGATGGAAAATCCAGTTCTAGCTAAATCTGTAGAATTGAAGGAAGCTGAGACTATGTTAAGAAGAGAGCTTAAGGTTCTAAGAAATAAGTGGACCTCTCTAAATGAAGAAATAGACAGACTTCAAAACGTAGATTACGGTAGCGAACTTTCACTATCAGAGGATGCTAAATTTAATATAGGTGACTATGTTAAAATCAAAGAATCTGGAGAAACAGGTAAGATAGTTTCTATAGACGGTACATCCGGAAGATATACGGTTTTAACAGACGCTGGAAGAACAGAAGATCATAAGGTAAGTGACATACAAGATTTGGAAGAGGCTTTAGCTGATTCTGCAGAAAAGAATGCAGAAAAAACTAGTGACTTTGACAATGAGTATTTCGATAACGACCCAGCTAGCGATATAGAAAGCGATGAGTCAGAAGAAGAGGATGGAACCGAAGAGGTTAAGGAATCTAACTCTGCATACGCTAAAGCTCCAAGCAAAGCTAAGAAGGTAAAAGAAAAGCAAGCACAGCCAACATATTCTAAAGCACCTAGCTCTAAAGATCAAGATAAGCCAATGGCTCATGATCTAAAGAATCCTAAGGCTGCTGATTATGCTGAAGGCGTTAAAGGTCAGAAGCCAACTAGTTTCGATGTACCTGGCTACGAGATCGGTTATAATATAGACGAAGCTAGCGAGGCAGACCAGAAAGCACAGGACCTTGCTGAAGCACCTAATTTTGGTAAAGTTGAAAAAATGCATGATAAAAATGCTCTTTCTGACATGGCTAAAAAGCACGGATATGCTAAAGCTCCTGGTAAAAACGAAAGAGTATCACTTAGCTATGACGATAACCACGGTTACAGAAAGCTACAGGAAGGAACTAAAAAGGATCTAGATAAGACAAATCCTAATTTTGCAGTTGCTCCTTCTTCATCAGAGCAGAATAAAGTAATGTCTCATGATATTAAAAGTGAAAAGATTTTTAATTTTGCAGTTGCTCCAAGCAAGCACAGAGACGCTATTGACTTTGGCGTAAACGACGAAATGGGATACAACCTCGATGAAGCCGAGGGTCAAAAAAAAAAGTAAGCCGCAATTATTATTTCGCTCCGGAGAATCCGGATCAAAATAAATCAGGCAAACCTTTCGTAGACCCGTTAAAAGGAAAATTTGCAAAAGCCCCATCTGAGCCTCTAGTTAAATCTCCAGAGGAAAACGAGGAAGACGAGGCTGAAACAAATAAATAAAATTCTCATATAAAGAATAGTAAAAATTCTTAATCGAGAAATGTAAATAAACGGAAATAAATAAATCCCCTGTTCCTAAAGAATGGGGGATTTTATTTGCATACAAAAAACCCCCAAATAATGGCAAAAGTTTATGTCAAGAACAGTGAGCTCCTTAGAGCTGTTTCTGAATCAAAGCAAAGAGGAGAGTTAACCAGAGAGACTATTGATATGTTTTCTCTTATGATTGACGGAATATCTAAAAAAATGGCTTATAAAGATCCAGACGACAAGGACGATTGTATGGCTTTTGCTATGGAGGATCTTTGTAAATATTGGAATAGATTCGATCCAACAAAGTCTAATAATCCTTTTGCTTACTTTACACAGGTAGCTAAGAATGGATTTGCTAAAGGTTGGAAGAAGATTCACCCGCCTAAGAATCCTAAGACTATTCCCTTCAGTTATATAACCGGAGAGGATAATAGCTACAACGTCTAATATGTCAATAAAGAAAGTAAAACCTAACGGTAAACACAGGCACGGCCTTTTCAATCCGCAGAACCCTGATAAGTATATAGGAGATCTTCACAAGATCATCTATAGATCATCATGGGAACAGAGGTTTTGCTCCTATTGCGACAGGAATGAGAAAATATTAAAGTGGAGTTCAGAACCTCTTGCTATAGACTATTGGAATCCCCTTGATAAGAAAATGCACAAATATTATGTGGATTTCTATATAAAAACTCTAAGGGAAGACGGCACACACCAGGAGTGGATAATAGAGATTAAGCCTGAATCGCAAACACAGAAACCAATCTATGAGGGTAAAAATATGACCCTAAAAAAATTGGAAAGCTATAATTACAGTATGAAGGTTTGGATCACAAACCAAGCAAAATTTAAAGCTGCGAGAGAGTGGGCAAGAGTTAGAGGATTTAGATTTGGTGTTGTTGATGAAAAATTTCTTTTTAATAGTCAATGAGTTTCTCTTCTAAGGCAAAAGAATATAGAGAGGAGTTTATTTCACAATCAGCGGTTGTCACTGAAACCGATTCTTACTTTATTTCAACTTATGTCAATTTAAACAATAAAGACTTTAGACCAGAAGGCTTTTCCGGGCAGTTCATTCCCGGTAAAATTTACATCTTTAGATATAATCCTAAAAGCACTAATGGAATTGAAAAGAATGGATTTATAAACAGGATGCCAATCCTTCTTGTCTTTGAGGTTAGAAAAACTAAGGATCTAAATAATGTTTTATATGGGGTCGATCTTATAGCAACGCCTCCTGACGAAAGAGCTAAGATATTAGAGAGGATATATGATCATTCTAGAGAAACTATAGAATCAAATATAGAAATGTCTGAAAGGTCGGGAAATCAACTACCGATAAATTTAAGCAGTGACAATGTAAAAGGTCTTCTACAGGGAACTGGATATGTTGGAAGTCTCAATGGATTTACAATGTCCTCCATTTCTAATCCCTATATCATCGATTACGACGACTGGGTAAAGATACCATATTTAAGTATGGCTTTAATACAGGGGTCTTCTCCAAACGAGATATATAACCAATATAGATCGAAATTAAAAGATAATTCGAATCTACAAGATAAAAAGAAGTAGCGAATGGCTGGATTCATAGATAACGAAAGTGGTAACCCCGTATTTCAGAGGATTAGAGAATCTGTTAAATCGATCTCTAAGTTCGGTATGAAGTATGAGGACATGGTGATAAAAAACTCCATGGCCGTAGGATCCACTGAGGCTGCTTTCATAAACCAGAATAAAACCAATATTCCTGACGAGAATATGCTTTATAGTCTTGCTAAGCAGGACACTATGGTTAAGCAGTATATTTCTTATTTTGATAAGGATTATAAGGGTAAAAGAGATTATCTCAGAAAATTCTCTCTAAACCCGGAAATAGAAGGTGTTTTAGATATCATTTGCGACGAAGCGATAAACTTTGATCCCTCTAATTTCTTTGCTTATCCTGATTTTTTAGACACCACTTCTATTAAGGAAAATACAAAAGAAAAAATATACGATTCATACCGTCAGCTTTATGACATTTGGGGATTTAGTGACACTGTTACACCATGGCAATATTTCAGACAGTTTATGGTTGACGGATTTCTTTCCTTTGAGATAATATGGGATGATAAGGGTAAGAAAATAATAGGATTCAAAGAACTTGATCCAACAACTCTAATACCCAGCGTTGAAAAACAGCCTGACGGAAGACACATAAACATTTGGATACAATTTCCAAATGACCCAAGAAAGAAAAGGATGCTATATGATTCGCAGATCATATACATGTCTTATGCTAAGGGTAATGCAGTTTCAAGACTAAGCTACACTGAAAGATTAATTAGACCGTATAATACTCTAAGAATTATAGAATACACCAGAGTTATTTGGTCTGTTATGAACGCTTCATTTAAGATGAAGATGACAGTTCCGGTCGGATCTAGATCTCCACAGAAAGCAATGCAGACCCTAGGCGAACTTATGAGTATTTACAAGGAGGATGTAAGACTTAGCGATGACACAGGTGAATTGCTCATAGATGGTTCTCCGAAGATTCAGTTTTATAAAAACTATCTTATACCGCAGGGACAGAATGGACAACCAACGATCGAACCCCTGACTATGGAGGGACCTAACTTGAATGACCCCGCTCCTTTAGCTTATTTTTATGATAGATTTATAGAGGAATCTAAAGTTCCAGCAACAAGATTCAAGGGGCTTGATGGTTCATCCACCGCAACATTCGTAAATGCTGCAGAGGGATTGGATAAGGAGGAGATAAGATTTAGCAAATTTATCAATAGACTTAGAAGTAATTTCCAGGATATAATAATAAAGCCCCTTTGGCTTCAAGTGTGCAAGGATAATCCTGAGTTAGAAAAGGATCTTGTTTTTAAAAGCCAGCTTGGTCTAAGATACATCAGCGAAAATCCATTTAGAATAAATCAGGAGATGGAGCTGATAACAAAAAGAAAAGAAAGTGTGGATTCACTTATTGCTATAGTTGGTGACGAGGATAAACCCTATTTTTCTGCTGCTTATCTGATAGAAAATTATTTGGGATTAACCCCTAGCGATATAAAGGCCAATAAAATAGCCAAAGAGAAAAAAGCTAAAGAGAAAGAGAAGGAAGGCGGGGAGAAGGAAGAACCAGAAGTTACTCTATAAAATAAAAAATTAAATGGCAGGATTCATTGATCCCATACAACCAAACAGTGCATTCGGAACTATTCTGAGAAGCTTAAGTCAGCTCTCCAGATTCGGGATGAAATACGAGGATATGGTCGTGAGAAATTCACAGGCCGTTGGTATGACTGAATCAAGATTCTGGGATCAAGAGGGAACTGGTTTTACCGAAGATGACGCTTTCTACTGGACGATGTCACATTCTGACACCAAGGTAAGAAAATACATAGCTTATTTTGACCGTGATTATATTGACAAGAGAAATTTCTTAAGAAAATTCTCACTTAATGGCGAGATAGAATTTATATTAGATACGGTTACAGACGAAGCAATCGTTTATGACGATAAGAATTATTTTGCATATCCCGAGATAAAAAACTTGGACGTCAGCGATAAGGTCAAAGACAAGTTAATGGAGAACTTCTATAGGATCTACCATTTATTTAATTTCCAAGAAAGTATTCTGGCCTGGCAGATATTTAAGCAACTTCTTATAGACGGATTCATCGCTTATGAGATAGTTTATGACGACAGAGGAAAGAAGGTAATAGGATTTAAAGAATTGGACGCAACTTCTTTACAGCCAATGGTTGAGAAAGTAGGTGAAAATGATTTCCAGCAAGTCTGGGTTCAGTACCCGAAAAATCCTCAGATGACAAGAAAGCTTAAAAATGAGCAGGTCATTTACATATCCTATGCTAAAGGTAACACTATATCTAGAGTTAGTTACATTGAAAGGTTAGTAAGGTCCTACAATATTCTTAAGATTATGGAGAATAGTAGGATTATATGGAACGTCATGAATGCCTCTTATAGGCTTAAGTTCATAATACCTATAGGTACTCAATCTCCTCAAAAGGCTATGCAGACTCTAGGCCAGATAATGTCTATACACAAGGAGGAAATTGCTATTAATGACAATTCTGGGGAATTGACAGTTAACGGAAGACCAAAGATACAGTTTTATAAGAACTATCTATTTCCTGAGAAAGATGGTGTTTCCCCCACTGTGGAGACCCTTAATGGTGCAGGTCCTGATTTCAACATAATGGACAACGTTCTGTATTTCTTCAATAAGCTAAAACAGGATTCTAAAATCCCATACGCTAGATTTGCATATAGAGGAGGAACACCTGCTAATAACCAAGTTAGCATAGATTCCTTAGAAAGAGACGAGATAAGATTTGAGAAATTCCTAGCCAGATTAAGATCCATTTACCAGGAGCTCCTGATAAAGCCTCTTTATATACAGATGTGTTTGGACTATCCTGATCTTGTAAAAGACAGAAGCTTTAAAACCAATCTGGGTCTTAACTTCGTAAGGGAGAGCGAGTTTAACGATCTGGTAGAGCTAGCCAATCTGGTAAAAAGAGGGGACTTCATTAAATCCCTTGCCGATATGAAAATAAAAGTTGGGGAGGAGGAACAGCCTTATTTTGATAAGGATTTTCTAATTCAAAGATTCCTTAAACTTACTCCTGAGCAAATAGAAGCTAATGCAGCATATAAGGAAAATGAAGCAAAAGAGGCTGAGAAGAAAGGAGGCGGTGAAAAGCCGGCTGAGAGCGGTGAAGAAGAGGGTGGCGAAACTGAGGAACCTGAGGTAACACTATAAAACTTAGTAAATTTTTTAAATGAGACATTTCGGATGAAGTGTCTTTTTTTCTGCGGGTATTTTTACTATTTTTGTGATATCTAATAAATTAAACAAAATGATAAAAGAACTTAGAATTTTAAAGACGCTAGAGGAATTAACAGGTGAGGGCTCGCAAAAGAGAAAACAAGAAATAATCAAGGAAAATTGGGATGCTAATTTGGCTTATCTTTTTGACATTTGTTTTAATCCATTCGTTACAACAAAGCTACATAAGCTTTATATAGCTGAAACTCCAGATTGTGAAGGGAACATTGAATCTTTCCGAGATTTGGTTGAAAGATTAAAGAATGCTCCAGCTGCTAATAATGCTCTGAGGTTGGAAGCCAATGATTTGATCAACACCAGGTTAACCGAGGATGCGGATGATTTCGAGCTCCGAAAAATACTTATGAAAGTTCTAACGAAAAGAATGAACGTAGGTATAGGTGCTAAACTTATCAATAAGGCATTAGGTAAAGAAGTAGTTCCAGACCCTTCATTAATGCTTGCTACCGATGATCAGGCCTCTCTAACCAATTGGGAAAAAATATATTGTGAAGAGAAATATGATGGCGTTAGAGTGATTGCAATTTATAAGGACGGGGAATTCTCTTATTTCACAAGAGCTTTTAATGAGCTTGATGCTGAGAAGCTACACCGGATATCTTTTTCTCTTAAGCAGGTTATGAACTTTTCAGGTCTTAATGGCTCTTGGTTCTTCGATGGTGAATTGACAGATCATGATAGGAAATCAGTAAGTGGTAAGGTTACTCAGATTCTAAAGGGGACTGCCCCAGATAATATTGGTGATAACATCATCTTTAATATTTTCGACTTTGACGAATACGACACAATAAAGAATGGGATTGGTATTTTACCATACACCGTAAGAAGACAGACACTAACCTCTATTATGGAAAATGTCGGTGCAGAAGAGCCAATCAAATTAGCTACAATGTGGGAGCTTGATGACCCATCTCAGATAGCTTCAATTTATAAAAAGATCGTTGATGCAGGTGGTGAGGGCGTAATATGCAAAAACGACCATTTGTACGAGTGTAAGAGGTCTAAGAGCTGGGTTAAATTCAAGGAAGTTAATGAATGCGATTTGGTCATAAATGGTTGGTATCCTGGTGAAGGTAAAAGAGAGGGCTTCATAGGTGGTCTTATATGCACGGATTCATCCGGAACACTTAATGTCAAAATAGGATCTGGATTTACAGATTTAGATCTGCAGGAGCTAAGCTCTTCTCCAGACTCACTTATTGGAAAGATTTGCGCTGTCCAGTATAATGTGACGATAACGGACAAGTTCAACAATAGATCTCTCTTTTTACCCCGTTTTGTAGAGGTGCGTCATGATAAGTCGGAGGCCGATGATCTATCATCCAAATTTTAAGAAACTGTTGCACAATTTTACCATATAATAAGTATGATACAAGAACTTTTAACTGAAAAGTTAAGACCAAAAGAAATAAGACATATGATTCTTCCCCAGAGGATAAGAAGGATCTTTGATGAAAAAGGACTGAACCATAATGTTCTTCTTTCCGGAAGCCCTGGTAGTGGTAAAACCACACTAGCTAAAATATTAGCTTCTCCGCATCCTCATCTTTTCATAAACGTTTCAGATGAAAGCTCGGTAGAAACGATAAGGACTAAGATAAATGATTTCTGCTCAACCATGTCCATAATGGACGGTGCTTCAGCTAAGAAGGTGGTTGTACTGGATGAGTTTGATGGCGCTTCTGATCAATTCTATAAAGCACTTAGAGGAACCATAGAGAAATTTGCTTCAAATACCAGGTTTATAGCGACTTGCAATTGGATCAATAAGGTTCCTGATGCAATTCAAAGCAGATTTGAGGTAATAGATTTCGATCCGGTTTCTTCAGATGAGGAGACTGAGGTCAAACAGGAATGGAGAAAGAGAATAGCTCTTATTTTAAATAAGGTCTCCATTGAGATAGATGAAGCATCCCTTATTGAATTTGAGAGAAATTTTTATCCAGATTTAAGATCCTCATTAAATAAGATCCAGACTTGGATGCTAGAGGGCACAACAAAAGTGGATATAGCTAAGGTAAGAGAAATTGGTTGGAGCTATGAAACTCTATATAATCTTCTATTCGATTCACAGGATCCCATAAAGAACTACCAGATATTAGTCGGCGAGTATAGCGGTAAAACTGATGATATAATGAGTGCTCTTGGTGACGAGTTTATTCAGTGGATCATAAAGAATAAAAAATCACAAGCTAAGATGATACCAGGTGTGATAGTATTGGTTGCTGATCATCAATCTCAAAGATTACAGGTTATCGACCCTATGGTTTCTTTATTGTCTTTGTTTTTCCAAATACAAAAACTTATACATGCATGAAAGAATTAGCAGAAGTAATTAACAGAAATGGATTCATCTACAAGCAGATAAAAAGAGGGGACAGAGCTGCTATCTACTCTCAGATTATATCAGATGAAGAAATTCGTGGAAATTTTGAAGCCTTTGAGGTTTTCAAGATAAAAATAGGCAAAGCTAAAGTTGTTTTTGGCGTTGAGCTTCCAGAGAAGGAGAAATTTCCGAGTGACGAAGACTTTGGTAAATGGGCTTGGAGCTATACAGACTACTCTAAAGCTTTGTTTAAATATGAAAAAATAGAAAACGGAGAAGACGAAGATGAAGAAGATGAATAAGAAAAGGGTAATTATAGCAGGAAAGGGTGCATCAGGGAAGGACCACTTGAGAAAAATGATGGTTGATTCTGGATTTAGCTATTGTGTTTCGCACACGACAAGGCCAAAAAGATCAGACGAAGAGGAAGGAATAGATTACTACTTCATAAAAGAGGCGGAAGCATATAGAATGATCCTGGAGGATCTTTTCTTGGAGCACACCAACTTTAACTCGTGGATTTATGGGACAAGCAAGGACGAATTCCATAAATCTAATCTTTTTATCATGACACCTTCTGGTATAAGCCAGTTGAGTGATACCGATAGAGCAGAATCACTGATCGTTTACGTTGACGTATCAGAGGAAATTAGGAGAGAAAGGATGTCTTTGAGAAAAGATGCAGATGATGTAAACAGAAGAATAGCTGCTGATGAGGGAGATTTTAAAGACTTCTCTGACTATGACGTAAAGGTGGACGATCCTAATTTTAAAGAGATCCCTAATATTTTATTTACAGTACTTAAAAAAGTGGAAGAAAATGGTTAATATTTGTGCAGATGGTAATTATATTTTTCATAAGACCTTTGGTATTTTTGCTGGATATGGCAATGTAGACCCAGGTAAGGTCCTTTCTAAAAAATCAGACCAGGCAATGTTCATTAGAAAAGTTGCCACCGATCTTTGTTCGTCTCTTAATAATTTGCCATCCGGAGGCAGACTTATCTTTACAGCGGATAGCAAGAGCTGGAGAAGAGAAATAGAGATAGAAAATGGAGGGTATAAATCAAATAGAGTAAAGGATGAGAATGTTGACTGGACTATTTTCTTCGATCTTTTAGATTCGTTCGGGAGACAACTTGAGAAAATGGGATTTATTTATTCCAAGGTACAGAGAGCAGAAGGTGACGATTTGCTGTATGGGTGGTCTAACTATTTTAATAAAAAAGGAGAGGATTGCATTATAGTTTCTGGTGATAAGGATCTACACCAACTTGCTAGATTCCATGGAAAGAATTGGACTGTTGTTTGGAACAGTAACAACAAGAAAAATATTTTGACCATACCCGAGAACTGGAAAAAAGATTGGCTAGATAAGGAAGTAGAAGCTAGTATTTTCGATATGGGATCGGTTATTTCACCAGACAAGGAAAGGCTAAAGCTTCTTTCTTCTAAATGTGATATCAATGAGGTTGATAGCGAATTCTTTATATTGAACAAGATGTTCATCGGTGATAAAGGTGATGCAGTTCCTTCTGTTTGGGAAATGAAAAATAATTCTAAAACGATGGGGTTCACAGCTAAGAAAAGCGAGGCCTTGATAGAAGCTATGAACAACTCTGACGATTGGAAGGATATAAAAACTATGGACCTTCTTGAAAATTCGGATTTTTTAAACTGGGCTTCTGGCTTCATATTAAGATCCATGAAGGATGTTGATTCATCGGATAACAGAAAGAAAGTAGCAGATAACATAAGAAGAAACTACAAGCTAATGTGGCTCGATAGCTCTGTTTTGCCAGTGGATCTAATGGAGTCTATCAACAATGAGGTAGAAAGAGGAATGTCGCTAGAAAGAAAAAATATAACTTTGGATAGGATAAAAATACTAGATGGAACTAACTGGATAACTCCTAACTACAGTCCTTCTAGCTTTGATCCATTTGCTAATCTATAACCATGGAACTTTTTGACGTTGTAAAAAAAATATTCGATAAGAAAGAATCTAGCTGGCTAGAAGTTTCTAAAATGGACAAGACCAGAAACTTTTTTATGATCAATAGGATAATGTCCATTCAATTTCCCGTACAAGCCAATCAGTTTAATAAAATAAGGATAACCCCATATACAGTGATCAATTGGTGGCATGATACTTTAAGTCCTAGATTTACCTCTCAGCCTAAATGGATCTTTACTAAAACTAAGAAGAAAGAGGAGAAAAAAGATACCTCTAAAAAATCTTTGGATTTTACCGATTCCGAAAAGTTTGTAAGAGAGAAGTTTGGGGTGTCAAAAAGGGATCTTGATCAAATAAAAAAATTCTATCCTGAAAAGTACAACTCTTGGATGTCTTCTGTCACAGAGCAATTGTCTGTGAGAAAGAGTTAAATATATAATAAAATAATTAATCTCTATGAGGAAAGAACATTCAAAGCTTATAGATAAAGTAGTGGCCAGCTTAGACTGGGATTCTATTTTCGAGGTTTATAAGGCATTTAAGATGGGGATCGGTGAGGGAAGTACCGTCATACCTGGTATAAAAAGAAAGCCTTTTAGCGAATCCTTAACCAAGAACGATATAAAAGGTGAGTTGAAAGTTTTATTAAAGCAGGTCATTGAAGGTGACTTATCCGATGTAATGTACGGCCCATGGATAATAACCTGGGAAAACGGTGATTGGGAATATGAAATAGAGGAGGAAGAGGATAACGAGATTGAGAACGAGGATCAGATTCCTGAAGGTAGCATAGTTAATTCTAGGTTGGAGGTGATATATGCACCACAAAGAATAGCTTTAATCATAAATTCTATAAAGCAGGAGGAGGGAGAAATTGAAGAGGAGGAAGATGCTATCGTGATAGAATCCCTGATGCAGAAGGCTATCAAAAATGAAGATTATGAGCTGGCCTCTAAATTTAGGGATATCCTAAAGCATCAGAATAAAGATCACAAATTAGATACATAGTAGGTGAAGCACATAAAATCTATAAATGAGTTCGATGCAGGGACACCTTTTGGTGACACCTATGGATATGGAGGAGCTAATGGTATATTAAAAATAAACTATAAGCCCTTTTCAGATCTTTCCATTGAAGTTGGGCCAGATCCTAATGTTCCAAGATCGATAAAAGGATCTGAATTCCAAGTTGGTGATTTTGTAATTGCAGAACCCCTTAATTCTAAATCTAAGAAGAATAAGAAAATAGGTATCATAGTTAGAGCTCAGAAAACACCGGATGGTAAGAGTTTTAGATATTTCATACAGGTATTCAATATAGGAAAATTGACAGAGAAAGTCATTGAGGTCAAAGCTGACGCTATACAATTTATAGATCAGGGTGATAAGGGTCACCAGGAACTTCTTTCCAAATATAAACTTGCTCAGCTTCCAGGTAAAGCCTTCAATTCTCCCACGGTTTACAACGACTCAGATCTTGGACTAGCCACTATAGGGGGTTAATGGAACTTACTTATTTTCTCTTCTATAATTAAAAAAGAGGAGAATGATTTCTTTAGACAGATCAAATCTGGGATATATTGGATTCCCGAAAAAGATAAAGGGGAATAGCCAAATCAAGATTAAAAATTCATTGGATTTTTTAAAATTGGTTTCTTCTTCTATTCTCTATAATGCAAACATTGGTATAAATGTTTTGTGTATAGATATAAGCGAGTTTGAATCACCGGATGTTTTAGCTAATCTTTATTTCGATGAGGAGGATCCTAAGATTTCCAAAGTGCTTTCCGAAATACACGAGGTATCAAATAAGATAAAGGCAAGATTTTGTTTTATTTTACCAAAGGACTATTTTCTAGGAAGCCAATTAGACGGAGTCCCCGAAAGTTCTTCTTTAGTCTTAGAAGGAATTTCTAGAGTTCTGGATGTACTTGGACAAAGAGGAAGATCGATAATACTCAGAATAGGCAGTGCATACGGGAATAGAAAAGAGACTTTAGAAAGATTCATAGAGAGATATAAGAATTTACCAACGCACGTTCAAAAAAGAATAAGTGTAATAAACGACGACAAGCCAAGTTTATTCTCGGTAACAGATCTTATATCCGGATGCTATTACAAGGAGGGTATCCCAGTTACTTTTAGATTCCTGAACCATCTATTTAATGATGGTGGACTTACGACAAGAGAAGCTCTTTTTCTCAGTTGCTCCACCTGGAAAATGGGGAATAACCCAATTATGATACATGCAGAATCTGAGACGGAGGACGAAACGGGATTTCCAGTAAGCTCTAAGTCATCTTCCAAGCTATCCAAGAGAATTCCGACATTTGGTCTTTCCGTAGATATAATTGTCGACTCGCCAGAAAAGGAATTCTGCTGCATCGATTACATCAAAAATTTTAAATCACTACCTCCTTTCGTATTTAATAAAAGAAAAAATGATAAGTAAAGAAGTAAAAGAAAAAGCTCTATATTTCGACGTTGAAACAGCAACGTGCACACCAACTCTAGAGAAATTGCAAGAAGAAAATCCAAGATTAGCTGAACTGTGGATAAAAAGGGCTAACTTTTATAGAAACTCATATAAAGAGCTATCGGAGTTTGATGATGCCATGATATTCCTAGAGAAAGCAGCTTTAGAAGCAGAATTTTCCAGAGTGGTCTGTGTTTCGTTTGGATCATTTAATGAGGATGGCACGATAAGAACAATGTCATTCCACGGTAAAGATGAAATTGACATATTGAATAAAACTAACAAGATTCTAAACAATGCCCATATAAAAGGCTGGAAACTATGTGGTCATAATATAAAAGGATTTGATATATCATGTCTGGGTAAAAGAATGTTGTATAATGGTATAATACCTTCTCAGAATATTCAGATCTGGGATAAAAAGCCATGGGAGATTCCCTTTTTAGACACAGCGGAGATATTTTCTTTTGGAAACTGGGCTAATCAAAAATATTTAGGCCTAGATCTCCTTGCTTGTTCGCTTGGTATAAGATCACCCAAAGATGAAATAAAGGGATCTGATGTTTCAAGAGTTTTCTGGAAGGATGAGAATTACGAGATGATAAGGGAGTATTGCGAGAGAGACGTTGAAACAGTAATGCTTATATTAGGGAAGATAGCAATATAGTATCGACCACGGGTTATTTCTTTTTTGATATATAGAAGAAAAAAATCCCGTGGTTTTTAGTTTTAAAAATTATCTAAAAGAATCAAAATCCCCCTTCTATAATGAAGAATTATGTCCGCTTTTCTGGGAAAAGGAAGGAGAGGGTAAGGAAGTAGAGTGGAAGTTAGATCCGCTTGTTGGTAAAAAACTTCTTGATATAGCTAATGATTTCATAGAGGAGAGTTCTGATGTCCTGAAAAAAAAGGATGTTATAGATATCCAATTGGTTGGTTCGTTAACAGGATATAACTGGACTCAATATTCAGATCTGGATCTTCATATAATAGTCAACTTTGAGGATATGGGTGAGGATAAGGAAATGATAGACTATGCAATGTATGGTCTTAAATTTTCCTGGAACACCAAGCATGACATAATAATGAGAGGTCACGATGTCGAGATAGCGGTTCAGGACGAGGGATCTGAGAGTTACATATCAACTGTTTATTCACTAAGCGATAAAAAATGGGTAAAGAAGCCTAAATACTCCCCGCCCAAAATAGATGAATTCATGGTTAATAAAAAATTTAACTCTCTATCTTACGATATAAATAAGCTAGAGAACAAGTTACTTCTTGGTAATGTTTTTCCTAGCAGTCCCAAGCCTCTGTATAATATGGCTTCAAAGCTTAAATCCAAGATAATGAAGATGAGAAAGGAGTCACTAGCTAAAGGAGGAGAGTTCTCAGTAGGTAATCTGGTCTTTAAAAAGCTTAGATCTGAGGGATATATAGGTAAATTGATAGACATCATTACAAAGTCTTACGATAAGATTTATTCAATAAAATAAAGATAAAATATGTACGTTATTATTCCAAACGGTAAACTTAAGAAAGGTGATCCATTTCCTATGATAGATTTGCCAGTAGATATTAAGGGTGAATTATACAAGGAATTTGAGCTTGATGATTATCAATGGTGGGCATACAGTAAATCTTTTAATGATTGGTTTAAGTCGTCAGGAAGATCCTGGCAAGCCTCTGAATCGTCTGTGAACACTGAGGTTGGTGAACTAATCGAAAAATGGAAATCTGAAAAGTTCGAAGATGGCAAACCAATAATGAGCTTCAATGACTTTTTAAAAGAAAGCATACAGAATGAAATTTTCGAAGAGGGACCAGATGAAGGGGGCGACGCCCCAGCTGGAGGTGGAACTTCAGCGGGAACTGGAATAACACAGGAACAGCAAATAAAGTTTCTTTATGCTTACAATAGACTGCTAAAAGAGGGTGCTATACAGGAGGAATTTGATACAAATACTGAATTTGAGCCGGGATCCGAAAAAGCTTTCTTTATTTCTTTAGATCTTGATGACAAAGAAGAAAAAGCTCTTAATATCAAAGCTTTAAAATTAAAATCCAGGGAGGGTTTTTCTTCAGGTGCTGGAAAACTTGCTTCCGGTAACGAGATGTACCCTGGACCTGTAGAAATACCCAAAGATGCTAATTCTAATTACATAGTTACGGTTATTCAGCAAGATCTCTCCTCACTAGGAGGATGGGCAAGTGGAATGCTAGCATCATGGGGTATCTATAGCATCGCTGCTGGTTTAGGTGTGCCATATCTTGCTTATAGAGTTTTTAATGGCTGGAAATTTTCATCCGCTGTAGCTGCAATTGGTCAAGCTGGTGGTCCAGGTGCTGCTAAATCTATAGCGGATCTCTTTAAAGGAGGAAGGGGCGTGAAAAAAGGATCTGGGGTATTTGGAAGGATTGGTAAGATAGGCAATTTTGTTTTTAAAGATGCTCTGGGACTGAAACAAGGCTACAAATTTGCCCAAAATGCTTTGGCTAAGTCACGGGGAATGGGAGCAACTCTCAGAGCTCTTAATACCGGTAAAGCTTTCTTTAAAGGTATTGGCGCCGCAGGGGCGAGAGCAATACATCCCGTGGGATGGGTTCTTGCAGCGGTTGATGCAGTCGGGTCACTGATTAATTGGTATAGCGACAATCAAGCACCAACACCCAGTGAAGCTCAGGAGGCTTTCGATGCAAAATTAGAATTTTCACCCACTATGGTTAATGTAGGTGAATCTATTGTTATATGTTGGAGCCAACCTGACGATACTGCTTGGGGTAACGTTCTTTCCTTTTTAGTCAGTAACATGGGAGAAACCAGAACTATAATGGAGCTGACTAAAATACTAGATGACGAGGACGGATATTCTTTATTTGTTTTACAGTCAGCTAATTCAGAAAGTTTAAATCAACAAATAAAGGGGAATCTAATAACTTTAGTTGGGATATCAAATTTAACCCTATTGAAGCAGGGAATTATAGATAACGATGATTTTAAGGGAAGAATATGCGCGGTTAACAAAAATGAAACAGACGAAGAGGGTGATTCTATACCAGTTCCATTCAACTTCGAGGGAGCTTGTAACTGGGAGACACTAGTTAATGCAGTTAATGAGGCGGATGGAGTAATGTTTAGGTCCGACCCAAATGCACCGGAAACTTACGAGTGGAATTTCGAAGACATGGACGGCGATAGAATAAACGTTATCGGTAAGCTAGTTACTGATGAGGATTTAGCTAACCTAACAAATGAGGACATAGAGAGAATATTCTATGGGGGCATAGATACGGGAAATGCAAAAAGAGGTTCTGAAAAATCAGAGGAAGAACCAGAAGAGGAGATGGAAGCGGAAGAGGAAGTTAATGAATCAATGAGAGTGGTCAGATTCGATGATTACAGAAATGGTAAATTATATGAGGATGATAGCAAAGAAGGTGATTCTGTGTCTGATGGATTTACCGGTCCAGCTCTCATGGCTATTTATGTTTGTGATGGAAAGAACAGCAAGGCTTATGCTAGCAAAGAGGCGGGTGGAAAGAAAAGACTTCCTGCATTTACAAACTTCTCGATTAATGCAGACGACTATAGTGCAAAACCTGGAGACTCTATAGACGTTACTACAAACTCTGACGAAGACATAGAGGATCCAAAGGCAGGCTATGCAGAATACAGAGAAGGATCTGAAGTTGAAAGAACGCCAGAGATAGAAACTCCAACGGATGGCACAGGAGAAGAAGGAGAAGATGCTGTTCAAGCCGGTGGCGGAAAAATAAGCGCACCAGATATAATTAAGAAGGAAAGAAAGCACAGCACAGTAATTAAGGACAAGGACGTAGATGGCGGAATTAATATAGCTGAAGAATTCTTAACATCAGAGGATAAAAACACTCTTGGTATACCCAATTGGGATAAGATCACAATGATTAAGGCTAGATACGATGACAACGACGAAATATCTAAAATTATACTTAGAAATAAGGATGCTCAATTCATGGACAAGTCAAGAGATTATTCACCAGGTGATGGAGATTCTTTTGAAATAGCTAAAAAATTGCTAAAAAGCGCACAAAGTCAGTTGGAAGTTAAAAAATAATCAAGTTTTTTAATTTAGAGTTGATATATAGAAAATAAGAAAAGAAATATTTAACGAATGAAATATTCTCAGACATTGAATGAAAATTTAGTTTTTATATTGGAAAAACAGAATTCTATTCTGGAATCCAAGAAAACTGGCAGCGATGATTACGTCTTGGAAGGTATTGCGGCTGTTTTCCAAAAGGAAAATAACAACAATCGTATCTATATGGAGGAAGATTACCTTCCACATTTGAATTACCTAAAAGACAAAATAGCTCAAAAGAGACTTGTTGGTGAGCTAGACCATCCTGAAAAATTCGACGTTTCTCTTAAAAACATCTCTCATGTTATAGAGGAACTTAATTACGATAAGAACAACAAAAACATTAGGATTAAAGTTAGACTTTTAGATACCCCAGCTGGACAGATAGCTAAAAAGCTTGTTGATGCTGGTGTTCCACTTTCAATATCTTCTAGAGCAGCGGGTAACGTTGGTCCTGATAAGAGAGTGGAGATTAAAAAGATTTTCACATACGATCTTGTTGCAGATCCTGGTTTTCAGGATGCTCAATTAGAAAGAGTATATGAGAGTGTGGGATTTAGTGACATGGATATCAAAAAGATAACTAACAAAGATTCAGTAACTTCAAACTTAGAATGTATTAATGAAAGCTTAGGCTTAAAAAATAATTCTAACATGAAGATATATAAGGTTGAAAACAACGATGAATTCGACAAATTAATCAACAGTACAGAAAAAAACAAAAAAGCCCTTATGGAGAAGAACAACGAATTTGTAACAGCAGATGAGCTTAATCAGTATTCAGTTTTCTTGAAAAACGAAATGGATACAATGAAATCTGCTATCGATACTATCAAGGAACAAAAAACTAGCTTGGATGAAAATCAAGGCGAGGACGTTTCCGGATATTGCAGAATTCTTGAAGAAAGAGTAGAAAAACTAGAAAAGTATGCAGATTATCTTGCAGAAAATCTTGAGAATTCAGTTAAGTATGGTGAATACCTAGCAGAAAACCTTGACAACTCTATTTCTTATGCAAAATATTTAGCTGAGAATTTGGATAAGTCCATCTCTTATTCTAAGTATCTAGCAGAAAATGTTGATAAAGGAATTTCTTACACCGAGTATGTTGCTGAGAGTGTTGATAACTCTATCGAGTATTCTAAGTATCTAGCTGAGAAATTGGATCAAAACATCCAGTATTCAGAATATCTAGCAGAAAGCGTAGAGAAGAACATTGAATATTCAGAGTATCTAGCTGAAAATATCGACGATAACATTCAGTATGCAGAGTACGTAGCTGAGAATTTGGATAAGGGCATTTCTTATGCAGAGTACGTAGCAGAAAATGTTGATAAAGGAATATCTTACACCGAGTATCTTGCTGAGAATTTGAACAAATCAATTTCTTACACAGAATATCTAGCAGAAAGCTTAAATAATTCTATAGAATCTTCTGAGAAGTTGAACGAAAAGGTTGAGAGAAACATTAAGTACTCAGAATACATCGCAGAATCTCTAAATGATGAATTTGGTAACAAAGACCAAGCTCAAGCTCTTAGAGAATCAATCAAGGTCACTGGCATACTAGAATCCGATACTACAGGATTCTCTGGAAGCTACGATGATCTAAACACAAAAATTGACAATTTGATTAATAAGGTTCAAACCAAAAAAGCCGAAGAAATCAACGAAGCTGCTACAGCTTCATATACCGCCCAAACACAAAAGGCACCATCGCTTCTCACTGAATCTTCTAACGAAGAAAGTGTGTTCAACACTGGAATGAAATTCATTGACGAAATGCCAGCAGAATATGCTCAAGTATGGGAATCTCTTAACGAGGGTCACAAGCAATCTATCATTGCTCAGTCGAACTTCTATAAGTTGGATACACCATACCAAATCAGAAACTTCTGGTCAACCCGTCAACTAGGTGTTGCTCCTATCGGACTTCAAAAGATGAACGAAAGCGAAAATACAAATGATGAAGGAAATCAAGCTTCAAATCCAGGTTATAGTAACTCATACATGGAAGCGATAGCTAGATCTCTAGAATCAAGATTTCAAACAAACAAATAAAAAATAATTTCTAATCATGAAACTAATCAATGAACAAGAAATCTATGATACCTGGTCGCCTATTATCGAAGGTAAGGCTGGTATCACTGATTCAAGCAAAAAGTCGTGGTTGACTAAGTATTGTCACTACCACTCATTAAACGAATCCGCTGGTGCTTATAACACTCTAGGAGTAGTAAACGGTATGGGTAACGTAGCGCCCCCCGCATACCCAGGTATGTCATCATTCGCCGGTAGTAACGGTGCTGGTGTTGCTAATTACGGTGCTAACCAAGGTTTCTACAACTCTGCTAATAACGGATCTGGTGATAAATTCCCATCTTTGCTTCCTTTGGCTATCCAAGTGGCTGCTAAGACTGTTGGTTTTGACATCGTTCCAGTTATCCCAATGTCCGGTCCTACTGGTATCTTGTCTTACCTAGACTATGTTTACGCTGGTGGTAAACTTGCTGGTGCTACCTCTGCTACTTCAGGCGCTGATTTGGCTGACGCTCCAACAATGATCAAATTCCCAGTTTATCAGTCAGCTTCTGGTACTGGTACTACCGGTGCTACAGCTGGTACTTTCACTGTAGGAGATACTTACACTGTTACAAACGGTGGTGTATTAACTTTGATCTTCGTCGGTCTTTCAAGAATTGATGGATTCCCAATCTTCAGAATTTCTAACATTACCGATGGATATAACGTTGCTGGTATCATTAATGGTACTCCGGCTAACGTAGCAACTAGTACATTCTACACTGGTACACTATCCAATGGTAACAACTACAGTGCACAATTGGTAAAAGCTCTTGAGGACCATATTCAAGGTTTCTCCGGTGCTGGTTTCAACAACGACCAACAATGGCAAGGACCTTATGTTGATGGTACTAAGACTTACAACCCAATGTTGAGAGGAGTAGCTGAATCTACTTACTACAACTCAATGGGTCTAAGCACCTTCACTAAGTTCGTAGAGGCTGAGACTTTCCAAGTAGCTGCTTCTGTAACTACCGAGCAAATTCAAGATTTGAACAAGCAATTCGGTATTGACGTTATCTCTATGATCGAGAATGCACTTGTTAACGAGGTTTCTCAAGCTATTAACAAGCACATCCTTTCTAGAGCATTTGCACTAGGTTGGTCTAACCACACTCAGTTCTATAACGTTCAAAACCAAAACTTGAACTTGAACTTGATCCTTGGCGGTGGTACTGGAACTACTAGCTCTTACATTAACAAGTCTGATGCTAATGTTTCTATGCCAATCCCAGCTGGTCCATCTGCTTCTGGTTACGAGAACTTGTCAACTTTACAAAGAAGACTGTATTCTAGAATTCTAGCTGCTGCTAACGTGGTTGCTAACCAAGGTAGAAGAGGTCCTGCTAACTTCCTTGTAACTAACGCTGCTATCGCTTCTGCGTTACAAGATATTAGCCAGTTCACTTTCGCTCCATTCACAAACACTCTAACTCAAAACAACGGTACTCTTTACCCAGTTGGTTCTCTAGCTGGTATGACCGTTTACGTAGATCAGAACATGAACTACAACGATACCAGAGTTTGTGTTGGTAGAAAGGGTGGTGACGATGAGCCAGGATTGAAATTCATGCCGTATATGATGGCTGAGTCTATCCAAACCATCTCTGAAGGTACAATGTCTCCTAAGATCGCAGTTAAGTCTAGATACGCTCTAGTTGAAGCTGGTTTCTTACCAGAGACTTTATACTTCACATTCTATGTACAGCTTCCAGCTGGTGGAATCGTTTAATCCTAGTCTAATCTAGAATAAACATAAAAAACCCTAAGGATTTCCTTAGGGTTTTTCTTTTGCCCAAACTTTCGTAGAGTTTATTACTATTTGGTTTGATATATAGATGGGAATTAAAAAAATTATTATAATGAGTAGATTTGCTAGCTTTTCTGAATTTAAAAAAATAAAGCCACTATTGGAGAAAGCTGATAGTGAGGATCTAATAGAACTGAACTACATAATAGCGGATGTTGAAGATAGCGATCATATAAAAGAGGGATTCTTTGATGATCTTAAAACTGGTGTTTCTAAAATGTTGTTTGGGTCTTTTTCAAAAGCTGGTATGGTTGATGATCTAAGAAAGAAACTCCTGGATCTTGAAATAAAATACTATGATAGTAAGTTTGTCCTATCTGATGAGATTGATTCTATTAATGACGAGATTGAAGAAGCTAGAAGGGAAAAGAAGGAGTCTGTTGTTTCTGCTTTAACCAGACAGTTAGAAGCTAAAGAAGGTGAAAGAAAGGCACTAGAGGGATCACACAAAGCAAATGTTAAAAGAGTCTATGACCTTCTGGATAAGCTCATAGCTAAGAGCTCTAGAATAAGAGACTATTGGGAAACCGGTAGAGCAGAGGACGAGTATAAGTTAGAAAAGGCTAAATATGAAGTTCTAAAAAATAGATCAGCTGATGCTGAAAGATTAGCTAAACAAAAAGTAGCTATAGAAAAAGCCAAAGCGGAAGCCGAAAGAGTGGCAGAGGAAATGAAGAGGGAGATGGAGAAAAAATCAGAGGAGAAAGAGGGAGAAAAAAAATCCAAATCTAAATCCACTATAGATTCCGATTCTGAAAAGAAGATAATGTCATCTAAGAAACCAAAAAGTATTATACAGAGAAAGAAGGAGCTCGGCGTGCAGATAGCTAATCTTAAAGCAGATCTAGAGGAAGTTTTAGAAAAAGCTAAGAACAGAATAGTCAAGGGCAAGGCAACAGAGAAAAATCTAGAGGCATACCAGAGAGAAGCTTTAGAAATAGCAGCGGATCTTGATTCCAAAGTAAATCTATTGAACCTATATAAGAATATGGGTAAAAGCGAAGAAGAGATAGCTAGGAATTCCTCTAAGGATTCTAAAATTACGGAGCTAACTAATAAAATAAACCAAGCTATTACCAGTGGTAATGAATCTTCAACTGGTACTAAAAAATCTGTTACTAATGCTTTCTCGGGAGGTGCTACATCTGAAAAGATTGATAAGGCAGCAAGTGAAATAGCTATGGTGTTTGCCTAAATAATGCCATTTGAAATATATTAAAACATTATGACTTTAAATTTTAAAGATTGGAATAGTATAAACGAGGGTGAACTTTTAACCTCTATAAAAAACTGGATTAGCGGAAGTTTTGGTGGTTCTGTCGAAAAGCTGGATAAGCTTATTTATGATATGAAAAAAGCTGAGACCGACTATATCCAAGAATGGGAGGAGTTAACTTCAGATATAGACCAGCTTGAGATCAAACTTCAGGGAGATATTGATGCAGCTATGGAGAAATCAACTTTGAGAATGATTGAGAGAAAAAAGCAAATCCTAAACACGATCAGAAAGAAGAAAGAAGCTGAGCTTGAAAACATTTTTAGTAAGGTTGCATCCATTATCAAGAACAATAAGAGACTTAAAGATTACTGGGAAAAAGAGAAATCACAGGCAGACGTTGACATTTCTAAGAGAATGTATGATATTGCAAAATCTCTCGGAGATGACGAGATGGCTTCTACTCTTTATGACAAGTACAAGAAATTTTTAGACAAATCAACTAGACTAGAGAGTGTTTTATCAAAGAGATATAAAGATAAGATAGGTAAGGAGGCACCTTCTAAATCAGGTGAAAAATCTGGGGACAAAGAGGGAAGCTTAGAATCCATATCTAAAAAATCTCTCAGCGAATTTGAATCCATAGTGAAAGATTTGGATAAAAGTGAAGCGGCCAAACTAGTTAAGATTTGTACCGATATGAGAAATAAGCTTTATGTTGATATGGATCTAGAGGTATCTAAGCTGGAGGATAAGATCAAAGAGAAAAAGGACAGGGACTTTACCATAGAGGCGGAGAGAAACATTAAAAAGATTAAGGAAAGCTACCTTGAAAAAATTAGAGGATACCGATCTAAAATAACTTTAGCGAAGAGATATTCTTAAAAAAAGAAACATGATGAGAGAATACTATAAATACAATCCGATAGCCAAACAAATATTTGAGGCTGAGGCTGAGAAAGCTAGCAATGGTAAAAAGATTGTTTCTGACTTTATAGCTAAGATCGTTAACAACACAATGGATGTTTTTAAATCTATTGTTTTCGATATGGCTTCTGCTAATGACAGAAACCCAGATATACTGAGGAATAAATTGTATGACATTTCGACTTCTAAGTCTATACCAGAGGTTGTGTCTAAACTTAAGGATTATGCGGAGGATGCCAACCTTTCTAGCAGAGTTCTTTCCGATACTAAGAACATCTATATGGAAGCTTTGGATAAATTCTGTGAAGCACTAGATATAGTAGACGAGGTATCTAAAAACAAAGGTAACGACGCATTGAAAGAGTTTCGTGAAAATTGTTCTTCTATACAAAGATCGGTGGATGCTCTTGCTAAAATAAAATTGAAGAAGATCGAGGATTTAAAGGATGCTCTTAATGAGAGTGTCTTTATGGGCTATAGTGACAGAATAGAAAACCTAAAGAAAATACTTTATAATTTGATTTCCAGCTGCGACGGCAAGAATCAAAAGATGGGCTATGGTAAGGATTGGAGAAGAATCTTTATCGATCTGGATCAAAAACTAGAAATCCTCGAAAAAACGAGAAATGGAATAAGTGAAAGAGACAGAAAACACTTAGAGGATTTAGAGAAGCAGATAGAGAAAAGCATGAGCGAGTATTATAACTCGATCATACAGTCAACAAATAGAGTATTATCCGAAATAGACCAGGATGCGGAACTTGCTAAGTACTATTCTGACGCCACTGAAATCTGCTCAGCAGCTTTAGATGTTTTAACCCGTGCTAAATCGCAGTACCTTGAGACAATGAAATCACTCAAGGAGGAAATAGCAGAAAATGAAGCGGAGGTAGTTAAATTTGTTTTTCCTATAAAAATGGGGGATACCGACGATAACAAGAGATTCGCTGGAACTGGGTTAATCTCACACCTACAGGATGCTTTAGCTGATGGGATCCCTAGCTCTGCTTCTGCACTAAAAAGCGCTGGAGAAAGTGGAACTTTTGGTAAAAAGACAGAGGCTGTTATTAAGGCTATCCAGAAGAATATGGGTAATAAGAACATCGATGGAAAGATTGATAAATCATTGCTAGATTCGATTCTTGTTTCTGACTTTATATCAAAGAAGCACAAGAACCAAATCATGAATGATCTTAAAGCTTTAAAGAAACCTCTTAAAGAATCAGTTACTGCTCATAGAGCGGGTTTCATTTTTGAGGAGAAGATTGTGATAGACAAGGAAACATTCGCCAAAGATCTGGATTCATATATGAGTGATGAAGGGAAAAAAGGTGAATCGCATCACGTTTCACAAAAGGAGAAGGATGCTTTCGATACCGATGATTTGGCTAAAAAATTAAGAAAGTACTATGGACTAAAGGTGGAGTCAGATGACTTCAAAAGAGAGGATGGCAACTTTAGATCCTCGTATTCTGGTCCTTTTATAAGTGCTTGGAATCAAGCTGTTACTGAAGTTGGCGAGAAAGAGGAATATCAGTATTTCTTTTGGGAAGGTGGAGCTTATGCTATAGACTCTGAGAAAACAAGCTTAAAGACACCGTCCAACTGGAAGGCTTGGGCTGATGCTAGACAGTTAAGAGTTATGTCTGAAGAGGATTGCTCTGATTTTATTAACAGCTATCTAAAAGACTGGAGCACCTTTGGTATGACCAGAACCAATTTTAGATCATCCGCTATGAAGAGTCTATATAAGAAGAATGCAGATCTAGATCTGGATTTCCCTGGTATCTATGAGATGATTTCTCCTATTCTTAGAGACTCCGAAGTGCCTTTTATACCTTTTGATTTTCTAACTAAGAAATTGGCGAAGGCTATTAAAGATATGTCACAGATAGGAGAGAATAATCCCGACCTTGGTGCTTCTGATATGGTGGTTCTGAATAATTTACTTTGCATGGCTGCTAATACAGTGACTTTCGATGGTGAGAGATTTATAAGCTCTATTAAATGGATTTATGAAAACGTTCTAACCCCTAATGTAGCAAGAAGAATATCTGGTGATAGTATCATATCTGATAAATCACAGGCTGAGAAAAATGGTTACATGCTGGAGTACGAGGGATCGACTATGAAGGTGAAATCCACATCGGATATTATTAACAAGGACGAAACTATAGATCAATATAAGGACATAGATTCTGGTTTAGAAGGATGGTCTAGCCTTTCTAAAATGGCCAAAACTAGTTCTTCGCCTATCAAAAGTGCTTTTGGTAATAGCGTTTATTTTATAGCTTCCAGAGTTTATCCTAGCATAAAGATCCACGTTAAGAGGATGAATGCCACTGACTTTGCTCAGATGCCACAGGAGGATAGAAGCAGATGTTATAACGTGAAGAATTCCTAATTTTCTTCTTTTTAGAGAAAACAAAACCAAATGTGGTCATATAATCTTATATGATTATCATATTTGAGGGTTGTAGAAACTCCGGAAAAACTTTTCTATCCAAAAAAATATCTGAGGATCTCTCTATCCAGAGATATCAATTTGATTTTGTTAATTATTTTACAGGTCTTAACTTAAAGAGCAACGGAAGCGAATCTTCTCAGTCATTTTCGATGGGCAAAGACCTAATGCTCATGCAATTAAACAGGGATGGATTTATAAAAGATGATCTTATAATAGATAGAGGATTTTTAACTGTTCTGTCTTGGGGCATACTCGAGAAAAGAGTGGATTTCCCAACGGCTAAGGATCAAATGAGAATTTTTGCAGACAACGATCTAATAAAAGATGCCCATATTATTTACATAGAAGGGGATAATCCAGATAAATCCGAAAGAAATAAGGATCAATGGGACGATATAGAAAAAAGCGGGAGCGAGAGGGTTTCCTATGAACTTATACTTGGCCACATCGAGTCAACATATCCACAAGTCGGTGTAACAAGATTTAAGAACAATTTTAACGAGCAATCTATAAAAGAATTAATAAATATAGTTTCTAATGTGCGGAATAATACTAACAACAGAGTTTAACTCTACCGAGGATATCTTAAATTCTATTTCCCATAGAGGTATAGAAAGAACTGAAAAGAAATTAGAAGGCGTAACTCTTTGCCACCATAGATTACCTATACAGACAGTAGAAGGAGACGAATGGTACCAGCCTAAACAGATTTCAGATGGAATCTACATGCTTTTCAATGGCGAGATATTCAATTACGATAGAGAGAGATACTCGTCCGATGTGGAATATTTATGCGATTTATTTAGCTCCTATAGATTCGGAGGTGCCGAGATGTTTTCCGCACTTTTTCTACCCCATATTCAAACTTGGGATGGATTTTGGGCCGTTGTCATATACGATTCCAAGACTGGAGATGTTATATCTTTCACTGATCCGCTTGGTAAAAAGTGCCTCTATGTGAATAAAGACGGCGAGATATCCTCTGAAATAAAGGGTGTCTATAGAGATGGGTATAAAATAGATCAGACTTTTATTTCTTCAGTTAGAAAATGGGGTTATAATAAAGACGATAGAACTCCATACGAGGAAATAAAAAGGATTCTTCCAAACAAGATCTATTCATTCAATATAGGATCACCTATGTTTAAAAATGTATATTCGGATTACTGGGAGGGATTCAATGTCCCAATATACGAGCTAAGAGGTAAATCCTATGAGGAACACATGGACTGGCTATGGGACAAAATGGTGGAGAGTGTTAAAAACAGACTACTTAGTAAAAATTATCCCGTTTCTGCTCTAATATCAGGTGGATTAGATTCATCGATAATAGCTGCTATTATGAAGTCTGAGTCTATAGACAAGATCAACTGGTTTACTATAGAGAATGGTGAAACCGAATATGTTGACATACTGGCTAAACACTTGAATATCTCGGTTAATAAGCTCACATATGATATGGACGAGTCTCTTAACAAGGAGATTTATCAGAAGTGGAATGAAACACCAATTGATCTAGGATCGGTTATTCCACAGTATCATTTATTCAAAGCAGTCAAGGACCAGACCGGGTATAGAATAGTAATAAGCGGGGACGGATCCGATGAGCTTTTTGGTGGGTATTCTAGAATCCATGAATTTGATTCACAGAAATCCGATGTCTTTGAGGAACTTTCCTTCTATCATTTACCAAGACTCGATAAAATGAGCATGGCTAATACCTTAGAATTAAGAACCCCGTTTCTTAACTTGGACATTGTTCAATTTGCTTTACATTTGCCTCTAGAATGGAGAAAGGATAAGAAGATATTAAAGGATACGTTTTCTCCAATACTGCCATCTGAAATCATAGAGAGAAAAAAGATAGCTCTTAAAAATCCTCAAATCAAGGAGGATAAAATAGCATACAGACAGAAAGCTATAGACCTGTTTCTTTCAGAAATGTAAAGGAGAAGTGATATATAGACTAAAATATATTTTTTTATGTCTAATCACATTAAATCTTTTGAATCGTTTACCGGAAAGGATCTTAATTATAAGAAGGATAACTTACTAGAATTTGACTTTGATTTAAGTAAAATGCTAGGTGGAGCTATTGATTTCTTTGGACCTGGAGCTGCTTCTGCAGTTGAGCAAAAGCTAGTAGAGTTTCTTTTAAATAAATTAGGTATCAAGCCAGATACTACTGCATCTATGATAATTCAGGAAGTTGTTGAGGCGATACCAGCAGAGGATTATCTTGATATACTTAGCGGTGAAAAATTAAATATGGCTTACCTAAACCCATATTTAGCTGAGGCTCTAACAGATTCTATAAAAAGAAAGGGATTAGATACTATATTTAGACCTATCGCGGAAAATTTTGGATTAGATCCAAATGGTCTTTTAATGAGAACAATCTCCGAGTCTTTTGAAGCACTAGGGGAGGAAGAATTGAAGAAAAGAATATCCAATCTTATAGCTTTTCTAAGCGGTATAGAATTTAGCGCTGGTGAATATGTTTCAACTTTGGACGACGATACTAAGAAGCAGCTATCTAGCGGTATTGGAAAGGCACTTTCGGCTAAAGGACCTTTACAATCTAAAAAAGCTAAAGAATTAAAGGCAACAACTCTCGATAGAGGTGACGAATCTGGATTCTTGAGCGGATTTTTTGACATGTTTTCCAAGCCTGGTAAGGTGCAGGACTCTTTTTAAATTAAACAAAGAAAATGAATTTAAACAACGTAGCTAAAAGAGACATATTGGACTTTGATCAATTCATGAAAAAAGTTCATGATTATAATTATAAGCCTCTGGCTCCAGAGAATCAGAAACCTGATGATGGTGCTAGCGGACTAAGTCCTATAAAAAGAGAACCAGCTTTTGATTTTGTTGGATATGCTGATGCTGTATTTGCTAAGCAATCTAAAATTGGATATCCTGGACTTTCTTTCAGAGATCCTAAGGATGGTAAAATTGCTCCTTTCATACAGGCTGGATCAATGGATGTACTAGGTCAAGGAGGTGGAGCTCAGGAAGTTGGTGGCGAGGTTTCAGAGTCTCTTACTTCTGAATTCAAGATCACTAGAATTTCTGAATTCTAAATTTTTCTAGATTTAGATAGGGTTTCTATAAACTTGTCCTTAGCTAATTTAAGGATATCCGATTTTTCTGAAAAGTCTTCGTATATCTCAATTATATAAAAAGCTGGGGTTATTTTTTTATCTGTACCCATCTCTCCAAGTATTTCGTGATATATGTGCTCGTAGGACATTGAGAATTTTTTATTCCTCAGGGAGATTTTTTTCATTACTATAACCTCTTTCTCTTTGCCTTCTGTTACTAGAAGAGTTTCTCTCCAGTAATATGGTATGATCCTCTCTGTTATCATATTCCTGACTAGCAGTACACCGGATGGTGATAGCCCGCTTATTCTGTCGTATTTAGACTCTAGTTTAAAGATCTTTATCTTTTCCTCTTCGTCTTTTATTATCTCCAGACATATCTCGGAAAATTCGTACATTATGCTTAGCGATGAATCTATTATCTCTAAAATAGATCTCATTTTATCATCGTCCTTTTTAAGGTTTGATATCTTCCTGTATTCGTTTAGATCTTTTTTTGTAAAGTCACCCAATTGGGATTCCGGTATCTCCCCGCTTTCTTTGAAGAAATTCATAGTTTTAACTATACCTGAAATCTCTTTCAGAGTATTAAGGACTGATGATCCATCCAGATTTTCACTTTTTTTCTTTAGAAAATCTAACAGGATGTAATTCTTATGCTCTATGTCAAGAGGCTCCTCTATAAACCAATTAGCTTTCAACTGCTCCATATCTTTTATTATACCTATATTTCTATATATGGTTACAAAAAAACATCTGAAAAGATATATAGTTTAACTATTTATATGGGAAGAATACAAGATTATCAACATTTTGCTGCATCTAAAGCGAGCAAGCAACCCAGAGGAGAGTATGGATTTGTACACACGTTGGGGCAAACCGATATTTATTTGGAGAATGTACCGGACGAGGCCAAAGATATCTCCGATGTCTCTGCTACTATAGAGTACACTGTGGAAACATTAGCTACAAAGCAGGGTATAGAGTCTATGGGATTTAGAGTCGATATGATTGAATTGGTTCTATCTCTGGACAGGTATCCAAATGGAACAGAGGAGATTGACCTAGACATAGCTCCTGGTCAAAATATAGAGCCAGGTAGAATAAGGCCAATCGAACTTGAAAGATTGATCCCTACTTTTCCCACAAAGATAGAGATCAATATGGGTAAAAGCTTGAATGTTAGCAATTTTATAATAACTGTTTTTTTCGGGAATGAATAATCAGGTTCTTAATTTCAACCAATACATCAACGAATCATCTGCATTTAAAGGCGGCAGTTCTATTTACGGCATTAAAGAAAGATGGGACGGTGGATATGATATAAGATTGTGCGACTCACTTTTAAACGGGGATAAATTAGATAATTCCAAAATAAACATAGCTAAAAAAACAGAAAAAGCTGTTGCATTAGCATACGTTAAAGTAGACGGTAGCACCTCTCAGTTCTTGTGGATTCCCGCTTATGCTTGTAAAAAAGAAAAGTATGCTTCCAGTAGTGGTGCTTTCTATACTGTTGAGATACCCTCATATACATACTGGTTTAAAGAGGAAGCTAACAGAAAAGGTCTTGAGAATTTTCTGAATGATTTCGTGGATGCTCAGGAATCCAAGAAAAGAAAGGATGTTGATCTTATCATAGATCAAGCTAAAGAGGATATAGATTTGATACTTGACCAATTTGGATTGGATGATTCGATAGCTTCCTTGGAGAGAACACCTAGAGAATACGAGTTTGAGGGAATAACGGAAAATGGTCTCAATGTTGTCATATTGAAAAGATCAAATGAAGATCTTGTTGGTGATTTCAAGATCTATTCAGGTAAAAGCGAATCGAGACCTGTTATAGAGATGAATTATTCTAAAGGCTCGTCTAGTCCCTCCTTTAGATTCAATATAAACGGTAAGAATTACACCGTTTATGCTACATTAAGCGAAACCGAAACTAATCCATATTTAGGATATTTGATATTGAGATCCCTCAATAAACAAGATAAAGCTTCAGAAGAGGCATTAGTGAACTATTACACCGACCTTCTAAGAAGACATGATTGGAACTATCAATATTCCGATGATTCAAGAAGCTATAAAAGTGGTCAGTCCTCAATGGATCACATCAGAGAGGTTGAAACCTTAATCAGCGATTTTATGAGCGAGGATGAGATTTCAAAAATTAGCTCACAGTTTTCAAATTCAAAATAATAGGGAAACTTATTTATTTTCTAATCTAGAATCTAATCATGGAAAGAATAGATTCTCTTGACTATGGGCAGATTCTAAAAATGTCCAAACCTAAAGGAAACGTTATCTACGAATTTAGAAGATGTGAGGATCCAATAATTGATAATATGCTGGATGTCTGGAGATATGATTCAAATAAAAAAAGCAAGGGGAAGAGCTCGTGGGTGATCACAAAGGACCTTGGAAAATATTTTGATCTTTTGATTAGTGAGGGATATACAGAGATAAAATTAGAAACTAAGTGACTATTTACAATATAATAAAGCGGACTGCATGTTCGAAAAGATCAAAAATATTTTTAAAATAAAAAAAGGTTATATGTCTGAAAACAAGGAGGATATCAGTGTTGATATTTTAAACAGAAGATTTGCTAATCATGATTTTCAATGGATTAAAGGTGAAAATCTGATGAACGTAGTTCATTATAGTAATATAGTGCAACAGGACGATCAATTCTTTATTTGCTTTAGCGATGGGACTAGAATTAATTACGAAATCCTAGAGGAGTATATGACATGGTTTCCCTCTCAGAGAAAAGAAGTAAAACCTCAAGTCACTCAGCCTACGCCACAGTCACAGGCATCCGTTTCTTCTATAAAATTTGGGGATTCACCTAATGTAATATCGGAAGCCTCTCAATCTCCGATATATAATTTGTTAGCTAGACAAAAGAAAAAGCCTGTTGAGATAGAACTTAAGATAAAAGTTCCTTTGCCATCCAAGGATTTGTTTAATGTACTAACTAGCTCCTTTGATGATGCTGAGACCGAGATTATCCAGTTTATCATCGATAGTATAGATATCGATGATATAAGAAACACTCTGTCTAAGTCAATCAGAGAAAATTACTACGGAACTAGCTCTGCAAAGAGTTCAGCCCCTAAAGAATCAACAAAAAAGCAAAAACAGGAAAATGAAGAATGACGATAAAATACTTTACAGTTCAGACCATCTGAATATGGTAGAGAGAAGTGGAATGGTTGGTGTCATTCCCAATTTTTCAAATGTTGTTATCCTGCCTTATATAGCAGATAAAGAAGGACTTCCTTTGTTGATAGGGGTTCTAAAGGAATATAACGTCTTCAGAGAAGGTGGATATTCCATTTCTCCTATAACTGGATCCAGTGATGAGGAGGATCCTAATTTTCTAGAAACTGCAAAAAGAGAACTACTAGAGGAGTCAGGTTACGATGCATCGGATAGCGATAGATGGTATTTTCTAGGAAATGCAATATCATCAAAATTTGTAGATCATGAGCAGCCATGCTTTGCTGTTGACGTTACAGATATAAAAAGGCAGGAACCTCAAACAGATGGATCTGAACAAGAGTCCCTTTCCAGCTTTGTTTTCATACCCGCTAACGACGTAGTAAAGTGCAAGGACGTTTTTATCCCTGCGCTTTTTCTAAAGCTTTTTAAATTTGTTTTAGGAAAGGATATAAATAACTCAGACAGCGAAGACCTGTTTAAACCAAAAGGATTTAATATTACACTCTAATTTTTATGAGTCAAAACAGAAGAGAAAGAAGAAAATTGCAAAGAGAACTTAAGAAAGTTGATCCAACCAATGCTTTGCACGATATAATTACCCCCGAGATGGGAGCTGAGATTAGAAGAAGATATCTTCAAAAGATAAAGAACGAAGAGGTTGCTTCCAATCCAGAAAAAGAGGAAACCCCTGCAGATTTTAATTTAGGTTCAGGTTCCTCCTATGATTCATTCAAGAATCTAGTGATAAAAAGAGACTGGGATTCGATCCTGGATGATTAATTTTTTTCTATTTTTTCCCTGAAATATATAGAAGTGATATCTGATGATATCTTAAATTAAATATTTCAATGGGATATTACTACGTTATTAATGGTGTAGATTCGGCTCAGCCTGATAATATAGACTCGAGGACACCCAGTGTTCTGTATAACGAGAGAATATTACAGCTGAATGCACAGGGTGTTGTACAGAGATCGAGCAACTTTGGATCTGATAATCCTTATAAAGGACCTAGCCCTAGGACGCTTTTCTATGATGCTGGCTTTAGACAGCCTGGCAAATATGGACAATTCTTAATGTATGCTTTTGGAAATGGTGAAAATGATTTCATGGAGGCATATTATAAATCAGAGAACTCCAACTATAATACAAAGGTCTCTTCAATAGAATCTAAAAATCCATCAGCAGCTTTCTTAGTTAATACAAGTGCTGCCTTGGAAGCTTCGTCCCTGAGTAATACCCTCAATTCATACCTATCTTCTAGCTTAGGCGGATCGATTGTGGGAGGCTTATCCGCTCCATATAACTGGAAGGATTTCCTTTATTGTAAGTATTACGGGACAATTCCTAATAATTACATGCTCACTCTAAGAAGATTCCCTACACCAATGAGGGATAATATGAGCCTTCCGGATTCCGTTAAGGATTCTGACCAGTATAGAAGGGAAGGAGCAGGAAGACCTGTTGCCCAAGCTGTATCCTGGTTTGGAGGTGACACGGGAAATAAGCTGAGCGAGATTTTAAAATTTACAACGGGAATTAAATGGGAAAGCAAAACCCAGGAAAACTCTATAACTCAAGAGGCTTTTGATAAGGGAATTTTTGAATCCCTTCCATTTAATTTGGTTGATATCAATCAACTAGTTAGCGGATCCCCCGATGACGCAGCGGCAGCTCAAGAAGTTATTTCACTCTTGGGTCTTATACAGGATCCAAATAGTACTGTCGAAAGACAAAATCTTGCTTATGCTCTGAGAGATAAGGCTGTAACAAACGGTGGTCCTCTTAGTGAGTTTATCTGGAATACCGTGGATGTTGTGGATAAGACGTATTACAGGGGTCTTGGGCTTACATTTTCTGATAACCCGATCACTCTTAAGTTTACCTACGATTTAACTTCAGTTGGAGAAGTAAACACTAAAGCAGCGATGTTAGATCTTCTTGGAAGCTTGCTAGCTATAGGTACGAACTATGGTAGATTTTTAACCCCTAATATTAGGTACGATAACGGATTTCCCGCTATAGGATTTCCAGGAGGCGATGCTGGTCTTGCTGAATTCTACAGGGATCCTGCTAACTGGTTTTCTAAATATTGGGAGCAATTTAAGCTTAGCCAAACCAAAGCAAATCCGGCTACTCCGCAAACGATAGGCGGGACTAGTCAAACTACTGGACCAGGAACAACTTCAAACACCGCTGCTGCGGACGATTACTCAAGAGCTACCCCCGCCATACAAAGAGCAGCGGATATTGCCATACAGAAATCTTTTTTAGAGAAAGTGCAACTTCCGCTCTCATTTCTGACTGGCGCCCCTATAGGTGAATGGCATTTGGTTGTTGGTAATCCGTGTAATCCTATAGCTATGATAGGCAATCTTATTTGCGAGACTGTAGATATAGATTTTTCCGATAAACTAGGACCGGATGATTTCCCAACCGAGATAACAGCCACCTTTACTTTGAAGCACGGAAGATCCAGAGAAAGAGGCGAAATAGAATCTATGTTTAATAGAGGGGATGGAAGATTGTACCAATCAAACATAAAGACTTTTGCAAATGGTCAATCTACTGGTGCTTTTGCAGATACTCAGGGAAATGTAATAACGGAAGATCTTGCTCAAAAGACTACATCAGGTGCAAACACTTTCACTCAATCAGATGCAGATTCTCAAGCTCCACCTGCTACGCAGTAATAAAAAAGATATCTTATGGCTTTAGCAATAGACACATTAATTACGAACAAATCGGTTTTTAACCCGGATCAGAATCTTCTGTACGCAGGTCAGGGTATATGGAATTTAACAAAATCCTCCCTTAATTACAAGGACGTGAATATCCAGATAGACACAGCTTACATAACATCGGAAGATGACGTGATGAGACCCGATCTCATAGCTTTTGCTAAATATGGGGATCAGGGTAAAGTTGGTTCACTCATGAAATTCAATAGTATCTCGAATCCTTTTGCTATGGGCGTTGGACAGTATTTATATTTACCTACAAGCACCACATTTGAGGCAGCTTTTTCAGCTAAATCTAATGCTGAGAAAGGCGGAAACACAAACACTAGTCCTTCCGCTGCTTTCAGAAAGGAACAGGAACAAAAAATAGTTAAGCCCAGCGAGGGTAGAAGAAAATTTGTTGAATCTAAGATCAAGAAACAACCAAATCAGATACTTCCACCTAATATGATGCAGGAGGGTGAAAGAGCGACCGTTAGAAAAAATGGAATAATAGTTTTTGGACCAGATGCAGGAGGCGGTGGTTTTAACGGATCTAATAACAATCAGCAATAAAATTGAATGGCTATAATATCTAAGGACTTAATAGAGGTAAGAGCATTAGCTACCAATAATATAAAGATTGACCAGATTGTGGATCTAGTTAGATCACCTGAAGGATCTGGTGAGATCACAAAACAGCTGACTGCTGACAACATGGATGCTACTTTAGGTAATAGAACGCCTCTTGTGGTTATTAATGGGTATCAAGTTACTAGATTTCTAGAAAACTTTAGTCTTGATATGAATGGGTTTATGCCTGTTGTCACTTTCACCTTCACAGCTTTAGAAAGCGCTTTCCTTTCATCCAGCTACCCTAAGGATGGTGATATAGTTTCGGTTTATATTAGATCAACTGAGGAGACTTACAAGCCTATCAGGATGGATTTTAATATCCTTGATGTTGATGCGAGTCTTTCTTCTAAGATGTCAGAGACCGGCCTTGATAGCGACGCTCTTGGAAAGAATCTTAGATTCACTATAGTAGCTGAGTGCAGAATACCTGAACTTTATACTCACAAGAGCAAATCATTTAGGGCTTCAACATCATTTGATACGCTCCTTGAGGTTTCTCAGGATCTAAACCTTGGATTTTCTACAAATGATTCAGATCTTAATGACACAATGAACTGGATCTGTCCTAATTATTCATACTATGATTTCATATCCGATGTCACTAGAGATGCTTATAAGGACGATAATAGCTTTTTCGTGTCTTTTATAGACTGCTACTACAACCTCAATTTTATAAATTTAGGAAACCAGTTTTTATTCTCTGGTGATCCACAGCAGACCGCTTTGTTTAGGGTATCTGTGAAGGATATCACGGTGGATGCGTTTCTACCTGGTGCTTCAAACCCTGAGCCTAAGAAAGTTCCTCTTGTCATATCAAACTCCTGGGCAGTGGGTAGTGTACCCTTTGCGATATCTGGATATATTCTGGTATCCGGAGCTGGGCAAAAAGCTAATAAAACTGGCTATTTTACTAGAATATCATATTATGACGAGAACAATCAAACCAGTAATTTGGAGGATAAGGTTGTTTCCTACGACATTCAATCAGGAACACCTGATACAATCGGTATAGATACCATACTTCAAAAAGGTAGAGCTAGAGAGGATATCTATAGAAACGAAAGAAGAATAGAGTGGCTTGGTGTAGTGAATGAGTATAGCGAGGATAATCCAGGGACCCATCCCAATTATTTCCACGCTAGATACCAGAATCTAATGAACATTGAGGATGCAACGAAGCTGATATTAAAAGTGGAGCTGCTAACATATTACGCAGGAATTTATAGGGGTCAGGTTTTACCTGTCCAGATATACGTTTTCAATAACTCTGATAGAAGAAAGCAAAATGCTGGTAATTTTGAGAACGGTGAGAGTCCACCAGCGGACGCCCCAGTTTTGGATAGGTTCCTTTCTGGGAATTATGTAGTAATGGGTATGGAGATCACCTGGGACGAATCTAGATTGATGAAACAGGTTCTAACCCTTGCTAAGAGAGAGTGGACAATAAATACTTCAGGTAACCTACCTAAATACTCACCATTAGTTGTCGTGGAGCTTTAATTTTAAACTCCGATAAATATAAATAAATAACCAATTAAATGGCTTGGCCGGGAACAACAGATCAGCTTAGAAGTTTATTCCTTAAAGGTTTTAAACTTTCAGAACAGGGGAAATTCGAAGATCCCACCTACCTTGGATTCAAGGTTGTAATAGACTTTGGTAATCTACCGGTTGATGCCGAGTTTGGTCAACCCCCTAGTCCTCTTTTTAGAAAGGACAACTATGGTTTTCTTTCTGGCAACAGCGGATTTTTTAGTTTGAACCCATTTGGCCAGCCAGCATACACAGTAAAGGGTAACCAGAGTATTTCTTACTATTCTGCTCAGGGATATCTTAGACAAAGAGAAGCTGAATTTTTTAATGGAAGCGGCGGAAAGAGAGCAGATATGCTAAACCAGTTCTCCGTTTCTTTTAGGGATCTTTTGGATAACTATCCATGGTTTCTACAATCTATAACTGGCCTGGATAACCTAATCAAGGTAGCAAGAGGTGGTTATACAGATGGTGCAGATTCCACTTTTAATTCTTCAAGAACATCCGGAAAAACCCTGACATTTAATTGTTTAGAAGCTCTGAATCAGAGAATGACCGCTATAGGTGAAATGTACAAACAGGCCACTTTTGATGCGGATTACATGAGAGAGACTGTACCTAGAAATCTGAGAAGGTTTAAGATGTACATATTTGTAACTGAGATTAGAAATTTCTTTAAGACATCTAGGCTTATAAATTCCTCTGCAGCTCTAACGACAATAAACAATCTTGCTAATCTCGTTGGTGCTAACAACAATCCAGGTTCGACTAATGCAGTTCAGAGTGCGAATTCTTTTAGTCAGACGTATGGTTCAGATCCTTCACAGTCTAGCGGAGCTTTTTCAGGTCTGCTTGGCAACGTTATAGATAACTCAGGACTGGATGGGGATCTTAGCTTATTTAGGAATCAGCAGGATCAATCTGGTATCAAGCCTGTCCTGATCATAGAGTGTAGCAATTGTGAATTTGATTTTGACGATTCTTCTTCTATACCCAGCGAGATCGACACTGGTTCTTCCAACGCAAAAGAATCTACATATTCTTTCAAGGTGCATGTCGGCAGGGTAAGAACAAAATACCAATTTCCGAATATTAGAAGCGACCAAAAACCATTGATACTTTCCGATGGGTGGGATCAATCTAAATCTTCTGTAATGCAGGATCCAACATTAGTTGGCGAAGCCTTAGGTATTGGTGCGGAACTTCTAACCAACTTCTTGAGCAGTAGTGTAAACGATCTCATAAACGAGGGTGTTGCTGAGTATCTAAATCCAGCTTTAAGTGGATTAGATCAGACACTTCTTGGTAACATCTACTCACTGAACCCATCTGAGCTATTGAGTGATCTTAGTTTCAATTCAGCACAGAACTTTCTAGATCAATTATCGAACGCAAATGTTAGTCTTGGTAATTTAGATAAACCACTTCCAAATCCTCAAAGTGCAGGACTTGGCGGACCACCTAATAGAAAATACGCTCCACCTTCAGATGGTGGCGAGGCAGACGTTTATAGGAGAGTACCTGGTGAAGATCTTGGAGTTGTCGGTCCGGATTCGTCTGCTATAGGACGGGTTTATCCCACATTTACTGAGGATACTTATCGCAATGTTCCTGGCAGGGATCTGGGTGTTCCAGATAGGGTTTATCCAGATTTTCAATTTGACACATACGAGGGAGTACCTGGAGCAGATTTGGGTGGACCTGATAGGGTATATCCACCCGTGAATGATGATATCTATGGCACAGTCCCGGGTCAAGATCTGGGTGTACCAGATAGGGTTTATTCCCCATTGGATGGCGATGCTTACGAAGATGTTCCGGGAAGGGATCTTGGTGTTCCTGGTAGAGTTTATCCGCCAGCAGAGAGTGACGTCTATAATGACGTGCCCGGAAGCGATCTAGGAGTCCCCGATAGAATATACGGAGGTGGATTAAATGAGGATGTTTATGCTGGCGTTCCAGGAAGAGATCTTGGAGTACCTGATAGACAATACCCACCTATAACCGAACAGGTTTATCCACCCAATTTAGGAACTAGTAATTCTAATATTAATGATAAGGTTTATCCTCCAAATATACCAGATCTTGAACCAAGATTAGGGAGAGATGATGTTTATCCGCCTGTTCCTCCTTCTCAAAATGCACCTAGCACATTAGATATGGTTTACGGCAGAATGGGATCGGGCCAGCTACCAGCGGACAATCCAATCGGCAGGGTATATCCAAAGACTGTTGAGGATTTTGTTATTGAAAAAATACTAGCTCAAAAGGATCTTACGCTAGGAAACATGAAGCCCATTGACAAGTATAATATAAGCTTAGGTGACTTTAATCCACCTGATTCTGATTTTGAAATGTAATTATGCCAAGTGAAAGAACCCTCCTGGGAATAATAGTAGATATAGACGATCCTCTAAAGCAAGGTAGAGCTAAAATTCGTGCTTTCGGATTCTTTGAGGATATTCCTGTCGAAGATCTTCCGTGGGCAGAGCAGATAGCTGGTTTATCTTTTGGTGGTGAAGGTGGAGGTGGAAACATGACAATACCTAGACTTGGCGCTGTTGTAGCTGTGCACTTCGAAGAGCATAACTACTATAAAATGATCTATCATTATATCAAGGAGATTTCACCAGATCTTCTGGATAAAATGCAGGAGGATAACTGCTATGAGGGAGCTCAGTATCTAGTTTATGATTCTGAAGCAAAACCCGGACCTTTGCACATGTACTACACATACAAGAATGGACTTGTGTTTGAGCTAGATGATGCTAAAGTCCAGCTTGACACTCAGGATGGTGGACAACTAAGGGTGGTTATAAAAATGGGAGACGATGAGGTGAGAATGGAGAATCGTAAAGTTATAATAAAATCAGGAAATATAGAATTGGGCGAAGGCGCAAGTGAAAAATTGGTGCTAGGTGATACTTTTTTACAGTTTTTCAACCAGCACACACACGCAACCCCAGCAGGTCCATCCTCCCCACCAGCAGCACCTATGACACCTGCACAGTTAAGTTTTGTTTCTAAAACTAAATAAGAATGGCTAACTGGCAGAAATTTATACAGGATTTTTCTAATTACCTAGCATCTAATCAATCTAAAGGTCCATTTGATACTGGTAAAAAGTTAGCTGAATACTACGTCAATACTATCAAGGGAGCAAAAGCTATTCCTGCTGGAAACAAGATCGATGGCAATATAGCCCAAAGTTTTAGACCCATACTGGATCTTGGATTTGGTCTTGGTTTCTTTCTTCTTCAGAACTCGCAAAAGACATTTAAGCAATTGCAGAAGGATAAGAATTATTATGACGGATCTTCTCCTATACCATCCGAGCAGGAAAAAAAATCTTTAACTGAAGAACCACAAAGCGAGGGATTTAGTCTTTCCGAGTTTTTTAATCTTCTAACCGAGGATGATTTAGAAGACATAAGAACAAATAGCACTGTTAATTTCTTTCTACATGAAACTACGGGGAAGGAGTCTACCAAAATATTCAATTACAAAGAGCCATTTGATTTCAATAAACCGGAAAATACCAGAGTTGCTATTTTTGGTAACACACTAGCTAAGGCAAAATCTGGAATATCATCCTATGGCTATATGGGTGCTATAAACACTATATTAAATTATAACAGGGATAGAGACGAGGAGGACGCTCAGAATGAAATTAGGGACTACCCATTTGGCAGCTTAACTTTTAGTAAATTGTACGATTTCCTAGTTAGAACGCTTGAACAGGACAGAGACGATCTATTAGACAAGGCAGTTAGGAATAATACAGGTAACTCAAGTGGAACCGAAGCTGTTAAAGCTGATTTTAGAATACTAGCCGGACTATATGCTGCGGAGCTTGAAGCCTGGATAAACGTTATCACTCCATATATCCAGAAAAGATTTTCAGATTCCCAAGACGGTGAATTTACTGCTGGATCTAAATTAACACCTTCTTCTTTAGGTATTTCAACGGATGGCGTGGACTTTATACCTCTAATAAACGAGAATTCTACTTTCCCGACCGTCAGTTCCAGAACTGTTACAACTATAGGTGATTTCCAAAAAGAAGCACAGTTTAAGATAGCTATATCCTCCGGTGGTAGCGTTTCTATATTGAGCGATGTCACATTATCCGGTATACAAGCAGGACCAGCAGGAACACCGGTTATAGATATTAGATTCATCCTAAGTGGAAGTGAATCCCTTAATGTCGTGATTACGGATTTAGCAACAAGAGCTCAAGAGAGATTAACAATATCTAAAGCATTTGGTAGTTCGTCATATCCCCCAGGTAGTCAGGATGAGCCATATAGATTTCCACCTGGCGGGCCCATAATACCATCTAATAAAGTGCAGGAGCAAAATGCAGTAAAGAGCGCTAAAGATTCGGTTAAGAATTTATTGGGATCACTTTCTCCAGACGCTCAACAGAAATTAATTAATTTCGGTCTTGATGCCAAGATCGCGGATTTAGTTTCAAAAGGTGACCCTTATCTTGTTATGGCAAGCAGCGTTGTTTTATACTGGACCCTGGTCGGTCTTGTACCAATATGTTTCGCAAGTAATCCTCCAATTCCACCTGCTTCTATACCAACTCCTGGACTTTTTACTATACTATTCCCCGGTCTTCCTATAACACTATCTAAGAAGATGAGATTAGCACTAAACGTTGGATTGGATCCTAGTATTTTTCCTGTACTAGATCCATCTGGATCAATACAGAAATCAGCGGTCCTTTCAAATAGCAAGGCTTCTAAAGAATTTCAAGCCCTATTAAAAGCGATAGAAACCCAAAAAATAGGTCTCAAAGCTAAAACAGATGCCAAAATAGTTCCTATTGGTGTTTCTACTAAATTAGCTCTGGCTTTTGCAACGCACCTTCTTTCTCTGAAGTTCATATACACTGGTTCCACACAAGCAGGCCCAGCTACAGTGCCAACACCGGGATTTGTACTAGCTGTGTTTTAAACTTTTCAGATAGGATATATACATTGTAAATTAATATTAACCCTTTAAAACAAAAAATTAATGTATCAAGAATTCGAAAATGAGGAATTCAGTTGGGATAATCCTAATGGATTTAAGCCCAATAAAAAGATTAAAAATAATCACGGCATGACTGTGTACTGTCATGCGGATTATGCACAAGAACTAGTAGACGCATATACCAAGTATTCTGAAGGAATGGATTGGAATAATCTAACCAAGGATCTAGTTGACGGCAGAATGTACCCGTGTAAAGTAGTTGCTTTGACGGAGGATGAAGCTTTTGCTCAAACTGATTCCGGCCAGACTATTTACATAGACCTAAAGAAAGAGAAGAAGGATTCAGATAAACTCAATATAGAAGGTATAGATTTTAGAATCGGTAACCGAATAGAGGCGCACGTTAGAAAAACAAACAAAGGATATCTAGGATCCGTTGTTGAGAATTATGTCAGAAGCTTAAAGGCTGAGCTTTTTGATCAGATTAAGAAGGAGACAACAGCTTACAAGGTGAGAATAGAGAGCATCAATAAAGGTGGATATCTAGTTGATCTTTGCGGAATAAAATGCTTCATGCCCGGTTCTCTAGCAGCAGCTAACAAGATAACTGATTTCGAATCCTATATAGGAAAAGAAATGCACGTTATGATGGAAGGTTATGTTGAAGCTAAAGACATATTCATTGTTTCTTATAAAAAGTATCTCTCCAAAATAATGGAACAGAAGATACAGGAACTAGACCTTACTAAGAAATACAAAGGAGCGATTACAGGAACTAGTCCATTTGGTATTTTCGTAGAGTGGGAAGAGGTCTACACCGGTCTTATTCACAAGAGTGAATTTGAGGGCGACGATAGGATATCTAACCTTTCTGCTGGTGACGAGATTGAGTTTTATGTTAAGGAAATAAAAGACAATAACAAGTTAACTCTTACCCTAGATAGACCTCTAGAGAGAAACGTCATTCTATATGATATAGAGACGAGAGTAGAAGAAGGCACTATAGAGCCAATGGATGCTATTATAAAGCATAAGAGAAAGAATGGGGTTCTTGTAGAGATTCAAGAAATTGGTCTTATGGCCTTTATAAGCTCTGAGCATCTTTCTAGAAATGAAAGGAATGCCAAGACGGGTGATCCTATCACTGTAATGATCTGGAAGATAGACGTTCACACTGGAAAAATATTTGCTAAATCCATAAATGAAGGATAATAGAAACCATTTTGAAAAAGCTCAGGTCCTTTCTTTGGCCGATGTTGGATTCGAATTTGAATTCTTTTCCAATATCACCAAAGGAAGGGCTGCTGAAGCTATTTCGAAGCTAGTCGGAAAAAAGGTGGAGGTATCTAATAAATACCACTCTGAGATCCCTGTTACCAGGGAGAGATTCAAATTGGAACCTGATTATTCCGGTGGTTTAAATATGCTTGAACTTGTTACTGGACCAATGAGCTATAATGAGGCTGTTCCTGTAATGATCAAGATACTTCGTTGGATAGATGAGAATGGCTGGACTACTGATAAATGTGCTTTCCAATTTTCTGTTAGCTTCAATAAGGAAAGGTCGAGCCTAAAGAATTCAATAGAAACTATGGATAGACTTAAATTTATCCTAGGTGTTGATGAGAATCTCATATACTCCAAGTTTGGAAATAGAACCAAAAACGTTTACGCTAAATCTATAAAAAGGGTTTTGCCCAGAAGTCGGTACATGATATTGGAAAATATCAATAACATAGACCCAATGATGTTCAAGGTTCCTAGTGATAAGTACTATGGTGTTAATTTCACTAAGGCTCCTATGGGATATCTGGAGTTCAGATACCTTGGTGGCAAGGATTATCAGAAGAAGATAGAGCCAATCAGAGAGGTCATGGACTATTTGATTCTTTATCTCTATGATATAGTTACCAATAGGAAGCCAGGCTACAGCAAGGATGACCTAGATAAGCTGAAGTCAATGATGAAGGATTACGCCAATGTGGTTAAATGTTTTTCTAGACCTGAGCTATTTCTGAGATATTATCCAGATTTCAAGATATTTGTTGATCTAAAAGGATTTGATGGAAATCTAAGAACATACTTCCCCGCGATAAGAGATAAGATATTTGATCTTGTGATAGAAGGTGGCATAACAGACTGCTTCTTTAATTATGACACTTCCACAGGTAGATTCCAATTAAAGAGTGCAAGATCGAGAAATTCCTTTGAAATTTACGATTTCGACCTCCTAGATTGTGACATTAAGGGATCCTATATTAAGAAATGTAATATCTATGATTCTAAAATAAACAAGTCCAATTTAGAGGAGTGTTATTTAGTTAGAGGAACTGACGTCATAAACTCAAAAGTAGAGGCTTGCTCAATAGAGCCAACCAATAAGCTTAAAGACTGCTATATTAACTGTGAACAAAAAACAGTTAACTGCGAGGTTGAAGGCGGAGTTCTTAGAGCTGGTATAGTTGGAGAGTATGCACAGATAAGTGACACTACCAAGAAAGTTAAAGGATGGAATGAAGTTAGAAATGAAAGGTTCATAACAGACAAGAGACTTCAAGACCTTAATGATAAATATAAAGGAGCCAAATTTGGCGATATGAACTATTAATTTTCACATGACTGAACCAGAACTAATACAGGAAATAACCGATGCTCTTAACTACAGCTGCGGATTGCCTTATTCCCTCAACGAACAAGAGGTTAGAAGGATTATAAAGAGGGCCAAGGATTGGTTCTATGATAACTATCAGTATTCTGTTGAGGATAGAATATTTATAATCGGTAAAGCAGTTTTTGCACATCCCGAATGGCAAGCTACCAGACAGCTAACACTACCTGATTCCATAGTTACCGTCTACGAGGTTCGTGATGTTGGTGGTGCCGGTATCAGTGGTAACCCAGATAAGGACTTTGGTGATTCTAAATTATTGGGATCCGAGCTTCTACTATCTCCCTTTATTGGTGATAATCTAGTTTACAGAACAGTTATGTATTCATATTTTGACCTGGCTAGAGCTTACCTTTTAGCAACCTATGCTTTCAAATGGAACAAGAACTCCAAGAGACTAACCATACTAGGTAGAGATCCGAATAGATCCGGTATTGGTAACGGTAATCAGAGTGCTAATTCCCAGTTAGCTCAGGGATTTGCAAGCGGTAATGGAGGATATGATCTTTATGTTAGATGCTTTGTTAAGATTGGCGATGAATATCTTTTTGAGGATGAACTTTTTGTTAGATATTGTATAGCTAAATCCAAGATAGCTCTAGGAAGAATGCTCGGCACATTTAACTATAATCTTCCTGGGGGAGTTCAGGTAAACGCATCTGATGTTATATCAGCGGGTGAAGCTGAATTACAGGAGGTTATGGATATGATCAATGGTGAGAACACTCCTAGCTATTTCTTACAGTGGAATTAAAAAAAAAATAGCTTTCTTTATTACCTATTTTTTGGGAGGGATATATAAACAAAAATAGGGATGAGAGACATTTACAATAGAGATCCACAAGATCCAAATTACGTACCTTACATCTTAGAGGTTACAGATCCAGTAGAGATCTGTGTTGGCCAATTAAAAATGATGCTGCTAACCGACAAGGGTGAAGTACTAGGGGATCCTAAATTTGGACTTGGTCTTGAAGCTTTGCTTTTCGAATTAAATCTTTCCGAAGGATCTGTAAGAAAAGAAATAGATCTGCATCTGAACACATACTGCCCTCTTTTTAGAACCCTAGGCGGATCTTATGATCTTAGATTCTATTTAGGTACAAATAGGGACATCGCATTTTTAGATTTCTTGCTCCCTTATGAAGGTGATCAAAGCCCAGTTGTAAGCTTAAAGTTAAGTTAAAGACATGAACATATACCAGAAGAATAGAATATTAATAGGTGGACTTCTTTCAGACACCTACAATTTTTTACAGAGAACTTATAATCAATCTAGGAACCTGTTTACATCCGCTTCAGCATGGGGTCAGATCCTATTTGTTTTACAGAATCTGTCACAGATGATACTTTATTTCATTGAAGATTCTATAACAGAACTTAACATCTACCAGGCGACAAGAGATTACTCGGTAAAGAGCTTAGCTAGACTTGCTGGATATGATCCAGGTAGAGCATCAACAGCTCAGGGCGAGATATCTATTGAGTGGAATTTAAACACTGCCCCCGTTGGGGGTGGCGCAGTTATTATACCAAATAACACTTCTGTCCAATGTATACAGAATGGAAAAACTTATTCCATGATATTTTCTTCCCCTAGTGTCACATTTAACCTTGTTGCGGGAAACACTTTAAGAGTTAAAATAGCTCAGGGTACAGTTCAGAACTCAATCGTTACTGGAACAGGTAGAGCCCTACAATCATTCAACATCCCTTCTAAATCTGGTTCTTTTGTTGACCAGTATTATGTCAATGTTTATGTTAATGAGGAGAAGTGGAAAAGATATGATTCTTTCTATGATATGCCTCTACAAGGATCTACCTATATTGTTAAGACCGGTATATCCTCCGGTATAGATGTTTATTTTGGAAATGGTAACTTTGGTAAAGTGCCACCTCCGGGATCTAGAATAAGAATAGAGTACATACAAACTCTAGGTGGACAGGGAAATGTAAGGTCTACAGCGGACAAGCCAATCACATATAGATTTATTGGTCTCGGTACGGATTTATTCGGACAGCAGCTTAATTTGAATGATTATGTTAATATTAGAAATCAGGTCGATCCTTTATTTGGTAGCGACCCAGAGAGTGTAGAACTGATCAGATTGGTTGCCCCTTATACTAGCAGATCTTTCGTATTGGCTAATCCACAGGCATATGAAATATACTTGACCAGATTAAACATGTTCTCTCAGATACATGCTTATTCCACTTTTGATGATGAATATCTAGATGACGACAACATAGTTTATCTGTATCTGGTTCCGGATATAACTCTTAATCTCGAGTCCAATGAGGATTATTTTGATATCCCAACATCTGAGTTTATACTTTCACCTGCTATGAAACTTGCCATATTGAATCTTTTGGAAGACTCAGGCCAGATGATAGCAACAACGGTTTTGAAGATCATAGATCCGCAAATCACAAGAATAGTTGGTAACGCATCTGTTACTATTTTCGAAGGTAACGATCCAACCACGATAAAGAATACAATACGTAGATCCATAGCTGACTACATGTTGAATCTTAAGAGAAGAGATAGAATACCGAGATCGGATATTATCGCTATATTAGAGTCGATCCCTGGGGTGGATTCAGCTAACTTCTTCTTCACTAGTCAGAAGAATGAGGCAAACCAAATAACTATGCAGGGTGTCGCTAATCTAAATCAAGCTACTCTTTCTCAGCAAGTCGGGATAGATTCATTTGGTGACATCATCATTGGAAGAAACGAGTTGGTTATTATGAGGGGTGGATGGACCGATAGATACGGTGTTTACTATAAAGAAGGAATAGTAGAGGGTCAGCCTTGCGCATTGAATATAGATATACCTTATGTGGTTCCGAATACATTTAACAGCGAATCTGCTAAGGCCCAGAAGTCGGTTATAATAAATTCAAATTCACAAACTATACCAAATAGAATGTAATCATGGCAGGAATTAATAGGTTCAATCCGCAGTTTCAAGATCCCGAGGGCGGTGTTAATTTTACGGTCGTTAGAAAAGTTCCACCGACTACGAACACCACTTATTATCAGCCAACCGATGTTTATGAAACCCCTGCTCTAGCAGAGGATAGATCTTTTAATATTGGATGTACTGGATATCGTAATGTTGTTATTAATGCGACAGGAACTGTAAGATATGCACCGTGTATAGCAGCATCAACTTACACTGATATCATGAAGGGTATGCCTAAAATAAATGCGCCTAGAGAATATTATGCTTTTGATCCTACTGACAACATAGACGATGTTAAATACAGCGTAAATGACGATCTTTACTCCGGCTATGACTACAAAGAAAGAATATTTGAGAAAACAATGTCAAAAGTCATACTAAGAGATCCTGTAAAGGCTTCTATTTTGGTTTTTTTCCAGAGAGTAGTTTTTGCCCTTATAGAATCAACGAAGCAGATAACAAACTTTGTGAACTATACGGTGAAGAAAAATAACAGAAGAGTGTTCTAATGGCAGATAGAAGGTTAAAGTTTTTTAATAAATCAGGTAATCCACTAAATTTTGATTACATCGGCCCTACAGGTCCGACACCTCTAGATCTGACATTTCTCTATGTTAGTGCGGTATCGTCTTCCTCTAGGGGCCAGTTAGATGTAGGAAGTCTTGATAACACATCCACTTTGGTATTCAACATACAGGACACCAATGGATTTAATATCACTGGGTGGGCCAATGAAATATACTATTTCTTACAAAGAGGAGCGGAGGTTGACATAACTCTTGACATACTTCCGGAGAATCAATTCAGAGGAAGAATTTCCAGCGTAACAATAGGAGCGACATCTGTTACCGTGAATTTTTCTCAGGTCAGTGGGCAAGTTATAGTTTCTACTGGGAAGAACATTAAGGTAACAACAAATTACGCTTATAGACCTGGCGGATATTTCTCAGGTAGTATTTTCTTCGATCAGGTTTCATCGGGTCTCTATGAGAACCAGCAGATCTTTGTAGTTGAGGAAGCTTATGCTCTTTCAACTAATGCGGAATCCTGGTCGTCTGTTTCTTCTGGAGCCAGCACTCTTTCATATATCAGATCAGTTTTTACTGACACCGATACTGTTTTAGTAGCAGGTAGATCTTCTAGTTCTGGTTTATTTAGGTATTCAGTGGACGGCGGGCAGAATTTTAGCAATATAACTCTACCGTCCTCGCAGATAATCTATGGATTGGGTTGGAATGGCCAAAGTGGTTCATCTTCTGTTTTTCTACTAAGTACACTTAGTGATACTAATAGGATATTAGTCGGGACTGGTTCTAGTAGTAACCCAAGTGTTTCCGCAGCTTCATCAATACCTGCAATTCCAGGTGGCTATAAAAACGATATGAGAGGTGTTGCTTTCACCGATCAATCAGGGGGTCAAACAGCAATAGCTGTTGGTAGACTTTATAGCTCATCTGATCCCACTGGAGGTGGAACTTCTCTCGATAGCGTTATATGGAGATCCACAGATGATGGCGACACATGGACCGATATATCACCGGCAACAACAGCGGGTCTTTGGGATGTAGTGTTCCAAAATGGTAAAGGATTTATAGTAGGTGAGGACTCCACTTTATTCTACTCAACCGATGCGGGATTAAACTGGACGCAAACTTCTAGCCCTGCTTCTTCCGATTTTAGAAGAGGATTTCTTCTATCTAGTGGAAAGGGTTTTGCAGTAGGTAGTGGTGGCGTTCTTTTAACAACGGGCAATTTTGGTCAAAGCTGGTCAGCTCTCGATACTGGATTTTCTGTTGATCTATATGATGTTTATTTCTGGGATGAAATGAACGGTTATATCGTTGGAACCGGCGGTATAATACTAAGAACTTCTAATGGTGGATTTTCTTGGACACAAATGGCTTCGCCAACTTCACAGGATCTGTTGACAGTTTATGCTAATCCAAGCTCTTTTAATTATGGATTCGCTGCAGGAACATCTACTACAGTTTTAACTGCTTCCATAGACTCCGAACTACAATACATCTATCCAAGAGCTGGATCTACTGGCGGGGTTGGGCCCTCTATATGGAGATCCAGATGGGACAGCGACAATTACGGTGACATAGACGTTTCTGAAATTATATTCACATATAAAATAGTGGAAGACGCAGGAGGAACTGGTGGTGAGCAATACCCACTGATAGTTTCCTATCCAAACCTAGCCTTCCCTGTAGATTACAATGTTAATGATGATTATTCAAATGGATATCTCATAAGCGGATCAACCGGTCCTGCTAGATCCGAGGCACTTCCTATAAACGTGGCTCTGAACGCCACGGATTTATATGCTGACGTATACCAGAGAAAATTGATAGTGGAGGATCTTTCTTCAGGAACGCCATCCAAAGTGCTAGAAGTTGATTTTTACGGTGAGGTTGTTGGAGAGGACGAGAGATTCCGTATAATGCTACAGAACGTTGGTCAAGTTTTTTATCCCCAAGATGCCAACATACTTAGAGATAGCGACCCAAAGGAGCCTCTCCCCAATTTCTTCGAGATTAACGAAAAGAGAAAAGAGCTTCTTCTTTCTGGTAACCAAATCTATGATTATATTGGTGCCTATAAGGGTCTTATAAATGCTCTTAAGTTCTTTGGCTATCAGGATCTTAGAATTAAGGAATATTGGCTAAATCTTTCCTATAATTCTGTTCAGAAGGTTTCCCCGCTGCTACAGAATCTATCGTTCTTGGCCCAGTACCAATATCAAAACGGTGGAGCTTACACTCAGAGCGTACTGATAAGCGACGTGCTTGATAATGCTAACAAAGGGAAATATAGGCTCGAGCAGACATATGGACCTGGACCAGACGGGACTTATGTGCTTGATGTTTCTTCAGAAGCAACTTTAGTTCCTAGCAGAACGTATAAAAAGACTTCTTTATTTGGTCTTTATTACGATCTCAACAAGCAAACTGTAGATGTCGATGAATATGGTTATCCTGTGGTCATTGATGCATTTGCTTTCACTCAGGAGGAAGTACTGATCAAACTGTTTGCTTTAAAAGAAAGACTTAAATCCACATACCTGCCACTCAATGCTAGGATAGTTGATATATGCGGTGAAGGTATCTATTTTACAGTTTATAACACTAAGGCTTGGACTGATACAATGGTAAGATCTGATATAGAATCCGGATTTTATCTTGATATACTAGCCAACCCTGATTTTGGATTTCTGGAGGACCTTAGAGCTTTCTCTACACGACCTTTCACAACAGCATTACAGACACCTGAGAATTATTTTGATGTTGTTGATGTTGATGTGCTTGTTTACGGCTCGACCGGAGCATCCGGGGGTGCTGTTTATTTCAGCGGTATCACTGCAACCGGCGGTAATCAAACTATAGAGGTATATGAGGGTAAACAGTATAATTTTAATTTAACCGAGAATCTTCTATCCTCACAGATTGGTGATTTTGACTTCTGGTTAAGTACAACGCCATACCCTGTCCAGACTGACCCATTGGGAGTAACTGGAAACGGTACAACCGGTGCTACTCTTCAGTGGTATGTTAATCCACAGGAGAACAGCACAGTTTATTACTACTCCACGCTGAATCCTTATTTTATAAACGGGACAATATCCGTACAACCCTCTCCTATTTCAGACTTTGGAAATATAAGCGACCCTTTATACTATCTTCAAACTAGAAGTGCTGCTGAAAATGCAGCTATGATTGAAGCAATTTCAAAGTGGTACCAAGAAAAGGAGAATGGAAATCTTAAGAAGTTAGGAGACGGGATACAAGATCCAAATCCCTTGGTTGATCCAATTAGCGGTGAACCTTATAGGAATCCTCTGGGTATGCCCGTTGTTCTAGAGCTTCTAACTGATATCTGGTTATGGGATGAGATGGGTGTTAACTGGAGTTCATTAACCCTACCGATCTTTAATGTTGGTGACTATGTTCTTGTTAGACAATATCAGGATGTGTCAACCAATGGGTTAACCGGCGGATATTACGGAACTATAACAGCTACAAACTATACACTTGGTGAATATACGCTGAATAAGGACACCGGTGGATCGGTGACTGTAGGTGGTGAAGTTTTGATATCTCCTATACAGGAGTATTTAATGCTCACCTGGCAGAATATAGATTTTTCTAATATGGTCGAGGTTCAATGGATAATCCAAAAGCTTCCAACCGAACCAGGACTTCCCTATTATTATGAATTTAGGGGAAGTGTACTTGATTATTATAAGTTTGCACACTTCTTACCTTATACAGGAAAGTATAAGGTCACTTGTAACGTCTATGACGGATTTAACGCTAAGACAAATGTCATAAAGAACAATCTCATAGAGGTTTCACCGACCGTGATAGATCTGGATGCTTGGACGAGATATAGAGAAGTTGAGTTCTATGAATGGGATCAAACATATAAGCCATGGGAGATGTATCAATCCATCTGGGAATATCCTGCAGAGGGAATGACTTACAGCGAGGTTAATAAAGAAATGCCTGCCCAGATGCTAGCTTATGCCACATACGGAAACAACGTAGAGGAGGGACAAAGCTTATTTGTTGGTGCATATTCTGATCCTATAGGAGCCACTGGATTTATAGATCTAACTCAGGCCTTCTTGTCAATATCGGACATTAGCTCTCCTGAGTCAACAACCTATCTAGGAACATTTGGATTTGCTCAAATAACTACAACAACAGACCATGGACTTTCCGTTGGTGACTATGTTTGGCTTGCAAACAGTGACACGCCAGAGGTTAATACAAACTGGCAGGTTCAAGATGTACTAAGTGCCACCGTGTTTACAATCTCGCTTACACTCTCGACATCCATGAGCGGGGTAACTTACTCTGCAAACGCCAATTCTGTTACTCTTAATGGAAATGAAAACGTAGCTACTCCTGGAACAATAAAGGTTTATATAGACGGCAGATTGATAGGTGAGACGACCGCTGGAGATATTTTATACAAGACAACAAACACGCTTGTTGCTGCTATTAATCAGCTGGTTACATACCCAGACTTTTATGCTTCTTGTCCAGAACCAACTGGAGCTTCGACTTACATAACTATACAGGCACCAGATCTAACAGGTGCTCAATTCAATGGATCTGCGTTAACAACAGAGGTCACTGGGTCACTTTCAGTTACTTCTTCGTCTGCAACACTATCTGGCGGCACTGGATCCTATTATAATTACACTTTCTGGAACGAAACATCGGACACATATCCAAATCCAAATCTTAGATTCTGGGGGGTTAAGCATCTAGATTGGCAAATATTCGAGGAAAGTCAGTGGGAAGATGGCTACGCACACTCCTGGGAAGATTTTGAATATAATGGGGAATGGCTTGGCGGATTTGAAATACACACAGCGTCAGACGGAGATAACATCAAGGTGAGTACAGCTACAGAGCTTGATCCTGCTCCTGTTGGCGTGACTTTCACAGCAGCTTCTTCTAGCAGTTTAACACTTCAGGAGGTAGCAGATCAGCTCAATGCCGCTAGCGATTCGTATATAAGAAACTTCTATTACACGATAGCTCCTGTTGGTGTATCACCTTCCACTCTAGCAAATAATTCGAATCTTGTTAATACCAGTGAAGATGCATTTACGGTCACTGCTTCTTCAGGAACTACACCACCATATAGAACTTAATCCTTAATTTTTCTACCTCAATATATAATTGGATGTCATACACAGGTTTATACAGTTTAGGGTTCGATATAGATTCAGATGATAGGATTTGGGTAGTCGGACAAGATTTGAGAATGTTTAATGGTGCAACTTGGACCTATTATAATTATCAAAATTCAGCAGTTCCTTCGGTTGCTCCCTATTATCTCGATACGAGAACAATATCAATATCTCCAGATGGAACGAAATGGGTCGGCTGCGCCGAGATAGAAACCCTGGACGATCCAGCAATTTTCTATATAGCTCCTGATGATGTCAATATTGGAAAATCTTGGTCTTTTAATGATATAGATACTTTTGATACCCCGATGGAGGTTTCTAAAATATACGCTTGCCCATATGGTAATGACGTTTTAGCTTTTTTAAATCCTCTTGGCACTTCAGATCTAACATTCTCTGGATCTTTTGACACCGTGTATTACTGGGATAAAATAGCCACGATAGGCACAACCGGTGATGTTGTTGCAAGCACGTTTACTGATGTCAATAACGGTGTAGCTGTTGCTAATAATGAGATATGGACAACTAGCGATGCTGGGTTTACCTGGAATGCTGGACCAACTGCTTCGACTGCTGGTGATTACTTTACCGATGTTACTAGCTACTCAACTAGTGTTTTTGCACTGACCGCTTTTGGTAATTATTTTATTAGTTCTGATAGTGGTGCTACCTGGTCAGCTGAGCAGACAATAACTGGATATTCTGTTGGTACTAATGGTACAACAAGAAGTGCTAGTTATAGAGGGGCTACGAACAGCTTAATGATAATATCTGCTGATGACGCTACCGATTCGAGTTACAAATCATATACGGCAGATGGTGGTTCTACCTGGACGGTTAGCACTACTCCAGGATCAAGCACCTATTTTATTCTGAAGCTCAAATATGAAACATCAACTCTATCTATTGGATTTGCTAGAGTTATATCTAGCGGTTTGTACAGGATAATAACATCAACAGCATCCGATTTTGCAAGCGCAGCAATTTGGCCAGCAACAGAATCTGATTATGCCTATAATGATGTTCTAAGATTTGGAAACAACTATATAGGGATAGGAGACAATGGGCAAATTGTTAGTTCCCTTGATTCTGGTACTTCCTGGAACTTTAGAGATGCTGGTACATCCGAGAATCTTAAATCTATCAGTGTAAATCCAAACGACACGGACGAGATTTGGATTTCTGGTGGCGATGGTACAATTTTAAAATCCCTTGACTTGACACTAAACTGGTCCGAAGATCTAAAAACATCCAATGTTACAGGATCATTAAATACTATCAACGTTCTGGGTGGAGCTACTGGCTATTCCCTAGGGTCATCAGGTTCCGTTTATAGCGAGATCTCATATTCAGGACTGACCGGAGGCTATCTATATAGGTATGATATTCCGAACGACACATGGAAAAGAGTGGCTGATGGTTACACCTGGCCACATATCTATGACATAAAAGCCAGAGGATTTGGAGGTGATGATTATAGATATTACCTTGGAACTAATCAAGGTATAATAGAGATACCAGGTGAAGAACTAGGTGTTTCCTATTTAGAAGGTGGTATACCTTATATTCCATCTGCTAACTTCTATAATTCATCAAACTTCTCGAATCTAAGCGATAATGTTTATTCTCTCGGATTCGATGAGAATTTTAATTTGTGGTCCGGCTCTGATGCAGGAAAGCTTCAGTTTTGGGATTTCCAAAAGTGGCAGACATTCGACACACCGGGTGCAACCGCTAGTGTAACTAGCATGGTGATAAGAGAAAATGGACACGTTTTCTGGGGCAACTATGATGTAGGACCTGGTCTTTATCACTTTAACGGGGTCACAGCTTCTAATATAGGTCTAACTGTGAATGATCAAGTATTAGCTTTGGGACTACAGAATAGAAATAGAAATCAGGATGGTATCCTAACCTATCAGGATGACATCTGGATGCTCAAGCAGAACAATCTGGAAAGACTTTCCTATGAGATACCTCACGTCAAGGCCTCAAGCCTACAGGACGGAGCAACCGGATGGAACTTTACATACTATAATCAAGCAACAGGAGCTAACAGACCTTTTGCTAATTCTATACCCAATGTGAATAAGTACACATGGGAATATCCTTATTGGCAGTCATACCAAACTGATTACCTGCAGTACAAATTCCCAGGTTTGGATCCAAGAAATCTTTTCTTGACAACGGAACTTTCATCGATAGCTTCAGGAGAAGCAGGAAAACAGTCATACTGGAACAACTCTCCTATACCTTCGACTTCAGATATAGACCTTTCTAATAGCGTTCAAGAAGCAAAGTGGGCTCAGATTCTGTCCAATCTATCTGTTGCAAATGTTACGGATTTTCAGATTTATACGAACTGCGTGGTTGACACAGGAACTCATAAGAGATATCTTCTTGGTGGAGCCATAAAAGCAAGGTACGAGCCATTTAGTAATGGCGTAGAGGTTAGCCCTAGTTCCAATGGAATAATCTTAGGAACTGATATAACTGGAGCAACAGCTTATCTGTTCGGTACTAATCCAACTTTAGCTGGATCCATAGATGTACAGGGCGGCGAAACTTATGATGCTTCGGATTCACCATCAGCTACCGATTCATACACCGGATTTATAGCAAGTTACGATGAGGACGGAAGAGTGGTTGATGTTATGACCATACCGGGTAAAAGTACAAAGGTAGTAAGAATAATACCCTCGGAGGACGGTAAATCAATCTATGTAGGCGGATCGTTCAATGGATTAATCGAGGTTGGTGATTACATTTGGTCCTCATTCCTACCGTCAGCAGGTCCTACAGGTGCTCCAGTTGGATTGACGAATGCTGATGTAACTGGACTACAGACCGACTATGATTGGATCTATACCCCAGGTGGTACTGGCGAATATTCACCGAACGTAAATATAGATTGGACATATAGGAGCTCTTCCAGTACCGATACATCTGACTCGAATTTCAGATTGTACGGTGAGGATGGAATAACTCAGGTCTCTGGAGATTTATCTTCTGCTGGCTCTGTCAAGTACATATCTGTTGGACAATCGCCTGTGACGGGAACTCTTTCAACTACGAACGCAGATCTCTACACGGGGATGGTTATTCAAATAGGAAGCGCTTATTATAGAATAGACACTATAAGCTTCCTGCTACCGGATTCAAATTTTGCTTTCCCCGTTTATTGCTTTGGTGTTACCTGGGTTTCGGGATCACAATCACTTTCATCTGGAACTGATTACACATTCGATTTCTGGTATTGGAATCAGTTGTCTTTCCCGCTCTTCAGAACCGGAGTAACCGATACATCAGCTGTTGAACCAGCTACTGGTATATTCATAATGGAGTTAACCAACAATATTGGAAACACTACATCTCTAAGGGACGTTAACCAAGAGACATCTTGGAAATACCAGGTTAAGAACTTTAGGCATTTTCCTGCTACCTTAAATACATCTAATGCTTATAATTTAGAGCAGTTGATGATGGATTCATCTACGGACGAATTTTCATTCTCCTTTCAGATGGATTATACTTCATCCAATTATGAAACTTCTTTATTGAAAAATTCATGGAACAGAACAACCGATAACATATATGCTCCTGAAATCATAGGAAACGACGGAAGTGCTACTGATGTTAACGGAATAGTTGTTATGAATTCTGTAGATTTCAGCTTGAGAAGTGCAGCCCAGATTAACAACAACGGAATTGATTATATAGATTCTATTTCTATTGCTTCTCTTTCCGGCACCGATACAGTAGCTGTTAATGGCTCAGCCAGCGTAGATTTTAATATAGCGGGTGTTACTTTCACCAACCCAACGGTATATTCCGGATCTAAACCTTTCTATTTTATATTGGATTATTCCAATCCTTCAAATTTAGGTGTCACTGGTGGATTTTTTAGTTCATTTGGATCGAATCAGACAAATCTTAAACCTGGCATAAGAAACGCGGGGTATCTGAGTAAGTATAATGGTTTTTACACCATAACAAATCAACACTATGGAGCAACTTCTGGTGTGTATTTGAATAAGAGTATAGAGCTTGGATTACCTTGCCAGTATCTAGTAACTGGATTTGTAAACCCTTCAAATTCCACGGAGAAAGTAGTTTTTGGCCCGCTAAAAGATATACAAACAATAACACAAACTGGATCAGGATCACCTGTAGGTAGCGATAGCGATCTATTTAATTCAAGGGTGAATGTGAGAAAAGACGGAGATCTAATTGGTTTATTTGCAGGAGCAACCTCTGCTTCTTCTGGCTCTAATTTACAAACGATATATGTCTTTAAACAGGATTTAGAAACTGGTGTAGTAAACACTATCGATCTAGGCGGAATTAGAACAGTATCAGGTAATTTGATATCATCAGACAATGACGGGAATATATTCTTTACTGGTAATAATGTATCATTATTTGGTGGAACAACTGGACCATCCTGGATAGACTCTGTTACAACCAGTGCTAATTCAAACAGGTATTTATTCCTTTCGGAACAGTATGTTCCTTCTGTTGGAATTAACATGGGTCAAATAATATCCAGACCCGGATCTAATCCATGGACCTGGTGTGACGTCCATCAGACAGATAGGGGTATGAGCGTACCTCAGCTTTGCACGATATTCTTTTCAAATTACAACTCGGCTATCTATGGTAAACAGAATAACGTTTGGATTTTAAGTGATGCTAGAACCGGAGAACAGATTCTAAATGTTAAGAATACGCCATACTTCATATACACATTTGCGCAGCCAGGTTACTACTCAATATACAACTCTGTTGAAGATGCATTTGGAAACGTTTTTGAAGTTACCAAGCCAGCATTCATAACCGTTGTTAATCACAGGGACAAGAATCCAAATGACGAGAATCCTTTTGTTGTTAACTCATCTGATTACGGCTGGCCTTTACCACCTACAACAACGGAAGACGAAATACAGCTACTGAAGAAAAACATGGCTCAGGATCAGCTACAGAACATAAATAACAATAAGCTTCCATTCTATTCCAATTTAGTTATTAGGGATAGCACGGATGCTACTTTTAATCAATAAAAATTTAATATAAACCCGGATACTTTTAATGTTTAACGTATACAATAACTAGTATGGAAAATACAAACAAAATCCCCAACTCTGAAAAGAGAAAACCTAAGAATCCAATTAAATTCAAGGTTGAATTAAACGATGAGCAAAAAAATGCTAAATCTATAATTTATGAAAGTCCAGTTGTCCTTATGAAAGGTCAAGCTGGATCTGGTAAAACACTTGCTGCCTGTCAGGTTGCTCTGGATATGTTTTTCAAAAGAGAAATTGAAAAAATAATTATAACCAGACCTACAGTAGCTAAAGAAGATATCGGATTCTTACCCGGTGATCTAAAAGAAAAAATGGATCCGTGGTTAGCACCTATCTATTCTAATCTTTATCTTTTGTATGACAAGGATAAGATCGACAAGATGATTACTAACGGAGAAATCGAGATAGTACCCTTCGCTTTTATGAGAGGTAGAACCTTTCCAAATTGCTTCGTTATAGTGGACGAGTGTCAGAACATCACACACGGACAAACAGAGATGATGCTAGGTCGTTTAGGTAAAGGCGGTAAAATGGTTTTCTGCGGAGATATCAGCCAAACTGACCTTAAAAACAAGAAAGATTCTGGTATCAGCTTCTTTGCTAGATTAGAGGAGAACGTCAAAGGAGTTAGAATCGTTGTTCTTAAGACTAATCACAGACACGAGATAGTGGAACCGATATTGAGAATATATCAGGAGTATAGGGACTAAATCACCTTTTAAGTCCTCTTTAAGAAGATGATATATAAATTCGAAAAATAATAAATTAAAAAATGGCATCAGTTAGTATCACTGAAATATTAGGATCGGATTCTATATCCGGATCTAGGATCACAATAAATTCTAATTTTTTAATCCTTCAGAACTGGGTTAATGGATTTGAAAGCGTGTTTGGAATCGATACCTCCACCGGGGTTATGGATTTGACAAGTGCTTCCACAGGTAGAGTTTCGGCTTTGACCATTAGAGCAAACACATTTTCAACACCCGCTTCGGGAACTGCTTTATCATCGATAACGAGTTCAGGAGCAGCCTCTTTTGTTTCAACGTCAACTCAAACCTTAGCGGTTTCTGGAGCATCCACATTCAGTGGTGCAGTTGGTATAGCATCAGATTTAGCTCAGGCTTCAGGTGTTACTGCTAGCTTTGCTGGTAATGTTGGATACACATCCAGAACAACTTACGGAGCTTATTATAATGAGGTTCATGCGAACAACTGGTCTACTAATGGCTCTTTGGCTGGTGGAACACCTGGATTAACTGCTGCCTTCCCGGTTAATACTTCTGGCATAGGCGGTGGCGGTATTACCACTAATGTTAACAATCCATATGTTCTAACTGGAACTGAAGATGTTATCTATGCTAACTGTGGCCCAACTGGATTTTATATGAAAGTTTCTGACGGTAACGGAGCTACTGCTTCTAATCTACCATCTGGATTTAGATTTACCGTTGTTAATACTGCAAAGGACACTAGTCCATTCATCGTAACTGGGGTCACTGGGGTTACTCAAACCTACTACACTGGATTCAATACAACTGCTACTTATGGATCTTACACTGGTGTAACTTTTGCTTCCAATACACCATATAGAAGTTCGGTTACCCTCCAATGGGAACCTAGAATAGCAGGAGATCAGTCAACTCAAAAAGGATCTTGGGTGATTGTTAATGGTGTCAATGTAACAGCTGGATAAAAAACTTAGAAAGAAGAAATGGCAAAAACCCCTTTTATTAGACCACTGCAAGTTCAGGGTGGAACTTTTTACACATTTAGTTCTGCAGCGGAAGACCTTGCCTTTACTTTCAATAACTCTGTCAATAAATTTAGATTTTCAAAGTTTGCACTTCTAAATATTCCAGATATAAGTACGACGGCATCTCAGCAGAACACTGTTAAATTGAATGCTCCAGATAGCGCATTCATAGACTGGAGTACAGCTACATATAATTTGGTGCCTAGCGATGCTAACACCGCTTTTTCTCAGAGCTTCCAGTCATATTGTTTAAATTTAGAAACGACAATCACTAGTAGTGACGAGTATGATCCTAGCCTAAAACAGAATGTTTCTGAGCGTGTTTTTTGGAAATGGATGAGAGAGATTGGAGCACTTAGATTTAAAGCAGCTTCATCAGAACAGGTATCTCCTTCTTTAGATCAAAATACTGTTACTTTCAACTCTGACGGTTTACCTGTTACGCAAAAGAGATATGTAGAGGGTGATGAAACAGCAGGAACTCCTGGGGCAGTTGGTTTAACTGGGCCTTATAATAGAGTCGTCCAGTATATTGGCGGACTAGATATAGTAAATTCGGTTAGAAATCAGGATAATGCTTATTCTGAGGTTTATGTTTACGTCCCGACTATGGATGGAAACACACCTACTGTTTTATTTAAAAACGTAGTTGATACTAACTACTATCCAGATTACACTTGGACTAATAATCCTCCAGATCCATTAGATGACGAATATCTGACTGGTAGAGCATACACTGATGTTAATCCCTCAGGTCTGAGCACTCTAGCTATCTTTGACGAAGAGGCCTCTGGCGTACCTACTGTTTCTTATACGGAGACTTTTGATGGCTCAGCTTACACTGGAAACTGGTATTCACCTTTAGATACACCTAACAGTTATTTCTCGGATAACTCTTTTGTTGATCCGACCAATAAGATATTAAATAAGACATACGGCAGCATAAGTAATTGGCAATATGTGAGATCGAATCTTGATTCTATTGGACTAGATTTTGATCCGAACTCGTATAAACAGATTATAGATAATTCTAGCATCTCAACGATAGAGGAGTTCAATTCAACATCCGATGCTAGTGACTTTGATTTTAACTGTGTCCTTATTTATTATGATGTATATGATCCTGCTAATGAGGCAGACGTTGCAACAAATTTATATGGTGTTCTTTTCTTAGATGATGTTAACTCTGAATCTGGTGACTCTTTCATACCTAGATTTACCAAGTATAGACCAAATCCTGTTACAAAACTAAATGGTAACTCCTATGGATTCAAGATCAATCTTAAATTTGATACTGATGTAGATCAGACAGGGGTAGAGCAAGCTATTAATGATTACTCACCATTCTCTCTTTCCATGTTCATGGATGCTATGAATGTTTTACAGGACGCTTCTGGAACAATAAATGATACTGCTTCTCAATTCATATTTCTTGAGCAAAGAGTAACTGCAATGGAGGATCTATTACTTTCTTCCACAACAACTGCTACTCTAGAAGCAAGAATAGCTCAATTGGAGGCTGCTCTTGCAGCTAATCAGGCTCTGTTTACCAACACTAATGCTGTTATGCAGTTGATAGATCAGAACTATGATATGACGAGAGCTATTATAAATGGACAGTCTTCAATCACGGTTTCTTACGATCTTGATCTTGTTAAGCAGGGTAAAGGTATAGATGTTGATAGATCTATTCCAAATCAGCTTTACATCAACAATATAAATCAGGACTTCAATATAGGATCTAATAATGGAGTAGGAACTTTAACTCAAACAGGATCCAATCTGATACCCCTTGTTGAATTTTCAAATTACTTCAAGCACATTAACAACGGAATTCCTATAACATTGACACAGGACATGAATATAAGAATTCAGGACACTAATATCAGATGGAAAACCGGACAGAGATTCAGATTGACCTTTGGTGATAGAGTTTATCCTAGTGCATTCTTTATAAACATACTAACTAATGCTACTGGTGAATATCCTGTATCGAATCCTAATGCGTCGCCTTATTCGACCCTAATCATATCATTAGATTCAGATTTCTTCGCTCAATATGACTACTTACCAGTTCTAGAAATAGTTTGCATAAACCAAGATGATTTAGTTTTTCAGGTTGATGCTGTAGGAAAGAGTTTAACAAATAACAATATTTAAAAGAAATGGCAGGCACTCAAAATTCTATAAGTTCATTAGTTGCTCAATTCTTGAGACTCCAGAAGAATGCTTTAGAAATTATCAATGGTCTGAATGAGGTAGCTACGTCTACTAACGAGACAGTTTCGATAGAGGTTTTAGATGACAATGGAAATCCAACCACTGCTAGTATACCATCATATGGTTACCTAAGAGCTCAGATCGACAGAATAGACGGTAACATACAATCTCTAGCGGGTATTTCAAATGGATCAACCGTGAGAAATCCAGACGGAACTTATTCTCAGGTTTTCAAAGCAGAGCCTTTGAAGAACCCAGCTCCCTTGAGTAATCTTTCAGTTCCTGCTACTTTTCAAACGAGAGACAACTGGTTTTTTGAAAGCTTTCTCAGTCCTCTTTTATATGTCAGCATAGATGTAACTGGAAAGATACAGGAAAGTTCAGATAGGATTCTTATTAAGAGAATAATAGCGAACACAACAGATCAGGCACAGAAAGATTTCTTTGATAACAACCTAAAGGGAAGAAATGATATTTCCTATGATAATTTCGTTACAGAATTAACCGCTGCTGGGATTCAATATTTTACAGATGAGAACATAGAGCAGCTACCTCTTAGAAAATTAAGATACACTGGCCCATTTAGTGTTATTTCTTTTTATGATAGCGTGGTGTCTACGACAAGTCAAAACGGACAGTTAGTTCAGACAACAGTTAGAAATTACAAATTAGGAAGTTTAAATTATACAGATACAACTACGGGTGTTCAGAACTCTAAGGTTCTAAACAACGGGGATCGTTTATCAACTGAAGATGGCACTATATACTTAGTTACCTCCGTGAATCTCGACGAGTCTTCGGTGCAACTACAAAGACTATCTGGATATCAGCAGGTCTTTTTGGGAGCTAATACTCTTAACTTCTACTCTAATGATTTGGGTCCTAGATTCGTTGATGTCACTGTAGCGAATGATGAGAGACAAGGCGTCTTCTTTAAGACAATCGATGATAATTATAATATCGTTTCATCTCAGTGGTCTACAGGGGTAACGTTCTGGAGTAGCGAACTTACAACTCTAGACTCGGCTGGAAATCTGGTCACCCTTGAGCAATTCTACGTTTCACAGGTGGCTGATATAGGTAAAGTGTTTTTGGATATGGCAAAGGAAAAAACAGTCCCTGCCATCCAAGGATTAACACCAAATATACCCACTGTTGCAGAGACAAACTTCAAGGTTGTACAGATTAATAAACAAGTAACAGATTCTGTTCCTGCTAAGACAGCTACAGATAAAGTTGCCGCTAAAACATCTCTAAAATCGGAGATTGATGCTCTGGATGTTTCGATTAATCAGACTAAGGTACAGCTAAATCAAGCTAAATCTTTGGGTAGCACGGCATCTACGGCTGGAGCAACTAACACCATACAGTCAAAATTAAGTTCTCTTATAGAAGAGAAGGCAAAAAAGAGCCAGCTGTATTCTTCAGTTGTAAAAGATATACAAACTACAACTACTGATCTAGCACAGATCAACACTCAGCCTAAGTATAGAGTTAGAGGTTTTTGGGCTATACCGGATCCAATTTTCGATCCGCTAACTGGTGAACAGCAGGTAATAGCTTTCAAGGTAAGATATAGATATCTTTCAGACAGTGGAGCAACACAGCCAACTGAACAAATAAAGTTTGTAGACAACAACGGTCAACAAAAAACTGGAGCTTTTACAAATTGGACAGAGTATACAACTCAGATAAGAAAGAAGGTTTACGATTCAGCAAAGGGTATTTATGTGTGGGCTCCTGAGAGCGTTGATAATGCAGATGCTCAGAATGTTAACCAGCTTGATATTCCGATACAGAAAGGAGAAAGAGTTGAAATACAGATAGCTTCCGTTTCTGAAGCTGGATGGCCTAATAATCCTCTTGTTTCTGAATATTCAGAGCCCGTTACAATATCATTCCCTAATGATTTGGGGGTCAATGGTATTTCGGATCTTCTGAAATCAAATTCAGAGGATTCAGCAGTTGTTAGAATACAAGAGGATCTTAACGCTCAGGGTTTACCCCAGCATTTATCAGAGCAATTCACGGAGAACACGGTTACATTCTTCCACCAGGCTTCTAATATTGCCTCTGGATTTTTCAATTCAGCCGGTGGAACTATAAGTCTTTTCGATAAGCTAGCAGAATTACAGCAGCAGATATCAGTTCTGCAATCACTAGTTTCCGCCACTGTCGGAATATTGGAGATTTATTTATTGGATGATATAAGTTCATTACAGATAACAAGTGGTCAGGTTATAACTCTTAATGCTGGTTACTATAATGAGATTTTCGATCTCCCAACTGATAATGGAAAGATCTACACTAAGACATATCTAATTTCTATTAGAAATTCACAATCTACTCCAGTAGAGCTTCAGTCTATAGTTCCAGGAGGAATAACGACGCAGGCACCTGTTGCTACATATCCGCAAATAGATGGATATGGCACTAATTTAAGGTATGGTGGTGTACCTATTTCCGTTGTTACCTATGCATCATCCGATGTGGTATCTAATGTTAGCATTCAGCAGGCAGCTCCTTTTGCTTGCGCACAGACATATGGACAGTTCTTATATTCAAGATATAAAAATCTTGGCTTGGATCAGGATTTATATTTAACAAGCTCTCAGATCCCAACTTTCAATGATCTTTATGATTATAGCGGATCTGTTCCAACTACTGCATTTTTTGGGGTGACTGGTGGAATTATGCCTGTTAATGGATCTTGCTTAATACCATATGATCCTACAAACACTCCCACTACAGTTTCTGGATCAACCGGTGCCTCTATATGGGATGGAACATTCTCTGGAACTACGCCAGTTGGTGGCGGAGTTATTTCCGAGTTTTGTATAGCAACATCTCATCCAGTTTTGAATACTGGAGCAACCGGAACATTCGTTAATTACGTTAAGCCTAATTTTGACAACTCTGTCCCTGGATCTATAGTATACCCAGCTTTCAGACATGCCTTAGGATTCTATGGTGATTCAACGCTTCCTGGTTATTATGCTCAAACACAATATAGAACTCCTACAGCTGCTGCCGGAGCAACTGCTGACGCAGTAGATATCTACGATTCACAATGGCAAGATAAGGTTGGATTCTCTGCTGATGATCAGTATTTGCTTGGTAAATATTCATGTGGAGCTTATCTTTTCTTAGGAATACCGCAGGCAACATTCCTTGCAGTTGATGGCTTCACCGCTCAAGCATCTAAGAGAATCTATGAGGGCACTAATAATGCGGTTAACGTTCCACTTATATTCCAATTCAGAGCTAATGATTTAGGAGGCTATATCGGTGGATGGAGAAAGGCAGGTAACCTAAGTAATATCGCATACACGAAGAAAATAGGAATAGATCTACAACAAAGAGCTCAGAGTATATTCTCTTTTGATATTCAAGTTTCTGGATCATTTAGAAATCAGAATCTAATCGCTCCTAATTTTGGGTCTCAAGTAACTCCTCCTGTCAACACACCGGTAAACGTTTTCAACCTATCCTTAGATAATAATCAGAATAACAACTCTGGATTTGGTGGGCTTTTTAATCGGTGATAAATACTAATAAGACAATAAATCCTTAATTAGTAATAAATGCCAGCTCAGAAGTTATACGACTACAACACATCGTTCTCATTAATGAGAACCAACCCTGCCCTAAGTGGTAATGTTAAAATAACTGTGGATTCTAACGGGGGTGTATGGCTCAATTCTTTTGACGCTGACACTCTTCTTACCTCGGATATTTTTAAGAAGTATAACGTAACGGGTGATAAAAGTTATGCTGAGGATTTATTTACATTCTTCAATCCCAGTGTCATCTCGTCTAGTGTTGTATTTAAAGTCGGTAGATTCACTAACGGAGACATAGAAGCTTCTAATGATTATGCTGGCCAGTATGATTTCTTTTATACATCAGGTGCACAAACTCTTATCGATAAGAATTACGAGGAGGAATTTTCATATCTTGCACCACTTTGGTTAAGAAGCGAAATCCCGGATTTCTTTGTTATATTTAAAGTACCTGGCCCAATTTCCTATAAATATTCGGATAATCAAACCGTTATTAATCAAGGTGTAAAGTATAAGGTAGTTAAAAATTACGATCAGGATAATTTCGTTGTAAGATATGGTACGGATTCAAGCGGAAATCCCGTTTATTATTCAGATGGAGATTTTTTTACTGGACTATCTGGATTGACATCCTATTCAATAACATCTGGACAAGGCTCGGTTGTGATATTCGAAGAACTTTACAATCTTTCAAATGTACAGGACGTCGAGACATATTTTACCGAGAAAATACTACCAAATTCAGAGGCTGTAAAAACTTACGACCTAAGAAGCGGAACCAAGATCGGTGATTATATAAGAAACATATTTTCAAATCTAGGAGAGCAATATTCGCCCGTTTATATCAATTTTGGTGAAGGTGGATTTAGTTACTTTAATGGTATATCTCTAGCATCTGGCACATATACACAAGCTGGCGAGTTAATGAGAGACTATTTCGTTAGCTCTGGCTCCACTGTGCAGATGGATTTGGAAAGATATGTTACTGAAGGATTTGCTAGAAATTCCATTGTTTGTCCAAATCTATTGAATCTTGAGTTTCTATTCGATGACACTGAAGCACAAGACTATGATATTAACAGGTACTATGGGGCTTATGTTTCGAGAAATGATATCGGAGAATTTAAGTTGAATGGTAATTTCCTTTATGAGTTTAGAAATTCGGATGGCAATGAAAATTATCCAGTCCCAAGTAGGAATGCATTTGGATACTACTACAACAATACTTCATATCCAGTCGCTGCTACTTCAGGGGTTAGATTATATTACGAAGGAGCTAGCGGATTTTTACCAGGGTCAAACGATACCAATTCCACTAATTATCTTAAGCTTTTTTACATAACCGATAAAAATGAAAACTTCTATTCTCTGAAAAGAATAGAAAATTGGGATTCTAGTGTAACTGCATCTTCACCGTATGGATATGGACCCTATGAACCTGTCAATGAAACGTTCGGTGTTACTGGTTCTACTGGATGCACAGCAGGAACTTTTGTTTTACAAAACACATCGGTTGATCTTCTAAATTTCACAGGAATAGACGACCAGCTGGTTAGCGCAAGAGGATTTATAAATGGCCAAAATGGCAGACCGTATTTCGATATAAAATTTTTACAAAATTGGAACATACCAAATAAGGATCTTGTTATTAAAATATATTGGCCACAGGGATCCAGAACGGAAGGTGCAGAGAGATATGATATAATAAGAAGCGGTGATTTTTCAGGAACCATAGTTTGGGTAGCAGGAAGCACATACAACAGCGGCAATAATTATTATTTCAATGCATCTGCTGGTACGACTTCAGAAATAGCTGGATCTTTTTCATCCAGTGTTTACGAGGTTTCAGATATAGTTTGGGACTCTGGTACAGTAGAATCCTCTTCAGTAATAAGAGTTAAGAATCCGAATGACATAGGAAACTCCACGTATTACATCTCCGTTTTTGATGATTATGATTATTTCGAGTCTAAGTATCAGTGGCTGTGGTCTCCTTCTAGCGCTTATTCGGCAGGTGATATTGTTAGATATAATGGAAGGTATTACCAGGCTTTAAGCAATATAAGCGCTTCCGCATCGTCATCTAATATTAACCCGGATGACTTAGAAGGTGTTTCTTGGAATCTTTATTATTCTCTAAGCTCCTCTGGATACATTGAGATGAAGGGAGAAGATGCAGCTCAGGTTTCGGGAATTAGGTACTTCCAAGGAGGAACCGATAAGCCTAAAATAAGAGTTGCATTTGATGATGATCTTTTAAATCTAATAAAGCCTGGGAATTTCATACAGACAGAGAAGGGATTCTCTTTAATATCGGAAATAGACCGATATGTAGACGATCCAATCTACGATAGCAACACCAAATTAGTGACTGGCTTCAATGACTATAACCTGTTTAGAGTCGCTGTTATATCAGACATCTATGATCAGATAAGTCTAGGGTCGGATTCTAGATTTAATGTTTTTGCACCCTATGTTCTTAAAACCGGTGTATTTACATTTTTTGACTTTAAGGATTTTGATTTTGATTTCTGGAGTTCTAATTATGGAATAACGCCAAACTATGAGACATATAGATACTTTCAGCTTTTGCCAGGTACGGAGGGTGAGATAGAAGAGGGAATAGAATATTATGTCAAAAATGGTAGTGTTTCTTACGACGGTACCGTTTATGGTCAATTGACCACTTTCGTTGGTGTCAGCGGAGCTACTTCTTTCGAAAATGCCTCAACAGGTAACATAATACCCGTTGTATATCCATTGCAATTCTCCGATGCTAATTATAATCAATACAGCATCAGTACGGGATACGAGGATGATCTGGATTCGTTCAGCGGATTTGTTGGTATAAGATCTATCGAGCAGACCGCACCAATATCGGATAGCGCAACTAAGATTCAGACTTTTAATTACGGTCTTCTAGCTGATGAATATTCATACTTGAAGGAAAACTATACGGTGGAAAGAGCAAATCTTTCTAGGATAGTTCCTTTTATAAATAAATGGGGATATAAGGACGGGACAGATTCAAGGGGTCATCAATATAGGCTTAATTTAACTCCAGCTTTTACCCCTAGTAATTTCTCACCAACATTTCAGAATCTTTATGCAGATCCAAAGTACCTAACTCACGAGTGGTTCCTGCTAGAGAATGTACCTAGACAGTTCCCGGTAGAATTCATGAAGGACCAGCAAAGTTATGTAGGGAGCAAAATAAACATAGCTTCTGTGTTGGACGCATCCCCGGATTCAGCTCTGTACCTATCCTCTTATTTTACTGTTAGCCCTAGTGACTATCCTGTTGAATATCAGGATCCCAAGGATGAGACAAAGGAAATGTTTACTGAATTTACCTATAACGAGGGTACTGGTTTTTATGAAACTGTTTTTAGAGGTGCGAAAGTAACCCTAAAGAAAAGATCTGATTTTAAAGCTGATCTACAGGGGAATAATAATATAAATTTGTATGTAAACGGATTCAGAGGCTATGAAGGATATAGATATGCTTCATTGTTAAGAGTCATTCCCGAAGATTCCACCACTATACAATCTCCAGTTTCTTATAAGTTTATAGAAAACAACACGCAGAAGTTTATAATTCTTTTGATTGATGTTGTGATGAATGATTATAAGCTTCAGCCCCTTGGATATACAGGCGGAACTGGTGGATCCCCTATCGTGGATTATACGTTACTATACTCGCTTAGTAACAAGAATATCTTAGCTGAGCAGTTTATTTCAGATCAGCCACTCTATACTATAGCGGATATCAAGTTGAGCTCAGCTTTAAATCTTGGTTATTCATCTGGCAGCTCCGTTAATACCGCAGCCAATCCAGGTGTGATATTCATAGATCCTAACCCCGATTACGATACAGATTTAAGAGAAGAGGTTAACCTAACTTATAGTAACTCTGTTGCTTTCTCTAGCTTCGGTTATACTGGTGCTGGAAGCTTCTCTGTTCCTTCTATAAGCTGTCTATACCCTTGGCCAAATGGTGTATCTGAAAGATTCCTAGAATTTGGGCCAATTGGTCAGGGATCGAATTACTATTTTGATATACCCTTCTCTTTCTCCAGCCCGGTGACCGTTCCGGTTGGAGGTGCTAGCATATATTCCGGGAAACCTGTCTTTCAGGTTCAGGGAGGTGAGGATTACTTCGATTTCATAACTAAAAGAACATCTTTTTCTTATGTCTCAGAAAGAGTTAACACTCTGAATCCTTACGTAGATTACGAGTCGTATTTCTACAACGAGGCAATCTCTAGTTCCACACTAAAGCTGAATGACTTTGCAATATCCTTTGAGCAACCAGCTCAGATATTCAAACCCTCTGAGTCTAGACCAGTGAGAGTTTTTTCTTCTGATGCTGCTTCAAATAGGCCTGGTCTTGTACCAGGTAAGGGTCCAGAAACACAATCTGTTAAATTACCGAATTCTTACGAGATTCAGGTTACCCTAAATGGTGTTCCTTCACAACTTCTAAGACACTCCGGTAAATATGAGCCCATGTTCAGAAAGACCCTGTTCTTTATTAATGATAAAACCGATACTATCCCAAATACCGGTATAGATCTGAGTTTTAGAAACTGCACTTTTGGACCCCAGATCTATAATTTTGGAATCATAAAGAATCTTAATTATACCAAGGTTTCACAGAATAACATACTACAGGCAAGCGCTAAGCTTCCTGCTGGGCCTAGATATCCATTAGTTGGACAATCCCCGATAGCTAGGAAAGATTTTAATGTTTTCCAATCGTCATGGGATGCCGGATATTACAATGATTATACAACAGCAACTGTTCAATCTTCAGTTGCTGGTACTAGAGCAATGCTAGAGAGAAAGAGTTTCCTTGGTAGCAAGATAATGAAAACCCCTAGCAATGTGGTAATTGATAATCAGATAGTTCTTCAGGTTAGCAACAATTCAGGTATTACAGATGTTAGCGCTATTAACCTGGAGGCATTTAATTCCCTGATAACAATACAATCCATAAATTCAACAAACTCTGGAACACAAATAGGACTACTAACACCATACAATAATCCTAATCCTCTGCCAACTATCAATAATGGCATCTTCCCGAACGTTGAAATATTCTGGCAAAAAATAAATTCAACTACGATTAACGGAGTTATTAGATTGGATAGAATGCTTAGAAGATACCTTATGAATGATGGTGTTGGTGATGTTTTCCTGAATAATATCATATCCGAATTTGGCGTTGGTGACCCAGCATCTATTCAGGACGATATATTAAGTTATCTTGAATTAAATATAGCACCTGTCTACGAGGGATCTATTCTTCAGGTTTATGTCAAAAAGACCGCGACTGGAGTTCAGGATCCGAAACTGCAAGTTAGAGGTGATATAGCTGCTACTGAAAGATTAAGACTAGGTTATATTCCGGATAAGAATTTAATTTTGACTAAAGTTGATAATCTGGTATATAATTTCTCATATAAACTAGAATCGGGTTTCAATTACCAGTTAATATTCAGATTTAATATAGATAAAATTTAAAATATATGGCGAGGCTAAACCTGCAATCTTTTACATCCTCCGATTCACAATCCGATCTTGTTTCTAAACTGAATACAAATTTCAATCAGGTTGTAAATGCTTTTGGTGGAACCCTTGGTGATCAAGGACCCACTGGAGAAAGGGGAAACATAGGTTTAAGAGGACCTGCTGGAGCTACCGGAAACACAGGGAGAAGAGGAACTAGATGGTTTGTTCAATCGAACGGACCAACAGGTCCCGATGTTAATACAGGAGACTATTGGTTGGATGCTAATGCGGACTGCTACATTTACCAATCCAGCGGTTGGAATATCGTGGGTTCTTTAAAGAGAGACCAGGACTTATTTAAAACAGTTGAAAATGTGGTTGGTCCTGCCGGGATTACAAGCGGCGTCGTGACAGCTCTTAACCAATTGGATCCTTCAGATTTTGGATTTGTAGTAGCTGACGACCAGCCGGAACAAGCGGGTAATTTGAACCCAGAGGGTGCCAAATTTGTTATATCTAGCAATCCGTCCATTTCAACAGGATATCCTTTGGAATTTAGCAGATTGGATAAAGATACTTTTGGTTCGACCGGATCTATAGATGATACTGTAAAGCATCCCTTTTTCGCATGGGAAACAGGATTAGATTTGTCACTCCAAGCTCCAAATGGATCTATAAAAATTGATTTTGGTGGAGGAGCAGCTGGATCAGCTTCTATAAACACCGTTAATGATGTAACATTGGAAGCCAGAACTGGATCTATAACATTTGGAAATCAGCAAGTAACAGCTTCGGGTAATATAATAATTAATGCTGCCAGTGGTAGATTGCTTACATCTGGATCTTATATTTCTATATCTGCTGTCGAAGCTAATTTTGGAACTGATGTAACTGATGCTTTTAATTTTAATTTAGCTCCAACATTATCCAGCACAACGGGTTACTTCAACGTCACTAAGAACGCAGGGGACGGGACTGCTAATTTTAGCTACGCCCAACCTGTCATGAGAGTAACTAGGCTATTTACATATGGTGCTAACTTGTATTCTTCATCCTCCGGTGTTAATTTAGGTAAATTCACTTCTGCTGGTAGCGGTACAGTATTGGAAATTAGAGCAAATGGTAAAATTTACACGAAAAAAACTTCAGAAAAGTACTATAATAATACGACATCACCTATCATTACATGGACTACTCCATAGTTAGAACAATAAAATTGTAAAATGCCAGTAACACCACAGCTATATAATAAAATAAATTGGTATGCGATACCATATTTTGATTCAATAGATTCTAGAACAATCTTCATCGATCCATCTTACGGAGCGGTTGGAACTGATAGCTCTGCATCTGCTGGGGCGAATGGTGCCTATTTGGGTATAGGGTTTGATGTTTCGAATTATCTCTCCAATAATACACTGCCAAAAAGTGAAGCCGTCAGATTAAGAATCATTTGCAGTAGACCATCTCCAAACCCATCTTTGCCATCTCTCTCTGGTTTTTCTTTTATTGGATTATTTGAGGGAAACGCTAGGCCGGTGACTCTAAACACAGATTATTGGACTCTTGGAGAAAGTACTAGTACACTCAATATATGCTCACAAGTTGACATCACAATATTTGGTTCTGGGATAGATTCGTCTGACAACCAACCACAGGTTTTTTGGGAGGCTTATAGCTACAATTCAAGAGGAGGCTGGAGCGGAAATTTTCCTCTAGCCCCTGTGCTATAATATATAATTCAATATGATAGATTTAAGACTTATAAATTTACAGGAAGGCGATTCACAATCTGATATAGCAAACAAACTAAACTATAATTTCAATCAGATTCTTAGCGCCGGAGGTGGAGCTTATGGTCCTATTGGGATTGATGGAGCAGTTGGATCATTTGGTCTTACCGGGGCTACTGGACCTGTTGGATTTCAAGGCCAAAGAGGTAATTTCTGGTTCGTTCAATCATCAGAGCCACAAACCGGTCCTACTGGGGCAACAGCTGGTGATTATTGGGTCGATCTTTCTAACGATTGTGAGGTTTTTCAGTACACACTAACTAGCGGGAGTTATTCATGGGTTACCCAGGGATTTCTATTAGCGCAAAGCGGGGTCTTTGAGATAGCCTCTTCTATAACTGGACTAACATCAGGCTCACCGTCACAAGCATATGTGATTGCTTTGCCAGATCCTGCTGAAAAAACTCTAATTCTGACTGGAGCATCTGGCCCAAGTGTAAAAAATCCTCAGCTTTCTAAGGTTATTATAGGTAATGGCGGAACGTCCGGGTATCCTTTATTAGAATTCTCTAAAACTGATTATCAATCCGATTCATCATTTAATTCTAGGACACCGAAGATTAAGTGGGGTAGTACTGCAACGGCTAATTCCGAGGCTTATGGATTGGCTCTAGAAACAAGAGGCGGAATTGACTTTAATACAAGTTATTTTTCGCTAAGTGGTTTGAATATAGTTTTTACTACATCTGGCTTAACAGGATCTTTTAGCGGCGACGTCAACTATACTGCAGCGACAGGTGATTTTGAATTCTCGTCTGCTAATTTATCAATTAATGCAGCTAATTCAATCTGGAACACGAAGGGATTTACCGGACCTGTTAGATTCTCCGTTACGACCGATACCAGCACTATAAATTCGGGTAGAAATTCTCTTCTTTTGCAAGACGGGATAACATACAATAGAACATCGAACTACGTAACTGGTCAGAATTTACTAAAGGTAAATTATAAAGGCACATCCAGTTATCCGGGATATGGCCCGTATTTATATTTGGATAATAATTTCTATTTAGCAGATTCCGATGGAAACAATAAGTTTGCTAAGAAAACCAGCGGATATTTTCCAAATCCAAAAACTGTTTCTTCTTATAATAACACAGGAACTTATGGATGGACAGGAAAAATAACTGGGTCTAATTATGTTTATAGTGTAGGAGCTGCCTCTAGCACCACAGCTAATACTAGCCTAATGAGACATCAGATAGGCGAATTTTTTCACCCCGACGTGTTTACAGGTAATCCCGGAGTAACGGGTCCTCAAGCTCTTTCTGTCTTTATACCTAATTCAGCATCCTCTGCTAAAACTGGCTATGGATACCTAGTTCAGAGTGGGGAAACCATGACTTTTAGAGTTAATTCCACTTCAAGCGGATATGGGTTTAATACGATAATACTGGATGCACCAAATTCAAATAATCCGACATCTTCATTTGGAACTCTTGCATCCGGTGCGAAAAAACAGGCTGTTCTTTTGGGAGATCTTGTCGATAGCGGGGGTGACGAGAATGTATATGCTGACCAATTTGAATTTAATATAGTCAGGGTCAATTCGCTTAATGAATGGAAGGTATACTTTAAAGCATGGGGTGGAAATATTAAAAATTACACAAGCACAGACGGGGGTATTCTCTGCGGCTGTGTTTCAACTACAGATTAATTAGGATGAGATTCAGTAATAAACAAATATTTAACGGGGATTCTAAGGATGAGATAGTTTTAAAAGTAAATGAAAACTTCTCACAGATTATCTCTTTTTCTTCCGGTCCAGAGGGAAGACCTGGAATTATAGGCCCAACGGGTTATCCTGGATCTGCTGGTCCAGTCGGCCCAACTGGAGCTTCCGGAACAAGAGCTTCTTCTTGGACTTTAAGCCCAACTCAACCAAGCAATGCTAATGAGTATGACCAGTGGATAGACCAGGGAGTGACCGGGAATGGGGACATATATCAGTATGAAGGGTCATCTTGGCAAAGTACCGGAATTTCTCTAATAGAGTCTGAGTTTTTCCAGGTCAAAAACGATCTTCCTATATTTGGGGCAATTACAGATTTCTCCGGGATTTATTTCTCAGGTACAAATCAGAATAATGAATCTTTGGTTATTTCCGATGCTAACAACACATCTAGCAACATCAACCCGAATTACGCTAAGCTTCTAGTAAGTACATCAGATCAAACAGAAAGACCGATATTTTCATTTAGAAAATCAAGTTCGAGTCAATTATCTCAGCCTTCATTTTATTGGTCACAAGATGGGAACTCATCCAGAGTTTCTTTTCAATCGGGTAGCAGCCTCAGCTTAGTAGCGGGATCCGATGGTAATTTTTCACCTCAGAGTTCAGGAACTGTTAATTTTAATTCTAGAAATGCATATTTTAATGCTTACAACACGATAGATTCACAGCAATTAAGATTCTCAGCTTCTGGAAATTTGATTTTCAATACAGCTAATTATAGTTTGTCAGCTTCCGCTATTACTGCAAACGTGGAGACATATGTTTTTGGATCTGCCTATATAGAACCAGCTCTATCTGTTTCTAATAGATCACAGGGTGTTGTTATAACTAGGGGAGCAACGTCTAGCTTTCCTATAGTTTCTTTCTCGACTACCCAATTCCAATCTGAAACGGAAAACACATCTTTTAATCCATTCAGGCAGGTTTTTAATATCAACCAGTCTACTGCGATATTGAGCGAAACCGACCCTATAACGGATGTTGCATACAGGGATGTTAGATCTAGAGCTACTTTCGGTGCAACTGGTGATGGCTATGCCTCGTATAATATATGGACATCCGGTATACCGACCTCTGCAACGGGTCCTTTTGGATATCATGTGGTTGGAAATACACAACTTGCTGCTCAGACTGGTAGTTTTTACATCGGTAGAGTATCTTCTGCCAATCTTAGATACTATGCAGATCTATCTTCTTTTTCTAATTATTATAACGACTCTATAACATTCACCCTGCCGAGCACGTGGGCCGGAGGTAATAATGTTTACGTTAAAATACCTGGTATCACATCTGTTCCGCCTGCTGCTAGCACATATCCCTTATATGGTCCAGAGTATGTGAGCGAATATAAGGTTTTTCTTGATTACGGCAGATTCACGAATGTTAGCAGAAAAATAACTGGAATATACTGGATCCAGCTTGGTAATGCCTCAGGCTCTTCTACGCCAACATACACCGAAAAATACGTCACTTTTAATAGACCGTGTTATTTCTTTGAGCTGACATACTACTATAACGAAAGTTCCCAGGTGATGGCTTATGTTAAGACCTGCACAGGACAAAGTTATCCTATACAGATGACAAACTATACAGGTAGACCTGTGCTATCGTCCCCAGTTGGAGGTGGGACCAGGCCATAAATAAAAATATTGATTTTTTTAAAAATAGATAAATATGATTGAATTAACAAAGGAAGAAAAAGACTACGTCTTAGACCTATCCAAAACCTACAAGAAATTGCATTCTGATATAGGAGAGATAGAAAAAATGATGAAAGACTTTTCAGATAAAGCCCGGAGCTTATTAAATGATCTTGAATCTAAAAGAGCGGAGGAACTTAACTTTTTGGGAACCCTGACCGATAAGTACGGGGAAGGGCAAATAGACATCTTCACTTTGAAATGGAAAAAAAATTAAAGAAAATGGAACAAATTAAAGAGGTGATTGAAAACAACAAACAGGAGCTAAAGGAGAGAGGTAAAAATTTTCTAAAGAAGAATTTCTTCACTATCTGTGCTGTTATTTTTGCTCTTTTGCTACTAAGACAGTGTAATGTTAGTGATAGATTAGAAGAGGAAGTAAGAAGGGAGCACAATAATCTACTTGCTTCTCAGGACTCAGTTAGATTCATCTCCAATAAAGCTGGGAATGCTGTCTATGAAAAATCTGCTTATGAGCTTAAGATGTCCGAACTCTCTAAAGAAAACAAGGAGCTTATTGGAAAATTAGATTTGGCCCGCAAAAAAACGCCAGAGGTTGTAATACAGACTGTTACAAAATACATCGATGTTTTTAGAGACGTTCCAACCAAGGTTCATAAAGATGAGACAACGGGTCAGGAGTTTGTTTCTTTTACTCATAACCCGGAGCTACCTGGGCAAAACTTCCTTAAGATATCGGGTAAAATACCGTATGAGATAAAGATAAATCAGAATCAGAATGATCTTTCTTTGGTCACAGCTGATCTTATATCAAAGCCAGCTCAGGTTGACATAGAGCAAAAAATATCTATAGTTACCGGTTTATACAGAGATCCAAAGTCAAAAAGATTAATGACTAGAGTCTCTACAGATTATCCAGGTATAACATTTAGCGATATAAACTCCTTTAAGATCCAAGATACCCCGGAGAATAGAAAAACATTAATGCAGGAGAGAAAAAGATTCGGTATCGGTTTGAATGCTGGATTTGGTTATGTTGCCGGAGTTAATGGCATATCACCCGGCATCTATCTAGGCGTCGGCTTACATTTCTCACCTAAATTTTTACAAACAGACGGCTTTAAATAAATTATAGAAAGTGGCTTACAGTACAACATCAAAATTCGTTCAGCTTACACCGTACCTTTTAATGGAATGGATGTATGCGGATCAACCAGATCCAGAAACATATCCGGTTAATACTGGAAGCACCACAGTTGGGTTCAACAAGATGGTGAATGGCTATATAACAGCTATAGTAAACAATGCAGCTATAGTGCCAACCAACCAGATCTATAACCTAAATGAGAACTATGAGACAACTCATAATACTGCTGAAAATAGTGTTGTCCAGATAGCTACTAACTCATTCGTGACGTTGGATCCTGGTCTTATAATACCATTTAATGATTTTTCCGACGAGCTTACACCAACAGATCAGCTGCAGATAAATTTCCCAGCCAATATTCAGGTTGTTTATGATTCAATAAGATACCATATAGTAGCTGGATACAATCTCTCTAATCTAGATGGTATCATAATCAATGTCAAGTATCAGGATGTAAATCTCACCTATGTGACATTCTCTCAGATATTAATACAGAAGGGAACACAGCAGGTCTACACTCTTAATCCAAATCCTCTTAAAATAGGTGCTAATATCTATGATAGATATTTGGAGGTTAAGGTTCCTAGTTTGTCTAATATGAATAACACATATCAGGCAGCAGCTGCTTCTTTTAGAAGCCAGACACTAGCAGCTTTAACAAGTCAGAGTGGAAGAGGATATGTTTATGGTGCACCAATAAGAATTGAGCTTTGGACAGTAGCTAGTAAATCCGATTACCTAGGTTATGAAAGATATGATTCTGAATTAACATCCGCTCTTTCTTTAGAAAGTGAGGATCCTTTTAGTAATATTGGAGCTGTTATCAAGGAGTCTGATTCGGGACAATTCTTCGAATATTTTGCTACTGATAATCAAGGATTTGTAGAGGACTTTATTCTATTCCAGAATTCAATAGGTAACAACTACTATATAAATCACCAAATAGAAACTCTGGAGCAAATAGGTGTTGCTATCATCACTACAAACACATTTCAAACCATACAGACAACTGGATTTGATGTTCCAAACTACTATAGACCCATAGTTAAAAATGCTGCTACTGCTTCTAGCTTTACGCTCAAGTACACTATGTCTCTAGTCAACACGGTTGACAATTCCAGAGTGGTTAGAATAGGCACATATACTTCTGCTAACCCCGGACAGTGGGGTCCAAACATAACACCAATAAAGTTAAACACTTTCCCGCAGGTAATGAAGATCTATAACAAGGTCTACAATCAGGCACCCCTGAATATACCTGCTCCCGTTAACCCAGCACCTACAGAGATAGTCAAGGTAAGCAATGTGTTCATAGACAGCAGAAACGTATCAACTACAAGCATACCTCTTATAATAAGAAATGGATCTATCCAGAATGACACCTCAGCAGCTCCTACTGTTGCTCAGAGTGCTGGAACCATGGTAATAGATGTTACTCCTTTTGACAACTACTACAAATTCAAAATGTACAAGAGTGGGTCTGATGGTTCACCTGTTGAGATAGATCTGGGCGACACAGTTAACTATAAAATGGTGTTTATAGACAACACTGGTAAGAAAATATACGTGCCTTCCCTGCAGGACAAGAATCTAGCCAACCCGTCTAAAGGTGAGGTAGCTTTCAGAATAGACGATTCCATATCCTCAACTATACTACAGCTTAGAGATCGTAGATTTTTTATAGCTCAGGGAGGAGATCCTGTTAGCACGGTGGAAAGCGTACAGACTAATCCAAATGTGAACGTTACAGTCACTACAAATACATAATACAAGAATGGCAATATCTAAGAAGCAAAACGGAATACCTGCAAGGAAACAATCACAATATTCTGTGGTTGGTGGAAAGGCTACTCCACAGTTGGTTTCAACCAGACCTGACGCACCTAGCAATCTTCCTATCTCTGTTGTTTATTGGGGATATTGGAAGGCACCTGGTACAACTTTCACAGTTCCCGGATCCACTATTGCTTCGGATTCTACACAGGTTGGCGTGACCGCAGCTACGGGAGCAGCAGCTCCACAGACTGGCACACCGACAAACATAGTGGCTAATACATTAGAGGCTGCTAGAAATGCTTTATCAGCTGGATCTTTCTTATATAGCTTAAAACCACAGGTTGGAGCAAGTGGCTCTGTTGCTAAAACAGAATTGACTAAGCAAACCCCAACCACAACTTTCTCTAATTCCGAGTTGATACAGGGTGTTTCCGGTATAGTTAGTGCCTTTAAGACTAGCGGGTGGACCGATGCTAATATAATAAATTATTTCTTAACACCGGGACAATTGGGATATAAGCAATTCCCTGGATTAACCGCGGCTATTTTTATACAAGCGGCTCAGGGTATTATAGACGTTAGTTCTCTATTGACAAAGAAAAACAAATAAGGTAGATGATATTAAATTCCAAAGGCAGTAATTTTTACTTTGTTTTCCCTAAGGGGTTTTTTCCTGAAGCGGTAACCAACAAATATCTTCCTTATTTGAAGAGGCAACCTGTTGCTTATGAATCTATTCCTCAGATGATGAATAGTACTATACAGGCTATATCCTTTCCTCAGCTACAGGCTGGTACTGTTGAGCAGACAAGATATCTTGGTAAGAAGCAGAGGTATAAGGGATCAGTTCCTATTCAGGATTTATTCACTCAGGATTTTACCGTTACATTTAAGCTTTTGGATGGCTACATAAACTATTTTGTTATGTTAGACACCCTTTTATGGTTTCTTGATTTTAAGAACCCCAGGGAGTATAGCTATGATCTAGTTATAAGAATGCTGGATAACAACGGCAATATCGTTACCAGTGTTGGTTTTAAGAATACTATATTAACAACCATATCGGATCTCACCCTATCTTACACTGCAAACTCACCTGAAGTCCAGACATTCACACTGAACTTCTCTTGTAACTTCATAGAGATTTATCTAGAAGCCAAAGAGGGAGTTTGATATATACATAAAGAATCTAAGTAAAATGAAAAAATTTTCAACAGTTAAGGAATTGAACGAAATGGAGTTTGCTCAACCATTGACAAACACCAAAGAGAACATGATGAACTTGCTTGTAGCAGCTTCAGGAAACGACCAGAGAGTTCTGATCGATATTGTAAATTGTCTAACAGACGATCAAATGAAGAAGTGCTATAACAAGCTAATTAAAGTTTACGGTTACACCGGAGCGGCTGGACAAAGAGTTGAACTTAAGCCAGAAGCCTAATCTTTATGATTCTTGTAGGGATTGACTTTTCTTTAAATTCTCCTGCTTTTTGTATTTGCATAGACGGTGTTTATCACTGGGGATCTATCACCAGATCTGATAGACCAGCTGAGTCCTTATTAAAGAACTCAAAAAAGCCATACGCTATACTTACTGAGAATGTTGCGTTTTCTATAAAATTTATAGAGAGATTGCCGCTGCCCGATGATTATTCAGAAAGGGAGAGAATTAAGATAGATTATTTTTTAGAGGTTGTTCTTTCCCTATGGAGTGAGGTTGAGAAAATAATAGGCGATAGAAAGGACAGAGAGATAAAGATAGCCATGGAGGGATTAAGCTTCTCTTCAAATGGAAATGCTCTAATAGACATTTCTATGGCAACTGCTTTATTAAGAGAGAGAATATGTGGCTCTATCGGAAGTGAGAATTTTTATGTTTTCTCACCGACCTCTATAAAAAAGTTTGCTCTCAAGGGTAACGCTAAAAAGGATGAACTTTATGAAGAGTTATCAAACAGAGAAAAAGATGGAACAAATCTGGATTATTTTTGTAAAACACTAGCTGATAATAAATCAGAATGGATAACCGGAGCTAAGGCAGTGAATAAGCCGGTAGATGATTTAGTTGATGCAACTTGGATTTTATTGTATTTAAGAGAAATATTAGAGGAAAAAAATGAGAAAAAATTGGAGAAACCTGGTAAGAAAAAATTGGCTAAAGCCCAGTGAGCAACGTTCTGTTGCAGATAGCCACAACCTAAACAACAGCATAATTTTATTAAACAAAATAAGAAGGAGTGATTTTTATTTCACACTCGCTTCCTGCTGTGAAACAAAAGTAAGTAATTAAACTTAAATAAAAAAAAACAATTAAAAATTATGAGCAACTTGAATGACATTTTCAATCTTGATGGCGACATGTTCGTAACCAAGACAAAATCTGGGGAATCTAAGGATTTAGAATTTTACAAACCCTATCCTGAAGACGGGAAAGACGGAGTTTACAAATCTCTTATTCGTTTCGTACCTAACGCAGCGGATCCAAAGAAATCAAAGATCCACAAATACTATGTGTATTTGAACGATCCACAATCTGGCGATGGTTTTTCTGTAGATTGTCCATCTACCGTTGGTAAAAAATCTATCTTGAAGGACATCTTTTGGAAGTTAAAGAACTCTCACTCGGCAGCTGATCAAGAGCTTGCTAAGAAGTTTTCACGTAAGGAAGACTATTATTCTTTAGTACAAATCGTACAGGATAAGAATCGTCCAGAATTAGACGGAAAAATCATGATCTGGAAGTTTGGTAAGAAAATCAACGACATGATTGAAGCCCAATTGAAGCCAGAGTATGGTGATCCTTGTAACCCATATGATCTTTTCGATGGTAAACTATTTGGCGTTAGCGTTAGAAAAGTTGGAGAGTGGAACAACTATGATTTGTGTCAGTTCGTTGGCGAAAGAGGTCCAATCACAATCGATGGTGCTAAAATGGAAAAGACACAAGAGGGTATGGATAAGGTATTGGAATATCTTAAAACCGGGCCTCAGAATCTAGCTTCTTTTGACTATAAGGATTGGGATGACAACTTGACAGAGAAAGTAATGGGTGTTATCAGAAGCACAGTTCCCGACGGAAGACTTATCAATGACATCATCAGTGGAGTTGCTTCCGCACCTAGCACATCTTCTCCTAGAGAAACAGCATCACCTTTTAGAGAGGATGCTCCATCCAAGGAATCCTCTGACTTTTATGCAGAAGTGACTTCCAATTCAGCTTCAATGAAGCCAAACAATGACTTCATGAGCTCAGCTCCTAAGTCTTCTGGAGGTTCATCTTCACTAGAGGATTTGTACGCGGATCTTTAAAAATTAACTAACAAGCAACCGGGATAAGACTTCCCGGTTGTTTTTTGTCAAATGGATACAATCAAGATAGAATCTTTAGTAAGGCAAGTTCTTTCCAAAGAATTCCACGGCAACGTCGGAAAGCAAAGAATTTACCCATCGGGAAATAGATTAAATTTCTCTTGTCCGTACTGTGGAGATTCCAATGATGCTAGAAAGAAAAGAGGAAATTTTTACATGGACACTCAGGCATACAAATGCTATAACGGTGGGTGTGGTATTTTCAAATCCTCTTTGTCCTTCTTTAAAGATTTTGGTGTACTCAATAAGTTATCCAGGGATGAGGTCGATGATATAAAAAAAGTACTTGACGAGAATAGAGATAAGAGAAGACCAATTTTTGGATCCACCGACATCTCTATGTTTTTCGAGGATGACATCAACAAGTATATTATACCAAGATCAGAGTTTATGGAAAAGCTTGGCCTAAAAGATGTTGTTGGTCAGCCGATAGAAAGATACCTCAGAAAAAGATATCAGAATCTGGATAGCAGATTTGCCTGGGATCCAAAGAAGGAGAAGCTTTTTCTTTTCAATCTAACTCCGGAAGACAAGATTCTAGGACTACAGCTCAGGAACATGAATTCAATAAAGGGTTCTTCCAAATACCTAACTTATAAATTAAGCGGTATCTGGGAGAAACTTCTTTATTGTAAGGATAGCGAATTCCTAGATGGATGCAAAAAAATAGATCCAATATCATCTGTCTTCAATGTTGCTAAGCTTGACTTTGGTCAGGATATTACAATATTTGAAGGACCTATGGATTCTTGGCTTTGGAAAAACTCCGTTGGGCTTTGCTCTGTAGAGAATAGATTTCCGTTTGAAGTTGAGAATATAAGATTTTGGTATGACTGGGATAAAGCGGGACTTTCCAAATCGATAGAACTACTGACCGCTGGGTATAGTGTTTTTAACTGGGGAAAATTTTTAGAAGATCACGCTATAACAAAGAACAGAAAATGGGATCTTAATGATCTTGTGATACATCTCAGAAAGACCGGGAAGAAGATAAAAAGATTTGAAAATTATTTTACAAATGACGTATTGGAATTGGGATATTTTATCGATGGGTGATCCAGATGAGATAGAGAATAAAATAACAGAGTGGGAAGATGCTATCGATAAAGATAGCAAACCAAAATTCAAGTTTCCTTTGGAAATAAAGGATAATGATCTTGATGGGGTAAACGTTGAGATGAAGGAACCTTCTATCGACAAACCTAAAGAAAAAAAGAAACCTCTGGTTTTTAAGACTATAGAAAATAACAAAAACAACAAAAATAAAAAAGGTTTATTCTAATGGAAAAACAGGAAGACTACAAGCAAATGTTTGATAGGGAGAGAGAAGAATGGAAAGAAAAAATCCAGGTTGTTGCTCTCAATCTAAAGGATATAAAAACTGTAGCTAAAGCTCAGGTTGACCTGTTCGGTTACAGACAGACCTTGCTGGAATATAGTTTTAAATTAGCAGGGATAGTGTCAAAGCTTAATGCTAAATACCGTGCAGATAAATCTATCAAGCTAAGAGAATACTCGGAAAAGACCGATGTCAGATACGGAGCTAATGAGAAAACTGTTTTAATAGATGGAGATTTAACATCGATCGTTGAAAAAGTTGAGCTTGTTGAAGGTCATAGAAAATTCATGGACCAAACCGTTCAGACTGTGGATCACATGTTATACGGGATAAAAAGCCGTATTTCTTTAGAAGAATACCTTAGAGGAACAACAGTTAAATAATTATGCTTAAATTCATAGTATCGGATGATCACCAATGGCTTGTCTTAACTCAGTCGCCAGACGAGGTGGAAAAAAAGCAGATTGAGATCTCGCTTACTAAGAAGATACACAATCATTACTTTCATCCGTTGGTAAAGAAAAAGATATGGGACGGTAATGTTTGTTTCGTAGAGAAGAAAGGTCCATTTTGGAGAATACCTATAGGTCTCTGGAGAGAAGTGATGCAGATTGGCGAGGAGTACAAAATCGAGATAGTGATTGATGGTTTAGAAAAGGTGATAAACCGAGATTTAACCCTTGAGAAATTTACCGAATGGGTTGACTCTTTTTTCGAGGATGCTAAGTTTAAGCCTAGAGATTACCAGATAGAGACTGCTTGGAAATTAATTAAATACCGGTATTCGGTATCTGAAGTTGCGACCTCATCTGGTAAGACACTTATATCATTTATGATATTTGCTTATCTTAAAAGCCACGGGCTCATTAGGAAGTACATGATGATCGCTCCTAATACAAACCTTGTCATTCAGGGAAGCGAGGATTTTGATGACTATGGCCTACATAAATTGGGCGTTAAAATCCAACAGATTGGAGCAGGTAATAAATTAAGGCCCGGTTGTGATTTGATAATAGGTACATTCCAATCGCTCGTTAAACAGGAAGCCGAATTCTTTGATGAGGTTGATTGCGTATTTGTTGACGAAGCACATCATAGTAATGCAATCTCTATTAAGAAGATTCTAGCAAATTGTATGAATTCCAAGTGGAGATATGGATTAACTGGAACGCTCACAAAGAGGGGTACAGCGGACTATCTAACAATACAGCAGTTCTTAGGTCCTCTCGTTGTTGAAATCCCTCCTAGTTTTCTATTCGAGAATAATTATGCTACTCCGATATCCATAAAGGTTGTTATTCTGGATTGGCTGGATCCCGAATATAAGGACAAATTAGCCGATCTGAAAGCGAATCACGGTAACGTGGAGGGTGCAGAGATTTACAACATAGAAAGAAGAATGGTGGTTGAGTCTAAAAAGAGGCTTAATTATATAGTGGATTTTATTTCCAAAACATCTAAAAACTCTCTGGTCTTGTTTCAATCTGTTAAAGATGAATACGGGAAGCAGATCTGGAACCTATTAAGGGAAAAGAATAACGACAAAGAGGTCTTCTACGTTGATGGCGATACAGATGAAAATCTGAGGGAGGAGTATAAATCAAGAATGAATTTCGGTGAGAATCGAATATTGATAGCAACGTATGGTACATTTGCAACCGGTATTTCCATAAACAACCTTCATAACATATTTTTGGTTGAATCCTACAAAAGTGAGGTTCTGATCAAGCAAAGTCTAGGTAGGGGAATGAGAAAAATGGAGGGTAAAGAAAAAGTTAATGTGATAGATTTTGTTGACGATTTCAGTAGTGCCAAGTATCAGAATTATCTAATGAAGCACAGCTTAGCTAGAATAGAAATCTATAAAAGGGAGGGTTTCTTGTATAAGATATTCAAAGTCAATCTTTAACCTTAATTTTTGATATATAGAATAAAAAATTGGGATATGAAGGTTCAAAGATTTGAAGAATTTATCAACGAGAGAAATGACTATGGTTACAATGACCAAGGTTATGGTCCTCTAAAAGGTAAATTATCAGCTTTTAAAAAGAGAGAAAGATCCTCTGATTTAGGTTCTTGGCTTGAATCTGTAAAAGGAAGAGTTAAGGATGAAATGCAGAATAGAGAGTACAAATCAGGTTCTAAAAGATTAGGAGATCCTTTAAAAGTCCTTGGATCCATATCTGGATTTCTATTGAATATAGGAGCTGGGGTTGCTGATGCATTATTTGGCAAGTATGAGAAAGGAGAGGACTATAAAAAAATGAGCAAGGAAGAGATTGATAGATGGGAGAGAGAAAATTTTGCAGGCGATAAGAGAATAACAGATAAGGATGCAGCAGATTTCTATATGTCTGGTGTAATGAGAGGCAAGAAGATGTTTGGTGATAATTTCGATCCAGACGATCCCAAGACAGAGCCAGAGAAGAAATACTCGCAGGATCTATATGATGCAACTACCAGATATTACAATAGATTGAAAAAAAGATAATGGGAAGGATAAAAAACTTCAGGGAATTCAAACCAGTTATGGAAGGTGGAAAGGCCATTAAGGACTCTAGACCTATAAGGCAAGACGAGGCTCAGAAAACTCTGGAAAACATAAAAGAAGTTCTTTTGCCTCTTTTGGATTTGGATTCCTATAAGGATGGAAAGGATTATATCATCATTGGATCACTAGGTAAGAAGAAAACCATGGAGGAAACCTCAGGTGATATAGATCTTGGGTTTGATGGTGAATATTTTTCAACTAAGAACGGAATCCCATTTAAACAATGTTCTAGCCGGCTGTACGATTTTCTAAAGATAGAACTTCCAAAGGTTCTAGGATTTGAGCCAGAGATGAACAATCTAATTGGTCTAAATATACTAAGTATTGGCTGGCCAGTAACTGGAGACGTTAAAGACGGATTCGTTCAGCTCGATCTAATTCCTCTTAAGAATATAGAATGGGCAAAGTTCATTTACTATTCCCCTGATTACAGAATAGATGAAAGTAAATGGAAATCAGCTCATCGCAATTGGCTACTCACAGCTGCTTTAGTCGCACAGAGAGAAATATTAGCTAGAGATGAAGCTGGAGAGGTTTTAGATTATAAAACTCCGGTTCTAATTTTACCTACTGGATTATATCTTCACACAAAGAGCTATAGAGGCAAGATTAAACCGAGACTTAAAACAGCCCAGAAAATAGAGGGCAGTGAAGAGTTTATCACAGACGATCCACAAGAGTTTATAAATTTTGCTCTTGGACCCGGATATAAAGAGGACGATGTTAAAACTTTCGAGAAGGTTTTGAATATAATGACTGCTCCGAATTTCAAGTACAAAGAATTTCTTCCTGAAATAAAGGATAAATTCATAGAGCTATTAAATAGAACTGGTCTACCTATTCCTCCAGAAACCGAAAGATTGGGATGAAACAAAAGTAAATATTGAGTTAAAATTAAAAAAATTATGTCTGGTATTTCACACTTACAGGATCTCTACCACAAGAAAGGAAATGAGTTTATAAACAATCTGTTCAACTCCTTTGTTACAATCAACGAGAAGATGGATGGCTCTGCTTTTACTTTCGAGCGGGATCTAGATACTGGAAAGTTTAGATTTTACAAAAGGGATCAGAGAAATCCTATCACTATGGTAGATAGAACTCTCATGAAATATTATGAGAAGCCTATACAGTATATTGAATCTCTTCCACCCCATATTATACAGCTTATTCCGAGAGGATGGAGATTTGGATTGGAGTATTTTTCTTCACCCCAACCTCTCGAGATTGCATACGATAGAATACCAAAGAACAACCTTATTCTCTCTTATGTTCACAAGATAGAGAATGGTAAAGCCAAGAAGACTATCCAGAACAAAGAGGACCTTGATAAGTGGGCAGATCTATTGGGCGTTGAAAGACCACCGATTATCTTCCAGGGAAATCTATCGGAGGACCAAAGAAGAAAGATCCTCGAATTTGTAAATACTCCCTTTGCTGATCTAATAGAAGAATTCAAAACTAAAAGTTTTGTTGCCTACATAGTCGGAGTCCTAAATCCAAGTCTTGAAAAAACTGCTCTTAATGATGACCTAGAGAAAGCTATCGAGGGAATAGTTTTTAGATTTGGATCAGATGAAGATGGTGAAGAACCAGTTATAGCCAAGATGGTAGATCCACTTTTTACAGAGTTGGCAAAAAGTAAATATGTTGAAAAGAAAGACACGAAGCCAAGTGACTTCTTAGGCATCACAGTATTGGATGTTATGAATTTTATACTTGAGAAAGGTATAGAAAGCTTTGATTTCAGCGGAAAGACAGAGGATGAGAGATACCTTTCTTTTATGTCTGATGTCTTCGTTAAATTCTTGGATGAATATAAGGACAAGTATAGCGAAGCGGATTTTCAAGAGCCTGAATACCTAAAGAAGGATGAATTCAGGGTTAATAAAAAGATGGTTCCTAATCGTGCAGCTCTGGCTTATATGGAAGAAGATGACTCGTTTGAATCTCTATATAAGCTTATAGTCAATCAATTCAGAAAGATAAAAAAGAGAGCTGGCGGAATAATAAATCAGGATTTCATAGATCAGTTTAACTCTGTTGTTAAAGGGATAGAGGAAGCTGTAGCAGAAAAATCTGCAAAGAAGCTAAATGAATCGGAAATTCCTTCCTTTAACGATTTCAGATCAAAGTTTAGAAAAAAGATAGATTACGTAACGGAAGAAAATGAGAACGATTCTGACGAACCCCAATCTCACGGTCAGAGCTTCAGTCAATTTATTTCAGATCTTGAATCCATAGATAATAAAAAGGTAAAGAACGTTGCTCCTTTAGAGGAAGAATATGATAATGATAAGGAGTTAAAGCCGATCAATCTTCTAGTTGGTAGATTCCAACCTTTCCATAATGGACACCTTTCAATGGCGAGAGAGTTAAAGGAAGAAAATGGAGTTCCTTCTCTTGCCGTGGTTGTTTACCCAGGTCACAATAAATCAGGTAAATCTCCATTCAGCGAAGAGGTGATCAAGACATATATGGAGGCGGTTGTCCGGGAATATCCTGATCTATTTAGCGGGTTTTTGATAGTCACTAAAGGTTTGCTTGGTGTTGTAGCAGGTGAAGTAAGAAGACTTGGTCATAGAATAGAATTGATAGGAGCTGGTGAGGACAGAAGCGATGATTATGATAAGCAGATCCAATATCTGGTCAAGGCAGGAAAGGAATTTCCTTCAACCGCTAAAATATTTAAAACTAAAAGAATTGGTAGTGGCACAGAGGTGAGGAAAAAAATACAAAGCGAAGATTTCAGTGCTTTCAAAAAGATGGTGCCAGCATGCGTTGCCGCACTATATACAACTCTAGTTTCAGGAGTTCATGGTAATAATGTAAACGAGTCTAATCAGGTCGTTAATGAAAGTTCCGCCCAGGAAGAGAAATAAATCCATCGTTGATAAAGAGAAGATGGATGATGTACTGGACTGTAAGGAGACCTTAAAACAGATATCATCCAAGTTGGATTCAATTGATACATCCTCACTGGATGAATCCGGACTAAGGAAGTTCAAGAAGTTCTTGAATAGTATAAAAAGTTCTTCCTCTTTATTAGATCTTGTTAATGGGGATTCTTCAACTGCTTCTTCTATAATAAATGTTTTATTTAAAGTTTTTTTCGGGAAGTCTAGCGAGGATCTTAGAATCAATTTCAAGAGAGGATATGTTGAGGACTTCTATGTGAAGCTAGATCCTGATACTATTAATTCAATAGAGAAAAGATTTATAAAAAAAGAGGAAGCTGAAGGTTCTATAAGCTTTAGAGAGGCCGTTTCCAATGGAACAACAGATATAGGATGGATAAGCAGCTTTAATGGTATATCCAGAAAGAATCTTAAAGAAATATACTCGGCTGATGCATATTTTCCAAGCGGCAAGAGGAGAAGAGGTAAGGGAGAAACACTATCCTGTTTGGCCTTTGGCGGATACATCAACAACGAGAGAGGTGCTGATATCTTCATAGATGATAATCGTGTTGAAGTAAAATCCACCATTAGTGCCTCTATCACTAGCGAGGATAATTTGGTTTGTACCAAGGTCAGACAATTTGTTGATCTATCTTATCGTATTACAGGGGGTCGAAAAAAAGAAAAGACCTATGGCAAAAGATCCTTGTCTAAACTAATAGATAAAATAAAGACGAATCCAAAAAAAGCTTCAGAATTCTGGAGAAGATTCCACCAGATAATAGGTTTTAAAACGGAAAGAAATTTTGATGACATAATCCCCATCTTAATCTGTTATCAAATCGAGCATTATTCAAAACCAGAGAACTTCAATATGATGATTATATTCAGCGAGAACAGCGGTGGATATCCTGATGCACTTTCCGTTCTCGTGAAAGAAGAGTCTTTTGTCACATCAAGAAACATAGGGATTCTTAGAGATTTGAATATATACTTTAGGATTTACCCAAATAAAGTGGAAATATTTTTATAAAATGGCTATTATTAAGAAATTTAACGACTTCGTTAACAGCGTTTTTGAATCAGATGGATTCGGCACCGCACCCTTTCTATTTAAGAAAGAGAAAGATATCTATAACTACCTTTTCTATATAGACACAGGTGAAGAGGGCAAGCAGGACGCTTTTAGACTTATGATAGGAAAATACTCAGATCACCAGATAATCGACTCAGCTAAAAATTCATATTGCGTGGTTTCTGTGAACAAGGTTTCTTCAGAGGAACTAGAGGATATGTCAGTGACTAAAGAGGATCTACCTCCTGCTAACTCTAATAAGTTTAAAATGAACTCGAACGAGGTGTCCAGATTATTTGAGACTATATCCAAGTGCATTTTGGATTATTTACAGTACAATGCTAAGGTTTCCAAGATATTTGATGAGATACAGGACAACTTAGTTTTTACTGGTGATGGCACCTACATTGAGTTTATGAAGTCTATTGTTATTTCATATCTAGGCGAGGATTGGAGCGTTCAGGATGGTGTGGATAAAAATTCAGTATTAATATCAAGATAATTGAAACTTTTTTAAATTAATTTCGTATAACCTAATAAATAAATTAAAACTATGGAAAAATTCGAACAAATCAAAGCTCTTATCGACGGAGTACAAGGTGACATTGAGAAATTCTACTCAAAAGGAAACTCAAGCGCAGGAACAAGAGTTAGACAAGCCATGCAAGAGCTTAAGAAATTAGCTCAGGAGTTAAGATTGGATGTTCAAGAGAAAAAGAACGCAGCTTAATTCTCGAAACAAATTTTACAGAATGGGATCTTTAAGGTCCCATTCTTGTTTAAAAAGAATATATAAACTATCTAAATACAATTACTATGAGTTATTACTTAGCTAAATTAAATTTTGAAACAGGTGAAGTTAATAGAAAAGGAGATCCTGTTGTTAGAAAATCCGAATTTTTAGTTGCAGCAGAATCTGTTATTGAAGCAGAGACTAAAGTGGCCGAATATATGAGAGGCACTATGATGTCTTTTGAGACTGTCCAGATCTCCAAAACAAAGATCGAGGCCGTCGTAAATCAAAAAGAAGAACTAATTTAATAAATGGCTGAAACGTCTTTTTACGCACCACCTCAGTCTCCCATAGCTATACAGCCGGGTGACAAAGGTTTCGAAACTGTTGGCAAGGGATACAATAGATTCCTATGGACTTTTTCCGATTGGAAAAAGAAAAAGAAGAAGATAATAAATCCCAATACAAACTGGGATCTTTCCTCTAAGCCTATCACTCAGAAAGAATGGGAAAAGAAACAAAAGGGCTTATATCTATAAGCCTTTTTTGTTTGATATATAGAGTACAAAAAAAAATTATAAGCTTATGCCATCTCGAAGTCAAGCCCAACAAGGATTAATGGGGCAAGCCTATGGAGTCAAGACCGGTAAAATAAAACCTTCTGAATTAGATCCTAAATACAGGGGGGAAATAGTTGCTCTTTCTAAGAAAATGACAAAGAAACAGCTTGACGATTTCGCTTCAACCAAGATCAAAAAACTACCTCATTACGTTCACGAAGAGGAAGTTAATGAAAGGGGAGGTCTGAAAGTTGGCGGAAAAACAGCAGTGGTCCCACTTGTTAATGTGACTGGTGCAGAAGAATATAGCCCAAGCGGACCTGGTCCGGTCGTTCCTTTTCTTGATACAGACGTCCAGAAGAAAAAGAAGGGAAAGAAGAATCTACAGAATCTTAAGGATTATAGAGATTGGGTAAATGAGAATAAAAAAGATTAAATTCAGAATTTATGGAGGTAGCTCTTACTCATTTAGCGGAAGGACAAACCCTTAAAATTGTTAAGGTCAGGGAAGTCTCTGTTACCGGTATAACTTCACTAGTAATTAATTTAATAGTGGATAATCCGATATCTAAAATACATAGAGTTCATATCGAAGGACTATCCTCTCCCGTGGTTCTATGGGAAGGAGCTGCTTACGATGTCATGAATGGAAATTTTACACATAAAGCTGTGGAGACTAGATTGCAAGAAATAGCTGCTAAAGGTGATATAAATCTAGAAGCAGACAACGGAAAATAAATAATAAAGGTGAAAAATATACTTTCTTTTTCTGATTACGATCCTACGGATGAATATAAAGCAGAGCTAAGAAGAGATCTGAATCTCAATGTTATCAGAAGAAGCCCTGAATATAAGGAGCTCGTCAGAATGGGCTTCGAGGAGGAGACATCAGATCAACAGGAGCTTAATAACACTCTAAAGTTCATTAGAACAAGAAGAGCTGAGCGTGATAGAGGACATGATTTCCCCTTCTATACCATTCATCCCTCAGGGACAGTAAGAAGATACAATCCTCCAAAAAGCAAGGAGTTTCCTGAGGGAAGCGGAAACGATATTAAGGTTTTCAAAAAACCCTTTGTTAAAGGTAGGGATTATATAAAAGGACTTAAGTATTTAATAGGTTATCTCAAAAGAAAAGAAGCCAAAGGAGATTTTAAATAATTTAGATTAAGGTTTGAACATTTTTCAAAATAATATGTTCGGTTCTCAAGTCAGAACCCACGGATCAGTAGAGGATCTGATAAGATCTGCTCTTGGTGGAAGATTTATAGAATCTAAACCTTCTCAGGAAAACGATGGGGTGAATCTACCAAATCAGGACCTACAGCCCGACGAATTTGGCAAAATGCAGATACCGTCTCTGGATGAAGTTTCTGAAATCGATAGATCTATAAATCCACCACTTGAGAATAAGAACAAATCTCCAAAGGCCTGCACCGATTGTCAAAATTTACTAGATGAGTGCGTCTGCGGGCAGGAAGATGTTGAAAATGGTGATTTTACATTCGAGGACCCATCTGAGAATTACATAGATTTTATTTCTCCGGAAGAGATTGAGGATGAAGAAGAGGATTTAACTCCATTCCAGAAGGTGCTAAAATCCGGGGTTTATAAAAAATCAGAACCCCAGATCGATCCTAAAAGGAAAGATCCAATCTTGTCTTCTGATAGATTTCAGAATTCTGATGGCATTGGAATCAGAAAAAAGGAAAGAGTACCAGTTACTCCTATTTCTAAATATTACACTTTTTATAGAGACAGAGATGAAGTTTTCGAGTGTAAGGTAACAATAGAGGGCACTATAAGCACAGCTAATGTTAGACTCATATTGAATAACGATAATTGGAATCTAGTTTTCTATGGAAAAATAAAGAGGGATGGCACCTGTGTGATACCAATCAAGAGGTTATCTATATTCCCTCAAGGAACAACAGGAAACGCTACTCTAGAGGTTATAGTAGATGATGTTGTATTTTCAGCATGGGAAAATGCATTTAGAGTGGAGGAATCTAAGAAAGTTAAAGTACAAATAAAAGGTAAATCTTAAATGACCACCGAATGCCAAATAATCCAGCATATAACCTCACAGATCAGAAAATATCCTTTACCTACCAGAACATCCTACAAACTGATGGATTTGGTAACTATTACAACGGCTTAGGCGATCAGGTTTTTATAGGTGGTGGAACTGGTGGTGGAGCTGGTACTTCAGGAACATCTGGTACATCTGGCGTTGACGGAGCAGGCGGAGCTAAAGGTCACTATGGTAACTTCTTTGATACGCAGAACCAACCTTTCATATCACCAGGTACTGCTCAGATTGTAAAGATTAATACCGATGCTGGCTCATTTGGAGCTTCACTTTCGGGTGTTGGATCCATTGTGATAGCAAGCCCTGGAACTTATACATTTATATATTCAGTACAGCTAAAAAATACCGATAATTCAGCTCACTACGCTGATATTTGGCTTAGGTATATGGGCTCTGACTACCCAGATAGCGCAACAAGATTTTATATACCCGCTCGTAAGAGCCAAACCGAATATGGATATACAGTAGCTACCGTAAACTATGTTGGCACTTCAATTAATCCCAATGACTACATTGAACTCTGGTGGAGTTCTAATAGTACTTCAGTTTCTATAGAATATCTTCCTGCTGGAACTTCGCCAGTTACACCAGCAACACCGAGTGTAATAGCAACTCTTACTCAGGTAATGTACACGCAGGTCGGTGCAACAGGGGCTACCGGGAATAGCGGATCCAGTGGCACTTCTGGTTCTTCCGGAACTTCTGGGACTTCGGGTTCATCGGGAACATCCGGATCTAGCGGGACATCCGGAATTTCGGGGTCATCTGGCACATCGGGTTCAAGTGGAACTTCTGGATCTTCTGGGACATCGGGATCTAGTGGAACCACCGGTACATCTGGCTCATCTGGTACTTCAGGATCTTCTGGAACATCAGGAGAATCTGGATCATCAGGAACATCTGGAACATCGGGTTCATCAGGAACATCCGGATCTAGTGGCACCTCGGGTTCAAGTGGGACATCTGGAACATCTGGACCTCCTGGAGCTACCGGAGCTACCGGCCCTGCTGGCTCTGGTGTATATTATATTCAGGATACTCCCCCTTCTCTTCCTCAAATTGATGGTAATAGATGGTATGATACTTCAACGGGTCTTGAATTTGTGTGGATAACAACTGCATCTGGTAGTCAGTGGGTTACTCCTGACGGAGGAGGTGGTGCTTCTGGTGGCTCCTCAACACCCGGTGGATCCGATACCTACGTCCAGTATAATTCTTTAGGAACCTTTGCTGGTGATGCAAATTTTGTTTATGATTACAACACTAATGTAGTTAGCGTTATTGGTGGGCTTTCCGTTTATGACCCCGGCCCTGTAGCAAATATTAACACTCAGCTTAGAGAATTATATGCTAACGACGGATCAACCGTAGCTGTGTCTTATACGGATCCACAAAGACTAGATTCGTATAATTATTTCAATAATAATAAGCTGGTGTCGCTACAAGAAAGCGTTTCTGGGTCATTCTGGTTTGCAGGAGATGTTATAGAGGCTGATAAAGTAAACGTAACTGCAAACGTGTATGATGTTGTTTATCTTGATAATACTACCGGTGAATGGACTACGGTCGATCAATCTGCAGCAACTAGCACAAATTTACTTGGGATATATGTTGGATCTGGTCCCGATTTGATATTATTAGAGGGACATATAGTTGTTAGTGATAATAACACAGGAGCTCCCGGTGTCGATTCATTAACCGGACCTGGCCTTCCAATATATCTAATGAATAGAATAAGTACTGATCCATACATGACAACTGTTGTACCAGCTACTGGATATGTTAGGATATTGGGATATTCTTACTATAGAAATACAACAAGCACGAATTATTGGGTAATGAAATTTAGACCGGATAACACCTGGGTTCAGATAATATAAACATGGCTACGACAGTATCAATATATGCAGATCCAGCTTACTCGTATAGTTATGTGAATACTAAATGGTTAGATGCTAGAAATTCTGCAGACGCCAGCACCGTTAGCATTGTTTCTCCTTCTAGTGTGGGTATTGTATCTGGATATGCTTTTTTTAGAACTTATCTTAGCTTTGATTTATCTACAGAGATCATCCCTGCTGGTAGTGTGATAGATTCAATTACAATATCATTAAAAAGAAGCGACAGGATCGGTGGAGGGTACATACCTACTATTGCCTATGCAGGAAATAGCAGATTGACTGCTAGTAGAGGCGAATACTCTCTATACCTTGATAACATAATAGGTATATCCGATTTAGCCACAATAGCTATTATCGACAGTATGGATTATTATACTTCGAGAGCCTTCGATCTGGCTACTTATTCTATGATTACACCGGGCTCTATTCTGACTGTTGGTATTATAGATACTCTGGATTTCGATGTATCTGACAATAGCGTTTCGAATAACTACCTCATAGATACGGATCCACTGGGATTATATCCTCCCTATATAGAGGTAACGTATAGTAGCGCAGGGTATCCTAATTCTATAATAGGTATATCGTCTGCTAATATAGCTGGATTTTCCGGAGTTTCTTCAGCTAACATATCAAACATAATGGGGGTTTAATTTAATTTAGATAGATAATATATGCCAATTAATTTTCCACCTAGTCCTTCAGCAGGAGACATCTATGTCTTTAATGGTAGATCATGGGTTTATAATGGATATGCCTGGATACTCCAGGGTGAACTTGGTCCAACTGGAGCTTCCGGTACATCGGGAACCTCCGGTACTTCTGGTTCCTCCGGTACATCTGGCGTTACTGGACCTTCTGGTGTCTCTGGAACTTCGGGTACATCCGGATCTTCTGGTACTTCTGGTGTTACAGGTCCTGCCGGTCCCGCGGGTAACTCTTCAAATCTTTTTAACTATAGGGCAAACACAGGGTCGAATTCAGGTGATCCCGGAGCGGGCTTTATACTATGGAATAATTTGACTCAGAGCTCGTCAACTCAGATAAACATAGATCACCTAGATGAGAATGGAACTGACATTGATATATTCCTATCTATTTTACAGGTTGGACAGAATTTAACTGTACAGGATAGAGATGATTCTGCTAATTATCAGATCTGGAAAATATCATCTACGCCAACGAATATATCTTCCATATACTGGACCATACCAGTTACCCTTGTCACCTCTGCTGGGACCGGAACAACTAATTTTCCAAGTAACCATCCTCTTTTTGTAGCAATTACAGCCCAGTCTGGAACTTCCGGATCTTCCGGCACTTCTGGATTATCTGGCACATCCGGATCGTCTGGTACATCTGGATTAGCTGGCTCCCCTGGTACAAGTGGGACATCCGGTACGAGCGGTCCAGTTTTTTCAGTATACGATCAGAATGGTACTTTTATAGTAGCTGGACCAACAGCTCTAGCATTCTCCGGATCTGGGGTATCTAGCGTTGTCAACTCTTCCGGGTATGTTACCGTAACTATATCTGGTGGTGGATCCTCTTATTCGTATAATGAACTTCAAAGAATAGCTTTTTTATCGCAATAATATGTTAATACTCTCGGCTACAACGGATAAGGTACAGGTGGTGCTTAGCGGTAATGTCACTACCAACCAATTAAAGTGTTATGCATCTTATAACGACACCACGACAACTTCTATAACTCCGGGAAGAAATGCGACATTGACGAACAATACGACAGCTGTTGATCTGGTAGCTTCCCCATCTTCTTCTACTCAGAGGGTCATTTCTTATCTGAGCGTTTATAATTCGGATACTGCTAGTGTTACAGTCAATGTAAACCTTGTATCCTCTTCAACCTCGTATTCAGTTTTTATAACGACTCTTTCAACAGGTGAAAAATTAGAATATCAGCAAGGTGAGGGATTTAGAGTGCTAGCCCCAGATGGCTCCCTAAAAATAGTTCCTAATGCATCAGGGATACCTGCATCGTCTAATGTTAACTTCACGGCACTCGCCGGTGATGTGGCTACAACATCCACGTCGCTATCTGATGTTACTGGGCTTAGCTTTTCTATAGTCAGCGGAAAAACTTACTGGTTCAAATTTACCATAGCAGCAACTTCTCCAGCTTCTTTTACCGGCTGGGGGTGGAGCATTAATGGTCCCTCCTTTTCCTATCTAGCTTATCATTCATATTATCCCTCCACCACCACAACTCTCCTTTATAACAACGGGCTTAGTACATACGACACCCCTTCTACCTCAACTACTAATAACGTGGTTACACCAGGCATGATATTCATAGAGGGCTTAATAACTCCTTCGGCAGACGGGACATTGATAGCTAGATTTAGAAGCGAAACTGCTGGTTCGGCTATAACAGCTAAAGCGGGATCTGTGGTTTTTTATCAACAAATGAATTAATCTGATGTATAATATAGGAGATAAAATAAAAATAAACGGGATCACCTATGACATATGGCTCATAGAGGACGGTTTATATCACATGCTTGATGATACGGGGAGAGGTATCTGTTGTGATGAAGAATATCTAATAATAAATGTTGAACAATGATAACTCTATCCAGCACAACAGATAAAATACAGATTATTTTAGATTCAGCTGTTACCACAAACCAGCTCCAGTGCTATTCTGTTTACAGAGATACCACTACCACATCGATTTCGCCTCTAAATAACCAGACAATAACAAACGATGTAACAGCTGTAGATCTGGTTTCATCACCCGCATCTTCGACACAGAGACTTGTAGAATATATTAGCGTTTATAATAACGACACACAGCCAAGTAGTGTTACCGTAAGATTTTCAGATAATGGAACTTATTATACATTATTTAAGGCCAGAATACAGCAGGGCGACAAATTAGAGTATTCAGATAAAGACGGATTTAAAACTGTAACTAAATCGGGCAGCGTCAGAAAAAATGAATCGATACTAACACCGCCCTCCAATTCTTCACAGTCCGCTGCACTGCTGCCAAATGATGTGGTTGCAAGTTCAGTCGTAGCTAACGGAAATAATAATTCACTGTCTGTTCCTTTTGGATTTCCTGTAGCTTCAGGCTCCACTTATTATTTTAGGATAGTTGGTTTTTTCAATTCTAGCGCAACTACTAATGGGGCAAGATTTAATTTAACTGTGCCTTCCATAGGGGCCAATGTTGGATATTATTATTGGACAAGTTTAACCTCTGGAACGTGGACAACAGGATACGCTGTAACAAATCCCACTACACCGACTACCATAGGAACTACTTCCCCCGCTACATCGGGTAATGTTTTTATAATTGATGGGTTTGTATCAGCGGGTGCTGATGGGTTTGTCGGGATTAGTGTGGCATCTGATGAAGTTTCTCCCTCCTCTATAACATTTAAAGGCGGGAATAGAATATTTTACCATAAAGTTGTATAAATTAGAAAGATGATAATATTAACACAGACAACAGATAAAATACAGGTAAAGCTTTCAGGTACTATAACGTCATCGCAGCTTCACTGTTATTCAGCATATAGAGATACCGCAACAACATCTATAACCCCTGGTAGGAATGTGACCTTAACAAACAATACGACCGCTGTAGATCTGGTTGGATCTCCTTCTGCTTCCGCTCAGAGGTCTGTTGAGTATATGAGCGTTTACAACGCGGATACAGCTTCTGCTACCGTTTCTTTCTATTTCAATGATAATGGAACTCTATATGAGATTGGAGTTTCTACTGTGTTACCTGGTCAAAAAGTGGAGTATCAAAGTGGATTGGGATTTAAAGTGCTAGATCAATTTGGCTCTGAAGAGACCTCTATAGCTTATCTGGACACACCTATAGTTAGCGGATGGGATAGTGTCATACTTGGAACGGATGTAATAAATAACAACGCCGTTGCTAACACAATGCAGGACGTAACGGGGCTTGGATTTTCTGTGACCAGTGGCGAGACGTATTGGTTTAGATTTAATTTCCTATTCACATCAGCAGCTATTGGTAACGGTAACAGGTTTAGCGTGAATGGACCAGCAACTTCATTTCTAGTCTACCAGAGCTTACTCGTATCCGCAACAAACTCTGCTGGCTTTAATATAAATGGTATAACCTCCTATGATTTACCCTCTACGCCAACAGCAAACTCGCCTCTGACAGGAGGTACAGCATGGGTTGAAGGTATAGTTACATTTTCTGCCAACGGAACTCTTATAGGTAGATTTGCTTCAGAGACAGCAAACCTTGCCATTACAGCAAAAGCTGGTAGCGTAGTTTATTATAAAAAATTGAACTAATATGTCCGATAATAAATACTATCTGCCATGGAACGATGATAGGGATTCTCTGGTATGGAGCGGTGGTGATGTGGAATGGGTTTGGATAGATGTTTATGTTCTAATAGGTGTCGCTGCATCGATACCCGAGGGCAGCTGGCTACCTGATGAAAATCCATGGGACTGGCTGGAGAAGAAGGTAGATAAGAAGATCCTGGATGACTTTGAAAAGATAGTTATCAGAGTGAACGGTCTAGAGAAAATCAAGGAGAAAGAAACAAAAGTTAAAATAACCGTGAATCACATTAAGACAACCTTTGATAAATATGGGATACCAATCAGAGTTGGTGTTTCTTTCGATAAAGGAGAAAAAGAGGAATAAATTATGTGCGATTGCGGAGCCCCACAGAGCAACTATACGGATTTTAGAATCGGCCCCAAGAAGGAAAGCAGGATTCTAAACAGATGGATTGAGGATAATCACGGCAGAAGACTGCTGATTAATTCTCCGATCTACGATACATATAACGATATAATCGGATACGTTACCAAAGACGATAAAGGTAATGTAATAAGAATATTCGAAAAGAACATAAAAAAAATATTAGAATAAAATGTACTACCCAACAGGAAAAACAAAAGGAGATAGAGATCTAATGTGCATGAAAGAGTGCTACTCTCAAGTAAATGAGAAATTAGGATCTTGTAACGAGGAATGCGTTATGGAATGCCTTGATAAATGGCTCAATGAAGAAAACCTATGCGTTGCTTGCAATCAGCTAAACGAGTACCTAAACGAATGTGGCTATTCCTTGCAAGTTAATGAAGATGGCGGAATGGCAGCACCAGCCCCAGCACCAGGCTTAGCTACAGTTGCTACTGTTCCGGGTATGGGTAATCCAGCTACTCCTCAAAACGGCGGAACGAATGCCGGATTTTATAATCCTTCACTTTCAGGATCTGGCGATAAATTCCCAAGCTTAACTGCTGGCACTGCAGCGGCTAAGAAGAGAAAAAAGAGTCTGGTTAAGAAGTTTAGAGATTTTGTCAAACTAAAGGAATCCAATCAGCTGTAAGATAGAACATTTCGTCACATATATTTTTAAAAAGGAGACAATAAGTCTCCTTTTTTGTTGTGGCAGCCTGTTTGCATTTGCCCTTGAAAAATAAAAATGATGAAAGATCTTAAACCTATTTCTCTACTAGTTAAGAAGACTAGAGTGAAACATACACAGAGACCCGGCTCTATAAACCCGGAGATAAAAATAAAATCTTTAAAAATAAAAAAGTAAAATTATGGGAAAAGTAATTGGAATTGATTTGGGAACCACTAACTCTTGTGTTTCCGTTATCGAGGGGGATCAACCAGTTGTGATTGTTAATGCGGAGGGTAAAAGAACGACACCTAGCGTTATTGGATTTAGCGACGGCGAGATTAAAATAGGTGATCCTGCTAGAAGACAGGCAGTGACCAATCCTAAGAACACTTTGTATTCAGTGAAGAGATTCATTGGATCAAATTATGACGATGTCAAAAAAGAAGCTGGTAAAATGCCTTACACAGTTAAGAAGGGCGAAGGCAATAGAGTGCTAGTAGAGGCAAATGGTAGAGACTATATCCCGCAGGAGATTTCTGCTATGGTGCTTCAGAATCTTAAAAGAGTTGCTGAAGAGTATATTGGATCGGAGGTAACCGAAGCCGTTATTACCGTTCCTGCCTACTTCAATGATGCTCAGAGACAAGCCACAAAGGAAGCAGGTGAAATCGCAGGATTGAACGTGTTACGTATTATCAACGAGCCAACTGCTGCAGCTTTGGCCTATGGCTTGGATAAAATGGACAAAGACCAAAAAGTTGCAGTGTATGACCTTGGTGGTGGTACGTTTGATGTTTCAATTCTTGAGATAGGATCTGGCGTATTCGAGGTACTTTCCACAAATGGTGATACACATCTTGGTGGCGACAACTTCGATGAGAAGATCATTGATTGGATTGTGGATGAGTTTAAGTCACAGTCTGGTATAGATGCCTCTAAGGATCCGATGGCTTATCAGAGAATCAGAGAAGCTGCAGAGAAGGCTAAAATTGAATTATCCAGCTCTGCCGAGACCGAAGTTAATCTTCCTTATTTGAGCGCAGATTCAACAGGTCCAAAACACTTTGTAGGTAAGTTATCCAGATCTAAATTCGAGCAGATGGTAGACGAGCTTATTCAGAAAACTCTTGCCCCTTGTAAAAAAGCAATCAAGGATTCTAAATTGAAAGTTTCCGAGATAGACGAGATTATCCTAGTTGGTGGATCCACTAGAATTCCAAAAGTACAGGAAGAAGTTGAAAAGCTATTTGGTAAGAAAGCCAATAGAAGCGTTAACCCCGATGAGGTGGTAGCTATTGGAGCTGCTGTCCAGGGTGGAGTACTAAAAGGAGAGATCTCCGATGTCCTATTGCTAGATGTTACACCGTTATCTCTTGGTATTGAGACAATGGGAGGTGTATTCACGAAGCTAATCGAGTCTAACTCAACTATTCCGATTAGAAAAAGCGAGGTCTTCTCCACTGCATCAGATAACCAGCCTAGTGTGGATATCCACGTTCTACAGGGAGAGAGACCAATGGCTTCTGACAACAAAACTCTCGGAAGATTTATGCTAACTGATATTCCTCCTGCACCCAGAGGAATCCCTCAAATCGAAGTGACATTTGATATTGACGCCAATGGTATCATCAATGTTTCTGCTAAAGATAAGGGAACGGGCAAAGTTCAGAATATCAAGATCGAGTCCGGCAACAAGCTAAGCGATGATGAAATTAAGAAGATGAAAGATGAGGCCGTTGCTAACGAGAAAGCAGACAAAGAAAGATTGGAGTTTTCGCAGGTCAAGAATGAATTAGACAGCCTAGTTTTCCAGGCTGAAAAGATGATGAAGGACTTTGAGGAGAAGACGACAGAGGAAGATAGAAAGAAAATCGACGATCTAATTTCAGAGGCCAAAGAAATCCTATCCGGAAGTGATGCTGAGAAGATGAAGGATGTCACAAAGTCCCTTGTTGAATCACTGCAGGAGATCTCAACTAAGGTTTACTCTCAAGAGCAAGAAAAATCAGGAGGTGCCGAATCCACCATGGATAGCTCATCTAACACTGAAGCCGAAGAGGTTGAATTCGAGGAAATTAAAGGATAATCCAATATATCAAATTGAAAAAAGCCGGTTATTCCGGCTTTTTTTATGCGGGATCTTTTATTACCTTTAGATAAAATAAAAATATGATAGTAGCTATAGTCGGCAGCAGAAAGTACGAGTCACTGAATAGAATAGAGGAAGAGATTAAGAATCTGCACTCTCAACACCAGAACGATCTCATCGTAATATCAGGAGGAGCCAGCAAAGGTGCGGACAAATACGCTAAGGAGATTTCTTTGAAATTGGGAATAGAATATCGGGAATATAATCCTGCACACACAGTGAAAAATAAGCATAGCGCTATGCCTGATGACTTTTACGGAAAGCCATATAGTGTAAGCCAGTATCACGAAAGAAACCAATTAATAGCTGAAAACTGTGAACTTATGATGGCTTTTATTCCAAGCGGAATTGAATCTAAAGGAACTGAGAGCGCCATAAAGTCGGCTAAAAAGCTAGGTAAAAAAGTGATTGTAATCTCTTAAGAATGGGAAGAGAAATTCTGATTCAGGAAGAATATCTAAATGATCCATGGAAAATGATGGTCTGCTGTATATGTCTAAACCAGACAAACAACAAACAAGTTAGACCTATTTTAGACATTCTTTTTAGCATCATACCTGATCCAAACTCTGCTATTCGGTGCCAAAAAGAAAGAATATCCGAATGTCTAAAGTCTACTGGATTTCAAAATGTAAAAGCAGACCGGATAAAAAAGATGAGTTCTAAATGGATAGAAGGTTTTAATGATCCGCTGGATCTACCTGGGATAGGAAAATATGGACAGGACTCCTGGGATATTTTTATTAATGGAAATCTAGAAAGAGAAACCTCGGATAAAAAACTAATAGGCTATCTTTCCCATTTTAAAAACAGAGATTGATCTTATCTCTTCTTTCCTGAATTGTTAATAAATTCTTCTTTTAGATAATTAGTGATCTCCGCTGGAGATTTTCTCTTCTCCTTCACAAACTTAGTGAAATTTTCAGATTTGCCACACTCGTCTAAGAAATCACAGAAATATGATCCCTCATACATCGGATCCAGTACCTGAGGTAGAGGCTGATGAGCAGGCTGGTAGTTTCTCGAGTTTACTTGAGTTGCGTAGGCATCTCCTGGGACCTGAACTGTTCCTGGATCGAAATCTTCGTTAAGAAAATCGGTAAGAGATTTTATATTCCTCATATCTATTTTTTGATTTATTTATATATCGGTAAAAAAAGTAAGTTTAGATCGAAATAGTCTGGAATAAATTCATCTTTTTCAATACAATACTCAAGACACAAAAAAATGATAGTAGACATTGAAAATAAAGGCACATACTTAAACGTATCACATTTTAGCGATGAAGGTGATCTTGTTTTTTTACACGTGCCCATACCTGAAGAGGAGAGGTTCGTTTGGGAAAAATGCCAGCCTAGTGATAGAAGGAAAGACCCAGAGTGGAGAGATTGGTCGGGCTCGTATGTTAGAAAATCCGCAACTGAGAGATATGACAAATACAGGATGGCCCAGATAATCGAGGAATCCGATAGAAATATAACAGCTCCTTTATGGGAATACCAAACTCCCAAGAAATACTTTCTCGATATAGAGGTTGAGATAACCGATGAGATGGGCGATGCTCTTGATACGGAGAATACCAAAAATAGGGTTCTTTCAATCGGTATAGCTACTGATAAATGCAAACTTATCGTGTTAGGATTGGATCCTTTAACTCCAGAACAGCAAGCATCAATATACAAGAAGCTCAATAGTTATTTCGAAAAAACTGGCGACGAGTGGAGTTTTAAATACAAGCAATTTGAAACTGAGTACGATATGATGTACACTTTTTTCAAAGATCTTGGGCCAAAAATGCCTCTGATCACTGGTTGGAACTGGCTTGGTTATGACTGGCCATATCTCATTAATAGAGCTAAGAAATTAGGCATAGATCCGAAGATCATCTCACCATCCGGAACTTTAATAGGAAAAAACCAGCTGCCACAGCATATACTAATGGTCGATTATTTGGATATCTATAAAAAATGGGACCGAGTAATTAAGATCAAGGAAAGCAATAGATTGGATTATGTTGCCAATAAAGCGGTAGGCCTAAAGAAGATTGAATACCACGGAACACTTAGAGATTTATACCAATCTAATTTTGAAGACTTCATCTACTATAACGCAGTCGACTGTGCCCTTGTTCACTATATAGATCAGAAGCTAAAGACACTTCAAACTTTTTTCAAGATAGCTCTTGTAACTGGTGTTGAAATCAATAGGGCATTATCCCCTGTTTGGTCGACAGAGATTATGATGCTTAGAAAATTCTTAGAAAGAAAGCAGGTGTTTGTTAACGAGAGAAAGGAGGAACAGGTTGTTAAGTTTGCAGGTGGTTACGTTAAAGAGCCAACAGTAGGACTTCACGAGTGGATATGTTGTTATGACTTCGCTTCCCTATATCCAAATGCCATTGTTCAATGGGGTATCTCTCCTGAGGTCTATAAGGGTAAAAATATACTCTCTCCAAGGGAAGGATGGGTCAAGACATCATCTGGTGCTTACTTTGGAGGTGAGGATGAGTCTCCCATATTAAGAGGCATAGTCAGAGACCTTTATGCTAAAAGAAGAGCTACAAAAGACAAAATGTTAGCCCTACAGATAGAAATAGACAGGCTGGAAAAATTACTGAAAAAAGAATCAAAAAATCTCTCAGAATAAGGGGGACCTAGACTAACCAGGGTGATATATAAAAAACCCAGGTGGGAGTCAAACCTTAATTTAAACTATTAAAAACAAAAGAAATGGCTAACACAGACAACAAATGCGCTGATCTGGAAGTTAAAGACTTCTATAGCGGCACTCAGGACACACTGGGTCTAATCTACAACAAACAAAAAGAGCTTCAAGCCCGTTACGGATTCGATTTCAACGGCTGGACAATAAAGCAGATTGTAGATTTTTGGATGGTAAACAAACACTCACTTTCGGACGAGTTAAATGAAATGTTCGATTCTTTAGGAGGTGTCAATGATGGCATCGGTTCCGCCGCTTGGAAATATTGGAAGAAAGAAAATATAAAAGCCGCGGACATGAAAATTTCAGATTTATCGGAATCTGATAAACTTGAGCTTTATTACGAGTGGATCGACGGTCTCCACTTTTACATGAATTTTGCGATCTCCATGGGAATGACCAGCGAGGACATTGTCAATTTATACATGGCTAAGCAGAAGGAGAATCACGATCGTCAAAGCAGAGGTTATTAAAAAAAATTAATTTAATGGAAAATTCAGTATATTCCTATGGGGAGAAAATTCTCCAGGAGAACCCAAACAGATTCGTTATCTTCCCGATAGAGCATCCCGATTTATGGGATCTTTACAAAAAACAGCAGGCCTGCATTTGGACAGCAGAGGAAATAGATCTTGCACAGGATCTAAATGATTGGAGAAACATCCTAAATGAAGATGAGAAATATTTTGTTAAAAATGTTTTGGCTTTCTTTGCAGCATCCGATGGTATAGTCAATGAGAATTTAGCAGAGAACTTTGTTAAAGAAGTTCAATACACGGAAGCTAAATTCTTCTATGGGTTTCAGATCATGATGGAGAATATACACTCGGAGACATACTCCCTTCTGATAGACACCTACATTCAGGACCCAGAAGAGAAGGATAAACTTTTCAGAGCTATTGACACAATCCCGGCTGTTAAGAAAAAAGCAGAGTGGGCTTTAAAGTGGGTTAAATCCCCGCATTTCCAAGAAAGACTAATTGCATTTGCAGCTGTTGAAGGCATTTTCTTCTCCGGATCTTTCTGCTCCATCTTCTGGTTAAAGAAAAGAGGTTTAATGCCAGGACTTTCTTTCTCCAATGAGTTGATCTCTAGGGACGAAGGAATGCACTGTGATTTTGCTGTACATTTGCACAACAACCACATCATCAACAAAGTCTCTAAAGAGAGAATTACAGAGATCCTGACAAGTGCTCTAGAGATTGAAAAGGAGTTTATTACAGAATCTCTACCTGTTAGATTGATTGGAATGAATTCCGATTTGATGATTCAATATCTTGAATTTGTAACTGATAGACTTCTTGTTGATCTTGGCTGTCCAAAAGTTTACAATGTTGAAAACCCATTTGATTTCATGGCTAATATTGCTCTTCAGGGTAAAACTAACTTCTTCGAAAAGAGAGTTGGTGAATATCAGAAAGCAGGTATCATGAATAAGAACGAAGATGACCCATTCGGATTTGACGCCGATTTTTAAAAATAAGTTAAGTATAATATGCACGTAATTAAGAGAGATGGTTCCAAGGAGCCAGTAAGATTTGAGAAAGTTTCTAATAGAATTAGAAAGATGA